>Ga0247742_10000001_pt1 | contig 497801 bp, 453 predicted proteins | sample UWRJL208509C2_FD_180944 | JGI IMG/M metagenome (GOLD analysis project Ga0247742, IMG submission 180944) | Plant litter microbial communities from Arlington Agricultural Research Station in Wisconsin, United States - UWRJ-L208-509C-2 | ecosystem: Environmental > Terrestrial > Plant litter >...
GCGATTGCCGCACGCCGTCGTTCCGGGTCGCGCTCACCGAACACCTCGAGGAGGTTCGCGAGCATCAGCCGGTCGATGGGATCTGGCATGGGGCCTCCTCGGGTGGGTGGATTCACCCTAGTCCGATAGGCGCCCGGACTCGACTGCGGCGTTGGTGCGACACCCGGCACGACACCGGGCACGACACTGCCGCGTCACCCGTACCCGCTACCCTGTCAGCCGCGCGAATCGCGTGAAGAACCAATTCGGGGAGCAAGTGTGAGAGTAACGAAGTGGATCGTGGTGGCCGTGGCCGCCGCGATCGTCGCGGGCGCGGTCGTCCAGCCGGGGCAGGGTCGCGCGGTTGCGTCCCCCGTCACGGCGAGCCGGACATCCGCCGCCGCCAGCGAATGGACCGGCACGTGGTCGGTGGCCTATGAGAACAGCGGGGGCGTCTTCCCGGCCAACAGCACCACCCGGCAGATCGTGCACACCAGCATCGGTGGCAGCCAGGCACGGTTGCGGCTGTCCAACGTGTTCAACGACGAGCCGCTGACTCTGAGTGACTTCCACGTGGCGAAACGGTCTTCCGGGGCATCCATCGTCGCGTCCTCCGACCGGGCCGTGACCTTCGGCGGTTCGCGATCCGTGACGATCCCGGCCGGCGGCTCGGCGGTGAGCGACCCGGTCGCGTTCACGGTGGCAGCCCAGTCCGACGTCGCGGTGAGCTTCTATTCGCCGCAGCGGGCGGAGGGGGTGTCCAGCCACCAGTTCGCCTTCGCCGACCAGTACCTCGCCGATGGAAACGTCGTCGCGTCCAGCTCACTGTCGGTCTCCCAACAGTTCTCCAGCTACTTCATCGTCTCCGACCTCGAGGTGACGAACACCGCCGCGACCGGCGCGGTGGTCGGTCTGGGTGCATCCATCACCGAGGGTCACCTCTCCAGTTACAACGGCAACCGCCGCTACACGAACCTCCTCGCCGCCCGCCTCGCGGCATCCGGTCGCACCGTCGGCGTGCTGAACGAGGGCATCGCCGGTAACCAGCTGCTGGGTGTCGGCGTCGGCCCGAGCGCACTGGATCGCTTCGATCGCGATGTGCTGGGGCGGTCTGGCGTGCGTGCGGTGATCTTCGCCGACAATCCGATCAACGATCTCGGGAGTGGCAGGGAGCCGACCGGAGCGCAGCTGATCAACGGCCTCCGGCAGCTGATCGCGAAGGCTCACACCGCCGGGATCGCCCTGTACTGCGCCACGCTGACCCCGTTCGGCGGCCACCCCTCGTGGACCGCCTCGCGCGAGGTCGCCCGCGGCGAATACAACGCCTACGTCCGCGGCAGCGGCTCGGGCTGTGACGCGGTCATCGACTTCGACGGTGCCACCCATGACGCGGCCGATCCGACCCGGTTCCGCGCGGCGGTCGATTCGGGAGATCATCTGCACCCGAACGACGCGGGCATGCAGGCGATGGCCGACAGCATCCCGCTCACGCTGTTCGGCACGGGCGCCCCGGCTCCGAGCCCGCTCACCCTGACCCAGGCCTTCAACAACGTCGCGGTCTCCGCCGACACGAACACCTCCGCGGCCGACTTCGACGGCGGAGGGGCGAGCTTCTCGGCCGACGCTCTCGCCGCGGGCGGCCTGAGCCGCGGCGGCACCGTCACGGTCAGTGGGGTGAAGCTCACCTGGCCGGCGACCGCCGGCACCGGGCAGCTGGACAACGCCATCGCCGCCGGTCAGACGATCACGGTGTCGGGCTCCGGCAACACCCTGGCTTTCCTGATGTCGGGCAGCTACGGGCAGGCGACCGGAACCGGCGTCATCCGCTACACCGACTCGACCACCCAGTCGTTCAGCCTCTCGGCACCGGACTGGTTCGTCACCGCTCCCACGGCCCCGACGACGCTGGCGGCGGCCGCCGCATATCAGAACCGCGCTGGGAACGCGCGGTTCGACGCCCCCAGCGCGGTGTTCGGCATGACGGTGCCGCTGGCCGCGGGCAAGAAGATCTCCACCGTGACCCTGCCGAGCGTCGGCACGGTGCCGGTCACGCCCGGCGCTCCGACGCTGCACCTCTTCGCGGTGGGCGTGGGGACGGTGGCGAAGCGCTAGCGCAGAGCGGATGCTGCGCACTGCGGTCACGGGTCCGTGGCGGCAGTGCGCAGCAGCACGGACGCGCTACCCACGGAGCACGAGCGGCAGTTCGGCGCTGATGTCTCGCGCGAGGTATCCGGTCTCGCCGACCTTCTTCGCACACGAGAGCTAGGCGAGGAGCGCTTTCAGCGTGCGGGCGTTGCGCACGGCGTTTCCGTCGCCGTCGTTGTTGAAATAGACGAAGACCACGTGGTCCGACGCCTCCCACTCGCGTATCCGGTCCGCCCACCAGCGCAGGTCGGCATCGGAGTACGAGCCCGCATAGAGCTGCCCATCATCGGGTCCGTGCATTCGCACATAGACGATGTTTGATGTCGCGCGGAGCACACAGGGCAGATTGGCGCCGCTCATGACGCAGTACGCGGCGTGGTGCCGTTCGAGCAGCCGGTAGACATCCTCCTGGTCCCAGCTGGGATGGCGGAATTCGACCGCGACGCTGATCCACTCGGGCAGAGCCCCGAGGAAGTAGTCGAGTCGAGCGTCATCCCGCACCATATCGGGCGGAAGCTGCACCAGGAGAACCGCTCGACGCGGACCGAGCTCATGCCAGCCGGCGACGATCCGCTCGATCCACGCCTCGGGTTCACGCAATCGCCGACCGTGCGTGAGCCACTGCGGTGCTTTCGCCGAAAGGAGGAATCCGTCGGGCAGGCGGTCCCGCCATCCGGCGAAGCTCCTGGTCGTCGGCCAGCGGTAGAAGCTCGCGTTGAGTTCGACGGTGTCGAACTCGGTGGCGTAGACATCCCGTCGTCTGCTCGGTGCGAGGCCGTCGGGGTACAGGACTCCGTTCCAGTGGTCGTAGCTCCATCCCGACGTTCCGATGTGCGCGGTCATGTCAGCGGGGGCCGTGGACCGACGTGGACCGAATTGCTCACCACAGACATGGACCTCCGTTCGGGGTTGCACTGGCGAATGTACGCCGCCGCTGAGCAGCGGAGCTGGGTGATTCGCAAGCGTGGCCCTGCCGCGACTGTGGCGCCGTCTCGTCCGCGGGTACAGAATTCATGTCATGGAGATGCCCGCTCAGCGCATGGCCGCCGGGTCGTCGACGGGCGTGCTCGCGGGCTCGGTCTACGACGAGGCGGTCCGGGCGATCCGGGCATCGGAGACCGATGCGGATGCTGCCGCCGACCGGCTGATCGAGCAGCTGACGGATGCCGAACTGCTCTGGCTGCTCGACGGCGACGCCCCCCGACGCACCCTGCCGCTCATCCCGCGGTGGCTGCACCGGCGTGCGTTCGTGGCTGGCGCCATTCCGCGCCTGGGCATTCCGGGCATCCGGTTCAGCGACGGCGCCCGGGGTGTCGTCATCGGGGCCTCCACCTCCTTCCCGGTCAGCATGGCCAGGGCTGCAACCTGGAACACAGCCCTGGAAGAGCAGGTCGGCCTCGCCATCGGGCTCGAGACCCGGGCTCAGGGCGCGAACTACTCCGCCTCCGTCTGCATCAACCTGCTCCGTCACCCGGCGTGGGGTCGGGCGCAGGAATGCTATGGGGAAGATCCGGTGCTCACCGGCACGATGGCCTCTGCCATCACCCGCGGTCTTCGCGTGAACGTGATGGCGTGCGTAAAGCACCTGGCGCTCAACTCGATGGAGAACGAGCGATTCGAGGTGGATGTCCGGGTCGACGACCACGCACTGCACGAGGTGTACCTGCCGCATTTCAAGGCCACCGTCGACGCCGGCGCCGACTCGATGATGACGGCGTACAACCGCGTGCGCGGCGAGTACATGGACGTCAATGGCGCGCTGGTGACCGACATCCTGCGAGACGAGTGGGGGTTCACGGGGTTCGTCACCAGCGACTGGGTGTTCGGCACCCACGACGCGGTCGGCAGTCTGGTCGCCGGCATGGACGTGGAGATGCCGCTGCGCCTGCTGCGGGCGCGGTACCTGCCTGGGGCTCTGCGGACCGGAGCCCTGAGCCGCACGCCCGTGCTGCAGTCCGCGCACCGGATTCTGCGTACAACGCTGTTGCACGCCGCGTTCCGTGACATGGCCGAGCCCGGCGCCGACGTCGTCGCGTCATCGTCGCACCGCGCGCTGGCCCGCCGGGTGGCCGAGGAGTCGATCGTGCTGCTGAAGAACGACGCGGTCGACGGCACGCCGCTGTTGCCGCTCGCGCCGGACATCCGTCGCCTTGCGGTCGTCGGTCGCCTCGCGGACCAGGCGAACCTCGGGGATCACGGATCCTCGCGCGTGCGGCCGCCCTCCACCGTCTCGCCGCTGCAGGGGCTTCGTGCGGCGCTGCCCGGGGTGCGCATCACGACCGCCTCCACGCCCGGTGCGAAGGCCGCAGCCGACGTCGCCGCCGGGGCTGACACCGCGATCGTCGTGGTGGGACTGGACCACCACGACGAGGGCGAATCGGTCGTCACGGGCGGGGTCAACGTCGGCGTACTCGGCAAGGCCTTCGAGTCCGGTCCCCTGCGCGCGATGCTCACCGGGCTCGCCCGTTTCGCCTCCCGATTCGTGCGGGGCGGCGACCGCCATTCTCTCGAGCTGCGTCCCTCCGACGCCGAGCTGGTTCTCGCGGTCGCCGCCGCCAACCCGCGCACCATCGTCGTACTGATCGGGGGTAGCGCGATCCTCATGGAATCGTGGCGGCAACGCGTGCCCGGCATCGTGTTCGCCTGGTACGGCGGGATGGAGGGCGGCCATGCCGTCGCCCGCGTGCTGACCGGCGAGGTGGAGCCCGGCGGACGTCTGCCCTTCGTGATCCCCACGGATGCCACGCAGCTTCCCTTCTTCGACAGCACCGCGAAGTCAGTCGTCTACGACGACCGATGGGGGCAACGGATGCTCGACGCCGACGGTCACACGGCGGCCTTCCCCTTCGGGTTCGGTCTCGGCTACACGACGTTCAGGCACGAACTTCTCGAGCACCGCTTCGATGACACCGGCGGTATTGCCGAGGTGCGGGTCAGCAACACCGGAGATCGCGAGGGTTCCACCGTCGTGCAGGTCTACGGAGCCGACGTTTCGCTCGCCCGTCCGGTCGCGCAACTGCTGGGCTTCGAGAAGGTGACCGTGCAACCGCACGCGGAGGCGATCGTGCGCGTCGCTCTGGATGCCGGTCCCACCCTGCAGCGCGATCCCGCCACCCGAGAGTGGTCGGCCCGGCCGGGCGACTGGGTCATCGTCGCCGACCAGCACAGTCCGGCGAGCTGGGATGGCGCGGTGCGATTGCGTCGCCCTATGGACGATTAGCGCCGCCGGTTCCCAGGGGTTCGACGCGAGCAGGGAGGCTCGTGTCGTCTCCGAGCAGGGCGCGGAGCAGGCGCCGTGCCTCCCAGCGGAACGGGGCGCGGGACTCGTCCTGCCGCAGCAGCAGTGTCCCGTCAGGCTGCGCATAGCGGCTCGTCAGATCGACGAGCTCGTCCGCCTGGATCACCGCGACGGTGCTGTCCGCCGGATCGATCAGCCGGACCAGAGCGGTGGGCCCGGTCAACTCACTGGCGATCAGACGCTGTTCGCTCGCGACCAGGATCGATTTCTGCGCGGCACGGGTCACCACCAGCGGACGGGGCGACCCGTCCAACAGCCGGCTCAGGATCTGCTGCGCAGCGTCCGGTCGACCGATGCGCTGTGCCGCCGCCTGCATGCGCTGCAGTCGGCCCGGCTCGCTGAGCACCTGGTCGATCTTCCATCCGATGGTCGACGGGGTGTTGCAGCGGATCGCAGCACCCTGCTCCATCAGATAGTCGCCGTTGCGCACCTCCTGGCCGGGGATCGGATTCACCAGCACCATCGGAAGCCCCGCTGCCATGCACTCCGACGCCGAGAGCCCCCCGGGCTTGCCCACGAACAGGTCGGCCTCGCGCAACAGTCGCGGCATCTCAGTCGTGAATCCGAGCACCTCATAGCGGTCGCCGGCGGGTGCCACGATCTCCTCCACGCGGCGCTTCAGCTCGGCGTTGCGGCCGCACACGACGGTGATCCTGACCGGCGAGCGCATGTGCATCGTCTGTCGCACGACCGCGAGGGCGTAGTCCCCGCCGGATGCGCCCGCGGAGATCAGGAGCATCGGAGGCTTCTCGGGGTCGCGCACGGGAGCCGCGTCATCCGTCGGCGCGACCGGGATGCCCGTTGCCACGACGCGGTCGGCCGGAACCCCGAGAGCGGTCAGCTGCACCCTCCCCTCCTCCCGCGCCACATACAGGGCGTGGAACGCGCTGGTGAGCCACAGCCCCTGGAAGTCGTAATCGGTCGTAACCACGGCAGTGCGCGCGTCGATCTGTCCGCGAAGGATCAGCGATGCGACCAGCTGGGCGGGCAGGAAGTGGGTGCAGATGATGGCGGTCGGCTGAAAACGCCGGATCTCGGCGACCGTGGGTAGTCCGTTCGCCCGCGTCCACGGGTCGATCGCACCGCGGCGGCGGAACGGCTGGTCGCTGACGTCGTAGCCCCAGTCGACGAGCCACGGAGCGTTCTCCACCAGGGTGAAGTAGCCCTTGCCGAGAAGATCGCGATACAGCACGGTGCTGTGCTGAAGCACGTCGACCACCCGCACCTCGGCGATGTCGGTGCGCGCTTCGGTCGCCGACTGCACGGCAGCAGCGGCGCTGTTGTGACCAGCCCCGACTCCCGCGGACAGGATTAGAACGCGCTCGCCTGCGGCAGGGGTGGTTTCATCCGGCGGCGTCGTGGGCACGGGGAAATGCTAGTGCTGTTGTGTGACTCGTGGCGTGTAGCAGAGGGACCATGCCGCACTCGACGCCGCTACTCGACGGATGATGCCTCCGGCCCTGGCCTCGCGTACGGCACGGGCCACTCGTCCGCCCCCGGCGATGACTGAGGCGTGAAGTAATTGACTGACTGACCACTCTTTTATAAGCTTCAGGAATGGCAAGGCCACGAAGCGACGAACGTCGCACCTCGATCCTCGACGCAGCAACGCGCGTCATCTCCTCGCAGGGACTGACCGCTGCTGCGACGTCTGCAATCGCCAAAGACGCGGGCGTATCCAACGGATCACTCTTCATCTACTTCGATACGAAGACGACCCTCCTGAACGAGCTGTACGTCCAGTTGAAGAAAGAGATGGGCGAGGCCGCGTTCGCGGATGTTCCCCCGTCCCCCGATCCGCGCGAGCAATTGCATCACGTGTGGACACGCTGGCTGGCCTGGGCGACCACTCATCCCGACAAGCGCCGCACCCTGGCGCAGCTTGAAGTGTCGGAAGACATCAGCGCCGAAAGTCACACCATCGTTCGCGAATCGCAGCGGGACATGGCCGAGTTGCTCGAGCGCAGCCGCGCAGGTGGCCCCATGGCCGATGTGTCGATCTCATTCGTGCTGGTCATCACTGGCGCGATCGCCGACGCCACCATGGATGCCCTCATCCGCGATCCAGTCTCGCCCGAGGGACGCAGCGAGGCGGCTTTTGAGTCCGTCTGGCGCGTACTCGCGGGCTGACCCACCTTCACCATCCCCATTCTCAGAGGAAGAAACCTACCAATGCCCACGAGCAGCAACACGCCTCAGAACGCCTGGGTTATCACCGGCCCCACGTCTGGCATCGGACGTCGGGCAGCATTGGAGCTCGCGCGCCGCGGCACGGTCGTGCTCGTCGGTCGCGACCCCGACAAGCTGTACGAACTTGAGCAGGAGATCAACGCTCTCCCTCACGGGCACGCCGTCTCTGTCGTGGCAGATTTCGCGGACGTGAACAGTGTCCGCCGTGCTGCGGAGCAGATCGCAGCACTTGACCTGCCGATCTCGGGCGTCGCGAATAACGCGGGCGGCATGCAGACCAAAGGAGGCACGAGCAAGCAGGGGTGGGACATCGCATTTGCGACCAACCACCTCGGCCCGTTCGCCTTCACTGAGGCGCTGATCCCTCACCTCCCGGATGGCGCTGTGGTGACGTTCACCGCATCCGGCGTCGAGGACCCGGAACGCAAGCCCGCCACGCAGGCAGGGTTCCGTGGATCGCGCTATCTCTCTGCCGAGGCAAGTGCACGCGGTGAGTTCTTGACGGGCGGCTCGACCAATGTCGGCTTCGACGCGTACGCGACGTCCAAGCAGGGCAATCTCGCGACCGTCTTCTCACTCGCGCGTCAGTACCCGCGTCTGCGTTTCCGCGCGGTCGAGCCCGGCTTCAATCCCGGGACGGGCCTGTCGAGAGACGCACACCCCGCTCTGCAGTGGCTCGCGCGGAACATCATGCAACCACTCGCACCGATGATTCCGTATTGGAGCACCCCGAAACGCGCCGTGAGGCTCATCGCCGACACGCTGACGGACCCGTCGGATGCCACCGGTACCTATTACGACGAGAACGGGAAGCCGATGAACGCGTCCAAACAGGTCTCGGATCCCGATTTCGCCGATCGCTACATTGCTGAAAGCCGCGCCCTGCTTGCCACTGTTCCCGAGGCCAGGCAGCAATGAGCAGCACGCGACCGGTCGCTCTCATCACCGGTGCTTCATCAGGTATCGGGCGGGCATTCGCGGAGCGGTTGGCCGCCGAGGGTTATGACCTGATCGTCGTCGGCCGCCGCACGAGTCGCCTGGAAGCCCTCGCGGCCAGCGTTCGACCGGCCGAGGTCTCCGTGGTCACTGCGGATCTCGGCACGGACGAGGGAATCGACGTCGTTTCCGAACTGTGCGAGAGCGAGCCGATCTCCCTGCTCATCAACAATGCCGGTCTCGCCCATTACATGCCGCTTGCTGACCTTCCCGCTGGCAAAGCTCGCGAGCTCATCGGGGTGAAAGTGATGACGCCAGCCCTGCTCACCCGCGCCGTGCTCCCTGGCATGCTCAGGCGAGGAACGGGCACGATTGTGAACGTCGCGGGGATGCTCGCGTTCTCCGGGCCTGCACCTGCAGCGCCCCCTGCGGGCCAACGAGCGCTGTACACGGGTGCTCTCGCTGCCGCCGTCGCAACAACCCAGACGCTTCAGGCAGAACTTGTCGGCACCGGCGTGAGCGTGCACGTGCTCTGCCCGGGGATCGTTGCGACGGAATTCCACGAAGTCCAAGGGATGGATCTGTCGTCCCTTCCCCGGATGAGTGCGACCGACGTCGTGACCGCTGCGCTTGCCGGAATCGACCTCGGTGAGGTTGTCATCGCCCCCGGCGTCGAAGACACCGGCGTGCTTGACGCTGTCTTCGACGCGGACATCACCGCATTCAGCGCTCAGACCGCGCACCTCGCGTCCCGCTACCTAGCGGCCACGCGTGCCCCCGAACAGACACCGGCATGAACTCGCTCGACTCAACGTAGGAATCATCGGTCTCGGCGACCTAGGACTGCCGATGGCCGCCGCCATGCCCGAGACCGAACGGTTCGGTAATGAGCGTGCGAAGTTTCGCTCCGTGGTCGAGATCACTGCGCCCCACCTCGCCATGCAGACCCATCCCCAGGATGTGGCGGACGTGATCGAAACCGCGGTTCGCGAAACGGCTTCGGCATAGCGGTATCGGCAAGCTGCGCCACGGTCGAAGATTGCCCTTCGCCCCTGCCGCGCGCGCCGCATTGGCAGTACAGAAACACAAAAGCCCCGGATGACCGGGGCTCTCGCACTGCTCAAGCTGGGGTACCTGGACTCGAACCAAGAACAAAAGAATCAGAATCTTCCGTGTTGCCAATTACACCATACCCCACCGGTTTCCCCCGTGGAGGAGCCGACTAGTAACTGTAACCTACCCGCGCGGGCTGCTCCAAACCGAGGTCGATCCCCCGCGTGGCGAAGCCGCGGGAGCCCTCGAATCGGGTGCCGCGTCGCGGGTGTGGGCCGGGCATCCCGGTATTCTTCTAAGCCGTACTCGCACCACGAAAGGCCTCGATGACGATTCGCGCCGCCGCTGACGGTTCAGCGCTCGGAAACCCCGGGCCAGCCGGCTGGGCCTGGTACATCGACGACGACAACTGGTCGGCCGGCGGCTGGAAGCACGCCACCAACAACCAGGGCGAGCTGACCGCGGTGCTGCAGCTGTTCCGCGAGACAAAGCATCTCGACGACGACCTGCTCATCCTCTGCGACAGCCAGTACGTGATCAACTGCGTCACCAAGTGGATGCCCGGCTGGAAGCGCAAGGGCTGGCGCAAGGCCGACGGCAAGCCGGTGATGAATGTCGACCTGCTCAAGGAGATCGACGCCGAACTGGTCGGCCGCCGGTACCGGTTCGAGTGGGTGAAGGGTCACGCCAACCACCCCCTGAACGAGGCAGCGGATGCCCGTGCCCGAGCCGTCTCCGAAGCCTTCCAGCGCGGCCTCCCCATCCCCTCCGGCCCCGGCCTCGCCGGACGTGCGGCGCCTGCGACGCCCGCCGTCGCCGAGCCAGCGGAAGAGGCGCCGTCGCTGTTCTCTTTCGACGACGAGCCCGACGGCGTCGACGTCAGGGTGACGCTGACGCGTGCCGAGTACGACCGCCTTGCCGCACGCGCCAGGCTGCGCAAGTCGTCAGTGGAGGACACGCTCCGCGGGCTGATCTAGCGCTCCCTCTCCTGCCGCGACCGGTCCGGTCGCACTTCACATCTCTGCAACACGCTGCTTGCTGTAGTGGAACCGCGCCTCCGAGCTGGGGGTGCGTGACTCCCAGCAGTGAAGAAGCCGATGACCACAGTGCACCTCCGCGTCGCAGACCCGACGGAAGCCCACGCCTCCCACCGCGAGAGCTGGGGCGACGCCCTGAAGGGGGCGCTGATCGTGCTGGTCGTGCTCTGGCACGTGATCGTGAAGACGTACCTGCAGGTCGATTGGCAGATCGCGCTGCCGATATCCCGTGCCTGGGCTCTGCTGGCAGAGGTGATCTGGCCGTTCCTCCTGCCGCTGTTTCTGCTCGTGTCGGGCTACTTCGCGGCCCCGGCGCTGACCCGGCCCTGGCCGCGGGTCCTCCGCCCCCGCATCGGGCGGTTTCTCTACCTATACCTGCTGTGGTCACTCATCCACATGGCGGCGCTCTGGACCTTCCCCGACTTCCCAACCCTGGTGCCACGCAGCGTCTCCCAGTTCGTGGAGTTCGTCACCATCAGCCCGCCCGATACCTGGTACCTCTACGCACTGGCGCTGTACTTTCTCGTGGCGAAGGCTCTCTCGCGGGTCGCGCCGTGGCTCGTCCTCAGTGCGGCGGTGGCGCTGTCGATCGCGGTGTCGGCGGGCTACATCGAGAGCGTCAGCAACCGCGGCTCGCTGCTCTACAACTTCGCCTTCTTCCTGCTGGGCGCTCACCTCGCCCCGCAGCTCCGGCGCGTCATCGCCAGCATCACGCTGCCGGTGACGGCGATGCTCGTGGTCGGCTACCTCGCCGCCTTCGCGGTGGTACGACTCACCGGAACCGAGGCGGTGCCCGGCGTCTGGCCGCTCCTTTCGCTGATCGGATGCGCGATGGGTCTTGCCGTGGCGGCGACCATCTGGCGGCTGCGGTTGGTCGACTCGGGGTTCGGCCGGCTGGGCCGCCGCAGCCTGCCGATCTACCTCATCCACATGCCGCTGCTCGCCCTCGCCGACCTGGTGCTGGTCGGCTGGCTATCGGGGGCGAGTGGCGCCGTGCAGTTCGTCGCGGCGGTCACCACTCCTGTGATCCTCACGACCGTTCTGGTCGCGGCGAGTCTCGCGCTGAATGCCCTGCTGCTGCGCGATGGAGCATCGTGGCTGTTCGATCTGCCGCGCTGGCCGACGCGAGCATTGAGCTCGGCCGGGTCCGTCATCCGTCGCGCCCCGTGGCGTGCCGGCGTCGCGGTGCTGCTGCTGGTCGTCTGCGGCGTGGTGGCCACCCGCGCGGCGGCGATTCCCGGATGCGGCCCCAACTCCCCCGGCCGCGCGGCTGCCGCCGCCGGTCAGGTCAGCATCGGTGCGACCGGGGACCTGCTGATCCACGACATCGGACACCGGGTGCCGGCCGATGGCGGAGCGGGCTACTTCAGCGCGGTGCGGTCCTGGTTCAGCCAGGACCTGGTCACCGGAAACCTCGAGCAGGTGATCTCCGATGACACCGGCTTCGACAAGTGCGGCACGCGCAAGAACTGCCTCGAGTTCCGCAGTACTCCCGCGACGGCGCGCTACTTCGGCGGCTTCGACATCCTGAACATGGCAAACAACCACACCAGCGACTTCGGCGCCGTCGGCTATGCCAACACGCGCGCGAACCTCGCGGCGAACGACATCCGCGCCGAGGGCAACCCGAACGAGATCGTCTGCACGCGGGTCGGCGGCAGCACGGTGGCGATGATCGGCTTCGCCCCCTACCGCGGAACCAACCGGGTCACCGACCTGCGACACGTGCGCGACCTGGTTCACGCCGCCGCGGCATCCGCCGACATCGTCATAGTGCAGGCGCACATGGGGGCGGAAGGCCCGAAGGCCAACGTCGTCCGGCCTGGAACCGAGTGGATGTTCGGCGAGAATCGTGGGGACCCGGAAGCGTTCTCGCACGCGGCGATCGATGCCGGCGCCGACCTTGTGCTCGGTCACGGGCCGCACTCGCTGCGGGGTATGGAGTTCTACCACCGGCGACTCATCGCCTACAGCCTGGGAAACTTCGGCGGGGGCGGCGCCTTCGGTGCAGACCCGGCCACCCGCTACGGCGTCTACCTCGACGCGACCCTGCGCTCGGACGGCAGCTTTCTGCGCGCGAAGCTGCGCTCGGTGCATTTCGACGACAGGGAGGGCGCCCCCACGCCAGACCCCGACAATCGCGCCGCCCAGCTGGTCGGCGAGTTCAGCCAGCGCGACTTTCCACGCACGTCGCCGATGATCGGGTCGGACGGCACGGTGGTGCCGGCGCGGTAGGTCTTCTCCCGGTCTCAGTGGCGCGGGATGCCGATCAGGTCGCGATTGATGGTCGCCGCGACGCGGGCGCCCGCGCCGGCTGCCACGATGAGCTGCTGGGGACCTGGAGCGGTGGAGTCGCCCGCCGCGTAGACGCCGGTCGCGCTGGTGCGGCCATCGGCATCCGTCACCAGCAGTCCCCAGCCGTCCTGGTGCAGGTCGAGTTCGGCGAGGTAGCCGAGCTGGGCGTCCCAGTGCGGGCGCACGAAACCGCCCTCCACGGGCACGAGCTCGCCGTCGGCGAGCTGCACGCCGGCGACGACGCCGCGGTCGCCGACCACGTCCGCGATCGCGCGACGCTCAATGCGCACACCGCGCTCGGTGAGCAGCGCCTCCTGCCCCGCGCTGATGCGCCCGACGCCGTTGGTGAAGACGATCAGGTTGTGGCTCCACTGCGCGATGAGCAGAGCCCGCGCGGCCAGGTCGCTGGTCTCGCCGATCAGGGCGAGCGGCTTGTCGCTGTGCTCGTAACCGTCGCACTCGATGCAGCTGAAGAGCCCCAGGCCATAGAACGCACGGATGCTGGGCAGCGCCGGCAGCGTCTCCTTCAGTCCGCTGGCCACCAGCACGGCCTTCGCGCGCACCGACCGGGCCGGGGAACCGTTGACACCGCGGGCCTCCACGGCAAACCGCACCCCGTCATCCGCCGCACCTCGAAGCCCACGTTTGCCCGGATTTGCAGACTGTGAGCCCTCGAAGTCTGCAAATTCGGGCAAACGTGGAGAGGAAAGGGGGGTGACGGAGGTGACCGTCGCCAGCTGGTACTCGGCCTCGGGGTAGGCGGCGAGCTCCTCGCGGGCGAGACGGCGCAGCTCGTGCGGGGGCACCCCGTCGCGGGTGATGAACCCGTGCGAGATCATCGTGGCGGCGTTGCGCGGGCGGTTTGCGTCGAGCAGCAGCACACGACGGCGCGCCCGTGCCAGGTTGAGCGCCGCACTCAGCCCCGCGGGGCCCGCACCGACGATGACGACGTCGTAGTCGTCATCCTGCCGCTCTGCGTTCACAGGCGGGCCTGCAGCCTCGCGATCCGGGCCAACGTCGATTCTTTGCCGAGCAGCTCCATCGACTCGAACAGCGGCGGGCTGATGCGCTTGCCGCTGAGTGCGGTGCGCAGCGGTCCGAAGGCGAGCTTCGGCTTGATGCCTGCGCCGTCGACCAGGGTCGCGCGTAGCAGCGCCTCGATATCGGCCGCGGTCCAGCTGTCGAGCTGCTCGAGCGCCGCATACGCAGCGCTCAGCACCTCGGCACCGCCCTCCTTGGGCAGGGCGTCGGCGTCGTACTCGATCGCGTCGTCGGGCAGGAAGATGAAGCCGAGCAGCGGACCGGCCTCGCTAAGCACGGCCATGCGCTCCTGCACCAGCGGCGCACCCTCGTGCAGGTACGCGCGCTGCTGCGGGGTGGGCGGGTCGGCGAGGTAGTCGGAGAGGTACGGGATGAGCCGCTCCTCGAAGTCGGCCGGGGCGAGCAGACGGATGTGGTCGCCGTTGATCGACTCCGCCTTGCGTTCATCGAACCGGGCCGGGTTGGGGTTGACGTTGGCCACGTCGAAGGCAGCGACCATCTCGGCGAGGGAGAACACGTCGCGGTCGTGGCTGAGCGACCAGCCGAGCAGCGCGAGATAGTTGACCAGTCCCTCGGGGATGAACCCCCGCACGCGGTGCAGGAACAGGTTGGACTCGGGGTCGCGCTTGGACAGCTTCTTGTTGCCGTCACCCATCACGTAGGGCAGGTGGCCGAACCGCGGCACGAAGTCGGTCACGCCGATGGCGATGAGCGCGTGGTAGAGCGCGATCTGGCGCGGGGTGCTGGAGAGGATGTCCTCGCCGCGCAACACGTGCGTGATGCCCATCAGCGCGTCGTCGACCGGGTTCACGAAGGTGTAAAGCGGGGCGCCGTTCGGGCGCACGACGACGAAGTCGGTGAAGCTCCCGGCCGGGAACGTGATCTCCCCGCGCACCAGGTCGTCGAAGCTCAGGTCGTCGTCGGGCACGCGCAGGCGCAAGGCGGGCTGCCGCCCCTCGGCGCGGAAGGCGGCGCGCTGCTCCTCGGTGAGGTCGCGCTCGAAATTGTCGTACCCCTGCTTCGGGTCCTTGCCGTTCGCGACGTTGCGGGCTTCCATCTCCTCGGGGGTGACGAAGCTCTCGTAGAGGTACCCGGCAGCCTTCAACCGCTCGATCATGTCGAGGTAGATCTCGGTGCGCTGCGACTGGCGGTAGGGGCCGTTCGGGCCGCCGACGACGACACCCTCGTCCCAGTCCAGGCCGAGCCAGCCGAGCGCGTCGAGCAGCTGCTCGTAGCTCTCCTCGCTGTCGCGCGCGGCATCCGTGTCTTCGATACGGAAGATCAGCTTGCCGCCGTTGTGCCGGGCGTAGGCCCAGTTGAACAGCGCCGTGCGGATGAGGCCGACATGCGGCGTACCGGTGGGCGAAGGGCAGAAGCGGACACGGATGTCGCTCCCGGTCGCGGTGGTGAACAGGGCGGTCGAAGATGTGGTCGGCATGGCCCGGCAATCTTATCGTTCGGGCGACGGTGCGGGCTCGGCGCCCTTCGACAGGCTCAGGGACCGTACGGTCCCTGAGCCTGTCGAAGGGTCTATCGGGCGGTGCGGCGCCAGGCGCGGCGGGAGAGCACGATGCCGATCACGATCGAGGCGATGACGGCCGCAAGAGGTGCCAGCAGGGAGGCGTTCCAGAGTGTGGTGGGCACGAGCGGGTTGATGGGCTCGGCGTCGCCGTCCGGGAGCCTCGTCGTCGACATCAGGTCGAGCACCAGCGCCCCGAGCACCACCAGCACGGCGGCCGCAGGCGGCACGATCGTCGCGACGAGCTTCTCGGCGCGGGTCCACAGCGGCGAGGCCCAGAGCAGCATGATGCCGACCACCCAACCCGCGAGCGGGATGACGATTCCGCCGAACTCGAGCAGCACGGTGGTGAGCACGATGTACCAGCGCTGCGACGACATCCCGAACTCCGCGGCGGGTGCGGGTGCGGTGACCACCGGCGCCGGACTCTCCGCGCGCGCCTCGGCCGCGATGAACGCCGGGTCGCCGAGGGTTTCGATGCGCTCGGCGGCGGCCGCGGCATCGAGCCCACTGAGCTCTTCGGCGACGCCGGCGACGATGCCGTCGCGGACATCCGTCGACACTCCGGTGAGCGCGGTCTCGAGCTGCGCCAGGTAATTGCGCACCACCTGCGGCGCGGTGTGATCGGTCATGATGCGTCATCTCCGATGAAGCCCTCGACCGTCGCGGCGAAGGGAGCCCACTGCTGACGGAACAGGTCGAGCTGCTGCTCTCCCGCTGCGCTGAGCCGGTAGTACTTGCGCACCGGGCCCGAGTCCGAGCCCTGGTCGTAGGTGCTGACGAGGCCCTGGGTGCGGAGGCGCGACAGGATCGGGTAGAGCGTGCCGATGCTGGCGATCATCCCCTGCGATTCGAGGGCCTCCGACAGCGACCAGCCGTACATCGGCTGCCGCGCGAGCAGGCCGAGGATGCAGTATTCGACCACTCCCTTACGGAGCTGGGTACCCACATCCACTGTCATGCATCACAAGCTACCTTGCGACGCAAGACAGCGCAACCGGGAAATCAGGCAGCGCGGCGCCAGGCCCGGCGGCCGAGCACGATGCCGATGACGATCGCAACAAGCACCGGCACGATCGGGATGAGCAGCAGCGTGAGGTGCCATCCCGGAGCCGCCGCGGCGCCGGTCTGCACGAACGCCAGCACGATGAAGACCGCGAGGGCCGACAGAGGCGGCGCGACCGTGGCGACCAGCTTCTCCGGCACGGTGAACAGCGGGGAGATCCAGAGCATGACGACACCGGCGACCCAGCCGAGCAGCACCACGATAAAGGTGCCGACCGCGATCAGCGCGAGCGACAGCACGATCCACCAGCGTCGTGCGCTCGCCGCTCGGGGTGCGGCCACCGCGGCGAACGAGGCAGGCGTGACAGGTGCCGGGCTGCCGGATTCGGCCGGTGCCGACGGGGGTGTGGTCGCGGTGTCGCTCATGACTCAACCCTAGGGAATGACGGCCGCCGAGGAGTGTCGGGGGCGCTCATTATGGTGAGCTCATGGTCGAACGCGAGATCGTCTACTGCGACAGCGCCGAGCACTGGCTCGCCTGGCTGGCCGAGCATGCCTCCGAGAGCGACGGAATCGCCCTGGCCATCGCAAAGAAAGACTGCAGCCGACCCAGCGTCACCTATCTCGAAGCGATCGACGGTGCCCTGCGTTTCGGCTGGATCGACGGCCAGCGCAACCGACTCGACGACGATCACTTTCTGCAGAACTTCGGCCCGCGCCGCGCCCGCAGCATCTGGTCGCAGGTGAACCGCGACAAGGCCCTGGCCCTCATCGACGCCGGGCTCATGCAGCCGGCCGGCCTCGTCGAGGTCGAGAAGGCGAAGTCCGACGGCCGGTGGGAGCGTGCCTACGCCGGCTCGAAGACGATCGAAGTTCCGGATGACCTGGCCGCCGCCCTCGCCGCCAGCCCCGATGCCGCGGCCTTCTTCACCACACTGACCGGCGCGAACCGGTACGCCATTCTCTTCCGCATCGGCAACGTGAAGCTGGAATCGACGCGGGCGCGCAAGATCGGCGAGTACGTGGCGATGCTCGAGCGCGGTGAGACCATCTACTAGGTGAGCCATCTACTAGGTGAGCCATCTACTAGGTGAGATAGACGAACGCCAGGCCGAGACCGAGGATCGCGATCCACGCCACCAGCCCGGCGAGGATCGAACGGATGCCTGAGCGCAGGAGTTTTTCCAGGCGCAGCGAGGCCCCAATCGCGAACAAGGCCGTAGCGAGCAGAGCGTCGTGCACCACATCCGTCACCGCGTAGACCTCCGCCGGGAACGGCACGAACGAGCGGATCAGCACCGCGGCGACGAAGCCGACGATGAACAGCGGCACGACCGGCGGCACCGTCGTGACAGCTGTCCCACCGGCCCGACGCCGGGTGTCGAGCGAGGCGATGGCCACCATCGGCGCAAGCATCAGCACGCGGGTGAGCTTCACCACCAGGGCCACGGCGAGCGCGGCCGCTCCCCCGGTCTGCGCCGTCGCCACGACCTGACCGACGTCATGCACGCTGGCGCCGACCCAGCGCCCGAACTGCACGGCATCGAGACCGAGCAGCGACGACAGCACGGGCAGCACCACGATCGCGAGCGTTCCATACAGGGTCACGAGGGCGATCGGCCTGCCGGTCTCGCGCTCGTCGACGCCGCGCGCGCCGGCCATCGCCGCGACCGCCGAGACCCCGCAGATCGAGAAACCGGCTGCGAGCAGCACGGACTCCTCCCGCTCCAACCGGAACAGCCGTGCGATCAGCCAGGTCACGACGAAGCCGACCGCCACCAGCGCGACGATCGCCACGATGCTCAGCCAGCCGAGCGAGGCGATGTCACCGAGGCTGAGGTCGAGCCCCAGCAGCACGATGCCGATGCGCAGAATCCGGCGGGATGAGAGAGCGAGCCCGGCCCGGAATACCCCGTCCAGCGCCGAGCGCGCGGGAGGCAGACATCCGACGATCACTCCGAGCACGAGCGCCGCGGTCAGCCACGGCACCGCGGGAACCAGCCGATGGATGCCCCAGGCCGCAGCGGCGCCGACCGCCGCCAGAGCGAGCCCCGGCAGCCACGCAGTCCGATGAGGGGGCGGCGTCACGCCCGGTCGCGCGTCGGGTTGCTCAGGGTGCCGATGCCGTTCACGGTCACGTCGACGCTCTGCCCGGCGACGATTTCCCCGCGGCCGACCGGCGAACCGGTCATGATGACGTCGCCCGGAAGCAGCGTCCAGATGTCGGAGACGAATTCGATGATCTCGGGCACGCTGTGCAGCATGTCCCGCGTATTGCCGGAGCTGCGTTCCTCACCGTTCACGGAGCTGCTCAGGTCGGCTGCAGCCCAGTCGAACTCGGTCTCGATGACGGGGCCGAGCGGTGCGAAGCTGTCGTAGCCCTTGCCGCGGGTCAGCTCGCCATCGGCCGCGATGACATCCCGCGCACTCACGTCGTTGCCGACCGTGTACCCGAACACGACGTCGGCATAGTTCTCGGCCTTCACGCGCTTGGCGATGCGCCCGATCACGATCACCAGCTCGACTGCGTGGTCGATGGTGCCGACGGGAGGCAGCTGGATGGCGTCGCCCGGGCCGATCACCGTGGTGTTCGGCTTGAGATACACCAGCGGAGATGCCCCCCGGCCGCCCTCGTAGTTGCGCGCGATGCCGACGACCTTGGATCGGGGGATGACCGGCGCGAGCAGCTTGGCGGCAGCGACATCCACCCGCTCTCCCGTGGTCTCCATCCCCTGGAACATCGGGTCACCGGTGAAGACCACCCAGCCGTCACCGTCGAGCACGCCGTAGCGGGGGTCTCCCCCGTCGACGCTGAATCTGCCGATCTTCATGAGTTACTCGGCGCCGTTCTCGGCATCGAGGCGCATCATCCAACCGTGACGGTCCTCGATGCGGCCGTACTGGATGTCGGTGAGCTCCTGGCGCAGCGACCGGGCCAGCGACTCGTCGCTGTCGAGGTGGGTGATCTCGAAGTCGGCGCCCTTGAGGCTGCCGATCGGGGCGAGCACGGCGGCGGTGCCGCAGGCGAAGGCCTCGACGATGTCACCGGATGCAGCGCCCTCACGCCACTCGTCGATGGTGACCTTGCGGCGCTCGACGCGGTGACCGCGGTCCTCCGCGAGCTGCAGGATCGAGTCGCGCGTGATGCCCTCGAGGATGCTGTCGGAGGCGGGCGTCACGAGGGTGCCGTCCTTCTTGACGAGCACGATGTTCATGCCACCGAGCTCCTCGATGTACTTGCCCCCTTCGGAGTCGAGGAACAGCACCTGGTCACAGCCGTGATCGTAGGCCTCGGCCTGGGCGATGAGGGAGGAGGCGTAGTTGCCACCCGTCTTCGCAGCTCCCGTGCCGCCCTTGCCGGCCCGGGCGTAATCCGTCGACAGCCAGATGGAGACGGGGGCGAGGCCACCCTTGAAGTAGGCGCCGGCGGGGCTCGCGATCACGTAGTAGTTGACCTTCTCGGCCGCGCGGACACCGAGGAAGGCCTCCTTGGCGAACATGAACGGACGCAGGTACAGGCTGGTGTCGGGCGCCGAGGGCACCCAGGAGGAGTCGGCCTGGATGAGTTCGCGCAGCGACTGCAGGAAGTACTCGGTCGGCAGCTCGGGCAGGGCGAGGCGCGTCGCCGAGCGCTGCATGCGTGCGGCGTTGGCCTCGGGGCGGAAGCTCCAGATCGTGCCGTCCTGGTGGCGGTAGGCCTTGAGGCCCTCGAAGACCTCCTGCGCGTAGTGCAGCACCGCCGCGGCCGGATCGAGCTGGATCGGGCCATAGGCCTGCACGCGCGGGCGGTGCCAGCCACCGCGGGCCGACCAGCAGATGTCGACCATGTGGTCGGTGAAGTGCTTGCCGAAGCCGGGATCGGCCAGGATCTCGGCGCGTTCCATCTCGGCGAGGGCCGCGGTGTTGTGGTGACGCGTGAACTCGAGCGTCGAGGGGGCGAGCAGGTTCTTGATCATGCGGATCCTTTAATCGAAAAGAGTGGTCTAATTCTGCGCCAGGCGGGCGGCGATCGCGTCCCCGACCTCCGCGGTGGATCGCCGGGTGGTGCCGCGGGTGGCGAGGTCGCTCGTCACGGCCGCGGTGACGGAGGCCGAGGCATCCGCCAGTCCGAGGTGATCGAGCAGCAGGGCGGTGGAGAGGATCGCGGCGGTGGGGTCGGCGAGCTGCTGGCCGGCGATGTCGGGCGCTGACCCGTGCACGGGCTCGAACATCGACGGGAAGGTGCCGTCGGGGTTGATGTTGCCCGAGGCGGCCAGTCCGATGCCACCGCTGATTGCGGCAGCGAGATCGGTGAGGATGTCGCCGAAGAGGTTGTCCGTGACGATGACGTCGAATCTACTCGGGTCGGTCACCAGGAAGATAGTGGCCGCGTCGACGTGGAGGTAGTCGACGAGAACATCCGGATACTCGGTGGACACGGCGTCGACGGTGCGCTGCCAGAGGCTGCCCGCGTTGACGAGCACGTTGGTCTTGTGCACCAGGGTGAGCTTCTTGGCCGGGCGGGCGAAGGCCGTCTCGAAGGCGAAGCGCACGACGCGTTCGACGCCGAAGGCCGTGTTGACGCTGACCTCGTTCGCGATCTCCTGCGGGGTACCGACACGGATGCTGCCGCCGTTGCCGACGTACGGCCCCTCGGTTCCCTCCCGCACGACGACGAAGTCGACCGCGCCCGGGTCGCTCAGCGGCGACTCGATGCCGGGAAACAGCAGGGTGGGGCGCAGGTTGACGTAGTGGTCGAAGGCGAACCGCAGCTTCAGCAGCAGGCCGCGCTCGATGATGCCGCCCTTCAGGCGCGGGTCGCGCGGGTCGCCGCCGACGGCGCCGAGCAGGATCGCGTCGAAGCCCGCGAGGTCGTTCAGGGTCTCATCGCTGAGGATCTCGCCGGTCTCGAGGTAGTGGCCGGCGCCGAGCGGGAACAGGGTCGTGTCGATGGTGACGTGGGCGGGCACGGCTGCCGTCAACACCTTGACAGCCTCGGTGACGACCTCGGGTCCGATCCCGTCGCCCGGGATGAGCGCGAGCCTGATGGATCTGTTCTGTTCGGCCGTTCTGGGCATGCCGGTACTCCTCGGACGTCTCACGGGTTCGTGTTTCAGCGTACCGGTCGGCGTGCAGGGTTTCGGAGGCGGCGAACTGTGCTTCCGCGGTGGGCGTAGTGCGCATCCGCGGTGGGCGTACTGCGCTTCCGCGGTAGGCGTACTGCGCTTCCGCGGTAGGCGTACTGTGCTTCCGCGGTAGGCGTACTGTGCAGAGCGCTGCGGTCCATCGGCCGCGGCTTCCGCACGGAAGGACCTCACATCATGGGTATCGGCACCGGCATTTTCCTGTTCGTCGTTGGCGCGATTCTGACCTTCGCCCTCAACTTCCAGGTCGACTGGATCAACCTCGACCTGGTCGGCTACATCCTCATGGGCGCCGGGGTCGTGGTCTTCGTGATCTCGCTGATCTTCGTCCTGCGCCGTCGCTCGACGGTTTCCACCACTCGCACCGGCGTCGACCCGACCGGCACCGAGCGTGTCACGGAGCGCGAGACCCGCGGCGACGGCCTCTAAGCGTCCAGCCCTATCGACTTGAGCCATGTGCAGGGTGTTCCTCGCGAGAGCACCCTGCACATGGCTCACGTCGATTGCGTGATCGGCAGGAACGGGATGCGCGGCGACCTGTCGGTGGCGAGCCGGGCGTGGGTCTCCACGTCGAAGCGGTCATCGCCATACCGCAGCTTCTGCCGCTCGATTCCTTCGGCAACAAAACCGGCGCGCTCTGCCACGACACGCGACGCCGGGTTATTGGTGCGGTGGCCGAGTTCCAACCGAAACAGCCCCCGTTCCTCGAATGCCCAGTGCGCCACCGTCGCGAGCGCCATCGCCGCCAGACCGTGGCCGCGAGCCTCTTCGGAGAGCCAGTAGTAGACCCAGCCGGTACCGTGCCGATCCTCCATCGCAGAGATGCCGATGTTGCCGACGGGGACCCCGTTCAGCACGATCGCGAAGTTGCGAGCGGAATCGGATGCCGCGGCGAGCAGCAATACCGTCTGCTGCGCCTCGTCGAGATCCGCGGGTTCGGCGCCGCCGAATTGGGGGCCGAGATCGTCGGAGACGGTGACGGCGCGCAGGAGCGCGGCAGCGTCATCCGCTCTCCATCCGCGCAACAGCGCGGCGGACGGATCAGTCGTGGTTGGGCGCCTTCACCAGCGCGACGAGCGCCATCGCGGTGAGCACGAAACCGACGAACGCGAAGACGCCGAGGAATCCGACGATGATGTCTGCAGCCATGATGTGTCTCCTTGTGCGCGCTCGACAGTGCCCTTACTCGACAGAGCCCTTAACGGTACCAAGGCTCGGCGGCCGGAGAATTACATCTCCATGTCCCAGACTGGGCGCACTTCGATGGTCCCGCCCGTGGGGCACAGCGCTGCCAGGTCTCTCGCGATCTCCGGGCTGTCCGCCTCGATCAGGTAGTAGCCGCTGAGAAAGTCAGCGCCCGGATCCACGGCCAGACCGTCCGTGTACGTCGCTGCCAGGCCGTCCCGGGCTGGCGTCACCGAGTACCCGGCCTCCAGCCCCTGCAACGCCTCGCCACTGATGACCTTGCCGCCGGCGGCCACCACGGCGGCCATGAAGGCCTGATGTTTCGCCATCTCCTCGGCGAAGCCCTCGGGGGTCGGGTTGTCCCAGACGCCCTCCATGATCTGGAACAGATATCGGTCGGCCATCTCGTCCTCCACTCGGTTGAGGCCAAGCTACTCGCCGAACTGCCCAAGATGGCGGTCGAATTCCCCGAATCGACAGCCATCTCGGGCAGTTCGACTCACGTTTGCCCGAATTTGCAGAGTTTCAGGGCCGAAAACCTGCAAATTCGGGCAAACGTGGTCAGTGCACCGGGTCGGACTCGGCGCGGGAGCGGCGATCCGCCTCCAAGATGTATTGGATGCTGGCGGCAGCAAGCCCGACCGCTGCGACTATCGGAATGCCGTCCCAGCGGAACCCCAACACGATGCCCACCCACCACGCTCCAAGCCACGGCAGCAGACTCACGAACACGATCTGCGCCCACGAGCGCCGTCGCATCGCCCTGAAGGCGAGACTGACGACGAGCGTGACGATGAAAGTGGTGCTGAGATTGTACGGCGACGCGATCTGCTGCCAGAACGTGTCCTCGTCCATGTACGACTTCGCCGGGGCGCCGATCGTACGAAAGGCGATCACGAGTGCCCCGGCGCCGACCAACATGCCGATTGCCGTTCGCCTGGTCGGGCGTGGATCCCCGAGTAGCGCGATGATCGCCAGCACGGTGAAGAAGACCAACGTCTGAAGACTCGGCCCAGCCCACAACCCCTCGATCGACCGGCGAGTGATCCAGAGCGCGGCCGGTGCGAACAGAGCGACCACGAGCACGATGCGCAGAACGCGTCGCGCGCCGCACACGGCGAGCAGAAATGCGAGCACCCAGAGCGCGTAAATCACGATCCCCGGCGAGAGGAATGGGCCGAACCCGCGCGCGGACCCCCACGAAAGCGGGGACGGCACCGGCAGACTCTGCACAACGGCGAACGCCAGACTGAGCACCGCGCCCGACGCCACGGCGATCGTCGACGCCTGGTCGCGCACGGCCCGAGGCACGGACAACGCGAGCCGGGTCGAGAGGCCGGATGCTGCGAGCTGCAGCAACTCGGACGCGCGCGGCGAGCGGCGCCCCTCCGCGTCGGCCACATCGAGCAGCGTCGAGAGCACGACATCCGCGTTCCGGTCGCGCCACCGTTTCGGGTAGAACAGCAGCGCGCGACGGTACCGGCGCTCGCGTGCGCCGCGGCGGACGCCGGTCACGCCAACCCTCCCGCCGGTCGCAGCTTCAGGCGCGCGCTCGCCAGCGCAGCCTTGGTCTGCATGCGCACGACCTCATCCGAGAGAGCGTCGGCACCAGCGTCGGTCAGCGCGTAATAGCGCCGATTGCGACCGTCGACGACCTCGTCCCCCGCCGCTGCGACCAGGCCCTCGCCCTGCAGGCGGTCGAGCGCGGCATAAAGAGTTCCGACTTTCAGGTTCACACGGCCGCCCGACAGAACCGCTGCTTCGGCGATGAGGGCGTATCCGTGCTTGCGGCCGTCGGCCAACGCGGCAAGCACCAGAAACGTGGGCTCGCGCATCTCAGTGGGTGTCATGGCTACAGGATACTCAAGTAATCGATATATATCGATAGTACCCACTCACGTTTGCCCGAATTTGCAGAGTTTCAGGGCCGAAACCTGCAAATTCGGGCAAACGTGGGGTGAAGCGGGGGGGATTGGGCGGGTCAGCGTCCGCCGCCACCACCGCCACCACCGCCACCGCCCGAGAACCCGCCGCCGAAGGAGCCGCCACTGAAGCTGCCGCCACTGCTGCCACCACCGCTCGTCCAGGTGGGGGTAGGCGTCGAGGTCGTGCCCACCGAGGACGAGAACCCGCCGAGGGCCTGGGCGAAGAGCAGCGAATTGAAGATGTTGTTGCTCGACACGTACCAGTTCGGGGACTGAGCTGCTGCGTCGTAGCGCACGGCGAGCTCCTTCGCCCACTCCTCCTCCACGCCCCAGAGAACGGCGAACGGGAGCAGCTTCTCGTAGAGCTTGACGAGCTCGGCGTTGTCGGAGACATCCACCCGGTCCGCCCCCTCGGGGCTCTGCAGCATGCGGAAGCGGTCCGCCTCCGCGAGCTTCAGGTAGTCGCGCATGCCGAGCAGGTAGTCGCGCTGTTCGGCCCCGGAATCGGTGAGCAGCGGTCCGCGCACGGCGAGACCGATGGTCACGAAGAAGCCGACGAAGGTGATGACGAGAGCCGCGATCATCCAGGGACTGAATGCACCCGCGGCGGCGGTGAGCACGCTGACGACGACCGCCACGACGAAGAGAACGACGTCGATGAGGATCGCGATGAGCCCCGGTATGAACGATGCTTTTCGGGTAAAGCCGCGCTCGCGCAGGCGCGTCTGCTGCGCAGCGGTGACCACCGCGAGCTTGCGTGCCAGTGCGTCGTCGGTGACCCCCAGCGCCTGGGTCGCGCCCGGCGTGAGGTCGGGGCCGAAGAGTGCGACGAGCAGCGAACGTTCGTCGTCGTCCACGCCGGTGTCGTTCAGCAACTGCACGGTGTAGTCGCCGCCGTCTTCGTTGACCGCGTAGTCGAGCACGCGCACATTGCCCCGCACCGCGAAGCTCACCACCTGCGCCGAGATAGCGGATGCCGTGCGCCCGACGATCGCGCCGGCCTCCAGCAGATTCAGCCCCTTCGGCACGCTGTACTCGGGCACGATCACGCCGCGACCCTGGGCATCCTGCTGTCCGAACGCGAACCGGTACACGAAGGCGCCGATCAGGAAGAGCAGGCTGATCACCGACAACGCGATGGCGAGGATGGTCGACCAGAGCGGAACGTTCAGCCCGAAGCCCTCCCGCGGCACCTCGACGAAACTCTTCGCATCGAAGCCGATCGCCACCGTCAAGTTCTGCCGTGGACCGAGGTCGGTCGCGCTGGCGGTGAACAGCTGCCCGTCATCGGTCTGTGTGATCGGACAGGTGGTCTTCGAGCCTTGCACGCCCTGGTAGCACGCGGCGCTGCCGTCGAGCAGGTCGACAATCGAGGGGTCGATGTGCACCCGCGCGACGACCGAGCCGAACGACTGGGCGAAGCCGGTTCCGTTCGTGTCCCAGTAGAACTCGTCGTTCTTCACGTCGGGGAAGTAGCGCACGACGTTCTCCTGCGTGTACGTGATGCGGTACGTCTGCTGTCCGTGCACATAGTCGTCGGTGCCGAGCGCGAGCTCGAGGTAGCCGTCGTTCTCGGTCTCCTCGAAGTTCACCGGGGCCCCGGCCGCATCCGTTACCGATTCGACGGCGGTATGCAGCGGCACGCCGTCGTAGTCCATCGGGATCGCGCGGATGATGCCGCGGTTCTGGTCGAAGTCCGGAAACTGCGCGACGAACGTCTCGACGGTCTTCAGCGTGCCGTGCTTCTCCGCGTTGCGCGACAGATAGAAGTCGGCGTCGTATGAGACGAAGCTGAAGTCGCTGACATCCTGTCGCACCGTCGGCGCGGTCGGAGCTGCGGATGCCGTGAGCGGCACCCCGAGCGACAGCGCGACGAGCGTGGTGACAGCAAGCGTTCGAACGACCCGGTTCACACGACCGAGCCTAGGCGACGGCCCCTTCGACAGCCTCAGGGATCTATTCGGTGATGTCGATCTCGCGAAGGAGGTCCGCGGCGATCGCGGTGCGCACGGTCTCGAGCAGACCGTCCGGAACCGGCGAGTCGACGGTCAGCACGCTGAGCGCCTGGCCGCCCGCCTCGCGCCGGCTGATCTGCATGCCGGCGATGTTGATGCCCGCCTCGCCGAACTCCTTGCCGTAGACCGCGACGATGCCGGGGCGATCCGTGTAGACCATGACGATCAGGTGATCGGCGACCGGCACCTCGACGTCGTAGCCGTTGATCTCCACGATCTTCTCGGTCTGCTTCGGGCCGGTGAGGGTTCCCGAGACGGAGATCTGCGTGCCGTCGGCGAGCGCGCCACGGATGGTCAGGAGGTTGCGGTATTCGTCGCTGACGGCATCCGTTACCAGGCGCACGGCGATGCCGCGCTGCTCGGCGAGCAGCGGCGCGTTGACGTAGCTGACCGACTCGCTGACGACGTTGGTGAACACGCCCTTCAGCGCGGCGAGCTTGAGCACGCTCACGTCGAACGCGGTGATCTCCCCGCGCACCTCGACGTCGATGGAGGTGACCGGGCTGCCGGCCAGCCCGGAGAAGATCTGGCCGAGCTTCTCCATCAGCGGGATGCCGGGGCGCACGCTCGGGTCGATGACACCGCCGGCGACGTTGACGGCATCGGGCACGAGCTCACCGCTCAGCGCGAGGCGCACCGATCTCGCGACCGAGACACCCGCCTTCTCCTGAGCCTCATCGGTCGAGGCTCCGAGGTGTGGGGTGACGACGACGTTGGGGAGGTCGAGCAGGGGCGAGCCGGTCGGGGGCTCGTGCACGAAGACATCCAGTCCAGCACCCGCGATCTCGTTCGTGGTGAGGGCGCGGTACAGCGCGTCCTCGTCGATGAGGCCGCCGCGGGCCACGTTGACGATGAACGCGGTCGGCTTCATGAGGGCGAGCTGGGCATCCGAGATCATGCCGGTGGTCTCCGGCGTCTTCGGCATGTGGATGGTGATGAAGTCCGCGGTGGCGAGCAGCTCGTCGAGCGGCAGCAGCGTCACGCCGAGCTGCTGCGCGCGGGCGGCGGTGACGTAGGGGTCGTAGGCGACGATGTTCATGCCGAAGGCCTGCAGCCGGGCGGTGATGAGCGCGCCGATGCGGCCGAGCCCGATGATGCCGACCGTCTTCTCGAACAGCTCGACGCCGGTGTACTTCGAGCGCTTCCACTGGCCCTGCGCGAGCGCACCGTGCGCGGCGGGGATGTGCCGGGCGAGGCTCAGGATGTGGCCGACCGTCAGCTCTGCCGCCGAGACGATGTTCGACGTGGGGGCGTTGACCACCATGACACCGGCTGCGGTCGCCGCCTTGATGTCGACGTTGTCGAGCCCGACGCCGGCCCGGGCGACGACCTTCAGCTGCTTCGCCGCGGCGATGGCCTGGGCATCGACCTGCGTGGCCGAGCGGATGAGGATCGCGCTCGCGTTCTCCAGGGCCGCGAGCAGCGCGGTGCGATCGGTTCCGTCGACGTTCTGCACGTCGAAGTCGGGGCCGAGGGCCTCGACGGTTGCGGGGGAAAGTTCTTCAGCGATCAGCACGATCGGCTTGGCCACGAATGGAGTCCTTCGGTCGACGAGGGGCGCCACGAAGCGGCTACCCGAAAGCCCCTTCACCCTATCGGCAGGCGTCGGTGTGTGACCGCGCGTGACGTGCGGTCGAGCACAATGGAGGAATGAGCGCCTTCGACGTCGTCCAACTGGTGCTCCGCATCCTCGTCGCCCTGATCTTCGTGCCGATGGGGGTCAATCACTTCGTGCCGACGGCGGCGCGAGGCATGGCGGCGATGATTCCGCCCGCACTGAAACGGCGGGTGAGTGGCAAGGCCCTGGTGCGGTTCACGGGAGTGTGCGAGATCGCGGGAGGCATCGGCATCCTGATTCCCTGGACCAGCTTCGCCGCCGGACTCGCCCTGGTCGTCTTCCTGATCGCGGTATTCCCGGCGAACAACTATGCCGCGCAGCACCCGGAGCGCTTCGGCCGGGCCGCGTTCCCCTTCTGGCCGCGGTTCGTGGCACAGGTCGTGCTGATCGCGCTGATCCTGGTGGCCGTGGCCTGATCCGCTACCAGCGGCCTCCGTTTGTGCAATTCAGGCCAGACGGGGTGGCGGGCCGGATATCTCGATGGCGACCAGGTCTGGCCTGAGTTAGGAGACATCCGGCGGCGGGAAGACGGATACCGCCGGAACGGGCCACGCGAATGCCGCGGTCCGCCGCTCGACGACCGCCAGCCGTCCGAAATGCAGGCATTACACGCAGCCACGCGGTGCAGACCGCCCGCGGCGCAGCGTGTCGCCCAATACAGCATGCATTTCGGACAACGGCCAGCATGCATTGGCGACCAGGTCTGGCCTGAGTTGAGCGACACCCTAGGAGAGCGGATGTCCGCGGCTCAGCTGATGCGGGTGAGCTGGAATGCGATCGACTCGAGGGTGAGCGCGCCGGCGGACAACACAGCGAGCGCCATCACGAAGATGCCGGCGAAAGCGAGGATCGGGCGTCGACGGGCGAGCAGGAACGCCAGCCCATAGGTGATGAACGGCAGCGCCAGCAGTGGCCCGATGACCTGCCAGGGGAAGACGAGCTCGGTACCGCCGGCCTTCCTGAGCACCTCGTTCTGGGTCTGGATGTAGCCCGACAACTCGAGTGTCTGCGCGAGGGCCTCGTAGAAGTAGAACGCGAACAGCAGCCCGAACAGCACGGCGACGACGGCGTGCATCCAGCCGAACCTGGTGCGCTCGATCGTGACCTCGGCGGCGCTCATGATCCGAATCCCAACACGAAGGGCCACGGCGCGAGCACGACCACGCCGAGCACGAGCCAGAGGATGCGCGCCCGAGGGGAGGTGTGCGGCACCAGCAGCAGCACGCCGAAGAACCAGATCACCGGCGACAGGAAGGCGAGGAACTGCGCGAGCCGGTCGAGGATCAGCGCGAGCGCACCCGCGGACCCGACGCCGATCGACTGCACCGCGATGATCCACCCCACCACGTAGAGCAAGAACACCCCCGCGAAGATGCCGTAGACCACGAGCAGCACCGAGCTGGTCGGCTCCGGCGCCTCGATCGGGTGATCCTCCACCACCGGGGTGTCGACCGCGGACTCGATATGGGTGGCATCACGCTCGGTACCCCAGGTGAGAGCGTCGTCGTCGGACTCCTCGGGGGTCCGGCCGCTCGATCCACTCATGCCTTCAGCGTACTGAGTCCGGCGGGTCGCAGGCGCCCGTTACACCTCCGTCACATTCGTGATGTTGACTGCTCGAACAATGGATCTCATCGGCGTGAGGGAGACACGCGTCGCACACAGCCGCGACGATCTCGTTTTCGCGCCCGGCGAGCAGCCGCTCGGCGGTGGCACCTGGCTGTTCTCCGAGGAACAGGACGGCCTCACCGGCCTGGTCGATCTCACGACGATGGGCTGGCCGTCGATCACCGAGACGGATGCGGCAGTCACCATCGCCGCGACCTGCACCATCGCCGACCTCGCCGACCTCACCCCCGCCGCCCTGCGCTCCGACCCGCTCGCCGGCGGCCGCGACCGCACCGTGGGCGACGCCCGCGCCCTGTTCTGGCAGTGCGCCAACTCGCTGCTCGCCTCGTTCAAGATCTGGAACGTCGCCACCGTCGGCGGCAACATCGCCACGGCGCTGCCGGCCGGTCCGATGACCTCGCTGGCGAGCGCCCTCGATGCGACCGCGATCGTCTGGACAGCGGATGACCGCGAGCTGAGGCTCCCCGTCACCGACCTGGTCACCGCGGTTCGCCAGACCGCTCTCGCCCCCGGCGAGGTGCTGCGCGCCATCGAGATCCCGCGGGTCTCGCTCGAATCGCACACCGGGTTCCGGCGGATCGCGCTGTCGCCGTTGGGTCGCACCGGCACGCTGGTGATTGCGCGGGCATCCGCTGTCTCGCCCGAGGTCGTGTTCACGGTCACCGGCGGCACGACCCGGCCGGTGCAACTGCGCTTCGATGGGCTGCCATCCGCCGCCGAACTCGAGCGGGCGATGCTCGGCATCGACAGCTGGTACACCGACCCGCACGGGGCGGCGGACTGGCGGCGCGCGATGAGCGCGCTCTTCGCCGAGGAACTGCGGGCGGAGCTGGCATGAAGTTCCGCGTGAACGGCAACGAACTCGAGGCACTCCCGCAGCCCGGGCAGGTGCTGCGCACCCTGCTGCGCGAGCACGGCCACTTCGAGGTGAAGAAGGGCTGCGACGCGGGAGACTGCGGGGCCTGCTCCGTGCTGCTCGACGGCGCCCCGATCCACTCCTGCATCTACCCGGCGCACCGCCTCGACGGTGCCGAGGTGACGACGGTGTCGGGGTTGGGCAGCCCGGAAGCGCCGCATCCGGTGCAGGAGGCATTCGTTCACGCCGCCGGTTTTCAGTGCGGATTCTGCACCGCGGGCATGATCGTCACCGCCTCCACCTTCGACGAGGGCGACCGGAACGACCTGCCGCGGATGCTCAAGGGCAACCTCTGCCGCTGCACCGGCTACCGGGCGATCGCCGACGCCATCCACGGCGTGGACAACATCGTGCAGCCCGCGCCGGGCGAGGCGGCCGGGCGTTCGGTGAAGGCACCGGCCGGCATGCGGGTGGCGACCGGGCGCGAGGAGTACACCCTCGACCTGTCGACCACGGCCCTGCTGCACATCGCTGTGCTGCCGAGCCCGCACGCCCACGCACGGATCCTCTCCATCGACACCTCTCGCGCCGAGGCCGCCGACGGCGTGCACGAGGTGCTGACCCACCGCGACTCCCCCGCGACGCTGTTCTCGACCGGGCGGCACGAGCATCGAACGGATGACCCCGACGACACGCTCGTCTTCGACACCGTGCTGCGCTTCCGTGGCCAGCGCGTGGCTGCGGTGATCGCCGACACGGTCGCCCAGGCGGAGCGCGCGCTCGCGCTCATCGACGTGGAATACGAACTGCTGCCCGCGGTCTTCGACCCGGATCTGGCGCGCAGCCCGGGTGCGCCGCTCATACACGGTGAGAAGGGGGCGGACCATCGCATCGCCGACTCCTCCCGCAACGTGCTCGCGCAGCTGCACGGCGAGACCGGCGACGTCGACGCGGCGATCGCCACGGCGGATGCCGTGGTCACCGGCGTCTGGCAGACCCAGCGGGTGAACCACGCGGCCCTCGAGACTCACGCCACCCGCGGCTGGCTCGACGCGGACGGGCGGGTCGTGCTGCGCACCAGCTCGCAGGTGCCGTACCTGGTGCGCGACGAGCTGTGCCACATCTTCGGCGTCGAGACCGACCGGGTGCGGGTGTTCACCAAGCGGGTCGGCGGCGGCTTCGGCGGCAAGCAGGAGCTGATCACCGAAGACCTGGTCATGCTCGCCGTGCTGAAGACCGGGCGCGCGGTGCAGTACGAGCTGCGCCGCCGCGACGAGTTCACGGTCGCATCGCCGCGGCATCCGATGCGGGTCGAAGTGACGCTGGCCGCGACCGCCGACGGCACCCTCACCGCGATCGCCGTCGACGAGCTCATGGACACCGGTGCCTACGGCAATCACGGGATCGGCGTGATGTTCCACAGCGTGCACGAGTCGATCGGCGTGTATCGCTGCGCGAACAGACGGGTGGATGCCGAGTCGGTCTACACGAACAACCTGCCGTCGGGTGCCTTCCGCGGCTACGGCCTCGGCCAGGTGATCTACGCGGTCGAGTCTGCGATGGACGAACTCGCCCGCGAGCTCGGCATGTCGCCGTTCGAGTTGCGCCGCAAGAATGTGGTGGTGCCGGGCGACACGATGGTCGTGGTCGATCCCGACGAGAAGACCGACCTCGATATGTACTCCTACGGTCTCGACCAGTGCCTCGACCTGGTGGAGGCGGCGCTGTCCGGCCCGTCGCGCCCTTCGACGAGCTCAGGGACCGGCTCGGTCCCTGAGCCTGTCGAAGGGCGCTGGAGGTACGGCACCGGGATGGCACTGGCCATGATCGCGAGCATCCCCCCTCGCGGGCACTTCGCCGACACCTCGATCACGCTGCTCGAGACCGGGGACTACGAGCTGCGCGTCGGCACGGCCGAGTTCGGCAACGGGACGTCGACCGTGCACGGGCAACTCGGGGCGACGGAACTCAACACGACGGTCGACCGCATCCAGATCAGGCAGTCCGACACGGACGTCGCACGCTATGACACCGGCGCCTTCGGGTCGGCAGGGGTGGTGGTGGCCGGCAAAGCTCTGCTGGCGGCGGCGGCGAAGCTCCGGCAACGCATGCTCGCACGGGCATATGAGCTGACCGGGGAGCGCGGCGAGGTCGTCTCCGGTGGCGTTCGGGTGGCCTCGCGACTGGTTGCGGCATCCGAGCTGGGTCCGCTCAGCGCCGACGGCAGCCACCACGGCACACCGCGGTCGGTCGCCTTCAACGTGCACGGTTTCCGCGTGGCCGTCGACCCGGCGAGCGGTGAGGTGCGCATCCTGCAGTCGGTGCAGGCGGCAGATGCCGGGGTCGTCTTGAACCCGGAACAGCTGCGCGGGCAGATCGAGGGCGGCACCGCCCAGGCCATCGGCACGGCCCTGTACGAGGAGGTGCTGCTGGATGGCGCGGGAACGGTCACCACCACCGCGTTCCGCAACTATCACGTGCCGCAGTTCGCCGACATCCCGATCACCGAGGTGCTGTTCGCCGACACCGTCGACGAGACCGGGCCGCTCGGAGCTAAGTCGATGAGCGAGGCGCCGTACAACCCGGTCGCGCCGGCGCTCGCCAACGCGATTCGTGATGCCCTGGGCGTGCGGCCCTACGAGCTGCCGATGTCGCGCGATCGGCTGTGGCGGCTGGTGAACGGGCCTCGTTCCGTAGGTGAGTAGGCGCTACTCGACCAGCGACGCGGCCCGGCGGTGGATAGGACCGGCGGTCGTCGCCAGCGGTAGCGCGGTGGCACCCGTGCGCACGGCGATGATCTCGGCGAGGATCGCGACGGCGGTCTCCTCGACCGTGCTCGCCCCGATGTCCAGCCCGATCGGCGACCGCAGTCGCGCGATCGCCTCCTCGGTAACCCCGCGCTCCCGCAGTGACGCGACGCGGCGGTCGTGGGTGGTGCGGGAGCCCATCGCGCCCACGAAGCCGGCCGGGGTGTCGAGGGCCAGGGCGATGAGTTCGGCGTCGAAGCGGGCGTCGTGACTGAGCACGCAGATCATGGTGCGCTCATCGACCGGCTGTGCGGCCAGCCAGGTGGTCGGCCAGCTGACCACGACCTCCCCGCCGGGAAAGCGGGCGGCGGTGGCGAAGAGCGGACGAGGATCGCAGACCGTGATGCGATAGCCGAGCATCCGTGCCGCCTGAGTGAGAGCGGCGGAGAACTCCATCGCGCCGAAGACGATCAGGTGGGGTGCCGGCGTCGACACCTCGAAGAAGGCCTCGACGAGCTCGCCGTCGCAGTCGATCACGCCGAGACCGCTCTCGCCGATGGCGATGCGGGCGGCGAGCTCCGCGTCGATGCGAGTCCGGTGTTCCGCCCTGACGACGGAGAGTACGGATGCCGTGCCGGCCGCCCCGCCGGCCGTCGCCGCCCGCAGCTGGTCGGCCACGTCATCCGTCAGCAGTTGCACGTGCACACGGATCCGCCCACCGCAGGTGAGCCCCACGGAGAACGCCGTCTCGTCGCTGACGCCGTACTCGACGGTGCGGGCGATGCCGTCGTCGAGCACCTCCTCGCAGACGCCGACCACCGCACCCTCGACGCAGCCGCCGGCGATGCTGCCGACCACCTCCACGCCGTCGAAGGCCATCGACGTGCCGACGGTGCGCGGGGCGCTGCCGTCGATCGAGACCGCGGTGGCGACAGCCATCCTGCGGTGCACGGGTGCTGTCTCGCGGAGGGCAAGCAGCTGATCGGCGATCTCGAACATGTCGTCAGCCTGTCACGGGCGGGTTTCGGGGCTGTTACCGCAACCCGAGCATCGTCTCGGTGCGGTCCCAGAGCCCGGCGCACAGCGCGTCGTCGTAGGCCTGGCGATTGGCCTTCGCCACCCTGCGGTGCGCGAAGTACTGCCCCTGCGGCCAGTCGATGCCGGGGCGGGTGGTGGCGAGCCAGACCAGCGTGTCCGCGGCCTTCTCCGGGCTCGCGAGGAAGCGACGGGCCCCCGCGCCGTAGAAGCGGCGGAGCTGGCTGGTGCTGCCCGCGGCGAAGTTCGTGGCGACGATGCCGGGGTGGAACGATGCCGAAGAGATTCCGCTGGCACGGCAGCGGCGATCGAGTTCGCGGGCGTACATGATGTCTTCGAGCTTGGCTGTGCCGTAGGCGCGCGAGGGCTTGTAGTCCTGGGAATTCTCGAGGTCGTCGAGGTCGACGCGGCCGAAGATGCGCCCGGCAGCACTGGCCGTCGCGATGACCGTCGCCTCGGACTCCACCAGCCGCTCGTGCAGGAGGCTGGTGAGCAGGAAGGGTGCCAGGTAGTTCACCTGGAAGGTGAGCTCGTGACCGTCGACGGTCACGGTGCGGTCACCCATCAGGCCGCCGGCGTTATTCGCCAGCACGTCGATGCGCGGGTAGGCGGCGAGGAGCTTGTCGGCGAGGTCGCGCACGTCGTCGAGCTCGGCGAAGTCGGCGAGAAACCAGTTCGCCCCGATCTCCCGCGCGACGGCCTCGGTCTTCTGCGGCGAGCGCCCCACGAGCACCACCCGCTCGCCCTGTTGCGTCAGCTGCCGGGCGGCTGCCGCACCGATGCCGTCACTTGCGCCCGTGATCACGATGGTCTTGCCCGGCATGTGTCTCCTTCGTCGATCCCCAGACTCGCACACCGAACCCACGACACACGCACCTGCTAGAACATCAGGATGCTCACCATCACCGGCGCCGACCACATCGTCATCGACGAATTCACCGAGACCAGCGGAGACCTGCACACCGCCGACGGCGTGGTGCTCGCCGCGGCGCCCGCCGAACGGGGCGAGCGGATCGATGCGAGCGGCTGCGTCGTCACCCCGGGACTCGTCAACGCCCACCACCACCTGCTGCAGAGCGCGTTCCGCACGCTTCCCGGCACGCGCGGCGTCATCATGGCCGAGTGGCTGCCCACGATGGCGGCGGCCTACACCCGGGTCGGGGTGGATGCCGAGCTGGCGCACGCCGCGACATCCGTCGGTCTCGCCGAGGCCCTGCTGAGCGGCGTGACGACCGTCGCCGACCACCACCTCACCTGGCCCGCGGGTGCCGACAGCGTCGCGATCGCGACCGCGACGACGGATGCCGCCCGCACGCTGGGCGCCCGCCTCGCCTTCGTGCGCGGCTCGGCCCGCGACGACCCGCAGGAGGCCGCCGCCTCCGCCGCCGCCATCGTCGAGACCCTGCTGCCCGGCGCTCTCGGCGGGGTGAGCGACGACGGGATGCTGCAGCTCGCCGTCGGCCCGGCCGGCGTGCACAGCGACAGCCGCGAGACCTTCGAGCTGCTCGGCGAGGTCGCCGCGACGTACGCACTGAAGCGGCGCACGCAGGCCAACGAGCAGGTGGATGTGGCCATCGCGCTGGAGAAGTACGGGAAGCGTCCGATCGACCTGCTCGAGGAGTGGGGCTGGCTGGAGACGGGAGTGACGCTCGCGCACCTGTGTGACGTAACGAACGACGAGATCCGGCGGCTCGCGGCATCCGGCATCACCGCGACCCACGCCCCCGGCTGCGACCTACCGATGGGCTGGGGTATCGCGCCGGTCGCCGCGCTACGCGAGGCCGGCATCATCGTGGGACTCGGCACGAGCGGCGGAGGCAGCAACGATGCCGGACACCTGCTGGCGGATGCCCGGCTCGCGATGCAGGTCGCCCCTCTCGTCGGACCGCCGATCGCCGCCCGCCAGGTGCTTGCCATGGCGAGCGCGGGATCGGCGGCGGGGCTCGGACGCCCGGAACTCGGCCAGCTGCGCCCGGGAGCCGCCGCCGACCTGTGCGTCTGGGACGTCTCGGGGGTCGCGGATGCCGGGGTCGCCGATCCCGTCGCCGGCCTCCTGTGGGCTTCGCCGGGTCGCCGTCCGAAGCACGTGGTCGTGGGCGGCCGCGTGGTCGTGCGCGACTACCAGCTGGTCACCGCCGACGAGCGCGAGATCGTGGCCACCCTGAACGCGCGGCTCGGGCGCTAGCAACCCACTTTTGCCCGAATTTGCAGGTTTCGGGACCCCAAACTCTGCAAATTCGGGCAAACGTGCGATCAACCAGCGAACGGCTACAGCTCCAGCACGAGCCGCGGGCAGGCGGCCCGGGAGACGCAGATGTACATCACCCGGTTCTCGGCCTGCTCGCTCGGCGTGAGGATCGAGTCGCGATGCTCGACCTCGCCCTCGAGCACGGGCGTCTCGCAGGTGCCGCAGGTGCCCTCGTGGCAGCTCGACAACACGAACACACCGGCCTCCTCGACGACCTCGAGGATGCTGCGGTCCGGCGGCACCGTCAGTGTCTCGCCCGAGAGCGCGAGCTCCACCTCGAACTCCTCCGCGTAGACGGGAGCGCCGAGTTCACGAGCCTCGAAGCGCTCGACGTGCAGCGGATGCGACCCGGCCGCCGCCTCGACCGCCTCGATGAAGTGCGCGGGTCCGCAGCAGAAGATCGCGGTGGCCGGGTCGATCTCGGCGATGAGGGATGACAGATCCAGCCGGGTGCCCTCGTCGGAGATGTGGAGCACCGCCTCGGGCACCACGTCGAGCAGCGCCATCGCGTCCCGCGTGCGCCCCGCGTAGTGCAGCGCGAAATCGGCCCCGGCGGAGCGCGCAGAGGCCACCATCGCGGCGATCGGGGTGATGCCGATGCCGGCGGCGAGGAACAGGTACGGGGTACCCGCGACGGGGGCGAAGGCGAAGTGGTTGCGGGGGCCGCGCACCCGCACGGTGTGCCCGACGGCGAGGGAATCGTGAAGCCACGCCGACCCACCCCGCCCCGCGGTCTCCCGCAGCACGGCGATGCGCCAGCGGCCGACATCCGTCGCCCACTCGGGGATCGGCACGAGCGAGTACTGCCGTTCCCCCGCCGCGAGCAGCAGATCGATGTGCGCGCCCGGCTCCCAGGCCGGCAGCGTGCCGTCTACCGCTTCGAGGTCGATCAGGATCACGGATGCCGCGGCCGGCGTCACCGCGACGACCCGGGCCTCGAACTCCCGCTCGCCGCCCGAGCTCACGCATCCCCCAGCGTGGAGTCCAGGCCGCCGACGAACCGGGACTCGACCAACCGCGCCTCCGGCTTCTGCTTCACCACGAACAGGCGGTAGCCGCCGGGTTTCACGGCGTGCCAGCGGTGCCGGATCCCGCCCTCGAAGTAGATCGAGTCCCCCACGGTGAGCACCGACGAGTCGCGACCCTCGAAGTCGACCTGCACCGTGCCCTCGAGCACGTACAGGAACTCATCGCCGTCGTGCTGGTAGAAGTCTCCGGCCTCCTGGCTGTCCGCGGTGAACTCCATCGGGTGGAAGCCGCGGCGGCCGTGCACGAGCAGCCGACCGAGTCCGGCGCCGTAGGGGCCGCGGGTGCCCTCGTCGGAGCGGACCACTACGATGTCGGGCTGCTCCGGTTCGTCGTCATCCTCCGCCGCGGCCATCAGTTCGAGTTGGCTGGTTCCGAGAGCACGGGCGATGCGTTCGAGCGAGCCCATGCTCGGGCGTGCGCGACCGCGTTCCAACTGGCTGAGGAAGGGATGCGACAGCTCGGCGACGCCAGCCAGCTGCACGAGCGTCAGCCCCTGTGCGAGGCGCAGCTCGCGGATGCGGCCGCCGATCCGCTCGGCTTGACGGTCGACTTCGGCCTCGATGGTCGTGACGGGGTCCTCCAGAGCTTGCGGGCACATGTGAGCTTTCAGGATGCGGCGGGGGAGATCAACGCGGTCTACCCAGGATTAATAGATCGCAACGGCCCCGTTACATGACGGAAACAGGGTGTCCCTAGATTTTGTGATGTTGACAATATCAACATTCAGAAGCGACCTACTCGACGGAGCGGCGGTCGCGGAATCCCCCCAGTATTCCGCCTCGACGTTTCCGAAAGACACCGCGTGCCAACCCTCCCCCGCCGGATCTCGCTGATCCGTAACGCGACCACCGCCGATGGCGCCGTCGTGGACGTGCGGATCGACCGGGGCACGGTTGTCGAGGTCGCCCCCGCCGGGACTCTGATCGGCGACGCGGACCTCGACCTGGCGGGCTTCCTGCTTCTGCCGGCACCGGCCGAACCGCACGCCCACCTCGACAAGGCCATGTCGTGGGACCTGATCGACCCGCCGATGGGCGACCTGGTGCGGGCGATCGACTCCTGGCGCGCGTACTCCTCGGTGATGACCGAGGACAGCATCGCCGACCGCGCTCGCGCCGCCGCGCTGCGGCTGCTCGCCAACGGCACCACGGCCATCCGCAGCCACGTCGACCTGCTCGTCGGCGACGAACCGCTCCGCGGGGTCAGGGCGCTGGTGCGGGTGCGCGAGGAGCTGCGCGACCTGATGGACATCGAGCTGGTCGCGCTCGCGGCATCCGACCTTCCCGATTCCACCGTCGAGGCCGCCCTCGACCTCGGCATCGACCTCGTCGGCGGCGCACCGCACCTCGCGCCCGCACCGCTCGACGACCTGCGCCGGCTGCTCGCCATCGCCGAGCGTCGCGGGGTCGGTGTGGACATGCACACCGACGAGGGCCTCGGCGGCGACCCGACCCTGGGCGAGCTGGCCCGCATCGTGCGCGACTGGGAGGTGCCGGTCTCGGCCGGGCACTGCGTGCGCCTCGGCACCCTCGAGCCCGCCGAACTCGCCGGGGTGATCGACGACGTGCTGGCCAGCGACATCGGCATCATTTCGCTGCCCATCACCAACCTCTACCTGCAGGGCTGGCAGCATCCCGTCGCCACCCCGCGCGGGCTGACCGCGTTGCGTGCGCTGCTGGATGCGGGGGTGCGGCTGGGCGCCGGCGCCGACAACGTGCGCGACCCCTTCAATCCGGTGGGCCGCAGTGATGCGCTGGAGACGGCATCCCTGCTGGTCACCGCCGGCCACCTCACCCTCGACGAGGCCTACGCCGCGGTCAGCGTCGGAGCCCGCGACGTGCTGAACCTTCCCGTCGCCGGAGTCCAGGTGGGTGCCGCCGCCGAACTGCTCGCGGTGCGCGGGGCGAACCTTTCCGACGTCGTCGCGAATGCCTCCGCCGACCGGTACGTCGTCCACGCCGGCAATCTCGTCGCCCAGAGCACGGTCACCTACGACATCGCCCCCGTCCGTGTTCCCTCCCCCCACACAACAGAAGCGAGGTGATGCTGCCCGTGTCTACGACAGCACCAGCACCCACGACAACGACAACGGCGGGCACCCTGCTCGACTTCACCGACGTCGCCATGCAGTTCCCCAACGGAACGATCGCCCTGCAGCATGTCGACCTCACCGTGAACCGCGGCGAGTTCGTCACGGTCGTCGGCCCCTCCGGCTGCGGCAAGTCGACCCTGCTGCGCATCGCCTCCGGGCTCGAGGTCGCCTCCGAGGGCAGCGCCGAGGTCGACACGAATCGCATCGGCTACGTCTTCCAGGATGCGACGCTGCTGCCCTGGCGCACGGTCGAAGACAACGTCGAACTGCTGGCCGAGTTGAGCGGGGTGAAGAAGTCCACCCGGCAGGCGAAGGCCAGGGAGGCGATCGACCTGGTGGGCCTTGCGGGGTTCGAGAAGAACCTGCCCAAGCAGCTCTCCGGCGGAATGCGGATGCGCACCTCCCTCGCCCGCTCGCTCACGCTCGACCCGGAGCTGTTCCTCTTCGACGAGCCCTTTGGTGCACTCGACGAGATCACCCGCGAGCGTCTCAACGACGAACTGCTGCGGCTGTTCGTGGAGAAGCAGTTCGCCGGGCTGTTCATCACCCACTCGGTCTCCGAGGCCGTCTACCTGTCGACCAAGGTCATCGTGATGTCCGGCCGACCGGGAACGATCGTGGGCACCTTCGACGTGCCATTCCCCATGCCCCGTGACCCCGAGATCCGTTTCACCGCCGAATTCGCCCAGCTGGTCGGCGAGGTATCGCACGCACTCCGAGAGGGGCACCACTGATGGCCCAGAGCCCCATGTCCATGACCTCGGGTGAGGTCTCCATCGCGGTCGTTCGTGCCCGCACCGTGCGGGCGGCCGAGCGCGGCAGGCGGGGCGCGAAGGCGGCGCTCTGGATCCTTCCGATCGTCGTCTTCATCATCCTGATCGGGCTCTGGTACCTGGCCGCGCTGTACTACGACAAGGTTGTGCAGCTCTCGTTCCTCGTTCCATACCCACATCAGGTTCTGGCGGTCGTCTTCTTCCCGAAAGCCGGACTCTCGCCATCATTTTCCAGCCAGCTGCTGGATGGCTTGCTCAACTCCACAGAGGTCGCCCTCACCGGGCTAGCAGTCGCCATCGTGATCGGCGTTGTCTGGGCGGTGCTGATGTCGCAAGCCAAGTGGATCGAGCGGTCGCTCTACCCCTACGCCGTAATCCTGCAGTGCCTTCCGATCCTCGCGCTCGCACCTCTGATCGGGTCGCTTTTCGGCTTCAACTTTCTCTCTCGCGTGATCGTCACCGTGATGATCTCGCTCTTCCCCCTCGTCGCCAACACCCTGTTCGGCCTGCAGTCGGTTGACCGTGCGCAGCGTGAGCTGTTCCAGCTGCAGGGGGCCGGTCGTTGGACGACGCTGACCAAGCTGCAGGTGCCGGCCGCGCTGCCGTCCATCTTCATCGGGTTGCGCACCGCCGCCGGCCTCTCGGTGATCGGCGCGATCGTCGGCGACCAGTTCTTCCAGCGCGGCACTCCGGGGCTCGGCGTGCTCATCCAGGTCGCCACCCTGCGCCTCAACGGACCAGGCGCGTACGCCGCCATTCTCACCGCCTGTCTGCTCGGCGTTGCGGCGTTCCTGCTGTTCGGCTGGTTGGGACGCCTCGCCGTCGGCAAGTGGTACGACTTCAGCTGATCCTCCCGTCTTTCCTCTCTCCCGCACCACATTCCGCACCAGCACCCGCCCCATCCCTCACCAAGGAGTAGCAATGAACACAACAGCAGTTCGCTCCACGATCGCGATCGGCGTCGTCTTCGCCGCCGGCCTCGCTCTCACCGGCTGTGCCGGCGGAAGCTCCACACCGTCCGCCTCGAGTGACAGTGCCGTCGGGGCCGTCGACCTCTCCAAGGTCTGTCCGGCGGATGTCGTCATCCAGACCGACTGGAACCCGGAGTCTGAGCACGGCCACCTGTACCAGTTGCTCGGCGCCAACCCGGTGATCGACGCCGACAACAAGTCGGTATCGGGCGACCTGGTCTACAAGGGAAAGTCCACCGGCGTGAAGGTCGAGATCCGCTCCGGTGGACCGGCGATCGGATATTCCACCGTCACCAGCCAGATGTACAAGGACAAGGACATCACCCTCGGCTACGTCACCACCGACGAGGCGGTGCAGCTCTCGGCCACCAACCCGACCACCGCGGTCTTCGCGCCGCTGGACATCGGCCCGCAGATGATCATGTGGGATCCGGAGACCTACCCCAAGGTCAAGACCGTCAAGGAGCTCGGAACCGCACTCGCCGCCGACGGCGGCGTGGTGCGCTACTTCGGTGGCGCCGCGTACATGGACTACCTGACCGGCTCGAACATCCTTCCCAAGAGCGTGGTCGACGGCACCTACGACGGAGCGCCTGCCAAGTTCGTGGCCGCGAAGGGCAAGGACGCGCAGCAGGGCTTCGCCAGCGCCGAGCCGTACATCTACGAGAACGAGATCCCGGCGTGGGGCAAGCCCGTCGACTTCCAGCTGGTGCACGACACCGGCTACCCGGTGTACGCCTCGGCGATGTCGGTGCGGAGCGACGAGCTCAAGACCCTGAGCCCGTGCCTGAAGAAGCTCGTACCCGTGCTGCAGCAGGCCGAGGTCGACTACTTCGCAAAGCCCGCTGCGACGAACAAGCTGATCCTCGACCTCGTCGGTGCGTTCAACAACGGCTGGGTCTACACCGAGGGAACGGCCGACTACTCGGTCAAGGAGATGAAGAAGCTGAAGCTCGTCGGCAACGGCGACAACGACTACATGGGCGACATGGACGAGACCCGCGTCGCCAAGGTCATCGAGATCGACACCCCGATCTTCACCGCGAGCAACTCCGCCCCGAAGGCAGACCTGAAGCCGGCCGACCTGTTCACCAACGAGTTCCTCGACCAGTCGATCGGATTCTGACCCACTCATGAGTGAGCCATCGGTGATGACGAGCAGCACGGGCCGGCTCGCCGGCAAGCGCGTCGTCGTCATCGGTGGCGCTCGCGGGATCGGCGGCGAGATCGCCTCCCGGTTCGCGAGCGAGGGCGCACGGGTCGCCGTGCTCGACCGTCTGGTCGAGTGCGGCACCCTGCTCGCCGACCAGATCGGAGCGACCTTCTTCGAGGTCGACCTGATCGACCCGATCTCCGCAGAGACCGTGACCGCGGATGCCGTGGCCGCCCTGGGTGGCGTGGATGTCCTGGTCAACAGCGCGGGCATCCTGCGCTTCTCCCCGCTGCTGGAGGTGACCGTCAGCGACTGGAACGAGATCTTCGCCGTCAATACCCGCGCGATGCTGACCACCATGCAGGTGGCCGCGCGCGCCATGATCGCGGCCGGCAGCGGAGGCAAGATCGTCAACATCGCCAGCATGGCCGCCAAGAAGGGCGGCGCGAACGAGGGACACTACGCGGCCTCGAAGGCCGCCGTCGTGGCCCTGACCCGCGTCGCCGCCCTCGAGTGGGGCGTGCACGGCATCACCGCGAACTCGCTCTGCCCCGGCTACATCCTCACCGAGATGGGCGCCGACACCCGCACCGACGACGACATCGCCGCGTGGTCATCCTTCTCCCCGCTCGGCCGACTCGGCGAGGCCGCCGACGTCGCCCGGGTCGCCCTGTTTCTCGCAACCGAAGACTCCGACTACCTCACCGGTCAGGCGATCAACGTCACCGGTGGGATGGTCATGCACTGAGCCGCACCACCCGAAAGGCACCACAATGACCGACACCATCGACGCCCTCGCGGCCGAACTCCGCGGCATCCTCGGAGATCGCGGCGTGACTACCGAAGACGCCGTGCTCGACCGCGCCTCCGTCGACGGCTCGCGCCTCTCCCCCGTGATCAGCGAGCAACTTCCGCTCGGTCGCGCCGAACTCGTCGCCTACCCGGCCACGGCCGAGCAGGTGGCCGAGGTCGTCGCCGCCGCCGTGCGCTACGAGGTGCCGGTCACCCCGCGCGGCAAGGGCACCGGCAACTACGGTCAGGCGATCCCGATGAGCGGCGGTCTGGTGCTCGACCTCTCCCGCGCGCGAGCCATCGTCGAGGTCGGCGACGGCTACCTCACCGCCGAGGCCGGGGCATCAATGGCCGCCCTCGAGCAGGCAGCGAACAAGGCCGGCCAGCAGATCCTGATGTACCCCTCCACCGCCAACTCGAGCATCGGCGGGTTCATCTCCGGCGGGTCCGGCGGCACCGGCTCGATCAAGCACGGCTCCAACAGCAACGGCTTCGTGAGGGCGCTCGACGTGGTGCACGCCGTTCCGGATGCCCGGCTCGTGCACCTCGAGGGGGAGGCAGCCCAGCCCTACGTTCACAACTACGGCACCGCGGGAATCATCGCCCGCGCCACCATCGCGCTGGAGCCGCTGCAGGACTGGCGCGGGTTCTACGCCAGCTTCGACGACTTCGAGCAGGCGCTCAGCCTCATCCGCCCGTTCGCCGACCTCGAGCCGACGCCGCGCCTGGTCTCCGCCGACCTTCCGACGCTCGCCGCCGCGCTGCCGAAGGACGAGGCCATCCCGGCCGACCGCTCGAGTCTGCGTGCCATCCTCGATGCGGCGACGATCGAGGAGGCGACCCGGCTGGTCGAGGCCGCGGGCGGTCGCGTCGAGGCGGTGCGCGAGGGTGCTCAGGCCTCGATGAAGATCAGCATGATGTCGTACAACCACCCGATCGAGTTTCTGCAGAAGGCCTACCCCGACACCTACTTCCACGTCGAGGTCTCCGGCGACGCGCTGGTCGACCGTATCGACGAGGTGCACGAGGTCTACCCCGGCGGCATGCTGCACATCGAGTCGCAGCACGGGCGGCCGATCGGCATGCTGGCGGGCGTCTACACCACCGCCGACGACGTCTACGCGGGCTTCGAGAAGCTCACCGCGCTGGGCGTCGGGTTCCACAACCCACACCAGTGGTTCGTGGACTTCGAGCCGGAGCGCACCATCGCCCTGGCCGCGACGACTGATCCGCGCGGTCTGCTGAACCCGGGCAAATTGGTCGACCCCACTCTCGTTACCGGACGGAAGGTCTCATGACCCGCGACCTCGTTGATCTGAGCGGGCCCGCGGCATCCGCTGCCCTCACCGAGGATTCGATCCTCGTGCTGCCGACCGGCGCCATCGAGCACCACGGCCCGCATCTGCCGCTCTCGACCGACTACCTCATGGCCGACATGATCGGGCGGGCGGTCGTCGAGACCGCGGCGGCGGAGGGGCAGGATGTCTGGCTGCTCCCCTCGCTCGCCTACACCAAGTCCGACGAACACCACTGGGCCCCCGGCACCATCTGGCTCAGCTGGGACACCCTGATGCAGACGGTCGTCGACATCGGCAACTCGGTGGCCAACACCCCGGCGAAGACTCTGGTCTTCTACAACGGTCACGGCGGAAACATCGCGCTGCTGCAGGTGGCGCTGCGCGAGCTGCGCCGACGGTTCGGGCTGCGCACGTTCCTGATGGGCACCGGTATCACGGCCGGGGACGGCGTCGACGGGCCGGACGAGCGTGGATTCGGCATCCACGGCGGACACGGCGAGACCTCGATGATCCTGCACCTGCGCCCCGACCTCGTCGACATGAGCCAGGCCGACCGCTGGGTTCCCGATCACATCGCCGACACCGAGTACATCAAGTTCAACGGTGGCCCGGTCAGCTTCGGCTGGCTGAGCAACGACTTCGGCCCGGCCGGGGTGATCGGCGACGCGACCGGCGCCACCGCCGAGTGGGGAAAGGTCGTCTACGACCGGGCGGTGCGCAACGGCGTCGCAGCGCTGGCCGAGATCGCGGCGTTCAGGCACCAGCCGTGAGCGAGCCGGCCGATCCCTGGGAGGTGGTGCGCGGGTGGCTCCCGCGCAACGACGATCCGGACCGACCGCAGATGACGCTGTCCACCGTGACGCCGGCGGGGGAAGCGGATGCCCGCACCGTGCTGCTCAGCGAGTACGGCCGGGAGGGCTTCTACTTCCACACCGACGCGATGTCGCGCAAGGCGAGCAACATCGTCAACAACGCTTCGGTCGCGCTCACCTTTCTCTGGCCCGGCTTCACGAAGCAACTCGTGGTGCAGGGACGGGCCGAAGTCGCGCCCTCGTCAGAGGCGACCGCCGCCTACCGCGCGCGATCGCCGTACCTGCAACAGCTGGCCTGGCAGAACACCTTCGCCTTCGCGCAGCTGCCCGACGAGGAGCGCCGCGCCGCCTGGAGGGCCTTCGCCGAGGAGCACCACGGCGTGTTCGCCCAGCCCGACACCTGGATCGGCTTTCTGGTGCGCCCCACCCGCATGACCTTCTGGCGCAGCGACCCTGAGGCGGCGAGCCGCCGGGTCGAGTACCGCGAGAGCTCCGGCGGCTGGACCATCGCCTACCTGCCGGGCTAGCGCACTGGGCCCTTCGACAAGCTCAGGGACCGTTCGGTCCCTGAGCTTGTCGAAGGGCGAGAACATCGCTGGTGGAGTAGCGCCCGTCGGTCGAGTAGCGCCCGAGCGCCCGCGCGAGGACCCCTATCGAGACACACCGCTCGCGAAAACTCAGGTCAGACCGCGGCACCGGCCGCATATGCCGCTGCCAACACGGTCTGACCTGAATTTTCGCGCGGACTCCGATTCGGCCGCTCCGTCGTGGCCGCTCCCCTCGTTCTGCACGAATACCTGCACAACGGAGAATCGCGGGCCGCAGCATCCGCCCGCCGGCATCCGCCTGCCAGCATCCACTCGGCGAAAAGTGTTGTTATGAAGAGCCCGTTGCAACACTTTTCGCCGAATCGATGCATGCAGTGAGGCGCCCGCTACGCGGGCCGCCGCGCCAGCAGGATCGCGTCGATCGCGGTGCCCTTGGGGGTGTCCCTCTCGTACTGCCCGCTGTCGACGATGTCGAGGCCGGGCACCGCCTGGCGCAGCTGCTCCGCCGTGGTCAGCACCGCGGCATCCTGAGGCCCACCGACCCCGCGGATGATGTTGTCCCGATCGTGATTGATCACCGCGAGCACCCCACCCGGCGCCAGGGCAGCCGCCGCGTTCACGAGGGCGGCGGCCAGCTGCTCCGCCGGCAATTGCAGGTAGGCGATCAGCACGAGATCGACGGGCTCGCGGGTGCGCCAGGTGGTGGCATCCGCCTTCTGCCAGAGCAGGTCCAGCCCGAGTTCTTCGGCGCGCCCCGAGCCGACGGCCAACCCGGCCGCGGCGAAGTCGACCGCGGTGACCTGCCAGCCGCGCTGGGCCAGCCAGAGGGCGTTGCGTCCCTCGCCGGCAGCCAGGTCGACGGCAGTGCCGGGCGTCAGGTCGGAGAGGTTCTCGACCACCCAGACGTTCGGCTCGAGCGACCACACGGAATCGCGGCCGGCCGCCGCCTCGCGGTAGCGCTCATTCCAGTCGTGCTCATCCATGCAGTTCTGCTCCAATTCGGGCAAGGGCCTCGGCGAACCAGGCCTCGCGGCCGGCGGAGGTTCCACCGGACAGGTTGACGCCGCGCACCCCGTCGAGCTGCAGCAGTTCGCGACTGAGTTCGACGGCCGCCGCGATGCCCTCCTCGAACGGATCGCGGGCGGCGAGGATGCGGGCGAGGAAGCCGTCGGGCAGCACCAGGGTGGTGAAGCTCTCCAGCAGCTCCGCGCTCTGCCGATCGACGACCACGGGAACACACGGGATGAAGGCCATCGTCGCCCCGAGCTGGTGCGCGCGATCGACGAACACCCGCACCGGCTCCACGCCGCCGGCATGATTGACGAAGCAGACCTCGGCACCCGCCCGCATCTTCTGCAGCAGGCGATCCGGCCGGCGCTCGATCGGCGGGGTGGCGGGTGCTTCGGCGACCGAGACGAGGTGGCCGACCGCCCGGGCCAGCGTCGCGGTGCGGGTGGAGTCGAGGTCGAAGACGGCTGCGGCATCCGGTCGGTCGCCGGTGAGGGTGTGATCCCCGGTGACGCAGTGCACGCCGGCCACGCCGACCTCGGCGAGGGCGGCGAGCTCCCCCTCGATCGCGACCCGGTTGCGGTCGCGGTTGTTGATCCCGGTCCAGACCGGGATGCCCGCACTCTGGATGAGGTGGGCGCGATAGGCGGGCGGAAACTGCACTCGGGCGTTGCCGGCGTCACCGGCGAGAACGGCATCCGTGTTCCCGGTCAGGATGGCGGCGCACTCCACGATGGAGGCCGCGGAGAGCGCCCGCGCCGGGAAGTCGGCGACCACGATCTGTGTCGTGGCCAGGCGCTCCCGCATGGATGCGGCTGCTGCCGTCGGCGGCGCGTCGGTCGGCGTTCCGCGAAACTCCACGGTGGCGGTGTCGAGAAAGACGCAGCGCCGCGGTGAGACCTCGCAGCTGCCGTCGAACTCGACACCGCCGCACGGCCCATACTCCATGTGCTTGGGGCACGTCAGGAGTGGGCTCGTCATGGCTGGTGAGGGCTCAGTCCTCTTTGTCGCGCCACTCGGCGACGCTGTCGTCGTAGCCGGCGTTCTTCAGCATGCGGCGCAGGTCGACGACCATCTGCTCGTCGATGTCTTTGTGACGGGGGCGGTCGAAGATCTCGGTCTCGGGGCCGAGGGTGACCTTGAACTTGCCGTCGTGACGCTCCTCGATCGAGCCCGCATCCTCGAGCAGAGCGACGACGTCTTTCCACTCGATGTTATGGCTCACCGGGTGCTGCAGAATCTGCGAAAGCGTGTCGCGGTGGTGGTTGTTCAGATGGGCGATCTCGGGCGTATCAGACATGGTGATCTTCCTTTCGATGAGTCGAGCGTAGTGGTCGCGAGCGATCCTCCGCCGCCACGGGTGCGCCACGGGCCACGCGGATAATGGAGGCATCGGGCGTTGCGCCCGGAAACGGCGGGAGAGCGGATGTCTGACACCTTCGAACTGGTCCTGAGAGGGCCATCCGTGCTGATCGACGGCGCCTTCCGCCCGGCCGAGATCGGCATCATCGGGGGCCGTATCGCCGCGATCGCCGACAGCCACCTCAGCGGTGTCGAGACGGTCGAGCTGGCCGACGACGAGGTGCTCATCCCCGGCCTGGTCGACAGCCACGTGCACATCAACGAGCCCGGCCGCATCGAGTGGGAGGGTTTCGCCAGCGCGACCCGCGCCGCGGCCGCTGGTGGCGTCACCACGGTGATCGACATGCCGTTGAACAGCATCCCGCCGACCATCGATGTCGCCTCACTCGAGGTCAAGCGTGCCGCCGCGACCGGGCAGGTCGCCGTCGACGTCGGCTTCTGGGGCGGCGCGGTTCCGCAGAACCTGGGAACCCTGCGCAGCCTCTGGGATGCCGGAGTGTTCGGCTTCAAGTGCTTCCTCTCGCCCTCGGGCGTCGACGAGTTCGACCACCTCAACGCCGATGAGCTCGACCTCGCGATAGCCGAGATCGCGGGCTTCGACGGGCTGCTGATCGTGCACGCGGAAGACCCGGCCGTGCTCGACGCGCACGCCAATGACGGCGGCAGCGACTACCACCGGTTCGTCGAGTCGCGCCCGGACGAGTCCGAGGTCACGGCGATCGAGCGGGTGATCGACGGCGTGCGGCGCCACGGCACTCGCGCGCACATCCTTCACCTGTCCTCCGCCGAGGCGCTGCCCGCTCTGCGTGCCGCCCGCGCCGAGGGCCTGCCCATCACGGTGGAGACCTGCCCGCACTACCTCAGCTTCGACGAGGAGCACATCCCCGCCGGCGCCACCGAGTACAAGTGCTGCCCGCCGATCCGCTCGAACGCCAACCGCGACCTGCTCTGGCAGGGGCTCGTCGACGGGGACATCGATATCGTCGTCACCGACCACTCCCCCTCGACCGCCGAGCTCAAGTTTGCCGGGGACGGCGATTTCGGGGTGGCCTGGGGCGGCATCGCGGGCCTGCAGACCGGGCTCGCCGCGGTCTGGTCCGAGGCGCAGAGACGGGGCATCCCGCTGCAGCAGGTGGTGGGATGGATGTCGCGGGGCCCGGCCGATCTCGTCGGACTCGCCGATCGCGGCCGCATCGCGGTTGGCGCGCGCGCCGATCTCGTGGCCTTCTCCCCGGCCCAGGAGTTCACCGTCCACGCCTCGGAGCTCGAGCACAAGAACCCCGTGAGCGCGTTCGAGGGGCGCGAGCTGCGCGGAGTGGTGCGCAGCGCGTGGCTGGACGGTCGACTGATCGGTGGCGTGCCCGTCGGAGAGCTCCTCATCCGCCCCTAGCGACACGAAACACGCAGTGTTGATGGTGGTAACACCGTCGTCACACTCTCGGGCCATGATTCGGGGATGGCAATCATTCTGGGCGACCACCAGTACGGCAAGGCCGAGTCGCGCCTGGTGCGCATCTATCGCGACTCACCGCGGCACGAGATCCGTGATCTGAACGTCAGCACCGCGCTTCGCGGGCCGTTCGAGGCCGCGTACCTCACCGGCGACCAGTCGAAGGTGTTGCCCACCGACACCCAGAAGAACACCGCATACGCCTTCGCCAAGTCGCGGGGTATCGAGACGATCGAGGACTTCGGGCTCGACCTGGCCCGACACTTCGTCGCCGACATCGACCCGGTCGAGGGCGCCCGCATCGAGATCGAGGAGTTCGCCTGGGAGCGCGCGATCGTCGACGGCACCGAGCACGATCACACCTGGCTGCGCAAAGGTCAGGAGGTGCGCACCGCCGCGATCACGGTCGATGCGAGCGGGGAGTACGTGATCGGTGGACTGAAAGACCTGGTGCTGCTCAAGTCGACGGGCTCGGAGTTCGCCGGTTTCCTCACCGACGAATTCACCACGCTGCCGGAGACCCACGATCGCGTGATGGCCACCGCGCTCGACGCCAAGTGGCGCTTCAGCGGAACTGATGTCGCGTGGGACGAGGTCTACGCCGACATCAAGCAGCTCATGGTGACGCAGTTCGCGACGCTGCAGTCCCTCGCGCTGCAGCAGACGCTCTGGCACATGGGCACCGCGGTGCTGGAGGCGCATCCGGAGGTCGCGGAGATACGCTTGAAGGCACCCAACAAGCACCACTTCGACTACGACCTGGAGCGTTTCGGCATCGAGAACAACAACGAGGTCTTCATCGCAGCGGACCGCCCGTACGGCCTGATCGAGGCCACCATCACCCGCGACGACGCCCCGGATGCCGGCAACGCCTGGCGCGCATCGGCCGGTCTCGCATGACTGCCCGTACAGACACGGCCACGGAGGACGCCCGCTGGCTCGCCCGCACCGTCGAGCTCGCGGTGGAGAACGTCGCGAACGGCGGCGGCCCGTTCGGTGCGCTCATCGTCAAGGACGGCGAGCTCGTCGCCGAGGGGCAGAACCGGGTGACCGCGAACCTCGACCCGACCGCGCATGCCGAGGTCGTCGCCATCCGGGCCGCCTGTCAGGCACTGGGTGACTTCTCGCTCGCGGGCGCCACGCTCTACACCTCGTGCGAGCCCTGTCCGCTCTGCCTCGCGGCCGCGCTCTGGGCGCGGGTCGATCGCGTCGTGTTCACCGCCGACCGGCACGATGCGGCCCGCGGCGGCTTCGACGACCGGGAGTTCTACGAGCTCTTCGGCAAGGAGCGCACGCAGTGGCACATCCCGATCGACTCGGTCAGAACGGATGACGCCCCCGCGCCATTCGACGCCTGGTTGTCGCGCCCCGACCGCACCGATTACTAGCCCAGCGGTCGAGTGGGTTTCGTTGGTCGAGTAGCGCCCGAGAGGGCGCGCGCTACTCGACCATCGTGTGCTTAGTTACCGCGGTACGTCGAGTACGCGAAGGGGCTGAGCAGCAGCGGCACGTGGTAGTGCCCCACGCCGTCGACCACCTCGAAGTCGATGGTCACCTGCGGGTAGAAGGTGGTCGTGCCGGTCATGCCGTAGTACGCCTTGGTGTCGAAAATCAGGCGGTACGCGCCCGCCTCCAGCTCGTCGGGGCCGAGGTCGGAGATGCGCCCCTCGGCATCGGTGGCGGCGATCGCGAGCGGGGCTCCGGTGCCGTGCAGCAGTGCCACGGGCACTCCCACCGCGGGGGTTCCGGTCGCTGCGTCGAGGACGTGGGTCGTTACATGGCTCATGGTGCCTCCGGTGCGAAGAGTTTTTCCAGACGGATGAGTGCGATCTCGCGCAGCTGGTCGCCGACGATCTCGAGCTCGGTGGAATTGGGAAGTTCTAGACGTCGTTCGAGTTCGGACAGGATCTCCGCGCGACTGCGGCCGGCAGCCCGGATGATGAAGACCCGACCGAAGCGCTCCTCGTAGGCGGCGTTACCGGCGGCGATCGCCTCGACGAGGTCGGTCTCCTCGTCGCCGAGTCCGGCCTGCTCGTCGCGGCTGAACTGCTGCGAACGCCCGTCGCCGATCGGCTTCTCGCCGATGCGCGGATGATGCGCGATGGCCTCGTCGATCTCGCTCGCGCTGAGCGGCGACGCGGCCTCCTCAGCCCGGCGCAACAGCTCCGCCACGGAGGGGTACGGCGAGTGCGACAGCACCTCGGCGACCCAGCGCTCCACGGCGAGACTGGCCCAGAGGCCGTCGCTCAGCTCGGTATCGCTCACGGGGATCATCTGCTTAACATTACCCATGACCGACCTCACCGGGATCGTCCTCGCCGCGGGAGCGGGCCGCCGCATGGGCCAGCCGAAGGCTCTGATGTCCACGATCAACGGGGATCCGTGGAGCGCCCTCGCCGTCGACTTCCTCCGCGATTCCGGCTGCACCCGCTTCATCGTGGTGCTCGGCGCCGAGGTCGAACGGGCCAGCGCACTGGCCCCGGTGGACGCCGAAATCGTGGTCGCCGAAGACTGGGAACTCGGGATGTCCGCCTCCCTCCGCGCGGGACTGCTGACGGCCAGCGGGGCCGCGGCCCTCATCACGCTGGTGGACCTGCCCGACCTCCCGTCATCCGTCGGGAAGCGGGTGGTGGGAGACACGGTGCTCGGCAGCACGCTCAGACGGGCGGTGTTCTACGGACGGCCCGGACATCCGGTGCTGATCGGTGCGGAGCATTGGCGGCCGCTGATCGACACCCTCGAGGGCGACAGCGGCGCACAGGGTTACCTGAGGGCGCACGACGTGCTCGAGATCGAGTGCGGCGACCTCTCCGACGGTCGCGACATCGACACCTGACCTCCGCTGGTCGAGGAGCGCCCGAGCAGGCCAGGCCGCGTACCGAAACCCCGCCCGACGACTACCCGATGGTGGCGACGACCACCCCGTCGGTCCCGTCGGTGACCTGCCACACGTTGCCGCGGCCCCGGACGAGCAGTTCGCCGTCGCCGACCACGAGCACGGTCGACTCGTCGATGGCGATGCCGCCCTGCACCAGCCCGGCCTCGGTCGCGGCGATGAGTCGCGTGAGGGTTCCCCACTGCGCGGCGTGCACGTCGATCGCGAGGTCGACGAACCCGAGGCCCTGCGCGACCGTCACCTCGTCGAGGTCTTCGGAGACGTCCTCGTCGCAGATGGGGACGCCGGCGAGACGCCAGCCACCGATGATCGCGGTGTCGGCCGCGATCGCGGCACCCGCGGAGAATCCGAGGTAGGGCAGCCCGTCGGCCACGAGCAGCCGCAGCTCGTCCATACGCGGCTCAAGGGCGGCGAGGTAGGCGGGGGTGAGACCGCCGCCGACGAAGATGCCGTCGATGTCGGTGAGGGATGTCGACGGCAGACTCTGCCCGATCCGCACGAACTCGACCACGGGTTCGCATGGCGCGACCCGGGCCAGCGCCTCGAGGTACTGCGCCTGGTAGTCGATGCTGGCCTCGTCCCCGACGAAAACGAGCGCGAAGCGCGGCACGAGCCGGCCGGAACGTTCCGCCCGCTCCGCCGCCTCGAGCAGAAAGCCGCCGAAGATCTCGGTCTCGTGTTCGACGGACCAGCCGCCCCCGACCAGGTGGATGCTCATGCGATCACGGTAGCGCCCTCTCTGCCGCTCCCAGAAATGCCCCCACCAGTACGAAATGAAGGAAAACCTCGGCCATGGCGACGCGCTACCCGACTCTCTCGGGCGGTCGCCAGAGAAACTCCTTCATTTCGTGCGGGAGAGACGCGTGCGGGGGTCGAAGGGCGACTACTCGAGCTCGCGCAGGGTCTCGTAGGCGGTGCCGATGGCCGTGAGGCGAGCTCGGCCGCGCGCCGGGTCTGCCGCGAGCACCGCCGAGGAGAGCAACGCGACCACACTGGCCACCGCGGCATAGCTGTCGAAGGCCGAGACGCTGCCGACGGCGACCTCGATGGTCTCGTCGACGCGACCGGCGTACCGGCGGCCCGTGGCATCCGTCAGCAGCACCACCCGTACCGGCGACGCCTCGAGCAGCGCGACGAGGCTGCCGAACTCGCGCGGGCGACGCGGAAATCCGACCAGCACCACGACATCCCGCGCGTCGAGGGAGGCGATCTCCTCGCCGATCGACTGGCCGGGCTGCGGGGCGACGGCCACGTCATCCCGCGCCTGGATGAGCTGCTGCCGCAGGTGCATGGCCATGGGATAGCTGGTGCGGAAGCCGATCACCAGCACCCGCCGCGCCTCGGCGATCAGCGCGGCCGTCGGCGCAAGATCGAGCCCGGCCAGTGCCGCCCGCAGATTGACGATCTCACGCTCGAGGTGCGAGTCGAGGTCGGCCGGATGCTCGCTCACGCGCGGCGCACCCCACACCGTTCGCACGTGGTCGCGCAGTTCCTCCGCGGAGCCGAACCCGAGGCGACGGTAGAGCCGCGAGATGGTCGCCTTGGACACCCCGCTGAGGGCAGCGACCTCGGTGGCGTTGTACACCGCGAGGTCGTCGAGATGGGCACGCATGAAGTCCGCGGCCCGCCGCTCCTGCGGGGTCAGTGCCGAGTGCTGCTCGGTGATCCGCTCCTGCAGGCTCTTCATGAGTGCCGCGCGGCCGTGGCGAGCACCGCAGCGTGCAGCGCGTCGACCGCGAGCGCGACATCCTCGACCAGCACCGATTCGTCGGCGTGGTGGCTGATGCCGCCTCGGCAGCGCACGAACAGCATGGCGACGTCGGTGATCGCGGCGACCGCCATCGCGTCGTGACCGGCGATGCTGAACAGCTCCAGGGGATGCGCGTCCCCGGTCGCGACGATACCGGCGCGGATGTCGCCCCGCAGGTCGGTCGCGCAGTGCACCGCCGGTGCGCTGTGCGTCTCGGTCACGTCGAGGGTGAGCCCGCGGGCATCCGCTAGCCGTTCCAGTTCGGCGAGGATCAGCGCCCAGGTGGCGTCGCGACCCTCGGCCGACTCGTCGCGCAGGTCGAGGCTGAACTCGGCGAGCCCCGGGATGACGTTGACCGCATCCGGCTCGACGCGGATGTGCCCGACCGTGGCCGGGCTGCCGTTCGCGCGGGCGATGCGCTCGATCGCGACGATGGCCTCGCTCGCGCCGAGCAGGGCATCGTGGCGCAGCTCCCACGGGGTCGCGCAGTGCCGTGCCTCGCCGACGAGGGTGATCGACAGGCGACGCGCGGCGGCGATGGAGGTGACGACGCCGAGGGCGCGCCCGGCGTTCTCGAGCCGCGGACCCTGCTCGATGTGCGCCTCCAGGTAGCCGACCAGAGTGGCGGGATCGCGGGCAGCGTCGGCGATGCGCGACGGGTCCAGCCCGAAGCCGATGGCGGCATCCCACAGCGTCTCGCCGGCCTGATCGGTGAGCTCGGTCCATTCCGGTCTCCACTGCCCGGCGAGGGCGCGCGAGCCGAGCAGGGTGGTACCGAAGCGCGTGCCCTCCTCGTCGCCGAAGGCCACCACCTCGACCGCGAAGGGGAGCTCCCCCGCGCGCAGCCGGCTCACGACCGCGATCGCCGACAGCACGCCAAGGATGCCGTCGTAGCGACCGGCGTCGGGGACGGTGTCCAGGTGCGATGCGATGAGCAGCGCGGGAAGGCCGGGGACGCTGCCCTCGAGCCGTCCACACTGGTTGCCGGCGGCATCCTGCCAGGTCTCCATTCCGACCTCGCGCATCCAGCCGGCGGCGAGCGCGTTGACCCGGGCGTGCTCGGGTGAGAGGTACACCCGCTCGATGCGGTCGGGGCGGGAGGAGTACGCGGCGAGCTCGTCGCAGCGGGCCATGATGACCTCGGCGTCGAGCATTTTAGAGAGCACCGTCCCCGTAGTAGTCCACTGCGGCGCCGACTCCCGAGCCCGCGGTGAGCGAGAAGCCGCCGCGCCTCAGCACGTGTTCGAGGGCCGCGAGCGTGGTCAGCACCGTGTCACGCCGGGCGTTGTAACCCATGGTGCCGATGCGCCAGACCCGGCCGTGCAGGGGGCCGAAGGAGGTGCCGATCTCGATGCCGAAGTCCTGCAGCAGGGCGGCGCGCACGCCGTCGCCGTCGATACCGGCCGGGATCTCCACGCCGACAACGTTGTTCATCCGCACCGACTGGTCGCCGAACAGCTCGAGGCCCATCGCGTCGAGGCCGGTGACCATCGCGGTGCCGTGCAGACGGTGCCGTTCGACGGCGTCGTCCATGCCCTCCTCCACCAGCAGTCGCGCGCACTCGCGGGCGGCGTAGAGCATGCTCGTGGCCTCGGTGTGGTGGTTGAGGCGCTTCGGCCCCCAGTAGTCGAGGATCTGGCTGAGGTCGAAGTAGTTGGACCGGATCGGGCTCGCGCTGACGGCATCCCCCTCCGAACGGATGCCCGCCTCCACCGATTTGCGGGCGTTCACCAGGTCCACCGCCCTCGCGGACAGGCTGATCGGTGCGCTGCCGGACGGCCCGGCCAGGCACTTCTGCAGGCCCGCGGTCGCGACATCCACCCCCCAGGCGTCCAGCTCGAAAGTGTTACCGCCGAGCGAGGCCGTGACATCGGTGTACAGGATGACCCCGTGCCGCTCGCAGATCGCGCCGAGTTCGTCGAGCGGCTGAACCAGGGTGGTGGACGTGTCACCGTGCACGATCGCGAGGATCTTCGGACGCACCTCGGTGATCGCCGCCTCGACCTCCGCCGGGGTGAAGACGGTTCCCCACTCGCGCTCGATCACGTGCACCTCGGCACCGCAGCGCTCGGCGATCTCGCGCAGCAGGTGGCCGAAGCGGCCGAAGATCGGGACGAGCACGCGGTCGCCGGGCTCGATCATCGAGACCAGCGCCGCCTCGATGCCGGCACGGCTGGTGCCGTCGATGAGCAGGGTCGCCTCGTTGTCGGTGCGGAACACGCCGCGGTAGAGCGCCATGGTCTCGTTCATGTACGCGGTCATCGCCGGGTCGTACTGGCCGACGAGCTGCGCGGACATCGCCCGGAGCACGCGCGGGTCGGCGTTGATGGGTCCGGGGCCCATCAGCAGGCGCTGCGGCGGGTTGATCGGCTGGCTCTGAATCAGTTGTTCCACGCGTGCAGTCTACGGAACAGGTGTTTCACGCGGGTTAACACTTGTCTTCCGAAATGACGGGGATATCGCAGCAGGAAGGGAAAGCAGTGCGATCTGAGGCCGCTTCCGCAGAATCCCCGTCATTTCGGAAGCGGATGACCGCGCCCGGAGCTACTCGGCCAGCGAGGCACCCAGCGCGATGAGCGCGAGGTCGCCGTACCGTGGCCCGACCAGGCACAGCCCGACGGGTGCGACGGCGGTCGTCTCCGCGGGCACCGACATGAGCGGCACACTCAACGCCGGGCGTCCGGTCAGCCCGGCGATGCAGGTGAGCCGCAGCGTGCTGGCCCGGATCGCCTCCAGTTCCTCCCCCGCCGCCGTGGTCGACGGTGCCGCGGAGGACGCGGACGGCAGCAGCAGGATGCGGTCACCGAGCACGCGGTCGAGGTGAGCGCGCGCAGAGTCGAAGGCAGATGCTCCGGCGAGCGCCTGCCCCTCGGTGATCCCCTTCGCGATGGCGAACCGCGCGGCGATGTCGGGGCCGAGCGCTCCGGGGTGGGCCTCGACCCAGGCGCCGTCCGACATCCACGCCTCCGACGCCTGCGTCACCCGGAACGCCTCGACGAGCTCGTCGGGATCACCGAGCTCCACCGGGGTGGCGGACAACCCGGAGATCGCCACGGCGAAAGCAGCCTGCACCTCGGGTGTCGCGAGTGCGACGAAGGCCGGATCGACGACGTACGACGGCGATACCGGACGCTGCGCCGTGACATCCAGCGACACGGATGCCGCGAGGTCCAGCGTCACGGCATCGCGGGTGAGCCAGCCGACGGTGTCGAAGGAGGGCGCCAGCGGCAGCATCCCGGTCCTGCTCACAGAGCCGTGGGTCGTGCGCAGCCCCCACAGCCCCTGATAGGAGGCGGGCACCCGGATGGAGCCGCCCGTGTCGGTACCTAGGCCGATCGACGCCTGCCCGAGGGCGACGGCGGAGGCCGGACCACTCGACGAACCGCCGGGGAGTGCACCCGGCACCGCGCCGTTCGGCGGGGTGCCGTAGTGCGCGTTGCGCCCGGCGATGCTGTACGCGAACTCGTCGGTCTGGGCGATCCCCTGCACGCTCGCGCCGGCGGCGAGCAGCTCGGCCACCGCGGCGGCGTGCTCCGCGGCCGGCGTGCGCGACACGAGAAACGCGGGCACCCCGGCGCCGGTGGCGTACCCCGCGACCGCGAACAGGTCCTTCACCGCGACCGTCTGGCCGAGCAGCGCACCGGATGTCGCCCCCGCGACGAGCGGGGACCCGACGACCCGCCAGATCGAACTCGCAATCGCCGGCGCGGGCTGGCTCACGTGCGCGGCCTCCACCACCCACGAGCCGTCCGTGGTGCGGCACCAGATCTGCGTCTGCTGGCCGCGCCCACCCGTGCTCGGGATCGTCTGGGCGATGACCACGGCCGTGTCATCCGCGATCCTGCGCACGTGCACCTCGCCGATGCTGCGGGCCGGCGCTCCCCCGCGCCCGCGCCGGAACGCGCTGATCGCCTCGTGGCCGATCAGGATGCCGCCGGCGTCTCCGCGGATCGTCTGCGGGCCGGGTGCGAAGAAGCCGTCGAGCGCGGCGAGGTCGTTGGCCATGAGCGCGTTCTCGTAGCCCCAGAACGCCTCGAGCAGTCCGTCGGGGATCGATTCTTCAGACAAAGTCGGCCTTTCGTACGCGGGCGTGCACCCCGGTGACGATGTCGACCACCTGGGAGATGTTGAAGTCCGTCGCGGCGCTGAGATACGCGTAGGCGTGGGCCGCGTCCATGCCGAAGCGCGCCTGCACCAGTGCGATCGCGGCGCGCACGCACCGTCGCACCGCCTCGTCGAGGTCCTCGCTCATTCCGGTCGGGATCAGGAAATCGCTCGTCTCGGCCAGCGGCCCGACCAGCTCACCGAACAGCGCGAGCGCCTCGGCCTGCGGAATCACCTCGAGGCGCACCGTCACCCTCAGCGACGCCTCCATCGCGGTGAGGGCGACCTCGCCATCTCCCTGTGCGAAATGCGGGTCGCCCACGTAGAACAGGGCGTCGGGCACCTGCACCGGAAGGTAGAGCGTGCTGCCGGCGGTGAGCAGGTTGATGTCGATGTTGCCCCCGTGCGGGCCCGGTGGCACCGAGTGCGGGCGCACGTCGCCGGGCACGGCAACCCCCATGATGCCGAGGAAGGGGTGCAGCGGGAAGCGCACGGTGTGCTCGCCGCCGAGCACGCGCGGCATCGTTCCGTGCGACCCGTCGACGGCCGCGAACACGCTCACCACGTCGCCGTCGATCGGATACTCGTCCGGCAGCGCCCCGCGGCCGTGCCGGTTGGAGATCACGCCGTAAGGCACGCGCGGCAGGGTCTCGACGATGGTGATGGCGAGCAGATCCCCCGGCTGCGCGCCCGTCACTGCGATCGGTCCGGTGATGACGTGCGGGCCGTCGAGAGCCGGGTCACGGCGGTAGTCGGAGGCGGCGAGCGCGACGGCATCCGTCAGCACCTCGTGCGGCCGGACGCCGAAGCCGTCGAAGAAGGCCAGCGGGTCCCGCCCCTGGTCTTCGTGGATTCCCTCGTGGCTGATCGTGTCGATCGTGATCTCGGTACCGGGCGACACGGTGAGCACGGGCGCATCGCTGGCGCAGGGCAGCCGCCCCCAGAGCACCTCGGTCGGGTCGGCGGGCAGATAGGTGCGTGCGCGGATCGGCCCCTGGCCCGGCTGCAGAATCGCCGCGTGCTGCGTCATTGGCACACCCTATCGAGAGCGCGTGTCATCGGGATGTCGCGATCAGAGCCCATAGAGGGACACGTCGTCTGCCGCGAAAGAGAACCACGCGACGCTTCCCGGCACGAGATCGAGGGCGGCGGCCTGGGCCGGCGTGAGGTCGGCGAACAGGCCAGCGCTGCGCACCCGGATGACATCTCCGCGCGGTTCCACGTCGCTCACCTCGGCCCGCGCGACGTTCAGGCCGGGGCGGGCGTCTGGCTCGGTCGCGTGCACCGTGATCGCCGATGGCCGCACGGCAGCGCCGCCGCGGGCACCGACGATGAGCGTGGATTCGGCCGATACCCGACCGACGGCGGTCTCGATCCCGCCCTCGACGACGCGGCCCAGCAGCAGGTTGAGTCCCGCGAGCTCCGCAGTGAACGGATGCCGCGGCCGCTCCAACACCTCCCGCGTGTCGCCCTGCTCCACCACACCCCCGCGCCCGAGCACGACCACCCGGTCGGCAAGGGTCAGCGCGTCGAGAACCTCGTGTGTGACGACGATCGCGGTGCGCCCGGCGAGCACGCGCCGCAGCATGCGCCGCAGGGTCGGCGTGACGGCGATGTCGAGCGCCGCGAGCGGCTCGTCGAGCAGCAGCAGGGCCGGGTCGGCGGCGAGCGCCCGGGCGATCGCCACGCGCTGGGCCTGGCCGCCGGAGAGCTCGCCGGGCCGCTTCGCGGCGAGCTCGGCCGCCTCCACCTCCTCGAGCCAGCGCAGCGCCGTCTCGCGAGACGTCGCACGCGCCTGGCCGGCACTGCGCGGCCCGAAGGCGACGTTCTCCAGCACGGTGAGGTGCGGGAACAGCAGCGCCTCCTGGGCGAGCAGGGCGACCCCGCGACGATGCGGCGGCAGCCAGACATCCGGGCCGAAGAAGGGCACACCGTTCCACTCGGCCGCTCCGGTGTCGGGACGCAGCAGTCCCGCGACGAGCTCGAGCAGGGTCGACTTGCCGGCGCCGTTCGGACCGAGGATCGCCACGGTCGCGCCCTCCGGCACGTCGAGCGCGAGGTCGAACCGCCGCGCGGCGACCGTGGCGTGGAAGGCGAGGCCGGTCACAGGATCATCCCGGTCACAGGGCCGACCGTCTCGCGATGCCGGAGGTGCGCAGCGTGAGGCCGACGACCAGCAGCGACACGACGACGAGCACGAGGGCGAGGGCGACCGCCGCATCCGGGTCGGTCTCCCGCTGCAGGTAGATCTCGAGCGGGAGGGTGCGGGTGACTCCCTGCAGGCTGCCGGCGAAGGTCAGGGTGGCCCCGAACTCGCCGAGAGCTCGGGCGAAGGAGAGCACCGCGCCGGACAGGATCGCGGGCACCACCAGCGGCATCGTCACCCGCCAGAGCACCGTCGAGGGGCTCGCACCCAGGGTCGCGGCGACCGCCTCATACCGGGTTCCGGCGATGCGCAGCGCCCCCTCCAGGCTCAGCACGAGGAAGGGAAGGGCGACGAAGGACTGCGCGAGCACGACCGCCGTGGTGGAGAACGCGATCTGGATGCCCAGCACCTGGAAGGTCTGCCCGAGTACCCCCATCCGCCCGTAGGCCGCGAGCAGGGCGATGCCGCCGATCACCGGCGGCAGCACCAGCGGCAGCAACACCAGTGCGCGCACGACACGCTGCCCGGGGAAGGTCGTGCGCGCCAGCACGAGCGACATGGGCACGCCCAGCACGACACAGACCGCGGTGGCCGCGAGCGACGTACGCAGGCTCAGAAGCAGGGCGTCGCGGGATGCCGGAGACGAGATGAGCGGGAAGAACTGCGCCCAGTCCACCCGGGTGGTCATCGCGACGATCGGCAGCAGCACGAAGACCGCACCGGTCGCGGCGATGACGACGATCCAGCGCGGAACCGCCGAGCTGATGGTCACGACCCGGTCACGGCTTTCCGAACCCGGCGTCCGCGAGCACCTTCTGCCCGACCTTTCCGGTGACGTAGTCGATGAAGGCCTGCGCCACCTTCGGCGTCGCGCTCGCCTTCAGCGCGGCGATCGGATACGTGTTGATCGCCTTCGAGGAGTCGGCGAAGGTGATGCCCTTCACCGCGGAACCCGCGCCCGTGACGTCCGTGACGTAGACCAGTCCCGCATCCGCTTCTCCCGAACTGACCTTGCCGAGCACGTCGGTGACGGCGGTCTCCTCGCTTACCGGGGTGAGCGTCACGCCGGTCGCCTTCTCGATCGTCACCGTGGCGGCACCGCAGGGCACGGCGGGCGCACAGATCACGGTCGTGACTCCGGGCTTCGCCAGATCGGCGAAATCCTTGATATTCGCCGGGTTCGACGGCGGCACCGCGATCTCCAGCACGTTCGTGGCGAAGTTCACGGGCGTGCCCTGGATCAGGGAGGCGCTGGTGAGCTTGTCCATGTTCTTCGTGTCGGCGGAGGCGAAGACGTCGGCCGGAGCGCCCGCCGTGATCTGGGTCACCAGGTCGGCCGAGCCGGCGAAGCTGGTGGCGATGGTCACCTTCGGGTGCAGTTTCTCGAAGTCGGCGGCCACGGCGGTGAAGGTCGTGGTCAACGACGCCGCCCCGAAGACGGTGATGCTGCCGCTGAGCGAGTCGGTCGTGGTGTTCGGGCTCGGGCTGGCGGCAGGGGTCGGGGACGAGCACGCGGCGGCACCGAGCACGACCCCGATCGCGACTGCGGCGATGGCGATCTTCTTCATGACTGCCCTCATCTCTGGGCGGTTGCCGGGGTCTCGACGATCACGGTCGTCGCCTTCACGACGGCGACGGCGACCGATCCGAGTTCGAGGCCGAGTTCGCGCACCGCCTCGCTGCTCATGAGGGAGACGACGCGGTGCGGCCCGCACTGCAGCTCGACCTGCGCCATCACCGTGTCCATCACGATGTCCGTCACCAGGCCGACGAACCGGTTGCGGGCAGAGCGACCGATGCCGGACGGGTCGTCGGGCAGCACCGCGTGCTCCTTAGCCAACGCGGCCAGGGCGAGACCGTCGACGACCGCGCGGCCGGAGTCATCCTTTCCGCTCTCCAACACGCCCTGATCGATCCAGCGGCGTACCGTGTCATCGCTGACGCCGAGATAGGACGCGGCATCCTTGATCCGTATTTGCGACATAGAGGGCATTCTAAATCCGATTCCTCGGATGAATAACGGCATCGATCAGAGAAATCCGATCAATTCGCCCCCACCCTGCGAGAATTGTGGGATGTCCGACACGATCTCCGCCGACCTGCGCTACAGCCGCCAGATCGCGCTCCCCGGCTTCGGTCACGACGCTCAGGCCAAACTCGCCGGAGCCCGCGTGCTGGTCATCGGCGCCGGCGGCCTGGGCAGTTCCGTACTCCCGAGCCTGGCCGCCGCAGGCGTCGGCACCACCGGCATCGGGGCGATCGGCATCGTCGACGACGACCGCGTCGAGACCAGCAACCTGCACCGCCAACTCATCCACACCCCCGCGGATGTCGGCGCGGCCAAGGTCACCTCGGCCGCCGAGAGCATCGCCGCGCTCAACCCGGCCACCCGCGTCGAGGTCATCGACCAGCGGCTCAGTTCGGCCACGGCGCTCGAGCTCTTCGCCCTCTACGACCTGGTGATCGACGGCAGCGACAACTTCCCCACCCGCTATCTGGCGGCAGATGCGGCGACGCTCACCGGCATTCCGCTGGTCTGGGGCGCCGTCTCCCAGTACTCCGGGCAGATCGGCGTGAGCTGGGCCGAGCGCGGGCCGCAGTACCGCGACCTGTTCCCGAACCCTCCCGCCCCCGGCTCCGTGCTCTCCTGCGAAGCCGGCGGTGTGCTTCCGACCGTGGTGTCGGTGATCGGATCGCTGATGGCCGGCGAGGCGATCAAGATCATCACCGGCGTCGGCGTACCGCTGATCGGCCGAGTCACCACCTTCGACTCGCTCAGCGGCGGATTCCGCGAGTTGAGCTACGAGAAGGATCCGGAGGCCGAACCCGTCACGGAGCTGATCGACTACGACCTGTTCTGCGGGCTCGGTGCGCACGAGTCGGGCATTAGCGCGGGCGACCTGGCCGCCGAGCTCGCGACGGACGACAACGGCATCGACCTGGTCGACATCCGCGAGCCCTGGGAGATCGAGCTCGCGAGCATTCCCGGGTCGCGCGCGGCGCGCGTCGACGACCTGCTGGATCCTTCGACAAGCTCAGGGAGCATGGTCGTGTACTGCCACCACGGCGTGCGCTCGGCAGCCGCGCTGCAGCGTCTCGCCGAGCAGGGCATCGCCGCCCGTCACCTCGAGGGCGGCATCGACGCGTGGTCGCGCGAGGTCGACGCCACGATCGCGCGGTACTGACCGCATGTCCCAGCAACACCGCCGCGCGACGGTCGATGAGCATGCGGAATTGATCCGCTCCCTGCTGCAGTTCGAACGTCGTATCGAGACGCTTCCGCTCGACGAGGCGCTCGGCCGCGTCACCGCGGGCGCGGTGCTCTCCCCGGTCGACCTGCCGCTGTTCCGCAACTCCCAGATGGACGGCTTCGCGGTTCGCGCAGCCGACATCGCCGTGGTGCCCGCCGAGCTGCCTATCGTCGGCGAGATCCCGGCACGACCGGGCGAGCCGGCACCGCTCGAGCCTGGCACCGCCGTGCGCATCATGACCGGTGCGGTGGTTCCGGCCGGAGCGGATGCCGTGGTGCCGGTCGAAGACGCCGCCGTCGTCGACGGGCTGGCCGTGTTCGAGTCCCCGCGCGCGATCGGCGCCTATGTCCGTGATCGCGGCAGCGACCTGCGTGCGGGCGACGAACTGCTGCCGTCCGCCACCGCGCTCGGCTCACGCCATCTGGCCGCGCTGGCCGCCGCGGGTATCGCGTCTGTCGACGTGGTCGCGCCCGTGCGGGTGGCCGTGATCACCACCGGGGCGGAGCTGGTTGCTGCCGGGGTCGCCCCCCAGCCCGGGCAGGTGTACGACTCGAACGCGATCGCTGTCACCTCCGCGGTGCGGGCGGCCGGGGCATCCGTCGTCTTCACCGCGCGGGTCGCCGACGACCATGACGCCTTCCGCCAAGCGCTGCGCGGCGCGACCGAAGCCGCCGACCTGGTCATCACCTCGGGCGGCATCTCGATGGGCGACTACGAGGTGGTGCGCGAGGTGCTCGAACCGCTCGGCGCGGCCGTGACGACCATCGCGATGCAGCCGGGCGGCCCGCAGGCGACGGCGGTCATCGACGGGGTGCCGGTGATCAGCTTTCCCGGCAATCCGGTGAGCACCCAGCTCTCGGTGGAGATGTTCGTCTCGCCGGTGCTGCGAGAGCTCGCCGGCCTGCCCGCCGCCCTGCGTCGCACCCGCGTGCTCGACGCCGACCTGCGCTCGGTGCCCGGCAAGCGACAGCTGCTGCGCGGACGCGCGGTGGGCGAGGATGGTGTCACCGTGGTCGGTGGACCCAGTTCGCACCTGGTGGCTGGGCTCGCGGCATCCGACCTGCTGATCGACATCCCGGCGCAGACCGTGGAACTGAAGAAGGGCGACACCGTGGAGACACTGGCGCTGTGAGCGACCTCAGCCATCTCGATTCCGAGGGTCGCGCGCGCATGGTCGACGTGGGTGACAAGGCGATCACCGCGCGCACGGCGACCGCCAGCGGACGCCTCACCACCACCCCCCGAGTGATCGAGCTCGTCAAGGCCGACGGGATGCCCAAGGCCGATGTGCTGTCGACCGCGCGCATCGCGGGAATCATGGGCGCCAAGCAGACGAGCGCGCTCATTCCGCTCTGCCACCCGCTGCCGCTCAGCTCGGTCGATGTCGCCTTCTCCTTCACCGACGACGCGATCCTGATCACGGCCACCGCCAAGACGACCGGCAAGACCGGCGTCGAGATGGAGGCGCTCACCGCGGTCGCCATCGCCGGACTCACCCTGCACGACATGGTGAAGGCCGTCGACCCTGCCGCAGTGCTCGGCGAGATCCGCCTGGAGGAGAAGACCGGTGGAAAGCGCGGGCACTGGACACGGGATGGCGTCATCGCGCCCCAGGCTCTGCGGCCCGGCACCGCCGCCGTCATCGTCGCCTCCACCGGCGGCGCCGCGGGAACGCGCGACGACACCACGGGACCGCGTATCGCCGACTGGCTGGGTGCGCACGGTTTCGCCGTCGACGCGGTCACGGTCGTTGCCGATGCGGATGTCGCGGCCGAAGTCACCCGCGTGGTGACGAGTCACCCCGCGGTCATCCTGACCACCGGAGGCACCGGGCTGAGCCCCACAGACCAGACCCCGGAGGCGACGCTCCCCCACCTCGACCGGCAGCTGCCCGGCATCGCCGAGGCGATCCGTGCGGCCGGGCTGGCGAAGACCCCGACCGCGGCCCTCAGCCGCGGCCTTGCCGGCACCGCCGACGGCACGGTGATCGTCAACCTGCCGGGGTCTCCCGGCGGGGTCAAAGACGGGCTCGCCGTGCTCGACGGCCTTCTCGTGCACCTCGTCGCCCAGCTCGCCGGAGGAGGCGCCCATGACTGACTTCTCGCTCATCTCCGACACCCCGATCGACGCCGCCGTCGTCGAGGAGGCGGTGCTCTCCGACGAGCACGGTGCCCTGGTCACCTTCCGCGGGATCGTCCGCAACCACGATCACGGGCTCACGGTCAGCGCGCTCGAGTACCAGGCGCATCCGGATGCCGCGCGCTTCCTCGCCGAGTGCTGCGCGACGATCACCGCAGAGACGGGCCTACCGGTCGCCGCGGTGCACCGCGTCGGCCACCTCGAGGTGGGTGACATCGCCCTGGTCGCCGCCGTTGCCGCCGGTCACCGAGGCGAGGCCTTCGCCGCCTGCGAGAGACTCGTCGACCTGATCAAGCAGACCGTACCGATCTGGAAGCGGCAGCACCTCGCCGACGGCGCGACGGAGTGGGTCGGCCTCTAGCGTTCCACCACCCGCATACCCTCACGTTTGCCCGAATTTGCAGGTATTCGGGGGCGAAAGGCTGCAAATTCGGGCAAACGTGGCGAGGGGAGGGACCGGCGGGCGGATGCCGCGGCTCAGCCCCCGGCGAAGGGCGGCAGCACGTCGACCCGGGCGCCGACCGTACGCGCGTCATCACGCGAGACCACGCCGTCGACCAGAAACGACCCCGACGAGAGCACACGCCGCATGCCGTCTCCGTACCGTTCGATCAGCGAGGCGCGGAGCTCCCCCACGGTCGGCACAGCGGGGAGGGTCTCCTCCTCGACACCGGCCGCCTCGGCCGCCGCCGCGAAATACCGGATCAGAACCTCAGCCACCGATCGCCCCCATGCTGCGCTGCGGGCGCACGAAGTCGGCCCGGTCCATTCCGTGCCCGGCCTGCTTGCCCCACATCGCCGCGCGCCACCAGTCGGCGATGGTGGCGTCGTCGGATCCGCCGCGCAGCAGCGCGCGCAGATCGGTCTCGTCGTCGCCGAACAGGCAGGAGCGCACGGTGCCCTCGGCGGTGATGCGGGTGCGGTCGCAGTCGGCGCAGAAGGAGCGGGTCACCGAGGCGATGATGCCGACCGTTCCGACGCCGCCGTCGACGATCCATTCCTCCGCCGGCGCGGACGGGTCTTCGCGGTGCGGCTGAGTGAGGGTAAACCGCGCACCCAGCAGATCGAGCAGCTCGGCAGCATCCACCATGTTGTCGCGGGCCCAGGTCTCGTCCGCATCCAGCGGCATCTGCTCGATGAAACGCAGCCGCACGCCGTTCTCCAGCGACCACTCGAGCAGGTCGACGGCACCGGCGAGGGTGTCGCGCATGAGCACCGCGTTGATCTTGAGCGGCGTCATCCCGGCCTCCTTCGCCGCCTGGATGCCGGCGAACACGCTCGGCAGCCGGTCGCGGCGGGTGAGGCGGGCGAAGTGATCGCGGTCGACCGTGTCGAGGGAGATGTTGATGCGCGTGAGGCCGGCGTCGACGAGCTCGTGAATGCGGTGGTCGAGCCCGATCGCATTGGTCGTCATCGAGATGGATGCCCCGCCGGCGACCGCGGACGACCGACTGATGATCTCGGCCAGGTCCGCCCGCATCAGAGGTTCCCCGCCGGTGAAGCGCACGTCGTGCACGCCGAGGTCGCGGGCGCCGATGCCGACCAGTCGTCCGATCTCCTCGGGGGTGAGTAGGTCGTCACGAGCGATCGCGGGTAGACCCGCTTCCGGCATGCAGTACGTGCAGCGCAGGGAGCACTTCTCGGTGACCGAGATGCGAAGGTCGCGGGCGGTGCGCCCGAACCGGTCGACGAGCCCCGGCACGTCGGGGCGACCGTGAGTGGAGGGCATCGTCGCCGGGTCGCGGCGAATCGAGGGGATGCCGAGCGCGAGCGAGACCATACTCGATCTTAAGCGATTGGTGCCCCATCGTGGCCGGTCGCTCACTACTCTGAATACATACGATGAAAGGGGCCAGACATGGCTGTGATCTCTCGTGGGTTCGGTGGGCATCGGCGGGAAAGCGACCCCTCCCTGCCGCCCGGCCAGTACCTCACCACCGACTTCCCCGTGCTGTCGGCCGGCCCGACGCCGCGCATCCACACGGACGAGTGGGAGTTCTCGATCGCGACCGAGTCCGGCGCGGTCCACAGGTGGGACTGGGAGCAGTTGCACGCGCTCCCGATCGTCGACGTGGACACGGACATCCACTGCGTCACCCGCTGGTCGAAGCTCGGTACGCACTGGCGTGGGGTCTCCCTCGACACGCTGTTCGAGGGCGTCGACACCTCCTACCAGTACGTCATGGAGCACTCCTACGGCGGCTACACGACGAACGTGCCGCTCGCCGACCTGATGGGCAACAAGGCCTGGATCGTGACAGAGTTCGACGGCGCACCCCTCGATCCCGAGCACGGCGGCCCCGCGCGCCTGCTCGTCCCCCACCTCTACTTCTGGAAGAGCGCGAAGTGGATCCACGGTCTGGTCATGCAGAAGACCGACCAGCCCGGCTTCTGGGAGCAGAACGGTTACAACCTCTACGGTGACCCGTGGAAGGAACAACGCTATTCGTGAGTGATGTCAGCACCGACCCGCCCGCAATCCAAGACAACGGGGTGGCAGGGCCGAGCAGCGTCGACACCACCGTCTGGCGGGTCGGCACCGTCGTGTCCGCGCAGCGCGAATCGACCTCCGGCCGCAGCCTGACCATCGACGTGCCCGGGTGGGGCGGAAACCTGGCCGGCCAGCACACCGACCTGCGCCTCACCGCACCGGACGGGTATCAGGCCGTGCGCTCCTACTCGATCGCCTCGGCGGGCCCCGGCCAGCGCATCGAGCTGGCGATCGACGAGGTGCCGAACGGCGAGGTCTCGCCCTACCTGGTCGAGGATGTCATGGTCGGCGATCAGCTGGAGTTACGAGGCCCGCTCGGCGGCTGGTTCGTCTGGCGCCCCGACGACACCGGTCCCGTGCAGCTCATCGGTGGAGGCTCGGGCATCGTGCCCCTGATCTCGATGATCCGCTCGCGGGCCGCAGCGAACAGCGCCGCGCCGTTCCGACTGCTGTACTCCTTGCGCGCGCCCGAGGACGCCTTCTACCGGGCCGAGCTCGAGCACCCGGCGCCCGGCCTCGACGTGACCTGGCTGTACACGCGCAGGACACCGGATGACTGGCCCCGACCCGCCGCACGGATCACCGCGGCCGACCTGGCCGCCGTCACCATCCCGCCGAGTGATAACCCGATGGTCTTCGTCTGCGGGCCGACCGGGTTCGTCGAGGCGGTGGCCGACGCGCTCGTCGGCCTCGGGCATCCTGCTGCTCGAGTGAAGACCGAACGTTTCGGAGGCGCATGATGACGAGCCATGTCGACGGCAACATCCTGGCCGGACCGCTGTCGGATCTGTTCCGCTTCGACGTGACCCTCGCATCCGCCCGCTGTGTGAGCTGCGGCGAGGTCGCGATGCTCGCCCAGGCGATGGTCTACGTGCAGCCGAAGGCGTACATCGTGCGCTGCTCCACCTGCGACGACATGCTCATGACCATCATCGACGAGGGCGATGCGACGCAGCTCGACCTCAGCGGAATGGTCTGGATGCACGTCCCCCACTGAGTCGGCGGCGTCGCCCAGCGCAGGTCACTCACCGGCGATTCCCCTGTTTTCTGCAGGTCTCAGGCGTAGCGTGCTTGCCATGAGTCGCCCGACGATCCCCCAGTCCGGGGGTGAACCCTCGCAATCGCGCACCGCTGCCCCTACCCTGGAGTCGTGGCACGGGGGTGTCACACGAGCGGGGGCTCAGATGACCAGCATTGCTGAACACACGGATCGCACTCTTCCACGTGCCGTGATCTTCGTCGCCTCACAGGAGGTTACGCTCAAGAATCGCCGCCGTGCGTATGGGCTCGTCATAGCATTCGTTGCGTCGGGCGCCATCTGGGCCGGCATCATCTCCGGCGCCGTGGCCATGGTCAACGCCCTCAACTAGCTCGCTGGCTCACCTACCTTTTCGCCGAACCGCCCAAGAAGGCTGCCTTTAACCCAATTTGGGCAGCCATCTCGGGCAGTTCGCGGATGTCCGGCGCTCGCGACGAGTGGATGTCGCGACTCTGAGCGCAGAAACGGCCAAACAAGCACAGCGTCAGGATTGCACCGACGGAGCTATCCGTGCGTCAGCGGGCAGCTGAGCCGTCGGTGTAATCCGCGTCCTGCTGCTTCCAGGCGAAGAGCGCACGCAGCTCCTTGCCGGTGGCCTCGATCGGGTGGGCGGCACCCTTCTCACGCAGGGCGAGGAACTCGGGTGCGCCGGCATCCTGGTCGGCGATGAAGCGCTCGGCGAACGCGCCGGACTGGATGTCCGCGAGAACGGCCTGCATGTTCTCCTTCACGTGCGGGTCGATGACACGCGGCCCGGAGACGTAGTCGCCGTACTCGGCCGTGTCGGAGACCGACCAGCGCTGCTTGGCGATGCCGCCCTCCCACATCAGGTCGACGATGAGCTTCAGCTCGTGAAGCACCTCGAAGTACGCGATCTGCGGCTGGTAGCCGGCCTCCGTCAGGGTCTCGAAGCCGTACTGCACCAGCTGCGAGACGCCGCCGCAGAGGACTGCCTGCTCACCGAACAGGTCGGTCTCGGTCTCCTCGGTGAAGGTGGTCTTGATGCCGCCGGCACGCAGGCCGCCGATCGCCTTGGCGTAGGACCAGGCGAGGTCCCAGGCCTGGCCGGAGGCGTCCTGCTCGACCGCGACGATCACCGGCACACCACGGCCGGCCTCATACTCGCGGCGCACGGTGTGGCCCGGTCCCTTGGGGGCGACCATGATCACATCGACACCCTCGGGCGCCTTGACGTAGCCGAAGCGGATGTTGAAGCCGTGACCGAACAGGATGGCCTTGCCGTCCGCCAGGTGCGGCTGGATGTCTGCGGCGTAGAGTCCGCGCTGGTGCTGGTCCGGCGCGAGGATGACGATGACGTCGGCCCACTCCGAGGCCTCGGCGGCGCTCAGCACGGTGAAGCCGGCCTCCTGGGCCTTGGCGACAGACTTCGAGTCGGGCTTGAGGCCGACGACGACCTCGACGCCCGAGTCGCGCAGGTTCTGCGCGTGGGCGTGGCCCTGCGAGCCGTAGCCGATGACGGCGACCTTCTTGCTCTGGATGAGTGCGAGGTCGGCGTCGTTGTCGTAGAAGATTTCGGTCACTGTGCTACTTCTCCTTGATTCGATGGTTCGTGATGAAACGGGTCGGCCCTTCGACGAGCTCAGGGTCCGGCCTGTGGACTAGTTCTTGAAGACCCGCTCGGTGATGCTCTTGCTGCCGCGGCCGATGGCGAGGAGGCCCGACTGGGCGATCTCCTTGATGCCGTAGGGCTCGAGCACCCGCAGCAGCGCCTGCACCTTGGCCGTGTCGCCGGTGACCTCGATCACGAGGGCGTCGGGGGCGACATCCACGATCCGCGCCCGGAACAGGGTGGCGGCCTCGAGGATCTGGCTGCGGGAGGTGTTGTCGACCCGCACCTTGATCAGCATGTGCTCGCGCTGCACGGTCTGGGCTGGATCGAGCTCGACGATCTTGATCACGTTGATCAGCTTGTTGAGCTGCTTGGTCACCTGTTCGAGCGGAAGCTCGTCGACATCCACCACCACGGTGATGCGCGACAGACCCGCGATCTCGCTGGCGCCGACGGCGAGGGACTCGATGTTGAAGCCGCGGCGGGCGAACAGCCCCGCGACACGGGTGAGCAGGCCGGGCTTGTCTTCGACCAGCAGGGAGAGCACGTGGTGACTCATGGCTCTACTCGCCTTCCCACTCGGGCGCGTGATCGCGCGCGTACTGAACGGAGGAGTTTCCGACTCCCTGCGGCACCATCGGCCAGACCATGGAATCGCGGCTCACGATGAAGTCGATCACCACGGGGCGGTCGTTGGTGGCATTGGCCAGCTCGATGGCGGCATCCACCTCGTCCTTCGAGGTGACACGGATGCCGAGTGCACCATACGCGTCGGCCAACTTCACGAAGTCGGGCACCATCGCCGTGCCGTGCCCGGTATTGAGGTCCGTGAACGAGTGACGGCCGTCGTAGAACAGCGACTGCCACTGGCGCACCATGCCGAGCGAGGAGTTGTTGATGATCGCGACCTTGATCGGGATGTTGTTGATGACACAGGTGGCGAGCTCCTGGTTGGTCATCTGGAAGCATCCGTCACCGTCGATCGCCCAGACGATGCGGTCGGGCTCCGCTACCTTGGCGCCCATGGCGGCGGGAACGCCGTAGCCCATGGTGCCGGCACCGCCGGAGTTCAGCCACGAGTTGGGGCGCTCGTACTTGATGAACTGCGCCGCCCACATCTGGTGCTGGCCGACGCCGGCCGCGTAGACCGCCTCCGGTCCGGTGATCTGGCCGATGCGCTCGATCACGTACTGGGGGCTGAGCAGACCGTCCTCCGGCTCGTCGTAGCCGAGCGGGTAGAGCTTGCGCAGCTGGTCGAGCCTGGTCCACCAGTCGCTGAGGTCGGGCTTTCCGCTCTTCGCGGTCGCCTCGGCGAACGCGGTGGTCAGATCGGCGATGACGTCCTTGGCATCGCCGACGATCGGAACATCCGCGATGCGGATCTTCGAGATCTCGGCCGGGTCGATGTCCACGTGGACGACCTTGGCGTCCGGGGCGAACTCGCTCGGCTTGCCGGTGACCCGGTCGTCGAAGCGGGCACCGAGGGAGATCAGCAGATCGGATTCCTGGATGGCGAGCACCGCCGGCACCGTGCCGTGCATGCCGGGCATGCCGAGGTTGAGCGGGTTCGAGTCGGGGAAGGCGCCCCGGGCCATCAGTGTCGTGACGACGGGCGCTCCGACGCTCTCCGCCAGTTCGAGAAGCTCAGCGGATGCCTGGGCCCGGATGACGCCGCCGCCCACGTAGAAGACGGGACGCTTCGCCTCGGCCAGCAGCTGCGCTGCCGCCTGGATCTGCTTGCCGTGGGCCTTGGTCACCGGGCGGTAGCCGGGCAGGTCGACCTTGGGCGGCCAGATGAATGGCGCACTGTTCTGCTGGGCGTCCTTGGTGACGTCCACGAGCACCGGGCCGGGGCGGCCGGTGGTCGCGATGTGCACGGCGGCCGCGATGGTCGCCGGCACGTCTTCCGGCCGGGTTACGAGGAACGAGTGCTTCGTGATCGGCATGGTGATGCCGGAGATGTCGACCTCCTGGAAGGCGTCCGTGCCCATGAGGGTCGAGAACACCTGGCCGGTGATCGCGAGCAGCGGCACCGAGTCCATGTAGGCGTCGGCGATCGCGGTGACCAGGTTGGTCGCTCCAGGACCGGAGGTCGCGATGGCGACGCCGATGCGGCCCGAGGACGAGGCGTAACCCTCGGCGGCGTGGCCGGCGCCCTGTTCGTGTCGAACGAGGATGTGACGGATGCCGGTGGAGGACATGAGCTCGTCATAGAAGGGCATGATCGCGCCACCGGGCAGGCCGAAGACATCCGTGATCCCGAGCGCCTCGAGGGAACGCAGGATCTGGCCGGACCCGGTCAGGATCTCGGGAGTCTTCGGTGTGGATTTACCGGCGGCGGGCACGGGGCTGGATTCCGTGGGCATCGAGGTTCCTTGGGTAATCATGGTGCACGAGTGAGATGGTGAAGCGATCAGCCGGTACTGGAGTTACCCAGTGATGGCGCCCTCCGCAGCGGAGTGCACGAGCTTGGCGTATTTCGCGAGGACGCCACGGGTGTAGCGCGGGGGAAGCGGAGCCCAGCCAGAGCGGCGAGCTGCGAGCTCAGCCGGCTCGACGAGTAGGTCGAGGGAGCGAGCTGCGATATCGACCCGTATTAGATCACCATCGCGCACGAAGGCGATTGGACCTGCGTCCACCGCTTCGGGTGCTATGTGGCCGATACACAGTCCGGTTGTGCCGCCTGAGAATCTGCCGTCCGTCAAGAGTAGTACATCCTTGCCGAGTCCTGCGCCCTTGATGGCGGCGGTGATGGCGAGCATCTCCCGCATGCCCGGGCCACCCTTCGGGCCCTCGTAGGTGATGACGACGATGTCGCCCTTCTGGATCTTTCCCTCGGTGAGGGCGTCCATCGCCTCCCGCTCGCGCTCGAACACGCGTGCCGGGCCCTGGAACACGTCGGCGTCGAATCCGGCCGTCTTGACGACCGCGCCGCCGGGGGCGAGCGAACCCTTGAGGATGGTGAGGCCACCGGTCTTGTGGATCGGGTTGTCCATCTTGCGCAGCACCGTGCCGTCGAGCGGGTCGGGGTGCAGTTCGGCAAGGTTCTCGGCGACGGTCTTGCCGGTCACGGTGAGGCAGTCGCCGTGCAGCAGCCCCGCCTCGAGCAGCGCCTGCATCAGCACCGGGATGCCGCCGTGACGGTCGATGTCGGCCATGACGTAGCGACCGAACGGCTTCATGTCGGCAAGGTGCGGGACCTTGTCGCCGATGCGGTTGAAGTCATCGATGGTGAGGTCGACCTCGGCCTCGTGCGCGATGGCGAGCAGGTGCAGCACGACGTTGGTCGAGCCGCCGAGCGCCATGGCGACCGTGATCGCGTTCTCGAAGGCCTTCTTGGTGAGGATGTCGCGGGTGGTGATGCCGAGGCGCAGCATGTTCACCACGGCCTCGCCCGAGCGGTGCGCGAAGTAGTCGCGGCGGCGGTCGGCGCTGGCCGGACTCGTGGAGCCCGGCAGCGACATCCCGAGCGCCTCGGCGACGCTGGCCATGGTGTTGGCGGTGTACATGCCGCCGCAGGCACCCTCGCCCGGGGCGAAGGCGCACTCGATGCGGTGCGCGTCTTCTGCGCTCATCGTGCCGGCCTTCAGACCGCCGACCGCCTCGAAGGAGTCGATGATCGTGATCTCCTTCTCGGTGCCGTCGGTGAGCTTGACCCAGCCGGGGGCGATCGAGCCGGCGTAGAGGAAGACGGATGCCAGGTTCAGGCGTGCGGCAGCCATCAGCATGCCGGGCAGCGACTTGTCACAGCCGGCCAGGAGCACGGAGCCGTCGAGGCGCTCGGCCTCCATGACCACCTCGACCGAGTCGGCGATGACCTCGCGGCTGACCAGGGAGAAGTGCATGCCGACGTGGCCCATCGAGATGCCGTCGCTGACGGAGATGGTGCCGAACTGCAGCGGGTAGCCGCCACCGGAGTGCACGCCCTCCTTGGACGCCTGCGCGAGGCGGTCGAGGGACAGGTTGCAGGGGGTGATCTCGTTCCACGAGCTGGCGATGCCGATCTGCGGCTTCTCCCAGTCGGCGTCGCCCATCCCTACAGCGCGCAGCATTCCGCGGCTGGTGGTGGCTTCGATTCCGTCGGTGACGACGCGAGAACGGGGCTTCCAGTCAACTGTTTCCGGCATGCAACGAGTTTAGGGGCGCGCGGGGTATGCTCCGGCCTACTGCTCGTGGACGTCGCCGTCGCGCAGATCGGCCAGCAGGTTGAGTGCCCGCGCCACGTCGATCGGGCCCGGCACCCGGAAGTTCGCCAGGGTCGCACCCTCGCCGCTCTTGAGGCCGACGTCATCCGCTCCCAGGGCCTCGAACGCGTCCTCGTCGGTGACATCGTCGCCCGCGTAGAAGACCGCGGTAGCGGCCGTGTACTCACGCAGGTGCTGCACCGCCTCGCCCTTGGTGGTAGAGCGCACCGAGAACTCGAGCACGTTCTTGCCGTCGCGCACGGTGAGTCCAGAGTCCTCGGCAGCGGTCTCCTGGCGCGCCACCAGGTGGGCGATGCGGGAGTTGTGCTCGGTGGCGAGACGCGTGTGCAGGGCGAATCCGGCGGGCTTCGGCTCGAGCCAGACCTGGTCGAAGGAGTCGGCGACCTCGCTGAGCACGTCTTTCAGGGTGTCGACGCGCTCGAGCTCGGCAGTGTCGAGCGAGACGGCATCCTTCGGGTCGTCGAGGCGCAGCTCGATACCGTGCGAGCCGACCAACAGCACGGTGTCCGGCACGTCCGCCACGTGGATGAGGCTCTTCAACGCCCGACCGGAGACGAGGGCGACACGGGTGTTCGGCATCCCGGCCAGGCGCAGCACCGCTGCGCGAGCCTCGGGCAGCGCGCGAGCCTTCTCGGGGTCGTCGACCTCGGGGGCGAGCGTGCCGTCGAAGTCGAGGGCGACCAGGAGGCGCCGGGTGCGGGCGAGTTCCCGCAGCGCGCCGATGAACGGCTCGGGCAGGCGGGAGAAGGCGGGAGGAGTATCGACGTCGACCATCAGCGGAGTTCGTGCCCCGCGGATCCGTGATGGGCGTAGCTCCCCAGCACCTCGAGGAACTCGGTCGACCAGCGGGAGACGTCGTGTTCGAGCACGCGCTTACGCAGCGATCGCATCCGCGCTCGACGGTCGCGCTTGGGCATGCTGATCGCCTGCATGATGGCCTCTTTGAGGCCCTCGATGTCGTGCGGGTTGATGAGCAGCGCGCGCTTCAACTCGTCGGACGCGCCGGCGAACTCGCTGAGCACGAGCACGCCGTCGTCGTCGAAACGGCAGGCGACGTACTCCTTGGCGACGAGGTTCATGCCGTCGCGGAGAGCGGTCACCAGCATGATGTCTGCCGCGAGGTAGAGAGCGACCATCTCGTCCCGCGGGAAGCCGTGGTGCTGATAGCTGATCGGCGCGTGCGCGATGGTGCCGTAGTCGCCGTTGATACGTCCGACGGTGAGCTCGATCTCGTCGCGCAGTTCCATGTAGGCCTGCACCCGCTCGCGGCTGGGGTTGGCGACCTGCACCAGGGTGACGTCTTCCGCGTTCAGCTTGCCCTCGGCGAGCAGTTCGCCGTATGCCTTGAGCCGATGGCCGATGCCCTTGGTGTAGTCGAGGCGGTCGACGCCGAGCATCACCGTCTTCGGGTTGCCGAGGTCTTCACGGATCTGCCGGGCGCGCTCCTGCACAGACGCGCTGCGGGCGAGCTCCTCGAAGCTCTCCGAGTCGATGGAGATCGGGAAGGCACGGGCGATCACGGTGCGGAAACTGCCCTGGCGCTTGATCGGACCGAACACCCGCACCCCCGGCGTCTGGTCGACGAGCGGCACCTCCACCTGTGTGCCCTTGGTGACGTAGCCCTTGAGGCGGCGGACCGCGCGCTGGAAGTTGCTGGCATCGGCGACCCGCTGGAAGCCGATGACGTCCGCGCCGAGCAGCCCCTCGACGATCTGCGCGCGCCACGGCAGCTGCGAGTAGATGCCGTACGGCGGGAACGGGATGTGGTTGAAGAATCCGATCGTGAGGTCGGGACGCAGCTCCCGCAGCATCTTCGGCACCAGCTGCAGCTGGTAGTCCTGTACCCAGACGATGGCGTCCTCTGCTGCGGCCTCGGCGGCGGCGCGGGCGAAGCGCTGGTTGACCTCCACGTAGGTCTCCCACCATTCGCGGTGGAAGCTCGGCGGCGCGATCACGTCGTGATAGAGCGGCCACAGGGTGTCGTTCGAGAATCCCTCGTAGTAGTTCTCGATCTCTTCGACGGTCAGCGGCACCGGGATGACGCGGATGCCGTCGTTGTCGAACGGCTCGAACTCCAGGTCCGGCTGGCCGCCCCATCCGATCCACGCGCCCTCGTTCTTGCGCATGACGGGCTCGAGCGCCGTCACGAGCCCTCCGGGAGACCCGGCCCAACTGGCATTGCCGTCGGCGTCGATCACGCGGTCTACGGGCAGCCGGTTCGATACGACGATGAAGCTGTACTCGCCGGCGACGATCGGGCTGCGGGTGGCACTATCGGGCCCGGAGGCGTTGGCGCCGGGTTGTTCAGGTGTTGTCATGAATGTGCTTGCTCTCTCCGGAGTACTGCGGCGCACCCTCGTTGGTAAGCACACCCAGGCTACCAAAGCGGCAGGCGTTAGCATGGCCCGATGGTCACCACACGCCTCTATCGCGACGGCGTGCTCACCGCCCAGGACTTTCCGGTCGCCCAGATCTCCGACCATGTGGGAGAAAAGGATACGGCGGTGTGGGCGGACTTCGAGTCCCCCACCGCCGGCGACCTCGCCGCCATCGAGGAGGAGCTGTCGCTGCATCCGCTCGCGGTCGAAGATGCGGTGAACGCGCACCAGCGGCCCAAGGTGGACCGCTACGACACGCACCTGTTCATGGCCGTGTATGCCGTGCACTTCGACGCGAAGACCAGCGAGCTGACCAAATCGGAGGTGCGAGCGTTCATCACGCCGCACGCTCTGATCACCGTGCACGACCCCGCCTTCGACATGTCGTCGGTGACGAAGCGCTGGGACGACAACAAAGACCTGGCGAAGTACGGCATCGGCTTTCTGCTCTGGGGTCTGCTCGACGTGATCGTCGACGGGCAACTGGATGCCGTGCAACAGCTCGATACCGGGATCGACAGCCTCGAAGACACCCTCTTCGACACCAAGCCCCGAGACGAATCGGTGGTGCGCAAGTCGTTCGAGCTGCGCAAGTCGCTGGTGGAGCTCCGTCGTGCCATCCAGCCGATGCGGGAGGTGCTCAACGCCTTCATGCAGCGCGATGCGGACAACGTGGCGGCCGAGATGCGCCCGTACTACCAGGATCTCTACGACCACGCGATCAGGGCGACGGAGGCCTCGGATGCGCTGCGCGACCTGGTCGCGACGATCCTCGAGACGAACCTGAGCATCCAGAGCAACAACATGAACCTGGTCATGAAGAAGGTCACGAGTTGGGCGGCGATCATCGCCGTGCCGACCGCCATCACCGGATTCTTCGGTCAGAACCTGAAGTTTCTCGGTTTCGGCACGACCTGGGGCGTCTGGCTGTCGCTCGGCCTGATCGCCGCGACCTCGGTGACGCTCTACCTCTCGTTCAAGAAGCGCGACTGGCTCTAGCCGACCGGCGCGGCCGACTGGCTGGAGCGCGGTTGGCCGTGGCGCGACTGGCCCGCCCTGGCTGGCCAGAGCTCGGCGCGGAGTCTCGTGAGCCCCTCTGCGACAGGAGGGGTTCTCGATCTGGCACTGTCAGTTCGGGCTGATGTCAGCGCAAACTGACATCACCGCGCGTCCTGGCATGTCAGTTCAGGCTGGTCTAGCGCGAACTGACCTGACGAAATCGCCGACCTGTTCCCGACCCGAGCGACCCGACCGTATCGCACGGCCCGAGCGACCCGACCTGCCCGCGCTACTTGACCAGCGATGCGACCGCGGTCACCGCCCGCAACCGCGCCCGCGGCGTGATCACCGGCGTGAGTCCGAGCGCCGAGGCCCGGCGGGTGCGGCGGATGGCGAGCATCGCCACGAGCACGCTGCCGACCCCGAAGGCGAGCAGGAACAGCGCGGACTGCAGCACCGCACCGGTGTCGCCCCCCGCGATGATCCCCTGCATCCCCTGCACGCCGTAGGTCAGCGGGAGGAACGGACTGATGGCCTGGAAGGGCGCCGCCAACAGCTGCACCGGGTACAGCCCTCCGGTCGAGGTGATCTGCACCGCGAGCAGGAAGAGCGACACGACCAGCCCGGCACGGCCGAGCCCGATGGTCAGCAGGTAGTGGAAGGCGGTGAACGCCAGCGCCATCACGACCGAGAAGCCGAGCACCGCGGGAAGCGCCGCCCATGACACCCCGACGGCGAAGTGCACCAGGGCGGTGAGCAGCACGGCCTGACCGATGGTGACGACGCCGGCCCGCGCGATCGTCGAGAGCACGAGCCTGCCATTGCCCGCGGTGGAGACCAGCGCGCGGCGCGTCAGCGGCCGCAGCACCAGGAACACGGCGAGCGCCCCCACCCAGAGTCCGAGCGGCACGAAGAACACGGCGATGACCTGCCCGATGTCTGTGATCGGGTTATCGCGCACGATCGTCACGCCGATCGGATCCGCCGCCACCGCTGCGGCCTTCTTCGCGGCGGCCGCGTCCGTGGTCGGCAGTTGCGCGACCCCGGCCTTCAGCCCGTCTGCGAGTTGCGTGGCACCGCTGCTCAGCTGGGTCGCCCCGGACTGGGCGGATGTCGCCCCGCCCGCGAGCGAACCGAGCCCGGTCGCGAGGCCGCTGGCCCCCGATCGCAGCCCCGCAGAACCGCCGGAGAGCTGGGCGGCACCGGACGCACTCTGCGCAACGCCCGACGCGATTCCGGGAGACAACTGCGCATTCTGCGCGGCGAGGGCGGAGAGCTGGGCGGACGCCGCGGCGAGCTTGGGCGGGATGGTCGGGTCGAGCGGATTGGCCGAGAGCTCGGCAGAGTACTGCGCGACGGCGGCCGACGCCGCCGAGATGCCCTGGCTCAGGGGCGTGAGGTTCGCCGCGTTCGTGTTCAGCGTGGCGAGGCCGGAGCTGAGAGCATCCGCGCCCCTCGTGTATTTGGTGACCCCGCTCGACAGCTGCGTCGCCCCGGACTGGGCGGAGGTCGCGCCGTCGGCGAGCGAGGAGAGGCCGCTGCTGAGACCGGTGGCGCCACTGGCGAGGCCGGCCGCGCCATCCGCCGCGCTGCTCAGCGAGGTGCCGAGGGTGCCGACGCCGCTGGAGAGTCCGGCGATGTACTGCTCGGTGATGGTCTTGCCGAAAGCGCTCGTGAGGCTGGAGCCGACGATCTGCGCCACCGCCCCGGTGAGGTAGCTGTGTGCGTCGTCGGTGTGGATCGACAGCTCGCCCATGACGGGGTCGGCCGAGTTCAGCGACAGGATCGACTTCGAGAAGTCCTTCGGCACCGTGAGCACGGCGTCGAGGGTGCCGTCGTGAAGCGCCTTGGCGGCGTCGGCCTTGTTGGAGATCGTCCAGTCGAACCCGGCCTTGCCTCCGGTGAGCTCTGTCACGAGCTGGCGACCCGCGAAGACCGGCGTCTTGGTGCCGTCGGCGGCGGTCTGGTAGACGAGCGTGTCTTCGTTGACCACGGCGGCCGGGATGCGGTCGATCGAGGTGGTGGTCTGCGAGAGCGCGCCCACGAACAGTCCCGCGAAGGCGAGCGGCACGAGCACCACCGCGCCGACCGCGATGCGACGCAGCCAGCGGCTGCGGGTGCTGGGGGCTGGAGTCTGCTGGCTCACAGTGCTGCTCCTGTCATTGCTGTTCCGGCATTGCTCGCGTTCTCGAACAGGTCGATTCCGACGAGCGGGCGCCCATCGCTGGTGCTGAGCGAGGCGATCCGCACCGGCACCGGGGTGCTCAGCACGATCGTCGTCTCGGGGAGCGCGAGGCGGCAGACCGCCCGGATGAACCGGGTCTCGTCCTCCTCGGCCGCGAAGGTGTCGAGCTGGTCGAGCACCACCACCGGGGTACCTTCCGCCAGCGCGATCGCGGCGAGGGCCACCGCGCGCTCGCGCTGCGGGAGCGCGTCGAGCGTCGTGGCGGAGGTCACTCCCTGGCCGTGCGCGTCGACGGCGAGGAGCGCCGCGTTGATGCGCGCGATCCATCGCTGAACCCGGCGGCCGAGACTGAATCCGCGATACCAGGGCTGCGTGAGGCGCAGGCGCTCCTCCAGCAGCTCGCCGAGCGAGAGGGTCGAGTCCGCGCGCTCGAGACCCGCGACATCCGCCATCGCCACCAGGCGCGAGACGGCGGCCGCCTCCGAGGGCAGCGGATGTCCGGCAACCTGGGCGCGTCCCTCGTGCAGGTCGAGACGACCGGCCAGGGTCGCGGTCAGCAGCCTGCGGTCGGTGGTCTCACCGCTGACCAGCAGCAGCCCGCCGGGCGGCACCGCGAAATCGATCGGATGCACCGCGTACTCCACGGTTCCGGCGCGCAGCGCTTCCGCGCTGATGGCGGCGCCGCGCTGGTCGAGCGCCCAGCCCACGGCCTCGCGATGCTCGCGCAGGTGCTCGCCCTCGATGTCCATGTTCGGCAGCAGTCTCTGCAGCCACTTCGGCATCCACCATGCGGCCTTGCCGAGCAGGGTCATCACGGCGGGCACGAGTGTCATGCGCACCAGGAAGGCGTCGAAGGCGACCCCGGTGGCGAGACCCAGCGCGATCGGCTTGATCGTGCCCGAACCGTCGGGCACGAAGGCGATGAAGACGAAGAACATGATCAACGCGGCGGCGGTCACCACGCGCGCCCCGTTCGCGAAGCCCTTGCTCACCGCCTCGCGCGCGTTGCCGCTGTGCACGTACGCCTCTCGCATGCCTGAGACGAGGAACACCTCGTAGTCCATGGCGAGACCGAACAACACGGCCATGAGCAGGATCGGCATGAAACTCAGGATCGGTCCGGGGTTCTCGACATTGAAGACATCCGCGAACCACCCCCACTGGAAGATCGCGACGACGACGCCGAAGGAGGCGAGCACCGAGAGCAGGAAACCGATCGCCGCCTTGATCGGCACCAGAACCGAGCGGAACACCATCATCAGCAGGATGATCGAGAGCCCGACCACGATCGCGCCGAATGGCAGCAACGCGGCGCTCAACCGGTTGGAGATGTCGATGCCGACCGCGGTCGCCCCGGTCACCGAGATGGGGGTGTCGTAGGTCTTCTCGATCGCGGGTTGAAGATCGCGGATGGACTGCACCAGAGCTTTGGTCGCGGGAGCGTCCGGCGCGCTGGAGGGAGTGACCTGGATGATCGCGGTGTCGAGCGTCTCGTCGGGAATGCCCGGGCTGACCATCGCGACGTCGGGCAGGGTCTTCACTTCGTCGGCGATGCCGGCGAGATCCTTCTCGATGTCCGTCGTCTGGGTGATGTCGACGGCGACGATCAGCGGTCCGTTGTAGCCGGCTCCGAAGCCCTCCTTGATCATCTCGTAGGCCTGGCGCTGCGTGGAGCCCTTCGGCTCCGAGGCGCCGTCGGGCAGACTCAGGTCGAGTTTGAGGGCGGGGATGGCGAGCACCCCGAGCACCGCGACGACCGCGATCACGGCGAGCACCGGGCGCTTCATCACTCCGCGTACCCAGCGCAGACCGAGGGTGGGCTTGCTGCCCTCGTCGTGCACGTTGGCGCGCGTGTACGCGCGCGATCCGGGCTTGGGGGCGAGCCGACCCTTGGCGAGTCCGAGGAGAGCCGGCACGAGGGTCGTGGCGACGCCGATGGCGATCAGCACGGCGAACGCCGCACCGACACCCATGACGCTGAGGAATGGGATGCCGACCACGAGCAGCCCGAGCAGGGCGATGATGACGGTCACGCCGGCGAACACCACGGCGCTGCCGGCGGTGCCGACCGCGGTCGCGGCGGACTCCTCCGGTTCCACCCCCTGGGCGAGCTGGTTTCGATGCCGCGACAGGATGAACAGGCAGTAGTCGATTCCGACCGCCAACCCGATCATCAGGGCGAGCAGTGGCGCCGAGCTCGAGACCGTGGTGAAGGCGCTGATGACGCTGATTCCGCCGGTGACGATGCCGACACCGAGGAGCGCGCTGAGCAGGGGCATCCCGGCGGCGATGAGGGAGCCGAAGGTGATCAGCAGCACGATGCCGGCGAAGACCACGCCGATCACCTCGGTCACGCTGATGCCGACGGTGTTGTCGGAGAAGACCTGACCGCCGAAGGCGACGGTGAGTCCGGCATCCTCTCCGATCTTCGCGGTCGCCTTCAGCTCGGTGAGGGTCGTCGGCTTCACGTCGGCGGCGGTGCCGTCCAGCTGGATCTGCGAGCGCGCGTACTGGCCGTCCGTGGAGATGGCGCCGGTGGCGTACTCCGAGAAGGGGCTGAGAACCGAGCTGACGCCGTCGATCTTCGCGATCTTGTCATCCATCGCCGTGATCGCGGCCTTGTACGCGGGGTCGGAGACGGATGCCCCGTCGGGGGCCTCCACGACCGCCTGAGCACTGGCGCCCGCCACCGACGGGAACACGGCATCGAGCCGGTCGAGGGCCGCCTGCGACTCGGTGCCGGGGATCGCGAAGGATTCCTGGGTCTGACCGCCGAGCGCGACGCCGCCGCCGATGACGCCGACGGCCAGCACCAGCCAGACGCCGATCACCAGCCAGGGGCGACGGAAGGAGAAACGGCCGAGCCGGTAGAGCAGAGTAGCCACGGGAGCTCCTGGGTCAGACGGTGATGCGGGGAAGGGATGCGGTGGCGATCGGCGCGAGCAGCTCGCTGAGGATCGTGATGAGTGCGGCCCGTGTCTCGGCGACCGGGATCTCATAGCCGAAGGAGTCCTGCGAGCAGAGCGTGTATGCGGCGCCACCGAGGGCGATACCGAAGCGCATCTTGTCTTCGACCGATCCGGTGGTGGCCTGGAAGTACTCGGCCAGGGTGACGACGAGCTCGTTCGCCCGGTCGATCACGGGCACGTCGACCAACGACGGACCCTGGTTGATGAACAGGTTCACCTCGCGGCGGTACTGAAGGATGAAGTCGACGAACTCGGTGAGGAAGGCCGACCGGCGCTCGGGGGTGAAGGGGCCGGATGCCAGCTCGTCGAGGATCTCGGCCATCCGGTGGATCGCCGGGGCGACGGCCGCCTCGAGCAGCACCTCCTTCGAGGCGAAGTGGTACAGCACGCTCGATTTGGAGAGCCCGGCGAGCTCGGCGATGCGGTGCAGCGAGGTCGCGGAGTAGCCGGATGCGGTGAACTCGGCGAGCGCGATGGCGCGCAGATCATCGGAAGAGGTTGACATGAACCTCAGGCTATTCTGACCGATCGGTCAGAAACTGTCCGATCGGTCAGTTTGCCAGGCTGTTGCCAGCGGTCGCCCAGGTTCGACCGTCGGCGACTCAGCTCGCAGCCGGAGTGCCCGGGTGGATGCCGACCCGGGCACGACGCCGCTCGCTCACGATGAAGACGATGAGCAGCACGGCCCCGGTGGCGATGATGAGGTAGGTGCTCAGTGAGGCCAGGATGCTGAGGGGGTTTCCCGCGGCCGGATGCGCGGCGAAGAGGGACACGGTCGGATCAGTCGAGGCGTGCAGCAGGATCGGCCAGATCAGCCGCCTGGTCAGCCGCAGCGCGAGATACATGATGAACCCGAAGAAGAACGTATAGACGACCTGCGTCGCCGTCGTCGAGAGGCCCTGGTCGGTGGTGAAGAAGTTGCCGGCATGGAGCGCCGCAAAGAAGGCGGACGACACCAGCGCCACCGCGATCTCGCCCTGGCCGGCTTTGCGCATCAGGTTCACGACGAGCCCGCGGGTGAGCAGCTCCTCGGCCAGTCCCACGAACAGGCCGGTGAGCAGCCACGAGGCGACGAGCGCGAATCCCGCGGATCGGAAGTCGATCGACAGGAACGCCGACACGTTGATGACGAGCACGACCGCGATGCCGACCCACATCCACCCCCACCCACGTACGGGTTGCGGGCCGAACAGCTCGCGCAGCCAGCCGAGCGACGCAGAGAAGGCCAGCAGCACGATCGCGCCGAGGAGGATTGGGAGACCGGTGCCGATGAACACGTCCAACGCGCCGTTCTTGGCGCCGCGTAGCCCGCCCTCGGTACCGAACACGGCGCCGACGAGCAGCGAGAGCAATTGATAGACGCCGTAGTAGACGGCAACCAGGATGAGCGCGCGCCACCAGCCGCCCCGGTTCCAGAAGCGCCGCCAGGGCCCCGCCGCATCGGTCTGGAGGTTCGGGGTGTCGTTCATGAGCGGACCTTCGCGTGGGGAGCCGGTGACACGGTCAACGCTATCGTGGCGATGGCCGAATCAGAGCGCGGCGAATATCAGGTGCATCGTCCGCGCCTCTGGCCGCAGTAGAGCGTCGGGCCATACGTCCGGCCCGCAGGCCCGCGATCCGAGGCCGTTCTGGGCGGCGTCGAGATACAGGTGAGTCGCGGTCGGCTCCGGCAACTCGTGCTGGTGCTTCGCTCGATCCACCTGCTGGGCGGTGTGGCGCGCGAGGGTGAAACCGGGGCGACGACCACGGCTGTCCGCCTCGGCATCGATCCGCAGCCATCCGTCGCCATTCGACCTGAGGTCGAGGGTTCGGAGATCGCTGCGGTGGCCGCTCTCCTGGGGCCAGGCGTACGGGAAGGTGAGCTCGTCGATGCCGGCGCGAAACCGACCGACCTGCACTCCCCGACGGGAGTCGGGGTATGACTCCCCCGGTCCCGTGCCGAACCAGTCCGCCTCGTCGACGCCCAGCGGCAGGTCGAAGCGCACGCCGAACCGGGGCCAGACCATGGTCCAGCGCGCGGTGGGGATCAGCTGCAGGTCGAGCAGAACGTCGTCGCCGTCGAGTTGCCAGTGCTCGTCGAGGGTGACCGCCTCGCGCGTGTCCGCGGCCGCCCATCGGGTGCGGCGCTCCAGGCTGGTCGCGGTGCGACGGATGTCGACCACGCGCGCCGAGAGCCGGTCCAGTCCCGCCTCCCGCCACTGGGACGCGTACGACGGACCGGGGATGCCGAGACCGCGACCCGCCATCGGGTCGCTCACGTCGTAGCTGCCCATGTGCTGTCCGCCATCGTTGTCGGTGGGGGCGCGCCAGAGTTCGAGCCGCGGCCCGTCGACCGGGGTTCCGGCGAGGGAGCTGAGCCGGCCATCCGTGAACTCGGCGGGGCCGAGCGCGAAGCGACCGTCCGCGGACAGCGTCTCTGCATCATCGACCGACGGCCGACCGCGACGAGCGGTGGCCGGGTGGATCGACACCTGTGCCGTGGCGATGACGTGCCCGGCGGTGGCCCAGGATGCGTCTTCGGCGATCGCCGCGGAGACGGTGAACCACAGCTCACCCTGGCCCGCCGCCTCGACGGTCACGCCGGCATCTGCCCACTCTCCGGCAGCGATCGCGGGCACGTCGAGCACGCCGGACGACAGAGAAACGCCGTCGCGCTCGAGCCGCCACGGGAAGACCAGATCGCCGGTATCCGACGAGTGCCGCAGGTTGTTCACGGTGACCGTGACGTCATCCCCGTCGACCGCCAACGCGAAGCGGATCGGGGCCGTGACCGCCGCGAACTCCACCAGCCCCGGCGTTGGCGTGCCGTCGGAGAGCACCATACCGTCCATGCAGAAGTGGCCGTCGTGCACGCCGGTCTCGCCGAAGTCACCGCCGTAACCGAAGAACTCCCTGCCGTCGGCGGTGCGGGTGCGGATGCCGTGGTCGCGCCATTCCCAGACGAAGCCGCCGTGCAGACGCGGATACTTCTCGACCATCCGCTCGTACAGGTCGATGCCGCCGGGCCCGTTGCCCATCGCGTGCACGTACTCGCAGAGCAGGAAGGGCTTGGTCCGCTGGCGCACCGATTGCACCCCGGAGGCGTTGTACAGCAGCGCGGTGGAGTCACCGCCGATGCTCTCTACTTCGGCGATCGCGGGGTACATGCGGGAGTAGACATCCGTGTAGTCCCCGGCGTGATCGCCCTCGTAGTGCACGGGACGCTCGGGGTCGCGGGCGTGAACCCACTCCGCCATGGCGGCGAGGTTCGCCCCGGTGCCCGATTCGTTGCCGAGCGACCACATCACGATGCTCGGATGGTTCTTGTCACGTTCGACCGTGCGCTCGATGCGGTCGAGATAGGTCTCACGCCAGGCGGGATCCTCGCTCGGGTTGTCCAGCCACTCGTCGGTGCCGGAGTGGAACTGACTGCCGCCGTGATGGAAGGCGTGGGTCTCGATGTCGCATTCGAGCATCACCCAGAAGCCGTACTCGTCGGCCAGGTCGAGCACCCGCGGATGCGGCGGGTAGTGCGCCGTGCGGATGGCGTTGACGTTGTGCCGCTTCATCAGTTCGAGGTCGCGGCGCACGAACTCCTCGTCGAAACCACGACCGAGATCCGGATTGGTGTCGTGCCGGTTCATCCCGTGCAGCACCACGCGACGGCCGTTCACCAGGAAGCGGTCGCCGACGATCTCCACCGTGCGGAAGCCGAGGCGCAGCGCGATGGTCTCGGTCGCCGTGCTGACGGTGGCGTCGTAGAGGTGCGGGCTCTCGGCGGTCCACGGCTGCACCGTCCTCACCTGGACGGGGACGACATCCGCGGCAGCTGCCCACACCACGTCGATGTCGAGTTCCGGTACGTGCAGGGTGACCGGGAAGGCGGCGCGGAGCTCGGGGGTGAGCGTGCCGACGCCGGAGAGGTGATCGAAACCGGCGCGCAGCCAGGCGTCTTCGATGCCGCCGACCGGTCGGGCCTGCAGGGTGACCTCGCGGAAGATGCCCGGCAGCCACCACTGGTCCTGGTCCTCGACGTAGGTGGACGCGGACCACTGGTGCACGCGCACGGCGATGGTGTTGCGGCCCGCCGTCACGGCATCCGTCACATCGAACTCCTGGGCGAGGCGCGAGCCGGTACCGACACCGATCTCACGCCCGTTCACCCAGACGCGGTGGCGGGATTCGACCCCGTCGAAGCGCAGGACGATCGCCCCGTAGGAGTCGGGATCGATCCACTCCGCCGGGATATGGAACGTGCGACGGTGGTCGCCGGTGGGGTTCTCGTCGGGCACGAACGGCGGATCCTGCGGGAACGGCAGCTGCACGTTCGTGTACTGCGGTGAACCGTAGCGGCCGTCGCCGTGCAGCACCCAGTGACTCGGCACGGGGAGGAGGTCCCAGCCGGAGTCATCGAAGTCGGCGGCTGCGAAGGCCTCGGGTCCCTCGCCCGCCGGGAGGACATCCGGGGCACCCAGCATGCCCGGCACCCCGGCCAGCAGCCGGAAGCGCCAGTCGCCGTTCAGCGAGATCGTCGGCGCATCGGAGTGCAGCCAGGAGCGGGCGGCACGTCGCCGCCCGCTCCCCGGCCCGACATCGTTCAGATAGTGGTCGACCGTCACGATTCCTTCGGAGCGATGAGCTCACCGGTGTAGTAGTCGACCAGTCCGTCGGGCGAGCCGAGCACCGGCTGGTCGAAGCGACCGGTCAGGTACATCGGGGTGATGACGTAGGGCTCACGGGCGCGCTCCGGGCGAGCCCAGGTCACGCCGTTCGCGATCACGCGCTGCACGTCGGGGTGGTGATAGACGGGGAAGATCTCGTCGCCGGGGCTGAAGTAGAAGACCTTGCCGTAGCCGCGCCGGTAGGTGATTCCGCTGCGGAACACCTCGCCGCCGGAGAAGCTGCTGATGAAGATCAGTTCGTCGGGTTCGGGGATGTCGAAGAACTCGCCGTACATCTCCTGTCCCGGGATCTGGATCGGGTTCGGTACACCCTCGGTGATCGGGTGCCGCGGTGCGACCGACCAGACGAGCTCGCTGTCGTTGTCGTTGCGCCAGCGCAGGCTGCAGGTGGTGCCCATCAGGCGGCGGAAGATCTTCGAGTGGTGACCGGAGTGCAGCACGATGATGCCCATCCCCTCGAGCACATGCCGCTGGATGCGGTCCACCACCTCGTCGCTGACCTCTTCGTGGGCGGTGTGGCCCCACCACAGCAGCACGTCGGTCTCGGCGAGCGTCTCCTCCGTCATCCCGTGTTCTGGATCGTCGAGCACGCGCGTCTGCACGGTGACATCCTCACCGAGCAGCGAACGGATGCCGTCGGCGATGGTGTTGTGCATTCCGTCCGGGTAGATCCCGCGCACGACAGGGTTGATCTGCTCGTGTCGGTTCTCGCCCCAGACGACGACTCGGATCGGTGTTGCGGTAGTGCTCAACGGGCGCCTCCAGACGCGCTAATGGCGGGAGCGGAGCCCCACGCCGGGGTGGAAAGACCGTCGGCCGCGCTCCCCCAGGAACGCAGCACGGCGGAGATGTCGTAGCTCGGCTCATCGGCGATGGCCTGGGCGAGTGACTCTTCGAGCAGGTCGGCGACGACGACGCGGTCGCCCCCGCGCTCACTGCTGCGGATGGCCCCCTCGACCATGGCGAGGCTGAGCACGTTGGCCCGCACCTCGTTCTGCGGGGTGCTGCCAGAGCGCAGCGCGAGCACGAACTCCTCGAGCGAGCCCTCGATCCCTTCGCTCCGGTCCGGCACGCTGATGCTGAGGCCTGGAGCATCGACGGCCACGGTGTCGTCGCCGTCCCAGGCTGCCGCCCCGCGCTCGCCGTAGGCGTGCCAATCGGCGTTCCACGACGTCTGCAGACCAGGGGTGCAGCGACTGCCGGCGTAGACGAAGCGGGCGCCCGAGGCGAGTTCGAAGTCCGCCGTCGCGGCGGCGTCTCCGGCGAACCAGCTCCAGGGCGGGTTCCACGAACTGCAGCGCACGGCCACCGGCTCGTCACCTGCCACATAGCGCAGCTGGTCGAAGTGGTGGATCGACATGTCGACGAGCAGCGGATGCGCCATCAGTTCGCGGAAACCCGGTTCGTGATCGGCGTGGAAGAATTCGGCGTGCACCGCCGCCAGCGGGCCGAGCTCGCGCACCGCGTCGCGGAAGGCGGCGAGGTGGTTGAAGTACCGCCGCGACTGACTCACCATCAGCAGTTCACCGGTGAGGTCGGCGAGCGCCACCTGGCGCAGCGCCTCGGCGACCGTCGGGCCGAGCGGTTTCTCGCAGAGAACGGGCAGCCCGGCACGGAGCGCCTGCTCGTTGACCACGCGGTGCGCCTGGGGCACGGTGACGTTGACCACCGCCTCGGCACCGGAGCGCTCGGCGACCTCCGCCACCGATGCCCCCACGGCGATGCCGTCGAGGCCGAGCGAGGTCACCGCGTCGGCGGCTAGCGCCAGGTCGAGATCGACGACGCCCACCGGAACCGCGTGAGGCGAGGCCGCGAGCATCTTGAGCCACTCCTTGCCCATCGCCCCGGCGCCGACGACGACCACGGGGAGACGGCCGGACTGACGGGATTCGGGCGCGATGGAACGGTCCGTTCGATCGGTCATGGCGGGGCTTATCCTTTCACCGCGCCGCCGAGGCTGGAGCGCAGGAGGTGTTTGCGAACAAAGATGTAGAGCACCGCCGGGGGCACGACGTAGACGACCGCGCTGGCCGCGAGCAGCCCCCAGTCGACGTGGTTGTGCTCGCTGAACGCGCGGAACAGGCCGATGGAGAGCGGATACAGCTCCTGGCTCTGCAGCATCACGAGCGGGGTGAGGAAGTCGCCCCAGATGCCCATGAAGGTCAGCATCGCTGCGGCGCCGAGCCCCGGACCCACCAGCGGGAAGACGACCCGACGGATCGCCTGCAGCCGGGTGTTGCCGTCGACCCAGGCGGCCTCCTCCAGCTCGATCGGTACCGCTGAGATGGTTCCCTTGAGTAGCCAGAGCGTGACCGGCAGCTGGAGCACCGCCTCGACCAGGATCAACCCGTAGAGGGTGTTGGTGAGCTTGAGATTCACCATGATCAGATACAGCGCCACAATGGTGGCCGGCGCCGGGATGACGCGGATCAGCAGGATGCTGAACATGAAGGCCCGGCGACCCTTGAATTCGAAGCGGGCGAGGGCGTAGCCGCCCGCGATGCCGAGCACCAGGTTGAGTACCGTTCCGCCGACGCCGATGATGAGGCTGTTCACCAGCAGCATCGGCGTGCCGGCATTGGTGAAGAACCGGATGAAGTTCTCGAAGGACAGCGCCGGCAGCTGAACCGTCGGCCCCGCGTTGCCATCGACCGCGCTGAACACGACCCAGGCGAAGGGCACCAGGCAGAACAGCACCAGCAGTCCGAGCAGGGTGTAGGCGAAGAAACGCTGAACCACGTCGACGGCGGTGAGCGGGCGGTGCCGGAACTGTCGGGCAGCCGCGGGGGCCTGTGGTGTTACCGATGACGACATCTCTAGACCTCGACCTTCGCGAGTCGCACGTAGACGAGGCCGAGCACCAGAACGATGGCCAGCAGGATCATCGAGGCCGCACTCCCGATTCCGATCTGGGCGAACTGCAGTGCCCGTTCGTAGATGTAGATCGCGGCGAGACGCGTCGCACCACCGGGACCACCCTGGGTGAGGAAGTAGACCAGACCGAAGACGCCGACCGTGCTGATCGTGGTCAGCAGGAGGTAGAGGAAGACCGGCCCGCGGATGAGCGGCAGCGTGATGTGGCGGAAGATCTGCAGGGCACGCGCCCCGTCCATGCGGGCCGCCTCGATCAGTTCGGCAGGGACATCCTCGAGCGCGGCCTGAAACATGATCATCGCGAACGCGACACCACGCCAGACGTTGACGATGATGATCGACACCATCGGAACGACCTGGAGCCACGCCGTGGGGTCTGCCCCGAAGAGTCCGGTCAGCCGGTTGAGGGTTCCCGCGGAGTTGTTCGAGAGCACGCTCGCCCAGGTCAGCGACGCCACGACCTCCGGCACGATCATGGGCATCAGCACGGCAGCGCCGAAGAGGCCCTTTCCGCGAACCCACGGTCTGCTGAGCAGGATCGCTGCGACCATGCCGAGCACCGTCTGCCCGATGATCGCCGAGAAGAGCACGAATTGGCCGGTCTGGCCGAGTGAGCTGAGGAAGTCCTGGCTCGCCAGCAGATACGTGTAGTTGTCGATGCCCACCCACTGGGGATTACGAGCGGCGAATCCGGTGAGCTGGGTGTTGGTGAAGCTGAGGTACAGGCCGTACACCGCCGGCACGATGATGAACAGCACGATCAGTGCCGCACCGGGTCCGAGCAGGAGGAGCACCAACGGCCAGGTGCGCTTGGGGCCGCGCCGCCCGGGCGACGACGGCGGTGAGGCCGTCGCCGCCCGGGCAGGTGCGCTGGTGATGGAGGTCACTACTTGACCAGGGTCGGCCCGAGCAGGTCGGTGGCGTTCTTGACGAAGGAGTCGTACGCCTCCTTGCCATCCGCCTTGCCCTGAAGGATCAGCTCGGTCGCGTTGGCGACAGCCTGGGCGATCTGCTCCGAACCGTCGCCGGTCGGAACATAGAGGCTCGACGCGAGGTCCTTGCCGGCCTGAACCAGCTTCGGCTCGTCGGCGAACGGCTTGATGTCGGCGATGTCATCGCGAACCGGCGCTGCTCCCGAGGCGACCAGCACCTGCGCGAGCGGCTTGCCCGACGAGAGGTACTGGGCGAGCAGCATCGCCTCGTCCTTGTGCTCGGACTTCTCGGGGATGCCGTAGCTCGAGCCGAGACCGCTCCAGCCGTAGGTCTCTCCGCCGCTCTTCATCGCCGGGTACTGCCAGGTGTCGACCTTGGTCTCGAGCCCGTCGATCGGCGTCGCTCCATTGGGGCCCCAGTCGAACTTCCAGCCCCAGGTGCCCTGGGCCGCCACCTGCAGCTTGCCCGCGGGGAACTTGTCGTACTTGGTGGGCTCCCACGGGTTGGGATTCTCGAGGTCCTGCACCGGAAGAAGCCCCTTGGTGGTCAGCGTGCTGTACAGGTCGAAGGTCTGCTCCCAGCCCGGGCTCTTGAGGTCCCATTTGCCGGTCTTGAGGCTGTAGTAGTTCTGGTCGACACCGGCGAGGATCGGCTGGAAGCCTTCACCCCACGAGCCGCCGCCCCACGCCGTGCCGGCGGGGATAACGATGGGCGGCAGGTCACCGTTCTTGGCCTTGACCTGCTCGAGGCGCGAGATCATGTCGTCCCAGGTCTTGGGCTGCGCGGTGTCGATGCCGTCCTGGGTGAGGATGTCCTTGCGATAGAAGAAGTTCTGCACACCGGAATCGTGAACGAGTGCGTAGATGTTGCCGTCCTGTCGCACCATCGCCTTCTGGATGTGCGGGAAGTAGTGGTCCCAGCCGTCCCACTTGTCGAGGTAGTCGTCGAGCGGGGTCAGGTAGCCGGCGCCCGCGAAACCCGGCACCATGCTGTCGCCCAGGTCGATGACATCCGGTGCCTCACCGGCGATGAACTGCTGGGTGATCTTGGTGACGAATTGCGGGTCGGTGAGCACGTCACCCACCAGCTTGACCTTGACGTTCTTGCCCTGCTTCTTCATCTCGGCCTCGAAGCCTGGGATGAGCTTCTTGACCGCGTCGATGCCGATCTGCTTGGTCTCCATGATGGAGATGGTGACTGCGTCGCCATCGCCACTGGAGGATGAGCATGCTGTCAGTCCACCGGCGGCGACCAGGGTGGCCATGAGGGCTGCTATCACGGGGGTGCGCTTCATTGCGGTGCCTCTCTCCGCTGCTCCCTTTGGCTACTTTGCCTATTTGATGGGAAAAGCGTTGGTTCATGTTAGGACATTCGATCATACCCGTCAATCGCAGGATCCTGTGGCCGCGGCACTTGACCGGGGTGCCGTTTAGTCCATTCGATAGAGTTAGAAAGGCTCAACAACGGGGAGGGCGATCACATGCTTCGAGGCAGCAATCTCCCCCGCCTGGCCGACTACAACCAGGCCGTCGTGCTCGACCTCATCCGCCGCGATCCCGGGCAGAGCCGCGCCGACCTGCAGCGCACCTCCGGTCTCGCCTCCCAGACCATATCCAATATCACGCGACGACTGATCGACGCGGAGATGATCAGTGAGCAACAACCCGGCGACAGCGCGCGGGGGCGGCCGAGCATCCCGCTCGTCGCCAATGGCAACGGGGCCTTCGCCGTCGGTGTGCACGTCGACCCGGCGAGGCTCACCATCGTGTTGCTGGATGTCGCGGGCGAGGTCCGCACAGCGATCCAGCTGCGCACACCCCAGGGCTCCGATCCCGGCGCACTGACGGCACTCATCGCGGTGACCACCGGCCGGCTCATCCGCGAGGCCGGAGTCGACCGGGACCGTGTACTCGGGCTGGGCATCGCCGCCCCCGGTCCTCTCGACGTTCGTGAGGGTGTCGTGCTCGCCCCACCGCAGCTGCCGCACTGGCGCGACGTGCGTCTGCGCTCCGACCTCCGCGACGCCACGGGGATGCCCGTCCTGCTCGACAAGGACGTCACCGCCTCTGCCACCGCCGAACTTCGCAAATCGGCGGCCACCGACTTCCTGTTCGTCTATCTCGGCTCCGGCGTCGGAGCCTCCGTGGTTGCGGGCGGGCAGGTACTGCGCGGAGCCAGCAACAACATCGGGGAGATCGGCGACATCCTGGTCGACCCGTCCGCCGAAGATCTCGACTGGAGTGGCAGGCGCGGCGGCCTCGCTGCCGCGTGCGTGCCGGAGGCCCTCGTGATCCAGGCCGCCCAGGCGGCACTGCTGCCACTTCCCGACCTCGACGACTACCTGGCCATCGACGACGCCTGCACCGAGCTGACGCGGCTCGCGGCCGCCGGTGATGCCACGGCGTCCGCCATCCTGGAGCGCGCCGCCCACCGGGTCGCTGTCGGCATCGGGGTGCTCGTCAACTTCATCGACGTGCCCCGCGTCGTTCTGGGAGGGCCGACCTGGAATCGCCTCAGCGCCGCGTTTCTGCCCGTGCTCGACGTCGCGGTGCGGAGCGAGCTGATCGCACCGCGTGATCTATTCAGCGTCGAGGGGTGCACCGTGGGCGAGCAGGTCGCCGCTCAGGGTGCAGCGGAACTGGTGATGGACCAGTTTCTCGCACCCCGCGCCAGCGCACTGATCATGGCCTGAGCGTCGGCGCGGCCCGGGCTACCGGGCGGTCAGCCACAGCCCGACTGTCGCCGCCGCGACCGTGAGCGGGGCGGCGATCGCCCCGAGCAGCATGTACCGACGCCAGGAGATCTCCACCCCGAGCGCGGTCAGCCGCTGATGCCAGAGCAGGGTGGCCAGCGACGCCCACGGGGTGATCAGCGGCCCGGCGTTCACACCGATCAGCAGCGCGGCGAGCCGCACCGGGTTGCCCGCCACGGGTTCGAGTGCGAGGTAGGCCGGCAGATTGTCGAGCACGTTCGCGCCGAGCGCGCCGGTGCCGGCCAGCTTCAGGAGGCTCGGCAGGTCTTCGCCGTGACCAGACACGTTCGCCAGAAGCGCGCTGAGTCCGAGTGAGTGCGCGGCCTCCACCACCAGGAACAGGCCGCCCGCGAACAGCACGAGCTGCCATGGAACCAGCGAGAACCGCAGCACGGCGCGGCGGCGCAGCAGGAAGACGAAGCCGAGCACGAGGGATGCCCCGACCGCGGGCATCCAGACCGGAATCCCGGAGACCAGGAGCGGCAGCAGCACGACCACGACGATGGCGCTCGCGACGAGCAGCACGCGGTCTTCGGGTTCGGTCGGGTCGTCGGCGATGTAGCGCTGCAGCAGGCTCGTGCGGAAGACGATGAACAGGATGATGGCGGGCACGACGATCGCGATGAGCGCGGGTAGCGCCATCAGCCGGGCGAATCCGAGCGGGCCGAGCGACCCCATCTCGTGCTCCGCGAGCAGGTTCGTGAGGTTCGAGACCGGCAGCAGCAGGGAGGCCGTGTTGGCGATCCATACGGTGGTGAGGGCGAAGGGCAGCGGGGACAGCCCGACATGGCGAGCCAGCACCACGACCACCGGGGTGAGCAGCACTGCCGTCGTGTCGAGCGAGAGGAAGATCGTGCTGAGCACCGCGAGGGCGAGCACCAGCAACCAGAGCAGCCACGCCCGACCGTGTCCCCAGCGGGCGGTCCGCTCGGCGATCACCCGGAACAGCCCGGCCTCGGCCGCGAGTTCGGTCACCACGGTGATCGCGACGACGAAGAGCAGAATCGGCCAGACGCGCTCGCCGAGGGCCTCTGCCTCCGGCACCGGCAGGATGCCCAGCGCGATGGCGGCGATGCCGACCACGATCAGTGCGGCTCCGAGTATTGCTGTGCGCACTGCATCCTCTCGGCTCGGGCTGTCGGGTTGGTCGGGTGTGGGGGCGGGTAGCGGCTGGATTCACTGTACGGGCCGATGGCAGCTCGGCCGTGCGGGGTTGCGGTTGCGGGGTAGCGTGGTGCACACCGAACTCAGGAGGATCTGTTGCGCAAATTCATCTTCAGCGGCACCATGCTCAGCGCCGTCGTCGGGGGGTGGGGTGTGTTGCAGACCACCCGCAAAGGTCCACGGGACTGGCGCCTGATCCTGATGTGGGTGAGCTGGGGGCTGAGCGTCGCCATCGCCGTCGGCACCGTCATCCAGCAGGCTCACGACGCCGACGAACTCGAAGACTGAATAGGATCGACCCCGTGATGTACTCCTCGCACCCCCTGTTCGGCATCCTCGGCGGCATCTTCAGCGTCTTCCTCGGCCTGCTGATCTTCGCGGCGGTCATCGCCGTGCTGTTCCTGCTGATCAGGTTCCTGATCGTCGGCACGCACGCCGCGCAGCTCTACGTCGCCAAGAACGGCCCGGCGAAGCCGCCGACCGCTCCGGCAGCGCCTACTCCGGCAGCGCCCGCGGAGCCTGCCGCCAGTTCGGTAGTGCCACCGAGTGCGCCGACGGCTCCCCCGACAGCGCCGGCCGCGACCGGACCCGCGGCGACCACCCCGCAGGATGACTCGGTCGTCTTCGAGGAGGTGTTCGCCTCGGCTATCGATGCCGAGCCGACGGCCGTGAGCGAGCCGATCGTCGGCGAGCTCGAGCTGGAGACCGGCGTCGCCAAGGTCACCCCCACTCGCGCCACGCGGGCCGGGACCAGCAAGACCGCGGATGCTGCAGCATCCGCCCGCCCCGCCGCCGCGAAGAAGCCCGCGACGCGCACCCCGAAGGCGGCTCCGGCCACGCCCGCGGCAGACGACGCCGCGCCCGCCGCGACGCCGCGCCCGCGCACCCGCAAGACCCCGCCGCCCACGGCGTAACGGCTCGACGGGCTCAGGCGAGGAAGCCGCGCAACAGGGCGGCCGAGCCGTCGAGGTGCTCCTGCATGGCGCTCGCGGCACGCTCGACATCGCCGGTGAGGATCGCCAACACGATCGCCTCGTGCTGCTCGTTCGAGTGGTCGAGATTGGGCTGCAGCAGCGGGATCGCCTCCAGCAACTCGTTGACGCGCATCCGGTTGTCGGCCAGCAGCGGCACCAGCGACGGCGCCCCGACCAGCTCGCCGATGGTCAGGTGCAGGCGCGAGTCGAGCCGACGGTAGTCCTCGATGGAGGCCGCAGACGCCTCCCTCAGCCGCGACCAGAGCACCTCGCGATCCGCCGCGGTGAGGGATCGAGCGGCGGCGGCACGCACCGCCCCGACCTCGAGGATGTCGCGCAGCGCCAGCGCGTCCGCCAACTCCTCCGGGGTGGTCGGCACCGCATCCGGCACCCCGTCGATCTCCACTCCCGACCCACGCGCCGGAAGCACGTCGACCACGAAGGTCCCGCCGTAGCGACCTCGCCGCGAGACCAGGAATCCCGCGTCGGTGAGCGAACGGATGGCCTCCCGCACGGTATCCCGACTGACCGAGAACCGCGTGGCGAGGTCACGTTCCGCGGGCAGGGCCTCCCCGGGTGCGACGATCCCCAGCCGCACCGTCTGCAGCAGCCGCGCGACCGTCTCCTCGAAGGCGTTGCCGGCCCGCACGGGACGGAACAGCGCGCTCTCGGCCAGGTCGGACATCCGCTCGCCCCCTACAGCGGTGTCACGTAGGCGGCGCCGATGCCGCCGTCGACCAGGAATGTGGTGCCGGTGATGAAGGAGGCGTCGTCGCTGGCGAGGAAGGCGACCGCCGCCGCCATCTCCTCCGGCTCGCCGAAGCGGCCGACCGGCACGTGCACCAGGCGACGCTGGGCGCGCTCCTCATCTTTGGCGAACAGCTCCTGCAGAAGAGGCGTGTTGACCGGGCCCGGGCAGAGGGCGTTGACCCGGATGCCCTGGCGAGCGAACTGCACGCCGAGCTCGCGGCTCATCGCGAGCACCCCGCCCTTGGAGGCCGTGTACGAGATCTGGCTGGTGGCCGAGCCGAGCACCGCGACGAAGGACGCGGTGTTGATGATCGATCCGCGCTGCTGCGGCACCATGTAGCGCAGCGCCGCGCGGCAGCAGAGGTAGACCGACGTGAGGTTGACGTCTTGCACCTTCTGCCAGGCCGGCAGCTCGGTGGTCTCGATGGAGTCGTCGTCCGGCGGGGAGATGCCCGCGTTGTTGAAGGCGATGTCGACGGAGCCGTAGACCTCGTTGGCGGTGTCGAACAGCGCGTTGACCTGCTCCTCGTCGGATACATCGACCTGCACGAACAGGCCGCCGACCTCCTCGGCGGCCGCGAGCCCGGTCTCCGGGTTGAAGTCGCCGATCACGACGGTCGCGCCCTCCGCGGCGAAGCGCCGTGCGGTGGCGAGGCCGATGCCGCTCGCGCCGCCGGTGACGACGGCGACCTTGCCGGCCAGGCGCTGGGTGAGGTCGATGGGGGTCACTGCCATGGTGGTGCCTTTCTGATGGAGCGGGTGGGGCCCTTCGACACGCTCAGGGGCCGTACGGTCCCTGAGCCTGTCGAAGGGGGAAATCGGTCACGAGGCGTCCGACAGGAAGACGTTCTTGGTCTCGGTGAATGCGGCAGCGGCATCCGGACCCAGCTCCCGGCCGAGACCGGACTGCTTGAACCCGCCGAAGGGGGTCGAGTAGCGCACCGACGAGTTCGAGTTGACCGACAGGTTGCCGCTCTCGATTCCCCGGGAGACGCGGATGGCACGGCCGAGGTCACGCGTCCAGATCGAGCCGCTCAGCCCGTAGTCGCTGTCGTTGGCGAGGGACACCGCGTCCGCCTCGTCGTCGAAGGGGAGCACGCTCACGACGGGGCCGAAGATCTCGTCCCGCACCACGCGATCGTCGCGCGAGCCAGGCAGCAGCACCGTCGGTGGGAACCAGAAGCCCGCGCCATCCGGAGCACTCCCGCGGAAGGCGACCTGGCTGTCATCCGGCACGTAGGAGGCGACTTTCGCGTAATGCGCGGCGGAGACCAGCGGGCCCATCTCGGTCGCCTCGTCGGCGGGTGCGCCGACGCGGAAGGCGGCGACGGCGGGCTCCAGCAGCTCGAGAAAGCGGTCGACGGCGCTGCGCTCGACCAGGATGCGTGAGCGCGCGCAGCAGTCCTGCCCCGCGTTCTCGAACACCGCGGACGGTGCCATCGCCGCGGCCTTCTCGAGGTCGGCATCGGCAAACACGACGTTCGCGCTCTTGCCGCCGAGCTCCAGCGTGACGGCCTTCACGTTCTCGGCGCAGCCGGCCATCACCCTCTTACCGGTCGCCGTCGACCCGGTGAAGACGATCTTGCGCACCAGTGGATGCGACACCAGCCGCTCCCCCACCACATCGCCGCGACCGGGGAGCACCTGGAACAGGCCGTCCGGCAGTCCGGCGGCGAGCGCCAGATCGGCGAGGCGCAGCGCAGTGAGCGGCGTCCACTCCGCGGGCTTGAGCAGCACGGCATTTCCCGCGGCGAGCGCGGGTGCGAAGCCCCAGGCAGCGATGGTCATCGGGAAGTTCCACGGCACGATCACGCCGACCACACCGAGCGGTTCGAGGAAGGTCACGTCGATGCCGCCGGCCACCGGGATCTGGCTGCCGAGCATCCGTTCGGGCGCCGCCGAATAGTAGGTGAGCACGTCGCGCACGTGCCCGGCTTCCCAGCGCGCCTGGGAGATCGGATGCCCGGAGTTCAGCACCTCAAGCTGCGCGAGTTCCTCCACCGCCCCATCCACCACGGCGGCGAAGGCCCGCAACATGGACGCACGATCTGCGGGCGCCAGGGCAGCCCAGCGCTTCTGTGCGGCGACGGCGCGGGCCACCGCCTCGTCGACCTCCTCGACGCTCGTGTGCGCGATCGAACGGATCAGCGTCTCATCGGCCGGGTTGATCAGGTCTATCGAGGCGGGGCTCATCTGGTGGCTCCCGCGTGCGCGTAGGCACGCGCCGCATCCACCAGCGCCGCGAATAGCCGGCCGTCCTCGGGCGACTGCTCCGGGTGCCACTGCACGGCCAGGCCGAAGGGCACCGACCGCACCTCGACCGCCTGCACGGTGCCGTCGTCCGAACGCGCGGTCACCTGCAGGCCCTCGGCTACCCGGTCGATCGCCTGGTGGTGGTACGAGAGCACCGGCAGGGTCGGGGTGTCGGAGAGGATCTCGGGCACATGACCGGACTCCCCGAGATGCACATCGTTGAGGGCGAAGACGCCGTCCTTGCCGCTGTACCGCTCGGTCCCGACCACCTCGGGCAGGTGCTGGTGCAGCGTTCCGCCGAGCGTCACGTTGAGCATCTGCAGGCCGCGACAGATGCCGAGGAACGGCGTGCCTCTCTCGATCGCCGCCGAGAACAGCGCTTCCTCCCAGGCGTCCCGGTCGGGGCGCGATTCGTCGGTGAGGGGGTGACGGTGCTGTCCGTACAGGGCCGGGTCGACATCCTTCCCGCCGGCGACGACAAGAGCGTCGAGCCCGGAGACGACGCGGGCGGCGATCTCGGCGTCGACGGGCTGCGGCGGCAGCAGCACGGCGATGCCGCCGGCGTTCGTCACCGCGTCGATGTAGACCTTCGGCAGGAAGGATGCCGCGACATCCCAGACTCCCGTCTGCGATCGCTCCAGGTAGGTGGTGACCCCGATGATCGGTGCCCGTCCACTCGAATCTCTAAAGGCGTTCAAATCCGCGTACCCGCTCCCAGTCGGTGATGGCCGCATCGTAGGCCTGGACCTCGATGCGGGCGTTGTTCAGATAGTGCTCGACCACATCCGCCCCGAACGCCTCGCGGGCGATCTCGGACTCGCCGAACAGTGCGGCGGCCTCGCGCAGCGTGCTCGGCACGCGCGCGAGGTCGCTGTCATAGGCGTTGCCCACGAACATCGGCTCGAGTTCCAGCTCGTGCTCGATGCCATACAGCCCGCCGGCGATGAGCGCGGCGGTGGCCAGGTACTGGTTGACATCGCCGCCGGGCACGCGATTCTCCACCCGCATGCCGAGTCCCTTACCGACGACACGGAGCGAGCAGGTGCGGTTGTCGAGCCCCCAGGCGACGGCGGTCGGAGCGAAGCTGCCCTCGACGTAGCGCTTGTACGAGTTGATGTTGGGCGCGAAGAACAGCGTGAGCTCACGCATCGTCTTCAACTGACCGGCGAGGAAGTGGCGGAACATCTTCGACATGCCGAGCTCGTCATCGGGGTCCGAGAACACGGCGCTGCCGTCGGCTCCGCGGAACGAGATGTGGATGTGGCAGGAGTTGCCCTCCTTCTCGTTGAACTTGGCCATGAAGGTCAGCGACTTGCCGTGTTTGTCTGCGATCTCCTTCGCGCCGTTCTTGTAGATCGAGTGGTTGTCGCAGGTGGTCAGCGCGTCCTCGTAGCGAAAGGCGATCTCCTGCTGGCCGAGGTTGCACTCGCCCTTCACTCCCTCGCAATACATACCCGCCCGCTCCATGGAGACGCGGATGTCGCGCAGCAACGGCTCCATGCGGGTCGAGGCGAGCAGCGCGTAGTCGATGTTGTAGTCGCTGGCCGGAGTGAGTCCGGTGTAGCCCTTCGCCCAGGCGTCGCGGTAGCTGTTCTCGAACACGAGGAACTCGAGCTCGGTGCCGACGTAGGGCACCAGTCCCTTCTCGGCCAGCCGTGCGATCTGCTTCTGCAGGATGGCCCGAGGCGACGGCGCAACCGGGGTTTCGTCGAGATAGGTGAGGTCGGCGAGCACCAGCGCGGTGCCTGGGATCCAGGGCACGAGACGCAGCGTCGTCAGGTCGGGGATCATCGCCATGTCGCCGTAGCCGGTCTCCCACGACGAGATGCGGTAGCCGTCGACCGTGTTCATCTCGACGTCGACGGCGAGCAGGTAGTTGCAGCACTCGGCGCCGTGGCTGGAGATCTCCTCCTGGAACAGCCGCGCAGACGCGCGCTTGCCCACGAGCCTGCCCTGCATGTCGGTGAAGGCGACGATGACGGTGTCGATCTCCCCCGCATCGATCAGGGCGTTGAGTTCATCGGTGGTCAACATGCCAGTGCGTGCGGCCATGGGCTACTCCTGACGAGACGTGCGGTGCGGGATGCGAAGCGGTGGATGCCGACCATTACATCACGCGCTCATGACGGCCCGGCATCCACAAAGTAACAGGATGTTTACACCCAAAGGTAGACATGAAGTACCAATAGCAACCATGCTCGGCGATAGCTCGACGCCCGCGTCCGGCGACGTTTTTCAGCACCACGCTCCACAACCCGAGATCTTTATCCCAGGAGGACGGCATGGCAGAGAACACGACATCAGGGGTTACCTACACGAAGGCCGAGGACGGCTACTTCGAGAAGCGGAGCCTGAAACGCACCGCGGGCTTCTGGGGCATCTGGGGCATCGGCATCGCCGCCGTCATCTCCGGCGACTTCTCCGGCTGGAACGTCGGGCTGGGCACGACCGGATGGGGCGGCCTGCTGATCGCGACGATCGTCATCATCGTCATGTACTTCACCATGATCTTCTCGATCGGCGAGATGTCCGCGGCCATGCCGCACACCGGCGGCGCCTATTCGTTCTCGCGCGCGGCGATGGGGCCGTGGGGCGGCTTCGTCACGGGAATCTCCGAGTCGATCGAATACATCGTGACCACCGCGGTGGTCGTGCTGTTCTCGGCCAGCTACCTGGGCAGCATCATCACCGACCTGACCGGGGCAGTCGTGCCGGGCTGGATCCTGTGGATCATCCTCTACGCGGTCTTCATCGGACTGAACTCCCTCGGAGCCGCGGTCGGGTTCCGCTTCGCGCTCATCGTGGCCATCATCTCGATGGGCGTCATTCTGCTGTTCGCGGTGCTCTCCATCGCCAACGGTGCCGTCGACTTCTCCAGGCTTCTCGACATCACGCCCACCGAGGGCAACTCGAGCTTCCTGCCCTTCGGAGGCATCGGCATCCTGTTCTCCCTGCCGTTCGCGATCTGGTTCTTCCTCGGCATTGAAGAGCTGCCGCTCGCCGCAGAGGAGGCGAAGAATCCGGCCAAGGACATCCCGAAGGCGGGGGTGTGGGGCATCGTCACGCTGGCGTTCTTCGGTCTGCTGATCCTGTTCCTCAACCCCGCGGTCACGGGCTCGAAGGCGCTCACGGTCTCCCCCGGCGATGGCGACGAACCGCTGTTGGCCGGTTTCCGCGCGTTCCTTCCCGACAGCGTCGCTGCCCTGCTCGCGCTGTTCGCCCTGATCGGCCTGCTCGCCTCCCTGCAGGGCATCATGTTCGCCTACGGCCGCAACATGTACTCGCTGTCGCGCGCTGGCTACTACCCGAAGTTCCTCTCGCTCACCGGCCGCAAGCACCAAACACCCTGGGTGGCGCTGCTGGTCGGTGGTGCGATCGGATTCGTCATCCTGCTGGTGGTCGCGCTCATCATCCCCGCGGTGAACCCGGATGCCGCGGGCGCAGCCACCGGCGTCATCCTCTTCATCGCGGTCTTTGGTGCGGTCATCTCCTACCTGATGCAGATGATCTCGTTCATCGTGCTGCGCCGGAAGTTCCCGAACGCCAAGCGCCCCTACACGAGCCCCACGGGAATCGCCGGAGCAGTCATCGCCGGCGTCATCGCGATCGGCGCCTTCCTCGGCATCGTGCTGAACGCGACGTTCCAGCTGGCAGTGATCACCTTCATCGTCATCTTCGTGGTCTCCCTGATCATCTTCGCGCTGGTCGGTCGCAAGCGCCTCGTGCTCTCCCCCGAAGAGGAGTACGCGCTGAGCGGCGGCCTGCACGGCGACCCGCAGACCGAGGGCTACGACGCGATGGAATCCGAGGTCTTCGACGGAAAGGCCTGACCGCGCGAAGCGACAACACAGACCCAGCAGGGCCCGCCGGAGGCAAGAGCCGGCGGGCCCTGCTGCTGCGTGCACATGCCCGGCGCGGCGCAGGCGGCGAAAGTGCCTGGTCGGAGCGCGTGTCGGGCTGGTTTTCGGCCCCACGTAACCGACAATGGGCGAATACACCGCTCCTCATCTCGAAAGGCCGACCGTGATCAACCCGCTGCGCAGACGCAACAGAGACCGCGGGCTGACCCCTGGGCAGCGCGATGAGGTGCAGAAGCTGGTCTTCGAGCTGGTGCAGACGCGTCTCATCCACGCCTTCGGGCCGCGCGGCATGTTCACCGTGACCCCGCACGATCCGACCGCCGTCGACACCTTCTTCGCCCAGGCCGTCGCCGATACCATCGCCTGGGATGTCGCGGCCAAGTTGGCGACGCCGGGTGCGGTCTCCGCGCCGATCGAGCAGGTATCCGCTGCACTGTCGGCCGCCGTCACCGCGGCCATCGCCACTCCCCCGGTGCCGGTCTTCGCCCCGCCCGCCGCCGACATCGTGTCGCTCGACACCGCCCCCATGCCGATCCCGGTCGCGGATGTCGCTGCTGCCCAGATGACCGACGCCTCGGTCTCGGTCGACACCGCGGGCGTCGCGATCGTCACCAGCCGGTTCGCTCCCCCTGCCCCGCCGACGCAAACACAGGCGACGGCAGCGCAGTCCACGGCAACGTCTCAGGTCGCCGACGCGCGCGCCAAGAGCGCTGCGGCATCCGCACCGCACAAGCAGCTCGAAGAAGCCGGCCGCCAGCTCGTCGCCTGAACGCGCGTCGCTTAGCCTGACACCGCCTTAACGACTGATCGCCGCCGACTCCTGGCAGAGTCGGCGGCGATCGGGTCTTAACCTCGGTACCCGAACCAAGGTGTCCCTGGAAGATTTCGGACGTCCACGCCCCCGCGCTTCGATCACGATCCAGGAGACCCCGGAAGACTGATTCCCCCGGCTGTCTGGGTCTAAGTTAGCACCGTCAACTAATTCCCGGACCCCCTCGATCGCCCCCAATTCGGGGGTTAGGGCACGTCGCTGCCCTCAGTCGGACGATTCTCTCCGTGCGGCACGGCTAGCCAGATAGCGGTCGACGGGGATCGCCGCGAACAGCAGGAGCAGCGACCAGAGGCCGGCGCCCGGCACCAGCTGGGAGACCACGAGCGCCGCCGCGATGCTCACCGGGGCGGTGATGGCCGGGCCGAGACTGTCGTCGCGCGCAGCGCCCGGCGCGAGCAACTCGGGGTGCCTCGAGATGAGCACCTTCATCGTCAGCCCGGCCAGGCTCGTGACGAGCAGAGTGGCGATGTAGATCGCGTCAGTGGTGCGATTCGACGCGCCCCCGCCGGCGATCAGTTCGGTGGGGAACGGGATGAGCACGATGCTGAGCAGCCAGACCGCATTGGCCCAGAACAGCGCCGGGGTGAACGCGACCAGATCCTCGAACAACGCGTGATGGATGAGCCAGAACCGCAGGATGACGGCGAAGCTGAGCACCAGGACCAGCAGCTGGTCGCCGTTACGGGCAAAGAAGTCTGCGAACCCGGTGACGCGCTCGTCCGCCGCGGTGTCCACCAACGGCAGCACCAGAAGAGTCGCCGCGATCGAGACGACGCCGTCGCTGAACGCGGTGAGGCGACCGATCGAACGGCGGACCGGCGGGCTGTCGGGATTCGTCATCCCCCTATCGTCCACTGACCACGACGAAATCGGGGCGGATCGGCACCAACTTCGAAACCTGCCGCGGTGTTTCCCAAGCGAACCTCACGATTCTGTTCGATAGCCTTTCAGAGATTCCGTCACCTTAGAGAGCTGGAGGCTAGCTGTGGCCGTTCCGGGGACCCGCGACGCCGGCAAGCAGGACCGTCGAAATCAGGCCCGAGAAAGGGCACGAACCGAACGCGAAGCGGAGAGAGCGCGCAAGCGCCGCAATCGCATATTGCTGCAAAGTGGCATCGGCGCAGCGGTTGTCGCGATCGTCATCGTCATCGTTCTCGTGGTCGTCGGAAACGGGAGCTCCGGTGCACCGACGCACGTTCTCGGCCCGAAGAACATGGCGAGTAACGGCGTGCTTCTCGTCGGCCCCGAGATGCAGGCGGAGCCCACGCCTGCGGCGCACGCCAGCGGACGCGCAGTGACGACCGACCGCGCTTCGCATCAGAACACCATCAACATCGTGACGTTCATCGACTATCAATGCCCATATTGCCGACAGTTCGAACGCACAAACAACGAGCAGATCCAGACTCTCGTCGAATCTGGGAAAGCCACCCTAGAGGTGCATCCGATATCGTTCCTCGATTCAGCGTCGTTGGGCAACAGGTACTCGACCCGGGCGGCAAATGCCGCGGCATGCGTCGCCAACTTCGACCCCGAGCGCTTTTTCGCCGTGCACAGTGCCCTCTTTGCGAACCAACCCGAGGAACGGACGCAGGGTAGGTCCGACGCCGAGCTCGAATCGACCGTGGACGCCGCGGGCGCGCGCAGCAAGAGAATCCGGAATTGCATCGCTGCGGAGACGTTCGCTCCGTGGGTTGCGCGGGTGACCGACGACCTTCACATCGGAAGCCAGACCAAGGTCTTCCAAGGAATTGCGAACACAGCGGCCGTGTTCGGCGGCACACCGACCGTATTCGTCAACGGCGAGCAGTATGAGGGCCCACTCACCGACCCGAAAGCCTTCGCCCGATTCATCGAGACTCAGACCGGCTAGTACCGTTCCCTATCGTCCACTGACCACGACGAAATCGGGGCGGATCGGCACCCCCGCGAGCCAATTGTCCAAGATCTCCCGCACCGCGCCCGCAGAACGGGTCTGCGCCGACAGAGTGGCCCCGGCGACGTGCGGCGTCATCGCGCTGTGCGGCATCGACCGCCACGGGTGGCTGAGCGGCGGAGGTTCGGGATACCAGGAATCGCCGCCGTACCCCGCGAGCCGACCGGATGACAGCCCCCGCACGATCGCGTCGCGCTCCACCAGCTCGGCTCGCGCCAGGTTCACCACGTACGAACCGCGCGGCATCGACTGGATCATCGCCTCGTCCACCAGGTGATACGTCTCGGGGGTGAGCGGAGCGTGGATCGACAGGATGTCCACCGAGCGCACGAGGGCCGCGACATCCGGCTCGAAGCTGAGGTCGAGCTGCGCCTCGAGCCGGGAGCTCAGCCTGACCGGGTCGCTGTAACTGAGGCGCACGCCGAATGCGGCGAGCCGGCGTACCACGGCGAGGCCGACCGCGCCGGCCCCGACGATCCCGACCCTCATGCCCTGCAGGTCGTAGGCCCGTTCGACGCTGTCGGCGATGTTCCACCCCCCGTCTCTGACATAGGAGTGGGCGGCGAGAAAGTCGTGCGCCATCGTGAGCATCAGCATGACGGCGTGTTCGGCGATGCTCGCCGTCGTCGCACCCGAGGTCTCCGCCACCGTGATTCCGCGCCGGGCCGCCGCCTCGAGATCGATGCTGTCGACGCCACCACCGGCGACCACCGCGAGCTGAAGGCGGGTCGCCGAAGCAATACGGGCGGCGTTGAGGTGGACGGGCCAGAACGGCTGCGCAACCAGCACGTCGGCGGTGGCAAGCTCACGCATGAACGGCGAGTCGTCGCCGCGAGTGTCGGATACGACGACGTATTCGTGGCCCGCCGCTTCGAGGAAGCGGCGCAGGCCGAGCTCGCCCGAGACACAGCCGAGCAACTGGCCCGGAGCGAAGTCGACGGAGCCCGGGGCAGGTACCAACGCATCCCCGTACGAGTCGACGGTGGGGATACCGTCACGCGCGTACTCCGGCGGGTAGCCGGACACCGGATCGGGGTACAGCACGGCGAGCACCTTCACCACGGGCTGTCCTTTCGGCGGTCGGAATCGAAACGGGTCCGTCGCGGCTCACGATCCGGGGTGCGGAGCGCTCGATCGCTGCACAAGAGCGCGCAGTGCAATGAGGGCGACGATCATGCCGACCAGGGGAATCGAGCCACCGAGCACAGGCAGACCGAACATCACGGCAGCGCTGGAGACGGATCCCACGACGACCGCCACGATGCCGAGGGCCCGGGTGAGTTGCGTCTGCTGTGCCTGCCGTTCGACGATGTCGCCCACCAGCGAGGTGATGTTGCCGGTCATGTAGGTCGTGGAGAAACCCGTCGCAGCGAACGCTCGCTTGGCGACCACCGACTGGAGGCCCATGGCGCTGGCCGAAATGGCGAGGAAGATGCATCGAACCGCAAGATTCGCACGATCGTGAAGGAACACCCACCCCACGGCGACGACCGTTGCGAGGACGAGGGTCGCGACAAGCAGAAAGTACCAGCGGCGGAAGCTGTTGCGCCCCGCGCCGGGCTTGGTCACCGAGAACCCGATGGCGACGGAGATGATGAACAGCACTAGCGCGGTCGCGATTCCCGTGACCGTGGCCGCATAGTTGGGCCGTTGGAACAGGCCGGAGATGACAAGGTTCCCGGTCATGATCGACGTGAACACGCCGCCGAGTGACAGAAAGGCGAATGCATCCATTGCCCCGGCCGCGAAGGACAGGGCGATGATCGCCACCGACGAGGCGCTCGCGCTGGGTTGCATCAAGACCCTCCAGTTTGTTGACGGTCGGACTGTGCGTCCACTAACGAGGGTGCCGCGCGAGCGCGGGCACGAGAAAGGGTCATCTGACTGAACTTGACGGATGTCGTGCGGTGACAGACGCAGCGTCGGCCGACGGGGGATGATAGAGGGGTGAGCGATACCGATCAGCGTGACACAAACGGTTCGCTCGGCGGGGGGAACCGATTTCCCAGAAGCGTCTATGGGGTCGGTGGCGAGCCGGATCCGCGATTCTCGCTCGCGAACGAGCGCACCTTCTTGGCATGGATTCGTACGTCCATCGGACTCATCGCTGCCGGTGTCGCGCTTGAAGCACTTGCCGCACCGGTGCAGCCGGGTCTGCGACTTGCCGCCTCCGTGCTGTTGATCGTCGTGGGCGTGCTCGCTCCCGTGCAGGCGTGGTCGGGGTGGGCGAACACCGAACGTGCCATGCGCCTGGGCCGCCCGCTTCCCGCGCCCCGCCTGGTCATCCTGCTCGCCGTCGTCGTCGTCGCCGGGTGCCTTGTGCTTGTCGGGACTCTGCTCGGCCGATGACAGAGGATCCAGCCGCCTTCGACCCGGGCTTTCAACTCGAACGCACCGCCCTGGCCTGGCGACGTACTCTCCTCGCGCTCTCCGCCGCCTTCATCGCCGGGAGTCGGGTGCTTCTCGATCAGCTCGGCGCGTTCTCGTACGGCGTTGCCGGGCTGGGGCTGCTCGCCGTGGTGGTTCTCGCATGCATCGTCGAGCGTCGCTACGGCGCGGCACACCGGCACCTGACTCGGGTCAGCCGTGTGTCGCTACCCCATGACGGCGCACTGATCGCGACCGTTGCCGCCATCACCGTGTTCGCCGGGATGGTGGCACTGCTGTTCGTCGTTTCTCGGCTGATGTGATCGGTTCCGCGCGTCGCGCGGTGGGGAGTTCCGCCCAGGAGGAGCGAAGGTCGCCGGGCGTACGACTAGTCCTGCAGGGCCATCTCGCTGAGCGCCGAATGCAGCGCCGCCCGAGACGAGATGCCCAGCTTCGGAAATATCTTGTAGAGATGCGACGACACCGTGCGCGGCGACAGGGAGAGCAGCGCGGCAATGTCCTTATTACTACGTCCCTGTGCGGCAAGCGTGGCGATCTGACGCTCCTGCGCCGTGAGCATCACCAGGCTCGGGGAGCTCTGCTGGACGTTCTGCACACCGACCAGCCGGAGGGAGTTGCGCGCGTCTGACAGCCAGGTGCGGGCTCCGAGCCGCTCGAAGACATCCGCCGCCATGCGCAGGTGCGATCGCGCCGCCGTGCGCTGCTTACCGCGACGCAGCCATTCGCCGTACTCGAGCTGCGCTCGGGCGTAGTCGAGCGGCCACCGTTCCGCCGCCCGGTCGGCCAGGGCAGCATCGAACAGCGGCGCGGCATCCTGGCTCGGCGCCAGCATGGCACGGATGACCGCCACCTGAAATGCGAGCCGGGCCGAGATCTCGCCCGCCCGGGCCGCCTCCGCCGCGGCCAGGTGCTGGCGCGCCGCATCCTCGCGGCCGGAATGCAGCGCGGCGAGTGCGGTGTCGAAGAAGGTGGAGAGCGCAAGCGGCTGGTAGCGGCGCAGCTCCCCGATCGGGTTGATGCGCGTGGTCGCCATGTAGGCGGCGTCGTAGTCGTGCTCGCCGAGGTGGCCGAGTGCCTCCGCCCAGAGAGACCAGGACTCGATGTGCGTCATCCGCCGGGGTCCGGCCCACGCGCGCACCGCGGCGATGTGCCGACGGGATCCGTCGAGGTCACCCTCCACCGCGTCGAGCAGGGCGAGATACACGCGGAACTCGGAGACGATCTCGGCGAAGTCGAGTCGCAGCGCCGTCTGCAGCCCCCGCTCGGCCATCGACCGCGCATAGGCCCACTCGCCCGAACCGATGCAATCGACCACAACCAGGCCGAGGGCACGCAGATAGCTGTCATACGAACCACTGAGCTCTTCCGCCTCGATGATCGACCGCAGAGCCGGGCGGCGCACGCCGAGATCATCGATGAAGATCGCCGCGCGGTACACCCAGACCAGGCGCCACGGCTCGACGCTGCCGGGGCGGGGAAGGGATGCGGCGAGCCGGTCGGCAAGACCGTGCGCGCGCCGCGCGGGGTCACCGATGCCGTCGCGGGTGTTGAGCACGTCTACGGGAGCCCGCTCACCGAGGTCGGCCAGCAGTGCGTCGACGCCATCCCACATGTCCTCGCGCTCACTGCGAAGGCAGACGATCATCAGCAGGTGCAGCAGTGCGTCGACCTCGGCGGTGACCTCGCCGGAATGACGCCGGGCCGCCCGCATCAACAGGTCGAACGCGCCCTGCAGGTCGCCGTCGACCCGCAGCAGGATTCCCGCGCGGGCGGCGACCGCGCTGGCGAGGGTGTCGCTCAGCTCGCCGTCGACGCCGTCGACGGAGACGGTCTCCTCGAGCAACGACAGCAATGAGCGGGTGAGATCGACGCGGTCGGAGTCTGCGGCGAGCTGGGCCGCGTACGCGAGCCGCCGTTCCCGCGCCGACTGGTCGGCGGTCAACTCGATCGAGCGGAGCATCGTGCGCAGGCTGGTGCGAGTGCCGCCCCGACGCGCGTACTGGCGGCTGAGCAGATCGAGCGCGTCGGCGATGGCCGGATTCACCCCGACCGACGATGCCGCACTGTGCCGGGCCCACAGCTCGAAGTTGTCCCGCAGGGCGTCGGCCAGACGCCCGTGCGCGGCCCGCAGCTGCTCCTCCGAGGCGGTCTGGACAATGCCGGAACGGATGAGGGGGTGGCGGAACGAGATGTGCCCACCCTTGATGCGCAGGATGCCCGCCTCTCCCGCCTCGACCAGGTCGGGAAACCACCAGTCCTCGCCCGATGCCCGCTGCACCGTGTCAAGAGACGTCGTCTGGTCGAGGGCGCAGAGCAGCGCCACCGCGCGCGCACCCGGGCTGAGCACTTTCACCCGCCCGGCGAAGACGATCTCGAGCCTGCGGGTGAGCGGCAGCAGCCCGTTCTCCAGCCGGTCGTCGTCCCCGCCGTCCGAGGCGAAGGTCTCCGGCAGCTCGGTGAGGGCCAGCGGATTTCCGACCGCCTCCCGCAGGATGCGGCGGCGCACGACATCCGTCAGCCCCGGTGCGCGTTCGGCCAGCAGCTCTTCGGAATGGGCGGCCCCGAGCGGAGCGAGGTCGAGCACGGGGATGCCGGCGCGGTCCCAGATCGCCTCGCGCTGCTGGCGGTCGTCGGTGCGCACTCCCCCGATCAGGCTCACCCTCGGGGTGACGATACGGCGGGCGACGAAGGCGAGGGTCTGCGCGCTGGACTCGTCGAGCCATTGCACGTCGTCGACGAGCAGCACGAGCGAGCGATTGACGCTGGCGACGCCGAGCAGGTCGAGCACCGCGTTGGCGAGCGCGAAGCGCCCTCCCGATCCGACCGCATCGCCGCCGAACGCTTCTTCCAGAGCACTGCGCGAGCGGTCCGGAAGCGCGTCGGTCGACTCGATGAGCGGTCGGAGCAACTGATGCAGCCCCGAGAGTTCGATGCCAGCCTCGGTCTCCACTCCCACGCACCGGAACACCGCGGCACCGTCGCAACCGGCGGAATCCGCCGCGGCATCCAGCAGGGCCGTCTTTCCGACTCCGGGCTCGCCGCGCACCAGCAGCGCGCGCTCCGGCGTCGAGCCCGCGATGACAGCGGCCAGGGCGGCGATGCTGTCGTCGCGTCCGATCAGCTTCATCCTGCACTCCGGTCTGCGCGGTGTCTCACGGTCCACCCGCATGGGGCGGGGATCCGCAGCCGCGACCGGTATTTCGTCCGGTTCGCGACATCGAAGATCCTGATTCCCATTATGGGTTCGATGCCTCGTTGGCGGCCGGAGGAATCCTCCGACCATCGGTGCGGGAGTGAGGCGGATTCACTGATCGAGGCGACCGATTCGGGTGCGGTGACACGGGCGCGAGCGCGGCCGAGACGCGGCGAAATTCCCCGTGAACACGGCGATCCGGCGGCATCCGTCACCCCCTGGCGGCGCACGGAACAGCCGACCGACCCCCGCTGATTCGGGGACCGGTCGGCCGCTCGGTGGTCTGACTAATGACCCTTCTTGGGCTACCCCTGGAGGTGCGAGCTGCCCGTCGATGCGGGCGCCGAGGTCTGCGCCAGCGCATCGGCCTCGTAGGCCGCGATGCGTCGCTGCACGGCAGCCACACGCTCGATGTCGAACTTCGGTCTGCGGTCGAAGTCGTAGATGCCGTTCTCCTCCTGGAAGGTGTCGGTCAGCTGCGTGTAGCAGTAGCCGAACATCCGCGGATTGTCGAGCAGCACATCCGTCAACCCGGCGAAGCGCGTGTACCAGTCCTCCTCGGCGGCGACCCGCTGGCCGTACCCCCACGACTCGGCACGGGCCGGATCATTGGAGTCCGGGCCGGGGCCGCTGCCCGCGAGGTCCGCGTTCCACCAGATCCCGCCGTACTCCGAGACGAAATAGGGCTGGCCGGCGTACGGGATCGAGATCGGGGCACCGTCGAAGTCGTTGAGGTGCGGCTGGTCTCGGTCGAGCGGACGCTGCTCGATGTCGAACTTCGCCGGGTCTTGCTCATAACTGTGCGAGTCGTAGATGTCCGCGCCCCGCACCCGATGCGAGTAGCCGGAGGCGTCGAGAACCGGTCGACTCGGGTCGGCGAGCTTGGTGGCCAGGTACATGCCGTGGGTCACGTCGTCGAGCGTCGTGATGCGATCGTGCAGGATCTGGTAGGTCTCGTTCAGCGGGCACCAGCCGACGATCGACGGGTGATTCACGTCTCGCTCCAGCGCCTCGACCCACTGGGTGATGAAGGATGCCGTGGGCTGCTGGTTCTCGCCGGCGACCCCCGCGCCCGACACCCCCCAGTCGCCGAACTCGCCCCAGACCAGATACCCCATCCGGTCGGCATGGTAGTAGAACCGCTCCTCGAAGACCTTCTGGTGCAGGCGTGCGCCGTTGAAGCCGGCATCGAGGGAGAGCTGGATGTCGCGCACCAGGTCCGCATCGCTCGGCGCGGTCATGAGGGTGTCGGGCCAGTAACCCTGGTCGAGCACCAGGCGCTGAAAGACGGGTCGCCCGTTGATCAGCACCTGGTGTCCGCGGATGGTCACCGAGCGCAAGCCGGCGTACGACTCGACCCGGTCGACGACCCGGTCACCGTCGAACAGCTCGACGACGACGTCGTACAGCTGCGGGTCGCCGGGGCCCCAGAGCCGCACCCGGTCGTTCGGGATGACGACGGTCACGGCCGGGGCGAGGTCGAAGGACGCATCGACCTCCCTGGTCGCCACGACCCCCTCCATGTCGGTGATCGTGACGCGCACCGTCGAGCCCTCGATGCTGTCGGTGAGCGCAGCCGTGACCGCGAAACTCGAGCCGGCGACGTCCGGTGTGATCCGCAGCGAGCGCACCCGCACGCGCGGTACCGGCTCGAGCCAGACCGTCTGCCAGATGCCGGTAGTGCGGGTGTAGTTGCAGCCGGTGTTGTCGAACCAGGTCGCCTGTTTGCCGCGGGCCTGGGGCTCGCGCGGGGTGTCGCGGGCGCGCACCACGATGCTGATCTCCTCGCCGGCCTTCGCGATGCCACGGAGGTCTGCCGTGAAGCTGGTGAAGCCACCGCGGTGGCGGGCGACCTCGGCGCCGTCGACCCAGACGGTGGTGTCGTGGTCGACCGCTCCGAAGTGCAGGAGCACGTCGTCATCCGCCCAGTCCGCGGGGATCTGCACGGTGCGCCGGTACCAGACGGCATGCAGGTAATCGACGTCGCCGATGCCGCTGGCAGTGGACTCGGGGGCGAACGGCACGAGGATGCTGCTGTCGAGCTGACGCTCGCGCAGGCCGCGCTCCAGGCCGCTGTCACCGCGGTCGATCTCGAACTGCCAGGTGCCGTTGAGGTTGAGCCACCGGGGACGCACGAGCTGCGGGCGAGGGTACTCCGGGCGGGGGATGGTGTCGGGTTCTAGCTCGGTCACGTCGACCTCTCTGTCGTGATTGCTCTCGGACTTACAAATTTGCTACGTAGCATATCGTCGAGGCTCCGAAGCCGCCAGAGGACGGACGCGCGACCCGCTATCCCGCGGTGCTTTCGCGCACGGCGATCGCGAAGTCGGTGTGGCGTTGCTGCGGTAGCCGTGTGCCGTCGCTGTCGGCCAGCTGCTCGGCGATCATGGCCAGCGCGGTGGAGGCGATCTGATCGAGCGACGGGGCGACGCTGCTCAGGGAGGGCGTCGAGTAGCGAGACTCCGCGATGTTGTCGAACCCGATCACCGCGACCTGCTCCGGAACCGCGACTCCGCGCCGACGAAAACCGCGGAGCAGACCGAGGCCGGTCGAGTCGTTCATGGCGAAGATGCCGTCGGGCAACGGCTCCCCCGAATCGACCAGCGCGTTCGCCACCTGTTCACCGCTATCGCGAGTCCAGGCGACCGGGATGATCAGTGCCGGATCCACCGGAATTCCTGCACCCTCCAGCGCATCCAGGTACCCGCGCAGCCGCAACTCCGTCGTCGGTGTGCCCCCACCGCGAGGGTCGGCTCCGACGAGCGCTATCCGACGACGACCGATGGCGATGAGATGCTCGACCGCCGCCTGTACCGAGGTGCGGTTCGGAAAGCCGACGTGGTCGACCCAGCCCGCGGTCTCGCGATCCCCGACCAGCACGATTGGATAGTCGGCTCGAGGAGTGCGGTGGTCGTCGGCGCCGACACTGATCGCCGCCATGATGAGCCCGTCGGTGAGCAGCCCGCTGCCGCCGCGGATGAGCGCCAACTCGGCGTCGTGATCGCCGTCGGTGGTCTCGATCAGCACCCGGATGCCGGCATCCGCTGCATTGCGGATCACGGCATCGGCGAAGTCGGCGAAGTATCGTTCGCCGAGCCCCGGAATGGCGAGGGTGATGCTGCCCGTACGTCCGCTGCGCAGCTGACGGGCAGCCGCGTTCGGCCGGTAACCGAGCTCGGCGAGGCTCGCCTCGACCTTCGCCCGGGTCGCCGCGGCGACGTGCACGTAGTTGTTGACGACGTTGGAGACGGTGCGCTGCGAGACGCCGGCGTGACGCGCGACATCTCCCATGCTGACAGCCATCGCGCGCCTTTCGTTCGATCGTGAATCGCTCGGGCACCAAAAAAGGCCCGGGTTCTTGCGAACCCGGGCCCGGTCTGTGCACCCCCCCGGACTTGAACCGGGAACCCACTGATTAAGAGTCAGTTGCTCTGCCAATTGAGCTAGAGGTGCGTGGCTGGCTCCGGAATTCACTCCCGAACCGAAGATCGACTATAGCAGGGAGGTGGGGGCCTCTGCCAAATCGTGAGCCGAGCATCCGCCCTGCCTAGAATCGAGCCGGAGCGCACCCGGCGCACGAGGGAGAGAACATGTCGGAAAACACCAGACTCGCCGCGGGAGAGACCGCACCGACCTTCACCCTGAAGGACCAGGACGGAACGGATGTCTCGCTCACCGACCTCGCCGGCCGCAAGACGATCGTCTACTTCTACCCCGCCGCGAGCACGCCCGGCTGCACGACGGAGGCCTGTGACTTCCGCGACAACATCAACTCGCTGAAGTCGGCCGGATACCAGGTGCTCGGCGTCTCGAAAGACGAACTGCCGGCGCTGAAGAAGTTCCGCGACGAGCAGGGACTCAACTTCCCGCTGCTCAGCGACCCCGACCTCGCGGTGCACCAGGCGTACGGCGCCTATGGCGAGAAGTCGCTCTACGGCAAGACCGTCACCGGCACGATCCGCTCCACGTTCGTCGTCGATGAGGACGGCAAGATCGTGCTGCCGCTCTACAACGTCAAAGCAACCGGGCACGTCGCCTCGCTGCGCAAGAAGCTCGGAATCGACGCGTAGGCATCCTCGCTCCCCCCGTTATGCAGCAGTTGCTGCGCAACGGGGAGATCGGATGCGGACACGACCCCGTTCTGCAGCACTTCCTGCACAACGGGGAGATCGGATGCCGGCACGAGCCCGTTCTGCAGCAGTTGCTGCACCACGGTGCGCCGACGAACTGCGCGCGCATCGAGTTGTCACAAAAGCACCACTCTCAGCGGAAAACACGTACTCGAGTGACAACTCGCGCCGTCGAAACGCTCTGTGCGGTGTCCGCCGCGCGGGGAGCGACGCGACGCGACATCTCGAATGACGTTATGCAGCAGTTGCTGAACAACGGGGAGAGCCGATGCCGACACGAGCCCGTTATGCAGCAGCTGCTGCACAACGTGGAGAGCGGATGCCGGCGCGAGCCCGTTCTACAGCAGTCGCTGCACAACGGCGCGAGCGGATGGCGGCACGAGCCCGTTATGCAGCAGCTGCTGCACAACGGGGTGGGGCGGACATCCCTCGCCGCGGTCGGTCAGGTTTCGTCCGCCACAGACTCCGGCCGCTTCGTCGCGCGGATCACGGTCGGCGTGAACAGCAGCACCAGCACGATGACGGCCGGGATGATCAGCAGCCAACCGATGTCCGGGCGGGAGAACAGCCCGCCGAAGCTGCCGATTCCGATCGCGATCTGCAGCACCTGCCAGGTGACCGCACCGCCACGGATCCACGGCCGCCCGAGCAGCGCATGGGTGGCCATCACCGCGAGCCAGACGGTCGCCAGGATCGTCAGCACCAGGATGGCGATCCCGCTCGCATAGGAGTCGGGGCGCTGCGTCAGCAGGTCGAGAAGGAGCACGACGCTCGCCACTCCGAGCGCCGCCGCCTCGAGGTAGATCAGGGCCGAGAGCAGGATCAGCAACGCCGGGCGGCGCCGCACTTTCGGTTCACTCACAGCTAGTTACCTCGATCGACTATTGATTTGCTACAACCAATATGCGAGTCTATGTGAGGTTGATTTGCGCTACAGGGCCGTGGCAGCATCCCGAAATTCCCTCTAAATCCCCTCACCCGAATCTTCGGTCGATGACCCCTGCACAGAGATCCCTCTTTCTCTGTGTTCGCAACACAATAAGGAGCACCACACATGGATTGGCGCGACAAAGCCGCTTGCCTCACGGCCGACCCAGAACTCTTCTTCCCCGTCGGCAACACCGGCCCGGCCGTCGACCAGATCGACAAGGCCAAGTCCGTGTGCGGACGTTGCAGCGTCACCGAGATGTGCCTCCAGTACGCGCTCGAGACCAGCCAGGATTCCGGCGTCTGGGGCGGCCTGAGCGAAGACGAGCGTCGCGCTCTCAAGCGTCGCGCCGCACGCGCCCGCCGCGCCTCCTAGAACCTCGCACCACCGCTCGCCTCGCGAGCGTCGCCGCATCTCACTTCCGAAATGCAGGCAGATTTCACCGGATGCCGGTGTGTCGTCTCCGACACACCGGCATTCGTCGCGTGAGGCCTTCATTCCGGAAGACGACCCCGCGCGGAACCGGCCGCGCTACAGCTTGGTGAGCCAGGCCAGCGGGATGTCGATGGTCACCTCGGTGCCGTCACCCACCATGGTGTGCCAGTCGATGGTTCCCCCGAGCTCGCCCTGGATCAGGGTGCGCACGATCTGCGTTCCGAGTCCCGACCCGACCTTCCCCTCGGGGAGTCCGGATCCGTTGTCGCGCACCGTGACCATGAGAGTGTCGACCGACCGCTCCGCGATGATCTCGACGATCCCCTCACGCCCGGCCAGGCCGTGCTCGACGGCGTTGGTGACCAGTTCGGTGAGCGCCAACGACAGCGGAGTGGCGTACTCGCTCGGCAGCACCCCGAAACTGCCGGTGAAGATCGGATGCGCCTTGGTTCCGTGCGTGGAGGCGACCTCGGCGATCAGCTTCAGCACGCGATCGAAGACCACGTCGAAGTCGACGTTCTGATTGAGACCCTCGCTGAGGGTGTCATGCACCACCGCGATCGCCGCGACCCGACGCATAGCCTGGTTCAGCGACTCCCGCGCCTCGTCGGAGTGTGAGCGCCGCGCCTGGATGCGGAGCAGTGACGCCACCGTCTGCAGGTTGTTCTTCACCCGGTGGTGGATCTCACGGATGGTCGCATCCTTCGTAATGAGTTCGCGCTCCTGATGACGGAGTTCCGTGACATCCCGGCACAACACCATCGCGCCGATGCGCTCGCCACGGTCGCGGATCGGGATCGCGCGGAGCGAGACCGTGACACCGCGCGCCTCGATGTCGGTTCGCCAGGGAGCGCGACCGGTGACGACGAGCGGAAGCGATTCGTCGACGATGAGCTTGCCGCTGAGCAGCGATGTGGTCACCTCGGCGAGCGACTCCCCCTCGAGCTCACCGGCGAAGCCCATGCGGTTGAAGGCCGAGAGGCCGTTCGGGCTGGCGAAGGTGACGGTGCCGTCGACATCCAGGCGCAGCAGTCCGTCGTTGGCGCGGGGCGCTCCACGCCGCGGGCCGGTCGGGGCGCCCAGGTCGGGGAAGTCACCGGCGCAGATCATCGCGAAAAGGTCGTTCGCACACTCGTTGAATGTGACCTCTTGCCGACTCGGGCTGCGCGCCTCGCTGAGGTTGGTGTGCCGGGTGATGACGGCGATCGGGAACTCGGTGGTCTCAGCGCCGGTCACCGCGAGGCGACGGAGCACCGGCACCGCGCGCACGCGGGTCGGGGTCTCCTCGTACCAGTCGGGAGCGGCGGAGTCGATGATCTGCGCGGACTCGAATGCCGCCGTGACCTGGCCAAGCCACTCCGGCTTGATGTTCTGGCCGACGAAGTCGCGATAGAACAGCGTCGCCGAGCTCGACGGCCGGGCGTGTGCGACGGCCACGAAGCTTCCATCCTGCGTGGGCACCCAGAGAACGATGTCGGCGAAGGCGAGGTCGGCGAGCAACTGCCAGTCGCCGACGAGGAGGTGGAGCCACTCGATGTCCGCCTCATCGGAACGGCCCTGCGCGAGTACGAGATCGGAGAGGGTCGACACACGGCAAGTTTAGGCGCGCCCGAACTCGGTGCTGGCCACCCTCCCCCGCGTGCGGCGCCCTGTTGCCCGACGTCCCTGCCGAGCCGACACCGGGGACGGAGGCAGGATGCGGTCGGCGACCAGCCCGGCGACGGCCACCCGCACGGGCGACCGTGGTGCGATATCCGTCAGCGTCTTGCCGCTGAGCACCGCGGCGTCGAGCGCCGCCTGATCATGCGGAATCAGCACGGGGGCGGAGATGCCACCGAACCGCAGCAGGGTCTGCCGCACCTGGGTGGCGGCGTCCAGCCCGATCGCGCTCGATCGCACCCGATTCATCACCACGCTCACCCGATCGGTCTCGAGCACCTCGACCAGGTCGACGTGTGCCCGCAGAAATCGCGACAGCCCCACCGGGTCGGCGGCCCCCACCGCGATCACCTGGTCGGCCTCGCGCAGGGCGGTGAGGGTCGCGGCATTGCGCCGCGGGGCGAACAGGTCGCTGGAGATCTCCTCGTCGTTCTCGAGGCTCGCTCCCGTGTCGAGCACGGTGTAGCCGACCCACGACCGGCACTCCGCGATGGTCGCCGCCACCCGTTCCGCCGACAGCTCCGGCCAGCGGCTCGGTCGACCGATTCCGGTGAGCACCCAGAAGCCGCCACGGGCCGACGCGTAGCGCTGCCCGATGCGTTCAAGCTCGGCTCGGCTGAGACTGTCGGCGCCGGCAAGGCGGCAGGCAGCGGCGAACCCGGGTGCCTCGTCGAGCAGGCCGATCGCGGGGGCGATGGAGCCGCTGTGCGTGTCGACGTCGGCGAGCGCGACGCTGTGCCCCGCGGCCGCGAGTTCCGCGGCGATCGCGATCGACAGCGTGGTGCGCCCCGGTGATCCCGCCGGGCCCCAGACCGCGATCACCGTGCCGCGGGCCGGGTCCACGGCGGCGGGCGCCGCGAAGGCGGGCGAGCCGAGCAGCATCAGCTCCAGCTGCGACCAGTCGGATGCCGCATCCGCCGTCTCCTGAAGCCCCAGCTCCAGCGCGTGGCGGCGTTCGCTCTCGTGCGCGACCAGCGCGATGATGCGCACACCCGCGGCATCCGCCTCGACGATCAGTCTGCTGTTCAGATAGCGCGGAGTCGCGGCCACCAGCGCGTAGTCGGTGCGCCCCGCCGCGAGCACGGTGGCGAGTTCGTCGGCGCTCGAGCAGCGACCGGCGAGGTCGTGCCCATGCCGCACCAGCTCGGAGGCGAGACGGTCTTCGTCGGCCAACGGAAGGGCGACAGCGATGCAGGCCACCGGTCAGCCCTTTGCCTGCACGCCGGCCGGCACCAGCGAGATCGCATCGTCGTTGGCGACCGCTTCGAGCACCCGGGCGATCTTGGCCCGCGGCACGAGAACCTCGACAGAGCCGGCACTGCCATCGGCGATGATGCCGTCGGAGGCGATCACCCGCACCACCTGCGCCGCGGGGACGAGCACGGCCGGGGCGCCGAACTCTCGATCCTCGCTCTGTTGAGCCGCCCATAGGTCGACCTGCGCTCCGGCGTCGATCGACTTGGCGAGCTGTCCACGCACGGGCACCACCACCGAGGCGAGGCGGCCGTTGGCGCTCGTTCCGACCGCGGAGGTCGGCACCAGCTCGCCGGCCGCCACCGCGCGGGTGACCACTAGCCCCGAGGCAGGAACGTCACGGATGCCCAGATACCGCGACGAGACCTCGCCCAGTTGCACACTCTGCCGCACCAGGTCGCCGCCGCTCAGGCGATCGCCCGGGCTCAACGCCGTGCGCGCGGCGTAGACCTGCACGGTGTGATCGGCCGTGGAGACCACCACGAAGACCCCCACCACCGACAACGCGACCAGGCCGAGGCCGATCGCGAACCGCACGTCGAACCACCATCGCCGCGGGGATCGAGCCCCCCGGCCTGCGCTGTCGACAGCCATCTGTTCTCCCCTGCTCGATGTGCAGCGAACGCTGCGCCCCACCATCGTCCAGACTTTTCGCGAACCGCGGGAAAGTTATCCACAGCCCGGTCCGCGCCATGGCGCCACGCGCATAATCGACTCATGAACGATGCCGAACTCCCCGGGGAGAGCCGATTCCTCACGCTCGCCGACGTCGCCGAAGTGCTCAACATCTCGGCGAGTCAGACCTACGCCCTGGTGCGCTCCGGCGAGCTGCCGGCGATCAAGGTGGGCGGCCACGGGCACTGGCGGGTGGAGCGCAGCATGCTGGAGCGCTACATCCAGGACAAGTACGAGGAGTCGAGGCGCATCGGACTCTGGAACCAGGCGGAATTCGCCAGCCTGCAGGAATTCTCTTTCGATTCACGCGACTGAGCGCGTTCAGACCAGCCGCAGGTAGAGCATCTCCGTGAACGGCAGCACCCGGTAGTGCGTCACGGCACTCTCCCGGCGTGCGGCGTCGAGGGAGTGCTCGGCCAGGTCGAGATGATCGCGCCCGACCCGGTCGATCGTGCCGGTGATCGTTCCTTGGGCCGTGACCAGTTCGACAGCACGCCGGCGTCGACACAGGTCCCTGAGCACGAAGGACAGCCCGAGCCTCGCCGAGAGCCGCGGGACGTCATCCTCCGGCAGCGGATCCAGACTGGCGCGGACCTGCTCGCGGTCGAGCAGGATTCCGCCGATGGATGACAGCGGCACGACGCACTGCGCACGTCGGGCCGCCCCGTCGATCAGGTCACCCGACAGCCAGTCCTTGCCGATGCTGACCGGTCGCACGGCGAGGCGTGATCCCGCCACCAGAAGCGCGACGGTGCCGTCACCGGTGCCGGAACCGTGCACGGCAAGCAGCCGGTCACGAAGACTGAGCCGCCCCAGCCGCAGCCGCTCCTCTTCGGCACGGAGGTCGACATCCTCCGCCTCCAGCTCCTGCTCGAGCTGCCCCTCGAGGTCGTCGAACAGCTTGCCCCAGCGCATACCCGGGCGCTCCACGTCACCGCCTCCGTCCGGTCATTCTCGGAACCCTAGTCGCGGAACGCTCGGCAGGAGGAAGGTTTTCCACAGGGATGCGGTGGGTGGCCGCGGAGGCCGAGTTATGCACAGCCCCCACGCGGGGGCATGGACATCCGACCGCATCCAATGGTTGAGTTTCTCTTCACCGGGGGTCTACCCCCGTTTGGGGCACAACCATCGGTACAAATCGTCCCGCGACCGGCATCGACCGGCACGGGTGAATCGATCGCGAAGAGGGCGCTCATGGGGGATGCAGTTCGGTCGGCACCGCGCAAGCGGCCGGCCCCGACCAAGGCCGCGGAGCAGACGCTCCCGAGCAAGGTGATACGTGCGACCCCCACCGACGAGGAGTTCTTCGAGCACCAACCGACCGGTCGCGAGCGCCTGCCCAATCCGCAGCCGCTGTTGGAGAACCTCACGCGGTGTGTGATCGAGATCCTCGCCGGCGCGAGGGAACTCGAGCAGATCTCCCGATGGGTCGATGACGCGGTGTACCGCAACCTGCTCAAGCGGGTGGTGATCTCGTCGCGGGCACGGCAGGCCACCGGTCAGCCGGTGCGGCGCCCGGTGTTCGCGATCGGATCCACCTCGATCTTCGAGCCCGCCGATGGTGTCGTCGAGGCTGTCGTGATCGTCCGAAGCCGTGCCCGCACCCGCGCGGTGGCCATCCGACTGGAGGGCCTGGATGCGCGTTGGCGGGCGACGGTCATCAGCGTGCTCTGACCGCTCGAGCGCGCAGAAACCCCCGCCGTCCCGAGGGAGCGACGGGGGAGTCGTAGTTCGTGATTACTTGCGCTTGCCCTGCGCGCGACGATCGGCACGGTTGTTCGGCGTCGGGCCGCCCGTGTTCTGCCCGAAGGCACCGCGCTGGCCGGCGGCGGTGGCTGCCTTGCCGAAGGACGAGCCGGTGGTCGGGAGGTCGCCCTCCGCCTCCGCCTCGAGCTGCGCGGTGGCGCGGTCGCTGGAGGCACGATCGATCTGGCCCCGCTCGTTGCGCACCTCGACCTCACCGTCGGCGTTGGCCGCGGTGTAGCTGAGGTGGTCGACCGGAGCGCCGGACTGCCCGAGACCCTTCGCCGCGACGGTCGGCACTGCGGCGGTGGCCTCGCCACCACCGGTGACCTCGACCTCGAGGTTGAACAGGAACCCGACGGACTCCTCGCGGATCGACCCCATCATCTGCTGGTACAGGGCGAAACCCTCGCGCTGATACTCGACCAGCGGGTCGCGCTGCGCCATGGCACGCAGGCCGATTCCGTCTTTCAGGTAGTCCATCTCGTAGAGGTGGTCGCGCCAGCGGCGGTCGATCACCGAGAGCACCACCCGCCGTTCGAGCTCGCGCATGGCGGGCTCGCCGAGGGCCTCGGTGCGGTTGTCGTACTGGATGCGCGCATCGGAGAGGATCTCGCGGGTGAGCAGCTCACGGGTGACCCGGTTGCGGGTGCCCGCCTCTGTAAACAGTTCGTCGGTGGTGATCGAGACCGGGTACAGCGTGCGGAGCTCTGTCCACAGTGCGTCGAGGTCCCAGTCATCCGCATTGCCCTCTGCGGTGTGCACATCGACCAGTTCGGTGATCACGTCGTCGAGGAACTTCGACGTGCGGTCCTGCAGGTCGTCACCCTCGAGGATGTGGCGGCGGTCACCGTAGATGGCCTCGCGCTGTCGGTTGAGCACGTCGTCATACTTGAGCACGTTCTTGCGGATCTCGGCGTTGCGGGCCTCGACCTGGCTCTGGGCCGAACGGATGGCGCGACTCACGACCTTCGACTCGATTGCCAGATCGTCCGGGACGTTGCCGCGCCCCATCAGGGTCTCGGCCGCTGCGGAGTTGAACAGGCGCATCAGGTCGTCGGTGAGCGACAGGTAGAAGCGGCTCTCGCCCGGGTCGCCCTGGCGGCCCGAGCGTCCACGCAGCTGATTGTCGATGCGACGGGACTCGTGACGCTCCGTGCCGAGCACATACAGGCCGCCGGCGGCGATGACCTTCTCGGCCTCCTCGGCGACCTCGAGCTTGACCTTGTCGTAGACCGGCTCCCAGGCCGCCTCGTACTCGTCGGGGGTCTCGATCGGGCTGAGTCCACGACGGTTCATCTCGGCGACGGCGAGGAACTCGGCGTTACCGCCGAGCATGACGTCGGTACCACGCCCGGCCATGTTGGTGGCGACGGTGACCGAACCGAGGCGCCCGGCCTGCGCGACGATCGCGGCCTCTCGCGCGTGGTTCTTGGCGTTCAGCACCTCGTGCTTGACGCCCTGGCGGGCGAGCAGGCGGGAGAGGTATTCGCTCTTCTCGACGCTGGTCGTACCGACCAGGACCGGCTGGCCCTTCCTGTGCCGCGCGGCGATGTCTTCGACCACCTGGTTGAACTTCGCCTCCTCGTTCTTGTAGACGAGGTCGGGCTGGTCGATGCGCTGCATCGGCTTGTTGGTGGGGATGGCGACGACGCCGAGCTTGTAGGTGCTCATGAACTCGGCTGCCTCGGTCTCGGCGGTACCGGTCATGCCCGAGAGCTTGTTGTAGAGGCGGAAGTAGTTCTGCAGCGTGACCGTGGCGAGGGTCTGGTTCTCGGCCTTGACCTCGACGCCCTCCTTGGCCTCGATCGCCTGGTGGATTCCCTCGTTATAGCGGCGCCCCATCAGGATGCGACCGGTGTGCTCGTCGACGATGAGCACCTCGCCGTTCATCACGACGTAGTCCTTGTCCTTCTTGAACAGGGCATCGGCCTTGATGGAGTTGTTGAGGAACGAGATCAGCGGGGTGTTGGCCGACTCGTACAGATTGTCGATGCCGAGGTAGTCTTCGACCTTCTCGATGCCGGGCTCGAGCACGCCGACGGTGCGCTTCTTCTCGTCGACCTCGTAGTCCTCGCCCGGAACCAGCGTGCGGGCGAGGTTCGCGAACTCGGCGAACCACCGATTCGCCTCGCCAGAGGCCGGTCCCGAGATGATGAGCGGGGTGCGGGCCTCATCGATGAGGATGGAGTCGACCTCGTCGACCACGGCGAAGTTGTGTCCGCGCTGCACCATGTCGCTGGCCTGCCAGGCCATGTTGTCGCGGAGATAGTCGAACCCGAACTCGTTGTTCGTGCCGTAGGTGATGTCGGCGCTGTACTGCTCGCGGCGCTCCTCCGGGCTCTGGCCCGACAGGATGACGCCCGTGGACATGCCGAGCGCGCGGAAGACGCGACCCATCAACTCCGACTGGTAGCTTGCCAGGTAGTCGTTGACCGTGATGACATGCACGCCGCGCGAGGGGATCGCGTTGAGGTAGGCGGCGAGGGTCGCGACCAGTGTCTTGCCCTCACCGGTCTTCATCTCGGCGATGTTGCCCAGATGCAGGGCCGCGCCGCCCATGAGCTGCACGTCGAAGTGCCGCATGCCGAGGGTGCGGGATGCCGCCTCACGCACGGCGGCGAAGGCCTCCGGCAGCAGGTCTTCGAGCGACTCCCCCGCAACGTAGCGTTCGCGGAACTCGACGGTCTCATTCTTCAGCTGCTCGTCGGTGAGCTCCTTGAAGTCGGCTTCGAGGTGATTGACCGCCGCCGCGTATCGCTCGAGTCTGCGAAGTGTTCGCCCCTCGCCGACGCGGAGGACTCTTTCGAGGACGTTTGCCACTGATAACTCCAGAATGATTTGCCGCCGCAGGTGAATGTCCGCGCATGCGGACAGCCCAGATGACGGACAGCACAGATAACGGGCGGGTAACTGTACCAAGACTAGCCCGTGGCTCCGCTGGGAAACGGGCTGTCCGCCGCCCGCGAAAAGGGGCCACCGCACGGTGTGCGATGGCCCCTTTGCGGTGGACTCAGCGGCGCCTGCTGCGACCCGTCGCGAGTTCGGGCACGGCATCGGCCTGATTGCGCAGCCCGATGACCCCGTAGTCCCAGCCCTTGTCGCGGCGGTAGACCACGCTCGGCCGGTCGGTCTCGGCGTCGATGAACAGGTAGAAGTCGTGTCCCACGAGCTCCATGTAGTACAGCGCGTCGTCGACGGTCATCGGCAGGGCGTCGAAGACCTTCTTGCGGATGACGACCGGGCTCCAGTCCTCACCCTCGTCGGCCGGCGCGGAGGTGTCGATCACGTCTATCGCACCCGTGCGCACCTTCTCCATCACCTCCACGGAGGCCGGACGGATGTCGGCGAAGCCGCCCGCTGTGGCTGCTTCGCGCAGCGACACCGGGCGATGCTGACCGCGATGCACTTTCTGTCGATCCTTGGCTTTCCGCAACCGTGCCATCAACTTGTCGAGCGCCAGATCGAGGGCGACGTACTTGTCAGAACCCGAGGCTTCCGCACGCACGAGCGGGCCAGAACCGATCAACGTCAGCTCGACCCGGTCATCGCCGGTCGACCCGATCTTCTCGTTGTGACGGGTGACCTTCACCTCGAAGGCGAACACCTTCTCGTCGGCGAGGTGGGCGATCTTCTCGGCCTTCTCCGTCGCGTACGAACGGAATCGGTCAGTGATCCCTAGGCCCAGACCGTTGATGGAAATGTCCATGTGCGTCCTCCTAGATCCTTCTGTTGCGCGACCCGCCCAGGTGGACCCAGGCGAATGTTCCGCGCCTCTTTCGAATCACCGTAGACCTGTCCGCCGGGTGCTGTCACGGCTTTCGCTGGGAAGGTCCGCAGATTGCGGAAAGAGTCGCGGCGTGGCGGCCAGCGTGGCAGCGCCGACCACCTCCGCGCCGGCCGCACGCAGCGCGCGGGCCGCCTCGCTCAGGCTGGCGCCGGTGGTGACGACGTCGTCGACCAGCAACAGACGGCGGCCGCGGATGTCGCGGCTCGCCACCAGCGAACCTGCGAGATTCTCAGCGCGCGCCGCCCTACTCAAGGTCTTCTGGGCCGCCCGCTGGTGCGTCTGTCGCAGCGCCTCCAGCGGGCGGCCGAGTCCCGCCCTCCGCACTAGCAGGCGCGCGGGGTCGTACCCCCGCCGCCGGTACGCGGCGCGCCCGACCGGCAGGGCGACGAGCTCGCAGCGGCCTTGCAGTGCCGCGCCGACGGCGGCTCGGAGGGGCGCGGCGAGCGCACGGGCGACATCCGTTCTCCCCTGTTCCTTGTAGGCGAGCACGATCTCGCGCACCACGCCGTCGTAGCGGAGCGCCGACATGACCGGGGTGCCGTCCGCAAGCGTCTGGTGGATGGGTCGCGTGCTGAGTTCTGCTCGACAGCGGTCGCAGAGCGCGCGGTCGTCGGCACCGCAGCCCGCGCAGTCGACCGGGGCGAGCACGGCTGCCGCGTCCAGCAGCACCGACCGGAGCAGCGCGGTCACGGGCGGGGCGGACATCCGTTCAGCGTGGCCCCGAAGCACCGCCGCTCGGCACCGATCGGACGGATCTGTGGATAGCCCGTCTGGGGATACTCTGCGTCGATTCGACCGGGCTCAGCCGGAGATGCCGCGCTGGGTCGCGATGAAGCCGACCCGCGCCTTGGTGCTCTGCCAGCTGCTGCCCGGGTAGGAGTACAGCAGTCCGTCGTCGGAGAGCACGCGCAATCCGTCCAGGCCGTTTCCGCCCACGATCGAGCGTGACTCGACCAGCGATGCCAGGTCTGTGCGCTGCCCGCCGATGGCGAAGGTGACGACCTGCGACTGCGTTCCCGAGGTCACGAGGGTCGCGACCGTCAGCTCGTCGACCCAGGTCACCGCCTCGGCATCGCCGCCGGTGAATGGCACGTCGAGGATCGATGGGCCGATTCCGACCGGCACCCGCTTCGAGTCGCGCAGGATGGCCGCAACCAGAAGCCGGGGGCCGGTGCCGGTGGCGAGCAGGAAGGCGATCCTCGCGCCGTCCCGGGAGATCTGCAGGCTGGCGACGGTGGCGTCGGCGGGGAGCGAGGGTGCCACGGGATTCTGTTTGCCGGAGGGGTCGGTCGCCATGATGGCGTTCGGCTGATCGCTCGGCACGGTCCAGACGAAACCGTCCTGGTCGAGCGCCGGGGCGATCAGGTTGGGTCTGGCGTCGAGCAGCTTCGCGGGCGCGGCCGACTTGGAGACCAGGGACACTCCGGCCGCGCCGAGCACCGCCACGTCGTCGCCGTCGGAGGACATCGTCGCCGCGGTCGGATCGAGCGCGACGACCCGGCTGCTCTGCGGCACCGGCGCCACCTTGCCGTTGGCGTAGAAGCCGAACTGATTGCGCCAGAACACCAGCGCCTGCCCGTCGACCTTCGGGTCGGGCTGCGGCCCGGTGGAGCCGAGATCGGAGATCGCCAGCGGAGCGCCGTCGACGGAGATCTCCACCCGGGAGATGCTCGCCACGCTCCGCAGGCTGTCGGTGAGCTGCAACAGCATCAGCTGCTGTTGCGGCCCCGACGCGGTGCTCGCCTGCTTGGTGAGATCCACCCTGGCGATACCGGCATCGACGGTGACGAGGCTTCCCGAGTCGGAGAGCTGGGTCCCGTCGGGGAAATAGGTGCGCACCGCCCCCTCCAGCCACTGCGGCGGACCGTTCAGCAGGGCCGAGACGATGCGGGTCGGTGCAGTGCCGAGGGCGAACCAGCGCAGGTCGGGAACGAGGTTGCGTCCGGTGGGATCGAGGAAGTAGATCGGGTGCTTGATGAACACCCGCTGGAAGGTCTGGTCAGACAGCACGATCCCGTTCGGGGCCGAGCTGATCCGCCACTGCTTGCCCTCCTTCACGAATCCGAAGTTCAACGACACCGGAGCGGAGGCCTGCTTGAACGTGCCGACCGCGTCCACCGTGGCGCTGGTGTTGAAGGCATAGCTGATTGTGCCGTCCGCCTGCTGCACGTAGCGCGGAGCGCCGGAGCGCACCTGCACGCTCTGTTGCGGCTGCCATTTGTCGGCGAAGGCGGCGGAGAGGTATTGCTTCGCCACGCTGTAGCCACCGGTCGACGATTGGAAGGCGGCGACGAAGCCCTTCACGATGTCGAGCTGGCTCGCGCCCTTCTCCGGGCCCTCCGGGTTGACCTCGAAGCTGGTGCCGCCGGTACCGGCGGCGATCGGGAGCCCCTGGTCGACGGGACCGGAGGAGGGGATGCTCACACAGCCGGTGAGCGCGGTGGCGATGGCGACGACCACCGCGACGACCGCAACGCGGCGCCGCCGGCGGCCAGAGAGCGGTCGGTGGTCAGAAAGACTGCGGCGGTCAGACATCCGTGCTCCCCTCGAGCTCCTCTGTCGCGGGCTCGAGTTCGAGCGGTGAGGTCAGGATCGGGCGCCCACGCTCCCGCGGCAGGGTGAGCCGGAAGCAGGTGCCCTTCTCCGGCTGCGACCACACCTCGAGCCAGCCCTCGTGCACCGTTGCGTCCTCGAGCGAGATGGCGAGGCCGAGGCCCGTGCCCCCGATGGTGCGTTGGCGCGACGGGTCGGCGCGCCAGAACCGGTCGAACACCCGGGATGCCTCGAGCGGGGTCATCCCGATGCCGTGGTCGCGGACGGAGATCGCGATCGCCGTCTCGTTGCTGTCGATGGACACCACGATCGGCTTGCCCTCGCCGTGTTCGACGGCGTTGCCGATCAGGTTGCGCAGAATGCGACGGATACGCCGCGCGTCGACTTCGGCCTCGAAATAGCCGCCGGGCGCCAGCACGGTGAGGGTCGATCCGCGGCCATCGGCGAGCGGCGTCATGGTGTCGACGGCCTCTTCTGCGAGCCGCACCAGGTTGGTGGGTTCGAACTCCAGCTCGACGGCGCCCGCGTCGTAGCGGCTCACCTCGAGCAGGTCGGCGAGGAGCACCTCGAAGCGTTCCACCTGGGTGTGCAGCAGCTCGGCCGTGCGGGCCGTCGCCGGCGCGAACGACTCCCGCTGGTCGTAGAGCACGTCGCCGGCGAGGCGGATGGTGGTGAGCGGGGTGCGCAGCTCGTGCGAGACGTCGGAGACGAAGCGTTGCTGCAGCCGGGAGAGCTCCGCGAGCTTGACGATCTGTTGCTGCAGACTGTCGGCCATGCCGTTGAACGAGCGGGCCAGGGTGGCGATCACATCGTCACCGCGCTCCGGGATGCGCTCCTCCAGCTGGCCCGCGGCGAGCTTCTCGCTGGTCTCGGCGGCGGTACGGATCGGGCCGACCACGAGGCGCACCACCACCCAGGTGACCATCGCGATGAGCACGATCAGCGCGAGCCCGCCGAGCAGCATGGTCTGCAGCACGAAGCCCAGCGTGTTCTGTTCGTCTTTGAGCGAATAGACCAGGTACAGCTCGTAGTAGCCGGCCGACTGGACGGTCACCCGCGAGCCGACCACGATGCCGGGCGAGCCGTCGGGAAGGGACACCGACTGGTACTGCACGTGGCTGGGATCCGCGGTCACCCGATCGCGGAGCGCCTGGCTCACCACGTCGGGGAAGTTGCTGGTGCTGGTCGACTGCATGATCTGCGGGGTCGACTGTCCGGGCGTGCGCAGGATCTCCAGCGCGGTGTTGCCCGGGTTCGAGGTGGAACTGAGGATCTTCTGCTGCGCGGTGATGCTGAGGGTGTCGAGTTCGACCGTCGGCCCGGCATCGCCGCTGGTCGGGATGGCCGAGTCGAAGACATCCTGGGCCAGATTGTGGGCGCTGCGGGCGTCATCTTGCACCTGCTGGCTCTTGGCCGCGAACAGCTGATTGCCGATGCTGACCGAGATGTAGCTGCCGATGGCCAGCACCGCGACGCCGGACAGGACGATGGTGATGACCACCGTGCGGAACTGCAGCGACGTGCGCCAGAGTCGGAGCACGCGGCCGGGGTATGTTCGCCAGGCGAGGGGCTTCATGGGCGAGAGGTCAGCTGGAACCCGCGCGATAGCCGACGCCCCGCACGGTCATGACGATGCGCGGGTTGTCGGGGTCTTCCTCGACCTTGGCGCGCAGCCGCTGCACGTGAACGTTGACCAGGCGTGTGTCGGCCTTGTAGTGGTAGCCCCACACCTGCTCGAGAAGCATCTCGCGGGTGAACACCTGTTGCGGCTTGAGCGCGAGGGCGAGCAGCAGTTCGAACTCGAGCGGCGTGAGGTTGATCTTCGTGTCACCGCGGCGCACCTCGTGGCCGGCCACGTCGAGCTGCAGATCTCCGACCTGCAGCGTGTTGGTGGCGCCGGTGGGTGTCGGTCGCAGGCGCGTGCGGATGCGTGCAACCAGCTCCTTGGGGTTGAAGGGCTTGACGACGTAGTCGTCGGCTCCGCTCTCCAGGCCCCGCACCACATCCGCCGAGTCGGACTTGGCGGTGAGCATGATGATCGGCACGCCCGACTCCGCGCGGATCTCGGCACAGACCTCGATGCCGTCCTTGTTCGGCAGCATGAGGTCGAGCAGCACCAGATCGGGTCTGGTCTCCCGGAAGACGCCGAGCGCCGCCCCACCGTCCGCGCTGAAAGAGGGCTCGAACCCCTCCGAGCGCAGAACGATTCCGATCATCTCCGCGAGGGCGGTGTCATCATCGACAACGAGAATGCGTGCGGTCATCGTCCCAACTTGGCTCGGTAGGCAGCCATGGTGGCTGGCGGGTTTCGCATAACAGTAGTCGAGTGTGGAAGCATAATCGTGAGGCCAAGGGGGCGGTTGTGAGCGAAGGTCAGAACGGCGCGGATAACCAGCAGTGGAGGGCACCGGATGCCGCGGCTCCCGTTCCCCCACCCGCCCCGGTAGATCCATCCGTTCCGACCGCGCCGCCGCCCGCGGGATACACCTACCTCCCGCCCGCCCCCGTCGCGCCGACCGCAGCCGCCAGCGGCGCCCCTGGGTGGACTCCCCCGCCGAGGCCCGGGCTGATCCCGCTGCGCCCGCTCACTCTCGGCGACATCCTGGGAGGTTCGTTCCGAGTGCTCCGCCGCAACCCGCGAGCGACCTTCGGCGTCTCACTGGTGCTGCAGGCGATCGTCACCGTCGTCACCATCGTCGTCGTCGGGTTGGTCACCTGGTCGGTGCTGTCCCGCGTCGATTTCAGCACCGCGGAGGACGCGGAGACGATCGCGAACGGTGCACCGTTCCTGATCGGGCTCTCGGCGCTCGTGCCGGTCGCACTCTCCGTCGTGGTCGGAGCGCTCCTGCAGGGAATCGTGGTGCTCGAGGTCTCCCGCGCTGCGCTCGGGGAGAAGCAGAACGCCGGGCAGTTGTTCCGCCGGTTCCGCGGGCGCATCGGAGCCCTCATCGGCTGGAGCGCCATCGTCACCGGCGCGGTGCTCGTGGCCGTCGGCATCCTGGTCGGCCTCATCGTGCTCTTCGTCGCCACCCTCGGCACCGCGGGGATCGTGCTCGCCGTGCTGCTCGGTCTGCTCGGGCTGGCCGGCGGTGCGGTGCTCTACTTCTGGTTGGGAACCAAGCTGTCTCTGGTGCCGAGCGCGATCGTGCTCGAGCGGCTCGGCATCCGCGCGGCGGTGCGCCGCTCCTGGGCCCTCACCCGCGGCTTCTTCTGGCGCACGCTCGGCATCGAGCTGCTGGTGGCGGTAATCCTCAACGTCGCGACACAGATCGCCTCGGTGCCACTGAGCTTCCTCAGCCCGCTCATCACGGGCCTCATCGACCCGAACGGGCAGAACGGACCGACCGTGATTGCGATCACGATCGGCATCGGTGTGCTCGGTCTCGCGCTGACGCTGGTGGTCGGGTCGATCGTGGCGGTGGTGCAGGCCGCGGCGACGGCGCTCATCTACATCGACCTGCGTATCCGCACCGAGGGGCTCGACCTCGAGCTCGCCCGCTTCGTGGAGGCGCGGCAGGCCGGCGAGGAGTTGCCCGACCCGTTCCTGCCCATCGCACCCGCGTGATACTGCCGTTCGACGTACCGGTCGATCCGGACTCCGGCCAGGCCCGCGACTGGATCATCGCCGAACTGTCGCGGCCCGAGTACCGCGCGGCGGAGCCCACCTGGTTCGACCGGCTGTCCCAGGCCTTCCTCGACTGGCTCGGATCGCTCACGGTCAACCCGAGCGGCGCATTTCAGGCGCCCCTCCTCTTCCTCGTCGGCGGAATCCTGATCGCCGCCGCCGTCGTCGCCTACCTCATCTTCGGGCCCCCGCGGCTCGGTCGACGCAGCGCCGTCGTCGGCACGCTGTTCGGCGACGACGACAGCCGTGACTCGGCGGCCATGCGCCGGGCTGCAGCGGATGCCGCGGCCCGCGAGGACTACCGCCTCGCCATCGAAGAGCAGTTCCGCTCCATCGCGCGCGGACTCGCCGAGCGCACGGTACTGACGGTGAGCCCCGGTACCACGGCGCACGCCTTCGCGGCACGGGCCGGGGCGGCCTTCCCCGCGCTCGCGGGTCGACTCGAGAGCGCCGCCGAGACCTTCGACGGCGTGCGCTATCTCGGCCGGCCCGGCACCCTGGAGGGGTATCTCGCCCTCACCGCACTGGACGCGGACCTGCGCACGGCCCGTCCGCTGCTCGACATCGCGGTCGCCGGATGACGGTCACCACCCCCACCTTGCGTGCCGCGACCCGGCGATCGCTGTTCTGGATTCTGGTGGCGGTATTCCTGGTGCTGATCGCCGTCATCACCCTGGTGGTCACCGGCATCTCGCGCGCGGCGAGCACCCCGTTCTCGGCCACCGACCCGAGCCCCAAGGGCAGCAAGGCGATCGCCGAGGTGCTGCGGCAGCAGGGGGTGACGGTGACCGTCACCACGACGCTCCGGGCGACCGAGCGTGCACTTGCCGCACATCCGTCGACGCTGTTTATCGCCGACCCGAATTCCCTGCTCAGCACCGACCGCCTGACCGACCTGGTCGCCCCCGCGACGCACACGGTGGTCGCCGCCCCGACCTTCACGCAGCTGGGTGCGCTGGCCCCGACGGTGCGGGCCGCCGGAAAGGTCGACCGCACCACCCTCAGCGCCGACTGCGCGGTTCCCGCCGCACGAGCCGCCGGCACGATCACCGGAGCGGTCAGCGGCCTGCGGATAGACAAGGGTTCGGACGCGATCGGCTGCTTCGAGAGTCGATCGGGGGTGTTCTCGCTGGTGCAGCAGGACTCGCTCACCCTGATCGGCGCGAGCAGTGCCCTCAGCAACGAGAAGGTCGACGAGCGCGGCAACGCCGCCCTTATGCTCACCCTGCTCGGGCAGGACGAGCACCTGGTCTGGTACCTGCCCGTCGCGGGCGATTCCGCCCTCGGCGGAGGTCGCACGCTGGCACAGCTCACCCCGCCGTGGGTGGGCCCGGTGCTCGTGCTGCTCGCGATCACCGCCCTCACCGCCGCCGTCTGGCGCGGGCGACGGTTCGGCCCTCTCGTGGTGGAGAACCTGCCCGTCGCGGTGCGGGCGAGCGAGACGATGGAGGGGCGCGCGCGGCTCTACCAGCGCGGCGGCGCTCGCCTGCACGCCCTGGACGCGCTGCGGATCGGTACCGTCTCCCGGCTCGCCACGACCTGCGGGCTGTCGCGCACCGCGACGGTGACCGAGGTGATCGACACGGTCGCGAGCGTGACGGGGCGGCCGGCCCACGACATCCGTTCGCTGCTGATCGACACGGTTCCCGCGAACGACCGCGACCTCGTACGGCTGTCCGACGCACTGCTGCAGCTTGAACGAGAAACCATCGCCGCCATCACACCCAGGGGAGAATGAACGGATGACCGACAGTACTGTCACCACCGCCAGCGCCGACACCGAGCTGCGCGCACGCTTCACGCAGGTGCGGACCGAGGTCGGCAAGGCTGTCGTCGGGCAGGATGGCGCCGTGACGGGGCTGATCATCGCGCTGCTCGCCGGCGGCCACGTGCTGCTCGAGGGCGTTCCCGGGGTCGCCAAGACGCTGCTGGTGCGTACCCTCAGCCGCTCGCTGCACCTCGAGACCAAGCGCGTGCAGTTCACCCCTGACCTGATGCCGGGCGACGTGACCGGATCGCTGGTCTACGACGCGAAGCAGGGCGACTTCGAGTTCCGACCGGGGCCGGTGTTCACCAACATCCTGGTCGCCGACGAGATCAACCGCACGCCACCGAAGACGCAGTCCGCCCTGCTCGAGGCGATGGAGGAGCGGCAGGTGAGCGTCGACGGCGAATCGCGGGCGCTACCTACCCCGTTCATGGTCGCCGCCACCCAGAACCCGATCGAATACGAGGGCACGTACACGCTGCCCGAGGCGCAGCTCGACCGTTTCCTGCTCAAGCTGGTGCTCGAGATCCCGGATCGCGGCGACGAGGTCGAGGTTCTGCAGCGCAGCGCGGCCGGCTTCAGCCCGCGCGACCTGGCCGCCGCCGGCGTGACGCCGGTGCTCGACGCGGCCCAGCTGGCGGATGCCCAAGCCCTGGTCGCGAAGGTCGGGTCCAGCCCCGACGTGCTGGCATACATCGTCGACCTCGCCCGCGCCACACGGCAGAGCCCGTCGGTTCGGCTCGGCGTCAGCCCACGCGGCACGACGGCGCTGCTCGGTGCGGCGAAGGCCTGGGCCTGGCTCACCGGCTTCGACGCGATCACCCCCGACCACGTGCAGGCGATGGTGCTGCCCGCCTGGCGGCACCGCCTGCAGCTGCGCGCGGAGGCGGAGCTCGAGGGTGTCTCCCCCGACACGATCCTGCGTTCCATCGTGCAGCAGGTGCAGGTACCGATCTAGCCGTGGCGGTTTCGGGGTGGTTCGTGCTGCTCGTCGCCCTCGGCGTCGTGCCGCTAGTGGCGCTCGGCGATCCGATCTGGCTTCTGGTCTGGCTCGCCGTCGTGCTGCTCGTCGGCGCGCTGGATCTCGTGCTCGCCGGATCCCCGCGACGACTGTCACTGAGCCGCGAGCTGCCCGATCGTACGCGCCTCGGTGAGAGCGTGACATCCACTCTGCTGCTGTCGAACGCGGGGCGTCGGCGGGTGCGGGGAACGGTGCGGGACGGCTGGCAACCGTCCGCCGGCGCCGCGCCCACCCGAGCGCCGATCTCCATTCCGACCGGTGAGCGCCGGGCGGTCTCGACCACCCTGACGCCGTTCCGCCGCGGCGAGCGCCGGGCCGCGCAGGTGACGGTGCGCTCGTTCGGCCCGCTCGGTCTGGTCGCCCGCCAGGCGAGCATCGCGCTTCCCGGCGTGATCCGGGTGCTCCCGCCGTTCGCGTCGCGGCGGCACCTGCCGTCGCGACTGGCGCGGCTGCGCGAGCTCGACGGGCGCACCAGCGTGATGATCCGCGGGCAGGGCACGGAGTTCGACAGCCTGCGCGAATACGTGCGCGGCGACGATGTGCGATCGATCGACTGGCGGGCCACCGCGCGGCGCAGCGACCCGACCGGTAGCTCCGGGCCGGAACTCGTCGTGCGTACCTGGCGTCCCGAGCGTGATCGCCGGGTGGTGGTCATCATCGACAGCGGTCGCACCTCGGCCGCCCGCATCGCCGACGAGCCGCGCATCGACACCGCGTTCGAGTCGTCATTGCTGCTCGGGGCGCTCGCCACCCGTGCCGGTGACCGGGTCGATGTGGCGATCTACGACCGCCGGGTGCGCGGACGCGTGCAGGGTGCGACCGGCGCCGAGCTGCTCTCCCGGATGGTCGACACGATGGCACCCATCGAGCCGGAGCTCATCGAGATGGACTGGGCCGGAGTGCCGAGCCTGGTGCGATCGATCACCGCGCATCGGGCGCTCGTGGTGCTCATGACGTCGATCGATGCTCCGGGTGCCTCGCGCGGGCTGCTGAGCGTGCTTCCGCAGCTCACCAGACAGCACCTCGTGGTGGTGTCGTCGGTGACCGACCCCTCGGTGCTCGATCGTGCCGCCGACCGCGACGATCGGGATGCCGTCTACCTCGCGGCGGCCGCCGAGCGGGCTCTGCTGGACACGGCGCGGGTGTCTGCCGCCATCCGTCAGCTGGGCGCGGAGGTCGTCACCGGATCCCCGGCCGACCTGCCGCCCGCCCTCGCGGACCGCTACCTCGCGCTGAAGGCCGCGGGGCGGCTGTAGGGCCTCGCGTCGGCTCGCGACATCCGTTTTCGCGATCGACTTGCGCCAACTGCAGGGTGATCGTTCGCCGCACCCTGCATACGCCTCAAGTCGATGGGTCCGACGCCGTGTGCCCCACCGTTGTGCAGGAGTACCTGCACAACGGTGATTCCCCGCTCAACGGCAGCACCACCCGCACAATGCAGAACCGGCCGGGCACCCGAAGGAGCCCGGCCGGTTCTGAGGGGAGGTGTTATTCGGCGATGCCGACGTACTCGGCCGCCTCGTTCGGAGTCTCGGCACCCACGGCGGTCGCCGCCAGCTCGGCGCGGAGCTTGGCGCCGAGGGTCGCGTCGACGTTGGTCCAGTACTGGATCGCACGCTCGCGGATCTCGGGGCTCTTCACACCGCCGACCGCACCGGTCAAGGTTTCGAGAATGCGCTGCTTCGCGGCGTCGTCGAAGACCTCGCGGTAGAGCGTTCCGGGCTGGCCGAAGTCGTCGTCCTCGGGGTGCAGCGTCGCCGCGGCACGCACGAGTGCGCCATCGCTCTCCCAGCTGCCCTCACCGGCGGCAGCGGCATCCGCGACCGGGCCCCCGAAGGAGTTCGGCGCGTAGACGGGCGCGTCGGCCGGCTTGAAGCCATGACGGGCCGCGCCATCCTGGGTGTAGCTGTGAACGGGCGCCTTGGGGGCGTTGACCGGCAGCTCGTTGTAGTTCGTGCCGACGCGGTAGCGCTGGGCGTCCGGGTAGGAGAACACGCGGGCCATGAGCATCTTGTCGGGGCTGATGCTGATGCCGGGCACGGTGTTGGCCGGCGAGAACGCCGCCTGCTCGATCTGCGCGAAGAAGTTCTCCGGGTTGCGGTTGAGCGTGAAGACACCGATCTCGTGCAGCGGGTAGTCGCCGTGCGGCCAGACCTTGGTCAGGTCGAAGGGGTTGAAGCGGTAGGTCTTCGCGTCCTCGTAGGGCATGATCTGCACCTTGAGCGTCCAGGACGGGAAGTCGCCGGCCTCGATCGCCTCGTACAGGTCGCGGCGGTAGTAGTCGGCGTCCGCGCCCGCGATGTCCTGCGCCTCGGCGCCGTACATCTCGACGTTGCCCTGGTTGGAGACGAAGTGGTACTTCACCCAGAACTGCTCGCCCGCGGCATTGATCCACTGGTAGGTGTGCGAGCCGAAGCCGGGCATGGTGCGCCACGACTTGGGCAGACCGCGGTCGCCCATCAGGTAGGTCACCTGGTGTGCGGACTCCGGCGACAGGGTCCAGAAATCCCACTGCATGTCGGCGTCGCGCAGACCCGAGCCCGGCAGGCGCTTCTGCGAATGGATGAAGTCGGGGAACTTGATCCCGTCTTTGATGAAGAACACCGGGGTGTTGTTGCCGACGATGTCGTAGTTGCCCTCGGAGGTGTAGAACTTCGTCGAGAATCCGCGCACGTCGCGCCAGGTGTCGGGGCTGCCCTGCTCGCCGGCGACGCTGGAGAAGCGGATGAGCGTCTCCGTCGTCGCACCGGGCTGGAACACCGCGGCCTTGGTGTACGCCGACACGTCGCCGGTGACGACGAAGTCGCCGAACGCGCCGCCGCCCTTGGCGTGGACGATGCGCTCCGGGATGCGCTCACGGTTGAACTGCGCGAGCTTCTCGACCAGGTACCGGTCGTGAAGCGCCGTGACGCCGTTGTTTCCCGCGGTGAGAGACTGGTCGTCGCTCGCTACCGGTGTACCGGTCTGTGAGGTTGTGGGGTCGGTCACGCTGTCTCCTTCAGTGATGGTTCGGTGGAATCGTCGAGTCGCTGGCAGTCCGTGCAGATCCCCCAGAAGGTGACCTCCGCGTGCTGCACGGTGAATCCGGCGGCGTCGCCCGGGGTGAGGCAGGGCGCATCGCCGAGCAGGCAGTCGATATCCGCCACGACGCCGCAGCTGCTGCAGACGATGTGGTGGTGGTTGTCGCCGATGCGCCGCTCGTACAGCGCCGCGGAGCCGGCCGGCTCGATGCGGCGCAGCAGTCCGGCGGCGGTGAGGTCGCCGAGCACGTTGTGCACGGACTGCACGGAGACGCGAGGTACCTGAGCCCGCATCATCCGCCATAGGGTGTCCGCATCCGAGTGCGGTGCCCGCTCGATCGAACGGAGCAGGGCGACCCGGCCCTCCGTGACGCGGAGTCCCGCCTCGCGGAGCTGCTCGTGCGGCGTCGATTGCATCACCCCAGTCAACCAGTAATCATGAACAACTCAAAACGAGTTGGCTGAACTTTCGGTATCCCTCATGACCCCGGCAGGACTATCGTTCGGGTACGCGCTCCATTCTCAGCAAAGGATCAGAATCATGGCCGATTCCCCAGCCCCCGCGCTCCACTCACTCACCGCCCGCCTCATCGCCGAGGCAGTGGGCACCTTCTTTCTCGTCGTCGCCCTCATCGGGACCGCCATCTTCACCTCTTCGTACGTCGGCATCCTCGGCGTCGCTCTGTCGATCGGCCTGGTCGTCCTGGTCGGCGCCTACGCCTTCGGACCCATCTCGGGCGGCCACTTCAACCCGGCCGTCACCCTCGGCGTCGCCGCGGCCGGGCGACTGCCGTGGAAAGACGTGCTGCCCTACATCGGCGCGCAGTTGGTCGGCGGCATCGTCGGCTCCAGCCTCCTCGCCCTGATCGCGCTCGACGGCCCCAAGGGCTTCTCGAAGTCGGCACACGCGGGCGGCTTCGCGGCCAACGGCTTCGGCGACCACTCCCCCGCCGGATACGGGCTGATCGCGGCGATCGTCGCCGAGATCGTGCTCACCGCGCTGTTCCTCTACGTGATCCTCGGGGTGACGCACCTGCGGGCCGCGGCAGGATTCGCGCCGATCGCCATCGGACTCACGCTGACGATCATCCACCTGGTGTCGATCCCGATCGACAACACCTCGGTCAACCCGGCTCGATCGATCGCGACGGCGATCTACGGCGGCCCGGACTTCCTCGCCCAGCTCTGGGTGTTCATCCTCGCCCCGATTGCGGGAGCGTTGCTCGCCGGCGTCACCTTCCGCTTCCTGTTCGACCGCACGCCGATCGTCGGCGACAGCTCGTACCTCGACACCTACGAGCTCTCCGGCGAAGGCGACGCCAGCGCGACGCCGACCGCCTAAAGCCTACGTTTGCCCGAATTTGCAGAGATTGCGGGCGCAAGACCCGCAAATTCGGGCACACGTGCGGAGAGCGGATGTCCGCGCGCTCGACTAGCCCGCCACGAGCTGCCGCGCGCCCGCCTCGAACTCCTCGACATCCCCGGTCTGGCCCGCGCGGTAGGCCCGCCGACCGAACACCCACTGGTAGACGAGGAAGGCGGCGAGCGCGACCGTGCCGATGCCGATCTTGATCGGCCAGGGCCAGGGCTGCTTGGTGACGAAGCCCTCGATGATTCCGGAGACGAGCAATGCCGCGATCAACCCGATCGCGACGGTGAACAGCGACCGCCCGGCCTCGGCGAGCGCCGTCGCGCGGGTGCGCGCGCCCGGCGCGATCCACGACCAGAAGATCGCGATGCCGGCCGCCCCACCCGTGAAGACCGAGTACAGCTCGAGCTGCCCGTGCGGGGCGATGTAGAGGAAGAACGTATCGAGGTTTCCCTGCGACCCGAGCAGTGCGGCGGAGAGCCCGAGGTTCTGCGCGTTCTGGAACAGCAGGTACGGCGCGTAGACCCCGACGATGCCGAACGCGACGCACTGCGCCGTGATCCAGGCGTTGTTGGTCCAGACCTGGCTGGCGAACGACGGTGACGGCCGGTTCGAGTAGTAGTCGACGAACTCCTTGACGTAGTCGGAGCGGTCGGCCGTGCTGCCGACGGCCGCGAGCACGCCGGGGGTGTTCAGGGCCCACAGCGCGTACAGCAGCGCGATGATCGTCGTGCCCGCGGCGACCGCAAGGGTGAGCCAGCGGATGCGGTACAGCGCCGCAGGCAGCTGCGCGCCGACGAAGCCGGAGAGCTGGCTGGTGACGTTTCGTCCGGCACCGGAGAAGCGCATCCGTGCCCGCGAGAGCGAGAGCGACAGCCGGTCGCCCTGCACGGTCTGGCCGAGACTGGTCTTGATCGCCGAGAGCTCGGTCGCCCCGGACTGGTACAGCTCGATCAGTTCGTCGGACTGGGCGCCGTCGAACCTGCGGCCGCGGCCGAGGCGGGCAAGCCGGTCCCACTCATCGCGGTGGGCGGCGGAGTAGGCGTCGAGGTCCATCTGCTTGAATACTACGCATGGCCGAGTCCCGCGCGACGGTGGAATGGATCGACGATTCCGAACAGATGACCGGGGAGGCCGTCGCCCTCGACCTGCGTCCCACCGGCTTCGTGCTGCGCGGCGCCGGGGCGGCGATCGACTTCCTCGTCAGTGGGGCAGCGCTCGTGCTGTTGCTCCTGGCGATCAACTCGGAGTTCGTCTCCCGCCTGCTCGACGCGGGAACCGGCCCGGCAGCAACGGTCGCCGCGGTCGTGTTCTGCCTGGTCGTCATCCCGACCGCGGTCGAGTTGGCCACCCGCGGTAAGTCGCTCGGACGTCTGGCGGTCGGGGCGCGCATCGTGCGGGATGACGGCGGCAGCATCGGATTCCGCCATGCCTTCGTGCGCGCCCTGACAGGCGTGCTCGAACTGTTCTTCACCCTCGGCGGCATCGCGGCGGTCGTCGCGCTGCTCGCTCCACGCTCCAAGCGGCTGGGCGACCTGCTCGCCGGCACCTACAGCCAGAACGAGCGCGTGCCCCGGGTGGTCGAGAATCCGGCAACGATGCCGCCAGCCCTGGCCGGGTGGGCCGCAACCGCCGACGTCGGACGGATGCCCGAGGGCCTCGCCCGTCGCATCGCCCAGTTTTTGGAGCAGGCACCCCGGTTGGTTCCTGCCGCCCGCCAGCGCCTGGGCGCTGAGCTGACCACCGAGGTCGCCCGCTACGTCTCGACGGTTCCCTCCGCCGACCCGGAGGTGTTCCTCACCGCGGTCACCGTTGCCCGTCGCGAGCGCGAGGCTGCGGCCCTCAGCCTGGAGCGCGAGCGTCTGGACAGCGTGCGACCCGTGCTCGACGCCCTGCCGCACGCGTTCCCCGAGCGCGGCTGATCGGCCTGCCCTACGGCGTCAATCGCACTGCGCCGCCGTCACCTTCCCGGTGAGCAGGTAGCGGTCCACCGCGTCGTCGATGCAGGTGTTGCCCTTGTTGTAGGCCGTGTGTCCGTCGCCGTCGAGGGTGAGGAGCACTCCGCTGTCGAGCTGCTCGGCTAGCGCGACCGCATCTCCGTACGGTGTTGCCGGGTCGCCGGTCGTTCCGATCACGAGGATCGGCGCAGCCCCACGGGCGTGCACCGGCCGCGGGAAGTCGACCGGCCCGTACGGCCACTGCCCGCAGAGGATGTCGCTGTAGGCGTCGTACTTGCCGAGTACCGGCGCGGCCTGCTCGAGGGCGTTCGCGACGTCCTTCATGTCGCCGGGATCGTCGTCGGAGCCGTATTCGAGGCATCCGATCGCCAAGTTCGAGACGGCGCTGTTGTCGTAATAGGTACCGTCATCTGCGCGTGAGTTGTAGTTGTCGCTCGACGCGAATGCGGTGCTCGCGTCACCGTGCTTCACTCGGGTGAACAGGTCGTTGAGGTCCTGCCACTGCGAGGAGTCGTAGAGGTCGGCGATGATCGCGCCTGCCAGGGTGCTCGAACCGAGCTGGCGGCCATCCGCTGCGGTGATCGGACTCTCGTCGGCATCCTGCAGCAGGGTCGAAACGTCGGTGAGTGCCGTGCTCAGCGTTCCGGTGAAGGCGCAACTGTGGGCACCGATCGCGCGCTCTTCCCCGCGAAGGCAGGCACCCAGGAACGCTTTCAACTCGTGCTCGAATGCCTTTTCCTGCTCCGTGTCGACGGCGGCATCGACGTAGTCGCTGTCACCGGGGTGCGAGAGGTTCCACGGGTCGAGTGCGCCGTCCAACACCATGTGCCCGACCCGCTTCGGAAAGAGGCCGGCGTAGAGCGTGCCGAGATAGCTGCCATAGGAGTACCCGAGATAGTCGAGCTTCTCCTCGCCGAGCAGCACGCGTTCGAGATTCATGTCCCGGGCGACGCTCGTGGCGTCGAGGTGGGCGAGCAGCGCGCCGCTCTGCTTCTCGCAGGCGCGCGCGAATGCCTTCGCCTGCGTCGTCTTCGCCGCCACCCAGGTATCCGAGCCGACCTCGCCCGGCGTGATGCCGTAGAGGTAGTCGTCCAGTTTCGCGTCGGAGAGGCAGGTCACCGGGGTCGACTGTCCGACTCCCCGCGGGTCGAACCCGATCACGTCGAAGTTCTGCTGAACGGTCGGGTCGACCGCCTCGTCGAGCCCGTAGTAGACGAGGTCGCCACCGGACCCGCCGGGGCCTCCCGGGTCGACGAGCAGCGAGCCCTTCTTGGTCCCGGTCGCCGGGTGCTTCACCATGGCGAGTTCGATTGAACCGGCAGCGGGATGCTTCCAGTCCAACGGTGCATGGATCATCGCGCAGCTCATGCCGTTGTCGCAGTCCTCCCAGACCACCTTCTGCTGGTAGAAGCGCGCGGTCGGCTGCAGGGCACTGAGCAGCTTCGCGGGGAGGGTGGGAAGGCTGCACCCCGTGAGCACGAGGCTCAGTGCCACGACGGTCGCGGAAAGGGCAAGGATTCGTCGCACGAGAGCTCCAGAGTGGTCACACCTGGTGCTGAACTGCCCCGCGGTTGCACCATTCTATGAGCGGAACTCGAGCCCGTGCTGCCCCCGTTACGGGGGGCGAACGTACGGAACCCAGCGCCACAGAGATCAGTGCTGGATGAGCGCCAACACCTCGTCGCGGATGCGCTCCATCGCCTCGGGAGTGCCCGCCTCGACGTTGAGCCGCAGGAGCGGCTCCGTGTTGCTCGGGCGCACGTTGAACCACCAGAACGGCTCGTCCCCCGAGACGTTGCCGGTCACGGTCAAACCGTCGAGCTCGTCGAACGAACCGACGCCGGTGAAGGCCTCGACGATGCGGTTGTAGGCGGCCGGGACATCGTCGACCACCGAGTTGATCTCGCCACTCAGCGCGTACGGCGTGTACTTCGCCGAGATCGTCGACAGGGGGCCGGGCTGCGAGCCGAACTCGGCGAGGAAGTGCATGGCGGCGAGCATGCCGTTGTCGGCGCCCCAGAAGTCTCGGAAGTAGTAGTGCGCTGAGTGCTCGCCGCCGAAGATCGCGCCGGTTTGCGCCATCTGATCCTTGATCAGTGAGTGGCCGACGCGCGTGCGGACGGGGATGGCACCCGCCGCTTCGATCGTCTCCGGCACGATATGCGACGTGATGAGGTTGTGAATCACATAAATATCGGGATGATCGGTTGCTGAGCCTGTCGAAGCACGCACCCGGGTGATCTCGCGCAGGGCGACGACAGCGGCCACTGCTGAGGGGGTGACCGCGTCTCCGTGCTCGTCGACGACGAAGCACCGATCGGCATCACCGTCGAAGGCGAGTCCGATGTCCGCGCCGTGCTCGACGACGGCCTTCTGCAGGTCGACGATGTTCTTCGGGTCGAGCGGGTTCGCTTCGTGGTTCGGGAAAGTTCCATCGAGCTCGAAGTACATCGGGATGATCTCGATCGGCAGTGCCGGCAGGCCTGCGGCAGTACCGAGCACCGCGGGCACCGTGAGCCCCCCCATGCCGTTGCCCGCATCCACGACGACGCGGATCGGGCGGATGCCGCTGAGGTCGACGAGCGACCGGAGGTACGCCGCGTAGTCGGCGAGCACGTCGACCTCGCGGAAGGAGCCCTGCTGCTCGACGGGGGTCACGCCGGTGGACAGGTACTCCTGCGCCCGGTCGCGGATCGACTTCAGTCCGGTATCGAAGCTGATGCCCTGCGCGCCGGCTCGACTGAACTTGATGCCGTTGTAGGTGGCCGGGTTGTGACTCGCGGTGAACATCGCGGCCGGGGCATCGAAATGGCCCGACGCGAAGTAGGTCTCATCCGTGGAGCAGAGCCCGATGGAGAGGACATTGCCGCCGCGCGCCTGAACGCCGGTGGCGAATGCCGCGGCGAATTCCGGGGACGAGTCGCGCATGTCGTGGCCGACCACGACATCCGTTCCCGCCCCGATCTCGTCGACAAAAGCCGCACCGAGGGCGGTGACCACCTCGGGGGTGAGTTGCGAACCGACGAGCCCGCGCACGTCGTAGGCCTTGATGAACGGGGTGAGATCGATCGGTGAATCCATGCCTCTCAACTTACCGGGCAGAAGCTGAATCAGGTGGCGAGCCAGGCTGCTAACTGGCGAGAGAGACGTGCCGCACGACCTGCCAGCCCAGCGGCACCGACAGTCTCTCGGCGTGCTTCACGCAGAGGTCGTAGCTGTGCGGCTCTGCGACGAGACTGAGCGGCCCGAGAACTGCCATGGAATCGGCGTAGTCGTAGGTGAGCGTGGCGATCGCGGCGTGCGAACACGCGACCTTGCTGCACAGCCTGACATCCATTTGACCCGAGCCTACGCGACGGCACCGACGCTGCCGCGGATGCTCGCCGGTAGAATTTCAGGATGCCTCGTGCCCACTCCACCCGTTCGGGCTCCGGCGACCGCCACGGTCGCGGTCTCCGCTCGCCGGTGACCGGGCCCGATCTGCCCGCGCTACACAGCCGTGCGGAGCTGTTCGATCTCATCGTCGGATCGACGGCGGAATACCTGAGGGACATCTGGCCCGACGAGCTGGCCAGCGCGACCTTCGAAGTCGCCGCCCTCCCCGCCGAGATCAGCTCGACGAACGGTATCGATCGGTGGCATGTCGACACCGCGGCGCGACGCGTCACGCTCTACCGGCTGCCGATCGAACGATTGGCGCGCATCCAGCGGGGGGACGAGACTCAGCGACGGATGGTCGTCGAGAGTTGCGTCTTCCGGGCGGTGGCCGAGCTCCTGGGCAAAGACCCCTGGGACCTCGCGCCGGAACGCTTCCGGCACCTGTAGCGCAGAAAGCGCTCTAGCCGTAGACCCGGATCGGCGTGGAGACGGGCGTCGGCGGGCTGGCCGCGAACGACGCGAGCTGTCCGTCACCGAGATAGCTGACGGATGCCGCCACTCGCCCCGAGGAGACCACCGAGTAGGTCGCGCCGGGGGTGACATCCGCCACCGAGGAGCCGTTCGCCGGAACCGTCACCACGATCGGTGTCCCCCCGCCGGCGGGCGTCAGCGTGACCGTCGCCGCCTTCGCACTCGCGTTCGCCACGCTGAGCAGCGGCGCAGGACCGGGGGCCACGGCCAGCTCACTCCTGCCGCGCTGTGCGGCTGCACCCGCGAACCAGGCGAAGTCGGTAGCCCGGCCGGTGCCGACCGTCGACGTGCGGGCAGCGGCGACCACCGGCTGGTCGGTGACCACACGGATGGTGTAGCTGCCGTCGGGGTAGGAGCCGAGCGGCACCTCCGTGACCAGACCCGCGCGCAGGGTCAGCCGCGCCGTGGTCTCGACCGAGTTCGCCGCCGTCTGCGGCACGATCGTGATCTCCGCGTGCGCATCCGTCGTCCCCGGCACGAGCAGTCGGACGATGGAGCTCAGGTCGGCGGATCCGGCCTCGCCCTGCCGAGCGAAGGTCGCCGTGGTGTTGGACAGCAGCACACCGGGGATGGTGACATCGCGCGCGGGGCCGGTCGTCGCGCCGACGATGTCGACGCCTCCAGGCTCAAGGGTGCGCACGATGGTCTGCTGCAGGTTCGCCACGATCGGTCCGCCACGACTCTCGACCTGAACGACGGGCGCTTCGATGCCCGGGGCGAAGGCAGCGAGCGAGAAGATGCGCTGGGCACCGGCGGGAACGACGATGCCGTCGGTCCCGGTGCCGACGACGACGCCTTGCGCGGAATAGGTGGTGAGCGACACGGTGGAGGACACGCCACTGGGGTTGCTCAGGGTGATGAGGGTGGTGCGGCCGGTCGCGGTCGACCCACCGACCAGCCAACTGTCGGCGCCGCCGACCGGGCAATCCGCCGCGGCGAGTCCGACGATGTCTCCGGATGCTGCTGCCTGCGTCTGACTTCCGGCGAACAGCACCGGCTTTGCCGATGCCGGCACGCTCAGGAGGGTCGGGGCGACGGACAGGGTGTTCTCCGTGGTCGGCAGCGCGGAAGTGTCGACGACGTCGCGGTTCGATGCGGAGCGCACGTTCGGCCGCCCGAACGACGAGGCCTGCGTGGCCCCGGCGCCGGTGTCATCGCCGAGACGGAGCAGCGGACCGGCGCAGACCCGCTGCTGCGAGGTCGACACCGGGGTCACGAGTTCGGAGGGAACCTCGACGGTGTGGCTCGGCAGCGGCACCAAGGTCGCGCCGAGGATCGCGGCGGCGGCGACCGCGGTGCCGATCGCGCCGGCGAGCACGCGGGCGCTGAGCACGACGACGCCCCGGGCACCGAGCTTCTGCTTGGGTTCCGACCAATCGCCGTCATCGGTCTCGGCGACCCCGACGAAATCGTCGGTGGCGAGGGCATCACCGACCGGCTCACCGCCGAGGGGCGACTCCTGTGCGAGCTCGTCATCGCGGTCAGCCATGGTCCTCCTCCTCGGCGTCGAAGGTGCTCGCCGGCGTCGCAGCCGATGCGCCGCTGACGGTGGTGCGCCGTCGACGACGGCCGGTCGGGATGCCGAGCAGCAGGGCGAGCCCGAAGACGATACCCTGCCCGATCAGCACGACCCGTCCCCACGCGGTGGCGGTGTTCGCCGGCTGACCACTCGTGTCGACCGGTCCGGCGTCATCGACGCGCCAGAGCAGTCCGCTCGAGGTGCTGCCGACGGCCGCCAGTACGGGGTTACCGTCGAGGGCCTCCGAGGCACGCTGGTGCACGGCAGGATGCCCGTCCGCGGGGGTGAGCACGACGAACCCGATGGAGAACTTTGCCAGTTCCCTCTGGGCATCCAGGCCGCTTTGCGAAGCGAGGTTGCCAGCCAGATTGGCGAGGCTGCGGCCGTTGCGCGGCAGAGTGGTCGTGGTCGCACTGAGCGTGGACTGATCGTCGAGGGTCGCACCGGAGCCTCGCTCCAGCTGCGCGATGAGGCTGTCTCCGGCGTGCGGGGTGAGTACGAGCGTCCCGATGCCGGGGTGACTCTCGGCCTCGGCCGCGACAACGGCGGGCAGCACCCGGCCGTCGCTCTCTCGCACCACCGGCTCGGGGAGGTACTGGGCGCCGAGCAGCGGGATGGCGAGGATGACGGTGGTCGCCGAGGCGAGCACTGCGAGCGGGATGGATGCCCGGCCCAGCGCGTCGAGCGCGACCAGTACGGCGCCGATCAGCCCCAGCCAGAACAGGCTGAGCGCGGCGCCCGGCCAGATGGAGGCGACGGATGCCCCGCTCACCGACACTTCGATGCGGGAGCCGATCACCGCCGTCGCGAAGCCGAGCAGGGCGATCGCGAGGGAGGGGACGGAGCGGCGGGTACCACGGACGAACAGAGCCATCAGGGCGAGTGCGGCGACCGGCAGCAGCAGAGCGGCGACCACGATCGCGGCACCCGCCCCGGGCAGCGACAGCGCGCTTGCGGCGCGGGTCCAGCCGTCGAGGCCGGGCGCAGCGGCACCGAGAGCGAGCTGCCACGCACTGGTCTCCGCGCCACCCACCGGCACCCCGGGCTCCGCCAGCAGGGCGAGCGGGTTGCCGCGCTGCAGCTGCTGGATGACCAGCGGGGCGAAGAGCGCGGCGAGCGGCACCGGAATGGCGATCAGACGCAGCACCGCCGTCGGGCGGGAGAGCAGCCAGGCCAGCCAGCCGATCAGCAGTGCGGGGATGAGGATAGGAGCCGACGCCCCGACGGTGGCGAGAAGGAGAGCCGCTGTGGCTCCGGCCGCCCATGAGCGCGGCGCGGCCAGGGCGGCGAGCACCAGCCACGGGAGGAGCAGATGGGCGATGACCGCACCGAGGTGCCCGTCTCCGAGGGATCCGAGCAGCGAGGGCGCCAGCGTGTAGAGCAGGGCCGCGACGGCGGGCAGCCACGGTCGCATGGTCACCCGGCGGGCAGCGAACCAGGCGCCGAGGGCGGAGAGCGGCAGCGCAAGCAGGTAGAGAAGCACGACGCCGAAGGACGGTGACCAGAAGGTGATCGAGCCGAGAACGGCCAGCACGTAGGCGAAGGGATCGGATGCGCCGACGAATCCGCCGCCGATCTCACGCCAGCCGTATCCGACGTGGCTCCACAGTTCACCGGGAGTGACGGAGAGTGGCAGCAGTCCCCCGCCGACCAGCGACTGCGCGCTGAGGATCGGACCGAGTGCGATGACACCGATCAGCGCGGCGAGCACCACGATCCACAGGCCGCCGTGCGCGATGAACCCCGCGACGGGTTCGGCCGGACCGGCGGATACCGCGGCATGGGTGGTTGCGGCCTCGCGCGCCTGAAGGCGGCGTTCGCGCACGTCGCGCGCGGACATCCGCAGCGGCGTTATCGCTCCCCAGCCGACCCGGCGGGTGCGACGGATGCGGCGCCGCGCGCCGGGCACCGCGCCGGTGAAGGCCGCCGCGAAGGCGGCGCTGAACTCACCGCCGACCGACCCCGGTCGTTTCGCCAGGATCTGGCCGACCGCGCGGAAGAACGCGAGCGGCACCAGACTGAGCCAGTGGACGGGCAGGGCCGCGGCGGGTGCATAGACGAGACGGCGATGCAGCTGGGCGGCGCGGGCGATGCGGGCGCGTCGGGATGCGGAGACAGTGCGCCGACCGAGGGTCTCTGCGGGTCCCGCCGAGGAGACCTTCGCACCCGGAACCAGTGCGACGCGGAAGCCTGCGAGACGGGCACGCACGCAGAAGTCGAGCGCGGCATCAATGCTCGGCAGTGCCGGATCGAAGCCGCCGAGGGCGCTGAAGACCGAGCGACGCACCAGCATGCCGTTCGCGGCCACGGCGAGCGCGTCATCCTGAACGTCGTGTTGGGCCTGGTCGAGCTCGCCCTCGACCAGCAGCACCGAGCGGCCATATCGGGTCATGGTCTCACCGAATTCGGCGATCACGTCGGGCTGCTCGAGCCGCATCAGCTTCGGCCCGGCGATCGCCACCGACGGAGAGATCTCGACCGCGGCGAGCAATTGTGCGAGGGCGGCGGGCTCCGGCGCGTTGTCGTGGGCGAGCAGCCAGAGCCATTCGTCGTCGGGCGGGGAGGCGGAAGACGACTCCTGCGACGGCCCGACGTGCAGCGCGCGCTCGACCGCGGAACCGAAGGGCTGGGCCCGAGTCGTCACCAGCTGAGTGGGGCCGGATGCCGCCAGCAGCTCCGCAGTGGAATCCGACGACCCTGCGTCGACGGCCACAATCGCGTCGGGGCGCCGGGTCTGCGCGGCGATCGCCGCGAGGGTTCGCCCGAGGTACGCCGCCCCATTGCGGGCGACGAGGATCACGGTGACTCTCGCTTGCATCTAGACGACCCTATGCGCGCCGCGCGTCAGGCACGTCGGGACACCCCGGGCGGGCCGGAATGTTCAGGCGCGCTTGCGCAGCTTGCGACGTTCGCGCTCGGACAGGCCACCCCAGATGCCGAACCGCTCATCGTTCTGCAGCGCGTATTCGAGGCACTGGGTGCGCACCTCGCACGACACGCAGATCTTCTTCGCGTCGCGAGTCGATCCACCCTTTTCAGGGAAGAACGCCTCCGGATCGGTCTGTGCGCACAGCGAATCCGACTGCCACGCGAGCGCGTTGTCGTCTTCGGTTACGGGCTGACGAACCCCCGGCACCCCCAGCCGGACGGGGTCGACGAACCAGTCTTCCGGCACACCGCGCCGGGTTCCACTGGCAGTGCTGTTCTCTTCGAACGCCATAGCACAAGCTCCCCTCCGCGATGAGTACGACGTGCCACATTCGCGTTAGGGATAATTACACCCGTGTAGTTACCCCGGAGTCAAGTCGCAGATCGTAAAGCCTCGATGCGGCGTCGAGGGTTCACGACGCGCCGTGACCCCTGATCGAGTGACACGCCCGAGATCGGACTAGACGTTTCGAGTCAGCACGACTAGATCGCGGCGACGGCGGTGCGCGCGTCCCACGCGCTCTGCACCATCTCGCGCAGGCTGTGCCGCATCTCCCAGTCGATATCCCGCGCGGCGAGATCGCCGGCCGCAACGATCCGGGCCGGGTCGCCGGGGCGACGCGCGGCGATCTCCGGCGTGAACGGGATGCCGGTGACCTCCGAGATCGCGGTCATGATCTCGCGCACGGAGACTCCGTTGCCGCTGCCCAGGTTGTAGGCGGCCTCGATCGGCTCGCCGTCATCCAGTCGTCGCGCCGCGGCGACGTGCGAGAGCGCGAGGTCGGCGACGTGGATGTAGTCGCGCACGTTGGTTCCGTCGGGCGTCGGGTAATCATCGCCGTTGATCTTCGGTGTGCGCCCCTCGACCAGCGCGTCGAAGACGAGCGGGAAGAGATTGTGCGGGCTGGTGTCGTAGATGCTCGGGTCGCCGGACCCGACGACGTTGAAGTAGCGCAGGGAGGTGTGGCGGGTGCCATAGGCGACCCCGGCATCTCGCAGTAGCCACTCGCCGATGAGCTTCGATTCGCCGTAGGGCGAGGCGGGGGCCTTCGGTGTGTCTTCGGTGACCAGATCGACGTCGGGCGTTCCGTACACCGCGGCGCTGGAGGAGAACACGATCCGATCGACGCCGCGGTCCTTCATCGCCGCGAGGAGCGTGGCGGTTCCCGTGACGTTCTGCTCGTAGGTGTGCAGCGGTCGTTGCACAGAAACCCCGGCGTACTTGTAGCCGGCGACGTGGATGACCCCGGTGACGTCGAAGCGGTCGATCGTGTCGACGATGGCGTGCTTATCGAGGATCGTGGCATGCACGAAGGGGATGCCGTCGGGCACGAAGGCCGCGAATCCGCTGGACAGGTCATCGAGCACGATCGGGGACATTCCCGCCGCATCCAACGCCCGAACCACATGTGCACCGATATAGCCGGCTCCGCCGGTCACAAGCCACGTCATGCCCTCAGGCTAGCGGCGCAGCGACGGTCGGTCGGGAACGCGACGGTAGCCGTCGCGCGAAATGCTGACGATGGTGCCGACGATCGCTGTCGCCGAGAGGAGTCCGAGTACCGTGAGAATGATCATGGCAGAAACGCTACGTATTGCGATTTCCTGCCAACAGTGGCAGTCTTGCCGCAGACCGGTTCATTACTGCCATTACCAGGAAGCAGCTGTCCCATGCTGAAGAAAGTCGTCTGCCTCGTCCTCCCGGAGGTCGCCCCGTTCGAATTCGGCGTGATCTGCGAGGTGTTCGGCATCGACCGCAGCGCGACCGGCGGCCCGACGTTCGACTTCACCGTCGCCACGGCCGTTCCCGGTCCCGTGCGAACCAGCCTCGGCTTCGAGATGCTGATCACCGAGAACCTCGAGGTGGCGGCCGACGCCGACCTGATCGCCGTTCCCGCGCACGCGATCGGACGGGTCGATGAGGCGTACCTCGAGGTCATCCGGGCTGCGGAGGCGCGAGGGGCATGGGTGCTCAGCGTCTGCAGCGGGGCGTTCGCTCTCGCCGAGGCGGGCATCCTGAACGGGCGCCGCAGCACCACCCACTGGATGCACACCGACCGTCTGGCCGCACACTTTCCGCAGACCACGGTCGACCCCGACGTGCTGTTCGTCGATGATCGCAAGGTGGTGACCAGCGCGGGCACGGCATCCGGCATCGATGCCGCGCTGCACATCGTGCGCAAGGAGCACGGCGCGGCCGCGACCAACGTGATCGCCCGCCGCATGGTGGTGCCCCCGCAGCGTGACGGCGGTCAGGCCCAGTACATCGACTACCCGGTGAACGAGGAGTGTGCCGACTCCTTCGCCGAAGTCGCCGAGTGGATGCTGCAGAACCTCCATGAGGACCTGACGGTCGAGCAGCTGGCGCGCCGCGCCCTCATGTCGCCGCGTACCTTCGCTCGACGGTTCCGCGCCGACATGGGCACCACGCCCGCCGCCTGGCTCAACAAGCAGCGCATCATGCGCGCCCAGCACCTGCTCGAGCGCACCGACGAGCCGCTGGAGCGCATCGCGGCGGAGACCGGCTTCGGAGCGGCTGCGGTGATGCGGCACCACTTCCTCAAGGTGCTGCAGACCACGCCGACCGCGTACCGCCGCGCCTTCGGGCGGCGGCTCGTCGGCTAGACATCGCCCAGCGGAGCGTTGAGGAGAAACGGCGAGTTCTTGCCAGAAGACTCCTGACCTAGCGGGCGCGACGGTTTTGGCGCCATCTTCCATAGTGTGGCTATCGCCCAAGCGAGCAAAGCAATCTGGAAGGCGTTCCGTATCGTTGCGGTGATTAGCATCCAGAACTCGAGTCGCACCAAAGCGAGGAAGAACCACGGAAATATGACCTGGGTCAGACCAGCAGCTATCGCCGCAAGCGCCGCAGGTACTCGGAACAATCTGGGGCTCCATAGCAGCCCGACCACCACCGGCACAGCCAGCATCATCACGTACTGCGGCGAACCGACCTTGTTGAACACCACCACGCTCGCGAGGAGCGCAAGCGTCATCACAGGAATGAGCGCAGCATTCTCTGCATTATGGCGCTGAGCCCGAAGGCCGAGCGTGAATATCGCAGCGAGCGCAACGACAGACAACACTGAGACGATGGTGCCTGCGATGGTCGATCCGTTTCCCGTGACCTCGAATGCCTTGATCATGTCGTTGTAGATCGGGTGGGAACCATCGAGGCCGAGCGCGGCGAGCCAGAGCCAGATGGTGGCGACCGGTGCCCCGACCTCCAGGCCACGGGTCCCCTGCGCTGCGGCGAAAGTGAACACATCGAGTCCGCCACCGATTACGACGGCGACGATGATGATAGAAATGGAGATCCCAACGGCGACACGTGCGACTCGCCACCGGTCGCCGGTTGCAAACAGCGCAAGAACGATCATTGCCGGCCACACCTTCAGCCAGGCGGCAACGGTTAGGAGCGTTGCGGCCAGCGCGGGTCTAGTGAGCGCGAAGAGCAACCCCGCAACGGAAATGGGCACCGCGACGGAATCGAGCCGAGTGAGAGTGAGCGCGCCGGTAAGCCCCATGAACACTAGCCACCACCACGCCGCGACTTTCGACCTATCGCGACTCCAACGGAGAACGAGGATAAAAGCCATCGCGTTGAGCGCCTCGACCAATAGCATCCAGCCGAGGGCGTATTTCGCACCCGCGACCAACGCGATGATCATCGGGACAGCAGCGAGTGCTGGGTAAACGGACGGTGTTGTCACCCCCGGCCACATTCCGTCCACAGCCCCTCGAGCCCAAGGCTCGTAATACACCAGGACATCACCGAGTGATCCGTATCGAGCGATCCACACCAGGATGAGATTTACTGCGATGAATGCTAGCCACAACACCCATGACGACTCGACCAGCCGATGGACGAATCCGGGAATCTGGAGACCCCGCAGCCGGCGCACCTACTCCCCCGTTGTCGCGAGGAACACGGTTCCCTCGCCGCGGAACGCGAGTGTTCCCTCCTCCGGGGTGACGAAGTACGCCTCACCCCGACGGATCTCCGTCGACGACACCGCTCCGGTGATAGTCATCGACCCGGCCGTGCACAGCGCGATCGCCGGCCCCTCGATGCGGTAACCGGCATCGCCGGTCGCCCGCACCATCAGGAAGTCGGGCACGTCCGGGCGGAAGATCTGCACGGTCGGCGCCGGCTCCGAGGGGCGGAGGTACGGCACGGGAGCCGTACTGAAGTCGAGCACGCTCAGCAATTCCGGTACGTCGACGTACTTGGGCGTGAGGCCACCGCGCAGCACGTTGTCGGATGCTGCCATCAGTTCGACACCGAGACCCTGCAGGTAGGCGTGGATGTTGCCGGCCGGCAGATACAGAGCCTCGCCCGCGGCAAGGGTCACCCGGTTGAGCAGCAGGGAGATCACGATGCCCGGGTCTCCCGGATATTCGCGGGCGAGATCGATCACCGTGGCGAACTCGCGTGGGAAGCCCGACGTCTCCAGTGCGAGAGGTGCGATGTCCGACACCAGCCGAACGAGGGTGGGTACACCCGCGCCGTTGGACAGGAGCCATTCGAAGGTCGTGCGGAGCGCGTCATCCGCCTCCAAGGAAGCGAGCAGGTCTTCGAGGGGCTGGGGCTGCGGGTCTTCGCGCCTCTGGGCGGCGTCGAGCAGGGCGTGCACGATCTGCCGCGTCTCGTCGAGCGACCGGAACCCGCACAGCGCGTCGAAGGTCTCGCTGAGCGCGAAGATCATCTCCGGCTTGGCGAAGGCGTCCTTGTAGTTGCGGTTGGGGGCGTCCAGGGGAATGCCGAGCGCGTTCTCGCGCTCGAAACCCTCGCGCGCCTGCTCCGGGGTGGGGTGCGCCTGAAGTGAGAGGGCGGATGACGCGGCCAGCACCTTCAGCAGAAACGGAAGCTGCCCCGCTCCCACCGCCCCACCGAGCGTCTTCGCCGGGTCTTTCTCGATCCAGTCGAGCAGGGTGGCCGATCCCTCGGCCTGGGTCGAGTCGACGATGCGACTCGGCGAGCCGGGGTGCGCCCCCAGCCACAGCTCGGCCTCGGGCTCTCCGCTCGGGGTGGTGCCCAGCAGGTCGGCGATCGCCGAGGTCGATCCCCAGGCATAGGGGCGAGGAGTGTTGGCGATCTTGACGAACATGTACTGCACTCTTTCCGAGGTGAATTGGGCTGATCTGCTTGGCAGCGATCTACAAAGCGTGCTCCGCGTCAGTGAGGGCCCGTGCACCAAAAGTACAGCGCCGCCCCGGGGATTCCGGCATCGCCTTAGAGTCGGAGGGATCTATGAGCGCCACGGCGCCCTCGGTCCCTGAACCTGTCGATCGGTCCCTGAGCCCGTCGAAGGGCACCCGCACGAGCAACGGAGCAGAACACAATGACGTCATTCGAGCCCATTCCCAGCGACTTCTACGGTTTCGAGAACGCGCTGAGCGACCAGGAGAAGCAGACCATCATGGCGCTGCGCGAGTTTCTCGATACGGAGGTGCGCCCGATCATGAACGACCTCTGGATGAACGCGGAGTTCTTCCCCCGGTCGATCGTGAAGGGGCTCGCCGACCTCGGCCTGTTCGGGCAGCCGTGGGTGGAGACCCAGCAGTTCGAGAACAGTGCGGTCTTCCGCGGCTGGGTCGCGCTGGAGCTGGCCCGCGTCGATGCCTCGATCGCCACCCTGGTCGGCATGCAGAACGGTCTGGTGATGGGCTCCATCGCCGTCGCCGGCTCGCCGGAGCAGCGCGCAGAGTGGCTGCCGAAGTTCGCCAGCGGAGAGCTGCTCGGCGCGTTCGGCCTCACCGAGCCACTCTCGGGCTCCGACACCGCGCAGGGACTGCAGACGGTGGCGAAGCGCGACGGCGACAACTGGATCATCAACGGCGCCAAGCGCTGGATCGGCAACGGCTCGATCAGCGACGTCACGATCGTCTGGGCCCGCGACGCCGACGACAACCAGGTCAAGGGCTTCATCGTTCCCACCAGCACTCCGGGCTACTCGGCCACCCGCATCGAGAACAAGCAGGCGCTGCGCATCGTGCAGAACGCCGACATCGTGCTGACGGATGTCGTGGTGCCGGAGGCGAACCGCCTCCAGGGCTCCAAATCCTTCCGCGAGACGGCCGCCGTGCTGCGCCTTACCCGCGCGGAGGTGGCGTGGGCGGCGATCGGCAACTCGATCGGCGCCTACGAGGCCGCGGTCGCCTACGCCGGCGAGCGCATCCAATTCGGCAAGCCGATCGCCTCCCACCAGCTCATCCAGGAGCTGCTCGCCAAGAGCCTCGGCAACATCACCGCCTCGATCGGTCTGGTGACGCGCGTCTCCGCGATGCTCGACGAAGGCACGCAGCGCGACGAGCATTCCTCCCTGGCCAAGGAATTCACCACCAGTCGGATGCGCGAGACCGTGGCCTGGTGCCGCGAGCTGTTCGGCGGCAACGGCATCGTGATGGACTACGGCGTCGTCAAATACTTCGCCGATGCCGAGGCGATCTACTCCTACGAGGGCACGCGCGAGATGAACACCCTCATCGTCGGGCGCGCAATCACGGGCATCGCCGCGTTCGTCTAGTACCGCGCTTCGACAAGCTCAGCGACCGTGCGGTCGCTGAGCTGGTCGACGGGCCCGAGCTTGTCGACGGGCCCGAGCTTGTCGACGGGCGGAGCACTCACGCAATCCTGTTCCTCTAAACTCGCCCGGTGAGTTCCGACGCCGCTGCGCCCGTGCACGATCCCGCCGCCGACGGGGGTGCCTGCGTTCTCGTCATCATCCCCACCTATGACGAGTACGAGAATCTTCCCCAGATCATCGCGCGAACGCTGGTCACTCTGCCGAAGGCGAACGTGCTCGTCGTCGATGACGGCAGCCCCGACGGCACCGGCGAGCTGGCCGATGAACTCGCCGCGGCCGACGACCGAATCCGCGTGCTGCACCGCACTGGCAAGGCCGGTCTCGGTGCGGCCTACCTCGCGGGATTTCGCTGGGGACTGGAGCGCCCCTACGACGTGCTGGTCGAGATGGACTCCGACGGCTCCCACCCGCCGGAGAGTCTCGTGCCGATGCTGGCAGAGCTCGCTGGCCCGAGGATCGGCCTTGTCATCGGCTCCCGCTGGGTTGAGGGCGGGGCCATCGTCGACTGGCCACGCTCCCGCGAACTGCTCAGCCGTGCCGCCAACATCTACGCCCGTGCCGCGCTGGGCATACGAGTCAAAGACGCGACCGGCGGCTTCCGCGCCTACCCAGCCGTCGTGCTCCGCTCAATCGACCTCAGCGGCATCGACCACGAGGGCTACTGCTTCCAGGTCGACCTGACCCTGCGAGTGTTCTCCGCCGGATATAACGTCGTGGAGGTGCCAATCGTGTTTAGGGAGCGCGAGTTCGGCGTCTCCAAGATGAACGGCATCATCGTGCTCGAGGCTTTGATCAAGATCACCGCGTGGGGCATCGGGCGTCGCGCGAGCCAGCTGCGGCATCTGCTCGGCTCCCGCGCTTCCGTACCGAGGTCGTCTAGCCTCTAGGCATGGCAATACTCGACAGTCGCGGCTTCCGTCTGGGCTTCGCGACTCTCACGATCTTCTCCACGATCGCCAGCGATTTCTGGCGCGACCTGACCACCTGGTACGGATACGGTGCCGTCGTGCTCGTCATCGTGGTGAGCACCGTGCTGCTGCTGGTGCGCAACCGCAAGACGATCCGCCTATCGCGACTGCCGTACCCGCTGATCGCGTTTCTCGCTCTTGCCATCGCCTCGATCGCCTGGTCGGCGTATCGACCCGAGACCGTGCTCGCCGCGGTGACCCAGACCCTGACCAGTCTTGCCGCCGTCGTCATCGCGGCGCTGCTCAGCTGGGCCGAACTGCTACGAGTGCTCGGGTGGGTGTTCCGACTCATCCTGGGGCTGTCGTTCGTATTCGAGTTCATCGTCTCGGCGTTCATCCGGCACCCGATCTACCCGGTCTGGGTGGTGCCGGATGACCCCGCTCACCCGGCGAAGCTTCTCTACTGGTCCCGGGATCTGCTGTTCCAGGGCGGCAAGATCCAGGGCATCGTCGGCAACTCCAGCCTCCTCGCCCAGGCTGCTCTGCTCGGGCTCATCGTGTTCGGCATCCAACTCGCCGCCCGCTCCGTCGGCCGCGCCGGCTGGGTGTGGCTCGCCGTGGCGCTGGTCGCGATCGGACTCACCCGCTCGGCGACGATCTTCCTCGCCATCGCGGCGCTGCTGGTCGTGACACTGGCCGTGGTCCTGGTCCGTCGGGCGCGGACGCCCCGTGCGCGCGCGGGGACCTATGGCGGGATCGTCGCGGTAGTGGTGGTGCTCGTCGCCGGCGCGATCGCGTCGCAGCGCGTCATCCTGTCTCTGCTCGGGAAGAATTCGGAGCTCACCGGGCGCACGGAGATCTGGCAGCACGTCATCCACACCTGGTTGGAGCGCCCGGCATTGGGCTGGGGCTGGATCAGCTACTGGGTGCCCTGGGCCCACCCGTTCACCGACAAGAAGCTGCTCTATGTCGAGGCCGGCGGCGTGCAGGTGCTGCACGCGCACGACGCCTGGCTCGACGTGCTCTTCCAGCTCGGCGTGGTCGGCCTCGTCGTCTTCGCCACGCTCGTGCTGTCGACGCTGTGGCGCTCGTGGCAGCTGGCTGTCGACCGCAGCTTCACCGGGCCGAAGGACAGTGGTTCGTACAGCTGGCTGTCGCTGCTGCCCTTGCTGGTGCTCGTGGCCCAGCTGATCCAGAGCATCGCCGAGAGTCGAATCCTGGTGGAGGGCGGATGGCTGCTGCTCATCCTCTGGGCGGTCAAGACCAAGTGGGATCGCAGCGTGCCCGAACTGCTCGAGGGTCGTCCGAGGCGAGCGGGATGAGGTCATCCGCCCCGACAGCGCTGGATGTCGCGGAGAATTTCTTCGCGTCGCCCCGGCTCTCGTCCGCCCTCACCCTCGTCATCGTCGCGACGGAACTCGCGTCGGTGCTGCTGAGGGATGTGATCGGCTGGCCCGGTGCCCTGGCCGTGCTGGGCGGGTTGGTGGTTCTCGCCTCCCTCTCGCTGCTGGCGCAACGGCACATGATCGAGTGGAACGGCCTGCTGCCGATCTCCCTGATGGTGTTCGTCGGCTGGGCGGCGATCTCGGTGTTCTGGAGCCAGTATCAGTGGGCGACCGTCGGCAGCATCCTCTATCTCGGGGCCGTGACGCTGCTCGGCATCTACGTGGCGCTGGTGCGCGACACCATTCAGATCGCCCGTGCGTTCGGCGACGTGCTGCGGGCTGCTCTGCTGCTGTCGCTTGCGCTGGAGATCTTCTCCGGGGTACTGATCGACACCCCTCTGCCTTTCCTCGGAGTTGCCGGCAATCTCGCCGATCTGGGGCCGATCCAGGGCATCTTCGGCGGTCGCAATCACCTCGGCGTGATCGCCTTGATCGCCATGGTCACCTTTGGCCTGGAGCTTCGGACCAAGTCGGTCCGTCGCGGCACCGCGATCGCCTCGCTCGTGCTGGCGGCAGCGCTGTTGCTTCTCTCGCGCTCCCCCGTCGGCATCGGCACCCTCGTGATCGTTCTCCTCGCCGCGATCGCGCTCTACGGCATCCGTCGGCTGAAGCCGCAGCACAAGCGCATCGGCCAGATCGTGCTGTTGGTCGTCGCGCTGCTCGCGGCCATCTTCGCCTGGGCGTACCGCACTCCCGTCATCAATGCCTTCGCCGCCAGCAGCGAGCTGACCAAACGACTGCGCCTCTGGCAGCAGGTGCGCCTGCTGAATCCCGCGCACGAGCTCGAGGGCTGGGGGTGGATCGGTCAGTGGCGCCGCAGCATTCCGCCCTACTCGAGTATCGTCGACGCTCCCACCTCCGCCCTGAATGCCTACCTCGACGTGTGGTTGCAGGTCGGTCTGATCGGGCTGCTGCTGTTCGTCGGGCTGCTCGGGCTCGCGTTCATCCGTTCGTGGCTGCTCGCCTCCCGGCAGCGCAGTGTCGTCTACGCCTGGCCGGCGCTCGTGCTGGTGGTGCTCATCATCTCGTCGTTGGCCGAGAGCTCGATTCTGGTCGAGTTCGGCTGGCTGACCTTCGTGGTGTGCTCGGTGAAGGCGGCGCGGGAGCTGAGTTGGCGGCGGGCTTTGAGCGTTGGCGCGCCCCCCGCGTAGCCACCTCCAAAGCTACCGCAGCAGCTGGTATAGGCGAATTGCCAGCTTCGAGGCAGCGACGTCAGGGACAGTAGATCGAGGGGTCGGCGTCGGTTCCGCAATGCAGACAGTCCGTCACACCGACGCCCTGGAGCCGCCCCCCGATCGAGGTTGGGTAGGATCGACGTTTGACAACCCGGCATTCGCATAACAGGAGACATCGAATCGCGTGACTCACTCATCTACGGTCATCCGGCTCGAAGACGTATCTAAGCGGTTCGTCGTCCACAAGGAGAAGAGCCTCAAAGAACGACTGGTTAGCCGTGGCAGACGATCCCGTGAGGACTTCTGGGCGCTCAAGGACATCTCCTTCGACATCCAATCGTCGAGCACAGTCGGCCTTATCGGAGCCAATGGTTCGGGCAAGAGCACGCTGCTCAAGGTGATCGGTGGAATCATCGAGCCGACTGCCGGAGAGGTTCTTCGCAAGGGTCGACTCGCAGCCCTGTTGGAATTGGGTGCGGGATTCCATCCCGATCTCACCGGACGTGAGAACGTGTACCTCAACGCCGCCATCCTTGGGATGAGTCGCCAGGAGACAGAACTGCGCTTCGACCAGATCGTCGATTTCTCGGGCATCGAAGCGTTCATCGATACGCAGGTCAAGTTCTATTCGTCCGGTATGTACGTCCGCCTCGCGTTTGCCGTTGCAGTTCATGTCGACCCTGAGATTCTCCTCGTAGATGAGGTACTCGCGGTCGGTGATGAGCCGTTCCAGCAGAAGTGCCTTGACAAGATCCGGTCGTTCCAACGGGATGGGCGAACGATCATCATGGTCACTCACTCCCTGGCCACCGTCGGAGATATGTGCGACCGGGCGATCGTGATGGATCACGGCGACATGCTGTTCGACGGAGACGTCTCCACCGCGCTGCACACGCTGCGCGATACGTTCCGCAAGGAGGAAGAAGTTGAGCACGAGGAGGAGCCTTACCTCCCGACCATAGAGGCCGCACGACTCATCGATATAGCCACAGATCTCGAGATCGATCGGGTCTACGCCGGCCAGTCCCTTCGCATGGAGGTCGACATCCATTCCGAGAAGGAGATGTCGCAGTGGATCGTGGGGATGGGCATCGAGGGAAACCTCGGCCAAGCCGTCTTCGGCACGAATACGGAACGCCTGGGAATCGAGACGACCCCTTTTGTCGGCGACAAGACCGTCGCCTTCGAACTCCCGCGCGTTCAGCTCGGAACGGACCGCTTCACAATGCATGCCTCGCTAGGAACGGTTGAGCGGGGCACCTTCCAGAAGATCCCGCAAATTCTCGCATTCGACGTCGAGGACGGAACAAGGAATGTCGGGACCCTGTCGATCGACGCAACGGCACGAGTGGTCAAATGACTAGTAGGACCAGCCAGACAAGGACGCAGGACGCATGAGCAACGCTTCCAAGAGCCGACCCGATGAGATGTTCGCCGACACTCTTCAGAACATCAGCCCGCCGAAAGGGGTGATAGCGGGCACAGTGCACACAGTTCGCGCGATCATCGACCGCCGCGACCTCCTATTCCTTCTGGTCCAGCGCGAGTTCAAGGCACGCTACAAAGACAGCTCGTTCGGAGTGCTGTGGAGCCTCATCCGCCCGCTGGCGATGCTGCTCATCTATTACGTGGCCGTGGGCAAGTTCCTCGGTGCCGAGCGACACATCCCCGATTTTGCCATCTACGTCTTCTCTGGCCTCACTGCTTGGTCGTTGTTCTCTGAGATCATCTCGGCGGGCACCGGCTCCATCGTTAATAACGCTGGGCTGATCAAGAAGGTGGACCTCCCCCGCGAGATCTTCCCGCTGAGTGCCATCGGAACCGCCCTGGTCAATTTCGGCATCCAGTTTGTCGTTCTGCTGATCGCAACGTTCGCACTTGGCGCTCCCCCCCGGCTCGATGCGCTCTGGCTGGTCCCGATCTCGGTGATAGTAATCACCGCATACGCCCTCGGCATCACGTTGCTGCTTTCCGCCTGGAACGTCTACCTCCGCGATATCCAACACCTTGTCGATATCGCATTGCTGGTGCTGTTCTGGGCCTCTCCCATCACGTATTCCTATGCGATGGTTCACGACGTGCTCAAAGGGGGGTTCCTGGAACAGCTGTTCCTCGCCAACCCCGTTACACCCGCTGTCCTGGCCTTTCAACACGGCATGTGGTCGCCAGGGGCGGCGGACACGATCCCCGGGGATCTGGGATGGCGCCTGCTCGCAACGTTCGTCCTCAGCCTCCTCCTCGTGGCCGTGGGACAGCGCGTATTCTCACGACTCGAAGGCAACTTCGCGCAGGAGCTTTAACTCGCCGACGGCGAGATCGACAGTCTCGATTCCCGCGGTGATCCGCGGCAGAGTCATTACAACATTGGGGTAACCGGAACTCATGCGACGAATAGTCAAAGCAATCTATTGGCGAATCATCTCGGTCATCGCGCGAATGTCCCGCTCGGTCGAGGCACTCAACGAGGGGTTCGCGCCGCAGGGGAGCCTGTCCACGGGCCCGCACCAGCCCATGTCTGCCTTGCGTGATGCCGTGGCTCTCCTCGGGGTTTCTACGAATCGTTTGGAGTCGCGACTCGAAAGCATCGCTGTAACAACCACGAATGTGGTCGATCGCCTGGTGTACTCGCTCGTGCTCGCAGAGGTGAGCTCTCTCCCCGCGGAATCCAAGATCGTTGTTGTGGGCGACTCGATCGCCGTAAAGATCGCCTCGGATCTCGCTGACCTTTCGTACGACGTTGTTCTTCACGACACCGATGCGACCACCGGGCTGGAGCTTTCGAGCTGGGTCGGTCGAGCTTCCTCCGGTGACAGCTTGGAGTCGGGTCAGACCGATGTCATCGTTGTCGCTACGAGTGTCCCTCTCGAACGGCTGGCCCGCACCGTCACTGATGCGATCGACGTTGTTATTGCAGAGCGGCCGGCCAGCTCCATAGTGTTCTGTTCGCCAGTCCCCAGCGAGGATGCCGCGACATCTGCTCTTCGATGGCGAGCTGGAGCGGGAGACTTCTGCTCGACAACCCGCGCCGTGAACTCTGCGGGCCAGGTTCCGGGCACTCGTCGCGTCACGGCTGTGACCATCGCTTCCCAACTCGGTCGGTAAGCCCCTCTCGAATGTTGACATTCGCAGATATCCAAGCGGTTCAAGACAGGTACTCTCCCGAGCGCGGCGTCCCCAAGTACACCCAGGAATTTGCAGAGACTGCGTCACGCATCCGCCCCGATCTCGTGAACCAATGGCTGCTTCGTCGCGGCGAACCAGTGCCGCCCTCGCTATTACATCTGTTCTCCTCGGGTGCCGTTCAATTCTTGGACGAAATCGCAACACCGCCTGACGTCATTCACAACCTGGCGCCGTTCCAGCGCGCGGGGAGCGGCATCGACAGCGACGACCTCCTTGATCATCGTCTGACCGGACCGGGGACCAAGGTTGTAGCGACCGTTTACGACCTAATCCCGCTCCTGTACCCGCAGGTCTACTTCCGCAACCAGGTCTTTCGCGACGATTATCTTCTTGCCACCGCGTTCCTCGAGTACTCCGACCTGATCCTCACCATTTCGGATTCCGCCGCTCGCGACGTCGTCCAACATCTGGGAGTAGATCCAAGGAAGGTGGTATCTGTCGGGACCGGCGTGCCCGGCTCCTTTGAGCCGGCAAGCGACCGGGACCTTGCCTTCGAGCTCCTTAGAGCCAAGTTCCCGACAATCCGCCGGGGCTTTCTTCTCTACGTGGGTGGAATCGATTTTCGTAAGAACATGGATGGCGCGCTCCGTTCATTTGCGCTTCTCGATGCTGCGACGCGCCAGGCCCATCCACTCGTTGTCGTATGCCGTCTGGTCGGCGACAGCGGACGCTATCTCAAGTCAATGGTGAAGAAGCTCGGCATCAAGAACGATGTCATCCTTACGGACCTGGTTGACGACCAGACTCTCGAGAGGCTGTACCAGGCAACCGACCTGTTTCTGTTCCCGTCACTGTATGAAGGGTTCGGCCTCCCGGTCGTGGAAGCTCTGCGCTCAGGTGCGCCGGTGGTCGTAGGAGACAACTCGTCGCTGAGGGACATTGTCACGGTCGCCGAAGCGCGATTCGATGCAAGTGACCCATCTGCTATCGCCTCCACGATCATGCGCACTCTAGAAAGCGAGGAGTCTCGCACCCGCACGCTTCGCGAGGTTGACACATCTCAACACACTTGGGAGGTCGTGGTCGAGAACACTGCCGAAGCGTATCGTCGGCTCAAGCCCACTCGGCGTGCGCCTGCGCGCCGTCGTTTGGCGTTCGTCACTCCACTCCCCCCGGCCGCGACGGGTATCGCCATCTATGACGAACGGCTCATTCGTTCGCTGAGCGAGCTCATTGACGTCGATGTCTTCGCCCAACCCGAAGCCCATCAGCTGGAGATGCCGGGAGTTCGCCAATTCGACTACGGGGCTTTCGCCGCACAACGCCTCGTCGAGGATTACGTCGACGTCGTCTTTGCAATGGGTAACAGTTATTATCACCTCAATGAATTTGAACTACTGAGCCGCTACGGTGGCACGGTCATGCTGCACGATGTGCGCATCACCGGGCTCCTCAATAACATTCTTGCCATGCATCCGCGGCTGCTCTCCGCTGAGACAATCAGTGAGCTAGAGGAGCTCAAGCGCTTCGAGTTCCCCAAGAGGCTCGGCCCATACCCGGCGTTTGAATTCCCCGATCAAATCCAGGCGAATGCCCTGATGTCGCAGGTAATCACCAGCGCGGCGCACCGTGTGCTGCTTCATTCAGCGGCTGGTCGGTCGATTGCACAACTCGAGGCGAAGCCCCACGAGAGCTCGCGCGTGACCCAGATCTCCCTGGCCTTTGCTGAGCCAGATCGGATTCGCTCCGAGTTTCCCGACGCGATTACAAGCTTCGGATATCTCCACCGAACGAAGCAGACACCTCTCCTCTGTGAGGCCTTCGTCCTAGCGGCACAAGAGCTTCCGGATCTCACTTTCGCGTTCGTGGGATATCTCGGTGATAGCGAGCTGCGCGCCGAGATGGACACCATGATCAAACGGGCGGGCGTCGTCGGCCGTGTGATTGTCACTGGCTGGCAGTCCGAGTCGGAGTACGCGGACTGGCTGGCTCGGAGCGTCCTTACCATCCAGCCCCGCGTGAACTTCAACGGTGAGGCGTCTGCGGCAGTGACCGAGAGTATCGGCGCTGGAGTCCCTACCGTGGTCAGCGATATCGGCTGGATGGGCGAACTCCCTGACGACGTCGTGTCCAAGATGCCGACCACGATATCCGCGCGCCAGCTCGCGAACTTGATCATCGAACTCGTCCATGACAAAGGCCGGCTGGCAGAGATGAGCGCGAATGGCATTTCGTATGCGGCTGATCACTCATTCGACGCCGTCGCCAAGACATTGCTGAGCATCATCGGCGCCGACCATGCTGCTCGGCGCAGTGGATGACACTGGTCAGATGATCTAGGTCAAACTGCGGCCTCGTCGTACTGTGTAACGAGGGGCGGGGCCGCAGTCCGCGACTGTGCCGCCCGAAGCGACGGGATGGATCGGATGAATTCGCTGAGGCACCGGCGCTGGGGTGCGGCTGCGATCGTAAGTGCCGCAGCATTTGTATTGTCGTCGTTGACTCCTGGCGGCACTCTCCCCGCCAACGCTGCGGCCAACGAGAGTGCGTGGGACCCCGGGTATATAATCAGCGACGCCAAGTTCTACGATGGTAACGCCATGGCCGTCTCCGACGTTCAATGGTTCCTGGCAAATCAGGAACAGAGGTGTGTCGCGGGATATAGCTGCCTCAAGTACTTCGCCTCTCCGACCGCGAGCCGTGCCGCGGACGCTATGTGCGCCGCTTACCCCGGCTCTCCGAACGAGTCCGCCGCTTCCATAATCACCAAAGTGGGCCGGGCGTGCGGCATCAGCCAGCACGTTCTGCTGGTCCTTCTTCAAAAAGAACAGTCGTTGGTGACTAGCAACGCGCCGAGCACAGCTGCTCTCGACCGCGCCACTGGCTTTGCGTGCCCAGACACGAGCGCCTGCGATGCCAACTACTTCGGCTTCTATAACCAGGTCTACATGGCGGCCCGCCAGTTCAAGCGCTATGCGAATCCACCCGGCACGAGCAACTTCTTCACCTGGTACCCCGTAGGCAAGAGCACGGCTGTGCGGTTCAGTCCGAATGCTGCTTGCGGGTCCTACCCGGTGACAATCCGTAATCGAGCGACTGCGGCACTTTATTACTACACCCCGTACCAGCCGAATCAGGCCGCTATGGCCAACCTCTATGGCACGGGGGACTCGTGCAGTTCCTACGGCAACCGTAATTTCTGGCGGATGTACACAGATTGGTTCGGAAGCCCGAATGGAACGGAAGTTGCCTTCGTGAAGGCCGTCTATCAAGACGTTCTTGGACGGGACGCCGACGATCCAGGGCTGGCTTACTGGGTAGGCGCACTCAAGCAGGGCTATTCACGGGGGGCGATCGCTGGATCATTGATCTCCAGCACCGAGTACCGCAGCAAGGCCATCGACGCGGTTTACCAGGAGGTTCTCGGGCGACCGGCAGACGCCGGAGGCAAGGCGTTCTGGACGACTGAGCTTGAGTCCGGGAGGACTCGCACCGACATTATCATTTACAACTTCCTGGCCTCCGAAGAGTATTTCAATGGGCTCGGTCGTTCCAATGCAGCGTTTGTCACCGCTATGTACAACAAGATCCTCGGCCACCCACCGGCACAGGACGCGATCGACTACTACTCCAGCGGCATTGTTACTGCCGGTCGCGCCGCGGTAATTGACGCGCTTTATCGATCGCCCGAATCTGTTCGACTTCGCATGAACGTCCTCTACCAGAAGTACCTCGGCCGAATCATCACGGACGGCGACACGAACTTCTGGCTTACGACCGTGCAAGCTTCCGGCGATCCGGTCATGATCAAGGGGCTGCTCATCAGCGCTGAATATGACGCGCGGGCCGTTGCTCGATTCCCGCTTGCGTGATCAGGCTTGTCCTGACGACTCGACGAGTCCTGTGACGTAGCCACTCCACTCCAGCGGCGATGAGCCTTGCGCGGGGGGTTCAAGCACCCCGATAGCAGGTCCCGCGACTCCCAGGCTCGCTAGCATCATGCGCCAACCCTCCAAGTCCGCCGCGACGACGGCGTCGGTCGCCCACAATTGGTCGAATCGTTGGAGTGACGTTAGATGAGTGGCCCACGCCGCTGCCGCTCCGCTGCTTCCACCAACCAGCGGCCCTGTTCCGTATCCCACCGCGATGCTCGTCTGAGCACCGAAACGGGCGGCGGTGCCCAGCCGCAACGCTCGCGAAATTCGGGTCTCTATCCCGACGGAAAGGAGCGTCGATCTCCAGGGGATTACCGCAGTTCTTCCCGCCATGAGCCGGCGGTCCCGTGACCAGCGGGCGTCCAGCATCCGTTCTAGAGGGAAGCTATTCTCAACGATACGCCGCACGAGTTCGCCGCCCGGTCCGAAGGACGAGTAATCGGTGCTGCCAGGCATCACTAGAACCCTGCCGTCGTAGATCCGGGGAACGGCCTTCCGCGAGTTTTGGTTGAAAAGATTACCCAACATAGATGGGTCGCTCAACGCGAGCTCTCGCGCATACTCGCGGACCTCCACGTCTGTCGGAAGGCGCCCACCCGACCGAAGCGCGAGGGCGAGCCAGCGCGCAGATGCATCAGACCGAAGCCGTTCGTGCAGCGCGCCGAGTTCGTGGGAGCCCCACCTATCGACCGGGACTTCTAAACGCTCACACAGGACATCGAGACTCCGCTTCGGCCGCCCCGACTCTTCGCGTGTCACTCTGTGGTACCCAGCGGTAGATAGGGAGTGACGATGTCGATGACGGCCGCGGCGTATTGTTCCCAGGAGTCTCGTGGCCGAGTGGCTATCTCCCGCACGAGTCGCCCTCGCAGATCGGAGTCGATGAGAAGCGACCGCATAGCGGTTACCAGTTGTTCGTCATCCCGAGGATCGATAGTCAGACACCCGCCGCCCTCTGCTATTTCGGCCATGCTTCCATAGTCACTCGTAATCACCGGCACGCCGTGGGCGAGAGATTCTACAATCGGGAGCCCAAAACCTTCTTGCAGCGATGGGAAGACAGTAAACGACGCAGAATCATAGGCCCGCCACAGACCGTCATCGCCAAGCGAGTGGGGAGCAGATACCGGCCGACCCGCTGCTCGAACTCTCCGGAGCCAGGAACGGAAGGTACCCGTTGACCAGCCCCATGCACCAACGAGCACCAGTTTAAACTGGAGCCCCTCACGCCACAGGCGTTCGGCGGCGTAGAGCACGGCATCCTGATTCTTGCGCGGCTCCCTACTTCCAACGACAAGCACCACGGGAAGAGGAGCCTCAACACTCCCACTGGTGTCGGCTGCCAACTCCATAGGCAGCCTCCGGAATCCAACGTCGAACCCCGGATTTCCGCGTGCCTGCGACGATTCCCGGATACCCCGGAATTCAGTTGCTGTGCTTTCCGAAACCGCTGTGACAACGGCGGCGGCAGTTACCAGTTCAAGGTACTGGGCAAACCGCTCCGTCTCCGCCGCCGCCACATACTCACGCCCGGTAATGGGGATGGCATCGTGGGCGACGATGGCAATATTGTTACCAGAGTGACGAGCTAGCTCACTGAGGCCCGCGATCCTCTGGAGCGCCGGGACCTCGGGTATAAGCAGGACCGCGTGCCACGGAATGACAAGATCCGTCGACCCAACGCGCGAACCGACAACGTCTGCTGGCTCATTCCATCGGGAGACGCGATGCGCTTCGTCGGCTGTCAGCATCCGGTGCATCGACGGACCGCCGTCGGCCGCGACCAGCGTGACAGCGGGGTCAAGAGCCCACCACCGCGCGGCGGAGCGAACAACCCGCTGGATTCCGGTGTTGTGGTCACTGATGGCCGAGAATGTGACATCAACGATCACTCCGGACACGAGCTGTACATCTGCGGCCAGGTCACCGAATCGTTCGCCCGCCGCCAGTCCGATCTCCAGCGTCAGATCCGCCAACCCGCTTGGCGAACCTGCGGCTACAGCGGTTTCGAGTCGCTCCATCGTCGAGCGGTCGGGGTAGGTGGTAGATACTGCCACGTAGATAGCCCAGAGATCTGCTGTGTCAAGGGAAGTGACGACTCGAGAACACAAAGCGAGTAGAGTGCGGGCGGCGAACTCCGCCCCATGCTCTGAGTCCTTCCGATCAGCCCCTGGCACCGTCTCCCCCAGGGCGGCACGCACCGTGTCAAGACGTCGCGATAACGCAGTGATGGCCCTCTCGGAGAGAGGGCTGCCCGCAGAGGGGGCTCGACGTCTCATTTCGGCAACTCGGTCCGCGCCACTGGCGTCACGTCACTTCCGCAAGAATGGCTCGAGGCTAGCGGCGATTCTGTCAGTCAAGATCTGCTCACCAGGAGTTCCACGGTAGTCATAAATCGTGTAGCTCGGGCATTTCACGACTTGTGAAGGTTCACCGAGAGTCGCGATGGCGTCGGGGGTGATCTGGCCTGAATCATCCTGAACCACATATGAGAATTTCTTGTGCTCATATGGAGCGATGTTGCTGATCCAGCCGAATACAACTATCGGCTCGCGCACCTGCAGCAGAGCACCGCGTTGAGTACCGTAAAGGTCCAGCTGCCGGACCGACCAAAAAGTTCCGACGCCGTTCGCCCGCGACGACCCGATGAAGCGATCGAAACAGCGCGCTGCCGTGTATCCGTCGCCACGGGCCATGCTCGCCACCGCGGGGACATTGAGGCCGCCGGTTACCACAATCAGCAATGAGGCCAATATCGCAATCCCAGTGACGAAACGACTGAGGTTACGCCGCAGATCCGCACGGCTAACCTCGGCGAGCATCCGTCGGAGGACGTATACGCCCACCGCAACGGAGGTCAGGAGGGGAAAGATGAAAAGCGGTTCGAGATAGCGAGTGGTTGTGGACCCGGTAAACACTTCGCCCAGCAGGAGGGAGATCGCCGAAGCGATCACGAAAGCGGTGATAAAGAGGTCCGCTGTACTCACGCGCTTCGCAAGTCGCGGTCTCGACTGCGCGTAGAGCGCGAACATCAGGATCGCTGCAGTGATCAGAAACAGCAGGCAGACGAGTAGCAACTTGAGTGTCCCCGGCCCACTAGAGAGCAACTCTTTGAGCGTGACCCACAGGACTTTGAGACTGTCTGGGATCTTGCTGATGGCCAAATAGGACGAGACTTCAGACGCAAACGATGAGGCGAAAAGATGGCGGAAGTACATTGCCACGATGCCGCCGACGAAGATCGGACCTACGAGCACCCCTGCGCCGGTCCAACTCAATCGATTGCAGAAAATGAGCACCGCGATGACAGCAACAAATGGTGCGATCACTTGAAAGAGAAATAGGGGGTCAGAGAACGTAGTAAGCCCGACCAGCGTGGCGGTTGACGTCGCGAAGATGATCGAGCGCTTCCGCCCCCAGTGGAGGGGACCGAAAGAACGGCTCACCCAGAGCACCAGCGCGACCAGACCCAGTCCAGAGAGGATCACCCCGTAGTAATAGGTAGTGAGGAGGAAAAGGGTTGCGATTGCAGATCGGTTCACCGCGTCCGTTGGTTCCAACAGGACGAATACGACGAAGAGAAAAGTTGATCCAAGGGCGATTGTGATCTCGACCAACCGATGGCGCGAACGGTGCGCAAGTAGATGGGCGATCGTCCGAAGCAGGATGTACAACGAAACCAGGTTGAGAACCGCGTTGGTCAGGAGTGCTACACGCGCTGAGTTCGTGAAGATCGTGCTGAGTACATAGAGCGGGCCCTCCGGGAACAGGAAGTTCTGCGATGAGAAAACCCATCTGAACGGTTCCCCGTCCTGGATCGATTGCTCGATTAGCGGCAGCGCGATCGAATCGCCGTTGTAGAGGAACAGGTCCTTCCACGGCGAGTCAGCGATATGTCCGAGCGCGATGAGGCCGGCGAACGCGACCACGACCACCGGCCAGAGTTCGATCGCCAGAGACCGTAGCCGGCTTCTCACGGCATCAGACGACCGACGTCGTGCTACCCGGTCAGCGACCACGTCGCGCCTTGATCTGCGGAACTAGGAGAAAGTTCTTGATCAGAGTGTTCTTCGGCATTTTGGACGAACCGTGGGTGCGGTCAAGGAAGACGATCGGAAGTTCTGCGATCGACGTGCAGTTGAGGAGCGCCCGGTACTTCAGTACGAGCAGGAACCCGTAACCGGTTGCGGAGATAGTGCTGACTCGCATGCGCTCGAGCAGCGCTGCCGAGTACATGTTGAACCCACCCGTGTAATCGGAGATTCGGCGGCTGAGAATCAGCCGAGCATAGGTGTTTCCGCCACGGCTGAGAAAGCGGCGATTCCAGGTCCAGTCGGGCGTTCCACCGCCGGGAATGTATCGAGAGGCAACCACGAAATCGACTCCGGCTTTTGCCTGGTGAATGAAGCCTGCGATGTACCGCGGGTCGTGGGAGAAGTCCGCATCCATCTGCAGGAAGTAGTCGAAGCCCTGACGTTCGAGTTGCGAGAAACCGTAGATGTACGCGGCGCCGAGCCCATTCTTCGTCGGCTTGTTGATGACGCGGACGGAGAAGTTATCCGTCTTCCACTCTGCGACGAGACCCTCGACGAGCTCGGCGGTACCGTCAGGTGATGAGTCGTCGATAACGACTACAGTCAATTCGGTGTCGAGGTTCAACTTGGCAACGTCGGCAATTGAGTCGATTAGGTTTTGTATGTTCGTGACTTCGTTGTAAGTGGGGACAACTACGGCCAGTCGCAACATATCGGAGAAACCCTTAAGACGTGAGAGAACTACTTGCGAAACAACAAGTCCGATTCTTGATGGCGGGCTGCTTCAACACCGCTCTGGACTTCTTGATCTTGAACGTGTTGACCTTAGCACTGGGCTTTCCGGTGCTTGTTGCGAACAGCGTGTCCGTTCTCTTCGGAATCAGCATCTCGTATGCGCTGCAGCACTTCTTTGTTTTCCGGTTTCCCTATCGCATCAGTTGGAAGAAATTCCTCGAGTTCTTCGTCATCACCGGCTTCTCGTCGCTGATCTTGCAGAACGTCATCATCTACCTGTTCGAATTGCTGTTCGATACCAAGTTCGGGAACTCGCTGCTTCTGGTCCCCGACGCCGAAGGTAGACATTTCCTCGCGATCAACATCGCCAAGTTCAGTGCAGTTCTGATCGGCCTGGTCTGGAACTTCTTGATGTACAAATTTGTCGTTTTCCGTCGACCGCAGAAGGATGCTGCAGAGCCGGAAGGCCCAACTGGCGACGCCGAACCCATGCCCGAATAGGGCCTCGCGGCGCTCTCAAGTACAATTGCGGCTGGCGATCGACACGGACCCGTGTCTCGACGCACTTTTCCCCAGGCCACGAAACTCCCAAGGACTCAGATGCCCCGCGCGCTCATTACAGGTATTACCGGCCAGGACGGCCTCTACCTCGCTGAACTTCTCCTCAGTAAGGGATATGAGGTGTTCGGCCTCATCCGCGGGCAGAACAACCCCAAGTTCGATCTCGTTCGCGAGACCGTTCCGGAGGTCAAGCTCCTCACCGGAGACCTCACTGACCTGTCCAGCCTGATGCGCGCGTTTGCCGTTGCCCAGCCCGATGAGGTCTACAATCTCGGTGCCATCTCGTTTGTGGCCTACTCCTGGGAGAACGCCAACCTCACGACCGATGTCACTGCCAAGGGCGTCCTCAACATCCTGGAGGCGACGCGCCTTTACTCGGGCGACGACATGAGCAAGGTGAAGTTCTACCAGGCGTCGAGTTCGGAGATGTTCGGCAAGGTCCAGGAGGTGCCGCAGCGCGAGTCGACGCTCCTCTGGCCACGCTCCCCCTACGGTGTCGCGAAGGTATTCGGTCACTACATGACTATCAACTACCGTGAGTCCTACGGCATGCACGCATCCAGCGGCATCCTGTTCAACCACGAATCGCCCCGTCGCGGTCCCGAGTTCGTCACCCGCAAGGTCACCCGCGCCGTCGCGCGCATCAAGCTCGGCCTGCAGGACGACATTGTGCTCGGCAACCTAGACGCGAAGCGCGACTGGGGCTTCGCCGGCGACTACGTCGAGGCGATGTGGCGGATGCTGCAGCAGCCCGAAGCGGACGACTATGTCATCGCCACCGGTGAGACCAATTCCATCGAGACCCTCCTCGACGTGGCCTTCAAGGCCGTCGACATCGACGATTGGTCGGGCTTCGTGAAGCAGGACCCGCGCTTCATGCGCCCGGCTGAGGTCGATCTGCTCATCGGCGACCCGGCAAAGGCCAAGGAGGTCCTCGGCTGGGAACCCCGCGTCGGCTTCGAACAGCTTGTCCAGATGATGGTTGAGAACGACCTCGCGGAGCAGAAGCAGCTCAACCGCTAACGCGATGCCCTCAGCCTTCATCACCGGCGCGACCGGACAAGACGGTTCATATCTGGTCGACGAACTCGGTTCGGCGGGTTGGGACGTGCATGCACTCGTGCGAAAAGAATCGTTCGAGCAAGAGCAGTCCATCCCGGGCTGGGTCACCCCCCATCTGGGAGACCTCCTCGACCCGGCTGGCCTTGCCCGCTTGATCGACGACGTCGAACCCGACGCGATCTTCAACCTGGCCGGTATCACGTCGGTCGCGCAGTCGTGGGAATACCCAGATCTGACTGCGCGACTGACGGGCCTCGCGGTCGGCACCCTCCTCGAGGGTGCCTGGAGAGTCCAGAATCGAACCGGGCGCCAGGTGCGGTTCGTGCAGGCATCGAGTTCGGAAATCTTTGGGGACTCCGCGGATTCGCCACAGACAGAGCAGACAGCGATCCGGCCAGTTTCGCCGTACGGCGCAGCGAAGGCTTACGCACACCACCTCGTGAATGTCTACCGAGCCCGCGGGCTGTTCGCAGCGTCTGGGATCCTGTACAACCACGAGTCGCCGCGACGCCCCACCTCGTTCGTGACGAGGAAGATCACGAGTGGCGTGGCGAGGATCGCGGCTGGAAGAGCGAGCACGATATCCCTCGGCAACCTCGCCGCAGAACGTGATTGGGGCTGGGCCCCCGACTATGTCGACGCACTGGTGAGAATCATGAGCGCGGAGCGCCCCGACGACTTCATCATCGCGACTGGCGTAGCGCACAGCGTTCGCGATTTCGTCGATGCAGCGTTTCGGGCTGCGGGGATCGACAACTGGGAAGGTCTGGTCGAGATTGATGAGCGTTTCAACCGCCCGGTTGACGCGACGAAGATGCTCGGCGACAGCTCCCATGCCAATGCCGTGCTGGGATGGGAGCCGACGGTTGAGTTCGACACTGTGGTATCGCGCATGGTCGCACACGACCTCGAGGTGGTAGCCCGCTGAGTCGCATCAGAAGGCTGACAGTCGAGTAGGACTAACGGAATGGAGGACGGATGCCAGCGACGCGGGTTCTCATCGATCTCACCGCCGTGCCTGCCGACCGGGGTGGCGTGGGTCGATACGTCGACGGAGTGGTTGCCGCCCTCGATGGCGAGCTAGTCCTGGTCTGCCAGGCTCGCGACCGGGACTTCTACCGAGAACTCGCACCCACCGCTACGATCCTCCCCCAACCCGCTTGGATCTCAGTGACGCCGGTGCGTCTGCTTTGGGAGCAATTCGCGCTCCCTCTGATCGCGCGCAGGTCTCGAGTCGACGTCATCCACTCTCCTCATTACACCCTCCCGTTCCTGTCGCGCAGACCGAAAGTAGTCACTTTCCATGACGCGACTTTCTTCAGCGACCCGCGGGTGCACACGCCGTTCAAGCGAATTTTCTTTACCGCGTGGATTCGCATTTCCGCGCGGCTCGCCAACGTCGTTGTGGTGCCCAGTGAGGCGACCGCGACCGAGCTATCACGCTATGTGTCCCGACCCTCAGGCTACATAGTCGCTTACCACGGGGTGGACGAGACGGTCTTCCACCCGCCTACCGCACAACAACTCTCGGCGTCGAAGTCGGGGCTGCAGCTCGGTGATCGACCCTGGATCGCATTTCTCGGCACGATCGAACCTCGCAAGAATGTTCCTGCCCTGGTTCGCGCCTATCGCTCTCTGGTCGCGGGCTGGCGCGCTGAATGGGGCGACATCCCCGTCCTCGCGCTTGCCGGCGGGGCAGGATGGGAGACCGACCTCGCCCGCGAGCTTGCGTTGGTCCGACCGCCGGCCATGGTGCGTCAGCTCGGGTTCGTCGATATCGGCCACCTTGACGGATTCCTCGGCGGCTCCCTTTTTGTGGTCTACCCGAGCCTCGGCGAAGGGTTCGGACTTCCCGTTCTCGAGGCGATGTCCACGGGCACTGCCGTTTTAACCACTGATCGCCTTGCCCTGCCCGAAGTTGGCGGTACAGCAGTGGCGTACACCGGGGTGGATTCCACATCCATCGAAGAAAGCATGCAAGCCCTTATCGCCGACGCGGGCGAACGACGAAGACTGGCAGCTGCTGGACTAGCTCGGTCTAGGGACTTCACCTGGGAGCGTAGCGCGCGAACCCATGAACTCGCTTACGCTCAGGCCGCACTCGCGCGAATGGTGATCAGCAAATGACCGATCCGGTGCTGCCATCCGTCGCGGTCGTGACGGTCTCGTATCATTCAGGCGACTATCTTCCCAGCCTGTTCGCGTCGATCTCTACGTCGACAGACGTGCCCGTGAAGTCCGTCGTGGTGAATAACGCGCCGGATGACTCCGGCGTCGGGGCAGTTGTCGCCGAGCTGCCAGGGGTAGAACTCGTTAACGCCGGGGCCAACCTCGGATACGGCAAGGGCATGAACCTGGGAGTGCAGCACTCGGGGAACGCGGACTGGCTGCTGCTGATCAATCCCGATCTCACTCTCGCACCGGGAGCTCTCGACACGCTGCTCACCGTGGGGCAGAGCGACCCGTCGATTGGAATCGTCGGCCCTCTCATTTACACCCCTTCCCGCGAGGTCTACCCTTCGGCGCGGCGACTCCCGTCGTTGCGGCACGGAATCGGCCACGCGATCTTCGGTCAGGTGTGGAAGACGAATCCGTGGACGAAAGGCTATCTGGCCGACCGCGAGAACCCACCCCGTCAGCGCGATGCTGGCTGGCTCTCCGGATCGTGCCTCCTGGTGCGCCGAGCCGCTTTCGACATGGTCGGAGGTTTTGACGACAAGTTCTTCATGTACTTCGAAGACGTCGACCTCTGCGCCCGTCTGGCGCGTGCCGACTGGCGCGTGATCTACGCCCCCTCGGCGGAAATCACCCATGTTGGCGGACACTCGACTCAAGCCATCAATCGGCGGATGATTCGGGTGCACCACGAGAGTGCGTACAAGTACCTCGCGGCCCGGTACAAGGCGTGGTACCTCGCCCCTGTAAGGCTCGCCCTCTATGTTGGCCTGAACATCCGGTCCCGATTCGCGAAGGTCTAGCTCGCGGTCAGCTAACTAGTGCGGCCAAGTACTCGCCGTAGCCACTCTTGCGCTGTGATTCGGCGAGGTCCATTAGGCGTGCGTCGTCGATCCATCCGGAACGCCAGGCGATCTCTTCGATGCAACCGATCTTGTTACCCTGACGTTGCTCGATCACCCGCACATATTCGCTGGCCTGCATCATCGATTCGAACGTGCCGGTATCAAGCCACGCAGTTCCCCGGTCGAGGACCTGGACGCGGAGCTTGCCGCGGTCGAGGTAGTTCGTGTTCACTCCGGTTATCTCGAGCTCCCCCCGTGCGCTGGGGCGTAGATGCTTGGCGATCTCAATTACGTCGTTGTCGTAGAAGTAGAGCCCCGGCACGGCAAAGCTACTCTTGGGGGCCTCTGGCTTTTCCTCAATCGACAGGGCGACGAAGTCGCGGTCGAACTCCACCACGCCATACGCACGCGGATTAGCAACCTGATAGGCGAAGATCAGCGCGCCGTCGAGTCCGTCATTGTTGCGGAGCGCCGTACCGAGTCCGGCGCCGTGGAAGATATTGTCGCCAAGGACCAGAGCGACTGACTCGGCGCCGATGAACTGTTCGCCGAGAATGAAAGCCTGCGCCAAGCCATCCGGGCTCGGCTGCTCGACGTAATCGATGGTCATCCCGAGAGCCGCGCCGTCGGACAGCAGTCGCTCGAACTGCGGACGGTCTGCCGGGGTGCTTATCACCAGTACCTCGTTGATACCGGCCAGCATCAACGTCGACAACGGGTAGTAGATCATCGGCTTGTCGTAGATCGGCATCAGCTGTTTGGAGATGCCGCGAGTGATCGGGTACAGCCGGGTGCCGGACCCGCCTGCAAGGATAATTCCGCGCATCACGCCTCTTCCCGCTCAGAATCTGGTGACCAAAGGGTACGACTTACTCGCCACGACGGCAGCAGCCCGTCGACGAGCGCCTCATCGAGTGTGGGGGCACTCTGGTCCTTTGGCGACAGGACGAGCTCGCCTATATCACGAGGGAACTTGAGCCCGATCCGCTCGTCGAGGATATTCAGCCCGAGCTCACGATCGGGATTGAAGACCTCCGAGACCAGATAGCTCACAGTGGCGTCATCGGTCAGTGCGACGATGGCGTGCCCGAGGCCTTCCTCAAGATAGACCGCGCGATGGTCGACATCGTCGATGAGAAGTGAATCCCATTGGCCGAAGGTCGGCGAGCCAACGCGGATATCGATGACGAAATCGATGAAGGCTCCTCGCACGGCCATTACGTACTTAGCCTGCCCAGGGGGGACGAGTGCGTAATGGATTCCGCGAACTACCCCGCGAGACGACACAGAAAGATTGCCCTGCCGCAGCGTCAGGGCGTGCCCAGCCGCTTGTTCCAGCGCCTCGTAGCGGTAGAACTCGGCAAATTCGCCACGTTCGTCTTTGTGCACCGCGGGTGAGAATTCCCATGCACCCGGGATCGCGAGTTCTCGGATGTCCACGTCGATCAGCCTAGCAACGCAAGTTATCTGTGCTTCGTACGGTCGACGTCGCTGACGGAGTTGTCGGATATCCTGGCCAAGCCAGCCCCCGCGTCTATCAATGGAGAGGATGTCCCTACGCTCATGCCACCGTTCATATCGTTTGCACAGAACGGAGAGGACGTTGTTCTTCATCGCGCCCTTGGTGGCGTCGAGCGTGGTGTGTACATCGAAGTCGGCGCGAACCACCCCACTGACGACTCGGTCTCGCGCAGTTTCTACGACCGTGGGTGGCGCGGGATTGCCGTCGAACCGAACCCGGCATTCGCCGCGCTCTATCGCAGCGAACGACCCCGCGATACCGTTGTCGAAGCTGCGGTAACGGACGCGTCTGACGCTGAAATCACCCTCCACATGATCGACGGCACCGGCCTTTCTACGATCGTCGACTCTGTGGGGTCGCAGCACGCTCAACACGGGAGAGACGTGCACGATGTGACCGTGCCGACCGCGCGTCTCGATGCCATCGTCGCGAACAGTGCTTTCGCCGCGTCGCCCATCCACTTCCTGATGATCGATACCGAGGGGGCAGAAGTCGACGTCCTGAGGTCGATTGATCTCTCGGTGGTCCGACCCTGGATTCTGGTCATCGAGGCAACAGCTCCAGGGTCAACGCGACCGACCTTCTCCGAGTGGGAGTCGATAGTGCTCGACGCCGGGTATCGCTTCTGCCTATTCGATGGCCTTTCGCGCTTCTACGTGGCCGACGAAAAATACTCCGAGCTTGGCGACCTGATTTCCTACCCGGCTTGCATATTCGATGGATACGTCACGGCGGGAGAATGGGCGACGCGCAGACAGCTCGAACACTCGATCGAACAATTGGCCGATGCCCAGAACTCGATCGCTGAACTCACCTCGATCCTCGATAACCTTCGGGGCACGCTCTCGTGGCGAGCAACCTCCCCGCTCCGGTCTCTGCGTTTGCACTTCAGTCGGCGCTAGACCGAACCGGTACGCTTGGCGCGGAAAGGCGTCACTCCCCATGAAAATCCTCGTCACCGGCGGTGCCGGTTTCATCGGCTCGAACTTCGTGCGCCGCACGCTTCAGGATGCCTACCCCGGCCTCGAGGGCGCGGAGGTCGTCGTGCTCGACGCCCTCACCTACTCGGGCAACCTCGAGAATCTCGCCCCCGTCGCGGACTCGCCGCGGTATTCGTTCGTCAAGGGCGACATCCGCGATTCTGAGCTGCTCGACCAGCTGCTGCCCACCGTGGACGCTGTGGTGCATTTCGCCGCCGAGTCGCACGTCGACCGTTCGGTGCGCGACTCCGGCATCTTCGTCGAGACCAACGTGCTCGGCACGCAGCGGCTGCTGGATGCTGCGCTCCGCGCTGACCTCAAGCGCTTCGTGCACGTCTCCACCGACGAGGTCTACGGCTCCATCGCCGAGGGATCGTGGGACGAGACCCGGCCGTTGGAGCCGAACTCCCCCTACTCCGCGTCGAAGGCCGGCAGCGACCTGCTCGCCCGCAGCTACTTCCGCACGCACGGCCTCAACGTGTCGATCACCCGCTGCTCGAACAACTACGGGCCGTACCACTTCCCCGAGAAGGTCATCCCGCTGTTCGTCACGAACCTCATCGACGACAAGCACGTTCCGCTGTACGGCGAGGGCAACAACATCCGTGACTGGCTGCATGTGGATGACCACACCCGCGGCATCGCGATGGTGCTGACCCGGGGTCAGGCCGGCGAGATCTACAACATCGGTGGCGGCACCGAGCTCACCAACAAGGAGCTCACCGAACTGCTGCTCGAGGCCACCGGCAAAGACTGGTCGTACGTCGATCGCGTGCAGGACCGCCTCGGCCACGACCTGCGCTACAGCGTGGACATCTCCAAGATCCAGTCCGAGCTCGGCTACGAGCCGCAGGTTCCGTTCGAACAGGGCCTCGCGGACGTCGTGCAGTGGTACCGCGACAACCGCGCGTGGTGGGAGCCGCTGAAAGAGCGCGCCGCGCTGTGACTCGTTACCTGATCGCTGGGGCCAACGGCCAGCTCGGCCGTGACCTGCAGCGGGCGTTGGCCGCCCGCAACGTGACTGCTGTCGGGCATGTGGAGCTGGACGTCGCCGACTTAGATGCGGTCAGGGCAGCGGTGAGGGGTCATGACGTAGTCCTCAACGCGTCTGCTTACAACAAGGTGGACGAGGCGGAGAACGACGAGAATGAGGCGTTCGCTGTCAATGCAACGGGACCTCATAACCTCGCCATTGCTGCGTCTGAAGTCGGAGCCAAACTAGTCCACGTTTCGACCGACTATGTCTTCGACGGAACTGCTTCTTCACCCTATGCAGAAGACGCTTCCCGCTCGCCGATCTCGGCATACGGGCGCACCAAGGCCGAGGGAGAGCGGCTCGCCATCGAGGCGAACCCCGACGCCACCTACGTCGTGCGCACCGCGTGGCTCTACGGCGCAGGGGGACCCAACTTCGCCAAGACGATGGTTAAGCTCGCCGCAGGACGCGACACCGTCTCGGTCGTCGACGACCAGCGCGGCCAGCCCACATGGACAGGCGACCTCGCCGCGCAGATCGTCAGCCTGCTCGATTCGGATGCCCCGGCCGGCATCTACCACGGCACCAACAGCGGCGAGACGACCTGGTTCGGTTTCGCCCAGGCGATCTTCGCCGAGGCGGGTCTCGACCCAGCGCGTGTGCTACGGACCACCAGCGCGGACTTCGTGCGCCCGGCCCCCCGCCCGAGCTACTCGGTGCTCGGCCACGACGCCTGGGCGGTCGCAGGGCTCGCGCCAATGCGCGATTGGCGCGAAGCGCTGAGCGACGCGGCCGCGCGCGGCGCCATCACGCCCTAAGGACTTTGCACCGCGGGTAAACTCCGTGAGGGGGTTCGGACAGCACCGACCAATCACATTGGAGCACCATGACCACGACCTTGCGCGTGATTGTCGATCAGATCGTCGCCCCGACCCCGGGCGGTGTCGGTCGCTACGCCGAAGAGCTCACGCGAGCGCTGATCGAGACGGCCCCTTTGGGATGCGATGTCGTCGGTGTCATGTCCTCGTCGGCGGAGACCGACTACGAGCTGGTGCGCACGCTTCTCCCTGGTATGACAGACCTGCTCAAGAGTCCGATGGCGCGACGGGAATTGTCGTTGGCCTGGCAACACGGATTCACGAAGATACCCGGTACTGGAATGGTGCACGCCCCAAGTCTGCTGGCTCCGCTGCGTCGCCACGATCGTCTCAATAACCAGAACGACCAGATTATCGTCACGATTCACGACGTGGTTCCCTGGACCCATCCCGAAACCCTCACCGCGCACGGCGTTTCGTGGCACAAGGCAATGGCGAGACGCGCCCAAAAATATGCGGACGCCGTCGTCACGCCGACCCATGCCGTCGCGGATCAGTTGGCGGACATCATGGACTTCGGCGACCGAGTCCGCGTGGTGCCCGGAGCTGTAAGCGGGAAATTCGAGGTACCCGTCGACGTCGACCAACGCGCGGAGCGATTGGGGTTGCCGGAGCGTTACCTCCTCAGCGTCGGCACCCTGGAGCCGCGTAAGGGGCTCCAGCCACTCATCCGCTCCCTGGTGTCCGAAGAGGATTCGGGGCTCCCCCTTCTCATTGCCGGGCCACAGGGATGGGGCGAACTCGACGTGTCCGCGATCGCGGCCGATGCCGGAGTGGATCCCGAGCGAGTGCGTGCGCTCGGTCGGCTCAGTGACGCCGATCTGGCAGTGGCGATGGACAGAGCAACCGTCTTCGTGTTCCCCAGCCTGGCTGAAGGCTTCGGGTTGCCGATCATCGAGGCATTTCACTTCGGTACGCCAGTGGTGCACTCCGATGATCCCGCACTGATGGAGGTCGCCGCAGACGCTGGAATCGCCGTGGCCCTCTCACCGACGGACACCTACCCCGAACGTCTCGCAGCCGCGATCCGGTCGGTCGCGGATGACTCGGCTTTGGCCGAGCGTCTCCGCTTCGCTGGCATGGACCGCGCAAGAGCCTTCTCCTGGAAGGATTCTGCGCAGAAGGTCTGGCAGCTGCACGCCGACCTGTAATCGCGGCGCCAGAATTGACTAGGGCGTCGGGCTCGCCGTCGCCGGCGACGTTGCGACCGTCACTGCGGCATGGATCTTGTCATAGTCCGGGTTACCGTTGTCGAACTGCGGCGGCACCAGTTCGAGCTGCGTAATCGGGAGTTTGCGACCCTTGTTGGCGAGGTCGATGAATCCGGGGATTGCCGCAGTGGGCACATCCGTCTTGATCACCTGCGCACCGGCCTTGGCGATCTCCTGGAATTTGGTTACCACCACCGATGGCTGCACCTGCTGGATGATCGCGGTCTGAACCTGCCGCTGGCGTTCCATGCGGTCGAAGTCGCTCCCGTTGAACCGCGATCGTCCGTACCAGAGCGCGGCTGCGCCATCCAGATGCTGCTTTCCTGCCTCGAAGTAGCCGATCGGCTTCGTGCTCGTTACTGGCCCGTAAGCGAGTCGCTCAGGCACGTCCACCGTGACACCACCTACTGCGTCAACGAGCTCGGCGAAACCCTGCATGTCGATCAGCGCGTAGTACTGGATCTTCAGACCGGTGACCCCACTGGCGGCATCCATCATCGCCTCGATGCCGGGAGACGAGCCCTTCCCGGCCGCCTTCGGGTAGAGGTCGGGGTGCTCCTCGGCGTAGGTGTACAGGTAGTCGATCAGGCACTGGTCGCCGCAGTTGTAGCCCTCGGGGAATGGGCCCCAGAGCGGGGAACCCGCTGAGAAGGTGGCACGCTCCATGTTGCGGGGGATGCCGATGATCGTCGTCGCGCCGGTTTCGGCATCGACGCTCGCGACGGAGGTGCTGTCGGGACGGAGTCCGGTGCGATCGGGGCCGGCGTCACCACCGAGGAGCAGGATGTTGTAGCGGCCGTCCACCGGCGTCGCCATCGCCGTTCCGCCGAAGATCTTCACCAGGGCGGAGCGCGCGGCGCCCGTCGAGACCGCGGCGTACCCGGCGCTGCCCGCCGTGAGCACGAGTCCCGCGATGGTGACGAAGGCGATGAGCGCGCCGGCCACCGGTCCGAGCTTCACCAGACGCACCAAGCGAAGCGTGTCGAGCGTGAGGATCGTCCAGAGGATCGCGAAGAACGCGAACAGCACCTGCAGGGCGGTCAGACCGACGACGCTCGTGACGATCGAGTAGATCGCCGCATGGGCCACGAGCCAGGTGACGAAGGCGACGATGGCGAGGCCCCAGAGGAAGAACGTCGTAGAAACGGCGAAACGGCCGAGCTTGCGGTTGCCCGCCAGCAGTTGCGCCGATCCCGGGATGAGCAGGTTGAGCACGACCAGCCACCACGCGCGCCGGGCCATCACCGCGGACGGCGCTGCCCCCGGAAAGCGAACGGATGCGGTTGCGCTCACAGGCTCGCCTTCAGGGCGGTGTTCTTCTCCGCCACCAGCGCCTCGAGCGAGTCCGCGTACTCCTGCAGCAACTCGGTGAGCTGGGGGTCGGATGCCGCGAGCATCCGCACCGCGAGAAGACCGGCGTTCTGCGCTCCCCCGATACCCACCGTCGCCACCGGGATGCCGCCCGGCATCTGCACGATGGACAGCAGCGAGTCGAGACCGTCGAGCTTCGCCAACGGCACGGGCACGCCGATGACGGGGAGGGTGGTGACCGAGGCCACCATGCCGGGCAGGTGCGCGGCACCGCCGGCACCCGCGATGATCACCCGTAGGCCACGACCCGCGGCCTGCTTGCCGAACGCGATCATCTTGTCGGGGGTGCGGTGGGCGGAGACGACCTCCACCTCGAACGGGACACCGAACTTCGTGAGCACGTCGGCGGCGGCCTTCATCACGTTCCAGTCGGAGTCGGATCCCATGATGACGGCGACGCGAGGCTCAGACATGGCTATCAGCCTAGGTTCTGCTCCTGAAAGTACGCCGCAGCGGCACGCGCCCGCACCACTGTTTCAGTGAGATCGGCACCGTACGCGTTGACGTGGCCGACCTTGCGCCCGGGCCGCGGGTCCTTGCCGTAGTTGTGCACCTTGACGGCCGGCTGGTCGGCGAAGGCCTGCGGGTAGCGATCGGCGAGCGTGCCGGCCGACGGTCCGCCCAGGATGTTGACCATCACCGCCCAGCCGTCGCGGGCATCCGTCGCGCCCAGAGGCAGGTCGAGCACTGCGCGCAGGTGCTGTTCGAACTGGCTGGTGACCGCGGCATCCTGAGTCCAGTGGCCGGTGTTGTGCGGGCGCATCGCGAGCTCGTTGATCAGCAGGCGCTGGTCGGTGGTCTGGAACAGCTCCACCGCGAGCACGCCGGTGACACCGAGTCCCTCGGCCACCGTCCTGGCGATCTGGGCCGCGACATCCGCCACCTTGCCCGTCGAGTCGGGCGCCGGGGCGATCACCTCCGCACACACCCCGTCACGCTGGATGCTCTCGACCACCGGCCAGGCGACGAGTTCGCCGGACTCGCGGCGGGCGACCAGCTGCGCGAGTTCGCGCTGGAATTCGACCAGCTCCTCCGCCAGCAGCGGCGCGCCGAGGGCGAGCCAATCCTCGATGTCGGTGGCGCTCGACACCACGCGCACGCCCTTGCCGTCGTAACCACCTCGGGCGGTTTTCACCACCGCGCGACCGCCGTTGTCGGCGAGAAAGACCTCGAGATCCGCGGGGGATTCGATGCGCGCCCACTCCGGCATCGGCAGCCCGAACTCCGCGAGTTTCTCGCGCATCAGCAGCTTGTCCTGCGCGTACAGCAGTGCATCGGGGGCGGGGCGGACACGGATGCCGCGGCTCACCAGTTCGCGCAGGATCTCCTGTGGCACGTGCTCGTGGTCGAAGGTCACCACGTCGACGCCCTCGGCGAAGGCCAGCACGTCGTCGAGGGAGTGGTGACTGCCGATGGACGTCACGGCGAGCGCCGCCGACTCCCCCGCGCTCTCGGCGAGCACCCGCAGCTCGATGCCGAGGTTCACCGCCGCAGGGATCATCATCCTGGCCAGCTGGCCGCCGCCGATTACGCCCACTGTTGGCATGCTTGTTGCTCCTGGTCAGATCGAACGAGTACGGGACGATTAGAATCGCCCCGTCCATCTTCGCCCATCCGTTTAGGGATTCATGCGTCGCCTCATCGCCCAGCTCGTCCGGTTCGGACTCGTCGGCGGCGTCGGTTTCATCGTCGACCTCGGAGTGTTCAACATTCTGCGCGCGACCGTGTTCTCACCGGACGCCGTCTCGCACGGACCTCTCTACGCGAAGATCGTCTCCACCGTGCTCGCCATCGCCGTCAACTGGATCGGCAACCGCTACTGGACTTTCGGTGACCGCAAGCGTCCCAACATCGCCCGCGAGGGTCTCGAGTTCGCACTCGTGAGCGGCGGCGGCCTGCTCATCGGCCTCGGTTGCCTGTGGATCTCGCACTACGTGCTCGGCTTCACCTCGGTGCTGGCGGACAACATCTCGAGCAACGTGATCGGTCTGGTGCTCGGTACCGCGTTCCGGTTCACGCTCTACCGACTGTGGGTGTTCCGCGAGGAGAAGAACGACCCGCCGCGTCCGTTGACGCTGCACGAGGCGCACATGCCCGCGGCTGCGGACGACTGACCACGACTAGCGCGTTCCCCAGGCCGTCGTCTCGTCGACGTCGGGCGGTGCCGCGTAGCCCGGGCGGGATGCCTCGGCCTGACGCCGGGCCGCGATCGGGTTGAGGCTCTTCTCCATCAGGTCGTGCAGGCTGGACTGCACCAGGTCGGCGCTCGGCACATCCTTCAAGACCACCGGATGCTCCAGCCCCGCGTTGATCAGCACGTTGCCACTGCCGAATAACGACTGCAACCCGGCCTTGCGCACGGTGACGTCGTAGCCTCGGCTGTGCAGCAACTCCTGCCGTACCCGCACGAAGAATCCGCCGCGCAGAATGATGCGGCGGCTGGTGATGATGTACCGCTTGCCCAGCCACGACAGCAGCGGCAGCAACCAGGCCACCAGGATGATGAGGGCGCCCGCCGCGAGAACGGCGATGTTCTCCCAGCTTTCGGGAAAACTCCCGGCGAAGTAGGTCATCAGCCCGACGACGACGATGAGCACGAGCGACGGCCAGAACAGGGCCCTGCCGTGCGGGCGCAGCCGGGCGACGATGCGCTCGGTGTCCTGCGATTCCTCGGCCATGCCTTATTCATACCTCAGGTGGGTCACATCGCCCGCGGCGACAGCCGTGATCCGCCCATCCGCCGAACTCTGCACCCGCAGTCGACCGGTACCGTCAACGCCGACCGCGATGCCGCGAAGCTCGTCGCCGCCGGGCAGCTCCACCCGCACCTCCTGGCCGAGGGTGCTGCACAGCTCGTCCACGAGGTCGGCGATTCCGCTCGCCGACGGGTCCGCGCCGAAGCGCAGGAACTCCGACACGAGCGACGTCAGCTCGGTGAGATAGCGGGAGAGCACGACATCCGCCAGCTCGTCGCCGACGAGGAAGGCGCCATTCAACGTCAGAGAAGTGGATGTCGGGGTCGGCAGATCAGCGGAACCGATCGTCAGATTCACCCCGGCCCCCATCACCACCGCGTCGCCGCTCGGCAGCAGCTCCGCCAGCAGTCCCGATACCTTCCTGCCGTCGATCTGCACGTCGTTCGGCCACTTCAGAAGAACTGTGTGGTCGGGCACCAGAGGCGCGAGCGCCCGGGTCATGGCCACCCCGGCGATGAGCGGCAACCAGCCGTAGTGCTCGAGACCGAGCGGCTCGCCCGCCGGAAGTCGGGGCCGCAACAGCACGGAGATCGCGAGCGTCTGCCCGGGCGGGGCGACCCAGACGCGCCCGAGTCGTCCGCGGCCCGCGGTCTGGTTGCCGGTGACCAGCACGCTGAAGTCGGGCAATGCGGCCTCGGCAACGCGGGCCACCAGCTCGGTGTTCGTGGAGCCGCAGGCATCCAGGATCTCGATGGTCGGCGACACGGCCGTGCTGAGGGGAAGCTGCATGCCTCCAGGGTAGTTCGACGGAACTACGGCGATCTCTTTGTGGCTTCTCGACAAGAGACACCCAGGGGGCCGCCGGTACAGTGAACGGGTGACTCCAGACGATTCCGCCCTGCCCGCAACCCCGGCGACCAGCACTGTCGAGAATGACATGTACACGACCGCCGGCAAGCTCGCCGACCTGAAGGACCGCTACCACGAGGCCGTCACGGCCAGTGGTGAGGCGGCCATCGAGAAGCAGCACGCCAAGGGCAAGAAGACCGCCCGCGAGCGCATCGAGCAGCTGCTCGACCACGGCTCCTTCGTCGAGCTCGACGAGTTCGTACGTCACCGCACGCACGCCTTCGGCATGGAGAAGAAGCGGCCGTACGGCGACGCGGTCGTCACCGGCACCGGTACCATCCACGGGCGCCAGGTCGCGGTCTACGCGCAGGACTTCACCATCTTCGGCGGATCGCTCGGCGAGGTCGCCGGCGAGAAGATCATCAAGGTGATGGATCTCGCGCTCAAGACCGGTGTGCCGATCATCGGCATGCTCGACTCCGGTGGTGCGCGCATTCAGGAGGGCGTCGTCGCGCTCGGCAAGTACGGCGAGATCTTCCGCCGCAACACCGCGGCCTCGGGCGTCATCCCGCAGATCTCGATCATCATGGGCCCGGCCGCCGGGGGCGCCGTCTACTCCCCCGCCCTCACCGACTTCGTGATCATGGTCGACAAGACCAGCCAGATGTTCGTCACCGGCCCCGACGTGATCAAGACCGTCACCGGCGAGGATGTCGGCATGGAGGAGCTCGGCGGAGCGCTCACCCACAACTCCGTCTCCGGCGTCGCCCACTGGCTCGCCAGCGACGAGGATGACGCGCTCGACTACGCGCGCACCCTGCTGAGCTTCCTCCCGGACAACAATCTCGCCGAGCACCAGGTCTACGACCACACGGTGGAGCTCGAGATCACCGACGAGGACCGCAAGCTCAACAGCATCATCCCGAACTCGCCGAATCAGCCCTACGACGTCAAGACCGTCATCGAGCACATCGTCGATGGCGCCGACTTCCTCGAGGTGCAGCCGCTGTTCGCCCCGAACATCGTCGTCGGCTTCGGCCGCGTCGAAGGCCGCTCGGTCGGCATCATCGCCAACCAGCCGAGCGCCATGGCCGGAACGCTGAACATCGACGCCGGCGAGAAGGCGGCGCGCTTCGTGCGCTTCTGCGACGCCTTCTCGATCCCGATCCTCACCCTCGTCGACGTGCCCGGCTACCTGCCCGGCACCGACCAGGAGTGGACCGGCGTCATCCGCCGCGGCGCCAAGCTGCTCTACGCCTATGCCGAGGCGACCGTTCCGCTCGTGACCGTCATCACCCGCAAGGCCTACGGTGGCGCGTACATCGTCATGGGGTCCAAGCAGCTGGGCGCCGACCTCAACTACGCCTGGCCGACCGCCGAGATCGCCGTCATGGGTGGGCAGGGCGCCGTCAACATCCTGTACCGCAACGAGATCAAGGCCGCGGAGGCGGCGGGCGAGGATGTCGCTGCCGTGCGCACGCGCCTGGCCAACGAGTACACCTACAACGTCGCATCCCCGTTCCTCGCCGCCGAGCGCGGCGAGCTCGACGGCGTGATCGAGCCCGCGGCGACCCGTGTCGTCGTGATCAAGGCACTGCGGGCGATGCGCACCAAGCGCGCAGAACTGCCGCCGAAGAAGCACGGGAACATCCCGCTGTGACCGACGCAGCAACGGATCCGCTCGCGGGTTTCCGGGTGATCTCCGGCGACCCCACGCCGACCGAGCTCGCCGCGGTGACCGCCGTGGTGCTGGCGCTGGTGGAAGAAGCACAGGACGAGGAGTACGCGCTGGAGGCTGCGGCATCCGCACGCTCCGGGCAGTCGGCGTGGCAGCGCAGCCAGCGCGCGGTCAGGCGCCCGCTGCGGCCCGGATTCGGAGCCTGGCGCGGATTCTCCGCCTGATCTCGCCCTGCCGGGCGGTCAACGTCATCGGGGTGCACTGCTTCGTACCTGGCCGAGCGACGAAATCCGCAGCTCACGCTGCCGAGGACAGCGCTGTCAGCAGCCGCCGGCAGCGGGATTGCCCCGTGCTCGGCTCGTTTGTACCCCTATTTCCGAAGTCGTGCCCCCGAAAATTCGGACCGTTTCGGCGGTAGACAGACCTGTGGGGTACAGAATTGTACCCCGACAGTCCTCCTAAGTGACGACTTTGCGGAGCACCCCTCATCTTGCATTATTGATCTTGCTAGGTGTCTCTCATCGAGTTACACCACCAGATCATCAGCCGACTAGGGTAAGCGGGCTGATGACTTGGGGGCGGGTCAGGGCGATATTCGGGTTATCGCCCTGACCCGGGGCTTGAATCGGGACCGGCCTTCGGGCCGGTCCCGTTCTTCAGTTAACGCCCGGCGGCATCCGCTTCTGTGCCTTCTCGGCGCCCGCTCACTTCCGAAATGCAGGCAATTCTTCGCGACTCGCCGCACACGGGGCCCGATCACCGGCGTGGCGGCAAAATCAGCATGTATTTCGCACCGGTGTGAGGCGGCGACGCTACGGCGAGGTCAGTCGGCGCGCGTCAGGCGTGCACGTCAGCCGCGTGCGTCGGGGCGTGCGCGTCAGGCCGGCTCGAGCGTGCGCGGAATCTCGAGCCAGAGGTCGACGCTGTCCTCGTCGTCGTCATCGTCCGCGTGGCTGCCGAGCGCGTTGGCGTGTCCGTCGTCGGGCGTGCTCAGCCCCACCACGGTCACGGCGACGTCGGAGCCTTCTGGCACGGTGCGCACGATCAGCTTCTCCGTCTCGGTGTCGCGGATCGCCTCGGCGAGCCGGTTGAGCACGCGCTCCAGCTCGGCCTCCTCGAGGTCGTCGAGACCGCCCTCGTCGAGCAGCGTCACCACGATGCCCTTGCGCCGCGCGATCATCACCTGCTCGCGTACGCGGTCGTTGAGCAGCTTGCGTCCGCGGATCTCGTCCCGGATCGCACCCTCGAGGTAGAGGCACTCGAGCCGTTGCCCCTCGGTGAGCTCGCCCTTGGAGGCGACGATCTGCCGCAGCATCGGCAGCGCCATCCGGCTGGTCTGCCCGAGCCGGAACTGGCGCTCACTCACGTGCGCCTCCTGGGCGGCACGCCACTCCACCGCCTCGCGCTCGGCCAGGGCGTACTGTCGGGCGTCCCGATCGGCCTTGGTCAACGACAGGGACAGGGCGAAAGAGATCGCCACCCAGACGGTACTGCCGATGACACCGAAGGCGACGAGGCCGCCGAGCCCCGACCAGGCGACCGTCTGCACGATCAGGATGCCGGTGCCGATGAAAGCGAACACCTGCCGCCGTCGGGTCGAGGTGATCACCATCAGCGTGCCGATCGCCGCGGTGTGCCAGCCGGCGTAGCTGTCTTTCGGCACGGTGTGCACGACACTCGTGACAAGCAGCGGCACGACCAGCGCGATCGCCACGTTGAAGGCGGCGAGCCAGATCGGCATCCGGGCATGCTTGGACGGCCACAGGCTGGCGACGGTGGCGATGGCGTACAGCACCATCGCGGCGATGTACGGAGCCTTCTGCGTCGGTACGCCGATCGAGGTCGCCGCGAGCACCAGGTGGTAGGCGGAGAAGACGGCGGCGAGGCCGACGATGAGGTAGCGCGGAACGCTGATGATCACGCGGTCACCCTTCCGAAGACGACATCGTCGGGCTCGGAGGCTTCCGGATGCGGCCAACGGATGCTGACCACGGTTCCCTCACCCGGCGCCGACTCGAGGGTGACCAGTCCGCCGGCGTTCGCCACCCGCTCGATGATCGAGACGCGCAGCCCGAGCCGCTCGGTCGGCACGTGCTGCAGATCGAAGCCCGCACCGGTGTCGCCGACATCCACCTGGATGCCGTCGTCGGCCAGGCCATGGATCGCAAGCCAGCGGGACACCGTCTCGCCCCCCGCGTGCTGGAGGCTGTTCACCATCGCCTGCACCGCGGCCGAATACACCGCCTCGGCGGACTGCATCGGGATGACCCCGGTGTCGACGCCGCGCGTGCGAACCTCGAACGGCGCAGACAGGGTCGCTGTCGCGCCGATGATACGCTGAGCGAGCTGGGACATGCTCACGGTCGCGTCATCGTCGGGCGAGGCGGCGGCCGCATCCTTGAGGTGTCCCATCGCGTTGCCGGCCATGCGGGTGGCGAGCTCCTTCGCCTCGGGCGTGTACGCCCTGGCCGCCGAGAGCAGCGTGGTCAGCACACTGTCATGGACGATCGCGTCGACCTGCACGCGCTCGAGCTCAGTCGCATGCTGGCGCACCGCATGGGCGTACCGGGACAGGGCGGTGGACTGGGCCGTGTCCACCGATCCCGCCGCCTGGCGCAGCAGGGTGATGATGAGCAGCACCGCGCCACCCAGCACCACCGCGTAGGCCACGTCTAGACCGGCCGACTCGATGGTCTTGGCACCGCCCGAGGGGAGCATGCGCACCACGCCGTACGCGATGGGCGCGGCGAACAGATAGGCGGTGGCCACCCACGTGGAGAAGGCGACGGCGGCGCTGGCCGTGGCGACCGTGCACAGGTACCAGAGCCACGGCCGCTCCTCGGCCACGGCATCCGGATGAAGCACGACGAACGGCCAGGCGATCACCGCGAGCAGGAAGACGATGGCGATGTAGGCGTTGATCTCACGCACGAAGCGTCGCGCGATCGAGCAGGCGACGCTCACCAGCAGACCACCGTAGATGGCGATCACGAAGGCGAGTCCCCAGCCCGGTTTCAGCAGACTCATCTGCTCCAGGGTGGCGGGGATGGTCTGGGCGCCGAAGACCAGACCGAAGATCGCGACCGAGCGCGACACGACGGTCTCGATCTGTCGGCGGCTGATCGGATTGCGCGGCTGCTTGGCCTGCCCCGACAGCGGAGCGGGCGCGGGGCCGGAGTGAGCCGCCCGGCTAGCGGCCATCGCCGCCGTCCGGGTCCAGACCCGGAAGGATGCCGTCCTCGACGGCACGGCGGAGGAGGTCGACCTTGGTCGGGGCGGGACGACCGACCTCGACGTACTTGACCCGGATGCGGTCGAGGTACTCGCGCGCGGTCGAGTACCCGATGCCGAGCTGCTGTGCCGCGAGCTTGAGCGGAAGACCCGATGCGTAGAGGTGCAGGATCTCGCGCTCGCGACGGCCGAGCTGCGCCTTGGCGAAGTCGCGGTCCGCGTCGATCGCGGTGGCCCATTCGAGGTTGTTGAGCACGTCACCGCGAGCGACCGTCTCGACCGCGGAGATGACGGTCTTCGTCGCGGAGGACTTGGGGATGACGCCGGCCGCACCCGCGGCGAGCGCCTCGCGCACCGAGGCGACGCGGTCGGCGATGCTGTGGATGAGCACGGCCGAGCCGGTGGCCATCACGCGCTTCACGTTCTCGGTGACGGTGGAGCCGTCGCCGAGCGAGAGATCGAGTACGACGACGTCGTTCTCGCGACCATCGAGGTTGTCGACGAACTCCTGAACGGATGCCGCAGCCAGGACGAATTCGAACCCCGCCTCGATGCAGGCAGCCTTCAATCCGAGGCGAACCGACTCGTGGTCGTCGACGACGGAGACCCGCACTCCCGTGCGGTTCACCCCCGCTGTGGTTTCTTCTTCCGTGGCCTGCACCATGCGTGAATCCTGTCTCTCGCGGTCCTGATACCGCGGGGCTGTTCTGGAGTCAATGGTACTGGTCGTCAAGCACTGCACACTCTCAGCGACGCGGCGGTAGACCGATCCTTCTTAGCGACGCACCAGCGTGGCGACCGCTTCGACGTGATGGGTGTTCGGGAACAGGTCGAAGGCGCGAAGACCGGACAGGTCGTAGCCGCGGTCGGCGAACAGCGCGAGGTCGCGGCTGAGGGCTACCGGGTCGCAGGCGACGTAGACGAGCTGCTGTGGCGAGAGCTCGGCCAGCTGGTCGACGACCGCCTTGCCTGCACCCGAACGCGGCGGGTCGAGCACGACGGTCGCACGGCTGAGCCGCTCCCGGTCGGCCGCGCTCGCATCCTTCGAGAGGCCGCGCAGGTAGTTCTCCACCCGGGCGGTGACGGCGTTCGCCCCCACCCATTCGGCCAGGTTCTCGGCGGCGTGATCGGTGGCGTTGCTGTCGCTCTCCACCGTGGTGATGCGCACGTGATTTCCGAAGCGGTCGCCGACGGCCGCGGCGAGAAGGCCTACGCCGCCGTAGAGGTCGAGGTTCGCGGCCCGCGGGTCGAACAGGTTCTCGTCGATCCCCTCCTGCACGGCGGTGGTGAGGGTCTGCGCCGCATCACGGTGCACCTGCCAGAAGCCGCGCACATCCAGCCGGAACTCGCGGTCGCCCACGCGCTCCACGATCCGCTGCGCCTTGGGCCGCTCCTTCCGGTCGGCGCTGCCCTGCAGCACGAAGGGGTTGCCGACCGACGGCACGACCAGGTCGATGTGGTCCGCACCGGTGAAGTGCTCGGTGAGCGGAGCGATGACCTGCGCCTCGGCGACGGCCAACGGCAGGGATGACACCGGGATCACGCGATGCGAGCGCGCGGCATAGGGGCCGACCGTTCCGTCGTCGGCAACGTGGAGGCGTACGCGGGTGCGCCATCCGGTGCCGTCGTCCGCGCCGGGCAGGGGCTCGACGACGACGTCGCGCTCGATGCCGGCCATCCGCTGCAGCGAGTCGGTGATCACCTGGCGCTTGAGCTCACGCTGATGGGCGGAGTCGATGTGACCGAACTCCGCGCCGCCGGCCCGGTCTTCGGGTGCGCGGTCGACGGATGCCTCGGCCCAGACGTGATCACGACGGTGCGGCGATGGCTGCAGCACGCTCACGGTGTCGGCGCGCCAGAACGACTTCTTGGAGTCATCCGTGATCTCCGCGACCACGGTCTCGCCGGGGATCGCGTCGCCGACGAAGACGACCCGGCCGTCGAGGCGACCCACCGAGATGCCCCCGTGGGCGATGCCTGTAACCTCGATTTCGACCTGCGTACCGCGTGCTTCACCCATCCCTCGAGCTAACCACACCCATTCTGTAAGGAGCTCGCGCATGACCCGCCTGTACCTCGCCTCCACCTCCCCTGCCCGCCTCGCGACCCTGCGCGTGGCCGGCATCGAACCGGTGGTGCTGCCCTCCCACGTCGACGAGGATGCCGCGGTCGCCGCCGCCTCGCCCCTCACCCCCGTGGAGATGGTGCAGCTGCTCGCCCGGCTCAAGGCCGAGGCGGTGCTGGGGCCCGACGTGGACGGATTCGTGCTCGGCGGCGACTCCGCGTTCGAGCTCGACGGCATCGTCTATGGCAAACCGCACCTGCCGGAGGTCGCTCGGGAGCGCTGGCTGCTGCAGCGCGGCCGGACCGGCCACCTGCATTCCGGACACTGGCTGATCGACCACAGGGGCGGCATCCTCCACGGTGCCGTCGGTGCCGTCGCCACGGCTGCGGTCAGCTTCGCCGACGACATCAGCGACGACGAGATCGACGCGTACATCGCCACCGGCGAGCCGCTGCAGGTGGCGGGGGCATTCACCATCGACAGCCTCGGGGCGCCATTCATCCGCGAGGTCGACGGGGATCCGCACGCGGTGGTCGGGCTGTCGCTCACCACCCTGCGGGAGCTGTTCCTGCGCTTCGACGTCGCCTGGCCGACGCTCTGGAATCGTGCGGGCGCGCTGGGCGAGTTGTAGGGCATGGCAGTGGCTCGGGCATCCATTTTGTAGGCGCCCACCAAAGAGCGTCAGGATTCTGCCAATAGGCTGAAGAACTATGCCCAGCATCACGAAGGTCCTGATCGCCAACCGTGGCGAAATCGCCGTACGAGTCATCCGGGCAGCGAAGGACAGCGGAATCGCCTCTGTCGCCATCTACGCCGACCAGGATCGCGACGCTCGTCACGTCAAGCTCGCCGATGAGGCATACGCCCTCGACGGCGCCACCAGCGCCGACACCTACCTGCGCATCGACAAGGTGCTCTCCATCGCACGGCGCTCCGGAGCGGATGCCGTGCACCCCGGCTACGGCTTCCTCGCAGAGAACGCCGAGTTCGCCCGCGCGGTCATCGACGCCGGCCTGATCTGGATCGGCCCGTCGCCCGACGCCATCGAGAAGCTCGGTGACAAGGTCTCCGCGCGGCACATCGCCGAGCGGGTGGGCGCACCGCTCGCCCCCGGCACCCTCAACCCCGTCTCCGGTGCCGACGAGGTGCTCGAGTTCGTCGACACCTACGGACTGCCGGTCGCCATCAAGGCCGCCTTCGGCGGCGGTGGCCGCGGCCTCAAGGTCGCCCGCACCCGCGAAGAGGTGCCGGAGCTGTTCGACTCCGCGGTGCGCGAGGCCGTCGCCGCCTTCGGGCGCGGCGAGTGCTTCGTCGAGAAGTACCTCGACCAGCCGCGTCACGTCGAGACCCAGTGTCTCGCCGACGCGCACGGCAATGTCGTCGTCGTCTCCACCCGCGACTGCTCCCTCCAGCGCCGCCACCAGAAGCTGGTCGAGGAGGCACCCGCGCCGTTCCTCACCGACGAGCAAAACGAGCTGCTGTACAGCTCCTCCAAGGCGATCCTGCGCGAGGTCGGCTACCTCGGCGCGGGTACCTGCGAGTTCCTGGTCGCCAAGGATGGAACCATCTCGTTCCTCGAGGTGAACACGCGACTGCAGGTCGAGCATCCGGTCTCCGAAGAGGTCACCGGCATCGACCTGGTGCGCGAGCAGTTCCGCATCGCCGAGGGCGGCGTGCTCGACTACGACGACCCGAAGCCAGAGGGCCACTCGTTCGAGTTCCGCATCAACGGAGAGGACCCGGGGCTGAACTTCCTTCCCTCCCCCGGTCCCGTGCAGACTCTGCGCTTTCCCGGGGGCCCAGGCGTGCGCGTCGACAGCGGCGTCACCACCGGCGACGTCATCAGCGGCGCCTTCGACTCCCTGCTCGCCAAGCTCATCGTCACCGGCACCAGCCGCGAGGATGCCCTCGAGCGCGCCCGCCGCGCCCTCGACGAGTTCGAGGTCGCGGGTCTGCCCACCGTGCTGCCGTTCCACCGCAAGATCGTGCGCGACCCCGCCTTCATCGACTCCCCGTTCCGCGTCTACACCCGCTGGATCGAGACCGAGTTCGAGAACGACATCGAGCCGTGGAGCGGATCGCTTCCGGATGCCGCCGCTCCCGCCGCCCGCCAGAGCATCGTCGTCGAGGTGGACGGCAAGCGCATCGAGGTCTCCCTCCCCGCGCGCCTCGGTGCTGTCGCCGGGGGCGCTCCCGCCGCGGTCGCCGCACCGAAGCGCCACGCCGGTGCCGGCGCGGTCTCCAGCGCCACCGGCGACTCGGTGAAGGCGCCGATGCAGGCCACTGTCGTGAAACTCGCGGTCGCCGACGGCGATGCGGTCGTCAAGGGCGACCTCATCCTCGTGCTCGAGGCGATGAAGATGGAGCAGCCGATCACCGCCCACAAGGACGGCAAGGTCGGCAACATCACGGCGGCGGTGGGCACGACGGTCGCCTCCGGAACGGTGCTGCTCGACATCGCGAGCTAGGGGCGCGGGCGGCATCCGCTGCCCCTCCTCGCGGGTCCCCGTTATCCGGGCGCCCTCGTGTTATCACCGCGCCAGTTGTAACGCCCGCGGGGATAACAAACTGCAGCGCTGTCACCGGATGCCGGCCGCGGCCAGGTGCGCCCGGAGCCTCGGCGGCGACACGGCGACCTCCCACGGCCACCGACTCATTCCCTTCCCGGTCGCCCGGAGATCGTCCTCGCGCAACTTCTCGTCGTAGACCGCCTGCTGCGGAGTGCGTCCATTGAGAAACTCAGGATCTCGGTACTTCGTCTGGCCGTCGAACTCGCCGATGAGAGAGAAGCGCGGCCACCAGAAGTCGACCGTGTAGTTGCGCCCGCTGGCCCCGCGCATCGGTACCTGCAGCTCTGGCGCGGGGAGACCGGCCAGGTGAATGCTCACGCGGCTGACCGATTCGCCCGCCCGGTCGGCCCTGCCGTCCGCGAATTCGATGACTCGTCTGATCCGCGCGGATCCGCGTCGAACCGGCACCCGCTCGGCCTCGGCGCGGAGTACGGCACGGGTCAGTGTCGTCGCGGGGGCGAGAGGCGACGGATGTCCGGTGCGGCGGAGTGCGGCATCCGCCATCGCCACCGCTGCCGGGAACGGAGCGACTGCGGCCATGTCGACGACCGTGCAAGCGAGCGTGGTGACGGGCAGGCCGTCGAGGTGCTCGCCGGTGTGCAGCACAGCGTTTTCGTGGCGGGCGAACATCGCGCTCGATCGACCCCCGTCCCGAACGGGGCCCCGTACGTGCACGCGCGTCGGCCAGCTCGCGATGGAGGGCAGGCGCCACAGCCCAGCAGCTGACCAGTGTGAGAGCAGCTCGTCGTCGCGCATGTAGCAGGAGGCGGCATGCACCCGTAGCAGATAGCGCTCGTCCTGCGAGCTTCGGCCCCACGCCTCGGCATCGACGTAAACACCGCGAAACAGCGCCACGAGCTCGCCGCGCTTAACTCGCGAGTAGAGCACTGCGCGCTCCCCCGCGACGTCGATGTCCCGAGAGAGCGTGATGACGTCTCGTGCCGTGATCGAGGCGGAGGAGATCATCCATCGATCATCGCGATGGTGCCCAGAGCTCCGTCGACCCGTGCGCAATCTGTGCACAAATCAGCCCTGTGGATGACGCTCAGCCGCATCTCCGCGCCCGGTTGTTATCCCCGCGCCAGTTACAACTCCCGCGGGGATAACAAGCAGGCGCGGGGAATGCAGAACAGCCGCAGAGCCACCGGCCCGGGCTAGTTCACGATGTGCATCGCCCGCGCCGCCTCGGTGATGCTGTCCGAGAGGGACGGGTAGACGGCGAAGGCACGGGCGACCTCGTCCACCGTGAGGCGGTGCTCGACCGCCATCGAGATGGGGAGGATCAGCTCGGATGCCCGCGGCGCAACGATCACGCCGCCGATGACGGTGCCGCTGCCGGTGCGGGCGAACAGCTTCACGAAGCCGTCTTTGAGGCCCATCATTTTCGCGCGCGGATTGGACGCCAGCGGCAGCTTGTAGATCTCGCCCTGGGCGATGCCGTCTTCGATCTGCTTCTGCGTCCAGCCGACCGTGGCGATCTCCGGCTGGGTGAAGATGTTCGAGGTGACGTTGCGCAGCTCGGTCGGGTTTACCGCATCCCCCATCGCGTGGAAGATCGCGGTGCGCCCCTGCATGGAGGCGACGGATGCCAGCGGCAGGAAGTCGGAACAGTCACCGGCCGCGTAGATGGAGGGCATAGACGTGCGCGCCACCCGGTTGACCCGGATGTGCATCGAGTCGGTGAGCTGCACGCCCGCCTCCTCGAGGCCGATGCCCGCGGTGTTCGGGATCGAGCCGACCGCCATGAGGCAGTGGCTGCCCTCCACGATCCTGCCGTCCGAGAGGGTGGCGCGCACCCCGTCCTCCGTGCGCTCCACCGAGTCGGCCCGGGACTTGGCGAGCACGGTCATGCCGTTGCGCTTGAACACGTCTTCGATCACCCGGGCGGCATCGGCATCCTCGCCGGGAAGCACCTGGTCACGAGAGGAGATCAGGGTCACCTTCGAGCCGAGCGCGGTGAAGGCGGAGGCGAACTCGGCGCCGGTGACACCGGATCCGACCACGATCAGGTGCTCCGGCACCTCCTGCATCGTGTACAGCTGGGTCCAGGTGAAGATGCGTTCGCCGTCCGGCTTGGCGCTGGGCAGGATGCGCGGACTCGCGCCCACCGAGACGACGATGGTATCTGCATCGATCTCGTCGAAGTCTGTGCCCGTGCGCCCCTTACCGGTGGAGACGACCACGCGGTTCGGGCCGTCGAGGCGCCCCTCGCCGTGCACGACGGTGACGCCGGCCTTGATGAGCTGGGACTTCATGTCCTCTGACTGCTGGCGAGCGAGGCGCAGCAGCCGCTGATTCACCGCGCCCAGATTGACGGCGACCTCGGGGCGCACGGGGCGTCCGTTGTCGCCGCGGGTGAAGAACTGCACGCCGAGATCGGCCGCCTCCCCGATGGCGTTCGCAGCCTCTGCCGTCGCGATGAGGGTCTTCGACGGCACGACGTCGGTGAGCACGGCGGATCCGCCGACCCCGACGCGCTCGACCAGCGTGACGTCGGCCCCGAGCTGTGCGCCGGCGAGTGCGGCCTCGTATCCGCCGGGGCCCCCGCCCACGATCGCGATGCGTTGCTTGCGCTCGAATTCATAGGCCATTCCCTCATTCTCGCGTAGCCGAAGATGGGCAGCCAAACCGGTGCGTGAACGCAAGTCGGCAATAGAGTGGACGGATGTCCAATCCCCTCGACGACCCGACCACAGATCCCTTCGAGACGGCCTCCGTCGCCGCCGCGGAGATCGCCGAACGCACGGGTGTGCCGCACCACGATCTCGCCCTCACCCTCGGCAGTGGCTGGGGCAAGGCGGCCGACCTCATCGGCGAGACGACCGCCACGATCCCCGCCCAGGAGATCACCGGTTTCAGCAAGCCCGCGCTGGAAGGCCACGTCGGCACCCTCCGCTCGGTGCTGCTTGCCGACGGCCGCCGCGCCCTGGTGATCGGCGCCCGCACGCACTACTACGAGGGACATGGCGTACGCCGCGTCGTGCACTCGGTGCGCACCGCCGCCGCCATGGGGGCGAAGACCATGATCCTCACCAACGGCGCCGGCGGCATCCGCGAGACCTGGAAACCCGGCACCCCGGTGCTGATCAGCGACCACATCAATCTCACTGCCGACTCGCCGCTCGAGGGCGCGACCTTCATCGACCTCACCGACCTCTACTCGGCCCGCCTGCGCGCCATCGCCAAGTCGGTGAGCCCGGATCTCGATGAGGGCGTGTACGTGCAGTTTCGCGGGCCGCACTACGAGACGCCGGCCGAGGTGCAGATGGCGAAGACGATCGGCGGCCACATCGTGGGCATGTCGACAGCCCTCGAGGCCATCGCCGCCCGTCAGGCGGGCATGGAGGTGCTCGGACTCTCACTGATCACCAATCTCGCTGCGGGAATTCAGAAGACCCCATTGAGCCACGCCGAGGTGCTCGAGGCCGGCCGCGAGGCCGAACCGGTGATCGGTGCGCTTCTCGCCCGCATTGTGGAGGAGTTGAAGTGACCCTGCTCGAGGTCGCGACGGCCTGGCGCGACCAGGATCCCGACGATGAGACCCGCGCCGAGCTCGACGCGCTGATCACGGATGCCGCGGCCGGCGACGAGGACGCCGTCGCCGACCTACACGACCGCTTCGACACCCGGCTCGAGTTCGGCACCGCGGGACTCCGCGGTCGCATCGAGGCGGGATCGAACCGGATGAACCGCGTGCTGGTGGCCCAGGCTGCCGCGGGACTCGCCGCCTTCCTGCTGTCGCGGGGAGAGCATCCGTCGATCGTCATCGGCTACGACGGGCGCAAGAACTCGAAGGTGTTCGCCACCGACACGGCCGAGCTGATGGCCGGCGCCGGTGTTCGCGCCATCATCCTGCCACGCGAGCTGCCGACCCCGGTGCTCGCCTTTGCCGTGCGACAGCTCGGAGTGAGCGCCGGCGTGATGGTCACGGCGAGCCACAACCCGCCCCAGGACAACGGCTACAAGGTCTACCTCGGCGACGACGACGAGGGCTCGCAGATCGTGCCGCCCTCGGACGGGGAGATCGCCGCGGAGATCCTGCGGGTGGCCGCCACCGCCAACGTCCTCGAGCTGCCGCGATCGCCGAAGTACGAGACCGCGGACGAGGAGGTCGTCGACGAGTATGTGCGTAGCACCGCCGCGCTCGCGACCGGTTCGCCGGTGCTGCGCTACGTCTACACTCCGCTGCACGGCGTCGGATGGGAGACCGCACACCGCGTCTTCCGGGCCGCGGGTTTCGCCGAACCGATCATCGTGCGGCAACAGGTCGAGCCGGATGCGGCGTTCCCCACCGTCGCCTTCCCCAACCCGGAGGAGCCCGGCGCCATGGATCTGGCCTTCGCGCTCGGCACCGCGGAGAATGCCGACCTGGTGATCGCGAACGACCCCGATGCCGACCGGCTCGCGATCGGGGTTCCGTCCGCGGACGGCTGGGAACGCCTCAGCGGCAACGAGGTCGGTGCCCTACTCGGCTGGCGGGCCGCGGAACGCCTCGCCGCGTCCGACGGACCCGGCGCCGGTGTGCTCGCCGCCTCGATCGTGAGCAGCCCGGCCCTCGCCGCCGTCGCCGCCCACTACGGCCTCACCTACGCCGACACGCTCACCGGGTTCAAGTGGGTCTCCCGCGTGCCTGACCTGTCGTTCGGCTACGAGGAGGCGCTCGGCTATCTGGTCGACCCGGGCAAGATCCGCGACAAGGACGGCATCTCGGCCGCCGTCGACTTCCTCGCCCTTGCCACCGAGCTGCGCGCCACCGGCAGCAGCCTGCGCGAGCACCGCCTGGCCTTCGCCGACACCTTCGGCGGCTTCGCCTCCGGCCAGGTCTCGATCCGCGTCTCCGACCTCGCCCAGATCCGGCAGATCATGCAGCGGTTGCGCGCCGACCTGCCAGAGGCGATCGGCGAGACGCCGGTGTCGCGGGTCGACGATTTCGCCGACGGTTTCGAGCAGTTCCCGGCCGGCGACATCCTGCGCTTCTGGCTCGCGGACGGCTCGCGCGTCATCGTGCGCCCGAGCGGCACCGAGCCCAAGGTGAAGGTCTACCTCGATGCCTCGAGTAGCGACGGGACCGCGGATGCCCGGCTCGCCGCCGCGCAGGCGAAGGTCGTCGCGCTCGAGGCCGCGATGCGCGAACTGCTCGCCTGACCTCGAATCCCCACGTTTGCCCGAATATGCAGCAAACGGGAGCCCCAAACCTGCACATTCGGGCAAACGTGGATCTGGACTAGCCGAGGGCCTCGTCGAGCTTGCGCGCGAGCTCGTCGGTGTCGAAGTAGTTCTCGATCACGATCACGTCGGCGAAGGTCGTACCGATGGCCTCCACGAACTCGGGCGAGGTGAGGATGATCTGGGCGTCGGAGGCCGTGGTCGTCAGCGACGCGATGTCGGCGGCCGTGACATCCGCTTCCAGTCCGAGCCGGGCGAGCACGCGCTCTGCGTTGACCTTGAGGATCCCGGAGCTGCCGATGCCCGCCCCGCAGATGGCGACGATCTTCACTGCTGATCCTTCCTGTCGGCGGGGGCTCCCATGATCGCCAGCACCTCGGCGGCCGAGGTGGCGGCGGCCAGACGCTCGATCGCGTCGGAGTCGTTGAATACATTGGCGAGCGCGGCGATCGAGGCGAGGTGCCCGGCCGGTGTCTCGATGGCGAGGCCGAGCACAACGCGCACCGGGTCGTTGTGCGGATGTCCGAACGCCACCGGGGTGGCGAGCGTCACGACCGCGAGACCGTCCGCCAGCACCTCGGGCCCGGGACGCGCGTGAGCGAGCGCCAACCCCGGGGCGATCACGACGTACGGCCCATGCTCGTCGATCATCCGCACCATTTCGTCGGCGTAGCCCGGCTTCGCGGCTCCCGCGGCGGTCAGCGCCTGCCCGGCGAGGCGCACCGCGGTCTGCCAGTCGGCGGGCTCCGCGCCCAGGATGATGCCGTCGTTGGAGATCGGGGGTACCGGCACGCTCAGGCCCTCTCGAAGCCGTCGACGATGAGCTCGACGAGCTCCTCCCGATCCTCGAGCGGCAGGAAGCTGGCCGCCGCCGCGTTCAACTGGAAGTTCTCGAGGTCACCGAGGTCGTAGTCGAACGTCTCCGCCAGCACGGACAGCTCGCGGCTGAGGGTGGTGGCGCTCATCAGCCGGTTGTCGGTGTTGACCGTGACGCGGAACCCGAGCTGGTAGAGCAGATCGAAGGGGTGGTCGATCAGCTCGTCACCCCACTGCGCGATGGCCTTGGTGTCGAGGTTGGAGGTCGGGCTGAGCTCCAGCGCGATCTCGCGATCCTTCACCCACTGCGAGAGGCGACCGAGGGCGACGTAGGTGCTCTCGGCGTCCTCCCGGTCGACGACGATGTCCTCGGCGATCCGCACACCATGCCCGAGGCGCAGCGCGCGCCCGTCGAACAGTGCGCCGCGGATGCTGTCGAGCCCGTCCGCCTCGCCGGCGTGCACGGTGCGCGGCATGAAGTGCTGCGCGAGGTAGTCGAAGGCCGGCTGCAGATTCTTCGCCGGAAAGCCCGCCTCTGGCCCGGCGATGTCGAAGCCGACGACGCCACGGTTGCGGTGTCGCACGGCGAGCTCCGCGATCTCCAGACCGTCGCCGCTCTGGCGCATGGCGCTCACCAGCTGACCCACACGGATGCGGTGGCCGGTCGTGTGGCGGACCTCGTCGATCCCGTCTTCGATGCCTGCCTGCACGGCGTCGACCGCCTGGTCGAGGGTCAGGCCCGCGCGCAGGTGCTGTTCAGGAGCCCAGCGCACCTCGCCCCAGATGACGCCGTCGCGGCCGAGGTCCTGCACGAACTCGCGCGCGACGCGGCTGAGGTTGTCGGCGGTCTGCATCACGGCGATGGTCAGTTCGAAGGTCTTCAGGTACTCGACCAGCGAGTCGGAGTTCGCCTGCTGCTTGAACCACGCGCGCAGCTCTGCTGGGTCCAGCTCGGGCACGTCCAGGCCGGCCGCGAGTCCCAGCTCGATGATCGTCTCGGTGCGCAGTCCGCCGTCGAGATGGTCGTGGAGCGAGATCTTCGGCAGGGCGCTGATCTCCGCGCCCCCGCCGGGCAGGCGGTAGTCCTGCGGAACGGAAGTCATGCCTCCAAATCTATCGGCTGGTGCCCGCGAGCGTCCCTGGTGTGCGCAGAGCCAGGGAACCGCGGGCTGCCGTCACTTGCTCATGCCGGCCGTGAGCCCGGAGACGATGTGTCTGGTGGCGAGGAGGAACAGCACAACGAGAGGGATCGTGGCCAGTGTGAGGCCGGCGAAGAGGGTCGCCCAGTCCGTCTGGTACTCGCCGAAGAACCGCGTGATGCCGACCGGGAGTGTGTACGCATCCTGGTTTCTGATGAGGATGAGCGGGTAGAAGAAGTCGTTCCACACCGGCACGAAGCGGAACACGACCACCGTCGCGATCGCGGGACGCACCAGCGGCAGGTGGACCCGGTAGAAGGTGGTGAACGGGCCGGCTCCGTCGAGCAGCGCGGCCTCGTCGAGCTCGACCGGCAATTGCCGGAAGAAGCTGGCGAGTACGAACGTCGAGAACGGGATGCCGAGGGCCCCATAGACGAGGACGAGGCTCCACAGGTTGCTGATCATTCCGAGGCTGTCGAGCAGGAAGAACAGCGGAAGGATCGCGAGGTACACGGGCAGCATCAGTCCGGAGAGGAACAGCGCCTCGATAGCGCCGAACAGCTTCGATTTCGTGCGGGCGAATGCATAGGCGGCGAGAAGCGAGACCGCAGACGACAACGCCACCGAGGCGATGGTGACGACCATCGAGTTCACGAAGTAGGTCTCGAAGGAGGCGGTGACCCAGGCCTTCTGATAGCTCGAGAAATTCAGAGCCGACGGCAGCGCCAAGGGATTGCTCGCCATCTGCTGGGTCGTGCGGAACGAGTTGGTCACCATGAGCAGGAGCGGGGCGACGGAGATGAGCGCGTAGACCCAGAGCAGGGTCGACGCCGCTCCGTCCTTGAGCGAGAACCCGGCACGGCGACGCGGCGAGTGCCCCGCGTTGCGCGGCGCCGGTTCGGCAGCGGTCGTCTTCACGGGTCGGACGGGGGTGATCGAGACCATCAGTAGAGCCGCCGTTCTGCGCGACGCATCAGCCAGGTCATGAGGATCGCCACGCCGAAGATGAAGAGGAAGAGCAGGGTCGCGATGGCCGACGAGGTACCGATCGCGTTGGACGCCCCGGACTCGAAGGCGGTGCGATAGAACAGCAGGCTCAGCACATCCGTGGCTCCGGCCGGCGATCCCTGCGAGCCGCCGAGCGCGTATGGAATGGCGAAGGCCTCCATGGCGCCGATGAAAGTGAGCACGCTGACCGTGCCGATCGCCGGAGTGAGCAGGGGGAAGGTGACATCTCGGAAACGCTGCCAGGATGAGGCACCGTCGAGGGATGCCGCCTCCTCGATCTCGTCGGGGATGCCGCCGAGCGCCGCGCCGTAGAGCAGCACGGGGAACCCGACCCACTGCCACGCGGTCACGAACACGACGACCCAGATGGCCGTGGCCGGATTGCCGAGCCATGGTTGAGCGAGAGCGCCGAGGCCGATCGCCTTGAGCACGTAGTTGACCGGGCCGAACAGCGGCGACAGCATCAACGACCAGAGGTAGCCGACGACGAGCGGCGACACCAGGTACGGGAGGGTGAAGACGGTCTGGAAGAACCGCTTGAATCGGCGGAGTCGGTGCAGCAGCACGGCCAGGCCGAGGCCGACCGTGTTCTGGAAGAGCATCGCACCGAGGAACAGCAGCACGTTGTGCAGGAAGGCCGTCGGCAGCTGCTCACGGAAGGGCAGCGTGGTGAACAGCGTCACGTAGTTCTCGAACACCGAGAACGGACCACGCACGATGCCCGTCCAGCTGAACAGCGAATAGCTGAGCGCGGTGATGAGGGGGTAGAGCACGAACACCCCGAAGAGGAGCAGGGCGGGGAGGATGAAGACCATGCCCGTGCGGGTGGGCAGGGTGATGCCGGTGCTCCGGCGCCTGCGTGCGGTACTCACGGACATGGTCGTCATCCCTCCTTCAGCTATCTGGTTACTTCGCGGGCGTGAACCACTGCGAGACTCCGGTCTGCAGCGCAGACGCGGCACCCGCGGGGTTCTGCTGGCCGAGCAGAATCTTCTGCACCTGTTGCCCGAGGACCGCCGTGCCGAGCGGCTCGCCGTAGCGGAAGTCGACGAGGAGGAGGTACGGCGCCTGGCCCTTCTCGTAGTTCTTCCAGGCCTCGGCCATGATCTTGTTCGAGTACTTCACGCCGGGAACGGCGGAGAACTGGTTGAGGTCGTCTGCGACGAGTTGCCCGAACTCGGGGGTCGCAAGCCAGTTGAGCAGTTCGAGCGCGGCCTTCTTGTGCGGCGACTTGGCGTTGATGGCGAAGTTGCCGTCCGCATAGGCCGGAGACACCGGCTTCGTGGCGACCGCCTTCGGGGGCAGGGGAACCTGATAGGACCCGAACTTCAGGTCGGGCGCCTGCGTGGCGAATGTCGCTATCTCGAACGAGCCACCCGGGAACTGCGCGGCCTGACCGGAGGTGAACTGGATCTGGCTGTCGGTGTAGCTCACCCCGACGACGTCGGGCGCAAGGAACTTCTTCATGTCGCTGACGAGTTGCAACGACGCGACATAATCCGGGTCTTGGAAGGTCGCGGTGCCGGCGAGCACCTTCTTCTCGAATGCACTGCCGCCGTAGCGCCCGGCGCCGATGATGTCGGAGAAGATCGGCAGCATCCAGTCGTCCTTGGCACCGAGAGCCATCGGGGTGACGCCGGCCTTCTGCAATTTCTCGTTGACCGCGATGAAGTCGTTCCACGTCTTCGGCACCGTCACATGGTTCGCCGCGAAGATGTCTTTGTTGTAGAACATCTGAAGGGTCTGCGTGGCGAGCGGCACCGCATAGGTCTTGCCGTCGGCGCGGCCCTTGGCGCCCGCGAGCACACCGGGCGCGATCTTGTCGAGACCGTCGACCTTGCCGTCGATCGGTACGAGCTGACCGGCGGCGATGTTCGGCTGGAGCTGGCCGTATGCCCGCACCATGGGGATGTCCGGGCCGTCGCTTCCCGCGAGTCCCGTGGTGAGGATCTGGTTGTATTCGGTGTTCTGGAAGGCCTCGAAGTCGACGGTGACCCCGGGGTGCGCCTTCTCGTAGACGTCGAAGATCGTGTTGTACTTCTCGACGTCCTCGGTGCGCCATGACCACACCTTCAGCGTGACGTCATCGCCTGTCTCCGACGCCGTGCCCTTCCCGGGCGCTGCGGACGGCGCGCATCCACTCAACATCAATGCGCAACCGGCGGCGACGGCGGCCAGGGTGAGGAGTTTTCGCCTCATGATGGTTCTCCTTCTGTGGGTGTGAGCGGGATGGTGCGGTTCAGGGTCGGGCAAGTGTCGTGAGCGCCTCGCGCACCGAATCGTGCTGCTGAGCGAGCGTGGTGCGCGCTTCGGCGACGGTCACCCCTCCGATGGCGGCGACGATCGCGGTCTTCAGCTCACCGTCCGCCTCCGTGAGGAGAGCCTGGCTCTCGGTCTCGGACAGGTTGGTGGCCTGCATGAGGATGCGCACGGTGCGACGGCGCAGCTTCTCGTTGCTCGCGACGACCGACACCATGAGGTTCGACCAGGTGCGACCGAGCGCCACCATGAGGGCAGTGGAGAATCCGTTGAGCGCGAGTTTCTCGGCGGTGCCGGCCTTGAGGCGCGTCGACCCCGTCACGACCTCCGCACCGGTGTCGAGAAGCACGACGGTGTCGGCGAGGTGTGCGAGTGACGCACGGGGGTTCGAGGAGATGAGCGCGGTGTGCGCGCCCCGTTCGCGTGCGGCCTGGAGCGCGCCGCCCACGTACGGAGTGTTGCCGGAGGCCGCGAGTCCGATGGCGACATCGCCGTGCCCCACTCCGGCGGCGTCGGCACGACCGTCGTCGGTCGAGTCTTCGACGTTCTCGACCGAACGCACCAGCGCGGCCGGTCCACCTGCCATGTGGGCGACGACGATGCCCGGCTCGATGTTGTAGGTCGGCAGCAGCTCGGCGGCGTCGAGCACGGCGAGACGACCCGAGGTGCCGGCGCCGAAGTAGTGCACGGTTCCCCCATCACGTACGCGGTCGGCCGCGACGGTCACGAGTTCTGCGAGTTCCGGGGCCGCGTCGGTCACGGCATCCACCGCGACGCGGTCCTGGCTGGCGAGCAACCGGAGGATCTGGAGGGATGACATCGTGTCGAGTCCCAGCGACGCCTCGAGACGTCGCTCGGTCGCCGGCAGGTATTCATCGCCGTCGAGCATGGGGTCCAGTGCGGATGATCGCGTCGCCATGGGGGCTACTCCTCGTTCGGTGCGTGACCGATCGCGTCGGCCGTGAGAGCAGTATGGTGCTAATCCCCAATTTGGATACAGCTATTGGGGATTTTCTTCACACGCTCGTAACAAAGGTGGCGAGCCAGCCCTGTAATAATCCTTAGCAACCGCGTGCACCGCCCGCGGGTGCACTCTCGGCCGCTCCCGCGCCCGGAGCCGACACAGCAGCACAGCCTGAGGAGTGCGATGTCGACCGACGTTCTGCTGGTGCTGCGGCAGCGCCTCCCGACGCTGAGCAACGCCGAACGTCGGATCGCCGAGCGCATCCTGGAGAACCCCATCACGGTGGTGGACTCCACCATCAACGAGCTCGCCTCGTACTGCGGCGTCTCCCAGGCGAGCGTCGCGCGGCTCTGCCAGTCCGTCGGATTCTCCGGCTATCGCGACTTCCGGATGGCGCTCGCCTCCGCCATCAGCCGCGAGCAGGCCGATCGAGAACACTTCCAGGTCGCCGATGCCGACATCGATCCGGCGGACAGCGCGCTCGAGGTGGTGACCAAGGTGGCATACCAGGAGGCCCGCGCGATCGAGGAGACCGCTCGGGCGCTCGACCTCGTCGCTCTCGACGGCGTGGTCGACGCCATTCGCACGGCCCCACGCATCGACATCTTCGGTGTCGCCTCCAGCGGCCTCACCGGTCAGGACTTGCACCAGAAGCTGCATCGGATCGGCTTCAGCTCGTACTGCTGGACCGACACCCACCTCGCCCTCACCTCCGTCGCCCTCAGCCGCCCCGGATGCGTCTTCATCGGCATCTCGCACTCCGGTCTCTCGGTGGAGACCAATCACAGCCTGGAGGTCGCGAAGGCTGCTGGAGCGACCACTGTGGCCATCACGAACTTCCCCGATTCGCCGCTCGGCGCGGCCGCGGACCTCGTCCTCGCCACGAGCGCGCGTGAGACGCGCTATCGGTCCGGCGCGATGGCCAGCCGGATCGCGCAGATGGCGCTCGTCGATTTTCTCGTCGTGCGGCTGCTCCAAGGCAATTACGAGTCCGCCAAGGACTCGCTGCGTCTCACCTATGACGCGGTGCAGGCGCACCGGTTGGGCTACGGCCGCAGCACCCCGGGTTGGAAGGGCAGCAGGGAATGAGTCAGGATCATCGATGTGCGACGGTCGAGGGCCGTGACTTTCTGACGGCGAGATAGCCGATGCCCGCGAGGGTGACGGCACCCGAGAGACGGCGGAACGGGTTGACGCCGCGCGTCAATTCGTCCATTGCCCACCAGCAGAGCACGGAAACGGCACCGACGGCCGCCGCGGTGCGCACCCGCCCGCGCGGCAGGAAGATACCGACGAGCGTGATGCCCTGAAACAGCTTCTGCGACAGGTTCGCCGGCTGCCCGATCGTGATCCGGCCGGTCTGCCGGTTGCGGAACATCCAGTCGGCGAATCGCGTGCTCCGGCGCCGGCTCATGCGCCGATCCGCTCCGCGATCAGTGGTCCGCCGTCGAGCACCGCGTCGCCGGGGTCTCCGATGCGGTATGCCCCGTCCAGCGCCTCGAGTGCCCGCTCGAATCGCTCGGGCTCGTCGGCGCTGAGCGTGAACAGCGGCTGACCGGCTGTGACCGTGTCGCCCGGCTTGGCGTGGAGGTCGATGCCCGCCGCGTGCTGCACCGGGTCCTGAGCGCGGGCACGACCCGCCCCGAGCCGCCAGGCGGCGACTCCGAATGGCAGCGCCTGTTGCTCCACCAGCACGCCGTCGCGATCGGCGGTGACGACCATCGTCTCCTTGGCCACCGGCAACGCGGCATCCGGATCGCCGCCCTGGGCTGCGATCATCGCGCGCCAGGTGTCCATCGCCCGCCCGTCGGCCAGGGCCGCTTCGACGTCGGCGTCGGGCTGGCCGGCGAGAGCGAGCATCTCCCGGGCCAGCGCGATGGTGAGGGCGACGACATCCGCCGGTCCCCCGCCCGCGAGTACCTCCACGGACTCGCGCACCTCGTTGGCATTGCCGATGGCGAGGCCGAGCGGCACGTTCATGTTGGTGAGGAGAGCGGATGTCGCGACGCCGGCGTCTTCGCCGAGTGCCACCATGGTGCGCGCGAGTTCGCGCGACTGGTCGATGTCTTTGAGGAAGGCGCCCGAGCCGAACTTCACATCGAGCACCAGCGCTGCGGTGCCCTCGGCGATCTTCTTGCTCATGATCGAGGAGGCGATCAGCGGGATCGCTTCGACGGTGCCGGTGATGTCGCGCAGCGCGTAGAGCTTGCCGTCCGCGGGCGCCAGCCCGGACCCCGCCGCCGAGATGACGGCGCCGACGTTCTCGAGTTGCGAGAAGAACTCCTCGTTGCTGAGGTTCGCGCGCCAGCCCGGGATGCTCTCCAGCTTGTCGAGCGTGCCGCCGGTGTGACCGAGACCGCGACCGGAGAGCTGCGGAACGGCGACGCCGAAGGAGGCGACCAACGGCGCGAGCGGCAGGGTGATCTTGTCGCCGACTCCGCCGGTGGAGTGCTTGTCGGTCGTGGGCTTCGAGAGCGAGGAGAAGTTCATCGTCTTTCCGCTCGCGATCATGGCCAGCGTCATGTCGCGGATCTCGCGGCGCTCCATACCGTTGAGGAAGATCGCCATCGTCATCGCCGACATCTGCTCGTTGGCGACGTAACCGCGGGTGTACGCGTCGATCAGCCAGTCGATCTGCGCGGTGCTCAGGATGCCGTGGTCGCGCTTGGTGCGGATCAGGTCGACGACGTCGAACGGTTCGATGGCCATGGTGGTGCTCCTTGTGTCGTGCGCGGGAGCCGGGAGGCCCGGCTACTCCGCGCGGTAGTCCTCGAGGTGGCGGGGGCCGAAGGCATCCGGGATCACCTCGTCGATCGTCTTCACGCCGGATACCGTCTCGAGCAGCATGCCCGGGGCGGAGTGTTCGTACAGCAGCTGGCGGCAGCGCCCGCACGGCATCAGCACGTCGCCGTGCCCGTCAACGCAGGTGAAGGCGACCAGGCGTCCGCCGCCGGTCATGTGCAGGCTCGACACCAGCGCGCACTCCGCGCACAGGGTGAGACCGTACGAGGCGTTCTCGACGTTCGCGCCGGAGATGATGCGCCCGTCATCGACGATCGCGGCCACCCCCACGGGGAACTTCGAGTACGGCACGTACGCGTGCGTCTTCGCCTCGTTGGCGACGGCCCGCAGTGCGTCCCAATCGACGACAGGTCCGGTGTTCACCGTGTCACTCACGGCTTCTCGTAGGCCTTGCCTGAGGCGGCAGGGGGCTGCACCCGCCCGCCGAGGCCGGCGACGGCGAAGATCGTGATCAGGTAGGGCAGCATGAGCAGGAACTCCGACGGGATCGGCGAGCCGATGATGCCGAGCACGCTCTGCAGGTTGGTCGCGAAACCGAACAGCAGCGCGGCGAGGGTGGCTCGGATGGGATCCCAACGCCCGAAGATCACTGCGGCGAGGGCGATGAATCCGGCGCCGGCCGTCATCTCCTTGGTGAACCCGCCGACCGAGCCGAGGGTGAAGTACGCACCACCGAGTCCGGCGATGGCGCCGGCCAGGGAGACGTTCCAGAACCGCGTGCGGTTGACGTTGATGCCGACCGTGTCCGCGGCCTGAGGATGCTCGCCGGACGAGCGGAGTCGGAGCCCCCACCGCGTGTGGAAGAGGCCGTACCAGACCGCGAACACCGCGATGTACATCAGGTAGACGATGATCGTCTGCCGGAACAGCACCGGCCCGATGACCGGGATCTCCGACAGCAGCGGGATCTGGATGCGCTGGAACCGCGGCGGCGAGTTGAGCGTCTCGGTGTTCGGCGACAGCAGCGTCGAGTACAGGAAGGAGGTCAATCCGGTGACGAGCACATTGAGCACGACACCGACGATCACCTGATCGACGAGGTACTTGATCGAGAACGCCGCCAGCACGAAGGAGACCAGGGTGCCGGCCACCATCGCAGCGAGGAGACCGAGCAGCGGCTGACGGGTGATCGAGGCGACCAGGGCGGAGACGAAGGCGCCGGCGAGCAGCTGGCCCTCGATCGCCACGTTGACCACACCGACGCGCTCGGAGATCACGCCGCCCAGTGCGCCGAAGATCAGCGGCACACTGACGCCGACCGCGCCAACCAGGAGGCCGGCGATCGGGATGGTCTGTCCGGCCGATGACCAGACCAGGAAGACGAAGAGGAACAGCACCGCGAAGACGGCGACGAGCCACAGCGGCACCTTCCTGGCCCGGGAGACCAGCACGGCGGCGACGACCGCGATCACGACGAGGAGGAGCGGAACGATGATGCCCGCGAGCCGGGTGTTGACCGGGATGACCGGGATCTGGAAGAAGTCCGACGGCGTCGAGAGCGCCAATCGCGACGTGCCGCTTCGACCGAAGATCAGGAACAGCACCACCGCGATCACGGCGAACACCCCGAGCACGATGGGCGTCTTCCAACTGCGCACGACCGCCACGGCGGGCACCAGCACCGCGGGCATCTTGGGGGTGGGGAGGTTGCTGGCGAGGACGCTCACTTGGTCACCACCGCCTTTCGTCCTGACACGGATGATCGCTTCACGCGAGCCTGAAGGTTGGGGGCGGGCAGCCGGAACACCGCACGCACGAGCGGCGGCGCCGCGATGAACAGCACGATGAGCGACTGCAGCACCAGGACGATGTCGATCGGCACACCCTCGATCGCCTGCATCGCGAAGCCACCGGCTTTGAACGCGCCGAACAGGATGCCCGCGATGAACACTCCGAAGGGCCGCGAACGACCGAGCAGCGCGACCGTGATCGCGTCGAAGCCGATACCCGCGTCGATGCCGGAACCGAAGCCGGTGGTGATCGACCCCTGCACCTGGTTGGCTCCGGCGAGACCGATCAGGGCACCGGAGATCAGCATGCCCACGATGTACATCGCCTTGACGTTGATGCCGGCGACGCGGGTGGCCGAGGGGTTCTCGCCGAGGGCGCGGAACTTGAATCCCAGGCTGGAACGGTTCAGCAGGTACCAGACGATGATGGTCGCCACGACCGCGAAGACGAAGCCGATGGTGAGGTTGTAGCTCGGTCCGAGAAGGTGCGGGAAGATCGCCGTCGCCTTCTCCGGTGGCGACTTGGGGTTGTTCGATCCTGGCGCCTGCAGCAGACCGGGGGTGCGCAGCAAATAGGAGATCAGGTAGAAGGCGACGTAGTTCAGCATGATCGTGACGATCACCTCGTGGGCGCCGGTGAAGGCCTTGAGCGCGCCGACGATACCCGCCCAGATCGCACTCGCGATGATGCCCGCGGCCAGCGCCACGATGAGGTGCAACGGGAAGGGCATGTCGAAGGCGAAACCGACCCAGCCGGCGGCAGCGGCGGCCATCAGCATCTGCCCGCGGCCACCGATGTTGAACAGCCCGATGCGGAACGAGACGGCGACGCCGAGACCGGCGGCGATCAACGGGGTCGCGAACGTGAGGGTGTCGGTGAACGGCTTGATTCCCGCGGCGAAGCCGGGGCGGTTGACCGCGTAGATCGACCCTTGGAACAGCGAGGAGTACGCACCAGAGACCGCGCTCCAGATGGCCTGGAACGTGTCGGACGGACGGGAGAAGAAGTACCCGGAGGCCTCGCGTACCCCGTCGTCCGTAACCGCGATCAGGATGGCACCGACGACGAGCGCGAGCACGACCGCGAGGATCGAGATCACGACGCTGCCGCTCATGATCTCGCGGAGCACACCGCTGAATCGGGAGGGGGGCGCGGGCGGAGGCGTCTGTTCGGCGGGGATCTGACCCGGCTCCAACACCTGGTCCTGGGCGGGGATCCGGGCCGGATCGGGGATCTCCTCGGATCCCGGAACCGGAACGCCGCTCTGCGGGTCGCTCATGCTGCTGTCTCTGTTTCTGTGGGGGTTTCGCCGGCCATCATGAGGCCCAGCACGTCGCGGGGGGTGTTTCCGGGCACGATGCCGACGATGCCGCCGCGGTACATCACCGCGATGCGGTCAGCGAGGGCAACCACCTCGTCGAGCTCGGTGGAGACGACGATGACGGGGATTCCCTTGTCGCGCTCCTTCACGATGCGGGTGTGCACGAACTCGATCGATCCAACGTCGAGCCCGCGGGTCGGTTGCGCCGCGATGAACAGGCGCAGCTCGCGCGAGAGCTCACGGGCGAGCACTACCTTCTGCTGGTTGCCGCCGGAGAGCCGGCCCGCGTGGGTTCCGACACCCTGGGCACGAATGTCGAACTCGACGATCTTCTCCTCGGCGAACTCCGCGAGGGTGCCGAGCTGCAGCGTGCCCGCCTTGACGAAGGGCTCGCCGTCGGAGCGATCGAGCATGAGGTTCTCCGCGATGGTGAACTCGGCGATGAGTCCGTCGTGGCCGCGGTCTTCCGGCACGAATCCGACGCCGGAATCGAGCACGGTGCGAACGGATGCCCGGCGCAGCTCGTTGCCGTCGAGCACGATCGACCCGGTGACGCGGGGCTGCAGCCCCATGATCGCCTCGGTGAGTTCGGTCTGCCCGTTTCCCTGCACGCCGGCGATCGCGAGGATCTCGCCCGCGCGCACCTCGAAGCTGACGTTGTCGACGACGACCTGATTGTGGGCATCGATCACGGTGAGGTCTTGCACGACCAGGGCCGGAGCGCCGGGCGTCGCCTCGTCCTTGTGAACCGTCAGCTCGACGGCGCGGCCGACCATCAACGACGCCAATTCGGTGTTGGTCGCGGTGGGCGAGGCCTCACCGACGACTTTTCCGAGGCGGATCACCGTGATGCGATCGGCCACCTCGCGCACCTCACGCAGCTTGTGGGTGATGAAGACGATGGAGGTGCCCGCAGCCTTGAGCTGGCGCATGATCACCATCAGCTCGTCGGTCTCCTGCGGGGTGAGCACCGCGGTCGGCTCGTCGAAGACCAGCACCTTCGCGTCGCGGGAGAGGGCCTTGATGATCTCGACCCGCTGCTGGACGCCGACCGGCAGATCTTCGACCAGGGCATCCGGATCGATGTCGAAGCCGAACCGAGCGGAGATCTCGCGCACCTGGGCGCGAGCCGCGTTGAGGTTGAGCCGACCGCCGAACGTGGTCTGCTCGTGCCCGAGCATCACGTTCTCTGCGACCGTGAACACGGGGATGAGCATGAAGTGCTGGTGCACCATGCCGATGCCGGCGGCCATCGCGTCGCCGGGACCGGCGAACTGCTGAACCTCGTCGTTCAGGAGGATGTCGCCCTCGTCGGCCTGATAGAGGCCGTAGAGCACGTTCATCAGGGTGGACTTGCCGGCACCGTTCTCGCCGAGCAGGCAATGGATCTCGCCGGCCTCGACCACGAGATCGATGTGGTCATTCGCGGTGAGTGCGCCGAACCGCTTCGTGATGCCTCGGAGTTCAAGCTTCATGGAAACCAATCTAACCGGCGTCGGGCATCATCGACCGAGCCGTTTGTGTACGGGGGTGGTAGCAGGGTGAGCATTAAGAAGGTCGGGGAGACCAGCGATGCTGGTCCCCCCGACCCGGTGAATCAGATTACGGCTACTTGGCCGAAAGGTACGACTTGACCGGGATCGAGCCGTCGATGATGCCGGCCTTCAGCTTGTCGAGTTCGCCCTGCAGGCCGGAGTCGACCTTGCTCTCGAAGTCGTGGAACGGTGCGATTCCGACGCCGTCGTTCTTCAGGTTGCCGACGTAGGCGACGTTGTCGAACTCGCCCTTCTTCTGCTTCTCCGTCGCCAGGACGACCGCGTCGGTCGCCTGCGCGATGCCCTTGAGCACCGAGGTCAGGTAGAGCTTGTCGTAGGTCGGGAAGGTCTCGAACACGTCGGCGTCTGCACCGATGAGGGCGATGTCCTTGCCCGAGTCGGTGATGGCCGCGCCCGCGCTCTGGAAGATCGGACCACCGACGGGGAAGATGACGTCGGCGTTCTGGTCGATCAGGTTCTGCGCGGTGCTCTTGGCGGTGTCGTTCGCCTCGAAGCCGCCGGTGAAGGCGCCCTTCTGGCTCGCGACGTCCCAACCGACGACCTTGACATCCTTGCTCTTGTCCTTGTTGTAGCCCGCGACGCCATCGGCGAAGCCGTCCATGAAGATGGTGACGGTCGGGTACTGCTGGCCACCGAAGGTTCCGACGATGCCGGACTTCGAGTAGCTGGCCGAGGCGTAGCCCGCGAGGTACGCGGCCTGAGCGGTGTCGAACAGGATCGGCTTGATGTTCGGCTCATCGGTCTTGCCGTCGAAGTTGGCGTCCGCCGCGTCGTCGATGATGGCGAACTGCACGGTGGGGTTGGCCTTCGCCGCGGTGATGGTTGCCGCCGAGAGGTTGAAGCCGACCGTCACGATCAGGTTGCAGCCGGCCGAGACGAGGCTGTCGATGTTGGGCGCGTAGTCGGTGTCAGCGTCCGACTGCACGTGCTTCTCCTTGACGCCGAGCTCCTTGGCCGCCTTCTGGAGACCCTCGAGACCGAGCTGGTTGAACGACTTGTCGTCGAACCCACCGGCGTCGGAGACCATGCACGGCAGGAATTTGGAGCCGGATGCCGTGCCGCCCGACTTGGCCGGTGCGGATGCGCAGCCGGCGAGCACAGCGGCGATGCCGACCAGGGCAAGGCCGCTGAACACGGCCCGACGAGTGGTGATTCTCAAGTTGTCCTCCAAGGTGCTGCCGGGCACAGCGCACGGCGATAGTGGTCACAGGTTACCGAATGTTACTTCCGCCGCGACGCCCAGTTCATGCCGCTGCGGGCAATGGTTACCAAGTTGCGACGGTAGGGAAATGTGGCAGAAATATTCGGGCCGCGGAAGCCCCCGCCGGGGCTACTTCTTGGGGGCGCTAGGCGAGGTGACCACGACGTCGCCGGAGATGATCTTCTTCTTGAGGCCGTCGATCTCCGATGCCAGCTCACTACTCACCGCTGAGGCACGGTCGTGGTACGGAGCGATGCCGACACCGTTGTTCTCCAGGGTGCCGACGTACGGGGTGTTGGTGAACGTCTTCTTCTTCGCTTCGCCCGCGATGGTGACCACGGCATCCGAGGTGTTCTTCAGCACAGAGGTGAGCAGAATCGGGCGGTACTCCGCGGCGAGGGTGTCGTAGCCGTCCGAGTCGACCCAGATGATCGAGACGTTGCCGGCCTCGAGTGCCGCGGCGGCAGCACCCTCTCCGACCTGACCGGCGACCGGAAGGATGACGTCGGCACCCTGGTCGATGAAGCCCTGGGTGAGGGCGAGCCCCTTGGTGGTGTCTTCGAAGTCACCGGTGAACGAGCCGTCCTGCTTGGTCTTGTCCCAGCCCAGGGCACGAACGGTGGTGCCGTGCACCTCGTTGTAGTGCGCGACGCCGTCGACGAAACCGTCCATGAACAGCGTGACCGGCGGCTGGTTGCCGCCACCGAAGGTCGCGACCGTGCCGGTCTTGCTCACTCCGGCGGCGAGGTAGCCGGCCAGGTAGGCGGCCTGGGCGGTGTCGAACACGATCGGCTTCAGGTTCTTCGCGTCCGCGGTGTCGTCGACCAGGGCGAAGTCGGTCTTCGGGTTGGCCTTCGCTGCCTTGAGGGTCGCCGGGGTCAGCTCGTAGCCGACGGTGAGCACGAAGCCGCAGCCGCTGTCCGCCGCCTGCTGCACGTTGGGTTCGAGGTCGCTCTCGGAGTTGGAGACGAGCACCTTGGCCTCGAGCCCCACGGACTTCTCTGCCTTCTGCAGTCCCTCCCAGCTGGACTGGTTGAAGGACTTGTCCTGCAGACCGCCGGAGTTGGTGACCATGCGGGCGCAGAACTCCGCGCCCGAGTCAGAACCGGACTTCTCCGGGGCGGCGGCACAGCCGACGAGGAGCAGGGTCGCGCCGGCGAGGAGAGCGGCGGAGCGGGTGAGGGTGGCTGTGCGCATGGGCTGTTCGTCCTTGAAGAGGTGGGAACGGGGCTGGTTACAGAACGTCGTCGCGGCCGGACAGTTTGAGCGCGTCGACCACGGCCTTCACCCGCTGGGCATTGGCGCTGGTCGTGACGAGCAACGCATCCGGCGTGTCGACGACCACGATGTCGGAGACGCCGATGAGCGAGATGAGGCGACCGCTCTGCGCCACGACGACACCGGTGGACGAGTCGGCGAGGACGCGAGCGTTCTCACCGAGGATCGCGAGATCGGACTTGCGGCCCGCGGAATGCAGCTTCGCGATGGCGGCGAAGTCTCCGACGTCATCCCAGTCGAAGTCGCCGGGGATGACGACGAGGTGACCGGCGGCGGCGGCCGGTTCCGCGACCGTGTAGTCGATCGCGATCTTCTCGAGCAGCGGCCAGACCTGGTCGACCACCGCACCGCGCCGCGGGGTGTCCCAGGCCTCGGCGAGCTCGATGAGACCGGCGAGCAGCTCGGGGCGGCTCTCGCCGAGTTGCTTCAGCAGCACGTCCGCCCGCGAGATGAACATGCCGCCGTTCCAGAGATAGCTCCCATCGGCGAGGTAGGCCTCCGCGGTCTCGAGGTCGGGCTTCTCGACGAAGGAGTCGGCCAGCACGGCGCTCGGGGCGGAGGGGATGTCCAGCGCGTGGCCTGAGCGAATGTACCCGAATCCGATTGCGGGCTCCGTCGGAGTGATGCCGATGGTCGCGATGTACCCGGCATCCGCTGCGGCGGCGGCCTCAGCTACCGCGCGCTTGAAGCTTCGGCGATCGGTGATGACGTGATCGGCCGCGAAGGAACCGATGATGACGTCGGGGTCCCGGCGGTGCAGGATCGCCGCGGCGAGACCGATCGCGGCGGAGGAATCCTTCGGTTCGCTCTCGAGCACCACGTTCAGGTCTTCGAGGTCGGGCAGCTGCGCCTCGACGGCGGCGCGGTGGGCGCGGCCGGTGACCACCATGATCCGGTCTTTCCCTGAGATCGGCACAAGGCGATCCCAGGTGGCGCGCAGCAGAGTGGTGCCGGAGCCGGTCAGGTCGTGGAGGAACTTCGGTGCATCAGCGCGGGAGAGCGGCCACAGGCGTGACCCGATCCCGCCCGCGGGGATGACGCTGTAGAAACGGTCGAGTGCGCCACGGTGCTGTGCCATGCCGACAACCCTAACGAACTAGGAGCCCCGCAGCTTTCACCACCCGTTCACCCCGGCTCCATCGGCCCCGGCCACCCGCGCGCTTAGCGTGAGGACGAGCGAGAGGCGCACCCCCATGCGAGTAGCGGTCGTCAGTGAGAGTTTCCTCCCCACCCTCAACGGGGTGACGACGAGCGTCTGCAAGGTGCTCGACCACCTCCGCGCAGAGGGCCACGAGGCGATCGTCATCTCTCCCGCGGCGGGAGCGCCGCGCGAGTACGCCGGCTTCCGCGTGCACGAGGTGCCTGCTGTCGCCTACCGGCAGTTCCCGGTGGGGCTGCCGAGCCCGCAGGTGCACTCCCTGCTTGCCGCCTTCCGTCCTGATGTCGTGCACGCGGCATCCCCTTTTCTGCTGGGGGCGCAGGCCATGGCGGCGGCAGGGCGGCTCGGAGTGCCGAGCGTCGCCATCTTCCAGACGGATGTCGCGGGGTACGCCCGGCGCAATCACCTGCGGGCCACTACCGGACTGGCATGGCGTCTCGTGCGCTGGGTGCACGACCAGGCCGACCTGACGCTGGCGCCGTCGACGGCATCCATGCGCGACCTGGCGGCGGCCGGAATCGAGCGGGTGGAACGCTGGGGGCGCGGCGTCGACCTGGAGAGTTACCACCCGAGAGGTCGCCTCACCCCCGCCGCCGTCGCCCTGCGCGAGCAGCTCGGCGTCGGCCTCGACGAGCGGGAGACCATCGTCGGCTACGTCGGGCGGCTCGCCCCCGAGAAGCAGCTCCAGCGGCTGAGTGCCCTGCGCGGTCTGCGCCGTGTGCGCTTCGCGATCGTCGGCGACGGGCCGTCGCGCCAGCAGCTGGAGCGACAGTTGCGTGGCATGCCGATCACCTGGCTGGGCCAACGCACCGGGCCGGAGCTGGCCACCGCCTACGCCGCCTTCGACGTCTTCCTCACCCCGGGCACGGAGGAGACATTCGGGCAGACCGTGCAGGAGGCGCATGCCGCAGGCCTGCCGGTGGTGGCGCCGCGGGTCGGCGGACCGATCGACCTGGTCGCCAGCGGCCACGACGGCTTCCTCTATCAACCGGGAGACGACCGCGGGCTGCGTAACGCCGTGCGGCGGCTGACGGATGACCCCGCCCTCCGCCTGCGCATGGGCGAGGCCGGGCGGCGTTCCGTGCTCGACCGCAGTTGGGCGTCTGTCTGCGCGGAGCTGCTGCAGCATTACGAGCGGGTCATCGCCGCCGGACGCCCGGCGCGCAAAGTGTCTCGATCCCGAGCTATTTAGGCTGCCCTTGGCAGCGAGTGTCTGAGCACCGCAATAGACTGGAGGGTGTTCGCCACGAACGGTCGCCGCCCTGCAGCGCAGGGCTGAGTCACGCCAAGGAGGGGGTGCTCGTGTCTGAGAAATCGACGGGGTCCCTGGCCGCGCCGCAGCCAGAGAAACGGTATCCGGTACCCACGATTTCAGCCCCGCGGGTTCCGCGCGGCACGCTGTACCGCGGACGCGAGGGCATGTGGTCGTGGGTGCTCCACCGCATCACCGGCGTCGCGATCTTCTTCTTCCTCCTCGTGCACATCCTCGACACGTCGCTCGTGCGAGTCAGCCCCGAGGCATACAACGCCGTGATCGACCAGTACAAGACGCCCATCATGGGCCTCGGTGAGGCGGGCCTGGTCGCCGCGATCGGCTTCCATGCCCTCAATGGTCTGCGCATCATCCTGATCGACTTCTGGGGTTGGGGTACCAAGCACCAGAAGCTGATGTTCTGGATCGTCATCGCTCTCTGGGTGGTGCTGATGGCCGGCTTCCTCCCCCGTCAACTGATGCACATCTTCGGAGGGGAGTGACCATGAGCGTCACCATCGAGACCCCCCGCGCACCGCAGACTGTGCGCCGCCACCGCCGATTCAACATCGAGAAGTGGGGCTGGATCTACATGCGCGCGAGCGGCGTCGTCCTCGTCGTGCTGATCTTCGGCCACCTGTTCGTCAACCTGGTCGCAGGCGAGGGCGTCAAGGCCATCGACTTCGGCTTCGTCGGCGGCAAGCTCTCGCAGCCGTTCTGGCAGATCTGGGACACCCTGCTGCTCTGGCTCGCCCTCATCCACGGTGCCAATGGAATGCGCACCATCGTCAACGACTACGCGGGCAACCGAACGCTGCGTGGAGTATTCAAGGGCGCGCTTCTTGCCGCCACCATCGTCCTCATCCTGCTGGGAACTCTTGTGATCTACACCTTCGACCCCTGTCCTGCCGGCGCCTCCGCCGACCTCCTGCCGTCGTTCTGCGCGGCGAACCAGTAATGGGGGCAGACGCAGCAGGCACCACGTCCACCGTCGACGGGGTGCACTACCACCAGTTCGACATCGTCATCGTCGGCGCGGGCGGCGCGGGAATGCGCGCGGCCATCGAGGCCGGACCGCACGCCAACGTCGCAGTGATCTCCAAGCTCTACCCCACGCGCTCGCACACCGGTGCGGCGCAGGGCGGCATGGCCGCGGCGCTCGCCAACGTCGAGGAAGACAACTGGGAGTGGCACACCTACGACACCGTCAAGGGTGGCGACTACCTGGTCGATCAGGATGCGGCGGAGATCCTCGCGAAAGAGGCCATCGACGCGGTCTACGACCTCGAGAACATGGGGCTGCCGTTCAACCGCACCCCGGACGGCAAGATCGACCAGCGTCGTTTCGGCGGTCACACCCGCGAGCACGGCAAGGCACCCGTGCGTCGGGCCTGCTACGCCGCCGACCGCACCGGCCACATGATCCTGCAGACTCTGTTCCAGAACTGCGTCAAGCTCGGAATCAACTTCTTCAACGAGTTCTACGTGCTCGACATGGTGATGACCGAGGTGGACGGCGTCGAACAGCCCTCCGGTGTCGTCGCCTACGAACTGGCCACCGGTGAATTGCACGTCTTCCAGGCCAAGGCGATCGTCTTCGCCACCGGCGGCTTCGGCAAGATCTTCAAGACCACCTCCAACGCCCACACCCTCACCGGTGACGGCGTCGGCATCATCTGGCGTAAGGGTCTGCCGCTCGAGGACATGGAGTTCTTCCAATTCCACCCGACCGGACTGGCCGGACTCGGCATCCTGCTCTCCGAGGCGGCCCGCGGTGAGGGTGCGATCCTGCGCAACGCCTCGGGCGAGCGCTTCATGGAGCGCTACACCCCGACACTGAAAGACCTGGCACCGCGCGACATCGTGGCCAGGTCGATGGCCACCGAGATCCGCGAGGGTCGCGGCGCAGGCCCGAATCAGGACTATCTCTACCTCGACATCACCCACCTCGAGCCGGCCGTGATCGACGAGAAGCTGCCCGACATCACCGAGTTCGCTCGCACCTACCTCGGCGTGGAACCGTACACCGAGCCGGTACCGGTGCTGCCGACAGCGCACTACGCGATGGGCGGCATCCCGACCAACACCGACGCCGAGGTGCTACGCAACAACACGGAGGTCGTGCCGGGCCTGTACGCGGCCGGCGAGTGCGCCTGCGTCAGTGTCCACGGTTCCAATCGCCTCGGCACCAACTCCCTGCTCGACATCAACGTGTTCGGCAAGCGCGCGGGAAAGAACGCGGTCGAGTACGTGAAGACCGCGGAGTTCGTGCCGCTACCCGCCGATCCCGCACGCGGCGTGCTCGACATCCTCGAGATGGTCAAGAGCGGTGACGGCTCGGAGCGCATCGCCGCCATCCGTCAGGAGTTGCAGGTCTCCATGGACCGCAACGCGCAGATCTTCCGCACGGACGAGTCGCTGCAGGAGGTGACGGAGCTGATCGAGAAGCTCCGCGCGCGCTACCGCAACATCGCGCTGCAGGACAAGGGCAAGCGTTACAACACCGACCTGCTCGAGGCGATCGAGTTGGGCTTCCTGCTCGACCTGGCCGAGGTGCTCGTATTCTCGGCGCGGGCGCGCCTGGAGAGCCGCGGCGGCCACATGCGCGAGGACTATCCGCTGCGTGATGACAAGAACTTCCTCGTGCACACCATGGCCTACCGCATCGGCGACCCGACGTCCGCGCTCGCCGGCGACCACATCCGTCTCGACTGGAAGCCGGTCGTGATCACCAATTACCCACCGATGGAAAGAAAGTACTGATCCCTATGAGTACCGCTGTCCTCGACAACAAGCCGTCCGTCCCGCAGGAGGTTCCGACCTTCACGGCGACCCTGATCATCCGCCGGTTCGACCCGGAGGTGGACGAGGAGCCGCGCTGGGAGGACTTCACCGTGGTCATGCAGGGCACCGACCGCGTGCTCGACGCCCTGCACAAGATCAAGTGGGAGCAGGATGCCTCGCTCACCTTCCGACGCTCCTGCGCGCACGGCGTGTGCGGCTCCGACGCGATGCGCATCAACGGCCGCAATCGTCTCGCTTGCAAGACGCTGCTCAAGGATCTCGACCTGACCAAGCCGGTCTACGTCGAGGCGATCAAGGGCCTCCCGCTGGAGAAAGACCTGATCGTCGACATGGATCCCTTCTTCGAGAGCTTCAAGGAGGTGCAGCCGTTCCTCATCGCCTCGTCGAAGCCCGAGAAGGAGCGCCTGCAGAGCCCCGTCGAGCGCGCCCGCTTCGATGACACCACCAAGTGCATCCTCTGCGCCGCCTGCACCTCGAGCTGCCCGGTGTTCTGGACCGACGGCCAGTACTTCGGGCCGGCCGCGATCGTCAACGCGCACCGCTTCATCTTCGACTCCCGCGACGAGGGTGCGAGCGTCCGCCTCGACATCCTCAACGACAAGGAGGGCGTCTGGCGCTGCCGCACGACCTTCAACTGCACGGATGCGTGCCCGCGCGGCATCCAGGTGACCCAGGCGATCGCCGAGGTCAAGGCCGCCGTGCTCCGCGGAAAGCCGTAACGACTTCTGCACGAAAGATCGCCGTCAGCTCACCCGAAGAGCTGACGGCGATCCTATTTCGGTGCACCGCTAGGTGGTGCTCTGCCATCCCCCGCGCCCTGGGCGGTGCGGGTGATGCCAGGTCATGCGGACCCCCCGGTCGTTTCGTCCCGAGGGCCTCTGTCCCTATCGGGAAGCGCGCATCTCTGCGCCCTCATGAGAAGAGAGACCCGACCGGTCGGTCTATGACGCGGTTCTGCAAGCAATTCCCCGCGCCCCATTCAGGAGGTCGTGTGGCTTAAGTGATCCCCCTGACGGATGCATGAACCATCCGTCATTCCCCCACCACCCGTCACACAGCCTCCTGAATGACGCGAGGGCTGATGGCGGATGCTCGGGGTCGGGCTACAGGCCCAGGCCGTCGAGGGTGATGCCGAGACTGTTCGAGAGCACGGAGAGCGGCACCGTGAGCAGATCGACACCGAGCAGGCTCACCAGCGTCTGCTTCACCTGGAGTCTGCCCGTGCCGGCCGGCAGGGCCGAGATATGTACCGACCACCGTCCGTCGAGGCCCACGGTCGTCGTCGCGTAGACAATGCCCGCGGTCTGTACCGATACCGTCGCCCCCGGGGTTCCCTTGCCGCTGAGATCCAGGGCGACGTTGGCGCCGACCACGCCCGGAGGCGCCGAATGCTGCGGCACCGGCGCCGGCCCGACGTTGGTGCCGGGCAGGAGCGTGCCGACCGCACCGTTCACTCCCCCGAGCACCCCATCGACGGTGGACCCGACGCCGCCGACGACACCGTTGACCGTGCCACCGACGCCCGCAACGGTCTCCCCGACGCCGGGCGCGAGCGAGCCGACCACCGAATCGGTCGCACCGAGCACGTCGCTCGGGCTCGGCCCGGGCGACGGGAGGGCGAGGCTCGACGGGGCCGGGTCGCTCGTGTCGAAGGGTCCGGGTGTCGACGCCTCAGCCACGGTTTCCGACCCGGATGCCGCCACCGGCTGCTCGGTCGGCGCAGGCTGCGCTGCAGCGGTGACCGCCAGGCCGCCCGACACGGCGAGTGCCACCGAGAGTGCACCGACGAGGGGAGCGCTGACGGCCGCCGCGGTGAGCCCGGTAGCCACCGCCGGGGCGGCGACGGTCGTCGAGACCAGGAAGGCCGGCGGCATGGCGCCAGTGCTGGCAGCCGTCGCCGCAGCCGCGCCACCGGGAGCACTCATGGAGGCCAGAATGGCGCCCCCGACGCCCCCGCCGAGGATGAGCGGCAGCAGCACCATGGCGAGACGGGAGCCGACCTCGTCGACCTCCTCGGAGATGATGCTGCACTTGGCGCACTGTTCGAGATGCCCGACCACGCGATCCTCGTCGCGGGCACTGAGGCCGCGACGAGCATGATCGCCGAGCCGCTCGATCGTCCACCGGCAGTCTCCGGAAGCCGTCGCATCCGACACGTGGGCTTGCAGCCAGGCCTTGCGCAGCCCCTCGCGGGCTCGGTACGAGAGTGCCGCGACCCCGTTGGCGCTGAGCCCCAGGATCGGAGCCACCTCGTGCGGATCCATCCCCTCGACCTCGGTGTACCAGAGCACGGACTGCCACCGCTCCGGCAGGCTGCGGAAGGCCCGGGCGGTGAGGGTGCGGTCGAGGGCGATGGTCGCGGGATCGTCGCCCTCGATGACATCCTCGAACTCGCCGATGTCCTCCACGGCGATGCTGCGGTTCGACGCGCCCCAGCGGGCCGCGAGGTTGCGGATGGTCGTGTAGAGATACGGACGGAAGGCGCCTTCGGGACCGCCACCGGCGAGCACGCGCTGATAAATGCGCGCGTAGGCCTCCGACACCAGGTCGTCGGCTTCGCTGCTGGACGTGAATTGTCGCGCAACGCGCATGCCCGAGCGGGCGTGGCGACGCCACAGCTCGGCAAACGCGTTTCGGTCGCCGGCGCGAGCCAGCAACACGAGAGCTTCATCCGAGGTGGTTACTCCCGGAGTCCCCTGTTCTTCCATCACCCGATCCCCCGGACGCCCTGATCGTCCCGTTTGAGCGGCACCGCTGGCTGCGCTGCCATCGTCGTTCCCAGCCCGTCACCTGTCGAGCAGATCACTCCAGTATGGGCCGGTATATCGCTGAGGGCGAGGGGACGTCAGGACTTTCTGCGGCCGGGCCCGAACGGCTGTCCGGCCACGGTCGCGCTCATCGCCGCGATCAGAGGCCGACGGATGCCCGGGCACGAGCATCGGCGGCGGTGCGTCCCTGAAGTGCTCGCGCCGCCATCATCCGCGCCTCGGCCATGCTGTGCTGGGCGAGCTCCGCGCGTACGTCCGCCAGCGCGACGGGGGTCATGCTGAGGGTGCGGGCACCGAGGCCGACGAGCACCACGGCGAGCACGGCATCCGCTGCCGCCTCACCGCAGATTCCGACCGGCTTGCCCGCGGCGGCGCCGGCGTCGCAGACCATCTTGACCAGGCGCAGCACCGCGGGATGCCAAGGATCCTGATACTGGGCGAAGGTGCCGAGCATGCGATCGGCGGCCATCGTGTACTGGGTGAGGTCGTTCGTGCCGACGCTCGCGAAGTCGGAGAACTCGAGCACCTGATCGGCGAGCAGCGCGAGCGAGGGCACCTCGACGGTCATCCCGACCCCGTGCACTCCGAGTTCGTGGGCGAGATCGACGAAGTAGGAGGCATCTTCGGCATCGTTGACCATCGGCGCCATCACCCGCAGGTCCGCGCCCGTCTCCGCCTGCGCCTGGGCGAGGGCGGTGAGCTGATCCCGCAGCAGCCACTCGTTGCGGCGGAGAGCACGGAGCCCCCGGTTTCCGAGCGCCGGGTTGGGTTCCAGCGGCCCGGTCGGCACGAATCGCAGGGGCTTGTCCGCGCCGACGTCGAAGACGCGCACGACCACCGGCTGACCGGAGAACCGCCGCAAGAGCTCGGTGTACTGTGCGCGTTGCTCCTCGACGGTGGGGGCGACGACCCAGTCGAAGAACAGGAGCTCCGTGCGCAACAGGCCAACCCCCTCGGCCCCCAGGGCGACGGCCGCCGCCGCGTCGGCGTGCGTGCCGACATTGGCCAAGAGGGGAACAGCGGTGCCATCGGCGAGCGCCCCCGCACGCAGCGGCACCGATGCAGCGGCCGCCCGGTCGGCGATGCGCTGGCGCGCTGCCGCGACCTCGGCCTCGGTGGGGTCGATCCGCACGGTACCGGTCGCCGCATCCACGATCACGGTCTCGCCGTCGGTGAGGTACACGTCGGCGCCGGTGCCGACCACCGTGGGGATCGCCCGGGCGCGGGTGAGGATGGCGGTGTGGCTCGACGGGCCACCGTCGCGAGTGAACAGCGCGAGCACCAGCGCGGGGTCGAGCATCGCGGCATCGGCCGGGGAGAGGTCTCCGGCGCAGAGGATGTACGGCTCTGTCGACTGCGGGATGCCCGGGGCCGGCACACCGCGCAGCCGCGCGATCACGCGGCGGGAGACGTCGCGCACGTCGCCGGCCCGTTCGGCCATGCGCCCACCGAGGTCGATCAGCGCCGACTCGAACACCCGGAACGCCTCGAACACGGCCCGCTCGCCGGTGAGGCCGTGCGCGATGCGGTCATCGACGTCGGCGAGCACCGTGGGGTCGGCAGCCATGAGGGCGCTCGCCTCGAGGATGTCCCGGGCGGTTCCACCGGCAGCCGCTCCGCGGGAGGCGAATTCGGCGGCGACCTCGGAGAGGGCAGCACGGGTCGAGATGACCTCGGTGGCGGCATCCGTCGTCCTGCGCACGAGGGCCGGTTCGGCGAGCGGATCGGGCATGCACAGCACCGGTCCGACGGCGAGGCCGCGGCCCACGCCGACACCCCTGATCTCCATGGGTATCCTCTTCTTCGGGCGCTCCATCCCGCGCAACTCTACCGGGGGCTTTCGACCGTCAGGAGGCGCAGCATGAAGTCAGTCATCGCCACGATCAGGCTGCTCGTGAAGCGGATCATGGCCTGGCGCGCGGTGCGGGTGTTTCAACTCTATTCGCAGCGCAACGGCCCGATTCTCGCCGGCGGCCTCAGCCTCACCGCGCTGTACAGCGTCTTCGCCGCCCTCTACGTGGGCTTCGCCGTGCTGGGCCTCGTGATCGAGACTGACCCGGGATTCCGCGACGCGGTGGTCAGCACGCTGTCGACCTCTGTGCCCGGCCTGATCGACACGGGAAACGGCAGTGGTGGGGCGATCAAGCTCGACGCCCTGTTCCAGTCCCGGGTGCTCGGCTGGAGCGGCATCGTGGCCCTGGCCGCCGTGCTGGTCACCGCGCTGAGCTGGTTCGCGTCGGCGCGATCGGCGGTGCGCGAGTTCTTCGAGCTTCCGCCCGACACCACCTTCTTCCTGCTGCTCAAGCTGAAGGATCTCGGCCTGGTCATCGCCTTCGGTGCCGTGACCCTGTTCTCGGCCGCACTGTCGATCTTCTCGACCAGTGCCCTCGGCTTCGTGTTCGACCTCGTCGGCATCGATCGGGAGTCGGGCTTCGCCGTGGCGGTGGCCCGCATCATCGGTCTGCTCATCGCGCTGGTGATCGACACGGCCGTGTTGGCGGCGCTGTATCGCGTGCTCGCCGCCACCCGCATCCCGCCCCGGCAGTTGCTGTTCGGCTCGCTGCTCGGCGGCATCGGGCTCGGTGTGCTCAAGGTGCTCGGAGCCACCATCGTCGGGGGCGCGAGCAAGAACCCGCTGCTCGCCTCGTTCGCCGTGCTGCTCGGTCTGCTGGTCTGGTTCGGGCTGATCTGCCAGGTGATCCTGCTCACCGCCACCTGGATCGCGGTCGACGTGAAGGACCATGGCGAGACGATCGTGCCGAAGGCGGCGACGAAGAGCGTGCGCAGACCCCCCGAGCATCACCGCCCGCGAGCCAGGGCTGTCAGTCCCCCTGGATAAACTCGACGGATGACTACCCCCCTGCGCATCGCGTCCGTCAACGTCAACGGGGTGCGCGCCGCGTACCGCCACGGCATGGGCGACTGGGTGGATTCGCGCGGGGTGGACATCCTGGCCCTCCAGGAGGTGCGGGCGTCGACGGAGGACCTCGAGAACCTGCTCGGCAGCGAATGGAACATCCTCCACGACGAGGCGACGGCCAAGGGCCGGGCCGGCGTCGCGCTGGCGAGCCGCGGCAAGGCGGAGATCCACCGGGTCGACCTCGGCGAGGAGAAGTTCGACAGCGCCGGCCGCTGGCTCGAGGCCGACTACCGTGTGGGCGATGCGATCGTCACCGTCGTGAGCACCTACGTGCACTCCGGCAATGTCGAAGACCCGAAGAAGATGATCGAGAAGTACAAGTTCCTCGACGCGATGACCAAGCGCCTGCCCGAGGTCGCCTCGCACTCGCCGCTCGCCGTCGTGGTGGGCGACCTCAACGTGGGGCACCGCGAGCTCGATATCAAGAACTGGCGGGGTAACCGCAACCAGGCCGGGTTCCTGCTCAAGGAACGCGCCTACTTCGACAAGTTCTTCGGAGCGGCGGGCAAGAACGTCGCCTGCGTCGACGGCAAGACCCGCCGCGGACTCGGGTGGGTGGATGTCGGGCGCCAGTGGGCGGGCGAGGTCGACGGTCCGTACACCTGGTGGTCTGCACGCGGCCAGTCTTTCGCCAACGACACCGGCTGGCGCATCGACTACCAGGTCGCCACCCCCGACCTCGCGGCGAAGGTGACGAACTACACGGTCGACCGTGCGGACTCGTACGAGGCACGATGGTCTGACCACGCGCCGGTCGTCGTCGACTACGCGATCTGATCCCCTCCTCTCGTTCCACCTGAAAGACTGTGCACATGAGCTCCCTCCCCCGTCTGTTCTCCGGCATCCAACCCTCTGCCGACTCGCTCCACCTCGGCAACTACGTGGGTGCGCTGGTGCAGTGGAAGGAGATGCAGGCGACCTATGACGCCTTCTTCTGCGTCGTCGACCTGCACGCCATCACCGTGGCGCAGGACCCGGCGCTGCTGCGCGAGCAGACACGGCGCACCGCCGCGCAGTACATCGCGGCCGGCATCGACCCGGCGCAGTCGACCCTGTTCGTGCAGTCGCACGTGCCCGCGCACGCCGAGCTCGCCTGGGTGCTCAACACGATCACCGGGTTCGGCGAGGCCAGCCGGATGACCCAGTTCAAAGACAAGTCGGCCAAGCAGGGTGCCGACTCGACCTCGGTGGGGCTGTTCACCTACCCGATCCTCCAGGCCGCAGACATCCTGCTGTATGACGCGACCATCGTGCCGGTGGGCGAAGACCAGCGTCAGCACATCGAGCTGACCCGTGATCTGGCGCAGCGCTTCAACAGCCGGTTCGGCCCGACCTTCGTGGTGCCCGAGGTGAGCATCCAGAAGGAGAGCGCGAAGATCTACGACCTGCAGAACCCGAACGCCAAGATGTCGAAGTCGGGCGAGTCTCCTGCCGGCATCGTCTGGTTGCTGGACGAGCCGGGCGTGACGGCGAAGAAGTTCAAGTCCGCGGTGACGGATGCCGGGCGCGAGGTGCGCTTCGACCCCACCGAGAAGGCCGGGGTCTCCAATCTGCTGACGATCATGTCGGTGCTGAGCGGCACTTCGATCGAGGCGCTGGAGGAGCAGTACTCCGGGCGCGGATACGGCGACTTCAAGAAGGATGTCTCAGAGGTAGTCGTGGAGTCGTTCGCGCCGATCCGGGAGCGCACGCTGGAACTGCTCGCCGACCCGGCCGAGCTCGACCGCGTGCTCGGTGCGAACGCCGACCGCGCGAATGAGGTGGCTTCGGCGACGCTGGCGAAGGTCTACGACCGCGTCGGCTTCCTCCCCCGGCGCTAGTGGAGTTCGTTCCGCTCCGGTCCGAGCGTCTCGTGCTCGACCTGCCCGTGCACGGAGACCGTGAGCTCGTGGCGGAGTACTGCGCCGACCCGGTGTTCGAGCGATTCATGACGACGCCGTGGCCGTACCGCATGAAGGACGCCGACTTCTTCGTCGACGAGTTCGTGCCGACAGGCTGGGCGGACGCCAGCGAACTGACCTGGGCTCTGCGACGCGCTCCCGGCGACCCGCTGCTCGGGGTGATCGGGTGGCGCCGCCAGCGGCAGGAGCTCGGCTTCTGGTTGGGTGGTCCGCATCGCGGCGTGGGCTACATGACGGAGGCGACGATCGCCCTGACGGACTGGCTCTTCGCCACCCAGGGTCAGGACCTCGTGCGCTGGGAGTGCATCCAGGGCAACACCGCCTCGGCGAGCGTGGCGCGCAAGGCCGGGTTCCGGTACACCGGCGAGCGCCGCTCCACCCTCCCGATGCGCAAGGGCGATCTGCGCCCCTCCTGGCACGCGGAGCTGCGCCCGGGCGAGCCGCACGAGCCGACATCCGGGTGGCCGGGAGTCTGAGCCCGCCGGCGTGGACGCGCGCTGGCCGAAAAGTCATGCGGTCAACAGGATGAGCGGTCCGGCAGTACCGATCTGGTCCTGTTTGCGGAGGATTCGGCGATCTGGTCATGTTGGCGGACACTGGAGGCGGCGGAGGCCGGGAATGTAATCCGCCGAACCGCGTTGACTATGCTCGTAACACAAGTTTGTGCTCCGGGGTCGGTGAGAATCCGAACCGGCGGTGATAGTCCGCGACCCGCGGATCGGCGAAATCCGATCAGCGGTTGAGCCGGTGGAATTCCGGTACCGACGGTGATGAGAACGGTCCAGCGATGGTGGTTCTTCAGTCCGGATGAGAGGAAGCACTCGCGAACGACGACCGCCCGACCCGGGCAGCGCGTCGCGCGCGGCATCCCCGGACACTCCACCCAGAGGACACCGGATGACCGCCACAGCACCAGCGAAGATCGAGCAGGCCATGCGCCATGCTCTCTCGCTCGCTGCCCACGGCCCCGCGTGGGGCGTGAACCCGCAGGTCGGCTGCGTGATCCTCGCCGCCGACGGAACGGTGCTCGCCGAGGGCTGGCACCGCGGCGCGGGCACGGCGCACGCCGAGGTCGATGCGCTCTCGAAACTTCCCCCCGGCGAGGCCGTCGGGGCGACCGCCGTCGTCACCCTCGAACCGTGCAACCACACCGGACGCACGGGCCCCTGCAGCGAGGCACTACTCGCCGCCGGCGTGAGCGAGGTGTACTACTCCGTCGCCGACCCTGGCGAGCGCTCCGGCGGCGGCGCGCTGCGCCTGCGCGAGGGCGGCGTCGCCGTGCACGGCGGCCTCCTCGCCGACGAGACCGAGCGCGCGATGCGCGTCTGGCTCACGGCCGAGCGACTGCGCCGTCCGTACGTCAGCGTGAAGTGGGCGTCCAGCCTCGATGGACGAGCCGCGGCATCCGACGGCAGCAGCCAGTGGATCACCGGCACCGCCGCCCGCCAGCGCGTGCACGAGCAGCGCGAGACCTCGGACGCCATCGTCGTCGGCACGGGGACCGTGATCGCGGACGACCCGAGCCTGACCGCGCGGGGGGATGCCGGCGAACTGATGCCGCACCAGCCGATTCCGGTCATCATCGGTGAGCGCGACATCCCCTCCGATGCACGCGTGTTCCAGCATCCGCACCCGCCGATCCTCACCGCCAGCCGCGATCTGCCCGCCATCCTCCGCGGGCTTTTCGAGCGCGACATCCGTCATGTCTACGTAGAGGGCGGCCCCGCCCTGGCCAGTGCCTTCGTCGCCGGCGACCTCGTCGACGAGTACCTCATCTACCTGGCGCCGACCCTGATCGGCGGCCCCATGACCGCGCTCGGCGATCTCGGGGTGCGCACGCTCGGCGACGCGCACGCGGTCCGCATCGACTCCATAGAGCAGCTCGGCGACGACTTCCTCATCACCGCATACCCGACCAATAGAGAGCACTGACATGTTCACCGGAATCATCGAAGAACTCGGCACGGTCACCGACTGGTCCCCCCGCGGCGATGCCGCGCGCATTACCGTGCGCGGCCCCCTCGCCGTCGAAGGCGCGACCCACGGCGACTCGATCTCGGTCAGCGGAGTCTGCCTCACCGTGGTCGACCAGGGGATCGACTGGTTCACGGCGGATGTCATGGCCGAGTCGATCGCCATGAGCACGTTGAAGACGGTGTCAGCCGGCACCCCGGTCAACCTGGAGCGCGCCGCGAGGGTCGGCGACCGCATCGGCGGCCACATCGTGCAGGGCCACATCGACGGCACGAGCGAACTGCTGAACGTCACCGAGGGCAGCGCCTGGCGCGTGCTCCGCTTCACGCTCAGCCCCGAGCTCGCCCCGCTGGTCACCCGCAAGGGGTCGATCGCGGTCGACGGCGTCTCCCTCACGGTCAGCGCGGTCGGGGCGGACTGGTTCGAGGTGTCCCTCATCCCCGAGACCCTCGCCGCGACCACCCTCGGCGCAAAGACGCTCGGCGACGCGGTGAACATCGAGACCGACATCTTGGCCCGACAGGTCGCCCGCTTCCTCGAACTCGACGGCGGCGCACGAACTGCACAAGCACAGGAGCACGACCTCGGAAGTTTCATCGACAGAAGGAGCGGGCTATGAGTCTCGCCGACATCCCCACCGCCCTCGACGCGCTGCGCGCCGGGCGACCGATCATCGTCGCCGACGACGAGAGCCGCGAGAACGAGGGCGATGTGATCATCGCCGCCCAGTCTGCGAGCCAGGAGACCCTGGCCTGGATGGTGCGCAATACCTCCGGGTTCATCTGCGCCCCGATGACGGGCGAGATCGCCGACCGCCTCGCGCTGCCACTCATGGTGATCGACAACGAAGACCCGCGGGGCACCAACTACACGGTGAGCGTCGACGCCGCCGATCGCATCAGCACCGGGATCAGCGCAGCCGACCGCGCCCACACCCTCCGCGTGCTCGCCGCACCGGACTCGACGCCGGCCAGCGTGCACCGCCCCGGCCACATCCTCCCGCTGCGTGCAGCAGACGGCGGCGTGCGCGAACGTGCCGGTCACACCGAGGCGACTGTCGATCTGCTCCGCCTCGCCGGGCTCGTGCCGGTCGGGGCGATCTCCGAGATCGTCGCCGACGACGGCGAGATGATGCGGCTTCCCGAGCTGATCGAACTCGGCGAGCGTGACGGAGTTCCCGTGATCACCATCGAGGCGCTGCTCGACTACCTCGACGCCTCCGTCGACGAGGTGGAACTGCCCGGCGCCGTCATCCCGGAGACCTCGCGGGTGATCTTCGAGGTCGAGACCACCATCCCCACCGCGCATGGCAGCTTTCGTTTTCGCGCCTACCGCGACCGGATGACCGGGGCAGACCACCTGGCCGTCATCTCCGGCAACCCGACCAATGGAACGCTGCTGCGGGTGCACTCCGAGTGCCTCACCGGCGAGGTGTTCGACTCGCAGAAGTGCGAGTGCGGCCCGCAGCTCGATGCGGCGCTCGACCTCATCCAGAAGGAGGGCGGCATCGTGATCTACATGCGCGGTCACGAGGGGCGCGGCATCGGCCTGATCAACAAGCTGAAGGCCTACCGTCTGCAGGAGGACGGGCTCGACACCCTCGACGCGAACACCGCTCTCGGCTTCCCCGCCGACGGCCGCGACTACGGCGCCGCCACCGCCATCCTCGACGACCTCGGCATCAGCGAGGTCCGCGCGCTTACCAACAACCCGGAGAAGCTGCGCCAGCTCCGCGCACACGGCATCACCGTCACCGAGCAGGTGCCGCTGGTGGTCGGGGTCGGTCAGTTCAACGAGCGCTACCTCGAAGTGAAGCGCGACAGGATGGGGCACCTGCTTCCCAACGACACCGAGCTCGAGGAGTCCGCGCGGGCCCACCAGCGCATTCTCGACGTACAGAAAGGACACCTCGCATGAGCGGCGACGGCGCACCCGAGATCGTCACTGACGGCACCGGCCTGAAGGTCACCATCGTCGCCGGACGCTGGCACGAGGTGATCACCGACGGGCTGCTCGCCGGGGCGCACCGTGTGCTCCGCGACTCCGGTGCCGAGGTCACCGAGGTGCGGGTTCCCGGCAGCTTCGAGCTGCCGGTGGTCGCGAAGGCCGCGCTCGAGAACGGGGCGGATGCCGTGGTCGCCCTGGGCGTGATCATCCGTGGCGGAACGCCCCACTTCGAGTTCGTGTCGGATGCCGCCACCAGCGGCCTGACACAGGTCGCGATCCAGACCGGCAAGCCGATCGGCTTCGGCGTGCTCACCCTCGACGACGAGCACCAGGGAATCGACCGGGCCGGCCTACCCGGGTCGAAGGAGGACAAGGGCGCCGAAGCGGCAGAGGCCGCGCTCGCCACCGCCGTGCTCATCCGCAGTCTGCAACGCTAGGGTGGTGGGGTGGTGAATCCCTTCAAGATCTTCGTGCTCATCGCCGTCGTGCTGGCTCTGGCACTGGCGGTCGGTTTCGTGATCGTGGTGTTCTTCCAGACCGGCGCACAGCCGCAGAGCCTACCGCTTCCGGTGCTCGGCACGCGCGTTCTGTGACCTCTGACGGCGCGACCACCCCGCGGCCGAGAACAGCACGCCCGGCGCCGAAAGCGCCGAGCCGCGTGCTGCTGCTCGCCATCGCCGCGATCATCGTGTCGATCGTCATCGGCCTCATCGTGCACGGCGTCACCCGTCCCGGGCCGGTGCCCCCGATCGCCAGCATCAGTTTCAGCCAGTTCGAGGCGGTGCCCGGCTTCGACAGCAGCACCTTCGTGGAGCGCTCCCCGGGGCGGATCGCCGAGCTGGAGGCGATCGCCGCCAAGTACGACGTGGCGTTGAACGACGTCGACGCGAACCTCAACGACCCGTGCAGCGGCGGGCTCGGCACCGACGTGAAGCTCGAGTTCCGCGGCTCCGGCACGAGCAGCTTCCACCTGAACAGCTGCAAGGGCCCGCAGGCATCCGGCACCTTCGTCGCGGACGCGACGGCGCTGTTCAGCCGGTGGCGCGAGTCCGGCAACTGAAACTCAGGCAACTGACACTCAGGCAACTGACACCCCGCATTGGGGTGACCTCGGTGGACGACGAGCCGGGATAATCGTGAGCACATCCCCGCCAGCCCGAATCAGGCCAGGAGTTCTTCTGCAATGACCGCGACGACCCGACTTCCGGCGGCGTTCACGCCCTTCGCCGAGCCGACCCGCAAAGTCCCTGCGCGGTGGATCGCGCTGTTCGCCACCGCCTGGTTCGGCATCTGGATGGCGCAGCTGACCCCGATCCAGCTGCTGCTTCCTCAACAGATCGGAGAGCTGCTGAGGGCGCGCGACTGGGTCGACAGCGTCGTGGCCTTCGGCATCGTCTCGGGCATCGCCGGGCTGTGCGCCCTCATCGCCTACCCGCTCACCGGTGCCCTCTCCGACCGCACCACCTCGAGGTTCGGGCGGCGGCGGCCGTGGATCCTGGTCGGCACCGTCGTCTTCGCGGTCTCGCTCCTCCTGCTCGGGCTGCAGACCACCATCGTGGGAGTCGGCGTCTTCTGGTCGCTCGCCATCACCGGCTTCTGCATCGTCTCGGCCGCCATCACCGCCACCATCTCCGACCAGGTGCCGGTACGCCAGCGCGGCATCGTCTCGGGCTGGGTCTCCGCGCCGCAGGCGGTCGGCACCGTGCTCGGAATCCTGCTGGTCACCATGCTCGGGCTCGGCCTTCTGCTCGGCTACACGCTCGTCGCCGTGCTGCTGGTGGTGCTCGTGCTGCCGTTCCTGCTCGTCATCCCCGACGAGGTGTTACCGCGGGTGCTGCGCCCGAAGTTCTCGGTCGGCATCCTGCTCAAGGGATTCTGGATCAATCCGCTACGCCACCCGGACTTCGGCTGGACTCTGCTCGGCCGCATCCTGGTCAACATCGGCAACGCCCTCGGCACGACGCTTCTGCTGTACTTCCTCGAGTTCGGACTGAAGCGCGGCTCGACCGCGCAAGACGACCTGCTCACCCTCACCGCGATCTATCTGGTCTTCTTCATCGTCGCCGCACTCGGCTTCGGTCGCCTCAGCGACAAGATCGGTCAGCGCAAGGTCTTCGTCTACGCCGCCGCCTACCTGCAGGCACTCGCTGCGCTGCTGCTCGCGCTGCTCCCCGACTGGACCATCGCGCACGGCGCGGCCGCTCTGCTCGGCCTGGGCTACGGATGCTTCATGGCCGTCGATCAGGCGCTGGCCACCCAGGTGCTCCCCGACTCGCATAGCCGCGGCAAGGACCTCGGAATCATGAACATCGCCACCGCCGTACCCCAGGCGATCGCCCCGCTGCTCGGGGCGTTCATCGTTGCCTCGTTCCTCGACCACGGCTTCCAGGCACTGTTCATCTGCTCCGCCATCGCCGCGGTGCTCGGCGGCCTGGCGATCCTGCCGATCAAGAGTGTGCGCTGAGCGGGTATAGCCTGAGGGCACAGCCACAAGCTCTCCCTTCCCGCATCATCGCACCGCAGCAGCCCTGACCGGCGCCGCCGCCTTCGCGGACGCACCGCCTATCTGCTCGGAGTAGCTTCATGTCAACCACCGCCGTCACCAGCGCACCCGCCAATCCGCGAGGCCGCGTCATCCTCGCCAGCCTCATCGGCACCTCGATCGAGTTCTACGACTTCTACGTCTACGCCACCGCGGCGGTGCTGGTCTTCCCCACCCTGTTCTTCCCCGCGCAGGCGCCGGCGACGGCTCTGCTCAGTTCGTTCGCGATCTTCGGAGCCGCGTTCATCGGGCGGCCGCTCGGTTCCATCCTGTTCGGGCACTTCGGCGACCGCATCGGCCGCAAGGGAACCCTGATCGCCTCGCTGCTGACCATGGGCATCGCGACCTTCCTCATCGGCTGCCTGCCCTCGGCCTCCACCCCGGGCTGGACGGTGCTCGCGCCGCTGCTGCTGGTCATCCTCCGCTTCGCCCAGGGTGTCGGCCTCGGCGGCGAGTGGAGCGGAGCAGCACTTCTCGCCACCGAGAACGCCCCGGCCGGCAAGCGCGCCATCTACGGCACCTTTCCGCAGCTGGGTGCCCCGATTGGATTCATCGTCGCGAACGTGCTGTTCCTGGTGCTCAACCTCACCCTCTCGCCCGAGGCATTCGCCGCCTGGGGCTGGCGCATCCCGTTCCTCGCCAGCGCACTGCTGGTCATCGTCGGCCTCTACGTGCGATTCCGGCTGGTCGAGGCACCCGCGTTCACCAAAGTCCTCGACAGCGGAGCCGTGGCCAGGGTGCCGCTCGCGAGAGTGTTCCGTACCAGCTGGCGGCAGCTCATCCTGGGCACCTTCATCATGCTGGCGACCTATGTGCTGTTCTACCTGATGACCACCTTCACCCTGGCCTTCGGCACCACGGCGACCTCGGCATCCACCGCTGCGGCAGCCGCGAAGGCGGCGGGCAAGCCCTTCAACCCGGCGACCTTCGTGCCGGGGCTCGGCTACACCCGTAACGAGTTCCTGATCATGCTGATCATCGGCGTGGTGTTCTTCGGCATCTTCACGCTGGTCTCTGGTCCGCTCGCCGAGAAGTACGGACGTCGACGGATGCTGTCGGTCGTCACCGCCGGGATCATCGTCTTCGGTCTGCTGTTTGTTCCCCTCTCTGGCGGCGGCATCGTCGGCGTGATGGCCTGGCTGATCATCGGCTTCTCCTTGATGGGACTCACGTTCGGACCCATGGGCGCGGAGCTGCCGGAGCTGTTCGCCACCAATGTGCGGTACACGGGCTCCGGCATCAGCTACAACTTCTCGAGCATCATCGGCGCGGCGGTCGCTCCGTACATCGCCCTGGCCCTGTGGGGTCTCGCCGGCGGCAGCACGATCCTGGTCGGGATCTATCTCTCGGTCGCCGCGGTGCTCACCTTCATCGCGCTTCGCATCAGCAAGGAGACTCGCGACAGCGACTTCACCACCATCGTGGAGTAGCTGCTCGCGGGTGCCACCGCCAGCCGCTACCGAGTTCCCCCCTCCCCGTACGAAATGAAGGAACTTCTCGATGCGCCCCGCATAACCCCGGGAGCATCCCACGCCACGTCTCGCGAATCTCCTTCATTTCGTACCGGGGAGGGGGGCAAGGGCGTGCGGTGCGGCGTGACCGAGCAGGCAGGGGACTGACCGCGCGTCAGTCGAGGAACAGCGCGCGCAGACGACGGGTCGTGAAGGTGAGTCCGATGAGGATCATCACGACGAAGTACAGCACGTGGCCGAGCATCCCCCAGCTGAGCGCACCCGTGGTGAGCCCGCGCACCAGTTCGACGCCGTGCCAGAGCGGGAAGACCTGGATGATCCACTGGATCACCTGCGGGTAGACGCTCAGCGGGTAGAACGTCGCCGAGAACAGGAACATGGGCAGCAGGATGAAGTTGATCCAGTCCATCTGTTGGAAGGTCTTCATGTAACTGGTGATCGCCATCCCGAGGCTGGCGAAGCCGAAGGCGATGAGCAGCACGGCCGGAAGAGCGAGAATCGCCGTCCAGGACAGGTTGAGACCGAGCGCCTGCATCACGATCATGAACCCGGCCGCGTAGACGGCACCGCGCAGCAGGGCGAGGAAGATCTCGCCGAGGGCGACGTCCAGCGGCCCGAGCGAGGTGGCGAGCATCCCCTCGTAGAGCTTCGCGTAGTTCATCTTGAAGAAGACGTTCCAGGTGGAATCGAAGATCGCCCCGTTCATCGCCGAGACCGCGAGCAGGCCCGGGGCGATGAACGCGGCGTACGGCACCGCCTGCCCGTTCGAGTTGGTGACAGTGCCGACGAAGGCACCGAGCCCGATGCCGAGCGACAGCAGGTAGAACACCGGCTCGAAGAAACCGCTGAGGACGACCAGCCAGTTGGTGCTGCGGGTGGCGAGCAGACCACGGCCGATGACGGCGCGCGAGTTGCCGGCGTAGAGCGCGCCGATTCCTCCGCGGGTCTTCGGCGTCGGGCGCACCGGGGCGAGAGTGGGAGCCGCGCTCATTTGTTCAGCCTCTTCGTGACGACCTGCTGGGTACGCACCCAGCCGAAGACGCAGAGCGCCAGCGGGTAGACGATGTGCACCGCGATGAGCCAGCCGGGCTCGACCTGGCCGTAGCTCACGTCGCGGCCGAGTTGGGTTCCGTGCCAGAGCGGCGAGATCCAGCCGATCCACTGCAGGTAGACGGGCATCGAGTCGAGCGGGAAGAAGGTGCCGGAGAACAGCAGCAGCGGCGCGATGATGAAGCGCTGGATGAACGCCGGCTGCCCGGCATCCGTTTCGACCGTGGCCATGTAACTGGCGATCACGACGCCGAACGACATGCCGGTGAGTGTGGCGATGGGCACGTTCAGCCAGCCCCATGGCGACGGCACGGCACCGAAGACCAGCATCACCAGGAAGAAGATGATGGTGGTGGGCAGGATGCGCGCGATCACCGCGAGGAAGACACCGTTGACGATCTGCCGCCCGGTGAGTGGCGCCGCGTTCATCCCGTAGAAGATGGCGTTCCATTTGAAGCCCATCAGGATCGGGTAGGTGCACTCCTCGACGGCGGCGGTGACGGCTGCGGAGCAGATCAGCGCCGGCGCGACGAAGGCGAGGTAGCTCGCACCGCTGAACGCGCCGCCCGAGTTCTTGTCGACCAGGGTGGCGAGGCCGACCCCGAGGGCGAACAGGTACATGAACGGGCTACCGATCGCCGTGAACAGCAGCGTCTTGTAGTACGACTGGATCGCGCGGATGCGGTGCTCGGCGACGTACCAGGAGCCCCAGCGGCGGGGCCTCACCGCAGCAGCACGGGCCTGCTCGGCCGGCGCGAGGGCGGTATCAGACAGGACGGTCATTCGATCAGGCTCCGTCCGGTGAGGCGGAGGAAGACGTCTTCGAGGCTGGAGCGTCGCACCAGCGAGGTGATCGGCTCGAGCCCGCGCCGCACGACTTCGGCCAGCTCCGCCTCGCCGTCGTTGCTGTAGATGAGGATGCGGTCGGGCAGCACCTCGATGCGCTCCCCTACGCCCTCGAGCTCCGCGGCGACCACCGCGTTGCGATCGGACCCGAAGCGCAGTTCGACCACCTCGCGGGTGGAGTACTCCGCGATGAGGGCGGCGGGCGACCCTTCCGCCATGATCGTTCCCTTGTCGACGACGACCAGGCGATCGCAGAGCTGCTCGGCCTCATCCATGTAGTGGGTGGTGAGCACCAGCGTCGTGCCCTGCTCCTTCAGCCGGAACAGGCGGTCCCAGAGGATGTGCCGCGCCTGCGGGTCGAGGCCCGTGGTCGGTTCGTCGAGCAGCAGGATGCGAGGGTCGTTCATGAGCGACCGCGCGATGGTGAGCCGTCGTTTCATGCCGCCCGAGAGGTCGTCGACCTTCGCCTTCGACCGGTCGCTGAGCTGAGCGAAGTCGAGCAGTTCGTCGGCCTTGCGGGCGCAGTCGGCGCGGCTCATGCCGAAGTAGCGGCCGTAGACGATGAGGTTGTCGCGCACGCGCAGTTCCATGTCGAGGTTGTCCTGTTGCGGCACCACCCCGAGTTGCGAGCGGATCTCCGGCCCGTTCTGGTTCGGATCGAGACCCAGGATGTCGAGCTCGCCACTGGTGCGCGTCGACACGGCCCCGATCATCCGCATCGTCGTCGACTTGCCGGCCCCGTTCGGGCCGAGGAACCCGAAGGCCTCGCCCGGCGCTATCTCGAAGGAGATGCCGTCGACGGCGGTGAAATCCTTGTACTTCTTGGTGAGATCGACGGCGGTGATGACGGGCGCTGGCATGCGCTCCACCCTAGCGAGCGCGTGTGACACTCGCCCTTCGACAAGCTCAGGAACCGTTCGGTCCCTGAGCTTGTCGAAGGGCCGACCGTCAACCTGAGTTGACACGTCGGGTGCGTGTCAACTACGGTTGACGTCATGTCCGATGCGATGCACACCCTCACCTCCGCCGCCGGCGACGAGAATCCGCTGAAAGCTCTGCACGCGGTGAGCCAGATGCGCACCGAACTCGACCGCCACGAGGCGGCCCTCGTGCGCAAGGCCCGCAACGCCGGCATGGGTTGGCAGATGATCGCCACGGCGCTCGGAGTCTCCCGCCAGGCGGTACACAAGAAGTACGGACGTCGCTGACTGACTCCCCTCGGAGTACCGACACCCCTTTCGACTAGCGCAGACTTGAAGGAATCATGAGTACCGCCACGCAAAACTCCCGACGCTCCCCCTTCGCCCGCGGACCCAAGGATGACGGGCCGCGCGCCAGTTTCCGCCAGCTGCTGCCGTACCTGTTCGAGCACAAGAAGGTGCTCGGCGTAGTCATCGCGCTCAGCATCATCGGCGCCGCGGCCTCCCTCGCCCAGCCGCTGCTGGTCAGCCAGGTCATCACGGTCGTGCAGAAGGGCCAGGTTCTCGGCGGGCTGGTCTGGGCGCTCGTCGGCCTGGTCATCCTGAGCGCCCTGCTCAGCGGAGTGCAGCACTACCTGCTGCAGCGCACCGGAACGAGCGTGGTGCTCTCGGCCCGCCGCCAGCTGGTGCGACGGATGCTGCGGCTCCCGATCAGCGAGTTCGACACCCGGCGCACCGGCGACCTCGTCTCCCGCGTCGGCTCGGACACCACGCTGCTGTACGCCGTACTCACCCAGGGTCTCGTCGACGCGATCGGCGGCGCACTCATCTTCGTCGGGGCGCTGATCGCCATGCTGGTGATCGACCCCGTACTGCTCGGCCTCACCGTGCTGGTGATCGCGGTGTCCGTGGTCACCGTGGTGGCCCTCAGCGGACGCGTGCGCGTCGCCAGCAGAAAGCAACAGGAGAAGGTCGGTGACCTGGCCGCCTCCGTGGAGCGTGCGCTCGGAGCCATCCGCACCGTCCGCGCGTCGAACGCGACCGACCGCGAGACCGCCGCGATCGAAAAGGATGCCGTGGGCGCCTGGGAGCAGGGAATCAGCGTCGCCAAGATCAGCGCGCTCGTCGTGCCGATCGCGGGCATCGCCCTGCAGGTGTCACTGCTGGTGGTGCTCGGCGTCGGTGGGTTCCGCGTGGCCAGCGGGGCGATCACCATCGCGAATCTCGTCGCCTTCGTCTTCTTCCTGTTCATGCTCGTCATGCCGCTCGGCCAGGCATTCGGTGCGGTCACCTCGGTGAACCAGGCGCTCGGCGCGCTCGGCCGCATCCAGGAGATCATCGGGCTGAAGAGCGAGGCCGAGGAGGACGCAGCCATCGAGCCCGCCGCCCCCGGCGACTCGGCTGCCGCGATCAGCTTCGACGACGTGGTGTTCACGTATCCCGCCCCTTCGACAAGCTCAGGGTCCGTATCGGTCCCTGAGCTTGTCGAAGGGCTGGAGGATGGCGAGGTCAAAGACCTCACCGTTCTGCACGGCGTCAGCTTCACCGCGCCGCGCGGACAGCGCACCGCGCTGGTCGGCCCGTCGGGTGCGGGCAAGTCGACGATCCTCGCGCTGATCGAGCGGTTCTACGACCCGACGTCGGGGGTCGTCCGACTCGGTGGGGTCGACATCCGTGCCCTGGATCGGGAGGCGCTGCGGGCGCAGATCGGCTACGTCGAGCAGGACGCCCCCGTGCTCGCCGGCACCCTGCGCGACAATCTCACCCTCGGCGCGCCCGACGCGACCGACGCCCAGTGCATCCAGGTGCTGCATGACGTGAACCTCACCGCGGTGCTGGAGCGCAGTCCGCTCGGCCTCGATGCGCCGGTCGGCGAGGAGGGCGTGATGCTCTCCGGCGGCGAGCGCCAGCGCCTGGCGATCGCGCGCACCTTGCTCGCGGCCCCGCCCATCCTGCTGCTCGACGAGTCCACCTCCTCGCTCGACGGCCTCAACGAGCAGCTGCTCCGCGAGGCGATCGACGCGGTGGCCGAGAACCGCACGCTCATCGTGATCGCACACCGGCTGTCGACCGTGGTCGACTCCGACCAGATCGTGGTGCTCGAGCACGGGCGCGTCGTCGGCGTCGGAACGCACTCCGAGCTGGTGAAGTCGACGCCGCTGTACCGCGACCTGGCGAAGCACCAGTTGCTGGTATAGCCGCCGTTTCCCCGGCGGGCGTACCGTGAGCCGCATGGAATATCGCACTCTCGGCAACAGCGGAACCATCGTCTCCGCCCTCGCACTCGGCACCATGACCTTCGGAGCAGAGGCCGACGAAGCCACCTCACACAGCCTGCTCGACACCTTCGTCGAGGCCGGAGGCACCTTCGTCGACACGGCGGATGTCTACAGCGCCGGCACCTCGGAGACCATCGTGGGCACGTGGCTGGCCTCGCATCCGACCGAACGCGAGCAGGTCGTCGTGGCGACCAAGGGCCGGTTCCCGATGGGCGAGGGGCCGAACGATGTCGGCCTGTCGCGACGCCACCTCGGACGCGCGCTCGACGCCTCGCTCGACCGGCTCGGCGTCGAGCAGATCGACCTGTACCAGATGCACGCCTGGGACGCCCTGACGCCGATCGAGGAGACGCTCGGCTTTCTGAACGAGGCGGTGCTGAACGGCAAGATCGCCTACTACGGTTTCAGCAACTACCTCGGCTGGCAGCTGACCAAGGCCGTGCACGTGGCGAAGGCGAACGGATGGGCCGCTCCCGTCACCCTGCAGCCGCAGTACAACCTGCTCGTGCGCGACATCGAGCACGAGGTCGTTCCCGCGGCGCTGGATGCGAAGATCGGCCTACTGCCCTGGTCGCCTCTCGGCGGTGGCTGGCTCAGCGGGAAGTACGTGCGCGACCAGGCACCCACCGGCGCGACTCGGCTCGGGGAGAACCCGGAGCGCGGCATGGAGGGTTGGAAGAAGCGCAACGCCCGCGAGCAGACGTGGAGGGTCATCGACGCGGTGACCGCCATCGCCGCGGACCATGGGGCCAGCGCGTCGCAGGTGTCTCTCGCCTGGCTTGCCGCACAGCCGGCCGTCAGCTCGGTCATCCTGGGTGCGCGCACGATCGAGCAGCTCACCGACAATCTCGCCTCGTCCGATCTGCAGCTGTCGGAGGCCGAGCTCGCGCGCCTATCGGAGGCGAGCGCCCCGACTCCCGACGACTACCCGTACGGCGGCCCCGGTGTCGCGCAGCGCAACCGCAACCTCGAGGGCGGTCGCTAGCCTTCCCGCGCGGGCGGGTCTAGGTTTCAGTCATGAGCGCTGGAACGAAGGACGATCCCTGGGAGCTGGTCACGGCCCCCGGCAGTTCGAGCTACACGATGTACGCCGACGCGGACGCGGACCCGCCCACGCTCGTCTGCCAGGTGGGGTCGACGACGCTGAAGTACCACCTCTCGGCGATCGACGACCTCTACGCCTGGCTGCTCGAGCAGGGCGACTGGGTGCCGCTCGGCGCTGCGGACGAGCAGAAGCCCGCCGCCGACGGCACCGTCGAGGCCTGGGGCAGGTCCGAGTCGAACCCGGTCGGCGGCTGGTACGGGCTGCGCAAGGGATACCGCGGACGGTTCGGCATGTACCTCCCGCCGCTCCTCGAGGCACTCGGCCGCGCCGAACTCACCCACGACGCCCGCAACAACAGCGTCCGCGCACTGTAGGCCGGTCACTCTCGGGCCACGAGTCTCATGCATAATTGTTGTGGCCGCGCACAAATTGACTCGGGCCGCGGATCAAGGAGAAGCCGTGACATTGGTGGCGGGAGTCGACTCGTCGACGCAGAGTTGCAAGATCGTCATCGTGGATGCCGAGACCGGCGCCCTGGTGCGCAGTGGTCGCGCATCACATCCGGACGGCACAGAGGTCGATCCGGCCCTGTGGTGGGACGCCCTTCTCGCGGCGATCGCCGATGCGGGCGGTCTCGACGATGTCGCCGCGCTCTCGATCGCCGGCCAGCAGCACGGCATGGTCTGCCTCGACGCGACCGGCGAGGTCGTGCGACCCGCGCTGCTCTGGAACGACACCCGCTCTGCCGCCGCGGCGAGCGACCTCATCGCCGAGTTGGGGGCGGATGTCTGGGCCGAGACGATCGGCACCGTGCCGGTCGCGTCGTTCACCGCGACCAAGCTGCGCTGGCTGCGCGACGCGGAGCCGCAGAACGCCGCGCGCACCGCGGCCGTCGCGCTCCCGCACGACTACCTCACCTGGCGCCTGCTCGGCTTCGGCCCGCAGAATCCCGACCTCGACGCCCTGACTACAGACCGATCGGATGCCAGCGGCACCGGGTATTGGTCCACCGCGAGCGGCGAGTACCGCATGGACTTCCTCGAGCGCGCGCTCGGCACGGTGGTCACGCTCCCTCGTGTGCTCGCACCCTATGAGTCGGCCGGGACGACCGACGGGTCGATCGCCGGGATTCCCGCCGGCATCGTCGTCGGCGCGGGCGCGGGCGACAACGCCGGGGCCGCCCTCGGGCTCGGAGCCGCGGAGGGGGACGCCGTCATCTCGATCGGCACCTCCGGCACCGTGTTCGCCGTGGTGGGTCGGCCGCTCGCAGACGCTACCGGCACGGTCGCCGGCTTCGCCGACGCATCCGGGCTGTTCCTCCCCCTCGTCGCCACGCTCAATGCCGCGCGGGTGATCGCCGCCGCCGGCACACTGCTGGCGAGCGAGCTGGACGAGGTGGCGACTCTCGCGCTCAGCGCCGCACCCGGCGCAGGAGGCGTCGTGATGCTGCCCTACCTCGAGGGTGAGCGCACCCCCAATCTGCCCACCGCCACCGGCTCCGTGCTCGGCCTCACGCTCGCCAACGCCAGCGCCGCCAACCTTGCCCGCGCGGCGATCGAGGGGATGCTGTGCGGCCTCGCCGACGGACTGGACGCCATCACCAGCCAGGGCCTCGCCGTCGAGCGCGTGCTGATGATCGGCGGCGGCGCCAAGAGTGCCGCGGTGCAGCAGATCGCTCCGCAGATATTCGGTGTACCGGTGACGGTGCCCGCGGCCGGGGAGTACGTCGCCGCCGGTGCCGCCCGCCAGGCGGCCTGGACTCTCACCGGCGAGCTGCCGCTCTGGGCGGGAGCCGAGACCCAGGTGTTCACGGGCGACGAGCAGCCGATCATCCGTCAGCAGTATGCCGAGGCGCAGCGCTCGGTGACGTACTAGGCACCGCTGCGCCGCTCTCCCTCCGCCCGTCCCCTTCGGCTGCCGTCTGTCCCATCCCGCCTGTCCCCTCCCGCCTGTCCCCTTCCGAAATGCAGGCAACTTTTTCGACACACCGATGCGGCGCCGAACTTCGGCGGCGCGTTTGCAGATTTGCCTGCATTTCGGACGGAGAACGTGCCGCGGGAGGCGTCGACGCTGTGCTGCGGCCTAGTTCAGAGCCCACATCGCGACGGCGGCGGCAGCGCCCACATTGAGCGAATCGATGCCATGCGCCATCGGGATCTGCACCACGGTGTCGGCTGCGGCGATGGCCTCGCCGGTGAGACCATCACCCTCGGCGCCGAGCACCAGGGCGAGCCTCGCCGGCGCCACGAAGTCGCGCAGGCTCACGGCATCCGGCGTGAGCGCCAGCGCGGCGACGTGGAATCCGGATGCCGTCAGCAGTTCCCGCGTCGACGCCCAGTCCCCGAGACGGGTCCACGGCACCTGCAGCACCGTGCCCATCGAGACCCGGATCGCGCGGCGGTAGAACGGGTCGGAGCAGCGCGGCGTGACGAGCACGGCATCCGCACCGATCGCCCCGACGGAGCGGAAGATGGCGCCGACGTTGGTCGGGTCTGCGACGTTCTCGAGGATGATCACCCGGCGCGCGTTCGCGAGCAGCGACTCCGGTGACGGCAGCGGCGGCCGGTCCATCGCCGCGATGAGCCCGCGGTGCAGCAGGTACCCGGTCAGCTGCTCCAGCAGTTCCGGTGGCCCGGAGAAGACCGGCGCGTCGGGTCCGACGAGCGCAACCGCCTCGTCGACGGTGCCCCCGAGGGCGAGCACCGAGCGCGGCGTGTGTCCGGCGCGGAGGGCGCGCTCGAGAACGAGGGCCGACTCGGCGATGTAGATGCCGCCGCCCGACTTCTTGAGGGCGACATCCGTCTGGTGTGAGTAGTCGACGAGCCTCGGGTCGCTCAGGTCGGTGATCGGGATGACCGGCACGGTCGGCAGCGTCAGGCGTCGGTCGACGGGAGAACGGATGCCCCGGCCGCCGTCACCTCGGCGAGCGCCGTCGCGCTGCTGTCCGCCGCCACGCCCGCGACGAGGTCGTCGAGCACGCGGACCCGTCGCGCAGAGGCGAGGCTGTCGAGCGCGGAGGCGAGCACGCAGTAATCCGTGGCGAGGCCGACGACATCGATGTCGGTCACCCCGAGACGGTCGAGCGCCTCGGGGACGGTGCGGCCGTCATCCGTCGTCCCCTCGAAGATCGAGTAGGCGGGCTTTCCCTGCCCCTTGCGCACGTGCAGCGTGACCGCCGAGGTGTCGAGGGCGGGGTGGTAGTCGGCCCCGACGGTACCGGCGACGCAGTGCACCGGCCAGTTCGTGACGAAGTCGGGCACCTCGTTGGCGGGGGCGAAGTGGCCGCCGTTGTCATTCTCGGCGTCGTGCCAGTCACGGGAGGCGAAGACCGCGTCGTAGCGCCCCGGATTCGCGGCCAGGTAGTCGGTGATGCGCGCGGCGACCGCGGCTCCGCCGTGCACGGCGAGCGCCCCGCCCTCGGTGAAATCGTTCTGCACGTCGATGATGAAGAGGGCGCGGGTCATCCGCCCATTTTAGGCAACCGCCGGATCGTCGTGACCCTTCGCTTCCGTTCGTCGCGCGAACTGTTCCTCACGAAGTGCCTCACGACGTGCCTCTCTGTTCGAAATGAAGGAGACGCCGCGCTCGTCTGCCGACAACTCGGGGGCACATCCGCGAGGAAGGCACGGTCTTCCTTCATTTCGCACCTGGGGGCGGTGGAACCGGGGTGGGGCGTGGGCGGGGGGAGGGGAAGCAGAGTGCGGGGGGAGGGGAAGCAGAGTGCGGGGGCGGGGGATAGCAGCGCCCGCTAGTTGTTCGAGAGGTTGTTGCCGCAGCTGAACGTCGCGGCCGTGACCGTGTCGAGCGCCGCCATCGCGCTGCCTGCCGAGAGTCTGCCCTCGGCGAAGAACGCGAAGGCGAGCGCCGTGCCGTCCTTGGCATGGATGATTCCGGCCAGGGCATAGGCGGAGGCGATCGATCCCGTCTTGGCGTTGACCGCACCTCGCGCCACCGCGTTTGCCCCGGTGAACCGGGTCTTCAGCGTTCCGGTCTGACCGGAGATCGGCAGCGAGTCGTAGATCACCTTGAGACCCTTTGCGCCAGCACCGACCTGCACCATGAATCTCGCCTCCATGGTGGGCGGCACCGCATCCTGATTGCTCTCGCCCGAACCGTCCTTGACGACCAGCGCCCCGGTATCGAGACCGTACGCCTTCGCGAGCGCGGCCCGATACACGTCGGTGAGGGATGCGGCGGAGCCGTCGCTCCCCGCGGCCTTCGACGACACGCGGGCGATCATCTCGGCGAGGGTGTTGTCGGAGTCGGGAAGCATCTTGCCGATGAGCGTGGAGAGCGGCTGCGACTGCACCTGCCCGAGCTGCGCTCCGCGATCCGTCACCGCCGCGCTTGCCTTGGTCACCGCACCCGACGACAACCCGAGCGCCTCGGCGAATACTGCGCCGGCACGCCCGATCGGGTCGGTGCTGCGCGGGCTGTTCTGGGCCTGCGGATTGGCCCGGTCGCCGTCGACCATGAGTGCGGTGACGAGCGGCTGGTAGCCGAGCGTGCGCTCGTTGGCCGGCCAGGTCGGGTCCCAGGCATCCGCCGGGTTCCACAGGTTCGCGTCGGCCACGACGGCGGTGATCGGGTCGTCGGCGCCGTGCGTCTGCGCCCAGGCCGCCTTCACCTGGTCGGCGAGCGTGCTGATCTTCGGCGCTCCCGCGTAGACGCTCTCCTGGCCGGCGGGGAGGGCGCTCAGAGTCGCGTCACCGCCACCGACGAGCACGACGGTGCCGGGCGCCGAGCCCTGGTAGACGGTGGTCGAGAAGCGGTAGCCGCCGCCGAGCACGGTGAGTCCGGTCGCGGCGGTCAGCGTCTTGATCACGCTGGCCGGCGCGACGCCCGTGTTCCCGCCGCGATCGAGCAGCACCTCGCCTGTGGCGGTGTTGATCACCGATCCGCTGAAGGTGCCGAGCGCGCGGTTGGCTGCAGCGGCGGCGACGGAGCAGGTACGCAGCGCGGTGGCCGGGGGCACCGGGTCGGGCGTCGGGCGGGGCGGCGGTGTCGTCACGGTCGGGGTGGGAGTGGCCGCGACATCCGCTGCCCTGACCGCGCTCGAGGCTCCGCCGGGCGCACCCACGGCGACCCCCGCGAAGACCGAGCCGGTTCCGAGCAGCACGAAGACCAGCGCGAGCCCCGAGAACAGGAAGGCCCGCGGATGCCGTCTCAGCAGCGCAGAGATACCGGCCCAGCGGGCGGGCGGCGGGGTCTCTGTCTCGAGGGACTCGTGCCCGGGCTCGACGGAATCGTGGGGCTCGGTCACGCTCCCCATGGTAACCGCCCTGCTACTGCGCCGGCTCCTGCGGGTAACGCAGCCCGATCTGCTCGCGGATCTGGTCGAGTGTCTCCATGATGGTCACGCTCTGCTCCGGCGGAAGGATGTGCCCGGCGATGCGCCCCTCGCGCACCAGGCGCTCGAGCTCCCAGGCCTGGAACTGCATGCCGCGCTGGGAGACCTCCTGGTCGAACCGCTCGATCACCGCGTCGTCGGCGTCGTACACCGTGAAGCTGGTCGGCTGATACCAGATCGGGGCGATCTCGATGCGCCCCCTGGTGCCGTAGACGATCGCGAAATTGGGCCCGAGGGTGTCGAGTGACGCGTGCAGCATCGCCTGCTGGCCGCCGCCGTAGGTGAAGACGATCGCGTCTTGACGATCGACCCCGGTGTCGGTGAGCGGAGCGGTCGCATACACCGTCTCGGGGGTGCCGAAGATGTCGAAGGCGAAGGAGACGGGATAGATGCCGAGGTCGAGCAGGGCACCTCCGCCCAGCGCGAGGTTGTTGATGCGATGCTCGGGATCGGTCGGCAGCAGGCGGTCATGCTCGGCGATCACGGTGCGGACCTCGCCGATCAGTCCCTCGGCGATGAGCTCGCGGATGCGGATCATGTGCGGAAGGAAGCGCGTCCACATGGCCTCGAGCACGACCAGGTTCTTGGCGGTCGCGGTGTCGACCACTCGGCGGGCCTCGGCCCCCGTCAGGGTGAAGGGCTTCTCCATCAGCACGTGCTTGCCCGCGTCGAGCGCGAGCAACGCATTCTCGGCGTGGAACGGATGCGGGGTCGACACGTAGATCACGTCGACATCCGGGTCCGCCACCAGCTCGGCGTAGCTGCCGTGCGCGGCGGGGATGCCGAACTCGTCGGCGAAGGCGCGAGCCGACTCGAGTGAGCGCGAACCGACGGCGGTCACCGAGAACCCGTTCTTCAGCAGATCGTTGGTCTGCATGTGAGCGATTCCACCCGTGCCGAGGATGCCCCAGCGAAGTTCTCCAGCCATGATGTCCTTCCGGCGAGCGTCGGCGCTCCGCACGCTGTCGAACCTAGCAGCGTGTTCCGATGTGGGGTGCGGTTAGCAGGCACCCCATCGTGCCGCCGCGCGGGTGAAGCTGGGGGACTCCCCCGGGCCGCCGTGTGTCATCGCGAAGTAGATGCAGACCCCCGCGGTGCTGCCCGCGAAGCCGGGCTTGTAGAGCGCCGCCCGGTGCGACGACGAGTCCCACCACTTCTGCGCGACGGTCGCGCCCGAGTTGCCGGATCCGCCGGCCAGGTTGCCGTCGCAGCCGCGGCTGGGATTCGTGTCGGAGTAGTAGGTGCCGTCGGCGGCCGGCTCGAGGCTGCGCACCCCGGAATGCCCCCAGGTGTTGCCCGGGTTCGGGCTCGGATCCTCTGCCATCCACGCGAGACGCTGCTCCATGCATCCGTCGTAGCGGAAATTGCCGGTCGGGATCGGGTCGAGGCAGTTGGCCGCGCGGATCGCGTTGTAGGCGGCCGAGAAGCTCTGCAGGTCTCCACCGCCGCCACCGCCCGGGCTCGCGGCGCAGCCCTGACCCGCTGCGGCCTTCGCGGCACGTCGGTCGACGGTGGATCCACCGCTCGATCCACCGCCGCCGCGCTTGCCGGTCGCCGCGGGCGGTGCCGGCGGCGGAGGGATCGGCACGGGCTTCTGCGCGAGATGTTCGGTGTCGACGGCGAGCACCTTGGCGGTCGCGGCCTGCTGGCTGGCCAGCGAACGTTCGGTCGCGGCGGCCGCCACATCTGTCGAAGGCTGTCGCCCGGCATCCGTCTGCACGATCGCGGCCGCAAAGAGGGGCCGCCCGGTCTCGGGGAGAGCGGCGGACGCGGCACCGATCGACGGGCCGCCGCCACCGATGAAGGGCAGCAGGATCACGAGCACGGCGGTGAGCAGCGTCGTCAGAAACGCGACATGCTTCATGCTGATTCCCCCGAATCCCCGCAGGCGGCCGCGAACCCCGATGCCGCGACTGGTTCCACGGTAGGCGCGGGCAGCCCGGGCCACAACGCGGGCGAACCGTTCTGCCCGCGAACGGGGGATGCCCTGTGCAGCGGCCGAGTCGTCACGAACCGCGCTTCTCCCGAAAACGAACCGCCGTTCGTGAAGACTCGGCGGTCGAATCTCGGCCCGACCGCGGTGACGGATGCCCGCCCACCCCGTGCACGCCGACCCGCGTGATCTCCGCTAAGCTTTCATGCTGTGCCTCCCGGGTTCTCCCGACGAGGCTCGGCCGCCTTAGCTCAGTCGGTAGAGCATCTCACTCGTAATGAGAAGGTCATCAGTTCGATTCTGATAGGCGGCTCCGCATAACGTCGGACCGGCCAGCACTTTTGTGCATGAGCCGCTCAGAGCACTCGGCAGATCATCCCATAGGCGCTCTGAGAAACACTCGGGTTAGCACCATAGACCGTGGGCTTCCGCCACAATGAGGCATGCCCAAGTTCGCAGAGTCACCGTATCGGGATTGTGGATACTGCCGCACAGTCGGCATCGCCATGAACATCCTGTGGTCTAACCGCTTTATCCAGGATGCGGCGGGAAACCGCCATGCCGCTGCGGCGTTCGGATGCCCACGCTGCGGTCGAGTCACGTTGGTGGAGTTCGCTGTTCCGAACCACCCGAGCACTAGCGGGACCACGATTAACGCGCAAGCCGAAGTCAGCGAGATTCTTGTGTTGCCGGACGCCCAGGACCTCGGGCTTTCCGTCCGCCATTTACCCGATGACGTGGACGGGTTCTACCTCGACGCACAGCGAGTGCTCTTGGCGGGGGTACCTGATGCCGCCGCCGTTCAACTGCGGAAGACACTGGAAGCTGCGGCGGCGCATAAGGGTTCCAAAGAGAGCACGCTCTTCAAATCGGTGAAGAAACTCATGGACGACGGTTACCTAACCCAGGATTTCTCGCGGGTCATGGACCATATTCGAAAGATCGGCAATGCAGGGGCGCACTACACCGATGTCAAGCTGACAGCGCCTGAGGTCGAACGTTCACTGCGTTTCACGACTCAAGTGCTTCGTAATCTCTTCGAAGTTCCTGGCGAGTTAGAGGAGCTTGCGAGCGAATCCAAGGGCACAACTCCAGACGAGTTTGCTGACGAGTAAATCTGCACGAGCTGTCCGAGCTTGTCCATGTCGGTCTCGTGATCGCCGTTGAACAAGTGCCTATAGATGGAGTCGGTGGCGTTTACGCTGGCGTGGCCCATCCACCGAGACACCTTGCGAATGTCGATATGCGCGGCGGCGCAGGCGCTGGCGTAAGAGTGGCGAAAGTCATGCCAGCGCACGGCGGCCAGCCCAAGGCGCTCTAGCGCGGTCTTGAAGAAGTAGCAATACACGGTTACCGGGTCGAACTGCCGGTCAAGTCCAGCACGTCGGGGTCGTCGCGTTGGTTGCCCGGGAGTCGTCCCGGCCACAGCCGCGTCCGGGTCGTGCCAGTGCGGGTGCTGCTCTTGGTACGCGGCCAGACCGGCCAGCCCATCGCGGCGCAGCGGCACGTCGCGGATACCGCGGGCGGTCTTCGGGGTGCCGGGCGTATCGATGTCGAACCCATCGCGCTCTGCAGACGGGAGGTTAGATTACCCACGCACGAGGTCGCGCGTCACTAGTGACCAACGTTGTTTGGTTCGATATTCCCTCGATTTGCGTCGTCGTCGTATCGATTTACTTACCAGCGACCCACCCTCCACAGCCTGTGTAGAAAATGGCGAAGTTATGCACACCTGTGGATGACACGCCCACTAGATGTAGTGTTTACCGAATGTGATACCCCCGATATATAGTGGTGAAACCTTCTCAGGGACGCCGGCACCAGGTCGGCGAATGACCGCTGGGACGGCAGGAAGCAGGACAAATTGGGAAAGCCGATCAAGTCGGGCACGCCGACCAAAGTTAGCGGACAGTACGAACAGGTGGGACCGCGCGGCGGACACACCGGCCATGAGGTGACCAGCACGAAGGGAAACCCGCTACCGCCGACGCCGAAGGCTGGCATGGGATACGTGCTCGTCGATAAGACGAAGCACTAACGAAGACAGCGACCGCGGCTCGAACCACCCCGAATGGCTCGATCCGCGGACCTGCTGTCCGACCCAGCCTGCGTTCCAGCCGAGTCGGCGGACCACGGCGGCTCGGCGCACTACCGCTATATAACTTCCCGGCGATCTATGCACTGTCATAGCCGATTCTTAGGATGCTCATGTCTCAATGCACTGCCCCTGTCAGAGGTCACATTCGTGGAGGTGGGGCGGACTGCCCCGTTCACGGAGGTCGCTATGGCGGCTATGGAAGGAGCGTTTACTCGCCGCCTCCGGCATACACCCCGCCGCCCCCTAGGCGGCATCCGAGTTATGCCAGTCGGCTTTCAGCAGGCAGCGGCGGCGCCAGCTCAAGTCGAGCGCGGCGGGCCTCGGTCTCCTACTCGGTAATCGAGTATCAGACGCTCAACCCGATGCGCGAGCAGGTCGTGCAGTTTGCGCAGAACGATACAAAGGCCGACACGCGCGATTTGTTTCTGTGCCACGCATGGGACGATCGCCAGGGTTCTGCTCTGGAGTTGAACAACCTTCTTATGGGGCTTGAAGTGTCGGTGTGGTTCAGCGAAATGGACGTGCCCTTGGGAACCTCACTGATCCGCAAGATCGATAAGGGGCTGGCAAGCTCTCGCGCTGGGATAGTTCTAGTCACTCCGGCACTGTTCGAGAGCCTCAACAGCGACGGCATCGCAGCCCAGGAGCTTTCGGCGTTGCTCGCAACGGACAGAGTAATTCCGATCGTCCACGGCACGACGTTTGAAGAACTTCGTCGCGTCAGCCCGCTACTTGCCGCGCGCTCCGGGCTGACAACTTCGAACTACGCCTCGTTGGAGGAAGTGGCCGCCAAGATCGCAGACACCGTTCTTCTCAACTAGCGAAGAACTCGGGCGGCGTGCTCTGCGGTTGTGCCTGGTCCCGCAGCGAGATGGCTCCGGGGCCGGGCCCAGGCGCGACGCGCACATCAGGACTCGCCAAGTCTGCGGCGAAGTCGTCTCACGACCGTCCGACATAAGGCGTGTTTGTCGTGGCGGTGTCGGCATGACCGCGAACCGTCCTCGTTGGAGCGAAGGAGCGCAAACTGGGCAACCCCCTCCCCACCCCCTCCAACCACTCGTGCCCATCGGACCCTATCCGCAGCCATCAGGTCGCGGCGCTGGCGCCCTAGACGTCCGTAGCTTCGGGGCAAATCAGTCGTTTCTGGGTGGTCATGGCTGCGGATGGTATGGGGCGGTATACCCGCACCTCCTCACTGGTAATGAGAAGGTCATCAGTTCGATTCTGATAGGCGGCTCGGTCACCCCGTGCCGTCCCGCTCGACGCCGTCCACCGCGACGAACTCGATAATCGGACTGGACTCGACCCACTCGTCGATGTCGCCGTGGGCGCGGCCACCCTCGATCTCGAATACCGCGTCGATGATCCGACGCCGCAGCGCGGGCTCGGTGATCGGATGCGCGACCGCGGTGAGCGTCAGGTTCGAGGAGCGGGTGAATGTGATGACGAAGCGGGGATCCTCGAGAAGGTTGGCGTACCAGCCGCGGCGGCCCGGCCATCCGGTGATGTAATAGCGCCCACCGATGCGGTGGTACCAGATCTCGACCGTGCGCGGCTCGCCCGAGGCTCTCCCCGTCGTCGTGATGTCGATGACGAGGTCGTTCTGCAACGCCTTCTCAAGCTCTCGGTCCACGCTGCCGAGTGTTCGCCCGACCTCGCGATCGCACAAGCCTCAGATCGAATTACGGCCTAGAGCCCCACTTGCGCCACAGCGTATGCGGCCTGCTCCGGCGTGAACTTGCCACCGTACGCCGAGCTCAGCTGATCGATGAGCCCCTGGTGGCTGAACCCCATGCCGGTGGCGATGTACCCCTTGGCCGAGATCACCGCCTGAGCGTTCCAGTCGGCGCCCAGTGCGTCGACCGCGACCGTGGCGTCCGGCACGGAGAACCCGCTGCCGTAGGACGAGCTCAGCTGATCGATGAGCCCCTGGTGGCTGAACCCCATGCCGGTCGCGAGGTAGCCCTTCGCGGCAAGGAACGCCTGCTGCTGAGAGACGCTCAGCACCGGACCGGCCGGTGCCGACGGCTTCGCCGCAGAGGTGTTGAGCGACGAGGTCTTCACCACGGTGAGCTTGATCTTCGTGCCAGCCGCAACTTTCGCATTCGCCTTCGGCGACTGCTTGGTCACCGTCCAATCCTTCGAGAGGATGACGAAGCTGCCCTTGGGAGCGCTGTACTTGTGCCGGAGCCCGACCTTCTTCAGCGCGTTCTTCGCGTCATAGGCGGATTTTGCCACGACGTTCGGAACCGCCGTCTTCTTCGCCGCAGCGTGCGTCACCGTACTGGAGACGGGCACCGCCGCCGATGCGCTGACCGCGGGGCCGGCGAGAAGGAGCCCACCGGTCAGGGCAGCGATGGCGATGGCGACGAGCCTGCGGCGAGTCGAGAGTTTCCGGGCGATGAACGTCATGTGAATCCTTCGGGTTAGGGCCCGGCAAACGTAACCGCCGCTCAGGAATCTCCACAACATCCCAGACCGAGGGTCGCCGTCACGCCCGCGCTAGTCGATCCAGAGCACGACGCCCGTCTGCCCCAGCAGAACGGATGCCGCGCCCGCCCGCACCGCGTCACCACAGCGCTTCGCCGTGAACGAGGCGGGGTCGAAGTTCGACGATGCGCCGAGGCCCTCGCCGCGGAAGGATGCGCCGGTCCAGTCGACCGCGGTGACGTTCGCGGTCGGCTCGGCGACCTCGGCCCCGAGCACGAGAAACTGCTGATCCAGGTGGCTGGCCGTGACCACGGCGAGCGCGTCGATCAGGTCATTGCCCGCACTGATGATGAGGTCGGGCTTCTCGCTCATCGCCGCGACGATACCGTCGATGTGATTGCCGTTCGCCGTCACGGTGCGCAGGTCCACCGCGTTCTTCGCCGCCCAGTCACGCACCGCCTTCGCGATCGCGTGAGCCGGGGCGTCGCTGCCGGCAGTGAGCAACACGACTCGGTATCCGGGCGTGGGGTGCGCGTCATCCCACGTTCCCGCTTTCGGGTGAACGGTCGCCTCGGGCGTCGGCGCGACGGGCGGAGTGAAGCCGGCACCGACCGACCCGAGCAGCGACGGTGACGGATGCGGCGTACTCCAGTCTGCGGCGGCACAGCCGGCGAGCAGGGCGACGGTGACGGTCGCGGATACGAGCAGGGCGGGTGCCCGCCGGGGAGAACGCACGGGGGGATGGTCCTTCGAGAAGTTGCGGCGCACGGGTCGGCGCCCCGCTACTCTGCGGCAGACCCCGCCTCGCAACCAAACCGCGGGACGGCAGTTTCTCATTCGTTGGCCGTGCGTCCTCCTTCCGTTCACCTTGCCGGGCGACTCTGACGGGCCCCCCTCTCGATCCTGGAGAACGATGACCCGCGCTCGACGCCTTCCCCTCGCCCTGCTCACCGGTGGGGCGGTGATCGCGCTCGGTCTGCTCGTGGCGGCCCCCGCATCCGCTCATGGCTTCAGCTCGGTGGCCTACGCGGATGTCAGCCGCGCGGGCACCGGCCACGTGGACACGAAGCTCCAACTGGAGTACGACCTGCTGGTGGTCTCGGCCGCCGATGCCGCCCGGGATGACTCGCTGTTTCAGGACGGCACGGCCGCGTTCGAGGACGGAGACTCCGCGGCGGAGGCGACGGCCCTCGAAGGCCACTCCGACGCGGTGCTCGGCTACGTCGCCGATCACTTCACCATGCGCTCCGGCGGTGCCCCGTGCACGGTCACCATGGACGAGGACATCTCGATCACCGAGCGGCAGAGCGTGCCGTACGCGGTGCTCTCGCTCGACCAGGCATGCCCGGTGCGCAGCGACGCCCACGTGATCACCAGCACCCTCTTCCCCGACAGCGAGGGCTTCGTCACGAGCACCAAGACGATCCTCACCTATGAGCTCGACGGCCAGAGCGGCAGCGCGAGCCTCGACGCCGCGCAGACGTCGTTCTCCACCGAGCAGAGCGTCGGTCAGCGATTCTGGGAGTTCTTCCACCTCGGTGCCGAGCATCTGCTGACCGGCATCGACCACATCCTGTTCCTGCTCGCCCTGATCGCGGGCTCGCGCCGATTGCGGGAGATCATTCTCGCGGCGACCTCCTTCACCCTGGCGCATTCCGTCACCTTCATCCTCGCCGCGACCGGCCTGATCGCCGTGCCCGGGGCGATCGTCGAGCCGATCATCGCGCTCTCGATCACGGCGGTGGCCGCCTGGTACCTGTGGCGGCTCTGGCGCAAGGGTGACCAGGCGATGGGCTTCGATGGCAAGGACATCGGATTCCTCGGGCTCGACCGCGCCGGCTGGCTACGGCTGGGTGCCGTGTTCCTGTTCGGTCTGGTGCACGGTCTCGGCTTCGCCAGCGCGCTCGGCATCGACGAACCCTGGTCGTGGACACTCCTCTGGTCGCTGCTCGTGTTCAACCTCGGCATCGAAGCGGTGCAGCTGGGCATCATCGCGGTGGTGTTTCCGGTCCTCGCGCTGTCGCGTCGTCGGGCGCCCCGCGTCGGCCGCTGGGTGACCGGCGCCATCGCTCTAGTCGTGTCGATCGCCGGGCTCGTCTGGTTCGTGCAGCGGGTACTCGGACTCTGAGCATCGGGGATTCTGGGAATTCGTCGCGAGAGTTGGCTCCCCCGAAAGGGGGTAATCGCCTGTCGTTCACCGACTGTTCACCCCATCGCTCGACCGTCGATTGCCCCCTGTTCCACCCCTATATCCACAGAACGGATGTTTCATGCCCTTCCCCTCCACAGACACGCGAAAGGCGCGCCGCAGCACTCGCTACCGCGCCTCCGTGTTGCTCGCGACGATCGCGCTCGGCACGTCCTGCGCCGTCAGCGGCATTGCAGCGATCCCGGCGATGGCCGCCGGAACCGCGAACCTGACCGGCATCGTGCTCGGTGTCGGCGCGACCGAGAATCAGCGCATCGTCAGCTGGTACTCCTCGACCGACGACGCGCAGTCCGTGCAGTTGGCTCCCTCGGCGTCCGTCGTCGCGGGCCAGTTCCCAGCCGATGCCGCGACCTTCGCCGCCAGCGGCACCGCGAACATCGCCACCAGCGGCGGCTTCAACCGCCACGCGACCCTGTCGGGCCTGACCGAGAACACGGTGTATTCGTACCGGGTCGGCTCCGAGGGCAACTGGTCGCCGGCGTACTCCTTCAAGACCCAATCGTTCGACGGCAACTATGACTTCCTGTTCCTCGGCGACCCGCAGATCGGGTCGTCCGGAGACGCGGTGAAGGATGGCGCGGGCTGGGCAGACACACTCAATGTCGCGACCGCCGCGAACCCGAATGCCGAACTCCTGGTGTCGGGCGGCGACCAGGTCGAATCCGCCAACAACGAGGCCAACTGGGACGCGTTCCTGTCGGCCGACAAGCTGCGCCAGGTGCCATACGCGGCGACCATCGGTAACCACGATGTCGGCGGCAAGGCCTACGAGCAGCACCTGTTCACTCCGAACACCGACCGCAGCGGCGCGTACTACGTCAACGGCACCCCGTCGTCGAACACCTCCGGCGGCGACTACTGGTACATCTACAAGGATGTGCTGTTCATCGACCTGAACAGCAACAGCTACGCCACCTCGCAGGGTGGTGGCGGTGACGCAGCCCACGTGCAGTACGTGACCGACATCATCAACCAGCACGGTGCCGAGGCCAAGTACAAGGTGCTCGTGTACCACCACTCGATCTACTCGCCGGCCGATCACGCGAAGGACGGCGACAACAAGACCCGTCGTGTCGACTTCCCGACGACCTTCTCGAAGCTCGGTGTCGACCTCGTTCTGCAGGGGCACGACCACAGCTACTCGCGCAGCTACGAGATCAAGAACGGCGTGAAGGCCAACCCCGCCGAGCAGCCCGGTGACGCGAACGTGTTCCCCGGCCCCGGCGGCGTCATCTACGTGACGGCCAACTCCGCGTCGGGCTCGAAGTACTACGACATCACCGCTCCGGACGACTCCGGCGTCGGTGGTGCCGGCAACGGTGCTGACCCGCTCGACCCGAGCAAGTACTGGTACAACTCGGTTCAGAACCAGGAGCACGTGCGTACCTACGTCAAGGTGCAGGTGCAGAACGACCAACTGGTCGTTCAGAACATCCGCAGCGGCACGTGCGCAGCGCCGAACGCGGCGGTGGAGCTGGGCAAGGTCCCGTGGTGCGGCCCGAACAGCGGAGCCTCCGCGGCTCAGCCCGTCGGCTCGGTCGTCGACGCGGTGACCATCCACAAGAACCACGGTGACGGCCAGGACATCCAGGTGACGGTCCCCACTGCCGCTCCCGGCGAGTTCGGCTGGACGGTCGACGGTCGCAACGGTCTGGTCGACCTCGGCACCGCCACCGACAAGGGCGACTACTACGAGGCTGCCGGTCAGATCAACCCGATCACCGTGACCGACACCCGCAGCAGCCAGTCCCCGTGGTCGATCGCGGCCTCGGTCGGCGACTTCCGCGATGGCACGAACACCTTCTCCGGCAAGTACCTCGGGTGGACCCCGAAGCTGCTGACCGCCGGCGCCGGCACCAAGGCCGGAGCGGATGTCAAGTCCGGCTATGACGGTGGCACCGGTCTTTCGGTCTCCCGCAACCTCGGCTCGGCAGACCAGGGTCACACCCGCGGTACCGCCACGCTCGGGGCGGCGCTCGACCTGAAGATCCCGAACACGGTCGACAAGGGAAGCTACCGCGGCACCCTGACCATCACGGCGCTGAGCAACTAGCAGAGCCGATGCAGTACCGGATGCCCCGGCGCGGCGAGATCCCTTCTCACCGCGCCGGGCATCCGCTTTTCTCCCCGAATCCTGAGGTACACCCATGAACGCGTCCGTCACCCGCCCCCGCCGCGCCGTCATCCCGGCCCTGCTCGCCCTGGTCATCGCGGTCGGCGTGCTCGCCGCCCCGACCGGCGCCCATGCCGCCGAGACCGACGACGTCACCTGGACGGTGCGCACGGCATCCAACTCCTTCGGGGCCGACCGCACGAGTTACCACTACACCGTCACGCCCGGCGCTTCGGTCGACGACGCCCTCGTAGTCGCCAACCACGGCACTGCCGCGCTCGACCTCGGCGTCTACGCCGCCGACGGCTACACGACCGACAGCGGACAATTCGACCTGATCGTCGCCGGCAAGAAATCGCGGAACATCGGGGCCTGGACCGCCGGCGCTGACGACCACATCGTGGTGCCAGCCGGCGAGTCGGCCGAGTTCCCCTTCACCGTGCGCGTGCCGAAGAACGCCACGCCGGGCGACTACGCCGGCGGCATCGTCACCTCGCTCGTGCAACCGGACACGGGCAAGGGCATCAACGTCGATCGTCGGCTCGGCATCCGCATCACCCTGCGGGTCGGAGGCGAACTCGCACCCGCGCTCGCGGTCGAAGACCAGCACGTGAGCTGGAGCGGAGGCGCCAACCCTCTCGCGGTCGGCGACGCGACGATGAGCTACACGCTGCACAACACCGGTAACACAGCGCTCTCCGCGAACCAGGTCGCCTCACTGAGCGGACCGTTCGGGATGTTCGCCGCCCCCGCTCCCACCATGAAGGCACCGCCCCAGCTGCTGCCCGGCGAGAAGTGGACCGTCACCACCCGGTTCCCCGGCGTGGGCGCGATGTTCGCGCTCCTCGGCACCGCGACGGTCACGCCCCGGGTGACCGAGGCATCCGGCTCGATCACCGACCTGAAGCCGATCACCGCATCGACGATCGGGTGGGCGGTGCCGTGGCTGCTCATCGTCATCCTGCTGATGCTCGCCGCGCTCGTCGTCACAGGACTCCGCCTGCGCACGCGCCGTCGCGCTCAGGCGGCGGAGCGGGAGGATGCCCGGGTCAAGGAGGCGGTCGAGCTCGCGCTCAGTGGCGCCTCCCCCGGCCGCGTCTCCACTGCTGGCACTTCTCCTGGCGGCACCTCTTCTGGCGGCACCTCTACTGGCGACGCCTAACGGGCGTCGAGCGCCTCCGAGGCGGGCGGTTGCAGGGCGTCGAGGTCGGCCCAGAGGGCGTCGGGAATCGAGACGGTCAGGTCGTCGAGCGTCTGCTCCCAGCGGTCGAGGGAGGATACCCCGACGATCGTCGTGGCAACCCGCGGGTCACGCAGGCTGAACTGCAGGGCCGCCGCGCGCAGCGGCACCTCCGCCGCCGCGCAGAGATCGGCCATCGCGTCGATCGCCGCCCGCACCGCCGGAGGGGTCGGCCGATAACCGTAGCGATCCCGCAGTGCGGCATCGCCGAGCAACGCGCCCGCACCCCAGGGTGCTGCGTTGCACACCCCCACCCCGTGCGCGACGGCCACGTCGAACAGGGCACCCGCGGAACGATCGACGAGAGTCCATCGGTTATGGGTGACGAGGGCATCGAACAGGCCCGTCTCGACGAACTGGATCAGCATCGGAATGGGGCCGCCGGAGATGCCGATGTGGTCGACGACCCCCTGCCGCTTCATCTCGACCAGGGCATCCACCGCGCCGCCGTCCGCCATGACGGCGTCGAACCCGACCGTCTCGGGGTCGTGCAGGTACATGACCTGGAGGTGGTCGACATCCAGCCGCTCGAGCGACTCCTCGAGCGAGCGCCACATGCGGTCGGCGGCGAAGCTGCCGGTCTGCGGGTCGCGATCCAGCTTGGTCTGCAGCACCGCGGCATCCGCAAGCCCCCCTCTCCGCGTCAGCGCGGCACCGATCAGCAGCTCGGAGCGGCCGCCGCCGTAGGTGTTCGAGGTGTCGATGATGTTCGTCGCGGGCGAGCTCAGCACGATGTCGGCGAGGGCGTCGATCCTCGCGTCCGCCTGCTCCGACGTTTCGCCGTCGCGCAGCACACCCCAGCTGGAGGTTCCGACACAGAGCGGGCTGACGCGCAGCCCGGTTCGCCCGAGGGTATTCATTGCGTCAGCATCCCACACCGCCGCTCGGGCCTCCACGGACTAAACCGGTTCAATTCCCAGCCGCATCCGGACATTCGCCCAGCAATCGTGATCGACAATTGATCAAGTGAACTATTCAGCAACCCCCGCTCGCCCGACCGTCGCCATCGTCGGAGCCGGCGCCATCGGCACCTCCGTGGCCGACGCACTCAGCTCCGCGGCCGACGTCACCCTCTGCCGCCGCAAGAACCCGTCCCCGATGTCGATCGAGTGGGACGGCGAACGCCGGGCAGTGGATGCCGCGGTCGCCACGAGCGCGCAGGACCTGTCCCCCGTCGATTGGGTCGTCATCGCGACCAAGGCCCACCACACGGCGGCGCTCGGTGACTGGCTCACGCGCCTGGTCGGGCCGCAGACCCGGGTCGTGCTGCTGCAGAACGGCATCGACCACGCGGCCCGCGTCGTCGAGTGGGTCGACGCCTCACGAGTGGTCCCGGGCATCGTCTACCTCGCGGCGGAGAAATCGGGCGGCGACCTGGTGGTCCGTCACGGGTCCGGAACCATCGCGATGCCGGTGAGCGACAACGCGCACGACTTCGGCGCGCTGTTCGACGACCGGGTGAACTGCCGTCACACCTCCGACTTCGACCTCGAGAGCTGGAACAAGCTCATCCTCAATTCGGCACTGAACCCGCTGACTGCCCTCCACGACCGCACGATGGAGGTCGCGCACGACCCGGCCATCCGTCCTGCACTGTTCGCGCTGCTCGACGAAGGCGCAGCGGTGGCGCGAGCCGCGGGGGTGGCCTTCGATGTCACGCATCGAGCGGCGATGGTGGACACGATCGATGCCCTCCCGCCCGCGGCGACGACATCGATGCTCCTCGACCGCCGGCACGGCCGTCCGCTCGAATACGACTACCTGACCGGAGCCATTATCGCCGCCGCCGATCGCCACGGGGTCCCGGTGCCGCGACTGCGCGACATCCACGACCGGCTGGTGAACCTCACGCCCGAGCCCGCGATCTAGCGGGCCCTCCCGCGAGACGGCTCAGGCCGTCGCGCGGTGCAGAGGTACCCCGGTCGCCATGATCTCGTCGAGCTGATGGAACGACTGCAGCAGACGTTCGCCGAACAGGCGCGGGTTGTCGCCGTCGTTCCAACTCGTCCAGGCGTGCCGCACCACGGCGAATACGACCAGGGTGATCAGTCGGGCCTTGGTGGTCAGGGCCGCCTCGTCCTCCGCGAGCGCGGGCTCATCACGCCGCAGGCGCGCCTCCACCACGGTGACGAGGTGCTCCTCGAAGGTCTTCATCGCGAACATCCGTCGCGCGAACAGCTCGGGATATTGCTTGAGCAGGGTGCGCCGCAGCTGCTGGGTCTCGATCTCCCCCGAGTCCGACTCGGTGGCGCGGGCGATCAGCGGACCGAGGCCGCGCAGCGCGCTCTCCCCGGGGCCGGCGGAGATGTACTCCTCCACCGCCGCCTCGTCGAGCAGCTCCGGGGCGTCGCCGACCAGCGCGCTCTCCTTCGACGCGAAGTAGTTGAAGAAGGTGCGCGGCGACACATCGGCACGGTGGCTGATCTCGTCGACGGTCACCTTGTCGAGCCCCCGCTCGGCGACCAGGGCGAGCGCCGAGCGCTCGATCGACCGCCGAGTGGCGAGCCGTTTGCGTTCGCGCAGGCCTCGGGTGCCGGCATCCAGACTCATGGTTACATTCTTGCACTCTGTGCAAACTTGCACAACGCGGGGGTCACCCGCGAGCTCAGCAGCGCGGGTCTGTCGTGGGCACCGTGTCGTGCAGGAAGAAGTCGTCGACCGCGTCATCGACGCACGAATTCGACTTGTTGTAGGCGGTATGGCCCTCGCCCGTGTAGGTGACCAGGTGACCGTTCTGCAACTCGGCGGCGAGGTTCTTGGCCCACACGTAGGGTGTCGCCGGGTCGTTCGTAGTGCCGACCACGATGATCGGCGCGGAACCGGCCGCGGCGATCGGTCCCCGCTCGCGGGTGGACTTGTACGGCCAGTCCGCGCAGGAGGTTCCGCCGTACGACATCTGCGGACCGAGCGTGGGTGCCACCTTCTTCAGTTCGGCCGCCTCGGCACGCATGGTCGCATCCGTGCTCGTCGACTTGTAGTCGAGGCAGTTGATCGCGATGAATGCCTCGGTCGAGTTGTCGTTGTAGGTGCCGTTGGCGTTGCGCTCGTAGTAGCTGTCGGCGAGCTGGAAGGCGTAGTCGGCATCACCCTTCTCGACACTCGAGAACAGGGTGTCGAGGTACTTCCAACTCGACTTGCTGTACAGCGGCAGGATGATCGCGGTGAACATCGTTCCGCTGCCCAGCTCGCGCCCGTCGCTCGACCGGATGGGGCTGGCGTCGAGGCTGTCGAGGAGAGCGCGGATGCGGGCGAGCGATGCGGCAACACTGCCGGAGAAGGGGCAGTCCTTGCCGGTGAGGCAGTCCTTGAGATACGCCGTCAGCGCGCTCTCGAAACCCTCCGCCTGCACCTTGGTGACGTCGAAGTCGCTTGTGGCGGGGTCGAGCGCACCATCGAGCACGAGGTGTCCGGTCTTCTTCGGAAAGAGCTCGGCGAAGGTCGCGCCGAGCAGCGTGCCGTAGGAGTAGCCGAGGTAGTTCAGTTTCTTGTCGCCGAGGGTGGCACGCAGCAGATCGAGGTCACGCGCGGCACTGTTGGTGTCGACGAAGCCCAGCAGATCACCCGTGTACTTCAGGCAGGCCTGACCGAAGGCCGCAGCGGATGCCTCGTTCTCGGCGATCCAGGCATCCGAGTAGGTCGGTGCGCTGGGGATGGTGAACAGGTACGCGTCCAGCTGGGCGGGCTTGTCGTAGCAGGACACCGCCGACGACTTGTTCACTCCGCGGGGGTCGAAGCCGACGATGTCGTAGCTGGCCTGCAGCTTCGAGTCGACCGCGAAGCTGACGCTGTCTTTGACGAAGTCGTAGCCGGAAGCCCCCGGGCCGCCGGGGTTGACCAGCAGCGATCCGAGCCGCGTTCCGGTGGCGGGCTTGCGGATCAGTGCGAGTGAGATCTTCGCCGCGCCCGGGTCTGCCCAATCGAGCGGAGCCGACGCGGTGCTGCACTGGAAGTCGCCGCCCGCGCAACTCTTCCACTTCAACACCTGGCCGTAGAACGGCTCGAGATCCGCGGCGACCTTCTCCCCGGTGGGGGTGGAGGCGGTGCTCTCCGGCTTCGGCACGAAGGCGCTGACGCACCCGGTGAGCGGCACGACCAGTGCGAGTACGGCCGCGATGATCGCGATGCGGGCGGAGCGGTGAGGTGTCAACGGTGTCCCTGGGTGCTGGCGGTGGGCGACAGACTACTGAACGATCGAGATCAGCATCGCCTCGAGCGCGAGGGCCGGTGCGACGTTGCCCTCGATGCGCTTTCGTGCGGTGGCGATCGCGTCCATCGTGGCGAGGGTAGCCGACGGCGAGGTGCGTTCGCTGACGGCAACCAGTCTGGGCAGGATCGCCAGGTTGATCGGCTCGCTCGGCGCACCGAGCTGCAGCAGCAGGATGTCGCGGTACAGCGAGAGCAGATCGACCATGATGCGGTCGATCCCATCGCGCAGGCTGCGGGTGGCGCGGCGCTTCTGGTCCTCCTCGAGGGTGCGCAACTGGGCCCGGAGCGCGGGCGGAATGGTGCCGCCGGGCTCGATGCCGAGCGACCGCAGAGCGCTCTCGCGTTCCTCCGCATCGCGCTCCTCGGTAATCGCCTTCGCATCATCGCCGGCCACCGCGAGCAGGGTGCCCGCGGCGATCACCGCGTCGGAGACCGAACGGATGCCGAGGGCCGTCTCGAGGGTCTGCTCGCGACGCCGTCGCGCCTCCTCGTTGGTGGCAAGGCGGTGCGCCATGCCGATGTGGCTCTGCGCCTCGCGGGCGGCGCGGGTGGCGATGTCGAGGCTGACATTGTCGCGACGCGAGATCAGGTCGGCGACGGCCGCGACATCCGGAACCCGCAGACGCACGGTGCGCACGCGGGAACGGATGGTGGGCAGGAGGTCTGCCTCGCTGGGCGCGCAGAGGATCCAGACCGTGCGCGGCGGCGGTTCTTCGAGCGCCTTGAGCAGCACGTTGGAGGTGCGCTCGACCATGCGGTCGGCGTCCTCGATGATCATGACCCGGTAGCGGCTGACCGACGGCGAGAACTGCGACGACGCGACGATCTTCTTGACCTCGTCGATCTTGATGATCACGCCCTCGGTCGACAGGACTCCGAGATCGGGATGCGTGCGTGCCTCCACCTGGCGCCGCGTCGCCTCATCCCCCTCCAGGGTGCCGTCGCCGAGCAGGGCCGCCGCGAAGGCGTAGGCGAGGTTGGAGCGGCCGGACCCGGGCGGACCGGTGATCAGCCAGGAGTGCGTCATCGCGGACTGGGCAATCGGCGAATCGGCGAGGCTCGAGTCGGCCGCGGCCGCACGGAAGACCTCGATCGCCTCCGACTGGCCCGTCAACTCATCCCACACGCTCATCCGCCAAGCCTAAGCGGCGCCACCGTCGGCGCGTTGCGCTGGCCGCCGCACTGCCGCGGGCGTCACTTCCGAAATGCAGGCACGGCGCATGCTCGCGCGCGTGTCGCGCTTCCGCGAACGGCGTGTCACGCAGAATTGCCTGCATTTCGGAAATGGTGATCGCGACACAATTCCGCCGGGCAAATACGGCGGGGTCCGGAAGTCGCCGCGCGGCAGCGCGGCGTCACTTCCGAAATGCAGGCACGACGCATGCTCGAGCGCGTGTCGCGCTTCCGCGAACGGCGCGTCACGCAAAACTGCCTGCATTTCGGAAATGGTGATCGCGGCACAACTCCGGCGGCAGATACGGCGGCAGCGGCAGTCGCCGCACGGCAGCGGCGGCGTCACTTCCGAAATGCAGGCACGACGCACGCTCGCGCGCGTGTCGCGCTTCCGCGAGCGGCGTGTCACGCAGAATTGCCTGCATTTCGGAAATGAGCCGCCAATTCGGAAGTGAGCCGGCGCCAGCCCTGCGCGCTAGAGCAGCGTCGAAACCCGCGCGCGGATAGCCTCGGCGATCGACACGATGCTGTCCGTGGCCGGCAGCACGAGGAAGCGGTCCGGCTCGGCGGCCGCGAGGGCGAGGTAGCCGGCCCGCACGCGGGCGTGGAAGTCGCTCTTCTCGGCCTCGAGGCGGTCGTACCGGGTGCGCACCTCATCCAGCCGCTCCCGCCCGATCGCCTCGTCGAGGTCCAGCAGGATGGTGAGGTCGGGGCGGAAGTCCTCTGTCGCCCAGACGGAGATACCGCGCACCTCGTCTGCATCGAGCACGCGGCCGGCGCCCTGATAGGCGACGGAGGAGTCGAGGTACCGGTCCTGGATGACGATCTCGCCGCGCTCGACGGCGGGGCGCACCCTGGTGGCGATGTTCTGCGCGCGGTCGGCGGCGTAGATCAGGGCCTCGGCGCGGGGCGCGATGTGTCCGCGGCTGTGGAGCACGATCTCGCGGAGCTCGAGTCCGACATCGGTGCCGCCGGGCTCGCGCGAGCGCACGACCGTGTGCCCGGATGCCGCCAGCCACTCGGCGAGCAACTCCGCCTGCGTGGACTTCCCCGATCCGTCGCCGCCCTCGAAGGTGATGAAGAGGCCGGACACAGTCAGGAGGCCGGCGTCTTCGTCGCCCGCGGGGTGGCGGGCTTCTTGGCGGCCGCGGTCTTGGCCGTCGCAGCCGTCGCAGCCTTCGTGGTTGCGGCCTTGGTCGTCGTCGCCTTCTTCGCAGCCGGCTTCTTGGCGGGAGCCTTCTTCGCCGGCGTCTTCTTCACCGCGGGGCCCTTCGCCCGCTTGTCGGCGAGCATCTGCACCGCGCGCTCGAAGTCGATCTCGTCGATCGTCTCCCCGCGCGGGATAGTGACGTTGGTCACGCCGTCCGTGACATACGCACCGAAGCGTCCGTCCTTGATGCGGATCGGCTTACCGCTCTCCGGGTCGTTCTCGAATTCCTTGAGAGCACTGGAGGCACGCCGCGCGCCGTACTTGGGCTGGGCGTAGAGCTCGATCGCTCCGGGCAGGTCGATCTCGAAGATCTGGTCTTCCTCGGTCAGCGAGCGAGTGTCTGCACCCTTCTTGAGGTACGGGCCGAACTTGCCGTTCTGCGCGAGGATCTCTTCGCCCGACTCCGGGTCGACTCCCACGACGCGCGGCAGATCCAGCAGCTTCAGCGCCGTCTCGAGATCGATGGTCGCGAGATCCATCGACTTGAAAATGGATGCCGTGCGCGGCTTGACCGCGGCCGCCTTCTTGGGTGCCGCCTTCTTCTTCACCGGCTTCAGCTCGCCCGTCTTCGGGTCGATGACCTCGGTGAGCGTCTCGACCGCGACCGGTACGACCTCGGGCTCGGCGTCGAGCTCGGTGATGTACGGACCGAAGCGGCCGTCCTTCGCGACGATGTTCTTGCCGTTGTCGGGGTTCACTCCGATCACGCGGTCGACCACGACAGGCGCGTCGATCAGCTCGCGCGCCTTGGCGACGGTGAGTTCGTCGGGTGCGAGTTCGGCGGGGATGTTCACGCGACGCGGGGTCGCATCCGGTGCCGCATCCTCGTCGATGACCTCGAGGTACGGGCCGTACTTGCCGATGCGCAGGGTGATCTCGTCGTCGAGCGCTACCGAGTTGATGCTCTTCGCGTCGATGTCGCCCAGGTTGTCGATGACGTTGCGCAGGCCGCGGTGCGAGTCGTTGCCGAAGTAGAAGCCGTTGAGCCAACCGACCCGGTCTTCCGACCCGCCGGCGATGCGGTCGAGGTCGTCTTCCATTCCCGCGGTGAAGTCGTACTGCACCAGGTCGCCGAAGAACTCCTCGAGCAGCCGCACGACGCTGAAGGCGATCCAGTTGGGCACGAGCGCCGTGCCGCGTGGGGTGACGTAGCCGCGGTCGATGATCGTGGAGATGATGGAGGCGTAGGTGGAGGGACGCCCGATACCCAGCTCTTCGAGCGTCTTGACCAGGCTCGCCTCGGTGTACCGCGGCGGGGCGCTGGTCTCGTGGCCCTTGGCCTCGACGTCGTTGACCGTGAGCTTCTGGCCGACCGTGAGCGGCGGCAGCTTGGCCTCCGCCGGTTCGGCCGACTCGTTGCGATCCTCGTCACGGCTCTCTTCGTACGCCTGCATGAATCCGCGGAAGGTGATGACGGTGCCGCTGGCGGTGAATTCGGCGCTCTTGCCGTCGACGGCGTCGGCCGTGATGACGACGGATGCCGTCGACCCCTTCGCGTCGGCCATCTGTGAGGCGACCGTGCGCTTCCAGATCAGGTCGTAGAGCTTCCAGTCGTTGCCGCGCAGGGTGCCCTCGAGCTCACCCGGGGTGCGGAACGTGTCGCCGGCCGGGCGGATCGCCTCGTGGGCCTCCTGCGCGTTCTTCGACTTCGACGCGTAGACGCGCGGCTTGTCGGCCACGCTCTCCTGGCCGTACAACTTCGCCGCCTGCGACCGCGCCGCCGCCGTCGCCTGCTGCGACAGGTTGAGCGAGTCGGTTCGCATGTAGGTGATGTAGCCGTTCTCGTACAGTCCCTGCGCCACGCTCATGGTCTGGCGAGCGGAGAAGCGCAGCTTGCGCGCCGCCTCCTGCTGCAGGGTGGAGGTGCTGAACGGCGCCGCGGGGCGACGGGTGTACGGCTTGGAGTCGACACTCGTGACGACGATGTCGAGAGCGGGGTCACGAAGCGCGGCTGCCAGGGTCTCGGCCGCCTGCTCGTCGAGGGCGACGGCATCCGGCTTTCCGCCCGTCGCGGCCTTCAGCTGGCCGCGGTCGTCGAAGTCCCGGCCGGTAGCCACGCGCGCTCCGTCGAGGCGGTTGAGGCGGGCGCTGAATCCGGTGGAGTCGGCGGATGTCGCGAGCAGCGCCGAGATGTCCCAATAGCTGGCGGTGACGAAGGCCAGCCGCTCACGCTCACGGTCGACGACGAGGCGGGTAGCGGCGGACTGCACGCGGCCTGCGGACAGACCGGGACCGACCTTGCGCCAGAGCACCGGCGACACCTCGTAGCCGTACAGGCGGTCGAGGATGCGACGGGTCTCCTGGGCATCGACGAGGGCGGTGTCGATGTCGCGGGTGTTCTCCCGGGCCCGCTGGATCGCCTCCTTGGTGATCTCGTGGAAGACCATGCGCTTCACCGGGATCTTCGGCTTCAGCTCGTCGAGCAGGTGCCACGCGATGGCCTCGCCCTCGCGGTCCTCATCAGTTGCGAGGTAGAGCTCGTCGGCACCCTTCAGGGCCCGCTTGAGTTCTGCGACGGTCTTCTTCTTCTGGTCGGAGACCACGTAGTAGGGGGTGAAGCCGTTCTCGACGTCGATGGAGAACTTGCCGAGCGAGCCCTTCTTCAGCTCCGGCGGCAGGTTTTTGGGCTCGATGAGGTCGCGGATGTGACCCACAGAGGCCAACACCTCGTATCCGTCTCCCAGATACTGGGCAATCGTCTTGGCCTTTGCGGGCGACTCGACTATGACCAGCTTCTTCGTGCCTGGCACCTGACTCCTTGCGTCTGCGGCGAGCGCCGCGTGATCGGACAAACCTCGGCAAGCATAGGCTCAGGATTCTGGGTCTCGACGCCGACCGGGCTCATTGGCGAGGCGAGGCCCCGACACGCACACGATACACACAGAAACATCCCGCTCGTCTACGGACCCTGCTCCTGCGGGCTTCCGGCGGTGGCGCTCGCGGCGATTTCGACACCGGCGACACTCACGCCGACGGTGGTCGTCGCGACGATACCGTCGACCTCGCAGCGGCCGAGCGTGACGCCGTTTGCGCGAGCGACGCGGGCAGCAGCCTCGCAGGGGATGCCCGGGAGCGCACCCGAGGCGACGTCCGCGGCAGCGAGGGCGGCGGCATCCGCAGCACCCGCCGCACGCTGCAGGGCGGGGAGCGCTGCGAGCAGCGGAGCACACAGCGCCGCGAGGCAGAGCATTCCGGCCACGAGAGCCACGGCGAGGATCGACCCCGCCCCGCGCTCACCATCGCGCTGACGCCCACACCCGCCGCTCACTCGCCGCCCGCCAAAGAACAGCTGGTCGCGCTGAGGTTCATCGGGCCGAGGAGACCGAGACCGACGGATGTCCGCGCCACCGCGCAGACCAGGTCGCCACGATCCTGCCGCTGCAGTCGCACGCCCGGACTGACGGCACCGGCGCGGGTGGCAGCCGCAGCCCCCTCGCCGCCGCGGGCCATCGTGCGCGCCGCGACCGCCGCCGCGTTCTCGAGCGTCAGCTGCACGCTCGCCACGTGGAACGCTCCCAGACAGCAAGCGAGCACCACGATGACCGCGGGCACGACGAGGGCGAACTCGGCCGTGACGCTCCCCTCGTCACTGCCCTGGTCGCAGCGCCGCGGCGGCCCCCGGCGACGAGCGCCTCCGAAACCGATGGCCCTTTCGGGGTCACCGAGCCGGTGCGCGGACGATTCAGCCCGCGAACGTGAGCGCACGGTGCACCAGATCGGTCAGCATGCCACGCACCTCAGCGCTGCGCAGGATCGCGACCAGCAGGCCCGCGAACCCGACCGCGGCCATCGTCGCGATCGCGTACTCCGCCGTCGCCGCGCCATCGTCGCGGGCGAGCCTCGTCCTGATCTTTTCCCTCGTCGGTCGCCGCATGTCCTGCTCCTTATTACTAGCGATGTTCTCCGTGTCCCGTAATGTCCATGCTCGCTTTTCGCCGCAGCGCGCATCGTCCGTCACGGCAACTTGTGCACAACCCGCTGAGTGTCGCCTCTGTGGAGGAGACGGTTCGCCTGTGGAGAACCGTGTTGCGAGCGAATGAATATGTGCGACTATGGAGCTCTAGCTCCCCACCGTCCTTCGGGACTGGTGGGGCTTTTTTGCCCGGGAGTCACGATGCCGTCTCTTCGAGCCACCGTTGTCATTGACAATCAGAACGTGCATCTCACGGGTGCTGGGCTGTTCCAACCCAACGCGCCGTTGCACGACTGCCTGGTCCATCCGCTGCACTACTCGAACCGGTTGATCAACATCAGAAACCTGAATCAACGCGCTGGACAGTCAGAGGCCACTCTTGAGAAGGTGCTCGTTTATCGGGGCCTTCCCTCGTCACAGATCGATGCAAAGCCATACGCGCGAAACCTCGCGCAGCGGACGGAATGGGAACGTGACGCTCGTGTGACTGTGACGCTCCGACCGCTGAAGTACACCTATCAGCGAACGGCAGACGGGCGCAAAGCAACCGATGATCGAGGTGTGCCCGTCGTGACCGGCCGTCAGGAGAAGGGGGTGGACGTTCTTTGCGCTCTGGCCCTCATGCGGGAAGCCCGAGATCCTGAAACTGACCTCGTGATACTCGCTTCGCAGGACACTGACCTAGAGCCAGCGCTCGACGAGGCCATCGCGCTTGGGTCAGCGAAAATCGAGACTGCGTCGTGGTTCGACGGTCAGAACTTCGGTGCCAGCAGGGAAATTCGACCATCCTCCCGCAGGATTTGGAACACCCGACTGGACGGCGGCGCCTTTATGGCCGCGTGGGACAACACGCCGTATAGCTAGCGCCTCGCGTGACGGTGGGCGGCCCAGCCGACATCTGTGGAGAGCGTTCACAGCTCGCCGACGGTGGAGGACACGACGGAGAGCATCAGCGGTGCAACGGCCAGCAGCATGAACGCCGGAAGTATGCACAGCCCGAGCGGCAGCATCAGCGTCACCGCGAGGGTGGCAGCCGAGCGCTCCCCCGCGCTGCGGGCGGCGCGGCGCGCACCGTCCGCCCCGCTGCGCAGCAGCAGCGCGGCGGGCACCCCGGCCCGGGCCGACAGGGCGAGCACCTCGTCGATCGCCGCCTCGGCCGTATCGATCGGCAGCCCGCACTCCTCGCGCGCCACGGCGACGACCCCACGGGCACGCGGAATGGATGCCCCGCCCGAGACCGCGATCGCCATCAGATCGAGCGCGAGACCCGGAACGACGGTCGGCGGCCGCGCGCGGCGGATGAGCAGCGCGCTCCACCAGCGCGCGATCAGGATGAGCACGATCCCGAGCACCAGGCAGGCGGCTCCAGGGATGCTGCCGACCAGAGTCCCGAGGGTGTCGAAGCCCAGGGCGAGTCCGAACAGGACGCCGATCAGCGGAAGCACCATCACCATCCGTGTGGTGGCTCGAGGTCCCGCGAGGGCGGTGCGGGCGTCCCGCTCATTGGTGCCGAGGTCGCGGAGCGATGCGGCGAACCGCTGCAGGGTGGGGGCGAGCGGCGCGCCGGCCTCCGTCGCCACGAGCCAGGCGGCAGCGAGCCCGCGCCAGGCGAGGTCGTCACCGTCCGCACGAGACGACGGAGACCCCCGACGACGGGACGGGATGCCCGGCGCCCGCAGTGCCGCCGCCACCGACCCGCCCGCGGACACCGCACCCGCGATCTCGCGCACCCGTGATGTCCCCGCCTCGGCCAGGTACCCCCACGCCGAACTCGGGGCCACGCCGGCGGCGAGCAGCACGGCGAGCCGCTCCACCACCTCTGCCAGGTCGTCGAAGGCGGAGCGCTCAGCCATCGGTGATCATCCGCAGACGGTCGCGGGCATCGAGCTCGAACCGTCCGAGCTGCACCAGCCGTCGCCCCTCCGGTCGCCGTTCCAGGTGCAGCACCGTGCCAATGGCGCTCACCGTCTGCCGTGCGATCGCCGTCGGGCTCAGCCCGGCGAGCGCGCCGAGTGCCTCCAGCCGCGCGGGCACGTCGGCGAGGGAGTTGGCGTGCAGCGTTCCCGCTCCCCCGTCATGCCCGGTGTTGAGCGCGGCGAGCAGTTCGCGGATCTCCCCGCCGCGGCATTCCCCGAGCACGAGACGGTCCGGGCGCATCCGCAACGCCTCGCGCACCAGACGTTCAAGACCAACCGACCCGGCGCCCTCCAGGTTGGCCTGCCGCGCCTCGAGGGAGAGGAACTGCGGATGCACCGGCCGCAGTTCCGCGACGTCTTCGATGGCGATGATGCGATCGCCCGGGGATGCCGCGCCGAGCAGCGCAGACAGCAGCGTCGTCTTGCCGCTGCCGCCCGCACCGGTGACGAGCAGGTTCTCGCGGCGCTCCACCAGGGCGACCACGGCGGCGAGCGGAACGAGCGCGAAGAAGCCCGCGACCTCCAGAGAGTCCAGGTCGAGCGGAACGAGTCGCGGCAGGCGGATGGAGATCAGCGTTCCGACGGTCGACACGGGCGGCAACACCACGTGCACCCGCACCCCGTCGTGCAGTCGCACGTCCACACAGGGGTTCGCCTCGTCGATGTGTCTGCCGCCCAGGGCGATGAGGCGCACGGCGAACTCCCGCAGTGTCGCTTCGTCCAGGTCTGCGGATGCCGCGCTCACCAGACCTGCGCCGCGATCGGCCCAGAGGCGGCCGGGCCCGTTGACGAAGACATCCGTCACCTCCGGGTCGGCGACGAGGCGTGCCAGCTCCGGGAAGTCTGCGAGCTGCTCGTCGAAGCCGCTGCGCCGGGGCGCAGGCGGCTGCCCCCCGGGGCGCACGGCGACGAATCTCTCCACGGCCCGAAAGTACGGGCCGATCGAGCGGCCGACACGGGCGACCGCGCAGGAGGGGAATCCGACCGCTGACTGCAGCACTGTGGAGGAGCGGAAAAACGCCGCGTTAAATGAGAGGGGCGGCGCCTGTTGGGGGGAACCGGCGCCGCCACGGCGACGCGGGATTGGGGGGAATCACGATGCGTCGCCTGCCGAACTCTCGTTCGACGAAAGCCAAGCATACTCCAGGCGTGACCCCGAACAACAGCGCATGCGGGTTTCTCCCAGTTACCCCGGCAACGGGCTGCAACCGACCCCCGGTCTAGGATCGGGAAGTACTGCCAACCGTTCGAAGAGGAACATTGATGTCCGCTGATTCCATCGACAATCTGCTGCGTGAGGATCGGCGTTTTCCGCCGTCCGAGAGCTTCGCCCAGACGGCGATAGCCACCCCGGATCTGTATGAATCGGCGGCAGCGGATCGCCTCGGATTCTGGGCGACGCAGGCGCGCGACCTGATCACCTGGCACACGGATTTCAGCCAGGTGCTCGACTGGTCTGACGCCCCCTTCGCGAAGTGGTTCGCCGACGGCGAGCTGAATGTGGCATACAACTGCCTCGACCGGCACGTCGAGGCGGGCCTCGGCGACCGGGTCGCCATCCACTGGGAGGGCGAGCCCGGCGACACCCGCACCATCACCTATGCCGAGCTCACCGCCGACGTGAAGCGCGCGGCGAACATGCTCGAGGCCCTCGGCATCGGCGACGGCGACACGGTCGCCATCTATCTGCCGAACGTGCCGGAGGCCGTGATCTCGATGCTCGCCGTCGCCCGCATCGGTGCGATCCACTCGGTCGTGTTCGGCGGCTTCAGCGCGGAGAGTCTGCGCTCCCGCATCGACGATGCCTCGGCGAAGCTCGTCATCACGGCCGATGGCGGCTGGCGCAAGGGCAAGGTCAGCCCGCTGAAGCCGGCGGTCGACGGCGCGCTGGCCTTGGAGAAAGACAGCCCTCACACCGTCGAGCACGTGCTCGTCGTTCGCCGCGGCGAGAACGACGTCGACTGGACGGACGGGCGCGACCTCTGGTGGCACGAGCAATTCGAGGCCGCCGAGAGCGAGCATGAGGCGCGCGCGTTCGGCGCCGAGCATCCGTTATTCATCCTGTACACCTCCGGCACCACCGGCAAGCCCAAGGGCATCCTGCACACCAGCGGCGGCTATCTCACCCAGGCGGCGTTCACCCACCGCAACGTCTTCGACCTGCACCCCGAGAGCGACGTCTACTGGTGCACCGCCGACGTCGGCTGGATCACCGGCCACAGCTACGCCGTCTACGGTCCGCTCGCGAACGGCACCACCTCCGTGCTCTACGAGGGCACGCCCGACGCTCCGCACCCCGGCCGCTGGTTCGAGATCATCGAGAAGTACGGTGTCTCCCTCTTCTATACGGCGCCCACCGCCATCCGCTCGTTCATGAAGCTGGGCCGCCAGGTGCCGGATGACTTCGATCTCACGAGCATCCGCGTACTGGGCAGCGTCGGCGAACCGATCAATCCCGAGGCCTGGATCTGGTATCGGGATGTCGTGGGCGGCGGCAGCGCACCCATCGTCGACACCTGGTGGCAGACCGAGACCGGCGCCATCATGATCTCCGCGCTGCCGGGCATCACCACGACCAAGCCCGGCTCGGCGCAGGTGCCGCTGCCGGGTATCTCGGTGGAGGTGCTCGACGAGCAGGGGGTTCCCGTGCCGCCTGGCGGCGGCGGACTGCTCAGCATCACCGAGCCGTGGCCGTCGATGCTGCGCGGCATCTGGGGCGACCCCGAGCGCTTCAGAGAGACCTACTGGTCGAAATTCGGCACCAAGTATTTCGCCGGCGATGGCGCTCGGCGCGACGAGGACGGCGATATCTGGCTGCTCGGTCGCGTCGACGATGTGATGAACGTGTCGGGCCACCGCCTGTCGACGGCGGAGATCGAATCGGCCTTGGTGTCGCATCCGATCGTCGCGGAGTCGGCCGTGGTCGGCGCCGCCGATGAGACCACCGGGCAGGCCGTTGTCGCCTTCGTGGTGCTGCGCGCCGAGCATGCGGCCGGTCAGACCGTGGACGAGGCGAGCGTCGCGCTGCGCGCCCACGTGTCGGAGGCGATCGGCGCGATCGCACGACCGCGTCAGGTGATCATCGTCGAGGAGCTGCCGAAGACCCGCTCGGGCAAGATCATGCGGCGGCTGCTGCAGGATGTCGCCGAGGGTCGCGCCATCGGTGACACGACGACCCTCGCCGACACCTCGGTCATGCAGATCATCAGCGCGCAGGTTACCGGCTGACGACGACCCTTCGACGGGCTCAGGGACCGTTCGGTCCCTGAGCTCGTCGAAGGGCGAACAGGCTTACGCGAATTCGAGGATGAGCTCCACCTCGACGGGGGAATCGAGCGGAAGTACCGCGACACCCACCGCGCTGCGGGCATGACGGCCGGCGTCGCCGAAGACCTCGCCGAGCAGTTCCGATGCGCCGTTGATCACGCCGGGCTGGCCCGAGAACTCGGGAACGGACGACACGAAGCCGACGACCTTGACGACGCGCACGACGCGGTCGAGCGACCCGATGACGGATGCCGCCGCGGCCAACCCGTTCAACGCGCACTGCCGGGCGAGTTCCTTCGCCTGCTCAGGAGTGACCCCGGCCCCGACCTTGCCGGTCGCGGGAAGAACCCCGTCCACCATGGGCAGCTGCCCCGCGGTGAAGACCAGGTTGCCGCTGACGACGGCGGGCACGTAGGCGCCGGCAGGCGGCACGACCGTGGGGAGGGTCAGTCCGAGTTCGGCGAGCCGAGCATCCACGCCGGCCATCAGTCGTCGGCCTTCTGGCGCTTGAGGTAGGCGACGAGCCCGCCCTCGGGACCGGTGACGACCTGCACCAGCTCCCAGCCCTCCGAGCCCCAGTTGTTGAGGATGGCGGCCGTGTTGTGCACGATCAGCGGCGTGGTGAGGTACTCCCAGGTGGGCATCAAGGTTCCTTCAGGGTTCGAACAGGCGGGTCGTTTTAGCCTTGATCATATGTCTGTCTCCTCTTCGAAGCCCTCCGGTCGGCTCAAGGCGATCTTCGGCTTCGTGGGCCTGAGTGTGGTCGCCGGCATCCTCGCCACCGCCATGGTCACCCCCGCCGTCGCCGTCACCGGCTCCGTGGCGAAGAGCTCGATCGGCATCTTCGACGACCTCCCCGACAGCATCACCATCGGCGATCTGCCCGGGCAGAACCAGATCTTCGCCAACCAGGGCGGCCAGGCGGTCAAGATCGCCACGATCTACAAGCAGAACCGCCAGGAGGTCTCCTGGGACCAGGTATCGCCCTACCTCAAGCATGCCGCCGTCGACGGTGAGGACCGCCGCTTCTACTCGCACGGCGGAGTCGACGTGCAGTCGATCATCCGTGCCGCCATCGGCAACTTCACCAGCGGCCACACCGTCTCCGGCAGTTCGACCCTCGACATGCAGCTGGTGAAGAACCTGCTCGTGCAGCAGGCGCTCGAGATCACCGACCCGAAGAAGCAGAAAGCCGCGTACATCTCCGCCATCGAGGACAGCTTCGACCGCAAGCTCAAGGAGATGAAGCTCGCTGTCGGCCTCGACAAGAAGTACACGAAGAAGCAGATTCTGCTCGCCTACCTCAACGTCGTCGGCATGGGCGGCACCACCTACGGCGTGCAGTCCGGCGCCCAGCGCTACTTCAGCACCGATGCGAACAACCTCACGATCGCGCAGGCCGCGAGCCTGGTCGCCATCGTGCAGCAGCCGAACGACCAGAACCTCAGCGACCCGAAGCTGTACCCGGCCAACAAGATCCGCCGGGACCAGATCCTGAACGACATGTACTCGGCGAAGCACATCACCAAGGCCGAGCTCGACACCGCTCTCGCCACGCCCATCGCCGACGAAGTGAAGCTCAGCACCGTGGATAACGGATGTCGCGCCGCCGCCGCAGCCCCCACCGCCTGTGACTACGTGTCGAAGATCATCACGTCCGCCCTCGACCCGGCGACGACGCCGAATGCCGCTCCGATCGTGAGCGCACTGGGGTCGACCGTGGCCGAGCGCCGTGCCAACTGGAGCCAGGGCGGCTACAAGATCTACACCAGCATCGACCTCGATCTGCAGAATGTCGCCCAGCAGAACCTGGCGAAGTGGACCCCGCCCACCGAGACCCGGTTCGCCCTCGGTGGCGTCGCCGACAGTGTGGAGGCCGGAACCGGCCGTATTCTGGTGATGGCGCAGAACAAGACCTTCGACGACGCGGGAGTGGCGGAAGGCACCGCGCCCGACCCGTCGAAGACCGGGCTCAACCTGAGCACCGACCAGCCGTACGGCGGCTCCGGCGGCTTCGACACCGGCTCGACCTTCAAGATCTTCGACCTGGCGAACTGGCTGCAGAACGGCCACGGTCTCAACGAGGTCGTCAACGGCAACAGCCCGCAGACCTTCCCGCAGCAGGACTACCGCACCACCTGCTCCCCGGGCGCCGCCGGCTCCGGACCGTACAAGTCGTACAACGACCCGGGCGACCCGGGTGGCAACATGACGGTCAAGGCAGCGCTGGTGAACTCGGTCAACAACGCCTTCATGAACATGGCCAAGAAGCAAGACCTGTGCAGCATCCGTGACACCGCCAACAGCATGGGCGCGCACCGCGCGATCTTCAAGGAGGTCGACGGGGGCACCCTCCAGCTCAACCTCACCATGATCATCGGCACCAACGATCAGGCGCCGCTCACCATCGCCGCAGCCGCCGCGACGGTGGGCTCCGGCGGAACCTACTGTGTGCCTGTCATCATCGACAGCATCACGAGCCCCTCGGGCAAGAAGCTCCCCGGGCAGCAGCAGAACTGCAGCCAGGCCCTCACCCCGGATGTCGCGGCCGGCGTCGCCAACGCCATGGTCGGCAGCGAGACCAGCGGTACCAGCAAGCCGGGCAACCCCTTCGACGGTGTCGCCATCGCGGGTAAGACCGGTACCGCCAACACGGCGCACCAGGACTGGGCCGTCGCGACCACCACCAAGGTGGCCACCGCGGTCTGGACCGGCAACATCGACGGCGCGACCACCAGCCTGAAGAAGTTCACCAACCCGGTCACCCACCAGAACTACTACTCGACCTCGCGCTTCCAGATCGTCAAGTCCGTCATGGCGACGGCGAACAAGAACAGTGCGCTGCGCGGGGCGACGTCGTTCCCGACCGTGTCGGCGAAGCTACTCTCCGGCACCACCGTCAAGGTTCCGGATGTCAGCGGCCAGACCATCGCGGAGGCGACGACCCTGCTGCAGAGCCTCGGTTTCACGGTCACGGTCGGCGCCCCGGAACCGTCGTCGGAGACCGCGGGAACCGTGGCCGGCACGGATCCGGCGGCAGGGACATCCATCTCCAGCGGGCAGAGCATCACCATCTTCCCGAGCGACGGCAGCCAGAATTCCGACGGCGGCGATCACTCCGGTGGAGGCAACGGCTCCGGGGGAAATGGCAACGGCAATGGCAACGGGAACGGCAACTGGCCGGGGCTCCCCGGCAGCGGTCAGAACCCGAGCAAACCGTAGGTCTAGCGTCGAGCGTTATCTGATTCCCAGGTGAGGCCAGGGGGTGGGCCCATGATCATCGCTTACCCTGTCTACTATGTCTGCCCAGAAATCGAAGCCGCTCGGCGCGCTCGGAGCTTTTGTCGGCCTTGTCGGCTTCAGCGCCATCGCCGGTGTGCTCGTGACCGCGATGGTCACCCCCGTTCTCGCCGTGACCAGCATGTCTGCCCAGTCGGGCATCAGCATCTTCGAGAACCTGCCGGAGAACATCAAGATCGGTCAGCTCTCGCAGCAGAACGAGATCTACGCCATGCGAGCGGGGCAGCCGCAGTTGCTCGCCAAGGTCTTCAAGCAGAACCGCGAAGAGGTCAGCTACGACGAGGTCTCCCCGTTTCTGATCAACGCCGCGATCGACGGTGAAGACCGTCGCTTCTACGACCATGGCGGGGTCGACCTCCCGTCGATCGCCCGCGCCGCAGTGAGCAACGCCTCCAGCACCAGCACGCAGGGCAGCTCCACCCTCGACATGCAGTTGGTGCGCAACATCCTCACCAACCAGACCCTGCAGATCAGCGACGAGAAGCAGCGGATGAAGGCGTACAAGGAGGCGACGGAGCAGACACCGTCGCGCAAGCTCCGCGAGATGAAGCTCGCCATCGGCCTCGACAAGAAGTACACGAAGAAGCAGATCCTGCTCGGCTACCTCAACATCGTGGGAATGGGCAACACCACCTACGGCGTGCAGGCCGCAGCCCAGCAGTACTTCAGCGTCAACGCGAAAGACGTCACTCTCGCCCAGGCCGCGAGCCTGATGGCGATCGTGCAGCGCCCGAACTACGCGAACCTGTCCGACCCGAAGTTCTACCCGGCGAACAAGCTGCGGCGCGATCAGATTCTCGCGGCGATGCTCGACGAGAAGCACATCACGCAGGCACAGTACGACGAGGCGGTGAACACCACCATCGAGCAGATGGTGAAGCTCAGCCCTCCGGCCAGCGGATGCCGCGCGGTGCAGGTAGCGGGTGCAGGCTTCGCCTGTGACTACGCCCTCAAGGTGATCACCAGCCAACTCGCCGAAGACACGCCCAATGCCGCCCCGGCGGTGAAGGCGATCGGTGCGACTCCGGCGGAACGCCTCGCGAACTGGGAACAGGGCGGGTACAAGGTCTTCCTCAGCCTCGATCTCGACCTGCAGCAGGCAGCGCAGGATGCCGTCAACCTTCACACTCCCTCCAATGAGAGTCGGTTCGCCCTCGGGTCGGCCGCGGTCAGCGTGGAGGTCGGAACCGGCCGCATCATCAGCATGGCCCTGAACAAGACCTTCGACGATGCCGCGAACACACCCGGCGCTCCCGTCGACATCAACAAGGGTGCCGTCAACTGGGCGACCGACAAGCCGTACGGGGGCTCGACTGGATTCAACACCGGCTCGACATATAAGGTCGTCGACCTTGCCGACTACCTCAGCGTCGGCGGATCGCTGGGTGACATGGTTAATGGGACTGGGCCGCAGCGCTATAAGTACTCAAGCTTCAAATGCGATGGAGCCCCCGTCGGTGGAGGGACGTTCCCGCTGCAGAACGACGGCAATTCGCGCGGCCGCGTCATGTCGGTGAAGGATGCGCTGGTCGGATCCGTCAACAACGCCTTCATGACGATGGCCAAGAAGCAGGACCTCTGCAGCGGCATCCCCGAAACTGCGAGGAAGATGGGCTCTCACCTCGCCGCGATGAACGGAAAGCCGCTACGAACGAACCCGACGGCAATCCTCGGCGAAAATGAGCAGTCCCCACTGACCGTCGCTGGCTGGGGTGCGACCATCGGTTCCGGCGGCACCTACTGCACGCCGCGCATCATCGACAAGGTGATCGACCCGAAGGGCAAGGAGCAGGCCGGCCAGGCCCAGGACTGCAGCACCGCGCTCACCGCGGACGTCGCGGCCGGTGTCGCCAACGCGATGGCCGCGAGTGAAGCTGTGGGAACCAGCGCTCAGGGAAACCCTCGTGACGGCATCGCAATCGGTGGTAAGACCGGAACCTCGTCGGATCTGGAGCACGACTGGACCATGGCGACCACCACCAAGATCGCCACGGCGTTCTGGGAGGGCAACTACGACGGTGCGAAAGTCAGCCTGAAGAAGTTCACCAATCCGCAGACCCGCGAGAATTACTACTCCAGCAGCCGATTCCAGATCATCAAGAAGATCATGAAGGCGGCGAACTCCATGGACGCATATCGCGGAGCCAAGTCTTTCCCGGCGGCATCCGACACGGTGCTCCGCGGCAAGCCCGTGGTCGTTCCCGACGTGACCGGTCAGTCCGTGCAGCTTGCGACCTCACTGCTCACGAGTAGCAAGTTCGAGGTCGCCGACGGTGGAGCCGAAGCATCCGCTCTCCCGGCCGGTCGTGTGACCCGTACCGACCCCGCGGCGGGTTCGAACTCGAGTTCTGGCGCAACTGTCACCTATTTCACGAGCGACGGGTCGCTCGTGACGACGATGCCGACGGTCGCCGGGCAGAATCGCCATGGGGCGCTTCAGGCGATCGGCGCTGCAGGAATCACGGGCGCCGTGAGCTACACCTGGGTGGCCTCCGGGCCGGGAAATGCCGTCTGCCAGGTGCGGGAGAGCAACCCCGCCGCCGGCGCGACGATGTCGAAGGCCGACGGTGTCACGCTGACCGTCTACGGAACGCCCGCCGGCACCGATCCCGGCCCGCTGTGCCCCAAGTGAGTTACTCCAGCGGCAAGATCGTCGCGACCGCTCTCGGTGCCGCGGCGACACTGGGAGCGGGGGCGCTCGCCTGGGGCACCCTCATCGAGCGCAGTCGCTTTACCCTGCGCCGGGAGATCGTGCCGGTGCTCGCGCCCGGCGCTCGGTCGCTCACCGTGCTGCATCTCTCCGACCTGCACATGGCGCCCTGGCAGCGCGACAAGCAGGAGTGGATCCGCGGGCTGGCCGTGTACGAGCCCGATCTGATCGTGAACACCGGCGACAACCTCGGTCACGAGCAGGGCCTCGAGGGCGTCGAGTACGCGCTCGAGCCGTTCCGCGGCACCCCCGGCGTCTTCGTGCACGGCTCGAACGACTACCACGGCCCGGTGATGAAGAATCCGTTCACGTATTTCACCGGCCCGTCGAAGAAGAGCCACCGTGCTCCCAACCTCGACACCGCCGCCCTCAACGCATACTTCGACGGTCTCGGCTGGCTCGACCTCAACAACACCGCGCGCGCCCTCAGCATCAAGGGCTCGAACCTCGAGTTTCTCGGCGTCGGCGACGCCCACATCAACTGGGACCACCTGGAGCGCCTCCCGGGTGCCATGGACGACCTGCGCGAGAACGTGGGGTGGGCGGATGACCCCGGCGCCTCCGACCCCGTCACCATCGGTCTCACGCACGCCCCGTACCGTCGCGTGCTCGACAACTTCCTCACCCAGGGTGCGGAACTGATCTTCGCCGGGCACACCCATGGCGGTCAGGTCTGCGTGCCCGGCTACGGTGCACTCGTGACCAACTGCGACATCCCTCGCGAGCAGGTTCGCGGCCTCAGCCTCTGGCGACACGCCCGGCGCGTCGCCTACCTGGAGGTGTCCGCGGGGCTCGGTACATCCATTTATGCCCCGGTTCGCTTCGCTTCTCCCCCCGAAGCGGTGCTACTGACACTTGTCGGTCGAGATTTCAGCTATTCTTGATGAGGCTCGTGCGCAGGTGAGAATCTGAGCGCGAAACAATCGGGGTGTGGCGCAGTTTGGTAGCGCGCTTCGTTCGGGACGAAGAGGTCGTGGGTTCAAATCCCGCTACCCCGACAAAGTAAGAAACCAGAACAACAGAAGAAGCGCCGCGAGCAATCGTGGCCCTTCTTCTGTTTTCAGGGTTCTGTTTCCGCGGTTGCTCAGGTCGCGTCATCCGTCAACATGATGAGATCGCCGAATCGTCCGCCGACAGGCTGGATTCGGGAGTTTCAACCCCGCCATCCTGTTGGCTGCAGCGGAGTCAGTCCGCGTGAGTCGACCGGGGACAACGGCGCCGAACCACGGCGACGACGATCGCGGCAAGCGCACTCGCAACGGCGATGATCGCCGTGGCTCTGCCGACGAGCGTCCACGTGATGATCGCGATGTACTGCTCCCGCGTCATCAAAATCGCTTCCGACCTAGCGAACGGCAAGGGGAACACCGACTCGGTGCCGCCGGCGTTGAACATTGCAATTCCGCAGACCGCAGCCGCAATCATTCCCACCATCACGAGGGCGAGAGGAGCCACCCACTCACCGAGCAGCACACGCACGCCGGAGCCTCAGCTGAAGTCGGAGTCGGGCGCGCTCGAGTAGACGGTGCCCGGCTCGATCAGCACACGGCGTCGGCCGCTGCCGAGCAGGCCACCGCTCTCCTCCAGGTAGCACTGGCCGCAGAGCGACTCGTACGTGACGGCGCCCTGGTCGATCGCGACCTGGTCGCCGTCGAAGATGAACTGGTCGCCGATGCGCCGCGCGTTGAAGACCGCCTTGCGACCGCAGCGGCAGATCGTCTTGAGCTCTTCGAGCGAGTGTGCGATCTCTAGCAGACGACGGCTTCCCGGGAAGGCGACGGTCTGGAAGTCAGTGCGGATACCGTAGGCCAACACCGGCACTCCCTCGACGATGGCGATGCGCAGCAGGTCATCCACCTGCTGCTCGGTGAGAAACTGTGCCTCATCGACGAGGAAGCAGCTCACGTCGAGCCCGGTGCGTTCACGCACCCGCGCGCGCTCGAACTCGAAGCGCGAGTAGATGTCGTCGTCGGGCGCGATGACGAAGTCGACCGGACGACTCACCCCGAGCCGGGAGACGATGGCGCTGTCACCCTTGGTGTCGATCTGCGGTTTCGCGAGCAGCACGATCTGGCCGCGCTCCTCGTAGTTGTACGCTGCCTGGAGCATCGCCGTGCTCTTCCCGCTGTTCATCGCGCCGTAGCGGAAGTAGAGCTTCGCCATTACTGCAGGTATCCGTCCTCGGCAGCGCGACGGATGAGATCCGCCTTCTTGCTCGCCGGCCTGTTCGCCTTCGAATATTTCTCTCGCACCCGGCGGAGGTAGGTCTTCGCCGTTTCGTACTGCACGTTCATCTGGGTTGCGACCTCTGCCGTACTGAGCCCCGACACATACAGCGCGAATGCCTCGGACTCCCCCGCACTCAACCGGGGCCGCTGGTGGGACATCGCGCCGACCGGCAGCGGGCGCCAGTCCCGTTGTAGGTGCTCGCCGGCTGCCACACCCATTATCGACCGGGCCGATGCCATCACCTCGCGCATCGGCACCGACTTCGACAGGAAAGCGGATGCCCCGGCCTCCAGGGCCCGCCCGCGGGCTTCCCGGGTGTCGAGGCTGCTCAACACGATCACCTTCGCACCGGCGGCGCGGCAGGTGCGCACCCTGGCCTCGATCGAGACCGGCTCCGTGAGCTGAAAGTCGAGGAAGACCAGGTCGGTCGGAAAGTTGTCGCTGTGCACGAGCTGCGACCAGCTGTGCGCGCTCAGCACCAGCTGAAAGTCCGGGGCGTTGGAGTTGATCCAACTGCTCACGGTGTCGAGAAGCACCTCGTGGTCGTCCAGTATCGCGAGCCGAACCGGCTGCGCTGCTCGTGCCGCAGACGCCGAACTAGTGCTGCTCATACGAAAACCCTATCCGTAAGCTCGGGGGGCCCGCGTCCATCTCGACGTCATCGAATGCACTGCGCAGCAAGGCCAGGTACGGCACGAGCGAGGAGCGCGACAGCGCCGCGACATCGATCCGAGCGTCGATCTCCACCCGGGCGACCTGGCCGTCCGCCGTGATCGAGATGTCCAGATCGTCGCGGGTGAATCCCTGCTGCTCGCGCAAGGTGGAGATCAGCGCGCGCAGGGCGGTGCGTTGCTCGACATACATTCCGGCCGCCAGTCGATCGGGATCATGGATGACCGCGGCCGCCGCACCCGAACGCCCGGGCCCTTCCCCTCCGGCGGTCTCTATCATCACCTCGAGCCAGCTCCGATCGACCTCGGCCACCATGATGGCGCGGATCGACTGGGCGATGTCCCGGGCGCGGGCGCGGTCGTCATCCGTCACCTCTCCGGTCTGCAGAATGCGCGAGAAGAAGGGGATCACCTCGCCCTCGAGGGTGCTGAGCCGATCGCGGCGAACGGAGGTGGCGATCTCCTCGCGCAGCTCGTTGAGGATGCCCAGGTTGGTCTCGGCGACGTGCCGCTGCCAGTTCACGATCTGCCGCGTTGCACCGAGGGAATATGCCGCTCCGGCAAGACTGAGAGCCAACACAGGGGTGACCTGAGCCAGGATGGCGACGATGGCCGGGACATCCGTCGGGTTGTCCCGTGCTTCGATGAGCACAAGCAGCCCGAGAAAGGCCGAGGCGACGATACCGGCCGCCACGATCTCCTTCGCCGGGCGGAACGAGCCGAGAACGAGCAGCAGTCCCCCGACCGCGACAGGGCCCCAGTTCTGCCAGCCGAGCACCGGCACTCCCCAGTTCGACACCTCGGCCAACACGGCGGCCACGAGCACCACGGCGAGAGAGGTGAGGTGACGCCCCTGCCGGAAGGGTGCTCGATACGGGCTCGCTCCACGCATGCTCACGACAAGACCGGCGGCCAAAACAAGCAGGGCGGCCAGCGCCACCAGCGGAAAGCGGATGTGTGGCTCACCCGCGAGCGTTGCCACGGCGCAGTAGACGATCAGCATCAGCAACAACACCACGCTGATGGTGCTCACCCCGGCACTGCCGATGGGGTCGAGCTGCTGGCGGGTGCGTTCGTTCGGCATCATCGTCCCACCGCCCGTTCACCGACATCCGCAGACTCCCGCACAGGCACCCGGAGCATGATCGAGGTACCGCGTCCGGGGGTCGACCAGACCTGCACGGTGCCACCGATGCTCTCCATGCGACGACGGATGGACTGGCGAAGTCCCAGCCGGTCGCGACCGGTCTCCGACTCGACGAAACCGCGTCCAGCGTCGATCACCATCACCGACACCTCGGAATCAAGTGCGTAGATCACCACCTCGGCACGGTTCGTGCCGGAATGACGCATCACGTTCACGAGGCATTGCTTCACCGCGAGGGCCAGGGTCTGAGCGGCACTGCGCCTCAGGCGGGCGACCGCGGCGAGGTCGCCGGTCACGTCCACCTCCAGGCCGAGTTCCCGGCTCTCGGCGATTGCGGCGAAGACGGGGCCCTGCTGCCAGGCGCCCGCGGACGGCTCCGTTTCCGTCGTCACATCGTCAAGCCACTCCTCACCCTGGAGCAGCTCCAGGTCTGTCGCCATCTGGCGGAGGAGCTGCGGGTCCACCGAGCGATCGGTCAAGGCGCCGAGAGCGGCGAGGTGGCTGAGCACGGTGTCGTGCATGAGGGCTGCGGCGCGCACCTCGATACGGTGCCGAAGGATCGCGATCTGTTCTTCGCGGGTCGCCCGGTGCAGGCGCGGCTGTGCGGTGGTGAAGGGGCTGCGCAGCAGTGCGTTGAGCAGCTGGATCGTAAGGATCGCTATCAGCACGATCACCGTGGTGGTGTCGAAGCGTTGCACTATCCCGGTGGTGACGGTCACCGCCGCGACCACGAGCTGCGACACCGCATACCCCAGCACCTCCCACAGCGGGCGCACGAGCTGGTTTGGTCCCGGGCCTCCGACGAAGAGCAGCGCGACGGCGGGCAGAGTGACGCTGAAGTCGTCGTACTCCAGCACGCCGGCGACGGAGAAAGCGACGATGTACACGGCCATGCCCACGGCTCCGACGACGAGGGCAAGGATGCTTGCCGCAACCGTATCGCTGCGCGCGGCAAGCCAGAGGCTGAGGATTGCGACAGCGGGGGCCAGCATTGCGGGCCAGAACACGCCGTCCGGGTCGGCCGATTGGTATCCGACCGCAGCCAGAACGGCGGAGGCGAGGCAGGTGAAGGCGACCGCGTGGCTCGCCCGTAGCGAGACCCACTGTTCTGATCGAGAAACGAGGTGGGCGGGCAGGCCGAGCGACATGACCACCCCTTCCTCGTTGACAGAATTTCAGTATGTCAGCGAATGGGTTCTCGCTTGTACCCCACGTTCAGGGCCCAAACGCGGCAATATCAGGCCCACGGCGGCCGACTTGTGCCCCGAACGGGTGCACTTCATGCGGTCGGCAATCAGAACAGCGTCGGAAGGTGCCCGCCCGGGAGCGCAGCCCCGAGCAGCGAGTCGGGAGCCACCGCGCCGGACCCCGCCAGCGACCGCGACCGTACCGTGCCCGTGGCCGGATCTTCACTCCCGCGGGCCAGGCCGTACTTCCGCAGCAACGGCACCACCTTGGCTCCGAGCCAGGCGCGGTACTCCTTCGGGGCGTACGAGCTGCGCGCATACATGGCGCGATAGCGGGGAAGCAGTTCGGGATGCTCGCGCTCCAACCACTGCAGGTACCACTCCTTCGCGCCGGGCCGCAGATGAAGCGCGCCGTAGACAACGGAGGTGGCCCCGGCATCCCGAATCAGTCCGAGGGCGTGCTCGAGGTGCTCGCGGGTGTCGGTGAGGAACGGGAGGATCGGCATCATGAAGACCTCGCAGTCGAGGCCGAGCTCGCGGGCCGCCTTCACGGTGGCGAGTCGCGCCGCTGTCGACGGCGTCCCCGGCTCGACGGACTGCTGCAGCGCATCATCGTAGATCGCGACCGACATCGCCAGTCCGACGGGAACCACGGTGTTCGCCTCGGCGAGCAGCGCCAGGTCCCGCCGCAGCAGGGTGCCTTTGGTGAGCACGCTGAGCGGGGTGCCCGAGTCGGCAAGAGCCGCGATGATGCCGGGCATCAGGGCGTACCGCCCTTCGGCCCGTTGGTACGGGTCGGTGTTGGTGCCCAGGGCGACCGGATGCCGCCCCCAGGTCGGCTTCGCCAGCTCGCGAGAGAGAACCTCCGCCACGTTCACCTTCACGATGATCTCGCTGTCGAAGTCCTTTCCCGCGTCGAGGTCGAGGTACTCATGGGTCTTGCGGGCGAAGCAGTTGTGGCTGATCACTCCATTCGCGATGAAGTCGCCTGTGCCGGTGGTGATGTCGATCATGTCGATGACCTCGCCGAGATCCTCGACCGAGATGACCTCAAGCCGGGCGGCCGACTTGACCGCTGCGCCCTCGATGGACAGCTTTCTGGAGATCGACGGACCGGAGACGGTGAAGAACTTCTGCCGCATCGGAAGTCCGCCGATGACCCGCACGTTTCGAACGCCAATCTCATTGGCTGGCTCGATCACGTGCTGGATATCGAAGGCTGTCATCGAATCGGCGATCTGGTCGATGATGTCCGGGTCGCTGTTGCTTATTCGCAGGACGCCCCGTGAACAAGTGCCCTCCGCATCGAAGATTCCCGCCAAGAAACCCGCGTGCCAGTCGCTGGACGGCACCGACTGCCATGCCACACGCTCCTCGATAGCCCGCACTGCGCGCGTACTGGACGCACGTATTGCGGTGATCGGCCGGCGTGTGGCGGTCCCGGCCGCGAACGGGAAAGTAGTGGTGGGAATCCCCTCCCAATCCAAATAGGTTCGTGTTCGATTCAGCGCCTCGGCATCGGCTAGCGCCAGGCGGAATCGGTGCACTTTTCCCCGCCGCCCGGATGACCGGGTGTATTCGTAATGACCAATGTGACCGTCTCCTCTAACGACTCCCGTGAGATATCCGGCGCGATAGTCCGCGGAGAAGTACTGTGGCTGCTCTAATTGCGACACTCCCATCGTGCCGAAACCCATCAGCTTGTTGTTTGTCGTCAGGTACGGCCGGGCGCCAGGGCCACTCATGCTCCCAGTAACGTGCTTCCAACCACGCTCGGTGAGAAACCGGTGGTCAGCACTGGCGATAAGGGAAGTGCCGTCCCCCAGCGTCACTCGATGAGCGTGCTTGCGGGCATTCCACGTGGCGTGCACGGTGGTAATGACGTAGCGACGATAGTTTCCCCGCACTTCCGTGCCATAGACGCGATCTCCGACCTTCACCTGCCAGAGCGGAATCTGCCGGCCGTCCGCCATCAAGATCAGAGTCTCGGGCACCAGACAATATGCACAGGCATGACTGCATCCCCGATACGGGTTGATCGTCCAGCCGAACGGCATGTCGCTGGCGGTCGGCACATGGTTGAGCGCCGACTTCGCGAGCACTTCGTGAAAACGGATGCCAGCGAACTCCGGCGTGGTGACCGAGCGCACGAGATTCGAAAGCCGAGCGAGGCCGGGCAGTGCGGAGTCTGACTCCACGTCCAACTCTTGCTTGCTCCACCTCATTCCGACATTCGAACATGTGTTCGACTATCTGTCAACCGAGGGCGAGCACCTCCCCCGACCAGCGGCGGCGCAGCCAGCGGTCGTGGCTCGCCACGACCACCGCCCCGGGATAGGCGCCCAGGGCATCCTCGAGCTCGGTCGCCAACGCCAGCGAGAGGTGGTTGGTCGGCTCGTCGAGCAGGAACAGGTGCGGTGGTCTGGCAATGATCAGCGCGAGCGCGAGCCGGCGTTGCTGTCCGATCGACAGGTCGCCGAGGGGGCGGTCGAGGTCGCGCGGCGGGATGAGCCCGAGGGTGGTGAGCGGGAGGACATCCGCCCGCTTCTCCCCCACCACTGACCCATAGAGCGCCCGCGGCGAGGCCGACGGATCGGCGAAACGCACATCCTGCTCGAGCAGAGCCACGCGCAGCCCGCGACGATGGGTGACCGAGCCCGTCGCAGCGTCGATGGTGCCCGCGGCAACCCCGAGCAGCGTCGACTTGCCCGCGCCGTTTTGCCCGGTGACGAGCATCCGCGTGTCGGAATCGAGGCGCAGCGTGATCGGCGCGAGGCGCCCCGGCACCGACACGTCGGTGAGCTGCAGCAGTGTGCCGGCACTGGTCTGCGCGCCGTGCGGGATGCCGCCGAAAGCGAGCAGACGCGAGGGCTTGCGCACCTGGTCGGCCTCCAACCGCTCGAGCCGCACCTCCGCGTTGCGCACCCGACGGCTCACCGCGGCGTCGACCGCCGACGCCTTGAAGTGCGGCAGGTACTTGTCGTTGTCCCGCGGCGCGCGGTCGTTATGCCCGATCTGCCGCGCCGTCACCGAGACCGCACCGCGCAGCCGCCGCAGCTCCTCCTGTTCGGCCGCGAACTGCGCCTCCCAGCGCGCGCGTTCCGCCGCCTTCTCAGCCAGGTAGTCGCTATACCCACCCCCGAAGCGCTGAGCACCGCTCCGCGATGGATCGATGTCGAGCAGCCCGGTCGCCACCTCATCGAGAAACTGCCGGTCGTGACTGGCGAAGATCACCGGGCCGGTCCAGGCGCGCAGCTGCGCGGTGAGGAACGCGGCTGCGGAATCGTCGAGGTGGTTGGTCGGCTCGTCGAGCAGCAGGGCGCCGGGGCGACCGAGCAGCAAGGCGGCAAGCGCGAAGCGCGACCGCTGCCCACCCGAGACCTCGTCGAGTCGGCGATCGAGCGGAAGCGCCCCGACACCGAGCCCATCGAGGATCTCGTCGCGCCGGGCATCCACCGTCCAGACGTCGGCGCGCTCCGCCGCGGAGAGTGCCACCTGGTAGCGATCGTCGGCATGGGGCTCGCCCGAGGAGAGAGCGGATGCCGCGGACTCCAGCTCCACCTCGATTGCCCGCACCTCGGCGAGCGCCCCCTCCACGAGCATCTCGAGGGTGTCGTGCGGGCGGTACCGCACCTCCTGCCAGAGCAGCCCGAGGCGGCGTGGGCCGGTGACCTCGCCGACATCCGGTGCCTCCTCGCGGGCGAGGATGCGCAGCAGCGTGGACTTGCCGGCACCGTTCTCGCCGATGAGCCCGAGCCGCTGGCCGGGGTCGACGGTGAGGCTGAGGTCGGTGAGCACGCGGCGATCGCCGTAGCTCTGGGAGACGCCGTCGACGCGGAGGTAGTCGCTGAAACTAGAACTGAGGGTTGCGGGCATGAGCCACCGTTCCTTCTCGAACATCCGGTGTGGAACACGCTGGATGCGAGTGACCCCGCCGGGCAGAGCCTCGGACGCGGGGTGGAAGGGTGATTAAAGCTTCATAGCGGGGTCGACACTAACATCGAGCCTGCGACGCTGTAAAGCCGTCGGCTATTCGACGATCTCGAGAACGCGCGCCGTCGCGGCGAGGGTCTTGTCGGCGAGCACCGGCTCGTCAGAGAGCTTGGTGCCGTAGCTCGGCACCATGAGCTTGATCTTCGGCAGCCAGGCGTCCATGCGGTCGGGGAAGCAGCGCTGCAGGATATCCAGCATGATCGGCACCGCGGTGGAAGCCCCGGGCGAGGCACCGAGCAGCCCGGCGATGCTGCCGTCTGCGGAGGTGACGACCTCGGTACCGAACTGCAGGACGCCGCCCTTCACGGGATCCTTCTTGATGACCTGCACGCGCTGTCCGGCGGTGATGCGGTACCAGTCGGCGGGGTCGGCGTTGGGCATGAACTCCTGCAGCGCGGCGAACTTGGTCTTCTTGCTCGCCGCCAACTGACCGACCAGGTACTTGACCAGGTCGAGATTGGCGAGGCCGGCACGCACCATCGGCACAAGATTGTGCGGGCGGATGGTGGAGAACAGGTCGGTCCAGGAGCCGTTTTTCAGGAACTTGGTGTTGAAGCCCGCGTATGGTCCGAACATGAGGCTCGCGCTGTCGTCGACGATGCGGGTGTCGAGGTGCGGCACCGACATCGGCGGCGAACCCACGGCAGCCTTGCCGTAGACCTTCGCGCGGTGGCGGGCGACGACATCCGGATTGTCGGTGCGCAGGAACTCGCCGCTCACCGGGAAGCCGCCGAAGCCCTTGGCCTCGGCGATGCCCGACTTCTGCAGCAGCTTGAGCGCCCCGCCGCCGGCACCCACGAAGACGAACTTCGCGCGCACGTCGAAGGCGGTGCCGCCCACCTCGTGACCGACCCGGAGCTTCCAGGTGCCGTCCTTCTGCTTACTGATGTTCTTCACGACGTGCTCGGTGTAGAGCCGCGCGCCGTGGTCGACGAGGTAGTCGAGCAGCCCGTTCGTGAGCGCGCCGAAATCGACGTCCGTGCCGACATCGATGCGCGTGGCGGCGAAGACCTGCGACTTGGCGCGGCCCGGGATCATGGACGGCACCCAGGAGCGGATGACCTCGGGGTCGTCGCTGAACTCCATGCCGGCGAACAACGGGTGGTCCTTCAACGCCTCATAGCGTCGACGGAGGTAGTCGACGTTCTGCTCGCCCCAGACGAAACTCATGTGCGGCACGGGGTTGAGGAACGCCTGCGGGTCGGGCAGCAGGTCTTTGCCGACCAAGTAGCTCCAGAACTGGCGTGACACCTGGAACTGCTCGTTGACCTTCACCGCGCTGGTGATGTCGATGGTGCCGTCCGCCTTCTCCGGCGTGTAGTTGAGTTCGCATAGCGCAGAGTGGCCGGTGCCGGCGTTGTTCCACGGGTTCGAGCTCTCCTGAGCCACCTCCGGCAGCCGCTCGAAGATGCGGATCGACCAGTCGGGCTGCAGCTGCTTGATGAAGGTGCCGAGAGTGGCACTCATGATGCCACCGCCGATCAGGACGACGTCGATGGGTTCCGGGCTGTTGCTCACCAAATCAGTTTACGGGCGTGGTCAGAGCGCCAGCTTCGAGAGCTCCACATCCATCCGCCTCGCCAGCTCGGCGTATCCGGCGTCGTTCGGGTGAAGGCCATCCGAGGCCATCCACTCCGGGTGGTGCTCGATCCAGCGCGAGGCGCCCGGGATGTAGTCGGCGTCCACCGCGGATGCCGCGGCCTCGACCCAGCCGATGATCACTCCGAGTGATGTCGGCCGCTCATCGGTGTACCAGAACGGTTCGACGACGATGAGTCGGGCATCCGGCAGCGCCTCTCTCAGCCGTCGGAGGTCGGTGCCGATCTGCGCCTGGATCTGCTTGGCGGCGGTGTCGTAGGAGAAGTTGTCGTTGAGCCCCATGGTGACGAACGCGATGTCGGGTCGGTCGGCGATCACCTGCCCGGGCTCGTCGATGCGCAGGGCGGCGCGATTGTTGACGAAGCCGAGACCGTTGGTGCTGTGGTTGAACTCGCTCCAGCCGCGTTGCTTGCAGATCACCGTGGACCAGCGCTTGGACTTCGCAGATGCCCCGGTGCCGAGCGTGTACGAGTCGCCATAGAACGCCACCCGGGTTCCGTTCGCGGGGACGGCCGCGGGCGTCGACCGCGCTGTGGTCAGCACGATCCCTCCGACCGCGGCCAACACGGCGACCACGACCACGGCAACGACGGCGATTGTAGTTCTGCTCATGGTGGTGGTTCGGGGCCGCGACACCTCGCGATGGGTAGCGCCTTGTTAGGGGCGGCCGAGCCCCCGGTACGTCCAACCTGCGGCGCGCCACGATACGGGATCAAGGCAATTCCGACCGTCGATGATCGTGCGTCCCGTGGCTAGTGCGCTCACCTCGGCGGGGTCTAGCTCGCGATATTCGTTCCACTCGGTCACAAGCACCACGACGTCTGCATTGCTGAGCGCGTCTGTCGCACGCTCGGCGAACTCGATCTGTGGGTGGAGCCGACGCGAGTTCGCGATCGCTTCGGGATCGGTGGCGACTACGTCCGCTCCAAGGCCGTGGAGCCGAACTGCGACATCGAGGGCGGGCGAATCACGAACGTCGTCGGAATAGGGCTTGAAGGCGAGGCCGAGCACGGCGACCTTCTTCTGAAACACATCCCCGTCGAGTGCATCAACGACGAGATCGACGACACGATCGCGGCGACGAAGGTTGATCGAGTCGATCTCCTTGAGGAATGCAACGGACTCTCCTCGACCGAGTTCCTCGGCGCGCGCGGTGAACGCCCGGATGTCCTTCGGCAAGCAGCCGCCGCCAAACCCAACGCCCGCGTTCAGGAAGCGTCGCCCGATGCGGGCATCGAACCCGATCGCATCCGCCAACTGTGTAACGTCGGCACCCGTCACCTCAGCGATCTCAGCCATCGCGTTGATGAACGAGATCTTGGTGGCGAGGAAAGCGTTCGCCGATACCTTCACGAGTTCGGCCGTGGCGTAGTCGGTGACGACCAACGGCGTCTCGTTGCCTAGCGCCGTAGCGTAAACCTCGTCGAGGAGCGCCTTGGCCCGTTCGCCGTCCTCGCCGGCGGGAAGGCCGTAGACAAGTCGGTCGGGGCTGATCGTGTCCTTTACGGCGAAACCCTCGCGAAGAAACTCAGGATTCCATGCCAAGAGGGCTCCAGAGCGCGCCGACACTTTCTCGGCAAGTCGAGCGGCAGTACCGACGGGCACTGTCGACTTTCCGGCAACCAAGTCGCCGTCGGAGAGATAAGGAACCAGACCGTCAATGGCCGCGTCGACATAACTGATGTCGGCAGCATTCTCGCCCTTCCGTTGCGGCGTGCCGACGGCGACGAAATGAACCGTCGAGCCCCTTGCGTCAGACAGCTCCGTAGAGAATCGAAGCCGGCCGCTTGCAAGGGCTGATTTCAGAATCTCCGGCAGGCCGGGCTCGAAGAATGGCGCGTCACCAGCATTGAGCATCGCAACCTTCGCGTTGTCCACGTCAATACCGATGACGTCATGTCCCAACTCCGCCATGCTTGCCGCGTGCACGGCACCGAGGTAGCCGCACCCGATAACTGAGATTTTCATTCTGATCTATCACAACCTTCTTTGCCGCGGTCGAGCGACGCGACACGATGTACGAGCATGGACGCGACGAACTGCAGACCAAATCTCGGCAGTGTCCCGCATGTAAATCTAGAGAATTCGCTGACAGTATCAGACCCTCACATCGGGATGGCGAACATCTCATTTCCCGCGCTGGACCTGGCGTTGCCCCGACTCTGCGGCGTCGCAGCCGACCGGACAACTGCGACATACTGGAAATAGACGGGACATCCGCGCACGGGGTCGAATTGCGGAGGTCCAACCTTGGCACGGTTCATGAAAGATCGGCTTGCAGTAGAACCCCGTCCGCGCGTAATGGCGTGTGCGCCCGGCAATCGCTGGGTTAACATCATGTTTCAGACGAGCGATCAGCGGTGCCAGGGCGCTAGCGTCTAATTGCAAGCGCCGAGTTTCAAGGGGATGGGACACGCGACGAAATGGACGCCTCAGGTTTCGCAATGGAAGTAGTTAACGATTCGCGTTCAAGCGAGATCGTGGCGGCAATACCGGAAGACACACCCACAGCGCCCAATCCGCCTGCTCAGAGCAAGAACGGCGTGATCGTGCACGAGTGGTTGGAAATGCACGGTGGCGCGGAGAAAGTCATGAGCGAAATCATGGACCTTTTTCCGACCGCTGACGCCTTAGCCCTGTGGAACGATGCTCCGGGGCGCTTCAGCGAGGACCGCGTAAAAGAAACCTGGATCGCGCGCACCCCGTTCCGTAAGAGCAAGTCCCTCGCTCTCCCCCTCATGCCTACAGCGTGGAGACACCTGGGCGACCGCGATCCGGAATGGGTCCTCTGCGTGTCGCACCTCTTCGCGCATCACGCTCGTTTTTCCGGAGCCGGTAAAGGAGCACCCAAGTATGCGTACGTCTATACGCCGGCGCGATACATCTGGAATCCAGAGTTCGACCGACGTGGCAAGTCCTTGGCCGTCCGCGGTGCGTCTGCTCTACTGCGCCCTCTTGATCGCCAACGAGCGCAGGAAGCGACCTCGATTGTCGGGATAAGTGAGTTTGTGAGCAAGAGGATCGAAGACGCATGGCATCGCGAAAGCGAAGTGATCTATCCTCCCGTCGAAGTGGACTCGTTCGCGCGGTCTCACCTGAATTCGCTTTCACCGGATGAATTAGAGATTCTTGATCGTCTCCCTAGCGCGTTTGTGATGGGCGCTTCGCGCTTCATTCCATACAAGCGACTGGACCTGGCGATTGCACTCGGGGTGTCCGCGGATGTGCACGTGGTCATTGCGGGTGACGGTCCGCTTCGTTCTGAGCTGAAGGCTCTCGCAGACAAGCATCCCGGGCAAGTGACGTTCGTCCGAAGCCCCAGTCTCGGATTGCTACGAGAGATCTACGTCCGCGCTCTGGCTTACGTCTTCCCTCCCGTCGAAGACTTTGGAATCATGCCGGTCGAGGCAATGGCGACCGGCACGCCGGTCATCACCTCCAGCATCGGCGGCGCGTCGGAAACAGTCGTCCACGGGCGAACCGGCATTCACCTTGATTCATGGGACCCGCGTGCGATGAGGGAAGCCCTTGAAGCCTGTGTCACGTTCGACCCAGCTACCGTAGCGAGTCGTGCGTGGGCCTTCGACCGCGCGGTGTTTCACAGAAAGATGCTGGAGTGGGTCGGAAAACGGTGATCCTAACTCGGAGACAGCCAGTCCGCCCAGAACATCAGCCATGAAGATTCTGCACATCGATCACAGCACCGCTCGGGGCGGTGCCGAATACGCGTTGCTTCGCATGCTCGAGTTGCCGCCGCCCTGGACCGCATCGCTTTTTGTGCCCAGGAACAACGAGTCGAACGGTGTTTACAGCCCGCTATCAGTCAGCGTTACCACGCGACTGCGCTCGCTCGGCCCAGCCCAAACGTTCGGTGCCAGCAAGGCGCGTGGGGGAATCCTTTCTATCGTCGGCTTTGCCAGTCGGGCCCTGGGTCAATCTCTCGCCATTCGATTCAGCCACGAGTTCAGGAATGCGGACGTCGTGCACGCAAACACCTCGCGATCCGCTGTCTACACAGCGCTTGCATGCTTTACGTCGCCGAAAACTAAGTTGGTCGTGCATCTGCGAGACCTGGTGGATGTCGACAGTTTGGGCTCGGTCGGGTTCGTTCTATTCACGAAAATAGCGCTGAAACGGGCAAATGGTCTGATCGCCAACTCAAGTGCGTCCCTTGCCGCAGCGCGGCCCTACATGCGAACCGGCATGCCGTCAGCTGTAATCCCCAGCGCGGCCGGGATTCACGAACGTCGTTCGGAGAGGCCCGCGAGGCTTGGCTTGCAAACCGTGGGGATGGTTGCCCGTCTGGACCCCTGGAAGGGACAAGAACTATTGATTCGGGCATTCGCGTCAGTGTTCAGGGAGTCTGATGTTCGACTCGTTCTGGCGGGAAGTGCGCCCTTCGGCAACGAGGAATTCGCCGAACAACTTCGGCTCTTAGCCTCGAGCCTGTCCATTGGCGACCGCGTGGACTTCGTTGGCCATGTCAACGACGTTGAGGCGCTGGTCGACTCGTTCGATATATGCGTCCAGTCGTCTGTGCGACCCGAGCCGCTCGGTCAAAATGTCCTTCAGTATCTCGCCGCGGGCCGTGCGACGATCGCTACTGATCAGGGCGGCCCCGTTGAGTGGATCACCTCTGGAGAGAACGGGCTCCTCTTCACAATGGGAGATGAGGCGTCCCTCGCAGATGCGTTGCGTCGCCTGGCGGACGATACGAACCTTCGCTCAAGGCTTGCCCAAGCAGCGGCGCATACTCCGGGGTTGGCCACGGACCGCGAGATCGCGGATGCTCACGCCAAATTCTTTGACACTGTTTCTGAGATGAGTGGCAAATGAAAGTCACCTTCCTCGCGGCTCCGCTGACGGCACGCTCAGGTGTGTATCGGTCGGCGCGCGAACTCGTTTCAGAAGGGCGAGCGCGCGGACATGATTGGCATCTGCACCTCGGGGTCTCCGACGCGGCCTCGGGGAATGCGCCTGCTACCGATCCGGAGTGGGTTTCGGAAATACCCGCTGAGCCAGGGGGCCTACGCGGAGTAAAGAGGTTGTCGACTCAGTTGCTGCGGACCCCCTCGGTCACGACGAGCGATCTGGTGGTTAGCCTTGTCCCGCAGTCTGACATGGCTCTTGCGCTTACCAATCTGCCCTGGATCGCGTACACCAGAGGGCTACCGTGGCCGGCCAGCGGCGAGGCGGCTTCCTCGAAGGCCCTCGTTTGGCGCACCCTCGAGCGAATGGCGCTGAAGCGGGCGCGGGCAGTTTGGGCGACCACCGAGGTGCTGAAACGCGATCTCGCATTGGGCGACCGTGTCCGACTCGTGCCTGCGGGTATCCGCCCGATCCCGCGCGAGTGGGATGGTACTGGGGCTCGGCACACGGCGGTGTGGGCCGCGAGATACGACTTTGACAAGAACCCAGAGTTGTTCATGGAAGCGCTTCGTGACTCTTCCGTCAGCGGAGTGATGTATGGGTCCGGGAAGCTCAAAGGACACTTACACAGCATCGCCCCGGCGAATGTCGCAGTCGCGGGCTGGGTACCGCCCGCTGATATCTGGAACGACGCATTTGCGTACGTCGGAACCTCTCGTCGGGAAGCATTCGGCCGAAGCGCAGTAGAGGCGGCGATGGCGGGAATTCCAGTGATACTTGCAGATTCTTATGGCTGTGCCTCATTGCTGATAACCGACTCCGATCTGCGAACGAGATATGTGCTCCCGATCGATGAGGTGGAGCGATGGCGCGCGGCCGTAGCAAGGTTGAGCAGCGACGAGTCGGAGCGAGCACGCCTGTCACACCATGTCGCCGCTAATGCCGGTCGACTAACGATCGCAGCCTCGGTAGATACCATCGTTGCCGAGCTTGAACGCGTTAAACACCACGTGTGAGGTCGGTCGGTTTGCGGATCGTCAGGTAGTGCGCCCATAAACGACGCGTCGGTTGAGCGCGCCGCGGTTAGCACCCTTCACCACGACCTTCCTGCCGCCCAATAGTGCGACCCCCAGGAGCAACGGAAGCCAATACTGTTGCTCGTCGAAAAAGGCCGACGTCGCGGCGAAAGCCATTACGACAGCTACCAGAGCTGCGGGGAGTGGGCTTGTGCGACGAACGATTGCTCTTCCCACTAGAACGATCACGACGACTGCCATGGTCACCATCCAGGCGAAGAACAAGAAGCCGCCCTGATACCACGCGTGCAAAATGAAGTTGTGCACCGGCGTGTATCCGTTGTAAGTGCCTGCATTGGTCGGGTCCATACCAACGCCGACGATCGGGTCGATGCCGATGTACCGAAGCGCCCACTGATAGGTCAGTATTCTCGTCCCCAGTGATGCCGCTCCTCCCTCCGTTGTGGAGGTTCCGAGCACCACCTCGAGCCGATTGCTCACGGGGTCCAGCAGTGTAGCTGGACCGAGCCCAATAGCTGTCGCGATAGCCCAGACTGCGGCCGTGCCGACCACACCCACCACGATCACACGAGTGAGCTGACGTTTCACGCCGAAAAACACCACTAGCCCCACCACGAGGGCAATCATTGAGCTGATGCTCCCCGTTGCGACAAGAGCCCCGGCGTTGACCGCCAGCACAACCACACTGAGCACCCTCAGCTTGCGCCCTCGGTGCCCCCAGGCCGCCACGGACGCGAAGATGGCCAGAACAGACATGATGCCTAACACATTGGGATGACCCGCTAGCCCGGTTGACCTTCCGAAGATGGAGCCAGCGCCGAGAACCTCTGCGCCAGAGAGCTGAGCTAGGCCAGCAACAGCCGAAACAGTTTGGCTGATTAAGAAACCGCCGATCACCCAGGGCAGGAAATCTCGAGCGTTATCGCAATAGAACTTGAGTACAAATGGCGCGAGTGCACACAGCAGGGCGAGCTGGACAGCAACGGTAAGACTTTGCTGCACGGAACTCGAATGCCCAGAAATAAAACCTGCCGCCGGGAGAAGCACCAGAGCGGAGAGCCACGCTGCGGGAAAGGACGGGGCGGAGAATCGTCGTGCGATGAACGAGAGGACGAGAATCGCTAAGACCACCCGCCATATCAGTGTCGAAAGCGATGCGTCCTGTACCAGGAACCGATCAAGCGGCACCAGAGCAGCAACGAGAAACCATATCGCCGTGGCGACCGGATAAGGTTTTTTGGTCGGAACGCCGCGCTTGTCGGCGATTGCGCCCACTGTCTTCGGGCTAGTCCGCACCATGCTTGACCGCACCCCGTTATCCATTTTTTCTCAGCAGCTTGAGCACCACACGAATGTGGTCGCGATACCGGGGAACCACAAGCATGAGAGCGGCCCCATAAACGACGATGGCACCGAACCCGACCAAGAGCGACGGCACCGATCCTGGCACTAACGCGGATGCAGCCAGGCCGATGCCGGCGACTGGAACTGAGATGAGCACAGCGAGCGACAAGCCGGACGCAATTAGACCTGCTGTGCGCATACTTGCCGATCTGCCGGCCCACCACATCTGCAGAAACCAGAAAATGACGTATCCGATGGAACATCCGATAGCCACGCCCACTGGCCCCCACGGAAGTCCACACACGATGGCGACGACTATAAGTGGCTGAGCGACGAGGTAGAACCGGAATTGCTTGCCGGCGAGTCCTTTCGCGAGGAATATCCAGTACGGAACCTGGCCCATGGCTCGAAAAATTCCCGAGATCGCCAATGCTTGCAGAATGGGTGCGGCAGGCAGCCACCTGTCCCCCAGGATCACTCGCACCAGCGGATCGGCAAGACCCACGATTGACCCGTAGAAGAGTGAACTGACGGTCACCGTGAAGAACTGCCCGCTGCGGATGTACCTCAAGAACGCAGCTTGATCGTCCTGCACTCGTGACAGCACCGGTATAGCGACTCGAGACAACGGTGCTGTCAATTGCGTGAGCGGGAGAACTACTAACTGATAGGCGCGGTTATAGAAACCCAAAGGCACGGAACCAAAAACTAGGCCGAGCAGAACAGTGTCGATGTTCTTCGAGAGATACGCCAGACTCTGAGTCCCGGTTAGCGCGCCCCCGAAACGCAGGAATCGACGGATCGAGACGGTGGGATCGGGCAATCCTGGCCACCACCTCGACAGAAGGATGTCCATCACGAGAGCGACGATAGCGACGACTAGCGCTTGTGCAACGAGAGCACGATAATCCCCCAGTGTGACGCCGAGCCAGATCGCGACGGCTAGACCGAGCGCCTGAGGAATCGTTTCTGCCACACCGAGACTCATGAATCGCAGGTCGCGAGTTAGTTGTGCCTTGAACTGCGTGGCAACGCCATTGAGCAGGAACGTCACGGACAGCGACTGGGCGATCGGAACTAGGCCTGGTTCACCATAAATTGCCGCGATCGGCCACGCCGCAAAAAAGCACAAAATGGTTAGTACGAATCCGATTGCAGAATTCACCCAGAATAGGTTCGTCTTCTCAACAGCGTCGAGAGTCTTGGATTGGATTGCCGCCACGGAGAGTCCGAGGTCGCGGAACAGCTCGCCTACACCGATGATCGCCGTCACCATCGCGAGCAAACCGTAATCGGCCGGGGAAAGTAGTCGGGCAAGAATCAGAACTGATAAGCCGAGAAGTCCGAGCCGAATAAGCTGCCACAGAAGAGTCGCGCCGGCCCCACCAAGGGCCCGCCGTCCGAGCGAGGGCGCTGCCACGTTGACGATCAGCCTCTCACTTTCACTGACGAGGTGAGGAGATCCGAAACATCCTGAATTGCTGATTTCGCAGACTCCAGCAGCGCACGGCTCTCGGCTCTTCGCGACACCTGAGTACGCAACTCGGTGATGATCGCCCCGTCGGTCTGCCCCCTGACGTCTGACACCAGGTCCAGATACCCGATCGCCTCGAAATGGCGGGATATCTTCGTTTCTTCATAGTCCGCAATGCATGCCGGGACGGCACCCTCCGTCATAGCCACGATGAGCACATGCAATCGGTCGCTCAGGACCATCGCCGACTCGCGATAAAGCGTGCGTAGGACAACCTCTTGCTCGAAGTGAGACCGTTCGCTGGGCCATGTGAAGAGTTCTGCGCTGAGCTCGTTCGCGAGCCAGGACGAGCGCTCCTCATCGCGACGGACTTGACATACAACCGTCGTCTGAAGGCTCAGTTCGGTCGCAAAAGTACGAATCGCCGCGATCGTCGTCTCCGACAGCTTCGGCCGGTCTGCGCGGTATGACAGAACAAGTCGACGGCGCCCTGGCTCTTCGGAGGGACGTTCGCCGGGACCGGTATCACCGAAGCCCCAATCCGGCATGATCTGGCCTAGCCCAAAGGCCTCCTTAGATCGCGAATCACGCCAGCGGACAAGATTGGAGACCGCGAAGACAGAGCGCACCACAAGCGCCCTCATTGGCGCAGCGCTACGTTGCCCGATTCCTAATCGAAGCACCTTGCCGCCACGAGCGCGGGCCGCAATCGCCAGAGGGAGGAGGCGAATTTGGGCAAGAAGCGCGCGGTCGCTCATCTGGAGCTCTCCGGGCTTATCCACAAACCAGATAGCCGAACGCCGAAGGCTCTTGTACGCCTCTGCTCTCCAGTTCTTCATCGAAGAGTAGGTGATGTCTCTCTCATCGAGCAGCAAACTCGACAAGAACCCGCTCGATGGCGAGCCGAGGTAGATGTGCAGTTGGCCGTGTTCGCGAAGCGTGGAGAGCATCTTCCGCCGAAGCACCACGTCGCCGATGTTGTCATCCTGCCCCGAGCACAGAACAAAAATACGAGTCAACGGACGCCCCTTCAGCCGTTCACGGTCAATCGGTACAGGGGGAGAGCGATCCTCTGAGATAGTGCCGTGCGGGCGCTGTCACACCCGGTCGACCGGAGCCCCCATGAATGCCGGTGGCACAACCCTAACCGATTCACGCTCACCCTTCGGCCGGTGCTTGAGCCTTGGTGCGGTTCGTGCCTGATGCATCCGGCCGTGCGTACTCGATCACAAACTGATTCCGACTCGCGCCGATCCAGCCGAGGCCTCGGGTGATGTACGCAAAGCTCTTAGCTCGCGGCCCTCTGCCACTCACGTAGTCGACGGTCTGGCGTGCGACACCATATAAGACGCGCGCCACGCCCTCGATAAACAATCTCGGCCTGTGGATCTCCCGCAACCTGAGCCTGCCGCTCACATTTCCCTCGCGAATTCCGCGACGCCAAATCCAGGCGAAAGTGGCGCGATTCGGCGGGACATCCTCATATACCAAGGCCTCGTTGCACCAGACCATCTTGGCGCCGGCCGCCCGAAGCCGCCGAAAGTATTCAGTGTCGCTACCACCAGTCATCGAGAAAGACTCACTGAAATGAGGCATTCCCAATGAGCGGAGGTATTCGACTCTCACGAGAGTGTTGTTTGTCGCGGGCGAAAGCACGCTGTCGCCAGTGGCAAACCGCGCTCGTTGTATGAACCCGCCCTTGAGAATCCAAGAGGGGGCGTTCGGGGCGAACACCGAGATAACGGGTCCGGCGATTACGTCTGCCTGCTCATTCGTCTGCACACGAAGAAGGGCGTCCAGCCAGATCGGATCGACTCGCTCATCATCGTCCACGAACAGAATGAAATCATCGGATTCAGCTATCCGGTCGAGCGCCGCGTTACGCGCGGCCGCGATTCCCGGCGTCGGTTCAACCACGTATTCGATTCGCAGCGGGCTGCCAAGCGCCACCTCGCGAGCGCTCCTGGACGGGTCGTTATCGACAATCACGACGCGAAACTCTTGATTAGTTGACGCCTCCAATGAGGAAAGCAGATCGCACAAGAGATCTGGACGCTTATAGGTCGCGACCGCGATCATTACTCGGTCCCGCTGATCCTTCATTTTCCCAGTTCCCCGCGCATCGCGCTCTCCTCGTTCGTGCAACTTATTGCTGTGAACCATGCCGCGCCATCCCATGAAGCTATTTCTCGCCCCGTAGGACTTGCGCTCATCACGCTAACTCAGACCCAAGTTCGGCGTCTCAGTTATGCCATGCATATCTCGCAGCGCGAGTTGAGCTGCTCTGAAGCCCGCCATCCCGTGGACACCCGGGCCTGGCGACGAACTGGCTGAACAGATGTATGCACCACGCACCGGTGTTCGCCACGGGGCGAGTGAAATACTCGGCCGCCCGAGCAGTTGGCCGAGGCTGACCGCTCCGGTAGCGATGTCTCCCCCAACGTGATTTGCATTTCGCGCGGCAATCAAAGTCGCCGGCGTGGCAATGCTCCCAATCACTAGATCCCGAAACCCTGGAGCGAATCTCTCGATTTGCCGGGTAATCGCTTCTGTCATATCGCGCGATGAGCCATTAGGAACATGGGTGTACGTCCAAAGGACGTGATGACCTGCGGGAGCGCGGGACTCGTCGAACGAGGATGGCTGGGACACCATCACGTAGGGGCGGTCGACCAGCTCGCCGCGCTGTAGGCGCCGCTCGCCGTCGGCGATCTCTGCCCAGGTGCCCCCCACGTGAACCGTCCCGGCGTTGGCTAGCTCCGGGTCGCCCCACGGCACTGGACCGGAAAGCAGGAAGTCGACCTTCGAGGCCGCGCCACCATATTGAAACTTGCGTAACTTGCGCCGATACCAATCAGGCAGCAATCCACCACCGACCTGCGCCAGAGCCCGCGGCGAGAGGTCAAATAGCTTTATTGGGGCGGTGAGCTCGTCGGCCGTATCGATTCGATGGTCGATTTCGACCGAACCGCCGTGACTTACGAGGTCACGAATCATCGCGTTAGTGATGGATTGCGAACCACCACGGGGAATCGGCCACCCTGCCGCATGCGCATGCGCACCGAGCACGAGACCTACGGACGCGCCGCCGATCGACGGCAGCCGAGCGATCGAGTGGGCAGCCAGCCCCGCGAACATTGCCGAGGTTGTCCCGGCAGATTGCCCATTCCGAGACAACTGGCCGGCCAACCGAGTACCAAGTGCCCAGGCTATTCCGGGCCTGGTAGCAACATCGAAGAGCGTGCCGCTTGTGGCCGACGAGAGTTCTTCGATCTTGCGGATAAGTGGTTCGAAAGTTCGACGCCATTCAGTCCCATCGGCACCTAACCTCGCTACAGTCCGATCCAGGGAGCGAAAGGCGACACCAGCGAGGCCATCGTCCATCGGGTGCGCGTATGACACATCAGGCGTGATCAGATCGATTCGCGAATCGAGTTGAAACGCCTTGAAGAACGGTGATGCGACAGCCATCGGGTGAACAGCCGATCCAACGTCCGTAATTACTCGGTCGCCTAGCGCGCCCGAAACGGACCTCGCGGACCCGCCCGCTGAGCTCGCGGACTCGTAGACCTTTACTTTCAACCCGGCACGAGCCAAAACTACAGCTGCCGCGAGTCCGTTCGGCCCGCTCCCTACTACCTCTGCGTCCATGCTCGTTCACCCACTTCCTGGACGCTCAGACCTGCTTTACGCATTGCGAGGGCATTCCGTCCGGCTTTCGCTCCACGCCCCCGGCGCCACCCGACCAACAATGAGAGTAAGTAGCCGATGGCGACGGCAGCGCCTGCCACCACGACTACCCAGCCAAGGGATTCGGTGAGGGGCGTTCCTCCGTGCGCTCGTATTGCCAAACCAACCACAGCGAGGCCAGCGAGACCCATTGATACTGGTGGGTGAGCTGCGAACCACCGCTCTATCCGGCGGAGAGGTCCCCATGGCATCGAAGTCCACTGGACGAACGCACCGTACGCAAGCACGTTCATCCAGAAATCAATGTCAAGACTGACGAGAACTCCGAGGTGGAACAGAGCGGCAAATGACAGGCCCACACGCCAGGCCCGCCACTGAATGACGAGGAATAGGAGGCCGAATTCGAGAGAAACGGTCGCCCAGTCGAGGGCCTCCCAGGCTATCGGAACGTGAAGAGAAGACAACGGGCCGATGAGCCAGTCGGAGCGCCCACGTTCAACCCGCTGAATCACGAAGGCGAAAGTCGCCTGGGTTGAGGGATCGAGCCAACCGCCCCTGATTTTCGGGAGCGCTCCCGTAACGAAGCACACGCCCACGAACACCGCAAAGGCTCGCAGCATTCCAGAGGTCATACGGGACGGAGCATTCACACCGCGCCGTCTCATAGCGTCGACAGAGAAGTGGTCACCCCATCCGGCAGCAGACAGAAACAGGGGAGTCAGGACGAAGAGAATGCTGTGATCGATCTTGCCGAAACTGAATGCGAAGCCCTCGCCAACGAGAAGAGCGAGCGACAACACGACAGAAGCAGGAACAGTGAACAGGCCGAGCAAGACGCACAGGAGCGCTATTCCAACGACCCCATCAAGGAGGTAAAAGAACGGGGCGGGGGGAAATCCAACGAATAGTCGCATCGGGCCAGGCGCGGGCTGGAAGAAAGAGTCGTCGAACCTCGCTATCCATGAATAGCTGGGGAAGAACACGACGGCCACACTGGCGTACACAATCCGGAAGATCGAAACGTCACGACTCGTGTATCCGCCGCGTTCAACCCAAGCATCAAATCGACGCCACATCACCGGACCCCGTCCTTCAACTTTACGGAGTACGTGTTGACGGCCTTAGACCATCGGGATCGCGTCTCGATGTCGACGCACACAGTCGAAAGGGTGACTCTGAGATTGGAAAAGCGCACCCTCGGATGTGTCTCTCTAAGCCGATCGACCAGCCACCCGCTCTGTGCGGCAGAGCGGACGCGAGAGGGGTGAACGAAGAAATTGCTTGCGATGGACTCGCCCAGCTTGGTTTCGTTCGGAATTAGCGAAGCAGGCGTTAGCGTCACCCATTCGCCAGCGGTCGTTTCTGCTTTGACCGATATTTCGTGTACGACAACCGAGCCATGCGACTCTGGAATCCCACCGAAGCTTGGCATGTATGCAGCGGGGTACGGCTCGCTTCCCGCTACGCGCGTTGCTACTAACTCAACCGGCAAAACAAGCACAATAGCCACGATCAAAATCCGTAACACTCGTGAACGTCGCATAGTCCAGAGCCCCCCGAGGCACCCGTCATCAAATTGTGCGCTGACTAAGCGATTCTCACCGGCGGCACCCGTGGAATTCCGCCCGCGACGCCGCTCGTGGAGCACCTTATCAGCCGAAAAGAAACGCGGATCAACCGCCCCGCTGGCCCTGCGCGGTCCTTGAGCGAGGGGTCCGAGATATTCGGCGCGATCCGAGGACAAAAGAAGGCGGCGGCACGCAGAAGGCGCCTTCCAGTCAGCCTTCCTGCGCGAGATGTACGGAAATGTGCAGTCCGTTCCGCAGAACGAACATTCGCTCCGCTTGGGGCCGGAGTGACTCACTCCATGCGGCGACTGCACTTGCCGAGGGCACGTGAACTTTGGTCGGGTCTGGTCGTCGACCCATCGAGCAAGGTGGCAACACTTCACGGGCTTGTACGGGCCTTGGTTCTCGCAATACGGTCGATGTCGTCGCCAGCGTGAACGCAATGGTCAACCACTAGTTCTCGCCGGCCACCAAGCAGGCGGTCAGTATGCCCCGTCTCGAGCGAGTACCGCCCGCGCCGTCCGCCACAGGATGAGTAGATCGCCGGTGATCGACCAGTTCTCCACGTAGTAGAGGTCAAGGCGAACGGTATCTTCCCACGACAGGTTCGAGCGGCCACTTACCTGCCACGGTCCGGTGATGCCGGGCTTGACCAGGAAGCGGCGGTGTACGTGCTCGCTGTAGACCGCTACCTCGCGGTCGAGCGGGGGCCGTGGGCCGACGAGCGACATGCTGCCGGCGAAGACGTTGAACAGCTGCGGCAACTCATCGAGACTGAAGCGACGGAGGAACAGGCCAGCGGGGGTAACACGAGGGTCGTTCTTCATCTTGAACATGACGATGTTGCCCTCGGCCCGATCAGAACCCTGCAGGTCGGCGAGCAGCTGCTCGGCATCGACCACCATGGAACGGAACTTCAGCATGGTGAAGCGCTCGCCCCCGCGTCCGACTCGCTCCTGCCGAAACAGGACAGGTCCCGGGGACGAGAGTCTCACCCAGATCGCGATAGCGGCCAGCAGTGGGGACGATAGGAAAATCAGCAGCCCTGACGCGCCGAGGTCGAAGGCCCGTTTGGAGAAGTGCTTGAACCCTTCGTAGCGCGGCGTCTCCACGTGCACGAGCGGGAGCCCCGCCACCGGGCGCATGTGAATACGAGGGCCGCCGATATCAGTGAGGCTGGGGGCGAGCACAAGGTGCTGACGGCCCGGCTCGAGCGACCAGCTGAGCTCGCGGATGCGCTCGGGCGGCAACTCGTCGCTGCCGGTCACGACCACGGTGTCGGCGCGAACCTCGGCGAGGATCTCGTGAAGCTCATCGAGATCGCCCGACACCGGCACGGCCCCACCGGCGAGGAATTCCTTGGTCGAATCGCCTGGCACACATGCACCCACCACCACATACCCAGCCTGCGGCGCTCGTGCGAGATCGCGAGCGACCGCCGTGGCACTCGCGCGAGAACCAACGAGAAGCACGCGAGACGAATACAGCCCGCGTGAACGCTGCCGCGACAGCCACTGACGCCAGAACCACCGCGTGCCGAGGATCAAGATCAGACCGAGCGGCAGCGACAGGATGATATAGCCGCGCGCGAGATCCACCTTGCCGAGGAATGCGACGATCGCCACCCCGCCGAACAGGTGGACGGTGGCGTCGATGATGCGCTTGTACTCGGTGGCCCCTGCCCCGACGATGCGGCGGTCCCGAGTGGCGTAGAGCAGCAGCATCGCCATCCAGGCCAGGCCGAGCACGATCGAGATGATCATGTAACTCAGGCTGAGCTTGTCGGGGCCGCCCGTCGAGACATCCGCACTTTCGAAGCCGAATGACACCACCTGAGCGAGAGCGACGGCCAGACCGATCGCGACGAAATCTGTGAGTGCGAGGCGGCGGGCATAGGACCTGGCCCAGTTGTGTACCGACCTGCCGGACACCCGCGAAAGCGACGTGGCATCGGGAGCAGGATCCGGCGCAATCGTGACCATCGACGTTCCCCTTCCCCCAAATGCATCAGGGCAGAACATCGCCACGGCGACGCCCCTCCCGGTGTCTCGTCGCTGCGACCCCATGTCATGCAAGCGGGCCGTTCGGCCATCCACCATGTGGATCGGAATCCGAAGCTCGAAAGCTTTGGATTTCTCACGCTGGGCATCACAATACCGTCAATCAGAACAGCGGCGGAACCGTCCTTTTGGGGGACACGACTACCCGGGCCCCGCACCGCCGCGCGTGCGTTCGGGGCGAGCGATCAGCCCTCTGCCCACCACAGCTCCGATTGCCCCTCCTATCGAATTCGAGACAATATCGGCCACCGAGGCCAGCCGATGCACCAGCAGCACACCTTGCGAAAGCTCGACAAGGCTGGACGCACACGCGCACACCACGATCGCCCACCACCATCGCCGGCGTCCGAGGATCATGGCGATCAGCAGGCCGAGGGGCACAAACAGCGCTACGTTCGCACTGAATTCCACGACGCGGTACGTGATGAACGGGGCGCCGTGACGACCGAGCCACGCGAGAACCTGGTCGAGTGAATGGTCAATCGGCCGATCGACCGGCGTGGGAAAGAACGCGATGACCGCGACGATCACGACGTAGGCGGCCAGGGCGATACGCAGCCCTAGCGCACCACTCCCCTTCCGCCTCACGATGAATGGATCACGGTCGCGGAACGCTGATCGCAACTAGAGGGTCAGCTCGGTACGCGCCAGGCTCTCGGACACAAGCTCCGCGATCTGCACCGCGTTCAGCGCCGCACCCTTGCGCAGGTTGTCGTTGCTGATGAACAGCGCGAGTCCGCGACCTCCCGGAACGCCCTCATCCTGACGGATACGCCCGACGTACGACGGGTCAGTGCCGGCCGCCTGAAGCGGCGTCGGGATGTCGGTCAGCTGCACGCCGGGCGCGTTCCGCAGCAGTTCGCGCGCACGTTCGACGGAGAGCGCCGAGGCGAATTCGGCGTTCACCGACAGGGAGTGCCCGGTGAACACCGGCACCCGCACGCACGTTCCGCTCACCAGCAGGTCTGGCAGCTCGAGGATCTTGCGACTCTCGTTGCGGAGCTTCTTCTCCTCGTCGGTCTCGAACAGGCCGTCGTCGACCAGGTTACCCGCGAAGGGCACGACGTCGAAGGCGATGGTTCTGGGAAACACCTTCGCCTCGGGAAACTCGACGGATGCCCCGTCGTGCACCAGCCCGATGGTGTCCTGTTGCACGGCCTGCCGCACCTGCGCAAGCAGCTCCTCGCCGCCGGCGAGCCCCGCGCCGGACACGGCCTGGTAGGTGGACACGATGAGGCGTTCGAGCCCGGCCTCGGCGTCGAGCACCTTGAGGATCGGCATGGCGGCCATCGTGGTGCAGTTCGGGTTGGCGATGATGCCCTTGCGCGCCTCGGCGATGGCATGCGGATTGACCTCGCTGACGACGAGCGGCACGTCGGGATCAATGCGGAAGCCCGACGAGTTGTCGATCACGATGACGCCTGCGGCGGCGAAACGGGGCGCCTGAGCCTTCGCCGTGCTGGCGCCGGCCGAGAAGATGGCGATGTCGAGGCCGCTGGGATCGGCCGTCGCGGTGTCCTCGACCACGACATCCGTCTCGCCCCAGGGCAGGGTCGTTCCGGCGGACCGTGCCGAGGCGAAGTAGCGGATCTCGGCGACCGGGAAGTCGCGCTCGGCCAGCAACTGCCGCACGACGGCGCCGACCTGACCGGTGGCGCCGACGACGCCGATGCGGATGCCTTCTGTACGACTCATCGGCCTGTTCCTCCGTATACCTGGGCGATCTCGTCGCTGTCCAGCCCGAAGGCGGTGTGCACGACACGCACCGCATCGTTGATGGTGTCGGCCCGTGTGACCACGCTGATGCGGATCTCGCTCGTGGAGATCATCTCGATGTTGATCCCGGCCTCGAACAGGGCGGTGAACAGCTTCGCCGAGACGCCGGCGTTGGTGCGCATTCCCGCGCCGACGAGTGCGAGCTTGCCGATCTGGTCGTCGTACTGCAGCGAGTGGAACCCGGAGTCGGCTTTCGCGTCTTCGAGAGCCTTGAGCACTCGCGCGCCGTCGGACTTCGGCAGCGTGAAGGAGATGTCGGTGAGCCCGGTGGCGGCGGTCGACACGTTCTGCACGATCATGTCGATGTTGGCGTCGGTTCCCGCGACGATCGTGAAGATCTGGGCGGCCTTGCCGGGAACGTCGGGAACTCCGACGACGGTGACCTTCGCCTCACTGAGGTCGGAGGCGACCCCGACGATGAGCGGCTCTTCCACGTTCTCTCCCTCTTCCGGGTTGATGACGAGCGTGCCCTCGGCGTTGTTGAACGAGGAGCGGACATGCAGGGTGACGCCGTGACGCCTCGCGTATTCCACCGCGCGTATGTACAGCACCTTCGCACCGGCGGCGGCGAGCTCGAGCATCTCTTCGCTCGTGATCGTGTCGATCTTGTGGGCCTTGGGCACGACGCGGGGGTCGGCGGTGAATACTCCGTCGACGTCGGTGTAGATCTCGCAGACGTCGGCGCGGAGGGCAGCGGCGAGGGCGACCGCGGTGGTGTCGGAGCCGCCGCGGCCGAGCGTGGTGATATCACCGGTGATGCGGCTGAAACCCTGGAAGCCGGCGACGATGGCGATCGCCCCGGCGTCGAGGGCTTCGCGCACCCGCTTGGGGGCGACATCCACGATCCTGGCGCTGCCGTGCTTGGCGTCGGTGACGAGCCCGGCCTGGCTGCCGGTGTACGAGCGGGCGTCCTGGCCGAGACTCTTGATCGCCATCGCGAGGAGGGCCATGGAGATGCGTTCGCCCGAGGTGAGCAGCATGTCGAGCTCGCGACCCGATGCGAGCGGCGTGACGGCTCCGGCCAGATCGAGCAGTTCGTCGGTCGTGTCGCCCATCGCGGAGACGACGACTACGACGTCGTTGCCGGCCTTGCGGGTTTCGACGATGCGCTTGGCGACCCGCTTGATGCTCTCCGCGTCGGCGACGGACGAGCCACCGTACTTCTGCACGATCAAGGCCACGGTGGTTCTCCTGGAAATCACGGGTATTCGGCGCTCGAGACGGCCGAACTCCTGATTGTATCCGCCGCGCGAGTAAGGATTCCGTATGTGACTCGGGGTCGCCCGGCGCTTATACGCTGCAGTCACGTGGCGCGGCGCAGCTCTTTCCCCGGGCTGGCTCTGGCTCTGGCTCTGGCTCTGGCTCTGGCTCTGGCTCTGGCTCTGGCTCTGGCTCTGGCTCTGGCTCTGGGGCAAGCGTGTCTGTTGCAGGCCCATCCGCGCTGACCCTCCCAACACACTCCCGTTTTTCAGGCCTTCCTGCACAACGGCTAGCGGTTGTGACTGCGTCTGCTGCACAACGGTGACCGTTGTGCATGGTCTTCCTGCACAACGAACCACCGTTATACAGTTCCACCTGAATAACGGGAGTCTCGGCTGGGGCGAAGTCCGGGGAGCGGACGGTGGTCGGGGAACGGCAAGCACGAAAGCGCGGGACCGAGAATAGGAAAGCCCGAAAGCGCGGGACCGAGAATAGGAAAGCCCAAGTGCGCTGCGCACCGACCCGGTTGCTCACCGCCCCGGTTGGGCACGAACCTCGGCCGGGCCGGAAGACGGGTCGGGCCGGAACCGCGAAGCACTCGACCGCGGTTAGTTCTCCACCAGGCGGCGGCCCTCGAAAGCCCGGCCGAGGGTGACCTCGTCGGCGTACTCGAGGTCGCCACCGACGGGCAGGCCGGAGGCAAGGCGGGTGATGCGCAGCCCGAGGTGCATCAGCATGCGCGAGAGGTAGGTCGCGGTCGCCTCGCCCTCGAGGTTCGGGTCGGTGGCGATGATGACCTCGGTGACGGTACCGTCTGCCAGCCGCTGCATGAGTTGACGGATGCGCAGGTCATCCGGACCGACACCGTCGATCGGACTGATGGCACCGCCGAGCACGTGGTACAGACCCTTGAACTCACGGGTGCGCTCGATGGCGACGACATCTTTCGCCTCCTCGACCACGCAGATGGTGGTCGGTGAGCGGCGCGGGTCACGGCAGATGCTGCAGGTGTCCTGCTCGGTGACGTTGCCGCAGATCTCGCAGAAGTGCACCTTCTCTTTCACCGTCATCAGCACCTCGGCGAGGTGGGTGACGTCGAAGGTCTCGGTCTGCAGGATGTGGAAGGCGATGCGCTGTGCCGACTTCGGGCCGATGCCGGGAAGGCGGCCGAGCTCGTCGATCAGCTCTTGAACGATTCCGTCGTACACGCCTACTGCTCTCTCGGGGCGACGCGCGGCGCGATGGCCTGCTCTTCGATGAAGCTGGCGCCGAGGATCTCGCGCACGACGGACTCGCCGTAACGCTGCTTGCCGTCGACCATCGCGACCGGCGTGCGGGCGGGGCGGGTCGGCGCCGCCGGAGTCTCGGCGACCGGCGCGGGCTTGTCGGCGACGGGCGCCCTGCGCTCTGGCGCAGGCGCGGGCCGGGTCTCCGGCTCGGCGTCGCTGATCGCCGCGGTCGCCCAGCTCAGCGCGGGCTCCACGTCGGGCTCGCTCGGCTCGGGTGGCACATCGTCGAAGGGAGGAACGTCGTCGAACGGCCGGGCGTCGTCGATCGGAGCCGGGGCGGGAGACGCAGCGGCAGGAGCCGGGTCGGTGACCGGGGGCTGCGCCGTGACCCACTGGGTGACCGGCATCGTCACGGTGGGAATCGACCTGGCAGCAGGAGTCTGCGCCGCGGGTGCGGGTTGGCGCCCTTCGACAAGCTCAGGGACCGAGTTGGGCTCAGGGACCGAGTTGGGCTCAGGGACCGGGGGGCGCTCAGGGGCCGCCACGGGTGTAGCGGGCGCCGCGGCGGGCTGCCCGGGCCGAGCATTCTCCGCGCGGGCTATCAGCAGCGGGCGGAACCCCAGCACATCGAGCACGGCCTGCTTGAGGTGGTCGGCCACTCCTTCACCCGGTGCGGAGGTCTGCTTGAGCGCGTCGACATCCGACTGGCTCTTAAAGGTGAGCACGAGGATGTTGCCGTCGCGCAGTTCCACCGGCTCGGCGGTGTAGACGACCATCCAGGCGGCACGCTTGGCCTTGCTCACGGCCTCGAGGATCTCGGGCCAGGCGTCCTTCACATGCTGGAGGGTGACGGTGCCCGCGGCGGGCGGGGTTTTCACCGCGACCGGCTTCTGCTCCTCGATCGTGCCGGTGGAGATGGTCGGTGACTGCACGTCGGTGACGGTCTCGGTCGGAGCGGCGGGGGGCCCTTCGACGAGCTCAGGGACCGAGGTGCGCTCAGGGACCGAGGTGCGCTCAGGGACCGAGGTGCGCTCAGGGACCGAGGCGCGCTCAGGGACCCGCGGGACTGCCGGTGCGGCAGCATCCGGCCCGGCCACGCCGATGCGACGTTCGAGCCGCTCGACCCGGGCGAGCGCGCCGCGCTGGCTGTCGTCGCTGGCGGGGACCAGCACGCGGGCGATCATGAGTTCGAGGTGGAGACGGGGGGACGTGGCACCCGTCATCTCCGTGAGGGCTGCGTTGACGACATCCGCTGCCCGACTCAGCTCGGCGGTGCCGAAGTGTGCGGCCTGCGCCGCCATGTGATCGAGCTCCTCCTGCTGGATGCCGCGCAGCACTGCCGCGGCGCCCTCGGCGACGGAGCCGACCGAGTATGCGCTGACGACGATGAGGTCGCGGAGGCGCTCGAGCAGGTCTTCGACGAAGCGGCGCGGGTCTTGCCCGGTCTGGATGACCCGGTCGACCGCGGTGAAGGCTGCGGCGGCATCCCGAGCACCGAGCGCGTCGACGACCTCGCCGAGCAGCGCCCCGTGGGTGTATCCGAGCAGCGCGACGGCCCGCTCGTAGGCGACGCTCACGCTCCCTGAGCCCGTCGAAGGGTCTGACCCGGCGATCAGCTGGTCGAGGATCGACAGCGTGTCACGCACGGACCCGCCACCGGCGCGCACGACGAGCGGCAGGACGCCGCCCTCGACCTCGACGCCCTCGGCGGCAGCGAGCGACTGCACGTACTCCAGCATCTGTGCGGGCGGCACCAGCCGGAACGGGTAGTGGTGCGTGCGCGACCGGATCGTGCCGATGACCTTCTCGGGCTCGGTGGTCGCGAAGATGAACTTGACGTGCTCCGGCGGCTCTTCGACGATCTTGAGCAGCGCGTTGAAGCCCTGCGGCGTCACCATGTGCGCCTCGTCGAGGATGAAGATCTTGAAGCGATCGCGGGCGGGCGCGAAGACGGCGCGGTCACGGATGTCGCGGGCGTCATCCACCCCGTTGTGGCTCGCGGCGTCGATCTCGACGACGTCCATCGAGCCCCCACCATCACGAGACAGCTCGACACAGGACGGGCAGACGCCGCACGGGGTGTCGGTCGGACCCTCGACGCAGTTGAGGCAGCGGGCGAGGATGCGGGCAGACGTCGTCTTGCCGCAGCCGCGCGGGCCGCTGAACAGGTAGGCGTGGTTGACCCGATCGGTGCGCAGTGCGGTGCGCAGCGGATCGGTCACCTGGGACTGGCCGATCAGTTCGGCGAAATTCTCTGGCCGGTAACGGCGATACAGGGCGGTGACCACCGGTACAGACTACCCGGCGCCACCGACACAGCGGCCGGGTGCGTCCAGACTGTGGACGCACCCGGCGCGTGCGGTGAAACGGATGACTACTGCTGGAAGTGACCCGGACCGAAGACCTGCCACTCGGCCTTCGTCGGGTCGGTGATCGAGGACACCGGGGCGGTAAAGGTCAGCACCTGGCTGGTGGTGCGCTTGATCGTCCAGAGCGTCGGCTGGCGGGTCGAGCGGTCCCAGGCGATGCCCTGTCCCTCGACGTTCGGCAGGGTCACGGTGGCGACCCAGGTCAGGTCGGAGCCCTCGCTCGGGATGGTCATGACATAGGCCTTGTCCCAGTCGTGGCCGCTCAGCCAGAGGCGCCCGTCGGGTCCCCACGATCCGCCCGAGATGCTCATCGGGCGCACGTCGTCGAGGATGGCCTGCGGGATGGTCCACGACTCGACGACCTGGAAGTCGCGGTCGAGCTTCACGAGCTGGGTGTTGTCGGTCTGACCGTAGGGCAGCGTCGTGCCGGAGCCCGGCTTGTCGTAGTTGGCGAAGGTGGCCCACCAGGCGCCCGCGTGCCAGTCGAGCCAGGTGATCGAGCCGCGATAGATGCCGAAGCTGAAGGTGTCGACGTGCTTCATGGTGCGGGTGTCGAAGACCTCGATCGAGCTCTTCTCGGGCATGGTGTTGTAGTTCGAGGTGGCCGCGTAGAGCTTGTCGCCGACGACGACGCCGCTGTCCATGTGGATGATCGGGCCGTCGGCGTCGCCGACGAACTGCAACACGGGTGCACCGGTCTTCTTGTCGTGCTTGGTGATGCTCTGGTTGTCGATCGCGTAGAAGTAGCGGTCGTCGACCGCGACGGCCTGGTGCGCGTCGAAGGTGTCGTATGCGCGGGCCTGGGTCGCCGTGAACACCGGCGGGGTGCCGGGGGCGGCAGGCGTGATGGGGGCGGCAGGTGCGGTGGAGGCGGCAGGTGCGGTTGCGGTAGCGCTGGGGGCCGGGGTCGGCGCGGCCTGGGCCGGCATCATCCCGGCTCCGACCACGACAGCGGCGAGCGCGATGCCCGCCGCTGCGGTGGCGGTGAAAACGGTTCTGGTGACCATGGGGGTTCTCCTTCTATCCGCCGCCGACGAAAACGCGTCGGCGGCGGACCCACCCTGGCGCGCCCCCCGAACGGGAGGTAGAACGGCGGGGATACCCCGGGTTAACAGACGGCTTGCCCTCGCCGCGGCTCCCCCCACCCGCTTCCGAAATGACGGGGATTTTGCCAACGGGTGCCGAAACAGTGCGATCCGGGGCCGTTCTGACAGAATCCCCGTCATTTCGGAAGGGGAGGGTGCGGAGGAGGGGAGGGACGGGGGGCGGGCGGGAGGAGGGTGCCGGGGCTAGCGGGCGACCTCGAGCACGGCGACACCGTTCGGGTCGAGGGTGAGCACCCCGTCTGCGACGTCCGCGCCGAGCAGGTCGACGCCGTGAACGCCCGGCACCTGCACGGTCGCCGCGCTGTGGTTCACCACGAAGCGGTACTCGTGCGTGTCGGTGACGCGGGTGATCAGCTCGACCGCGCCGTGGACGGATGCGTCCAGGCCGGACTCGATTCCGGCACGACGGGCGAAGAGGGCGAGCAGATCGGTGCGCTCGCGCTCACCCAGCGACGTCGCGACATAGGAGGCGGCGCCGGCATCCACTGTCCTGCTGGTGACGGCGGGGACGCCGGGGAATGCGCCGTCGACGAAGCGGGCGATGACCTCGACGTCGGGCTCGACAGCCACATTCTCGCTCCACAGCGTGCCGACGGCGCCGTTGTCGAGCGTGGTCGTCACGCCGGGCAGCAGGGGACCGAATTGCTCGACGCGCACGCCGAGAGCCTCGCGGAATGCGCCGGGGTAGCCGCCCGGGTAGACCCGGTCGTCGCGGTCGGCGATGCCGCTGAAGAAGCCGACGACGAGGTTGCCGCCGCCGCGGGCGAAGTCCGAGAGGCGCGTCGCGGTGTGCTCCGGCACCAGATAGAGCATCGGGGCGATCACGATGTCGTACCCGTCCAGCGCAGACGACACCGGGATGATGTCCGCACTCAGCCCATTACGCAGCACCGCCGCATACCAGGCCATCGCCTCTGTCTTGTAGCGCAACAGATCGGAGGGGTGCGAGTCGAGCTCCGACGCCCACCAGCTCTCCCAGTCGAACAGGATCGCGATGCGCGACTGCGCAACGCGCGAGCCGACCACCGGCGCGAGCGACCGCAGATCGGCGCCGAGTGCCACGACGTCGCGGAACACCTGGCTGTCGGAACCCGCGTGCGGCACCATGCCCGAGTGGAACTTCTCCGCACCGCCCAGCGACTGGCGCCACTGGAAGAAGCAGACGGCATCCGCGCCGTGGGCGACGTGGGTGAGGCTGTCGCGGCGCAGCTGGCCGGGCGTCTTGGCCAGGTTCACCGGCTGCCAGTTGACCGCGCTGGTGGAGTGCTCCATCAGGAACCACGGCTCGCCGACCAGGTGCCCGGTGAGGTTCGCCGAGAACGACAGCTCCTCGAAGCCGAGCGGGTCCGCGCCGAGGATGTAGTGATCGTTCGAGACGATGTCCACCTCGCCGGCCCAGTCCGCGTAGTTCATCGCCTTGGTCTCGCCCATCACCATGAAGTTGGTGGTGATCGGGATGTCCGGCGTGAGCTGGCGCAGCAGGTCACGTTCCGCGATCAGGTAGTCCTTCAGTGCGTCGCTCGAGAACCGCGCGAAGTCGAGCTGCTGCGTCGGGTTGGGATGCGTCGCCGCGAGCCGCGGGGGCAGCACCTCCTCGAAGGTGGAGTAGCTCTGCGACCAGAAGGCCGTCGCCCAGGCGCGGTTGAGTTCGGCGACGGAGCCGTAGCGCGCCCGCAGCCAGACGCGGAAGGCGGCTGCCGCGTCATCCGAGAAGTCGTAGACGTTGTGGCAGCCCAGCTCGTTGCTGACGTGCCACATCGCGAGCGCAGGATGCGAGCCGTAGCGCTCGGCCATCGCCCGCACCAGCTCGAGGGCATAGTCGCGGAACACCGGCGAGGTGGGACGCCACTGCTGGCGGCCGCCCGGCCAGACGGTCTCGCCGAGACGGTTGACCGGCAGCACCTCGGGGTGCGCGGCGGTGAGCCACGGCGGCGGGCTGGCGGTGGCGGTGGCGAGGTCGACGGCGATGCCGTTCTCGTGCAGCAGGTCGATCACGCGGTCGAGCCAGCCGAAATTCCAGCTGTCAGCGGTGGGCTGCAGCAACGCCCAGGAGAAGATGCCGACGCTGACGATGGTGACTCCGGCCTCGCGCATGAGTCGCACGTCCTCGGCCCAGACCTCCTCTGGCCACTGCTCCGGGTTGTAGTCGGCGCCGAAGCCCATGCGCGGAGCGGCTGCCGGGAGGCTGCGCGTTCCGTCGGTGAGGTCGTGCTCCTCCGGCCAGCGCACCCAGCGCGCGGTCACGCGTCAGCTCCGACCGAGACGGCTCCGAGCGAGAGGCGGATGATCGACCAGGAGAGGGCGGGGAGCTCGACGCTGAGGGTCGAACCCTCGAGCGCGATGGTGGTGAGGGGCACTGGTGTTACTGCTTCCGGTAGGTCCGCGGTGTTGGCGGTGAAACGGGTGCCGCCTTCGGGCGGCGTGATGGTGCGGGCGCTTCGCACGGCGAAAACGCCGTCGCCCACGTCGATGGTCACGGGTTCCGCCACGTCGAGCGAGCGGTTGACGAGGTAGAGCACGAGCTCGTCCCCGGTGGTGGTGGCGACGCCGTCGATCTGGTCGACCTCACCGGAGCGGGCGGTGGTCAGCCGCGCGCTGTCGATCTGCAGCGCGAGCACGTCGCCGCGGGCGGCCGCGGAGGTGAGGGCGAAGGGGTGGAACGTGGTCTGCCGCCAGGCCGGCCCGTTCGGTTCTGAGCGAATCGGCGCGATCACGTTCACCAGCTGGGCGAGATTCGCCATCGAGACCCGGTCGCTGTTGCGCAGCAGGGAGATGAGCAGCGAGCCGACGACGACCGCGTCGGTCACGGTGTACTCGTCTTCGATGATCCGGGGGTGCTCGTTCCACTCCCCGGTGAGCAGCGGCTCCTTGTCGACGGTGTTGAAGCGGTCGAGGTACCACACGTTCCACTCGTCGACGCTGATGCCGATGGTCTTGTCGAGCCGCTGCTCGGCGAGTGTCTCGTCGATGATCGCCGCCATCGTGGCGATGGCGCGATCGAGTTCGACGGCGGAGGCGAGGAAGCTCGCGGCGTCGCCGTCGCGCTCCTCGAAGTAGGCGTGCAGGGAGATGTGGTCGACGACCTCCGCACTGTGGTCGAGCACGGTGCGCTCCCACGATCCGAAGGTCGGCATCTCGGAATTGGAGCTACCGGCGGCGACGAGCTCGATCGTGGGGTCGATCCACTTCATCAGCCGCCCGGACTCGACCGCGACGCGGCCGTACTCCTCGGCGGTCTTGTGGCCGATCTGCCAGGGACCGTCCATCTCGTTGCCGAGGCACCAGACGGTCACCCCGAACGGCTCGTCCCGTCCGTTCGCCCGGCGCTGTTCGGCGAGCGCGGTGCCGCTTCGGTGGTTGCTGTATTCGAGCAGGGCCGCGGCATCCTCGAGTCCCCTGGTGCCCAGGTTGACCGCCTGCATGATCTCCACGCCGGCGAGTTCGGCCCAGTCGGCGAATTCGTGCAGCCCGACCTCGTTGGTCTCCACGCTGTGCCAGGCGGCATCGAGCCGCACCGGGCGCTCTGCGCGGGGCCCGACCGAGTCCTCCCAGCGGAAACCGGAGACGAAGTTGCCACCGGGATAGCGGATGATGCTGGGCCCGAGCTCCTTCACCAGTGCGAGCACATCGGCCCTGAAGCCGTTCGGCAGCGCGGTCGGGTGGGTGGGTTCGTAGATGCCGGTGTACACGGAGCGGCCCATGTGCTCGACGAAGGAGCCGAACAGCCGGGGCGAGACGGGCGCGATCGGGGTCGAGCGATCGACGCGGATGCGTGCGGACACGGCGACTCCTTCGTTGATGGTGCTGGCATGACTGCGGCCCCCCGACACGATGTGAGCGAGGGGCCGCAGCCCGTGCGAGACGAACTACTTGCTGGTGACGGTGAAGCCCTGCTCGGAGCCGTAGCTCGCGGTGGACTTCTGCCACGCCTTGAGGCCCTCGTTCAGGTTCGCCTTGTCGGCGTAGGCCTGGCCGACGGTGTCGCCGAAGATGCTGTTCGAGTAGACCTGGAAGGGCAGGTACGACCAGCCCTTCACGACGTCCTTCGAGGCCTGGGCGAGCACCTTGTTGATCTCCTGACCACCGAAGTAGTCGGGGGCCGCGTCGAGGAACTTGCTCGACGAGAGGTCGGCGGTGGTCGACGGGAATCCGCCGGCATCCATTGAGATCTGCGTGCCCTCCTGGGCGTTCATGTACTTGACGAAGCCTGCGGCGACGAGCTTGTTGGTGCTCGCAGCCATGACCGAGTCGCCACTTCCGCCGTTCTCTGCGGTGGCAGCCGAACCCGCCTCATAGGTGGGCAGTGGCGCGACGCGCCAGCTGCCGGATGCCGCCTCGACGCCGGTCTCCAGGTTGCCGGGCATCCAGGCGCCGATGGCGAGCGTCGCGATCGACCCGTCCGCGAGGCCCTTGTACCATTCGTCGCTCCACGAGGAGATGGGCGAGACGAGACCGCCGTCGACCAGCTGGCTCCACATGTCTGCGTACTTCTTGGCGCCGGCATCCTGCAGGTCGATGGTGACCTTCTTGCCGTCGGAGCTGGTCTTGTAGGGCTGGCCGCCCGCCTGCCAGATCATGCTGGTGGTGAAGCCCGCGTCACCGGTGTCGTTGGTGATGTATGCGTTCGGGTCTGCCGCGTGCAGGGTCTTCGCGGCGGCGATGTACTCGTCCCAGGTGGTCGGCACGGCGATGCCGTACTTGTCGAAGACAGTCTTGTTGTAGAACAGCGCCATCGGGCCGGAGTCCTGCGGCAGCGCGGCGAGCTTGCCGTTCAGGTTGACCGAGTTCCAGGTGCCGGTCGTGTACTTGCTCTCGAGGTCGGACATGCCGAACTTGCCGAGGTCTGCGAGCGAGTCGCCGAGCGCGAACTGCGGCAGCGCGTAGTACTCGATCTGTGCGACGTCGGGGCCACCGGAGCCGGCCTTGATCGCGTTCTGCAGCTTGATGTACTGGTCGTTGCCGGTTCCGGCGTTGACGACCTTGACGGTCACGTTCGGGTACTTCTTCTCGAAGGACTTCGCGATGTCCTTCACCGCCGGGGCCCAGGCCCACACGGTGATGCTGGACTTCTTCTGCAGTGCTGCGGTGATGTCACTCGCGCTGCCGCTGTCGGCGGAGCCTGCGGCCCCTCCCGACGAGCAGGCGGCGAGGGCGACGGTGAGTGCAACGCCACCGGCGACGGCGGTCGCCACGCGGCGCAGCGTGCTGTGCTTCTTGTTCATTGGTGCCTTTCACTTCCTTGTAAAGGTGGTGCGGGATTTCTTCGGGGATGGTGAGTTTCGGGTCAGGCCTTGACGCTTCCGGCTGCGAGGCCGGACTGCCAGTAGCGCTGGAGGAAGAGGAACGCGACGACGATCGGGATGATCGTGAGCAGCGAGCCGGTGATGACCAGGTTGTAGATCGGCTGGCCACCGACGGTCTGCGCCTGCTGATTCCACTGGTTGAGGCCGACGGTGAGCGGGTACCAGGTCGGCTCGCTGAGCATGATGAGCGGCAGGAAGTAGTTGTTCCAGGTCGCCACCAGCGTGAACAGCAGCACGGTGATCAGTCCCGGGGTGAGCAGCCGCCACGAGATGGTGAAGAAGGTGCGGAACTCGCCCGCGCCGTCCATTCGCGCAGCCTCGAGCAACTCGCTGGGGATGGCATCCTGCGCGTAGGTCCAGATCAGGTACAGCCCGAACGGGCTGATCAAGGACGGCAGGATGATCGCCCACGGGGTGTTCGTGAGGTGCATCTGGCTGAACATGAGGAAGGTCGGCACCGCCAGCGCCGTGCCCGGGATCGCGACGGCACCGAGAACGACGGCGAACACCGCCTTCTTGCCGGGGAAGGTGAACTTCGCCAGACCGTAGCCGCCGAGCAGCGCGAGGAAGGTCGCACCCCCGGCGCCCACCACGACATAGAGGAGCGTGTTGAGCAGCCAGCGCACGAAGACGCCGTTGTCGTAGGTGAGGGTCTCGCCGATGTTCTGGAAGAGCGAGAACGGCCCGCTGAACCAGAGGCCGAAGGAGTTCAGCAGTTCGCTCTGTGTCTTGGTCGAGCCGACGAACAGCCAGAACAGCGGTAACAGGCTGTAGACCACGAGGATCGCCATGATGACGGTCAGCGGGATCGACTTGGGGCGCACCATGCCGGCACCGATCTTGCGGCCGAGCGTGGGCTTCGGGGAGACGGATGCGCGGGAGCGCTTCGGGGCGGTGATGGTCGCGGCTGTCGTATTCGGCACGGTCATCTCACGCCTCCTTTCGGGAGCCGGTGAGTTGCACGATGAAGGCGATCACGGCGGTGAGCACGCCCACGATGATCGCGATGGTGGCCGAATAGTTGTACTGCTGCCCCGAGAACGACAGGTTGTATGCGTACATGTTCGGGGTGAAGTAGGTGCTGATCGCATTCGGGGCGAGGGAGCGCAGGATGTTCGGCTCATTGAACAGCTGGAAGCTGCCGATGATCGAGAAGATCACCCCGATCACGATGGCGGGACGCAGCGCCGGCAGCTTGATGCTGCGGATGACGCGGAACGTTCCCGCGCCGTCGAGCTCGGCCGCCTCGTAGAGGTCCACGGGGATCACCCGGAGGGCGGCGTAGAACAACAGCATGTTGTAGCCGATGAACTCCCAGGTGTTGATGTTGCCGACGGAGACCAGCACCCAGTTGCTGGACAGCGGCGCCAGGTGCGTGCCGAGCCAGTCGTTGATGTTGCGCACCAGACCGAACTGGGTGCCGTACATGAATCCCCACATCAGGGTGGCGACGACGGCCGGCACCGCGTATGGCAGGAAGATCGCGATGCGGAAGAAGGAGGAGAGGTAGAGGCGCGCGCTGTCGAGGGCGAGCGCCGCTGCCAGCGAGATCGCGAGCATGATCGGCACCTGCACGATGAGGAACAGGGTGACGCGACCGAGCGCATCCCACAGCTTCGGGTCGGTGAAGGCCTGGGCGTAGTTGGCCAACCCGACGAACTGGTTGCCGCCGATGAGCTGCTCTTTGAACAGGCTGAGGTAGATCGAGTAGACGACGGGGGCGATGAGCACGAATGCGAACACGATCATAAACGGGCCGACGAACTTCCAGCCGGACCAATCGAGCTTGGCCTTGTGAGGCGTGCGCCTCACCCGCGCGACGGGCTGGGCCTGCGACATCGTCGTCATCCGCTGATCTCTTCGTTCTCTCGGCCGGCAGTGGCTCTGCCGGCATTGGCGTCTCGTTCGCGGTCTTCCGCGAAAATGTTTACGTAAACATCGAACTCGAACACGCTAGCATGTTTACGCAAACATCCCCAACGAGGATCGACGATGACCACTCTGAAGAACGCCGCGTCGAAGAATGAACGGCGCGGGCCATCCATGGCGGACGTCGCCCGGTTGGCCGGGGTATCGTCACAGACCGTCTCCCGCGTCTCGAACGGGCTCAGCAACGTCGATGCGGCGACCCGCGATCGGGTGCAGGCCGCCATGGACCAGCTCGGGTACCGTCCCAACAGCGCGGCGCGGGCCCTCAAGACGGGGCGCTTCCGTTCCTTCGGCGTGATCATGTTCACGCTCTCCACCTTCGGCAACATGAGAACGCTGGATGCGATCGCCACCGCCTCCGCCGAGGCCGGCTACACCATCACACTGCTGCCGATCGAGATGCCGACCCAGGGGCAGGTCTCGGGCGCCTTCGACAGACTCGCCGAGCAGGCGGTCGACGGCATCGTGATCATCATCGAGGCGCACATCCTCGACCAGGCGCAGGTCTCGCTGCCCACCGGCATCCCCGTCGTGATCGTGGACTCGGATGCTGGAGACCAGTACTCGGTCGTCGACGCCGACCAGGCCGAGGGCGCGCGTCTCGCCACGGAGCACCTGCTCGCGCTCGGTCACCGCACCGTGCACCACGTGGCCGGGCCCACCTCGTCGTTCTCGTCCGTGCGGCGCACCACCTCCTGGCGCGAGACCCTGGAGCGTGCCGGAGCCGTCGTGCCAGAGCCGATCGTCGGCGACTGGACCGTCGACTCCGGATACCGCGTCGGGCTCGAACTCCTGCGGAGGCCCGACGTCACCGCGATCTTCGCGTCGAACGACCAGATGGCTCTCGGCGTAATGCGGGCCCTGCACGAGAACGGCCGCTGCGTTCCCGACGACATCAGCGTGGTCGGTTTCGACGACATGGCCGAGGCCTCCGCCTTCTGGCCGCCGCTCACCACCATCCACCAGGACTTCGCCGAGGTCGGGCGACGCTGCATCGAGATGTTGCTGCGCGAGATCGACGACCACGAGCGCGGTGTCGGCACCAGCATCGTGCCGACCACGCTCGTGCTGCGATCGAGCACCGCTCCCCCGCCCGCCTGAGCGCAGCCCGCATCATCCGGTTCTCCGCCTCCCCGTCTCCTCGTCCCGCGTCCCCTTTCCCTGCGTCTGCTCCCTCGCCTCCCCGGCAATTCAGGCCAGACCGGGTGGCCAGCCGGATATACCCCTGCGGGGCAGGTCTCACCTGAGTTGGCAGACGGCACCCGCGCGACCCCGTGCGCCGCGAGCAGGCGTACGGTCGACCACATGCGCATAGTCATCGCCGGCGGTCACGGAAAGATCGCCCTCCTGCTCTCCCGCCTCCTCTCCGACGCCGGGCACCAGCCCGTCGGCATCATCCGTGACCCGAATCAGGCCGCCGACCTGGCCGAGGTCGGCGCCGACTTCATCGAGCTCGACCTCGAGAACAGCACGGTGACGGATGTCGCGGCCGCCCTCATCGGCGCGGGCGCCGCCGTCTTCGCGGCCGGCGCCGGCCCGGGCAGCGGGGATGCCCGCAAACTCACCCTCGACCGCGACGGAGCGATCCTGTTCGCCGACGCCGCCGTGACGGCGGGCGTGCGACGATTCGTAGTGATCTCGAGCATCGGTGCGGCCACCGGCGACGCGGTGCCCGCCGGCGATATGTCGGTCTATCTCCGCGCCAAGGGTGAGGCGGATGCCGCGGTGCAGCAGCGGGACCTGGACTGGACGATCGTGCGCCCGGTCGCCCTCACCGACGACGGGGCCACCGGCCTGGTGACCGTCGGCCCGACGGTCGAGCACGGCAGCATCCCACGCGCGGACGTCGCCGCCGTGATTGCCGCCGTGCTGCTCGAGGGTCTTGCGTCGCGTGCCATGTTCGAACTCACCGGCGGCGGAGTTCCGATCAGCGAAGCACTGCGTGGCCTGGAGCCCACGCCCTGACGAGATTCGCTTGTGCAGCGAGCATCAACGGGATGCCGAGCACGCCGGTGCCGCGTGTCACGATCGGATCGCCCGCCTGCACGCTCAGATCGAGAGAGCCACCGCTACTTCCAGGTTGCGCCCTGATCGACGGACACGGTCACCGCATCCTGCGACCACAACCAGATGCCCGTCGGGCTCCAACTCAGCGCAGCTGTGCTGGCAACGTACGGCAGCGACGTACAGCCGAGCGCGGTGGGCGTTCGGCCGCCGACGACGGGGAGCGTCGACACCGCGATGCCCTCGCACCCCTTCTGCCTGCCCTCGGCCACAACGAAACCGGTATCGGAGTGGGCGATGGCGACCGCCCCCTTGATCGACAGTCCGCGGTCCCACGTCGCACCGGCATCCTGGGTGCGGAACACCCGATCGTTTGCGCAGAGCACCGCCGCGGAACCGTTGTTCAGGGTGGTCAGGGAGACAACGGTGCACGGCGCTGTCACCGCCGCTCCGCCACTCCCGACGATTGCTGTCTGATTGCCCGGGGTAACGAACCAGTCGGCCGCAGCACCGGCGACGGGAGCGAAGCTCGTGACTTTCCGTACGGTGCGCAAGGAGAACACAGCGGCGGAGCAGGCATCGCCACTCGTCGCGATCACGGAATCGCCCGAGGGCGCGGCCACGATCTGAACGGCGCTTCCCGCGGGTGTCGGATTGATGGGGATGCCGGCCCAGGAGACCCCCGCGTCGGCGGTGCTTTCGGCTGTGGCGGCGGACGCGTTGCACGTGCCCGCGCGGTAGCGGAGCGCATGCGTGCCATCCTGAGCGGCGATGAACGTTCCCGCCGCCGCGAGGATGTCCACCTCAGGTGCCGGGGACTGCGTGACCGCGGCCGGCGTGTACGCCGCCGGTTCCGCGGGCATCGCTCGCGGAACGACCAACGCGTACCCTGCGAGGGCGAGCGAGACCGTTGCTACCGCCACCAGCACGACGACGGAGATGATCCGCGCTCGCACGGAGCTCGGGGACTGAGCCACTGATTGTCCTAACTGAAACGGGGCGGGGTGAGGGCGGAGCGAACCACCCGCAGAATCGTATCGAGCGCCGGGCCCATCTGGTCCACCGCTTGCTCGTAGACTGCATCGTCTTTGAGGTAGGGGTCGATGACATCGTCGTCGTCGGGAACGTCGGGGGGCGGCACCATCCCCCGCTGGGATGCGGCCGCGCTGACCAGGTCGCGTAATCGAGTCACCGGGTCGCTGCCCTGCAGCTGGGCAAGACCTTCCTCGCCGATCGACGCGGCGAGACGTGAGAACTCGAGCAGGGCGAACGTTCGTCGGCTCGCCGACGGCAGGAGCTTCACCGCGCCGCCCCGGTGCTCACGCGCCATCCCGAGAATGAGATCGGCCTGAGCCACATCAGTCGTGGAGATCCGTCGCGAACGGTGCGCGCTCGGGTCTCCGCCCATCAGACGCGACATACGACTGGCCTGCTCGGGCATCGGCATGCCCGGGCGAGCGATGGTGCCGGCGCTCGAGACAGCGAACTGCGGATAGAGCGCGAGTTCGGCTCGGAGCACCTGCTCGGCGATGGGACTGCGACAGATGTTGCCAGAGCACACGAGGAGCACCGTGAACGACTGCGCTGATGCGTCTGACACGGGTCAGCGAATGGGCGGCGCGGCGAGGACGCGTCCGGCGGCATCCGCTCGGCTGCCCCCGTAATAGCTGTATGCCCCATAGCCGTACGAACCACTGCTCTTCACGGGCAGCATCGTGAGCACGACACCGAAGACATGGCTGCCGATGTTCTCGAGCGCACCGATCGCCGCAGCGAGTTCATTCTTTCGCGTGCGACCTGCGGCACACACCATGATCGCTCCACCGACGAATCGGCTGAGCACCGCCGCATCCGTCACCGGAAGCAGCGGAGGCGCATCGATGACCACGTAGTCATACTCAGAGCCGAGCAGCTTGAGGAGATTGTGCATCGCTGATGACCCGAGCAACTCGCTGGGATTCGGGGGCACCTGGCCTGCAGGGAGCACCGACAGCGAGTTGCGGCCCCACTTCTGCAGCACGTCTGCGAGACTCGCACGCCCGATGAGCACGTCGGTGAGCCCGACGGCCCCCTCGAGCCCCATCACCTCGGCCACGCGCGGCAGTCGTAGATCGCCGTCGATGATCACGACCCGTGCGCCGGTCTCCGCCAGGGCGATACCGAGGTTGACGGCCGTGGTCGTCTTGCCCTCGCTCGCCACCGACGACGTCATCACGAAGGTGCGCGGCCCGTTGTCGACGTTGATGAACTGCAGGTTGGTGCGCAGCGTACGGAACGACTCCGCGCGGGACCCGTGCGGGTCGGCCTGAACGACGAGAGGCTGCTTCTTGTAATCCGGGTCGAAGATGATGCCGCCGACCACCGGGCTCTCTGTAACGTGCGCGACGTCATCCGAGCTGTGGATGCGAGTGTCAAGAGCCGAGCGCAGAACTGCGGCGCCGATGCCGAGAGCAAGCCCCACGAGCAGACCGAGCGCCAGGTTGAGCTTCGTGTTGGGCGACGTCGCCTCGGCAGGCGCTGTCGCCGGCTGGATTGTCTCGATCTTCACGGGGCTCGGGCCGCCGCCGGTGGGTTCTTCGAGGTCGTTCACGACCAGGTTGCGAAAGCTCTCACCCACGGCGTTGGCGATGTTCGCTGCGCCCTGCGGGGTGGATGCCAAGACCTCGATGTTGACGAGCACGGTGTTGAGCGGCGACGAGGCCGTGATCTGGCGCGCCAGATCGCTCGGACTTTCATCGAGCTTCAGCTTCTTGATCACCGGCTCCAGCACCCGCGCGCTTGAGACGGTTGCCACATAGGACGCGACTTTCTGCTGGGCAAAGCTGCTGCCCTGCACCAGATCACCGTTGGTCGACGTGTCCGATGTCTGCACCGAGACGAACAGTGATGTCTGTGCCTGGTACTTAGGGGTGGCGAGCAAGGAGGCGACGGCCGCTCCGGCCACACCCGCCAGCACGAGACAGACGATGAGGATCCAGCTCTTGCGCAAGATCCTGATGTAGTCCCGAATTTCCATACAGCGGTCTCTCCCCTAAATCGTTCATGTCTCTGATCACCTTGCCTGCCCCGCAGACTGTCAGGCGATGAGCGTGACTCGCTAACCCTAGCCGACCCGTGCGGGCCATAGATTCATGACTCGGTCACAGTCGATCGCGTCGCCCATTGGTCGTACAACGAGAAAGGAGGGCCGCCTCTCGGCGACCCTCCTTGCTGTTACGCGATGACTATGCGCGAGCGGCGCTGCGGTTGCGGCGCTTGATGGCAAAGACGGCGATGAACGCCGCACCGACCGCCAGGAGGCCCGCACCCAACCACACGAAGGGCGCCGCGTTGGTGCCGGTGAAGCTGAGCTGGTCTGCGGTACCCGCCACCGCGGCGGTGATGGTCTCCGTGGTGGAGAACGAACCGGCAGTCACAGCGAAGCTGTACTTGGCCCCGGCCGGAGCACTGGCCGGGATCTTCACCGCGAGGCGAAGGTTACCGTCCGCACCCACGGCGAAGCTCTTGGTGAGAGTGGACGCGAGGGTGATGCTTCCGCCTTCAGCAGCCTGAAATCCGTCGAGTGTGGCCGTTGCCGGCGTACCCTCCGGCTGACCGGTCTCGGCGGTGAATGTCACTGCCGCCCCGGGCGCCGCCGTGTTCGACGAAATGGTCGACGGATACGGGTCGCCGGGAGCCGCGAAAGCGGCCGTTGGAACAGCAAGTAGCCCGCCAATGACGAGAGCGCCTGCCGCGAATGCGATCTTCTTCATGAATGCCCCTTGAAATCTATGAACGCGACAACGAGTAGCCGCGAATCCCCCGAACGTCCCCAGGTTTTCTCAAGGTTAGGGGGTACTCCGCCCCGGCAGCAAGCCGACCCAGGTTACAAATGGATTAATTCGCTCAGGTTCGTTCGCGCTGGGCGCGTGACCTTATTGCGGCGTTGGGTGGGAAATCGTGCCGAGAGCTCCGCTGACCTCGGTGTTCCTCGGCTGCACGGCGCCGCAGTCGAGGTAATCGTCCACGGAGGTCTGCATGGCGGAAGCCATCGGCGTCTTCACCAGAGAGACGGCCGTGGGATCCGACCGAGTCCCGAGAAACTGCATGACCACGTGGGAGGAAGCCCCCGGGGTGACCGGCAGAGGGATCGCCACGACGGAGTGGCCGTCGATGTGCGCCGCAGTGAATGCAACCTCAACGCCGTCGACCTTCACACTGTACGCAAGGGCGTCCTTCGGCGCGTAGATGTACACGTTCGTGCCGATCGTGCCGGGATCCACCCCGTAGTTGCCACCGCCGGTCACGTACTCCGGCAGAGACGTGGCTGCATCTGCGGGCGCTACCGACTTGAGCGTCACGCTGACCTGGAAGTTCGGCTTGAGGTCGGCGCGGCACAGCCCCGACGCGATCGCCGTGCGCGCACGGAGGTAGTAGCCCATCTTCGCGCCGGTGCTGTCGTTGAGGTACACACCGAAGTCGCTCGTTGCGCGGGCCGTGGGCGGGAGCGATTGCGAAACGGTCGTATCGCGCAATCGGCGTTGCTCGTCAGGGTGCGCGCTCCAAACGTGGATGCGACCCTGCTCCGCTCCCATCGCCAGCGACTCGACCAGTTGGCGGCCGTTGACCTTGCCCGAAGTGAGAGCGGAGAAGACCTTGCCGGTGACGCCGGCGAAGAAGACATCCTGATCCGCCGGCTCGGCGAAGCGCGAGTACACCTCGCTGAGCAGCATCTTTGCAGCGTTGGATGAGGTGAGGGTGACCCCGTTTCCCGCGTCGACCGCTCCCGTGGCCCGCAACAGATACCCCAGGGCGATCGGATCGAGCGCCACGACGCCGTCGACCTTCTGCCCGGTGCGCTTCTCCCACATCGCCTGAGCGAACTCGCCGCTGCGCGCGAAGTCCGGCGTGAAGTTGACGTCTTGCATGTACTGGCCGAGGATCTCGCCGTAGAGGGTGTGCTCGGGCTCGGTGAGAGGAAGAACCGGTGTGCCGAAGTCGCCGAGGGCGCTGGCGGAGCTGCTACCCGTGAGCGAGAGCCTGCCGTCATCGGCGGAGACGACGGCGATTGCGCCAGGGATTCCCCCGCTCGCCCGCAGCTCGGCATTGTTCAGCGACAGCAGGAGATAGTTGCGGGGACCATCCACCCCCAGCATCGGCGGCAGGACGGCGGCCGCGGTGTCCAGCCCGTCGAGAATGGTGCTGGACTGGCCGATCAGCGACGTGATCTGACCCACGGCCGAGCTGATCTGCGGGATGGTGCCCGCGGTGTCGATCTTCTCGGCGCTGATCGCCGCGGCATCGACCGCCGACCGCGCTTCGCTCAGCGCCGGGGCAGCCGCTGCGACGGTGGTGAGATCGATCTGACCGTTCTTGGGTACGAACGCATCGATGTCGAGTGTCGAGGCGAGGCGCACGAGCGGCGGCAGGGCACCGTCTGCGACGGAGTGAATCATCTGCGCAGACTGGCGGAACGCGGTCAGGTTCGGACCCGCACCGGGAACGATCTCCAGGGCGCGCCAGATCGGGTCGGAGGTCAGCGCGGCAGCATTCGCGGCACGGGACTTGAGCTCTGCCGCGTCTGCTTTCACCTCGGCGTCATCGCCCTTCAGGGCCGACGCGGCAACCTTCTGCGCCAGCGGTACGGCGCCGAGCAGTTGGTCCCGCGCGATCAGCGCGCGGACCGAAACCCACAACACCACGAAGAGGACGAGCAATACGACACCGATGACCACCCACCGAGCGATGGGCCTGCGGCGTCCCTCTGCACGACGACCGCGCTCCCGTGGCAGCTCTGGCTGGTCGATTTCGCTCATGCACTTCCCCCGGTTACGCCCGCTCGGACCCGCCAAAATATACAGGATGCCAGCGACGCGAGACTGTCCGCCGAGCAGACGGACGATCATCCCGGCGTGTCAGCTCAGGTCGAGCAGGGCCGCCACCTGGCGTGCGATCTCGAGCTCCTCGTTGGTCGGCACGACCAGCACAGCCACCGGTGATCCGTCCGGTGAGATGTAGCGCGGCTGCGACGAGCGCACCTCGTTGCGGTCCGCGTCGACGTGGATCCCCAGAAACTCGAGCCCGGCCAGCGAACGCCGACGAAGCAGGGAGTTGTTCTCGCCGACCCCCGCCGTGAAGACGAGGGCGTCGAGCCCTCCCAGGTGGGCGATGTACGCACCGATGTACCGCCGCAGCCGATGCCGATAGACGGCGAGCGCGGCCTCCGCCGACGCATCACCCCCGGTGGCCGCCTCCTGCACGTTGCGCATGTCACCGTTGCCGGTGAGACCCAGCAGGCCGCTGCGCTTGTTGAGGAGGTCATCCAGCTCATCGAATCCGAGTCCGGCCTGACGGTGCAGATGGATGAGCACCGCGGCATCGATGTCGCCGGAGCGGGTGCCCATGACGAGCCCCTCGAGCGGGGTCATTCCCATGCTCGTCTCGACGGAGACCCCGCCGTCGATCGCGGCGACCGATGCCCCGTTGCCGAGGTGCAGCACGATCGTCTTGAGGTCGGCGAGCGGGCGCCCCAGAAACTCGGCGGTCTTCTCGGAGACGTACTTGTGCGAGGTGCCGTGGAAGCCGTAGCGGCGCACCTGGTAGTCCTCGGCGAGTTCGGCATCGATGGCGTAGGTGTAGGCGGCCGGGGGCAGGGTCTGGTGGAAGGCGGTGTCGAAGACCGCCACCTGGGGCACACCGGGCAGTGCGGCACTGGCGGCACGGATGCCCTGTAGATTCGCCGGATTGTGCAGCGGCGCGAGGGCGGACAGCTCGCCGATCTGCTCCTCCACCTCGGGGGTGACGAGGGTCGCGGCGTCGAACAGCGATCCGCCGTGCACCACGCGATGCCCGACCGCAGCGATCTGCTGGCCGTCGCCGAGCTGCGCGATCACCTGGCGCATGCCGGTCTCATGGTCGGGGACATCCGATCCCGGCTCGCCGATGCGCTCGACCAGGCCGGAGAGCACCGGCCGCTGAGTCTCCATGTCGATCAGCTGGTACTTGATCGAGGAGGAGCCGGAGTTGACGACGAAGATCTGGCTCACTGGGCGGCCTCCTCGGGAACGTCGGTCTCCCGGTCCATCGCGCTCTCCTGGTGCAGGGCGAGGTCGCGGGTCTGCGCCTGGATGGCGGTGATCGCGACGGTGTTGACGATGTCCTGCACCAGCGCCCCCCGGGAGAGGTCGTTGATCGGCTTGCGCAGGCCCTGCAGCACCGGCCCGATCGCGACGGCGCCGGCGCTGCGCTGCACCGCCTTGTAGGTGTTGTTGCCCGTGTTGAGGTCGGGGAAGATGAAGACGGTCGCACGCCCTGCCACCTCAGAGCCCGGCATCTTCGACTGACCGACGGAGGCATCCACCGCGGCGTCGTACTGGATCGGACCGTCGACCTTGAGGTCTGGCCGGCGCTCGCGCACGAAGGCCGTCGCCTCGCGCACCTTCTCGACGTCGGCCCCGGCGCCGGACATGCCGGTGGAGTACGAGAGCATGGCGATCCGCTGCTCGATCCGGAACTGCGCCGCGGTGGTTGCGGAGGAGATCGCGATGTCGGCGAGTTGCGCTGCGTTCGGGTCGGGGTTCACCGCGCAGTCGCCGTAGACCAGCACCCGGTCTTCGAGACACATCAGGAAGACGCTCGAGACCACCGAGACTCCGGGGTCCGTCTTGATGATCTCGAAGCCGGGGCGGATGGTGTGCGCGGTGGTGTGTGCCGCGCCCGAGACCATCCCGTCGGCAAGACCGAGATGCACCATCATCGTGCCGAAGTACGAGACATCCGTCACCGTCTCGCGGGCCGACTCGAGGGTGACGCCCTTGTGCTCCCGCAGCGTCGCGTATTCGACCGCGAAGCGCTCACGCAACTCGGGATCGAAGGGGCTCAGGATGTCTGCCCCGCTCAGGTCGAGACCGAGCTCGGCCGATCGGGCGCGGATCTCGCCTTCGTCGCCGAGAATCGTCAGCTTCGCCACCGATCGGCGCAGCAGGGTGCTCGCGGCGCGCAGGATGCGATCGTCGCCGCCCTCCGGCAGCACGATGCGCTGCGGGTTGCTCCGGGCGCGATCGAGCAGGTCGTACTCGAACATGAGCGGGGTGACGACATCGGTGCGGCTCACGTCGAGACGCTCGAGCAGCAGCCCGGAGTCGACGTACTGCTCGAACAGGGCGAGCGCGGTGTCGTACTTGCGCTGCGAATCCGCGGCGAGACGACCGCGGGTCTGCGTGATGCGCAGGGCGGTGTCGTAGGTGCCGAGCGTCGTGCTGATGATCGGGAGGGAGTTGTCGAGGCCGTCGATCAACTGGGTGATCTGCGGCACCAGCGCGAAGCCACCGTTGAGAATGACACCGGCCACGGAGGGGAAGGTCTCGGCCGCATTGGCCAGCAGCACCGCCAGCAGCACGTCGGAGCGGTCACCGGGGATCACGACGACGCCACCCTCGATGAGGCGGGTGAGCACGTTCTCCATCGACATCGCGGCGACGACCACGCCGAGGGACTCCCGGCCGAGCAGCGCCTCGTCACCGGAGACGAGGGTGCCGTCGACCGCGTCCATGATCGAGGCCACGCTGGGAGCGATGAGGAACGGGTCCTCGGGGATCGCCCAGACCGGCACACCGTCGCTGTCGGCGGAGAGTTCCGCGACCACCGCATCGAGCATGCCGGGGTCGACCCGGTTGGCGATGATGCCGATCACCCCCGCGTGCGCGGCCGACAGCTCCGTCTCGGCGAGGCTGAGGATCTGCCGCAGGTCGCCGGGGCTGCGAGGGCCCTGCTCGTCGTGCTGCTGACCGCCCAGCACCAGCAGCACCGGGGCGCCGAGGTTGGCGGCGACGCGGGCGTTGAATCCGAGCTCGGTCGGCGAGCCGACATCCGTGTAGTCGGAACCCAGGATCACGACCGCGTCGCACTGCCGCTCGACGGCCTTGAAGCGGGAGACGATCTCGCTGAGTGCTGCATCCGGATCGGCATGCACCGCGTCGTAGCCGACGCCGATGCATTCCTCATAGGGCAGGTCGACGCCGTCGTGGGCGAGCAGCATCTCGAGCACGTAGTCGCGCGAGTCCTTCGACCGCGCGACCGGCCGGAACACCCCGACCCGGCGGGTCTGGTGGCTCAGGGTGTCGAGCATCCCGAGCGCGACGGTGGACTTGCCGGTGTGCCCCTCGACGGAGGTGATGTAGATGCTTCGCGCCACGGGGTAAACCCTAGGCCGCGCAGCTGTGTGCGAGACAAGCCCTGTTCGGGCTAAACTCGTCGTGGCTCCTCGCGTGGCGCCATCCAGGCCAACTCCCCCAGGACGGAAACGTAGCAAGGGTAACCGGGCTCTGGCGGGTGCGCGAGGGGTCCTTTTCTTTGTCGGGGGTGCTGAGCGAAATCTGCAGTTGCAAACATCCCGTAAGATTCTTGATGGTCGTCCGCTCGAACCGGTCGATCCGCCCAGGAGAATTCGCCTAGTGGCCTATGGCGCACGCTTGGAAAGCGTGTTGGGTTAACGCCCTCGGGGGTTCGAATCCCCCATTCTCCGCGAGAGAGGTCCGCCTCTCCCCGTATTACCCGCGGTGCTCTCGTCGAGGCCGGGGGGTTCCAGTGTCTTGGTTCTGCTGTTGCATGTCGCAACTCGGAGGCGGGATTGCGCAAACGGGGGGAATCCGTTGACCGAACGACCGCTACGCCTTGTGCCGAAGCGCGCTCTAGTGAGCACCGTCGGCGTCTCGGTTCTGTTCGTCGCCGTGCCCGTCTTCGGCGTTCTCACCTTCCTTGGCATCCACAACGGAAGCTGGCCGATCGGCGCCGTCGGCGCCCTGATCACCCTGCTCGTCTGCGGATTCCTCTACCTCCGCTACCTCGGCACCTCGATCGCCGTGACCGATGACACGATCGAGGAGCGCGGGTTCTGGGGCGGCCGCAATGGCTTCGCTCGAGCGGATGCGGCATCCGTCGACTTCGTCCACACATTCACCCCGACGTCGCCCGATCCCACCCCTCAGCTGATCGTGCTCGATGCAGACGATCGCTGTCTGCTGCGCATGCGCGGCGCCTTCTGGACCGCGGAGGTGATGGGGGAGGTCGCCTCCCACCTCGAGCCCGTCACCGCCGTACACGAGGAGATGAGCGCCGCCGAATTCCACGAGCGCTACCCCGATGCCGCCTACTGGATCGAACACCGGCCCATCGTTCGGGGTGTCGCCATCGCTGCGCTGACGGTGGTGGTGCTCGCGGTGATCTTCGTCATGAGTGCCTTCGTCGCGCTTCCCGTCTCGAACTAGCGGCGCACCGGCGTGGTCGTCGCGAAGGCGATGTCGTGCGTCTCCCGCCGCAGCCGCGCGAAGCCGCGCTCCGCCCGGGTGGGGTGCACGCGGTTCGTCAGCAGCACGACGTAACGCCCCGCGTCGGGGTCGACCCAGAGCGAGGTGCCGGTGAAGCCGGTGTGACCATAGCCGTTCGGGCCTGCCAGGTCGCCGACCGGGGAGTCGACGACATCCGTTCTTTGCCAGCCGAGCGTGCGCCGCAGCGCGAGCTGATCGGTGCGCGGGGCGATCATCTCGCGGTAGCCGGCGGGCGAAAGCATCGGGCCGCCACCGTCGACCAGCGTCCGGCCGAGCCGCTCCATGTCGGCCAGCGTCGAGAACAGGCCGGCGTGCCCGGCCGGCAACCCGAGCACCACCGCGTTCTCGTCGTGCACCTCTCCCTGCACGATGCGGCCGCGCCAGGGATCGTCTTCCGTCGCGACGGCGAGCCGGCGCAGCTCGGCCGCCAGCCCGAAGCCGGTATCGCGCATACCGGCCGGTGCCACGACACGCTCATGGACGAGGCGGTCGAGGGTTCTGCCCGAGGCGGCTTCGGCGATCAGTCCGAGCAGGATGAACCCCGCCGACGAATAGACGACGGCCGCGCCCGGCGGGGCGAGCAGAGGAAGCCCACGCACCGCCTCGAGCAGGTCGACCCGGGTGGGATTGTCGAGGTAGAGCGGCGTACTGCCCGGCAGTCCCGAAGTGTGGGTGAGCAGCTCCCGCACGCTGAGCGAGGCCTTGTCGCTGCCGACGTAGTCGGGCAGGTGGTCGGCGACGCGGTCGTCGAGGCCGAGCTCGCCGGCCTCGATCAGCGAGAGGACGGCGATGCCGACGATCGGCTTGGTCACCGAGGCGAGATCCCAGCGGCTCTGTTCGGTGACAGGTCCACCGCCCCAGGCCAGGGTTCCCAGCAGTCCGCGGTCGATGGGTCCGTCGAGGTCGCCCACGGCCCAGGCCGCGGCGGAGAACATCCGCGCATCCCTCCCGTCCTGCAGCAGAGAACGGATGCTGGCGGCGCTCGTCACTCGTCGATTCTACGAAACACGCTCCGGCGGTTACTTACGGCGCAGCGTGCATCGCTCATGAGGTCACCTTAGGCCTCGGGCTGTCGCTCTTCGAGTCCCCAGGGCTGACCGTAGCCGCCGTCGGCGAGCGGGCGGGCCATGAGCTCGAGGAAGGGTTCGGCGTCGAAGGCCTCTGGCCCGAGTACGCCCCGGCCCGACCAGGTACCGTCGGCGAGCAGTTCGAGGGCGATGACCGGGTTGAGCGCGGTCTGCCATACCACGCATTGGCTCCCGTATTCGGCCATCGTCCACTCGTTGTCGGCGACGTGATAGAGGTACACGGCGCGTGGGGCGCCGTCGGTACCGGTACCGGTGACGTACAGGCCCGCGCAGGTCTTGCCGGTCATCCGGGGTCCGATGGTCGCCGGGTCGGGGAGGCCGGCCGCGACCACGTCGCGCGGTGCGACCTGGACGGGACCGACTGCCGAGCGCACCGTGAGGGGTGCGGTCTTGTCCAGGCCGAGCTGGTGGAGCGTCTTCAGGATGCCGATGAACTCGTTGCCGAGCCCGTATTTGAATGTGGCCTTGTTGGCATCGATCCAGCGCGGCATGAGCAGCACCTCTTCGTGTTCGACGTTGACGCATTCGACCGGCCCGATGCCGTCGGGGAAGTCGAATATCTCGGGATCGCTGAACGGCTCTGTGGTGTACCAGCCCCGGTCGCGCTCCCAGATCACGGGCGGGTTGAGACATTCTTCGATGGTGGTCCAGATGCTGAAGGATGGTGCGAAGATCTCGTTGCCGAGGTCGTCGCGCACCACGAGGTTCGCGCCGTCCCGCACTCCGAGCTCGTCGATCGACTCGAACAGGTGGTCGGCGGTGTAGCGGGCAAAGACGTCGCTGAGGCCGGGCTCGACGCCCATTCCGACGAGCGCCAGTCGCCCGGCGGTCTCCCAGTCGGGCGCCTGGGCGAACTGGTCGTCGCCGAGCTTGACCCCGGTCTCGCCGTACGGGTCGGTGGGATGCGGCTCCGACAGGCTCATCGCCATATCGAGGTAGTCGGCTCCGGCGGCGAGCGCGCCGGCGAACACGGTCGGCACGAATTTCGGCTCGACGGCGTTCATCACGTGGGTGATGGCGTGTTCGAGTGCCAGGGACGCGACGCTGTCCGGGTCGGAGGCGTCGACCTGCGCGGCGATGAATCGACCGCGAGCCTGCCCGCGGGACTCGAGCCATTCGACCGTGCGCTCGGCACGCCCCAGGTCGTAGTCGCAGACGACGATGGTCTCGTAGAAGTCGCGGCGGGCGGCGATCTTCGCGATCGCGTCGCCGACGCCACCGGCGCCGACCAGCAGGATTCTCATGGTGCGGGTCGCATCGGCTCGGGTTGTCATGGCTTGACGCTAGCGGGGTGCCCTCGTGTTGGCGACCTGAAGATCCATGTATTCATGTGCCGAGTATTCATGTGCCGAGTCGACCGGTCGGACCTGCCAACTGCCGGCCGGGCTGTCCGTCTGGGGAGGGCATCACCCCAGACACTCCCGTTGTTCAGCACAGCCTGCACAACCAACCACCGTTGTGCAGGAACACCGTCACAACGGACCACCGCAGCACAACCTGCACAACCGACCACCGTTCTGCAGGAGAACCTGAACACAGCACAGCCTGCACAACCGCTAGCCATTCCTCAGGCCAGCCTGCACAACCGACCACCGTTGTGCAGGACAACCTGAAGAACGGTGCTCCGTTGTGCAGGTAAAACTGAATAGCGGGAGTGTGCGGGAGCAGCGGCCGGCCGGGACGCCTCGATCAGGACTCCGACGCAACACTCTCGAGCGCGAGCGCCGTCCAGGAGACCGGCGGCAGGGAGATCGTGACCGTTCCATCGCCGAGCACGACGGTGGAATTGTCGGAGAGGCCCACTCGCTCAGGGTCGACGAGCGTGTTCTTGGCCGTGACATCCGTGTCGCTCAGTGTGCGCGCCGAGACGACGGAAACGGCACCGAGAGCGGCGATGTCCACGGTGACGGTGACCCCGGCGTGCTGGCTGCGGTTCACCAGGAACACCGCGGATGCACCCGTGCTCGCGTCATGGGTCGCCACCGCGTCGACCAGCCCGACCTCGCCGTACTGGGCCGTCGGGTAGGAGTCGGTCTGCAGCTTCAGCTCGAGGGCCACTCCCCGCGCCAGTCGCGAGGTCTCGGCGAACGGGAAGAACGTGGTCTGCCGCCAGGCAGGGCCGCCCGGCTCGGTCATGATCGGCGCGATCACGTTGACCAGCTGCGCGAGGGATGCCGAGGTCACCCGGTCTGCATGGCGCAGCAACGAGATCAGCAGATTGCCGAACACCACGGCGTCGGCGACCGAATACGCGTCTTCGAGCAGGCGCGGCGCCTCGGGCCAGTTGTCGATGCCCTCGATCTTGTCGACGTCGTGATAACGGTCGATGTACCAGACATTCCACTCGTCGAAGGAGATGTCGATGGTCTTGGCGCTGCCCTTGACCGCCTTGACGTGGTCGGCGGTCGCCACTACCGAATCGATGAAGTGGTCCATGTCGACCGCCGAGGCGAGAAAGCTGTCGAGGTCGCCGTTCTTCTCCTCGTAGTACGCGTGGCAGGAGATGTAGTCCACGTCGTCGTAGGTGTGGGAGAGAACGACGCGCTCCCATTCGCCGAACGTCGGCATGTGGGCACCCGAGGATCCGCACACGACGAGCTCGACCGAGGGGTCGAGCTGGCGCATCGCCTTCGCCGTCTGTGATGCGAGCTTTCCGTAATCATCCGCAGACCGGTGTCCGAGCTGCCACGGGCCGTCCATCTCGTTGCCGAGGCACCACATCGAGATGCCGAACGCGTCCGTCTTGCCATTCGCGACCCGCTGGTCCGAGAGGGCGGTGCCGCCCGCGATGTTCGAGTACTCGAGGAGGTCGAGGGCCTCGAGGGTCCCGCGGGTGCCGAGGTTCACCGCGAGCATGAGCTCGCTGCCCACCTTGTCTAGCCAGGAGGAGAACTCGTGCATTCCGATCTGATTCGTCTCGGTGGAGTGCCAGGCGAGGTCCAGCCGTCGAGGACGCTGATCGCGCGGCCCGACGCTGTCCTCCCAGCGAAACCCCGAGACGAAGTTGCCGCCCGGGTAGCGGATGGTCGACACCCCGAGCTCCTTGACCAGATCGATCACGTCGGTACGGAAACCCTCCTCGTCGGCCGTGGGATGACCCGGCTCGTACAGACCGTCGTAGACACAGCGCCCCAGGTGTTCGACGAACGACCCGAACAGGCGCCGGTTGATCGGCCCGACGGTGAAGTGCGGATCGACGGTGAGTCGTGCAGTAGGCATGGTTTTCCTTCGGATGGAGCGGACGGAGACGACGAGGGCTGGTTACTTGAGGCTGCCGATGGAGAGGCCGCCCTGCCAGTACTTCTGCAGAGAGAGGAAGGCAATGACGAGCGGAATGACGGAGATCAAGGAGCCGATGATGATCAGTCCCCAGAGCGAATGGCCGCCGCCGTTGTTGGCAGAGGCCTGCCCCTCCCAGAGGCCGAGCCCCACCGTGATCGGAAAGAGGTTCGTGTTCGAGAGCATCGCCAGCGGCAGAAAGAAGTTGTTCCAGCTGCCCACGATGGAGAGCAGCAACACCGTGATGAATGCGGGCCGGAGCAACGGGAACGCCACCTGGAGGAAGGTGCGGAACTCCCCCGCGCCGTCGACCCTCGCAGCGTCGAGCAACTCGTCGGGCACGGCGTCAGCCGTATAGACCTGCATGAGATAGACCCCGAACGGGTTCAGCAGAGACGGCAGGATGACCGCCCAGATCGTGTCCGTCAGGTTCAGTTGGGTGAACAGCACGAAGGTCGGGATGACCAGGGCCGTGAGCGGGACCATGACCGATCCGAGCAGCAGTGCGAAGGCGAAGCGGCGGCCGCGGAAGCGGAACTTCGCGAACCCGTAGCCGGCGAGTATCGACAACACCGTCGCACCGACCCCACCGACGACGGCATAGAACACCGAGTTGCCGAGCCAGTGCAGATAGATGCCGTCGTTGTAGGTGAACAGGTCGACGAGGTTCGGACCGAAGGCGAAGGTCTTGTCGAACCAGAGCGCTCCGGCGCTGCCATGGAAGAGGCCACCGACGTTCTTCGTGCTGGCGACAACCAACCACCAGATCGGCACCAGGAAGTAGAGCACCAGCGCACCGAGAAACAGGTGCGGAACGAGGAGTCGCCCCGGCCGTTTCCGGGAGCGAGCCGAGCGCGTGCTCGATGCGGTCGGGATGGAGATCCGGGCAGTGGTCATGAGAGGAAGCTCCCGCGCTTACGAGTGGCGAACAAGAAGATGTAGACCGCGATGAATACGACGATTCCCAGGGCGAATGACAGCGCCGAGGCGTAATTGAAGTTGGCGTACGCGAATGCCTGGCTGTAGGCGTAGATGTTGGGCGTGAAATCCGGTCCGATGGTGCCGTTCGAGACCAGTCGGAGAATCTGCGGTTCTGTGAAGAATTGCAGTGTGCCGATGAGTGCGAAGACGAGGATCAGCACGAGAGATGACGAGACCAACGGCACCTTGATGCGGAATGCCACCTGCCAGGCGTTCGCTCCGTCGATGCGCGCAGCCTCGTAGAGCGAGGGGTCGATGCCCTGCAGCGCGGCGTAGATGATGATCATGTAGTACCCCGCCCACTGCCAGGTGACCACATTCATCAGCCCCCCGAAGACGTTGTCGGGGCTGAGCGGGAACGGTGCAGTGCCGCCGAACAGGTCGAAAAGCTGCTGCAGTGGCCCGAAGGTTGGGCTGTAGAGGAAGCCCCACATCAGCGCGCCGATGACCGCCGGGATCGCGTACGGAAGGAAGATCATCAATCTCGCGAAGCGCGCGAATCTCGAGGTCACCGCGTCGAGCACGAGGGCGAGAGCCAATGACACCGCCATCTGGACGGGGATCAGCACGAGAGCGAACCGGATCACGAACCAGACGCCGCCGAGGAAGGCCGGGTCGGTGAATGCCTTCACGTAGTTGTCGATGCCGGTGAACGCGGTGCCAGTGGCGAGCCCCTTGCTGAACAGACTCAGATAGAGCGCGTAACCGAGCGGTGCGACCAGGAAGACCACAAACACCACACCGAAGGGTGCGATGAACAGCCACCCGACCGTCGCCCGTCTGCGTTCCGGCGATCGCTTCGGCCGCTGGCCGGAGTCGTACGTGTCACTGCGCTGTCGCGACGGCCGTGTCGCGATCGCCGGTGCGTTTGCCATGGGGTTTCCTAACGCGAGAGGGGTGGCCGGCCCCGCGTGATCGACACGCGGAGCCGGCGGGATCAGACTGCGGTGCGAGCTATTCAGAGACGGTGAAGCCCTGGCTCTTGGCGTACTTGACCATGGTCGCCTGCAGTTCGGTAGCGGCTTCGGAACCGGTGAGCTTGCCCGCGTTGATCTTCACCGTGACCGCCTGCAGCTGGGCGTAGTAGTAGACGACGATCGGCGGATAGACGAAACCCTCGTAGGCGTTCTCTGCCGGGATGTACACCTCTTTATTCGCCTGCTGCCCGTTGAAGAACTCCGACTTGTTCTCGATGAACTCCTCGGACGTCAGAACGTCCTGGTTGAGCGGGAAGATGATCTGCTTGGTCCAGCCGTCGTGCAGAGAGTCGGCGTCGGCATACAGCCCGAGCGCCACCTTCGCCGCGTTCTTCTTGTCGCTTGCCTGACTGGTGACGGCGAAGGCCGACCCACCCCAGTTGACCGAGACCGGATTCGCGGCATCCCACTGCGGAAGAGGCGCGACCGCCCATACCCCGCTCGATTCGCCCTTGCCGACGCCCGCGCCGGTGAGGTATCCCGGGGCCCACGCCGCCGAGGTGTAGGTAGCGTACTTGCCCCCGACCACGCCGGAGATGTAGTCGGTGGTGAACTGGTCTACTGTGCCTATCTGCTTCTTCTTCACCAGGCCGGCCCAGAAATCCAGCACGTCCTTCGAGTCCTGGTCGTCGAGCTTGATCGTGATCTTCTTCTGATCTGCGAGGTCGTACTCGAACGGCTTCGCTCCCTTTTGAATCTGCAATGCCATCAGCGCTGCGGGAACATTCGCCCCGAGGTCGCCGAAAGCGGGGCCGCCTGCCGCGCTGACCTTTGCCGCATCCGCCGCATACTCCTCCCACGTCGCCGGCGGAGTGGTGATGCCGTACTTGGCGAAGACGTCGGTGCGGTAGATCAACGCCATCGGCCCACCGTCGATCGGGGCCGCGTACACCGCGTCGCCCTGGGAGACGTCTTTCCATGCGCCGGTGCTGAAGTGCGACTTCACCTTGTTCGCGCCGTACTTGCTGATGTCGACGAGCGCACCCTGAATCTCGTAGGCAGGCAGGTGGTCGGCCTCGAGCATGACCACGTCGGGAAGGCCCTTGTTGGCCGAGATGGCGGTCTGCACCTTGGCGTATTCGTCGCCGCCCTGGCCGACGTTGGTCCAGCACACCTGCACATCGCTGTGCGCCTTGTTGAAGTTGTCGACGACGGTGGCCATGTTGGGATACCAAGCCCAGACCGAGACAAGGGGGGCTTCCTTGTCGACGATCTTGTTCGTGCAGTTGGTCGGCTTGGCGTTGGTCGCCCCGCCCCCGGCACTGCACGCCGTGAGGCCGGCGATGAGCGCGGCCGCCGATACGGCTGCCAGCAGTCGTTTCTTGTTCACTGTGATTCCCTTCGTGGTGCGCGGACTTCATTGTCGGAAGGTGCTTCAGGAGCAGTCGGGCGTGCCCGTCATCGGGCAGTCCAGTGTTCTACAACGTTGTAGGTAAACGATGTAGGAACATACTGGAGGCTCGCATGCCATCGCGTCAAGGGATACGCGCGGAGTGCTCAGCTCGGCGCAGGGGCTGATTCCCGCGCCACCACCGTGAAAGCGGCGAGGTGCTCTCGCGGAGCGATCCCGCCCGCCGAGGCGATCCGCTCCACCAGAAAGCGCACGGCGACCTCGGCGATCTCGTCGCGTCCGGGGTTGATCGTCGCGAGGGTCGGCAGCGTATAGCGGGTCTCGTCGATGTCGTCGAAACCGATCACCGCGACATCATCGGGGATGCGCAGCCCGGCCTCTTGCAACACCCGCATCGCGCCGAGCGCGAGCACGTCGTTGAAGGCCACGACGCCGTCGAAAGGGGTTCCGGATGCCAGCAGCCCCCGCATCCCCTCGGCGCCGCCCGAACGGAACCAGCCGCCGACCTCCACCACGAGTCGATCGTCGAAGGCGATCCCCGCAGCGTCCAGCGCCTCCCGGTACCCGCCCAGGCGAAGTCCGGCCGAGCCGACCACCTCCCCGCGGTGCGCGCCCAGGGCGACGATCCGCCGTCGGCCGCTGGCGAGCAGGTGGTCGGTGGCGGCCCTGGCAGCCTCCGCGTTGCGCATGGTGACGTGATCGGTCGGTCCATGGAAGATGCGCTCACCGAGCAACACCAGAGGGGTGGTCACCGCGTCGAGCAGATGCGCATCCTCCTCACCGAGGGCGAGCACGCTGTACAGGATGCCGTCGACGGCCTGCATCCGCGACCCCGCCAACAGGTCGAGCTCGGTCTGCCGATCGGCGCCGGACTGCTCGATGATCACCGACAGGTTCTGCCGTTTCGCGGCCCGCATCACCGAGTCCGCGAGCTCGGCGAAGTAGGGGTTCCGAAGGTCGGGGATGATCAGGCTGATGACGCCCGTGCGCCCCGACCGCAGGCCGCGCGCCGAGAGATTCGGCCGATAGCCCAGCTCGTCGATCGCATCCAGCACCCGTTGTCGCGTCTCCGCGCGGATATACGGGTAGTCGTTGATGACATTCGACACCGTCTTGATAGATACCCCGGCCACCCGCGCCACATCGTGCATCGTGATCGACATGGGTGCTGAACCTCGAAGCTCTCGGGAGGAATGACGGGACCGCTTGGAGCGACTGTACAACGTTGTCAGGCGTGCACAGCGCCGGGCGGCCCCGCTCAGTGAGAGAGCGCCGGCACGGTCTTCGGCCGCACGATGAACCAGAGCGCGAGAATCGAGATCACCGACGTGGCCGCCATCACCGCGCCCATGGGGACGGCGTTGTGAATGCCGAAGAAGCCCACGATCGGCGAGATGAGTCCGGCGAGGCCGAAGTTGACCGCCCCGAGCACGGATGCCGCCGTGCCGGCCTCGGAGGCATGGTTGACCAGCCCGAGCACCTGCACGAGCGGGAAGCCGAAGCCGCAGGCCGCGATGAAGAACCAGAGTGGGATGAGGATGCCCAACAGCCCAACGTGCAGCGAGTCGAGCAGCACGATCGTGAGCGACGAGAGCAGCAACACCGCGGTGGAGAAGGCGAGGATCCACTGCGGCGGCACCCTGTGCACCAGGCGTGAGCTGATCTGCACGCCGGCGACCACCCCGAGGGAGTTGATGGCGAACAGCAGGCCGAACTGCTGCGGGTTCAGCCCGTAGACCTCCTGGAACAGGAAGGATGACGACGACAGATATGCGAACAGGCCCGAGAACGTCATCGCCCCGATGATCGCCACCCCGACGAAGATGCGGTCGTGGAAGATCGCCGAGTAGCGCTCGCGCGCGGTGCTGTGTCCCTGCGCGTTACGCCGTTCCGGTGGAAGCGTCTCGACGATGAAGAAGATCGCCGCGATCACCACCAGCACGCCGTACGCGGTGAGGAAGACGAAGATGCCGCGCCAATCCACGAAACGCAGCAGCTGCGAGCCGATGACCGGCGCCACCACGGGGGCGAGACCGCTCACCAAAGACAGGCGCGACAGCATCCGCACCAGGGGAAGACCGCCGAACAGGTCGCGCACCAGAGCCATCGCGACCACGCCGCCTGCCGCAGCGCCCATGCCCTGCAGCACCCGGAATCCGCCGAGCCAGAGGATGTCCGGGGCGAGCGCCGCCCCCAGACTCGCGACCACGTGCACCGCGCTTGCCGCGATGAGCGGGGTGCGTCGACCGATCTTGTCGCTCAGCGGGCCGACGAGGAGCTGACCGACTCCGAACCCGATCGTCGTCGCGGTGAGGGTGAGCTGAACCAGCGCCGGGGTGACGTGCAACTCGCGCTGGATCACCGGGAACGCGGGAAGGTAGAGGTCGATGGTGAAGGGGCCGAGGGCGGTGAGGGCGCCGAGCACGATCACATAGACGAGACGCTCGCGGCGGCTCAGGGCATCACCCGCGTGCGCGGCGGCGGTGGTCACTGGTGTCAATCCTCGATCGTGGGCGTGAAGCGCTTCGCCGACGATGGATCGCGCTGGGGGGAACGGCGGAAACCGCCGTCATCAACGCTAGCGAATCATCCGCACCGCACGTGCGGCCCAGCGCAAAATAGTTGCGCTCGATCAGTCGATCGGCGCGGCCGCCGACTGGCGGATGACGAGGGAGGGCTGCGTCACGACGACGCCGGTCTGCGTGAGGCCCTCGATCTCGGTCGAGACCGCGGTCATCAGCCGACGCCCGAGCTCGGCGAAGTCCTGGCGGATCGTGGTGAGTGGCGGCGAGTAGTGCGCGGCCTCGGGGATGTCGTCGAAGCCGACCAGGCTGACATCCTCCGGCACCCGGATGCCGCGGATCGCGAACGCGTGCAACAGCCCGAGAGCCATCTGGTCGTTGGCAACGAAGATGGCATCGAACTCCGACGGGTCGGGAAGCTCGAGTCCGACCTCGAGCCCGCTCTCGGCAGTCCAGTCGCCATGGCGAGGAGGCACGACGGCGAGGCCGCGACGCTCCAGAGCCGAGCGCCAGCCTCGAACCCGCTCGCGGGCATCCAGCGAATAGTCGGGGCCGGCCAGGTGCAGGATTCTCCTGTGCCCGAGGTCGGCGAGGTAGCCCGTTGCCAGCTCGGCCCCAGCGGCCTGGTCGATCGACACGCTGGGGAAGCGCTCGCGCCCGCTGCTGTCTGCGGTGATGAGCGGGATGTCGATGTGCAGGTCGTGCACGGCGACCAAGGATGCGACATCGGTGGCGATCAGCACGATCGCCTCCACCTGCTGACGCACCAGCACGTCGATGGCGTCGCGGATGAGCTCCATCGGCGCCGACGACATGCTGGCGGTGATCACGTGGTACCCGGACTCCCGCGCCGCCTCGTTGAACCCGAGCGCGATGCTCGAGGGGCCGTAGAGCGGATTACCCGTGCTGATCAGTCCGATGGTGCGGGTCTTGCTGCTCTTGAGCGCTCGCGCGACGGAACTCGGCCGGTAGTTGAGCTCGTCGATCGCCGAGAGGACGCGCGCCCGCGTGCTGGGACGCACGGCATCCACGTTGTTGACGACCCGGGAGACTGTCTGGTGCGAGACTCCGGCGAGCCGCGCGACATCCGTGATGTTCGCCACGATTGCGAGGGTAGCGGATCAGTTACACGACGGGCAGCTACCCGGGGTGGGCTGACGGCGGTCAGGCAGGGAGCACATGGGTACGCACCAGTTCGGCGTACCACTGCCCGCTGTCTTTGACGGTGCGCTCCAGGGTGTCGTAATCCACTCTCACAATGCCGAACCGCTTGGTGAAACCGTACGACCACTCGAAGTTGTCGAGCAGCGACCAGACCAGGTAGCCGCGCAGATCGACCCCGCGGGACAGCGCCCTGTGCACGGCGGTGATGTGCCGGCGCAGGTAGTCGACGCGGTCGACGTCGTGCACCGCCCCATCCTCCGCGACGTCGGCGAAGGCCGCGCCGTTCTCGGTGATCATGAGCGGCAGCCCGGGGAATTCCTCGTGCAGGTCCATGAGCAGCGTCTCGAACCCGTCGGGGGCGATGTTCCAGCCCATCTCCGTGTACGGCCCCGCCTGCTGCACGAACTCGATCCGGTCGGCGCCGGGCCAGGCGGTGCCGGCCGACGGCTTGTGGCCATCCGCGGTCTCCCGAGGACTCACGCCATCCCATACCCGCACCGCGGTGGTCGAGTAGTAGTTGACGCCGAGCACATCGATCGGCTGATGGATGATCTCCAGGTCCCCCTCGCGCACGAACGACCAGTCCGTGACCGATGCGGTGTCGCGCAGCAAGTCATCCGGATAGCTTCCGTGCAGCATCGGACCGGTGAAGGCGCGGTTGGCCAGCGCGTCGATCTGGCGCACCGCCTCCGCTCCGCTCGGTCCGACGCCACGGAGAGCGTGGAGGTTGAGCGTCACCGAGAAGGTGGGATCGTTCGTGACGACCTCCTTCAGCGCCCGGATGGCGAGGCCGTGCGCCAGGTTCAGGTGGTGCACCGCGGCCAGCGCATCCGCGCCGTCGGTGCGCCCGGGGGCATGCGCGCCCGAGCCGTAGCCGAGATAGGCGGAACACCACGGCTCGTTCAGCGTCGTCCAGGTGGCCACACGGTCGCCGAGGGCCGCGCCGATGACCCGGGCGTACTCGGCGAAACGATAGGCGGTGTCGCGGTTCACCCAGCCGCCGACATCCTCCAACGGCTGCGGCAGATCCCAGTGATACAGCGTGGCGATGGGCGTGATGCCGCGGGCGATGAGTCCGTCGACCAGCCGGGAGTAGAAGTCGATCCCTGCCGGGTTGATCGCACCGGTCCCGGTCGGGATGACCCGCGACCAGGAGATCGAGAAGCGGTACGCCTCAAGACCCAGTTCTTTCATCAGATCGAGGTCCGATTCGAGCCGGTGATAGTGGTCGTCTGTGACGTCTCCGGTCGACCCGTCGGTGATCAGGCCGGGGGTGTGGCTGTACGTGTCCCAGATCGACGGACCACGCCCGTCCTCATCCCACGCACCCTCGATCTGGTAGCTCGCCGTCGCCGAACCGAAGACGAACTCCGGAGGGAAGACGAGACCGGAGTCGCGGTAGTCGGCGTTACCCTGGGTGCCCTCGGTCTTCTGCGTGCCCTGGGCGGTCATCGGATGACCTCCGCCGTGCCACCGACGGTGCGCACCGACCAGCCGGTCTCCAGCTCGGAGCTCGCGCGCACGCCCTCGGCCGAGCGCTCGACGGTGAACTCCGCGACCGTGCCCTCCGGTGTGGTGACCGTCACGGTGGTCGATCCGGTCTCCGACGCCGCATAGACGTCGAGGGTGAGTCCGTCGAGGTAGTCGTAGTCGGGCCGATCGTCCCGCGCGCCCACCGGGATGACGGCGCCGTCGCGCACGTACAACGGCAGCGAGTCGAAGCCGTGCGTCTCCCGACGCCAGCCGCCGCCCGTGACGACCTCGCCGGTCCAGTAGTTGGTCCAGAGTCCGGCGGGGAGGTAGAACTCCACCTCTCCCTCCGCGCTGAACACCGGCGCGACCAGCAGGTCGGCCCCGAGCATGTATTGCCGTTCGAGGTATCCGGTCGCCGGGTCATCCGCAAATTCCAGCTGCATCGGACGCAGCACCGGAGTGCCGCTCGCCCGCGCCTCGAGCCCGGCCGCGTACAGGTACGGCATGAGGCTGAGCTTCAGTTTGGTGAACTTGCGGGTCACTGCGGTGGCGCTGACAGGGGGCTCGGGCAGGCCGGGCAGCGTCTCTTCGTCGAAGACCCACGGCACCCGGTAGGAGCCGCTGCCGTGGAAGCGGCTGTGGCTCGACAGCAGGCCGAATGCGGTCCAGCGCTTGAACACGCCGTCGTCCGGCGTTCCCTCGAAGCCGCCGATGTCGTGGCTCCACAGGCCGAAACCGGAGAAGGCGAGCGACAGGCCGCCGCGCAGCGTCTCGGCCATCGACTCGTACGTGGAGGTCGAGTCGCCGCCCCAGTGCACGGGCATGGTCTGACCGCCTGCGGTCGCCGAGCGGGCGAACAGTACGGCCTCCCCCTCGCCACGGGCATCCTGCAGCACGTCGAAGACGGCCTGGTTGTAGAGCTGGGTGTACCAGTTGTGCATGCGCTCGGGACTCGAGCCGTCGAAGTAGTCGACCTCGAGCGGGATGCGCTCGCCGAAGTCCGTCTTGAAGCAGTCGACGCCCTGGTCGAGCAGGTGGCGCAGCTTTCCCTGGTACCAGGCCACGGCATCCGGGTTGGTGAAGTCGACCAGACCCATGCCGGCCTGCCAGAGGTCCCACTGCCAGACCTCGCCGGTCGGCTTGGTCACGAGGAAACCGCCGGCCTTGGCCTCGGCGAACAGGGGCGAGCGCTGACCGATGTACGGGTTGATCCAGACACAGACGCGCAGGTCGCGGTCGTGCAGCCGCCCGAGCATGCCCTCTGGGTCGGGGAAGACCCGGGGGTCCCACTCGAAGTCGCACCAGTTGAATTCGCGCATCCAGAAGCAGTCGAAGTGGAAGACGCTGAGCGGCAGATCGCGCTCCGCCATGCCGTCGATGAAGCTCGTCACCGTCGCCTCGTCGTAGCTGGTGGTGAAGCTGGTCGACAGCCAGAGGCCGTACGACCAGGCCGGCACCGCCGCGGGGCGTCCGGTCAGCGCGGTGTAGCGCTCCAGGATCTGCTTCGGTGTCGGTCCGTAGATGACGAAATACTCGAGCCGCTCCCCCGCGACGGAGAACTGCACCCGCTCGACGGCCTCGGAGCCGATCTCGTAGGAGACGTGCCCGGGGTCGTTGACGAAGACGCCGTAGCCGCGGTTGGTGAGGTAGAACGGCACATTCTTGTAGGCCTGCTCGCTGGAGGTGCCGCCATCGGCGTTCCAGATGTCGACGCTCTGGCCGTTCTTCACCACCGGTCCGAAGCGCTCGCCGAGTCCATAGACCAGCTCGCCGACCCCGAGGGTGAGCTGCTCGTGCACGTAGCTGGGCTGGTGTCCACCGGCTGTGCCCGCGCGGGCGTTGCCGACGATTCCGCCGTCGACCTGGGCGTCGGGGGTGAGCTGCATGTAGCCGACGGACTTCTCCGCGCTGCGCGTCAGCTCGCGTCCGTTCGCGCTGAAGCTGAGGTTCCAGGGGGCACCGGCGCTGATCGTCGCCGACAGCGGGCCGCTGGTCAGGATGCCGGCGGCATCCGTCACCTCGACATCACCATGGCCCTCTTCTGCGCCCACCAGGTCGAACCCGAACGCGTCGTGGCCGCCCTGGAAGTGCTCGAGGGTGACACCGATCACCCCGGGCAGAGGGGAGCGCAGCGTGACGGTCATGGTCGGCCGGTTGAGCGTGTCGCCCCGCCCGGCGATGACCTTGGTCGGGGCGGTGACAATGAGCGAGCGGTCGCCCGCGACGATGTCGTAGGCCTCCTGCGCGTAGAGGGGGGTGACGCCGGGGCGCACCTGCCAGAATCCGTCGGTGAACTTCATTACTTGACTGCTCCTGCGGTGATGCCACGCGTCAGCGTGCGTTGGAAGATGAGGAAGAAGACCAGGGTCGGGATGAGACCGAGCAGCGCCGAAGCGCTGGTGGTGGTCACATCCATCAACCGGTCGCCCTGCAGCGATGCGATCGCCACGGGCACGGTCTGGTTGGCGTTGCTCACCAGGAAGGTGAGCGGGATGAGGAACTCGTTCCACGTCCAGATGAAGAAGAAGATGAGGATGACCGAGAGGGTCGGCCGGGAGATGGGCACGATCACCCGCCACAGGATCTGCCAGCGGCTCGCCCCGTCGAGCGAGGCGGCCTCCAGGACCTCCTTCGGGAAGGTGCCGTACACCGAGGAGAGCAGGTAGGTGCCGAAGGCGCTCTGCACCACGGTGAAGATGATGATGACCGACCACACGTTGTCGTAGAGGCCCACCTGCTTGAACATGTAGTACAGCGGGTAGAGCAGCGCCTCCTGCGGAAGGGTGTTCGCGACCAGGAACAGGATGACGATCCAGGTGCGTCCCTTCACCCGGCCGATGCCGATGGCGAAGGCATTGAACACGGAGATGACCACGGCGAGGATCGCCACAGTGCCGCTGATGAAGAAGCTGTTCCAGAGCTTCTCGGGGAAGTTGACCCGGTTCCAGAACCCGGTCAGTCCGTCGAAGTAGAGCGCCCTCGGCAGGGAGAGCGGGCCGGACGAGGCGTAGTCGGTCGGCGACTTGAACGAGTTGATCAGGATGATGAAGAACGGCGCGGCGATGAGCACGCCGATCACGATGGCGACCGCGAGGATCACCCAGTCGCTGACCGTGCGCTTGGTGCGACGCTTGACGAGCTTGAGCGGGTGCTCGAATCCGGCCTTGCTGTCTTCCCGCAGGAGTTCAGGATTGATTGTCGCCATCAGCGATCACTCTCCGCACGTTCTGCCCGGTTCTGGGCCTTGATGAATCCGATGGTCAGCAGCACGATCACGATCGTGAGCGCGGTGGCGATCGTCGCGCCGTACCCGACCTGCTGGTTCTGGAAGAACTCGCTGTAGGAGTAGTAGCTCGGCACGATCGTGCTGGTGCCGGGGCCACCGCGGGTCAGCGTGTATATCGGTCCGAACACCTTCAGCGCGGCGATTGTGGAAGTGAGGGTGACGACGAAGATCTCCGGGCGGATGATGCTGGCCGTGATCCACCGGAAGCGCTGGAACCAGTTCGCGCCGTCCAGTTCCGCCGCCTCGTAGAGCTCGGGATCGACGCGCTGCAGGGCGGCCATGAAGATGACGACGGGGTAGCCGAGCTGCACCCAGACCATCACGAACATGATGCTGAGCAGCGCGGTGTCTGGACTCCCCAGCCAGTTGTGCTGCAGGAAGCCGAGCCCGACGCCCTTGAGTACGGTGTTGAGCGCGCCGTTCTCGGGCCGCAGAATCCAGCCGATCACGATGGCGGCGATCGCCACGGGCAGGATCTGCGGCAGGTAGTAGGTGGCGCGAAGGAAGCTCGCGATGCGTCCGCCGAACTTCTTGCCGATCAGGTCGAACAGCATTGCCGCGAGCAGCAGGCCGAGCAGCGTGGGCACTACGACCATGGCGATGATCATCGCGATGCTGTTACCGAACGACGTCCAGAATTTGGTGTCGTGGAAGAGCTCGATCCAGTTCTCGAAGCCGATCCAGACTGGCGGACGGATGCCGCGCCACTCCGTGAAGCTGAGGTAGATGTTCCACAGCAGCGGCACCAGGATGACCACCGTGAACAGCACGAAGCCGGGGATCAGGTAGAGCCAGAAGCTGCCACTGCTCTTGCCGGTGGAGGGCAGCAGGGCGAAGTCGTCGCTGCGTTTCACCCGGCTGCGGGTGGCGGCGGACACGGACACCATGGGGGGCCTTTCGATGGAGCGGATACGGTGTCTGCCGCGCTCGGCGACAGACCGTGGGGTGGCCCGGCGGATGTTCTCCGCCGAGCCACCCGGACTGACGGGTATTACTTGATGTCGTCGACGCCGGACTGGTACTCGGCACCGAGTTCGGTGAGCACCGCCTTGGGCGACTTCGTGCCGTTGACGAGCTCCTGCAGGCCGGCGTTCAACTGGTCGTAGAAGGTCGGCGTGGGCCAGTCGGGGTAGAACGCGAGACCGTCACGATCGGTGAGCGTGGTGAAGTTGTCGATCAGCGCCTTGCTCTTCGCATCGGTGATGTCGGCAGGATCGCCCGCCACCGGGATGCCACCGTTGTTGCCGATGAGGTCCTGGATCTTCTTGCTCATGGTGATGTCGATGAACTTGTAGGCAAGGTCCTTGTTCTTGGAGTTCTCGGGGACGACCCAGAGGTTTCCGGAAGAACCGGGCGACATGGTGGAGCCGGGGAAGAGGAACGTTCCCCAGTCGAAGCCGGTCGCCTCCTTCACGAAGCGGCCGTACCACCAGCTACCGGAGTAGAAGATGGGGCTGTCGCCGCTGATGAAGCTGGTTCCCGCGTCCTCGGCCTTGAGACCGGTCACATCCTTGGAGATGTAGCCCTTGTCGACCCAGTCCTTGATGGTGTCTGCGGCGAAGGTGAAGTCCTCGTCGTGCCAGTTCACCTTGCCCTGGTAGAGCTGGTAGTCGTTCACCCACTGGCGGGTCGCCTTGCTCAGGGCGAGCTGGTAGAACAGCTGACCGAGCGGGTATTCGGCCGCCGACTCCGCCAGCGGGGTGATGCCGTTGTCTTTGAAGGTCTTGAGCGCCGCCTCGAACTGCTCGAAGGTGGTGGGCACCTCGATGCCGTACTTCGCGAAGGCGTCCTTGTTGTAGTAGACCTCGACGAACTCGCCGTAGTTGGGGATGCCGTAGTACGGCCCGCTGCCCATGACTCCCTTGTCGTTGTAGCGCGACGTGGTCTGCAGCGAGGGGGCGAGCTTCTTGTCCCAGCCGTAGGCCTTGACCGCCTTGTCGAGGTCGGTCAGCAGACCCTGGCTGGCGAGCAGGCCGGCGGTGGCGTTGCCCTTGTTGTACTCGAGGATGTCCGGAGCCGCGTTCGAGTTCAGCACCTGACTCGCGGTCGAGCGGATCTGCTCGAAGGCCTTGGCTTCGAACTTCACCTTCGCACCGGTCTCGGCCTCGAACTCCTTGATCGCTTCGTTCCAGCCGATGCCCATCGCGCTGGTCTCGCTCTCGAAGTGCCAGAGCGTCAGGGTCTTCCCCTTGCCGGACGGGCTGGTGTCGACGGCCGCGTCACTGCTGGTGCCGCCGGCGCAGCCGGCGAGCAGGACCGCTGTGGTCGCCAGAATGGCGCCGATCGCAAAGTGCCTCTTGCGCATCACTTACCTCCTTGTAGAGGAGCGTCCGCCACGTGCAGGGGGTTGGCAGCCACTCCGATGCCTTTTGTTGTAAACCACAACATACGCGGATTGGGCGCCGAAGCACAACCGCGGATGTGGACGCTCGGCACGGGAACGTCCCGGCAGGGCCGACAGTGCGGGGATGCTAGTGATCCCCAGCTGTCCTGGCCGTATGTTCACCTCGACAACAATAGGGGTCGGATTCAGGCGAATTGGCCACCCGGGTCGGTGATCACGTGGGCGAATACGAGTTCTGCCGCACCGATCATGAGCTGGTCACGCCCGAGCCGATCGCGTACGACCGTCACCCCGTCGCGCGCCGATCGGATGGCGCCGCCATAGAGCTGGTCCCCCGCGGAGCCGCTCGCCTCGAACAGGTCGCCGAGGAAGCCCCCGAGGATGACCAGGCGCGGGTTGAACGAGTTGACGAGGGTGCGGATCGCGATCCCGAGGAGGCGCAGCTGCTCATCGATCATGGCCGCAGCCCCGTTCGCCCGCGGGCCACCCGAATCTTGACGGCGCACGGCACGAAGACGCTCCGACAGCGCGGCGATCTCCCCGGTCTCCAGCCCGACGGCGGCGAGCAGGGCGGCCTGGGTGACCTCCGCCTCGAGACATCCGCGCGCACCACAGGGGCAGGCGGTCCCGTCGCTTCGGACGAAGGTGTGACCGAACTCGCCGGCGTATCCCGCGGCGCCCACCAGCAGCTCCCCGCCGGTGACGGCGCCCCCGCCGATCCCACTGGGGCCCCCGATGAGGTAGATGAAATCGTCGACCCCGCGTCCCGCACCGAATGCACTCTCCGCACGCATACCGAGGTTTGCCGCATTCGCGGCCCAGGTGGGAAGTCCGGTGGCCTCGGCGACCATGGCGGCGACGGGCTCGTCTGCCCATCCCATGTGCGTGGCCTCCCGCACCTCGCCGTCGGAGAGCCGCACCTGACCGGGGATGGCGACACCCACGCCTGCCACCCGTAGCCCCTCTCGGCCCGACAGCAGACCGTCGATCGCCGACGCCCCGAGGGCCACGACCTCCGCAGCGGAACGTGGCGCGCCGATCTCGAGGCGCATCCGCGCGAGCACCGACCCCCCGAGACTCACCAGCCCGACGTTGATCGCGTCGACCTCGGGGTTGAGGGCGACGGTCACGACGCCGGGATTCGGCCGCACGATCGGGCTCGGACGACCGGGCAGGTTCGAGCCCACCGGAAGCTCCTCGAAGACCAGCCCGAGGCGTTCGAGTTCCGAGACCAGATCGCCGACGGTCGAGCGATTGAGACCCGTCCTCGCGGTGAGGGTCGATCGCGACAGTGCACGATCGCGGTGCACGAGATCGAGCACCGTCGACAGGTTGCGGCGACGCAGTTGTTCCGTCGCGCCGCCGACGGCGGGTGGGGCCGCGGGCGGTCCGGGCAGCGCTGGCATGAGTAGACCCTAGGGCCTCACCAGGTCTCCGGGCGCGCGCCCCACGGCACCGGCTCGGGGCGAGCGACGGTCGAGGTGAGCGAGACGACCTCGTGCGAGCGGCCGGCGTCGATCACCGACTCCATGATCTCCAGCACGTGGAAGGCCAGCTCGCCCGACGCTCGATGCGCGCGGCGCGTGTCTATCGCCCTGGCCATGTCCGCCAGTCCCACGCCGCGGCCGGCATCCGCGTAGCCCCCAGCGATGGGCACATCCCGCCAGCTGCGATCGGTCGACGTCGCGATCGCGACCGAGTCGGAGAACCGGTTGGGGTCGGGCACGGCGATCGTGCCCTCCGTTCCATAGACCTCGAACAACGGCACGCGGGTCTCCCAGACCTCGAACGACACGGTGACGGTCGAGATGACGCCGCCGACATGCTCGAGAATCGCGGTGACGTGGGTGTCGACATCCACCGGGATGTCGGTGCCGGCGTGCAGCCCGGTCGCGACCGTGCGCGTTCGGTTCGATCGGGCGACGGCGGCGGAGACGCGCACCACCGGACCGAAGAACGTGACCAGACTCGTGAGGTAGTACGGGCCCATGTCGAACAGCGGTCCGCCGCCCGGCTGATAGTAGAAGGCCGGGGCAGGATGCCACAGCTCGTGCCCCGGCGCGCTCCAGGCCACCGCGGCTGCCACCGGGGAGCCGATCCTGCCCGCGTCGAGCAGCGCCCGTGCCGTCTGGATTCCGGTGCCGAGCACGGTGTCCGGCGCGCTGCCGACCCGCAGCCCACGCTCGCCGGCGCGGGCCAGCACGGGAGCGGCATCCGCGATCGCCAGCGCCAGCGGCTTCTCGCCGTAGACGTGTTTGCCCGCATCGAGGGCACGCAGGGCGATCTCGGTGTGCGCCGCGGGAATGGTGAGGTTCAGCACCACGTCGATGCGCGGGTCAGCGAGCAGGGCATCCACCGTCAGCGACTCGACGCCCTGCGACCGGGCAGCCGCGGCCGCCCGGTCGACGTCGAGGTCTGCGACGGCGACGAGTGCCAGATTCGGCAGCGAGGGAAGCTCGGCGAAGTACTGCTGGCTGATGTTGCCGACGCCGATGACGCCCACCGCGAGCCGCCCGGCGTTCAGCGTGCCGCCCACAGCAGCCCCCGCTCGATGATCGTGCGCACGCTCGGATGCTCGACGATCTCGAGCCGGTGGCCGGGCGCGGAGACGAAGATACGGCCGTCACCCCAGTGACGGGTCCAGATCGCGGGAGCGGTCACAGGTCGGTTCCAGGCGTCCCACGGTCGCACCGCCTGCGTGGTGGTGGCCAGCACGTCGTTGTACTCGTCGCTGAGCACCCAGTACTGCTCGGTGACGAGGTCGAAGTCGGCGATCCCCTCGGTGATCGGATGCGTGCGACCGTAGTCGGTGATGTGCACCGTGTACGGAATGTAGTTATCGGACTGCTCGCCCGTTCGCTCGGCCGGATCCTTGCCAGCGTGGTGGGCGAACTGCCCGCCGATCATGTGCAGATAGTCGGCGTTGTCGCGGTACGAGTCGGCGATACCGCCGTGCCAGCCCGCCAGACCGGCCCCGTTCAGCACCGCGCGCTGCAGCCCGGCGAACTCGTCCGGCTCGATGCTGCTCATGGTGTTGACCTGCAGGATGAGGTCCACCCTCGCCATCACGTCCGCGTCGGCGTACACGGCAGAAGACTCCTCCACCCGCACCTCGAAGCCGTGCGCCTCGAGGTGCGGGATGAAGAGCTCGGTGGTCTCGACGGGTTGGTGCCCGTCCCACCCGCCGCGAACGACGAGGGCCGACGTGGCCACCGGCTACCGGCCGCCGCTGCGGCGCTTGTTGTACACGTCGAAGGCGACGGCGGCCAACAGCACGAGGCCCTTGATCAGCTGCTGGAACTCGGTTCCGACGCCGAGGATCGACATGCCGTTGTTGAGCACCGCGATGATCAGACCACCGATGATGGCTCCGGTGACCGTGCCGATGCCGCCGGTGACCGCCGCCCCACCGATGAAGACGGCGGCGATGGCGTCGAGCTCGAAGCCGTCACCGGCCTTCGGGTTCGCCAAGTTCAGCTGCGCCGTGAAGACCAGGCCGGCGAGCGCCGCCAAGACGCCCATGTTGACGAAGAGCAGGAAGGTGACCCGCTTGGTCTTCACCCCGGAGAGTTCCGCGGCATTGAGGTTGCCGCCGATCGCGTAGATGTGCCGGCCGAACACGCTGCGGTTCATGATCGCGGAGTAGACGACGACGAGAACACCCAGCACCACCAACACGATCGGCGTGCCGCGGTAGCTCGCCAGAAGGTAGGTGACGAAGAGGATGAGACCGACGCTGAAGATGAGCTTGGCCAGGAACCACGGCATCGGCTCGTCCTCGACCTCGAACTTGCGCCGTGCCGCGCGCTGACGCAGACCCGAGATCACGACGAGAGCGGACGCGATGAGACCCAGCACCACCGTGAGCGGTTCGAGGAAGGACTGGCCGCCCCCGAGGTCGGGGAGGAAGCCGGAACCGAGGGCGCGGAAGTCATCCGGGAAGGGCGAGATCTGCTGGTTCTGCAGCGCGATCTGCGTGAGTCCCCGGAAGGTGAGCATCCCGGCCAGCGTGACGATGAAGGCCGGTATTCCGAAGTAGGCGATCCAGAACCCCTGCCACATGCCGATGAGGCCACCGATGACGAGTCCGAGGATGATCGCCGCCCACCAGGGCACGTGCCACTGGGTGATCATCACCCCGGCCATCGCACCGACGAAGGCAACCACCGACCCGACCGAGAGGTCGATGTGTCCGGCGATGATGACCATCACCATGCCGATCGCGAGAATCAGGATGTAGCTGTTCTGAACGATGATGTTCGAGACGTTGATCGGCTTCAGGGTGATTCCCCCCGTCGCGATCTCGAAGAACACGACGATGACGATCAGCGCGATGAACAGGCCGATCTGGCGCAGCTGGCCGCCCAAGTAATTGAGTGCGGAGCCGACCATGTTCTTCGGCTTGGAGGTGTCGAGGGCGCTCACGCGTGGTCCTTCTCTCTTTCCTGGGTCATGAGTTTCATTACGCGCTCCGCCGTCGCCTCAGCGCGCGGCAGATCGGCGGTGATCCGGCCCTCGGACAGGGCATAGATCCGGTCGCAGATCCCGAGGAGTTCGGGCAGCTCGGAGGAGATGACGATGACGCCCTTCCCCTCGTCGGCGAGTTTGTTGATGATGCCGTAGATCTCGTACTTCGCTCCGACGTCGATGCCGCGGGTGGGCTCATCGAGGATGAGCACGTCCGGGTTGGTGAACATCCACTTCGACAGCACGACCTTCTGCTGGTTTCCGCCGGAGAGTTTCCCGGTGAGCGTCTCCACGTTGGGGGTCTTGATGTTCATGCTGAGGCGGTAGCCCTCTGCAACCTTGATCTCGCGGTTCTCGTCGATCCAGCCGGACCGTGCCAGCATCCCGAGGGCGGCGGCAGAGACGTTGCGCTTGATGTCATCGATCAGGTTGAGACCGAAGACCTTGCGATCCTCCGTGGCGTAGGCGATGCCGTTCTCGATCGCCGCCGAGACGGTCCTGGTGTCGATCTCCTTGCCGCTCTTGAACACCTTGCCCGAGATGTTGTACCCGTAGCTGCGGCCGAACACGCTCATCGCCAGCTCGGTGCGACCCGCGCCCATCAGCCCCGCGATACCGACGATCTCGCCGGCCCGTACGTGCAGATTGGCCTCCTTCACCACCGCGCGCGAGTGGTCGAGCGGGTGGTACACCGTCCAGTTCTCGATGCGCAGCAGTTCGTCGCCGATGGTGGGGCTGTGTTCGGGGAAGCGGCTCTCCAGGTCGCGCCCCACCATTCCCTTGATGATGCGCTCCTCGCTCACCTCGCCAGCGTGCATGTCGAGGGTCTCGATCGTCTTGCCGTCGCGGATGATGGTCACCTCATCCGCGATCGCTTTGATCTCGTTGAGCTTGTGACTGATGATGATCGAGGTGATGCCCTCGTCACGCAGGTTGGAGATCAGCCGCAGCAGATGCGCGGAGTCGTCGTCGTTCAGGGCCGCGGTCGGCTCATCCAGGATGAGGAGTTTGACCTCCTTGGAGAGCGCCTTGGCGATCTCGACCAGCTGCTGCTTGCCGACGCCGATGTCGCGGATCTTGGTGATCGGGTTGTCCCGTAGGCCGACACGCTTGAGCAGCGCCGACGCCTCACGATTGGTCTTGTTCCAGTCGATCCAGCCGCCGGTGGCCTGCTCGTTGCCGAGGAAGATGTTCTCGGCGATCGAGAGGTAGGGGCTCAGCGCGAGTTCCTGATGGATGATGACGACGCCTGCCGCCTCGGAGTCGTTGATGTTCTTGAAGGCGACGGGCTCGCCCTCCAGCACGATCTCGCCGTCGTAGCTTCCGTGCGGGTAGACGCCGCTGAGCACCTTCATCAGCGTCGACTTGCCCGCGCCATTCTCCCCGCAGATGGCGTGGATGTGCCCACGCTGCACTGCGAGCGAGACATCCTGCAGTGCCTTGACGCCGGGGAAGGTCTTGGTGATGTCCCGCATCTCGAGAATGTTTGCTGTCACGTTCGCGCCTTCTGTCTTTCGTCGGTGAAAGAGGCGGTGGCGACGTGTGACGCCGCCACCGCCCGGGGTGGAGCAGACCTACTTGAGGTCGGCCTCCGTGTAGTAACCGCTGTCGAGGAGGACCTTCTTGTAGTTCTCCTTCGTCACGACGGTGGGCTGGAACAGGAACGTCGGAACGACCTTGACCTTGTTGTCGTAGGTCTTCGTGTCGTTCACCTCGACCTTGGTGCCGGTCAGGATGTTGTCGGCCATCTTCACGGCTTCCTTACCGAGCTGGCGGGTGTCCTTGTAGATCGTCGAGTACTGCTGGCCGGCGATGATCGACTTGACGGATGCCGCCTCCGCATCCTGCCCGGTGATGATCGGCAGGGCGTCGGTGGAGTACCCCGACGAGGTGAGTGCGGAGATGATTCCGATCGACAGGCCGTCATACGGCGACAGCACGCCCTGCACCTTCGAACCGTCGGAGTAGGTGCTCGCGATCAGGTTCTGCATGCGCTTCTGCGCCGTGGCCGGGTCCCAGCGCAGGGTTGCCGCCTGGGTGAAGCCTGTCTGGCCGCTCTTCACGACGAGAGTCTTGTCGTCGAGGTAGGGCTTGAGGGTGTCCATCGCGCCGTTGAAGAAGAACGTGGCGTTGTTGTCGTCGGGGCTACCGGCGAACAGCTCGATGTTGAACGGACCCTTCTCATCGGTCTTCTTGCCATCGGCGTCCACCAGTCCGAGACCGGTGAGCAGGCTGGTTGCCTGGTCGACACCGACCTTGTAGTTGTCGAAGGTGGTGTAGTAGTCGACGTTCTTGTTGCCGTTGATCAGGCGGTCGTATGCGATGACCTTCACGCCCGACTTCGCCGCCTGGTCGAGCTGATCGCTCAAGGCGGTGCCGTCGATCGAAGCGATGATGAGCACCTTCGCGCCCTTGGTCAGCATGTTGCTGATCTGCTGGACCTGCTGCGGGATCTTGTCGTCACCGTACTCGAGGTCGACCTTGTAACCCTTTGCCTCGAGGTCGGCCTTGACGGCGTTGCCGTCCTTGATCCAACGCTCTGACGTCTTCGTCGGCATTGCGACGCCGACCAGCGCGCCCTTGTTGTCGCCCGACGAGGTGTCGTCGCCGGCGCCTCCGCGGCCGCCGCTGCAGGCGGCGAGCGAGAGTGCCAATCCTGCGGCTGCGATGCCGACGAGAATCTTGCGTGTCTTCACTGTGTTTCCCTTCAGATGTACGTCGTTGTTTCTCTGTGGTGCGATTCGGCGGCCGCGGGGGCCGCCTCCCGCCGGTGTCCCGGCAAGCCTGTGGTGGCTAGAACCCCTGGGCGAGGCGGTAGTAGGCCTGGTTCCAGCGCAATTCTCGCGCAAATTGACGGAGATTCGTGTTCTTGTCGATAACGACCAGTTCGTTCTTCGCTATCTCCGCGAAGTCTTCGAAGACCTCCAAGCCGACCTGGGTCGACATGACGGTGTGGTGGGCGGCGCCGGCCGTCAGCCAGGCTGCCGCGCTGGTGGCGAAGTCGGGCTGCGGCTTCCAGACCGCGCGTGCCACCGGCAGCTTCGGCAACGGATGCGGCAACTCGACCACATCGACGACGTTCGCGACGAGTCGGAAGCGGTCGCGCATGTCGCTGAGGGCGACGACGATGCCCGGGCCGGCATCCGTGTCGAAGACGAGCCGCACCGGGTCTTCGCGGCCTCCGATGCCGAGCGGGTGGATCTCGAGCGTGGGCTTCGAGGTGGTGAGCGAGGGGCAGACCTCGAGCATGTGGGCGCCGAGGATGAGCTCCTCCCCCGGCACCAGATCGTAGGTGTAGTCCTCCATGAGCGATGCGCCGCCGGGGAGGCCGGCACCCATCACCTTGGCGGCCCGCACGAGGACGGCGGTCTTCCAGTCGCCCTCGGCGCCGAAGCCGTAGCCGTCGGCCATGAGCCGCTGCACCGCCAGCCCGGGCAGTTGATGGAGCCCACCGAGGTCTTCGAAGCTGGTGGTGAACGCGCTGAAGCCGCCCGCCTCGAGGAAGCCGCGCATCCCGAGTTCGATCTTCGCTCCGTAGCGCAGCGACTCGTGACGGTCGCCGCCGCGGCGCAACTCGGGGACTACCTCGTAGAGCTCCTCGTACTCCGCGACCAGGGCATCCACCGCGGACTCGGGCACGGCCTCGACCGCCTCGACCAGCTCGCTCACGCCCCAGGTGTTGACCTGCACACCGAACTGCAGCTCGGCCTCGGTCTTGTCACCCTCGGTGACCGCGACGAAGCGCATGTTGTCGCCGAAGCGGGCGAGCTTGAGCTGGTGGGTGGCGGCCCAGCCGGCCGCCGCGCGACTCCAGGCACCGACCTGCGCGGTCACGACCGGGTTCGACACGTGGCCGACGACCGTCTTGCGGGCCACGCCGAGGCGGGTCTGGATATAGCCGAACTCCCGGTCGCCGTGCGCGGCCTGGTTGAGGTTCATGAAGTCCATGTCGATGGAATCCCACGGCAGCTCGACGTTCGCCTGCGTGTGCAGGTGCAGCAGGGGCTTCCGCAGCAGATCGAGGCCGGTGATCCACATCTTCGCCGGACTGAAGGTGTGCATCCAGGCGATCACGCCGATCACGTTGTCGGCCGAATTCGCGTCGAGCGCGAGGCGGCGGATCGCCTCGGCGTCGGTCAGCACGGGCTTCCAGACGACGGTGACCGGGATGTCCGCGGCCGCGCCGAGGCGGCTCGCGATCTCCTGCGACTGCTCCGCCACCTGGCGCAGGGTGTCCTCGCCGTAGAGGCCCTGGCTGCCGGTGACGAACCAGACCTCGTAGCTGGCGAGATCGGGGACGATGCTCGTGGTCATGCAAGTGCTCCTGTGGGGTGCTCTGTCGGTCCGCTTTGGCCGTACACGTTCTGGTAGCGAGTGAAGAGGGAGTCGATGGCCCCGGGGGCGATCGGGATCGGTTCGCCGAGCTGGCGCGAGATGTGCACGGTGCGCGCGACATCCTCGGCCATCACCGCGGCCTTGACGGCATCGCGGGCGTCCCTGCCGATCGTGAAGACGCCGTGGTTCTGCATCAGCACCGCCCGTGAGCGGTGGCCGGAGAGGGTGGCGACGATGCCACGGCCGATGGTGTCGTCACCGATGATCGCGAACGGCCCGACCGGGATCTCGCCGCCGAACTCGTCGGCCTGCCCCGTGATCACGCACGGGATGGCTTCGCCGCGGGCGGCCCAGGCGGTGGCGTAGGTGGAGTGCGTGTGCACGACACCACCGACCTCGGGCATGTTGCGGTACACGTAGGCGTGAGCAGCCGTGTCGCTCGACGGCGAATGCTCACCCTCGATCACGGTGCCGTCGAGATCGCACAGGATCATGTTCTGCGGCGTGAGCTCGTCGTAGTCGACGCCGCTCGGCTTGATCACGAACAGGTCGTGGCCCGGCACCCGACCGGAGATGTTGCCCCCGGTCCAGATCACCAGGTTGTAGCGCACCAGGTGGTCGTGCAGTCGGGCCACATCCTCGCGCACCGTCGCGACCATGGCCGCGTCGTAGTTCATGCCGAGACCTCGACGATCTCGCGGGCGGCGGGCGCGAAGGCCTCTCGGCGCATGGCCGCCAGGCGGTGCATCACGTCGTTGCCGCCGCGCCCGAAGTGGTCGTGCAGCGCGCGGTATTCCGCGAACAGGAGGTCGTAGGCATCCGCCCGTTCCGCGTCGGGAACGTACTGTGCCCGGTTGACCTTGCCCATGGCGCGCCCCGCCTCGAGCACGTCGGCATAGGCGCCGGCGGCGACCGCAGCGTGGATCGCCGAGCCCAGCGCCGGACCCTGCTCGCTCGCGATGGTGGAGATCGGCATGCGCAGCACGTCGCTGTAGATCTGCATGAGGGTGGGGTTGCGGATGAGGCCGCCGGCAGCGATGAACTCGGTCACCGGCACCCCGCTCGCCGCGAAGGTCTCGACGATCACGCGGGTACCGAAGGCCGTCGACTCCAGCAGCGCGCGGTAGATCTCCTCGGCGCGGGTCGTCAGGGTCGTGCCCAGCACCAGGCCGCTGAGCTCGTGATCGACCAGCACGGAGCGGTTCCCGCTGTGCCAGTCCAGCGCGACAAGACCGTGCCCGCCGACCGGCTGCTCGCGGCCGAGGTCGGTGAGGTATTCGTGGATGCTGAGGCCGGCAGCATCCGCCGCCTCGCGGTAGGCGCCCGGCACCTGGTTGTTCACGAACCAGGCGAAGATGTCGCCGACGCCGGACTGCCCGGCCTCGTAGCCGTACAGGCCGGAGACGATGCCACCGTCGACTACTCCGCACATTCCGGGGACCTCGGCGAGCACGTCGGAATTCATGACGTGGCAGGTGGAGGTTCCCATGATGGCGACCATCTGGCCGGGCTCGGTGGCCTGGGCGGCCGGCGCGGTGACGTGGGCGTCGACGTTGCCGACGGCGACGGCGATGCCCTGGGGCAGCCCCGTCCACCCGGCGGCGCGAGCAGAGAGTGCGCCCGCGGCGTCGCCGAGCTGGCCGATCTCGTGGGCGACCTTGTCATCCGCGAATCCGGCGAAGTCGGGGTTGAGGGCGCCGAGGAAGTCGCGGCTGGGGTACTCGCCGTTCTGCAGGATCCCCTTGTAACCGGCGGTGCAGGCATTGCGCACGTAGCGGTCGGTGAGCTGCCAGACGATCCAGTCGGCCGCCTCGACCCAGTGGTCCATGCGCTCGTAGATCTCGGGGTCTTCCTCGAGCAGCTGCAGACCCTTGGCGAACTCCCACTCGCTGGAGATGAGACCGCCGTAGCGCGGAAGCCACCCCTCGGCTCGACCCGCCGCGAGGGTATTGATGCGGTCGGCCTGGCCCTGCGCGGCATGGTGACGCCAGAGCTTCACATAGGCGTGCGGGCGATCCTCGAAGCCGGGCACCTGGCTGAGCGGGGTGCCGTCGGCAAGCACCGGAAGCGGAGTGCTCGCGGTGAAATCGGTACCGATGCCGATCACGAGAGCGGGATCGATGCCGGCGTCGGCGACCGCGGCCGGCACGGCGGTCTGCAGCACCTCGACGTAGTCCGCCGCATCCTGCAGCGCCCAATCGGGGCGGAGCCGCTCGCCGGTCGCGGCGAGCGTGGTGTCCATCACCGCGTGCGGGTAGGCGTGGGTCGCCATGCCGAGCTCGGCGCCGTCGGAGACGCGCACCACGACGGCGCGGCCGGAGAGAGTGCCGAAGTCGATGCCGATGACGTAGCGCTCTGTGCCGTCCAGCGCGTCAGAGCCGTTCAGCGCGTCGGAACCACTCAGCGCGGTGGGCGTCGTTGCACACATCGGTGTGACTCCTTCGTCATGGGTTCTGCCGTGCTGCAGAGCGTCGCGGATTCGGGGCGGCGATGCGGTCTCGTGTGACCGATCACGTGCTCCGGATGTTATCGATCACATTACTACTCTCTGCGCGTCTGTCAACTCGACTCAGGGAACGATTCGGTGACGGTCTGCTACCCCGCGGTTGTCGTGACGTGGCACGAAAAAGTTCGGCCCCCGCGTTTCCGCGGGGGCCGAACCGTTAGTTCTGAGAAACGACTACTTCGTGTTCTCTTCGACCAGCTTTTCGAGCGCCGGGCTGTTCTTGTAGGCCTCGGCAGCGTTCGCTGCGGTGACCAGAACCGGTGCCAGGTAGAAGGTGGGGACATCCACCGTTCCGTTGTTGGTGGCGTCGGAGTTGGTCGACGCCTTCTTGCCCTTCGAGAGCTCCTTCACCATGTCGATCGCCTGCTGCACGAGTGCAGCGGTGTCCTTGTTGATGGTGGAGTACTGGACGCCGCTCATGATGAGCGGGATCGACGCGGCCTCGGAGTCCTGACCGGTGACGACCGGCATGACGGGGGTGTTCTTGCCTGCGGAGTCGATCGACTGGATGATCGCGCGAGCGAGGGTGTCGTTCGGCGAGAGCACGCCGTTCAGCACCTTGTCCGAGTAGTTACCGGCGAGCAAGGTGTCCATGCGGGTCTGAGCGTTCTTCGCCAGCCAGTCAGGAGTAGCCGTCTGGCCGATCGCGGTCTGGCCGGAGACGACCTTCAGCGTTCCGTCATCGATCTTCGGCTGCAGCACCTTGAGGGCGCCATCGAAGAAGACCTTGGCGTTCGGGTCGGTGGCCGAGCCCGAGAACAGCTCGATGTTGTACGTCTTGTCGCTCGGGAAGCGCTCCTTCATCCCGTCGAGCAGGGCCTGGCCCTGAAGCTCACCGACCTTCTCGTTGTTGTACGCAACGTAGTAGTCGACGTTCTTGCTGTCCTGGATGATGCGGTCGTAGGCGATGACCTTGGCGCCATTGGCTGCCGCGGCCTTGACCTGCGCACCGAGCTGCTTGCCGTCGTACGCGCCGATGATGAGCACCTTCGCGCCCTTGGTGTTCATCGTCGAGATCTGGCTGGCCTGCTCCGATGCCTGGTTGGACGACGGTGCGTACTGCACGTCGGCCTTGAAGCCGGCCTTCTCGAGGCCATCGGAGAAGAGCTTGCCCGCGAGGACCCAGTTCTCCGAGGTCTTGTCGGGCAGGGCGACGCCGATGAGCGAGCCGGACTTGAAGCCCGAGGCGTCACTGCCCGAGCCGCTGTCGCTCCGTGCGGAACAACCCGAAAGGGCCATCAGCGCGACCCCGGCGATTGCCACGGTCGTGATTGCGATTTTGCGCATTGTGTTCACTTTCTCTGTATGTGATGTGCGGTAGTTGCAAGGGCGGGGCTGGTTAGACCCCTGTACTACTCCGGCGCTGCTATGCGTTCGGGGTAGTGGACTGTGAGCGAGACGTAGCCTCGGGGTCGTTCTCGTCGGGTTCGACCGACTGGCGGTCGAGGGGAGCGGTGCCCGAGACGTCCGGGTCATCCGGTCCCATGGGGGAACGCTTGCGGGTCAGCAGACCGATAAGCGACGGGCGACCGGATCGCTTGCTGTACACGTCGATACCGACGGCGAGCAGCAGCACCAGGCCCTTGATGATCTGCACGCGGTCGTTGGAGACACCGAGCAGCTGCAGACCGTTGTTGAGCACCGCGATGACGAGACCACCGATGATCGATCCGACGATGGTGCCGATACCACCGGCGACGGCGGCACCACCGATGAAGACGGCGGCGATCGCGTCGAGTTCCCAGCCGGTGCCGTCACCAGGACCGGATGCTCCGGCCCGAGCGACGCCGATCATGCCGGCCACGGCGGCGAGCACCGACATGTTCAACATGACGAAGAAGTTGACGCGCTTGATCTTGACGCCCGAGAGTTCTGCGGCGTGCCAGTTTCCACCGACCGCGTAGATGTGGCGGCCGAAAGTGGTGTTGCGGGTGACGAAGGAGTAGATCAGCACGAGCACACCCAGGATGATTCCAGAGACGGGGAAGCTGGTGCCGATGCGGCCGGACGCGAACAGGATCGTCGCGCCACCGGTGACGAAGACCAGCACCACGAGCTTGACCACGCTGACCCAGACCGGAGCCTTGTCGGCACCCATGAGGGTCTGGGTGCGACGCTGGCGGATCTCCTGCCAGACCAGCGCCGCGATGGCGAGCAGGCCGAGGATCAGGGTTCCGTTGCTGTAGTTGGTGTCCGGTCCGAAGTCCGGGATCGATCCGTTGCCGATGAAGGTGAACGAGTCGGGGACGGTGACGGTGTTCGAGTTTCCGAAGTACTGGTTCGCCCCACGGAAGATGAGCATGCCGGCGAGGGTGACGATGAACGCGGGAACCCCGACGTAGGCGACCCACCAGCCCTGCCATGCACCGATGGCCGCTCCGAGGACAATGCCGAGCAGAATGGCCACCGGCACCGGGAAGTGCCAGCTGACCATCGCCGTCGCGACGACGATGCCGACGAACGCGGCCACCGATCCGACCGACAGGTCGATGTGGCCCGCGATGATGACCATGACCATGCCGATGGCCAGGATCAGCACGTAGGCGTTCTGGTTGACCAGGTTGATCAGGTTGGTCGGGTCGAGGGTCAGCCCACCGGTGAGGATCTGGAACAGGATGATGATGACGACGAGGGCGCCCAGGATGCCGACCTGGCGTCCGCTGGACTGCCCACCGCCGAACATCTTGCCGAGGTCCTTGAAGCGGAATCCCGACTTGGTCGGGGCTTCGTCGCGATTAGCGCTCATTTGTCGTTAACTTTCTTCTTCGCCGAAGTCATGCTCTTCAGAAGGGTTTCGGGATCGGCCTGGTCGGCCGGGATGTTCGCGGTGATCGCACCCTCGAAGATCGTGTAGATGCGGTCGGAGACGCCGAGGAGTTCCGGCAGCTCGGAGGAGATCAGGATGACGCCCTTACCCTGCGCCGCGATGTCACGGATGATGCCGTAGATCTCCGTCTTCGCTCCCACGTCGATGCCACGGGTGGGCTCGTCGAGGATGAGCAGGTCGGGGTCGGTGAACAGCCACTTGGCCAGCACGACCTTCTGCTGATTACCACCGGAGAGCTTGTTGACGCCCTCGTCCACGGTCGGCGTCTTGATGCGCAGGCTCTTGCGGTAGGCGTCGGCGACGTTGTGCTCTTCGACGTGGTTGATCACGCCGTTCGGGGCGATCTTGGAGAGCTTGGCGGCGACGACGGAATCCTTGATGTCGTCGAGCAGGTTGAGCCCGAGCGCCTTGCGGTCCTCGCTCACGTAGGCGAGACCGTGATCGATGGCCTCACTCACGTTGCGGAGCTGGATCTCTTTGCCGTCCTTGAAGATCTGCCCGGACACGTAGTTGCCATACGAACGACCGAAGAGGCTCATCGCCAGCTCCGTGCGCCCGGCACCCATGAGGCCGGCGAACCCGACCACCTCGCCGCGTCGCACGGTGAAGCTCGAGTTCTTCACGACCAGGCGCTCGGCGGTCAGCGGGTGCTGCACCGTCCAGTTCTTGACCTCGAAGAAGGTCTCGCCGATATTCGGCGACCGGTCGGGGAAGCGGTTCTCGAGAACACGACCGACCATGCCCCGGATGATGCGGTCTTCGCTGACACCCTCCTTGACCACGTCGATGGTCTCGATGGACTTGCCGTCGCGGATGATCGTGATCGAGTCGGAGATGCGCTCGATCTCGTTGAGCTTGTGCGAGATCATGATCGACGCGATGCCGCGGCCCTTGAGACCGAGGATCAGGTCGAGCAGATGCTGCGAGTCGCTCTCGTTCAGCGCGGCAGTGGGCTCGTCGAGGATGAGGAGCTTCACCGACTTGTTCAGCGCCTTGGCGATCTCAACCAGCTGCTGCTTGCCGACACCGAGGTTCTTGATCTGGGTATCAGGGTCATCATCCAGTCCGACGCGCGCCAGCAGGTCGATGGCCATGCTCTTCGCCTTGACCCAGTCGATGACACCGAAGCGACGCGGCTCATTGCCGATGAAGATGTTCTCGGTGATCGAGAGCTCGGGGATGAGCGCGAGTTCCTGATGGATGATGACGATGCCGGCGGCCTCGGACGAGCGGATGTCGCGGAAGCGGCACACCTCACCCTGGAAGATGATGTCGCCGGTGTAGGTGGCGTACGGGTAGACCCCGGAGAGCACCTTCATCAGCGTGGACTTGCCCGCGCCGTTCTCGCCGCAGATCGAGTGGATCTCGCCGGCCTTGACCGTGAGCGACACCCGGTCGAGCGCCTTGACGCCCGGGAACTCCTTGGTGATCGACCGCATGTCGAGGATGGTCGGGCCAGCCGCCAGATCTTCGATCGCGGCCTCGGGTGCCTCAGTTGCCATTGCGCGCCCCCAGGGACAGCGTCAGCTGAATGTGTACGTTCACACGTGCGACTCGCGCATCTGTAATCAACGCCGGACTACCTTGTCTCGTAAGGGGGCGTGGGAAATTGCCCGCTAACAGACTAAACCTTGTCTGGCCCCTTGTCGTCAAGTTGTGAACACAACAACTCTGTAACGGGCGCTCGATTCTAGAAATGCTGCACCGCCTGGTGCTGGAGCACGAGAGCGGCGGCACCGAGGGCTTCGGCCCGCTCGCCGAGCGACGACATGACCAGCCGGGTGCTCTCCCCCACGCTCGGCACCGCGTGCCGCATGAGTCCGCGTTCGATCGATCCGAGGAAGAGGTCACCGAGTTCGGCCAGCGGGCCCCCGATGACGATGACCTCCGGGTTGATCAGGTTTGCGACGCTGGCAAGCGCTCTACCGACCGCGAGCCCCGCATCATCCAGCACCCGCAGCGTGGCGGAATCGCCCGCGCGGGCGCGGCTGACGATCTGCCCGACCCGGGTCACACCGGCGCGGGCGAGCAGATCGAGCATGACGGAGGTGGAGGCGACGGTCTCGAGGCAGCCGCGGTTGCCACAGTGGCAGACGACGCCGTTGTCGGTGATCGTGTCGTGGCCGATCTCGCCGGTGATGCCGAGGCCGCCGTAGAACGGACGCCCATTCAGGATGAGACCGGCGCCGATGCCGGAGCCCACCTTGACGAACACCAGGTTGTCGATCTCGCTGTGCGGGCCCCAGGTGACCTCGGCCAGCGCGCCCAGGTTGGCGTCGTTATCGAAGACGACGGGAAATCGCAGCCCGACCTCGAGGTCGGCCAGCTCGATGCCCACCCATTCGGGCAGGATCGCGCCCTGTACCACGCGTCCGGCGCGTCGATCGATCGGGCCGGGGATGCCGACACCGATGCCCAGCACAGAGCTGTGCGCGATGTCGTTGTCGGCGAGCATCTTGGCGAGCAGGCTCGATGCGGTCTCGATGCCCTCCTCGGCCCGGTGGCCCATCGCGAGTTCGATGTTCTCCTCGGCGACCACGTCGTAGCCCAGGGTCGTGATGGCGATGCGCAGGTGACGGCGACCGAAGTCGATACCGACCGCGACCGCGCCGCGGTTCGACAGCCGCACGAGAAGCGCCCGGCGTCCGGAACTGGTGGTCGGCTCGGTCTCGACGATTCCGGCATCCGACATGATGCGAACGATGTTGGAGATCGTCGCGGTGGACAGGCCGGTCTGGCGTGCGAGTTCTGCCTGCGTCGACGGGCCGCTGGCGAGCAGGGTGTCGGCGATGCGCTGCTGATTCAGCTCACGGAGCGCCGTCTGCGAGCCCGGATTGCGCGCGCCGGGACGAAGCGAGCGCGGCGATGCAGACATAGAGACGACAGTGCATCACGAGCCGGTTGACGTCAAGAAGTTAACGCAAATTGAATAAGATCGTGACCTAATTGAACACAGCGCACGCCATCGTCGCGGGCGGTGTTGGCGCGGATCGTCCAGGTACTCACGGTCTAGGGGCTGAGCGGTGGAGCCGTCGAGTCGCGGATGACCAGTTCCGGCGCGATCTGCGAATAGTCGAGTTCGCGCACTCCCCCGAGCTGCCCGAGCAGCAGCGAGAGCGCCCTGCTCCCGATCTCGACGAAATCCTGCCGCACGGTGGTGAGCGGTGGCCAGTAGTGCGCCGCCTCGGGGATGTCGTCGAAGCCGACGACGCTCACCTCGCCGGGCACATCCAGGCCGCCCTCGCGGAAGGCATGCAGCAAGCCGAGCGCCATCTGGTCGTTCGCCGCGAAGACGGCGGTGAAGTCGCGGTTGCGCATGAGTTCACGACCGACGTAGTGCCCGTGGTCTGCCGTCCAGTCGCCGAGGATCGGAGGGTAGGCCACCAGATCGGCGTCCACCATCTCGTCGACGTAGCCGCGCATCCGTGCTTCGGCCTCGATCCAGTCCTGCGGTCCGGCAAGGTGCAGGATGCGACGGTGCCCCTGTTCGACGAGGTGGCGCACCGCCATGCGGGCCCCAGACACCTGGTCGACGGAGACGCTGTGCACGTCGCGCCGGGTGGAGTCGAGCATGACCATGGGGATGCGCATTTCGAGCTCGGTGATCGCCTGGAACACCCGCACCTGTGGCGCGATCACGATGAGCGCCTCGATCGACTGGTTGACCAGATACTCGAGTCGTTCCCGGATGGCCTCATAGTCGCTGGTGGCGAGGCTCGTCGTGGTGATGACGTATCCGGCGTCGCGGGCCGCCTCCTCGATCGCGGTGAGGATGGTCGCCGGCCCGTAGCTGGCGGTCTGCGAGGTGAGCACGCCGATGGTCCGCGACCGGCTGGTGACCAGGGCGCGCGCGGCCTGGTTGGGCCGGTAGCCGATCTGATCGATCACCTCGAGCACGCGTTCCTTCGTGCTCGGGCGCAGAGCTTCCGAGTTGTTCAGAACGCGGGAGACCGTCTGATACGAGACGCCCGCCAGACGTGCGACATCACGGATGTTGGGGGCGCGAACCTTCTGTGGCTCCATGAGTTGCAGTACCCGGCTTCGTCGACGTGTTCAGCGCGGACCCGATGCCGCAGCGCACACCATTATCACCCTCGTTCGCGGGTCGCGAGGTCACGGGCCCGCCGGAGCTCGGCCGTCACCTCGTCGATTTCCGCGAAGCTGCGATACCGCAGGCCGGTGGCGGTGTCCCGCGCGATCGCGAAGGGAAGCGCCACCTCGCCCTGTGGGGTATCGAGAGTCAATGCGACCGCCGGCGCGGTAGTGAATCTGGAGACCTGTGCGACGGAAACGTCAATCGAGACGATATCGGCCCACGAGAGTTCGAACGCCGGGTACCGCGTGAGCCATCCGGTCGTCACACGGATACCGTCGCCACTCGCCACCAATCCGAGAAAGGGCGTAAGCACCGTCGACAAGACGTTCTCCCCGGGGATGAGATCGGTGCGGAGAATCGCCCAGCGCAGCTCGCTGCTGCGACGCGCGATCAGCACGAGAGCTCCGGGGTTGTCTGCTCGGAGACCGTCTCGTCGGTTCCTATGGCCGATGTTCGCGATTACGTACCCACCGGCCAACGCGGCCGCCGCAACGGACACCAGCACTCCGAGATCGTGCAGGCGCCCGGCTCGGGCGAAGGAGAGGACCACCGCCACCGCTACCGCAAGCGCGCCTAATCCGATGAGCCAGGCAATTCTTCCCCGATGCATCTTTCTCCCCCCGGGCGCCTCGAGAGTGGCAGGCGCCAGGGGAACGTTAGCGGAGCGTCCCGCCCGGCGACAAATTCTCAGGTACCGGGAAGCGCGCCGGCTACCTCTGCATCACTCGTCGCGCGTCCAATGGTCGCGACGGAAGGCACGACCGAACCAGGCGCTGAGCGAGTCGCCGGTGTCGAGAGTCGGGTCGGCATGGAACACCTCTGGGCCCTCCGGCTTCGGCAGCGACTCCACCTCGGCGTCGGTGAGCGAGGTGCGCACCACCGTGCTGTAGATGAACTCGACCGCATCGCGGGAGACGAAGCGCAGGCCGTGCGCTGTGTCGACGGCGAGCCCGTCGAAGAGATCCAGCGACTCGTCCTGCAGCACGTGCCGCACCGTGCCGAACTGGCCGCCGGTGTTGCTGAGCACCGGAGTCCCCTTCTCGAGGGCACCGTAAGAGATTGGCTGGGGTTCGTCCATTCCACCAGCCTAGGAAGGGCGCGCCGATTCGCCTAGATTCGGAGAGATACAGCTTCGGAGACAACCGGAAGGTTGTCGGCGTAGCTTGTGCGCTATCTCTACGAGAGGTCACCCGCCATGTCCCGAATTGCTCGCTGGATTCCCGCCGTCGCCGTTGCGGCAGTCACACTCGGCGCCGTCGCGGTGCCGGTCTCGGCGAACGCCGCGGTCTCGCTCGATACCAAGACGCCCGAGCAGGTGCTCGCGCTCGTCGCCGACAGTGAGACCGATGCCTTCTCCGGAGCGGTGAAGACCAGTTCGGATCTCGGGCTCCCCTCGTTGCCGGCGGCCTCGGGCGGCTCCGAGAGCGACGACATCTCGTCGCTGCTGACCCTGCTCTCCACCCCGCAGACCGCGCGGGTCTATGTCGACGGGCCGACGAAGGCTCGCGTGCAAGTGCTGAAGCAGATGGCTGAGGAAGACGTCATCCGTAACGGCACGGATGTCTGGGTCTACGACTCGAAGAAGAACACGGCCGTGCACAGCACGCTTCCCGCGCGTAGCAGCGCCACCCCGAACCCGACGGCGATGACGCCGAGCGAACTCGCCCGCGCCATCATCGCGAAACTCGATGGATCGACGAGGCTGAGCGTCGGCGCTCACGGTTCTGTCGCCAATCGCGCCGTCTACTCGCTGGTGCTGAAGCCGAAGGCCACTGGCACGCTGATCGGCTCCGTCGCGATCGCGGTGGACGCGAAGACCGGCCTTCCCCTGCAGGTCACTGCCACCGCGCGCGGACAGAAGGCCCCCGCGTTCCGCATCGGGTTCACCAACCTGGTGGTCGGCCCGCCCGACTCCCGGCTCTTCACCTTCACCCCGCCGAAGAGTGCGAAGGTGACGGAGAAGAAGGTGACGGAGCATTCCGCGCGGCCTACCGCGCCCGCACCCGAAACCACGAAGCCGACCGTCGTCGGAACCAGCTGGGACGCGGTGGTCGTGAGCCCCGCGGACTCCTCGCTCACCAAGCTCAGCTCGGTGAAGCAGTTCACGCAGCTCACCACGGCCGTCGCCGGAGGGCGGGTGTTCCACACAGCGCTGGTGAACGTGCTGGTGACGGATGATGGCCGGGTACTCGCCGGGTCGGTGCCGACATCGCACCTGCAGGCCGTCGCCGCGTCGTCGACGAAGTGAGCGACGGTTCGCTCGCGATCGAGACGGGCGGCCTGACCAAGCGCTTCGGCGCGCATGCCGCCGTCGAGAACGTCGACCTGCGTGTGCCCCGCGGCTCGGTGTTCGGCTTCCTCGGACCGAACGGCTCGGGCAAGACCACCACCATCCGCATGCTGCTCGGCCTGATCTCGGCATCGAGCGGGACCGCCACGGTGCTCGGCGAGTCGATGCCCGCCCGGCTGCGCGCGGTGCTGCCGAACGTGGGCGCGCTCGTGGAGGGACCGGGTTTCTACCCGTTCCTCTCCGGCACCGCCAACCTGCGCCGACTCGACTCGGCAGACCGGCACGCACCGTCCGACAGTCGCGCGGCACGGGTCGAGGCCGCGCTCGACCGCGTCGGGCTCGCCGGGGTGGGACGCAAGAAGGTGAAGGCGTACTCGCTCGGCATGAAACAGCGGCTCGGACTCGCGAACGCGCTGCTCATGCCGCGCGACCTGCTCGTGCTCGACGAGCCCACCAACGGACTCGATCCGCAGGGAACGCGCGAAGTCCGCTCGCTGGTGAGTTCGCTCGCCGCCGAGGGGACGACGGTGTTCGTCTCCAGTCACCTGCTGGCGGAGATCGAGCAGATGTGCACGCACGCGGCCGTGATGAGCGCGGGCAGGCTGGTTGCCCAGGGCACGCTCGAGGAGCTGCGACGGGTGGGCGAGCCGGGCATCCGTCTCTCCACACCGGATGCCGCGGCCGCCGTCAGCGCGCTGGCCGGGCTTGGGCTGCTCGCCTCGATCGAGCACGGCGCATCGGACCTGGCTGTGGTCGCACCTCTCGGTTCGTCCGTGAACCCGGATGACATCGTGCCGGCCCTCGTGGCAGCCGGAGTGCGCGTGCGGGCGTTCGCGGTGGAGCGTCCCAGTCTCGAGGATCGTTTCGTGGCCCTCACCGGCGAGGGGTTCGACGTTGCGCAATAGTGTGGGGCTGGCGCTGCTCGCCTCGGAGATCACGGTGCTGTTCCGGCGCAAGCGCACCTGGGCGATGCTGCTCGCGCTGGCCGCCGTGCCGGTGCTGGTGGCCGTCGCAGTGAAGATCACCGGCTCGGGGCGCGGGCCGGCGTTCATCAGTCAGATCAGCGAGAACGGCCTATTCGTGACCTTCGCCGGGCTGCTGCTGGCGGTTCCGCTTTTTCTGCCGCTGACCGTCGGCGTCGTCTCCGGAGATGCGATAGCGGGTGAGGCGAGCACGGGCACACTGCGGTATCTGCTGGTGGCGCCGGCTGGCCGCATCCGTCTGCTCGTGATCAAGTACATCGGCATCGCGCTGTTCTGCCTCGCCGCCAGTCTGACCGTGGCGGTCGCCGGCGCGCTGATCGGTGCCGCGCTGTTTCCGATCGGGCCGACGACGCTGCTCTCGGGGGACACGATCGACGTCGGCGATGCCCTCCTGCGCGCGCTGCTCATCGCGCTGTACGTGACGCTGAGCCTGCTCGGCTTCGCGGCCGTCGGGCTGTTCATCTCGACCCTCACCGACGTGCCGGTCGGCGCGATGGCCGCGACCGTGGTGCTGGATGTCGCGGTGCAGATCGCCGACTCGCTGCCGCAGCTGGAATGGCTGCATCCGTTTCTGTTCTCGCACTATTGGCTGAGCTTCGGCGACCTGCTGCGGCAGCCGATCGCCTGGGACTCGTTCGCGTCGAACGCGGTGCTGCAGGTGGGGTACATCGTGGTGTTCGGCGCGCTCGCCTATGCGCGATTCGCACGGAAGGACATCCTGTCGTAGCGGGCGTCTGGCCCGGTCGCGGAGTTCTGTGGTCGCCCGATCGGTCGTCGCCTCCATTGCGCAGCTTGCCCGGCGCAACCGTCACAGTTCCGCACGCACTCCTGCACAACGGGTGACGAACGCGCCGCGTGGGTGCCGCGTCGCGCGCGAGTTGTCATTGACGTACCTGTTTGGGGCGAAAACAGGTACGTCAGTGACAACTCGCGAGAAGTGAGGGCGCGAGCGCGGGGTGCCGGCAGAGAGGTGACTCGCAGGCCTGGGCGAGTCCTTAGATGCGCGCGAGCCCCTCGAGCAGGTCGGCGGTGAGGTCGTCGACGCCCTCGATGCCGACCGAGAGGCGCACCAGGTTCTCGGGCACGGCGAGCGCGGTGCCGCGCACGGACGCGTGGGTCATCTCGGTCGGGTAGCCGATCAGCGATTCGACTCCGCCGAGAGACTCCGCGAGCTGGAAGATGGTCGTCGATTCGGCGAAGGCGCGGGCTGCGGCCGGTCCGCCGGCGAGCTGCACCGACAGCATCCCGCCGAAGCGCCGCATCTGGCGGGCGGCGAGCTCGTGGCCGGGGTGGTCGACGAGGCCGGGGTAGTAGACGCGCTCGATCGCCGGATGCCCGACCAGCGTCTCCGCGATGGCCTGCGCGTTCGAGGAGTGCTGCTCCATTCGCAGCGCCAGGGTCTTGATGCCGCGGACGGTGAGCCAGGCATCCATCGGTCCGGAAACCGGGCCGACGGCGAATTGCAGGAACCGCACCTTATCGGCGAGCTCGTCGTCGGCCACGACCAGGCCGCCGCCGAGCACATCGGAGTGGCCGCCCAGGTACTTGGTGGTGGAGTGGGTGACGACGTCGGCACCGAGCGCGAGCGGGTTCTGCAGGTAGGGCGAGGCGAACGTGTTGTCCACCACGACGATGGCGCCCGCGGCGTGCCCGATCTCCACCAGAGCGGCGATATCGCTGATCTTCATGAGCGGGTTGCTCGGCGTCTCGACCCACAGCACTCGGGTCTTCGGCGTGACGGCGGCGCGCACCGCATCGAGGTCCATCATCTCGACCGTGTCGAGCTCGACGCCCCAGGGCACGAACACGCGGTCGACGAGGCGATGGGTGCCGCCGTAGACGTCGTTGCCCATCACCACGTGGTCGCCCGGCGTCAGCACCGCGCGCAGCAGGGTGTCTTCTGCGGCGAGCCCGGAGGAGAAGCTGAAGCCGTGAGCCCCACCCTCGAGGTCGGCGAGCAGGGTCTCGAGCGACGATCGGGTCGGGTTCGCGCCCCTGGCGTACTCGTAGCCGCCGCGGAAGCCGCCGATGCCGTCCTGCACGAAGGTCGACGTCTGGTAGATCGGCGGGATGACCGACCCCGTGGAGGGGTCGAACTCCTGCCCGACGTGGATCGCGCGGGTGGAGAAGTCAAGGCTGTCAGACACAGGGGTACCGGGTTTCGTAGTTCGTGGGAGAGTCAGTCGGAGAGGAAGGTGAGCAGGTCTTGGCGGGTGATGACCGCGACCGGCTTGCCGTCCTGGGTGACGAGCAGGGCATCCGCCTTGCTCAGCGCCGCACGGGCGACGCTGATCGCCTCGTGCACTCCGATCAAACCGAGCGGCTGCCCGATAAATTTCCCGACCGGGTCGGTCATCTGCGCATCTCCGCCGAATACGGCCTCGAGCAGGGCCCGCTCGTCGAGCGCGCCGACGACCTCGCCGATCACGACGGGCGGTTCCGCGGTGAGCACCGGCAGCTGCGAGACACCGAAGGTCGACATGATCTCGATCGCGTCGCGAACCGTGTCGGAGGGGTGCACATGCACGAGATCGGGGATCTCCCCCGTCTTCTCCTTCACGACATCAGCGACCGTCTTCTCGTCGGAGACCTGGGTGAAGCCGTAGGACTGCATCCACTTGTCGTTGAATACTTTGCCCAGGTAGCCGCGGCCGCCGTCCGGAAGAAGCACGACAACGACGGCGTCGGCGGGAAGGTCCTTCGCCGCCTTCAGTGCGGATGCAACGGCGAGGCCGCTGGATCCGCCGACCAGCAGTCCCTCCTCGCGCGCGAGTCGGCGGGTGAAGTCGAAGGACTCGGCATCGGAGGAGGCGATGATCTCGTCGACGACGGAGCCGTCGTATGCCTCGGGCCAGAAGTCCTCGCCGACGCCCTCGACCAGATACGGCCGGCCGGTGCCGCCCGAATAGACCGAGCCCTCGGGGTCTGCGCCGATGATGCGCACCGCGCCGTTCGACATCTCTTTGAGGTATTTGCCGACACCGCTGATGGTTCCTCCGGTGCCGACACCGGCGACGAAGTGGGTGACGAGACCCTCGGTGTCGCGCCAGATCTCGGGCCCGGTGGTCTCGTAGTGGCTGAGCGGACCGTTGGGGTTCGAATACTGGTTCGGCTTGAAGGCACCGGGGATGTCGCGGGCCAACCGATCGGAGACCGAATAGTACGACTCGGGGCTGGTCGGCTCCACGGCGGTCGGTGTCACCACGATCTCGGCGCCGTATGCGCGGAGCACGTTGCGCTTCTCCTCGCCGACCTTGTCGGGCAGCACGAATACGCAGCGGTAACCGCGCTGCTGCGCCACCAGGGCGAGGCCGATGCCGGTGTTGCCGGAGGTGGGCTCGACGATCGTGCCCCCCGGCTTCAGGAGCCCATCGCGCTCGGCGGCGTCGATGATGCGCGTGGCGATGCGGTCTTTGGACGAGCCCCCGGGGTTGAGGTATTCGACCTTGACCAGCACCGTCGCGACAATGCCCGCCGTCACGCTGTTGAGCTTGACGAGCGGGGTGTTCCCGACGAGGTCGATGACACTGTTGGCGTACTTCATGGTGCTGCCAATCTACCGGCAGCGACCCTGAGGTTACGGCGCGAGGCGGGGGCACGGGACCCGCTCCGAAGGACTGAACAACTGTAGGAGCGCCCCCGGGAAAGCCGAGTCTAGTGTGGGGTTAATCGTGCTCTTACAAAGGGGACGGGATTACCCAACCGTCGTCCCAAACTCCGTTTGGCGCGACACAAAAACGGAGGTTGATCATGGGGTTTGTGACCACAGACGATGGCGCGGAAATCTACTTCAAAGACTGGGGCAGCCCTGACGCGCAGCCCATCATGTTCCACCACGGCTGGCCCCTGTCCGCCGACGACTGGGACACCCAGATGCTCTTCTTCCTGTCGAAGGGCTACCGCGTCATCGCGAGCGACCGGCGCGGCCACGGCCGCTCCTCGCAGATCAGCACCGGCCACGACATGGACCACTACGCCAGCGATGCGAACGCGGTCGTCGAGTTCCTCGACCTGCGCAACGCCATCCACATCGGTCACTCGACCGGTGGTGGGCAGGTCGCGCGCTACGTCGCCCAGTACGGAGAGCCGCAGGGTCGTGTGGCGAAGGCGATTCTCGTGTCGTCCGTGCCCCCGCTGATGGTCAAGACCGACGCGAACCCCGACGGAACGCCGATCTCGGTGTTCGACGGTATGCGCGCCGGTCTGGCGGCCAACCGTGCCGAGTTCTTCGAGGGCGTCGCATCCGGACCGTTCTACGGCTTCAACCGACCGGGTGCGACCGTCTCGCAGCCGGTGATCAACAACTGGTGGCGCCAGGGCATGATGGGAAGCGCGTTGGCGCACTACGAAGGCATCAAGGCCTTCTCCGAGACCGACCAGACGGCGGACCTCAAGGCGATCACGGTGCCGGTACTGGTCACCCAGGGCGACGACGACCAGATCGTGCCCTACAAGGATGCCTCCCTCAAACAGGCCGAACTCATCAAGAACTCGACCCTGAAGATCTACCCTGGCTACCCGCACGGGATGCTGACGATCCACGCGGACGTCATCAACCCCGACCTCCTCGCCTTCATCCAGGAGTAGCTCGTCTGTACGCGCAGCGGCGCATCCTCGGCGGGATGCGCCGCTCGGCGCGCAGCGCGAAGGTATGCATGGGCGGGCCACCCCCATCGGCGATCGCAGACCTAGCCTGAGCTTCATCATGAGTGCTCACGACATCACCGACGAACGCGCCGCCACCCTCGATCGATCGGACACGCGCACTCCCGGGAATCCCCGTCTGATCGTTGCCGATGGTTCGACTCGAGCTGCCGTCATGCGACGACTTCTCTCCGACGACGACGCCGTCGCCCGACGGGCGTTCAGGGAGGCGGTGGCGAGCCGCTGGGTGGACGAGGGCGCGGCAACCCTCGCGGTCGCGATCACCTTCGACGAGAGTGTGGACCCGGTCGAGCGAGCGACCTTCGGACGGCTGCTGGATGCCCGACGCACCCAGGGCATCTTCTCCCTGGGCGACCGCGGCTCGGCGCAGCTGTTCGTCGTCCGCGCGCCGGACACCCGTCCCGTGCTGGATCTGGTCCGCGCCGAGGCGGTGACCCGGCGCGTCCCCATCCGCTCGATCGGCACGGCCCGACACGATGCTCGTTCCGACGACCTGCGCACGACGGTGAACCAGGCGATCACGGCAGCCGAGACGGCCGCCAAGCTCCCCCATCTGGGCGGGTCCGCGGACATCAGCGAATTGGGCACCTGGCTGATGCTGTCCTCGATTCCCGAGGACGACGCTCAGATCGCGCTGTTCTCCCCCGCGGCCCACGCGCTGTACGTCGACGGTGACCCGCTGAAACGCATGACCGTCGAGACCTATCTCGACGTCCGCTCGCAGGTGCAGGAGGCGTGCAGACTGCTGCACATCCACCGCACCACGCTCTACTACCGGCTGGAGAACATGCCACCCGTCGTGAAGGCCGCCCTCGATGATGGCGTCGCCCGGAGCGCGCTCCACCTCTGCCTGAAGCTCATGCGACTCTGGGATTCGACGAGCGAAGCAGATCAGCGCAGGGAGACCTGCTCCGCATACAGACGGGCGTAGACCCCGTCAGCGGCGAGCAGCTCGCTGTGCGTGCCACGCTCGACGATGCGCCCACCGTCGACGACGAAGATCACATCGGCCGCCACGACGGTCGACAGCCGATGCGCGATGGCGATGGTGGTGCGTCCGCGGGCGGCGGTGTCGAGCGCCTGCTGCACCACGCGTTCCGAGATGGAATCGAGAGCGCTGGTCGCCTCATCGAGGATGAGCACCCCCGGGTCTTTCAGCAGCACCCGTGCGATGGCGATGCGCTGCTTCTCCCCGCCCGACAGGCGGTAGCCGCGCTCTCCCACCACCGTGTCGTAACCCTCGGGGAAGGAGGCGATGGTGTCATGGATGTTCGCGGCGCGCGCCGCGATCTCGAGCTCGGCATCCGTCGCCTCGGGTTTCGCGTAGCGGAGGTTCTCGGCGATGGTCGCGTGGAACAGGTAGGTCTCCTGGCTGACGATTCCGATGTTGGAGATGAGCGACTCCTGCTCGAGGTCGCGCACATCGGAACCGGCGAAGCTCACCCGGCCGTCGCTCGCCTCATACAGCCGCGGCAGCAGGTAGGAGACCGTGGTCTTTCCCGCGCCCGATGGCCCGACGAAAGCCGCGTACTGGCCCGGCTCGATCTCGAATGACAGGCCCTTGAGCGTCGGCTCCGTGTCGTCGCCGGCGTCCGGATAGCGGAACACCACGTCGTCGAAGGCGACGCTGCCCAGGCGCTTCTCATCGACGGGATGAGCGGTCGGGCGGTCGACGATCGCGGGCCTGAGATCGAGGTACTCGAAGATGCGGGCGAACAGGGCCTGCGAGGTCTGCAGGTCGAGGGCAACCCGCATCAGGCCGAGCAGCGGGAACATCAGGCGGGCCTGCACCGTGGTGAACGCGACGATCGTGCCCGCGGTGACCGGCACATCCCCCAGGATCAGCCAGGCCGCGCAGATGTAGATCACGGCGGGGATGATCGCGAGAAAGATCTGCACCATCGCGAAGAACCACTGGCCGCTCATCTGCTCGCGCACCTGCAGCCCGATCTGGGTCTCGTTCTCCTTCGCGTAGCGGTCGACCTCCGTGTTCTGCTGATTGAAACTCTTGGCCAGCAGGATGCCGGAGACCGACAGCGTCTCCTGCGTGATGGCGGTCATGTCGCTGAGCGACTCCTGCGTCTTGGTGGCGATTTTGGCGCGCACCCGCCCGACCCTGCGCTGGGCGATCACCAGGATCGGCATCAGGATGATCGCGACCACCGTGAGCTGCCAGGAGAGCACGAGCATCGACACGAAGGCTGCGATCACCGTGACGGTGTTGCCGAGCACGCTCGACACGGTATTGGTGAGCACGTTTGCCACGCCCCCGACATCGTTCTGCAGTCGGGATTGGATGATGCCGGTCTTGGTTCTGGTGAAGAACGCGAGTTCCATCCGCTGCAGGTGACTGAACAGTCGCACCCGCATCGCGCCCATGACCTTGTTGCCCACCGTCGCGGTGAGGTAGGTCTGCCAGACGCCGAGCGCAGCGGACGCAACGTAGATCAGCACCATCAGCCCGACGATCTCGAGCAGCACCGGGAAGTTCGGGTGACCGCTCTTCGGGAACAGGCCCGAGTCGAAGGCGCGCGCGGTGAGCAGAGGCGGCAGCACAGAGAGCCCGGCGCCGATGATCACCAGGACGGCGGTGGTGATGAGCGCGGTCCTGTGCGGCGCGAACAGCGCGGCGATGCGCGGGAGGAGGTTGGGGATCTTCGGGGCGTCCGCGTTGACCGCGCGCTGAGCATCCGCATCCCCGCCGCTGATGCGGCCCCGCGAGCCCGGGTGCCCGCCACGAACTGTACTCACCCGCTCACTGTACGCAGGGAGGCCGACAGCGCCGTCGGGATTCGCCGCGAGCGTATCCCGTGTTCCGCCGGATCGGGGTACAGATTGTCGCCCGCGCAACCGCCGAACACGAAGAACCTGCGCCGCGACCGTCCACATTGTGGTGGACACGGATGCCCGCCCGCCCGCATCCTCGCCAGCCGGGGTTGCACTGCGGTACTATCCATCACCGCCGAGCGCGCACCTCTTAATCACGCGCAACCCGGCGGGGCACCAAGCAGACGGACCCGCGGGCCCCGGGGGATGAACGTGACCGAGTCAACTGATCTCGACACCGTCGTTCGGACGGTCGATGAACTGCGCTCGAAATCGCGCTACTCCGACGCCCTGACGGTGATCGGGGAGGCGTGGCCGCGACTTTCCACCCTCCACGGCGGAACGCTGCGCGGATTGATCGAGAGCATTCCGGCCGAAGAGTGGCAGCATCGCCCGTGGATTCTGGCGGCGATCGGAGCGAGCTATCAGTCCTTCGATTCGGCCAGTCGCTCGGCGGCGCTGCCCTGGTTCCAGGCGGCCGAGCAACTGATCGCCGCCGACGACCACCTGCCGGTCTCGGTCGTCGCCGGGGTACAGGTACACCACGCGTCGGTGCTGCGCTCGCTCGGCCGACTGTCGGCGGCCCGGCAGGGGGCCCGCGCCGCGCGGGAGCTGCTCGCCACGGATGTCGGGCTCGCTCCTCCGGTACGTGTGCGCCTGCAGGCATCCGCGGAATTGCATCTGGGGCTGATCGCTCTGCATCTGGGCGAGTTCGACGACGCGCGCCGACACCTGCACCTGGCGCAGGGGCTGGGCGAGAGCAGCCTGCTGCCGACCGAGCGGATCGAGTGCCTGTCCGGTCTCGCCTACCTCGCATACACCGAGGGGAGTTTCGAGCATGCCCTCGACCTCGCCGGGCAGGCCCGCTCGGTTGCGGTCGCGCATGGGGTCCCGAATTCGCGCTTCATCACTGCTGCCCTGGCCACGGAGACGCTGATCGCGGTGGAACAGGATCGGCTCGCCGACGCCCTCGCCCTCGCCCCGGTGCTGACCGAGGCCGGCACCGCGAGCGAGTGGGAGCCGCTCGCGCACAACGCCATCGGTTCGGTGTCGGCGATCAGCGGTCGACACATCGAGGGGCTCGACGAGCTGCGAAGGGCGATCACCACCACCTTCGACTGGGATCCGCAGCCGAACATCCGTCAGACCAGCGAAGGGATGCGGGCGGTGCTGCTCATGCATCTCGGCGAGCTGGAGGAGGCGACGGCGATCTTCGAGCAGCTCACGCCCAGCCACAATCACGCACAGTGCCCGGCCCGGTTCTTGGCGGGCATCCGGTTCGCCGAGGGCGACGCGCAGGGCACCCTCGATGCACTGCGGGACTGTGCGGCGCTGGGCGATCGGCACTCGAGCCGGACGCTGGTCGACGTGCTGCTGCTGCGCTCGGCCGCGCACTACACGCTTGGAAACGACCGGGTCGCCGACGTCGCCCTCGATCGGGCGCTGCTCACCGCCGCACGCAACGGGATGCGGAGGCCGTTTCTGCTTGTCCCCGCAGCCACGCTCTCGACGATGCTCGATCGGGCGCTGACGCGGCGACAGCCCGACGTCGTGCTGCAGATCGTCGACCATCTGCGCACGGCACCGCGCGCGTCGGCGGTCGAGACGGTGTCCACCCTCAGCGCGCGCGAGCTCGAGATCGCCCGCGCCCTGGAGCTCGACAAGACCGTCGGCCAGATCGCCTCCGAGCTGTTCATCTCGACGAACACGGTGAAGACGCATCTGCGCAGCATCTACCGCAAGATCGGGGCGACGACACGGCAGCAGGCGGTGGCGCGCGTGCGCGAGCTCGGACTGCGGCGCGAAAAAATCACCCCATGATCACCCGGTCTCATCCCTGGTCCTGACACCGCTGCGACCACCATCCTGTTAGCACGCAGCGATCACTCGCGGATCCCCCCGTCCTCTGAGGCACCGGAACGCTGCAGCTAGGAACAGGAACCCGAATGAATCCCGAATTCACGAACGTCCGCAGCAGTAGCTCGGCGCCGTGCTCGGTGGTCCCTTCGTCCTATGTCGACCATCTCCCGATGGCGACGCACCACCAACCTGGTCGGGTCTGAACCCGAACAGTCCGACCGAGGTGGTCAGGGCGCGGGGTGTGTCACGACATGCCCCGCGCTCCTCGGGTCAGCGCTCCTCGGGTCAGCGAGCCTCGACCCCGAACTCCCGAGCGAGTCGCTCGATCTTCTCGGCACGACCCAGGCGGGGCAGGTCGCTCCCGTCACGGATGGTGCGCCCGCGCGCCTCGAAGTCGGCGAGGAAGGACTGGGCCCAGGCGACATCCGATCCGGTGGGACTGATGACCTCGTTGATCACCGGCAGCTGCGAGGTGTCGAGGCAGAGTTTGCCGGTCATCCCGAGGGCGACGGTCATCTCAGACTGCTCGCGGAGCACCGGATGACTGCTGCCGACGGTCGGCCCGTCGATCGGGCCGGGCAGCTTTCCCACCCGACTCGCCACGACGAGGCGTGAGCGGGGGTAGGCCATCGCCAGATCGTCGGCGCTCGCCCCGGTGTCGCGGCGGTAGTCGCCGCTGCCGAAGGCGAGCCGGAACGCACCCTTTGCCCGGGCGATGTCGGCCGCATCCTCGATGCCGAGGGCGGACTCGACCAGAGCCAGCACCGGCGTCGCGCTGCCGAGGCGGTGATAGGTCTCCGACACCTGCTCGGCAGACTCGGTTTTGGCGAGCATGACGCCGAGCAGCCCCGGAAGCCCGCGCAGACCGTCGACGTCGTCGCTCCAGAAATCGGTGTCGACGCTGTTGATGCGCACCCAGGCGGAGGATCCGGATGTCTCCAGCCATTCCGCGACGACGGTGCGGGCATCGTCCTTCAGCTTCGGGTCGACGGCGTCTTCGAGGTCGAGGATCACCTGGTCGGCGCGGGAGGCGACGCTCGGGTCGAAGCGGTCGGGAGCCGTCGCCGGCACGAGGAGCCAGGAACGGGAGATCTCGGCGGACGGACGGCGGCGAACCTCATTGCTCATGTGCTCCACCGTATCGGTCGTGAGCACCGCGTCCGACACTGTGACGCGGGCATGCAAAAGGTGCCGCCCCCGAAGGGACGGCACCTTTCGTGCTCGCAGTCGATGCCCCTAAGGGCGCTGACTCCGTGCGGGCTTAACTACTTGAGGGTGACGGTTGCGCCGGCCTCTTCGAGCTGAGCCTTCGCCTTCTCGGCGGTCTCCTTGTTCGCGCCCTCGAGGACGGTGCTCGGGGCACCATCAACGACAGCCTTGGCCTCGCCGAGGCCGAGGCTCGTGAGCGCGCGGACCTCCTTGATGACCTGGATCTTCTTGTCGCCAGCGGCCTCGAGAACGACGTCGAACGAGTCCTTCTCCTCGACCTCTTCGGCGGGGGCCGCGGGGCCACCGGCTGCAGCAACTGCAACGGGAGCGGCCGCGGTGACCTCGAAGACCTCTTCGAACTGCTTGACGAACTCGCTGAGCTCGATCAGGGTCAGTTCCTTGAACGCCTCGATCAGTTCGTCGCTAGAAAGCTTTGCCATGATGTTTCTCCTAATTTCTTGTGTGTACTAACCGCTATCCGTAGGCAGTGCCTAGGAAGCGGAATCCTGCTTCTCGCGCAACGCGTCGACCGTGCGAACGGCCTTCGACAGCGGTGCGTTGAACAGATAGGCGGCACCGAACAGCGAGGCCTTGAAGGCGCCGGCCAGCTTGCCCAGCAGCACCTCCCGAGACTCGAGGTCGGCGAGCTTGTTGACCTCTTCGGCGGTCAGGGGGTTACCGTCGAAGTAACCACCCTTGATCACGAGAAGAGGGTTGGCCTTGGCGAAATCGCGCAGACCCTTCGCAACGGTGACCGGGTCACCGTGAACGAATGCGATTGCGGACGGCCCGACAAGCTCCTCGTCGAAAGACGAGATGCCAGCCGCGTTGGCCGCGATCTTGGTCAGCGTGTTCTTCACCACGGCGTAGGTAGCGTTCTCACTGAGAGACTTGCGCAGCGTCTTGAGCTGAGCGACAGTGAGCCCGCGGTACTCGGTGAGCAGAACGGCGGTCGAGTCGCGGAACTTGTCCGTCAGCTCGGCAACCGAAGCTTCCTTGTTCGCCATGTGGCTCCTTCGTTAGTGGTTCGTGCCAAGACCTACGCACTTAACGAAAAAAGCTCCGGCGCAAGCGCACGGAGCGGAACCCGGAACTGAAAGGACTGGGAGTCTCAATACACCTGCGCAGGTCTTCGCTTGAGCGAACCTTCGACTGCTGTATCGAGTCGGGCTGTTTCCAGCATTTCTCGGCACGGCAATAACCGGCGGTCTTTGGCTCCGTACAGACTAAGCGAACGGATGCCGCGGCGCAAGTCAGTCGCGCTCGGGCAGCTTCGGCTCGACGAACACCGGCATGGTCGGCGGGAGCGCTGGTGCTTCGACACGCTCAGACCCTTCGACATGCTCAGACCCTTCGACATGCTCTGGGACCGTACGGTTTCTGAGCCTGTCGAAGGGGCGCCGCCGGAACGGCAGCAGCACGAAGATCACCAGCAGGACGACCACGCCGCCGAGCACCAGGAACACGATCGGCAGCCCGTTCGGCCCCGGCGCCTCCGTCGGGCGGGGGGCGATCTGCGGGAGGGTGTGCTGATAGAGCGCGATGGTTGTCGGCACCGCGACACCGGAGGTACCGGTGACCAGCGGGGTGATCGTGGTGCCGTCACTGGCGAACCAGGCAGAGTGGGAGTCATCCCGAATCAGCACGGTGCCGGTCGGGGCCTTCGCCAGGGCGCTCACCAGCGCCGGCCCGAGATCGAAGTCGGCGAGCTCGGGGTCATCGCTCTCGGGATCGATCCAGACCGTCGCGAGTCCGACGGGAAGGTCCTTCACCGTGATCGGGGCGACCCAGGTGTTCGTGAGCTCGGTGGGAGCATCCGTCGTCGTGCCGGACAGGAACGATGACGTCCACGAGTAGACGCGATGGATGCCGCCCACCTTCGTCGTGTCGTCGAACGCGATGCCCGACCCGGCATCCTTGCCCGGCCCATAGAGCTTCGCGACCCGCGGGATCAGCCCGGCGGCGACGTATCGCGCAACCGGCTCGGGAACGGTCGGCTCGTCGAGCGCGAACGCCGCGCTGCCGCCGGTCACCACGAGCCCGATTGCCAGGGCGAAAACTAGTCCACCCGGCAGGAATTCTTTACGCACCGTCGCGCCAGGAGTGCTCCGGCGCGTATCCGAGCACCCGCCGCGCCTTGTCGATGGAGAGCAGCGTCTCGTGCTCGCCGAGCTCCTTGGTCACGGTGACCGAGGGGAACACCTCGGCGGCGAGCGAGGCGCTCGAGCGGCTCATCACCGTATCGGCCGCCGCGATGATGAACACGTCGAAGCCGGGGTTGCTCGCCAGTAGCGCCCGTTCGATCGCCTGGGCGGCGTCGCGGCCGTCGATGTAGCCCCAGGCGTTCCACTTGCGCAGGAGTGGGTCGGCGTCGAAGGAGGGGAACTCGGCGTAATCGGCCGGGTTCATCACGTTGGAGAAGCGGAACGCGGTGATGCTGAGCTCCGGGTCCCAGCGGGTGAGCTTGAGCGCCAGCTGCTCCTCGAGATGCTTGGTGAGCGAGTACATCGACTCGGGGCGCGTCTCGTAGTCCTCGTCGATCGGCAGGTAGGGCGGCGGCACGTCGAACGGCAGCCCGAGCACCGTCTCGCTCGAGGCGGTGACGATGGTGTGGATGCCGGCCCGACGCGCGCCCTGCAGCACGTTGAAGGTGGCGGTCATGTTGTTGTGGAACGCCTGCGCGTCGGGCACGAGCCCCGGCGCGGGCACGGCGCCGAGGTGCACGACCGCGTCGAGACCGTCGTGGACTCCGTCGATGCCGGCCAGGGCATCCGCCACCTGGCCGTAGTCGGTCAGGTCGATGCGCACGAAACCGGGCACGCGCTCGCCGACCGTGTCGAGGGCGACGACCTGGTGGCCTGATTCGCGAAGACGGGTGACGACCGTGCGGCCGAGCTTCCCGTTCGCGCCGGTGACGGCGATGCGCATGGGGCTTCCTTACCTGTAGCGGGCTTCCCAGTCTCCCACCTGGGCGGCGACGCGGTCAGGATGCCAACGGCAGTGTCACCCGGAATTCGGTGCGCCCGGGGATGCTCGCCACCGTGACCGTGCCCCCGTGCCCCTCGATGACAGCGGCCACGATGGCGAGGCCCAAACCTGTCGAACCCAGGCCGGTCGACCCGGCGGCTCGTGAGCGCGAGGAGTCACCCCGGGCGAAGCGTTCGAACAGCACCGGCTGCAGTTCTTCGGAGATGCCGGGGCCGTCGTCGACGATCGTCACGACCGCGTTCTCCGCCTCCCGCGAGAGCGCCACTGTCACCGCGGTGCCGGGCGGCGTGTGCACGCGGGCATTGGCCAGCAGGTTGGTCAGCACCTGGTGCAGGCGCTGCTGGTCGCCGTACATCACGACAGGCTCCTCGGGCAGGTCGAGCGACCAGGAGTGGTCGGGGCCGGCGGCATGGGCGTCGCTCACCGCGTCGATGAGCAGACGGGAGAGGTCGAGCTCGTGCCGCTCCAGGTCGCGACCCTCGTCGAGGCGGGCGAGCAGCAGCAGGTCCTCCACCAGGGAGGTCATGCGGGTGGCCTCGGACTCGACACGTCCGATCGAATGGACCACGTCATCCGGAAGCTCGTGGTTGCCGCGCCGGGTGAGCTCCGCATAGCCGCGGATCGAGGCGAGCGGGGTGCGCAGCTCGTGGCTGGCATCGGCGACGAACTTGCGCACCTTGTTTTCGCTGGCCTGGCGGGCGCTGAGGGCGGATGCCACGTGCCCGAGCATCGAGTTGATGGCGGCACCGACCTGCCCGACCTCCGTGCGCGGGTCGGCGTCGGACGCGGGGACCCGGGCTTCGAGCGCGACCTCACCCCGGTCGAGCGGGAGTTCGGAGACCTGCGTCGCGGTCGACACGACCCGTTCGAGCGGCCGAAGCGCGATCTTCACCAGCCAGCGGCCGACGAAGAAGGCGATGACGAGCACCACGATGACGATGCCGGCGATGACCGCCAGCAGGAGGGTGACGGTGGACTGGGTGGAGGCGAGCGGGAGGCCGTTGGCGACCACGTCTCCGTCGGGCAGCGTGGTGACCAGCACCCGATACTGGCCGAGCGAGCCGCCCAGGTTCACGGTCTGTGCCTCACCGTTGACGGGTACCGACAGCACCGTTCTGGCCTGCTGCAGCGTGAGACTGCGGCTGGTTCCCGACTGGTCGATATAGCCCGCACGCTGCAGCACCCCGTCGCTCACGTAGAGGAAGATCGTGTCGGCATTCTGCCCGGGTCCGCCCGGCGAGTTCGTCGGCGGTGTGCCGCCCTGGCCGAGCTGGAAGTCGCGGAAGCGCTGTGACGAGGAGGTGAGCTGATCGTCGACCTTGGACATCAGCACGCCCTGCAGCGTGAGGGCACTGACCAGTCCGATGACGATGGATCCGACGGCGAGCAGGGCGACGAAGCTGAGCACCAGGCGGCGGCGGAGTGTCCACGGTGCACGCGCACGGTGCGGGAGCGAGGTCATCCTGCTGCCTTGATCATGTAGCCGACCCCGCGCACGGTGTGGATCATCGGGGCGGCACCGGCATCGATCTTCTTGCGCAGATAGGAGATGTAGATCTCGACGATGCTGGAGCGGCCGCCGAAGTCGTACGACCAGACCCGATCGAGGATCTGCGCCTTGCTCATCACGCGGCGCGGGTTGCGCATGAGGAAGCGCAGCAGCTCGAACTCGGTGGCCGTGAGCTCGATCAGGCGGCCTTCGCGGCGTACCTCGTAGCTCTCCTCGTCGAGCACCAGGTCGCCCACGCGCAGCAGCGGGTCGCTGGAGTCGGCGATCACGATGGTGGAGCGCCGGATGAGACCGCGCAGCCGGGCGACGAGTTCCTCGAGGCTGAACGGCTTGGTGACGTAGTCGTCGCCTCCGGCGGTGAGGCCGGCGATGCGGTCGTCGAGGGCGTCCTTGGCGGTGAGGAAGAGGATGGGGGTGTCCTGCCCGTCGTCGCGGAGGCGTTTCAGCACGGCCAGGCCGTCGATGTCGGGCAGCATGACGTCGAGCACGACGACATCCGGCTGGAATTCGCGGATCAGCTGGATCGCGCCGCGCCCCTCGGCGGCCGTGCGCACCTCCCAGCCCTCGTAGCGCAGAGCCATGCTGAGTAGGTCGCTGAGGGTGGCCTCGTCGTCGACGACCACCACCCGTACGGGCGAGCCGTCGGCACGGCGGAGTTTGGGGAGCGCGGTCGCAGTCTTGTCGGTCACCCTCCCTACTATCCCGAGTTTCCTATGAACGGCCTATGTTTCGCCCAAACCTTCTCTGAGACAGTTCGACTTGAGCCATCGGCAGGGTTGTCCCGCGAAACACCCTGCATGTGACGCAAGTCGAGACCCGATCACAACTCATGGGCGACCTTTAGGGCGTCCATACGGTTTACATAGCTTCGGGCTGCACGGTGGCCACCATGAACAGATCCCGCCGCATAGTCGTCAACACCTCGTTGGCCGTCGTCGCGCTAGGAGCCCTCGTCGGGGGCTACTTCCTCGTCGCCAATCCCCTCGCCGCCGCGAGCTCCGCCTCCGCGACCCAGCTCACCTCTACGGTGAAGGAGGGCGCGGTGTCGAGCAGCATCACGGCGAGCGGCTCGATCGCTCCGGTGAGGGAGGTCGCGGCATCCTTCGCGGTCTCCGGCACCATCGCCACCGTCGACACCACGCTCGGCGCGACCGTCACGGCGGGCCAGGTGATCGGAACGCTCGACACCACCGACCTCACCGCGGCGGTCACCAAGGCGACCAACGCTCTGACCGCCGCCAAGGCGCAGCTCGCCAGCGCGAAGAGCAGTGTGACCGCCGCCACGGCGAGCGCGGCAGCGGGTGGCAACGACCAGAGCAGCTCTGCTCAGGGTTCAACGGCACAGCAGCAGGTGACCGCAGCCCAGTCCAGCGTCTCCGACGCGACGGATGCCCTGGCCACCGCCACGGCGAACCTCGCCTCCGCGACGCTGACCGCCCCCATCACGGGCCTCGTCACCGCGGTGAACGGAACGGTCGGCGGCAGTGCCAGCGGTTCCACCTCGAGTAGTTCTTCCGGCACGGCGAGCGCGGGCAGCGGCACCACGACGACCACGAGCAGCGGCTTCGTGACCATCGCCGACGTCAGTTCCATGACGATGACGGCGGCCATCGCCGAGGCGGACATCGCGTCCGTGACCGTCGGCCAGGCGGCATCCGTCACCTTCCCGGCGCTCCCCGCTGTAGACGGCACCGACGTGACAGCCACCGCGAAGGTCACCGCGATCTCCCCGACGGCGACCACCAGCAACTCGGTCGTCACGTACGCCACCACGCTCACCCTCGATGCGATCCCCGCGGGCCTGCGCCTCGGCCAGACCGCGAGCGCCACCATCACCACGGCGAGCTCTACGGCGACGGCGCTGTACGTGCCGACCGCCGCCATCACCACCGCGAATGGAACCTCGACCGTGAAGGTCGTCTCCAGCAGCGGCACGACCACCACGAAGACGGTGACTCTCGGCGTCGTCGGCGACAGCGGCACCGAGATCACGTCCGGCCTGAAGGTGGGGCAGACGGTGGTCATCGGAACCGTGGCGGCGACCACAGGCACTACGGGGACGACGGGCACCGGCACAGGAACAGGCACGGGAACCCGCGGCAACTTCGGCGGCACGGGCGGCACCGGCGGCGCCCCGACCGGCGGATTCCCGGGAGGCGGAAACTGATGACCGGTCTCGGGATCGACCGTCCGCCCGTCCTGCGGCTGCAGGGCATCCAGCAGGTCTACGGCACCGGCGAAGCATCCGTTCACGCACTCCGCGGCATCGACCTCGACGTGGCACAGGGTGACTACCTCGCCATCATGGGCCCGTCCGGCTCCGGCAAGTCCACGTTGATGAACCTGCTCGGCTGCCTCGACATCGCCTCCAACGGCGTCTACGAGCTGGCCGGCCACGACGTGCGCAGCCTCACCGAGCGCGAACTCGCGAAGGTGCGCAACGAGGAGATCGGCTTCGTGTTCCAGAGCTTCAACCTGGTGCCGCGGATGACCGCTCTCGCCAACGTGGAACTCCCGCTGATCTACGGCGGGGTCCGCCGCGCCGAGCGACGCCGACTCGCCCTCGAAGCCCTCGACCTGGTCGGCCTCGCCGACCGCGCCGACCACCAGCCGCAGCAGCTCTCGGGCGGCCAGCAGCAGCGCGTGGCCATCGCCCGCGCGCTCGTCACCTCCCCCACCCTGGTGCTCGCGGACGAGCCGACCGGAAATCTCGACAGCGCGTCGACCGAGGAGATCCTGTCCATCCTCGACTCGCTCGCCGACGCCGGGCGAACGATCGTGATCATCACCCACGAGGAGAACGTGGCGGAACGCGCTCACCGCATCCTCACCATCAGCGACGGACTGATCATCCGCGACACCGCGGGGGTACTCCAGTGAGCTTCTTCGAGATCCTGCGCTCCGCGATGCGCGGCGTCACGGCCAACAAGCTGCGCTCCGTCCTCACGCTGCTGGGCGTCACGATCGGCGTCGGCTCGGTCATCCTGCTGCTCGCCGTCGGCAACGGCTCGGCCCAGACCGTGCAGAACGCGATCGCGGGCCTCGGCACCAACACCCTCACCGTGCGCGCCAGCCAGGTCGGCGGCGGGGGTGGAGGCGGCACGACGACCGCCTCGACCGCAGGGTCGAGCGTGAAGACGATCACGACCGCGGTCGCCGATCAGCTCGACAGCGCGGGCCTCGGGCACGTGAAGGAAGTAGTGCCGCAGGTGAGCACGAGTCTCACCGTCTCATCGACCAGCACATCTTCGACCGATGTCTCGGTGATCGGCTCGACAGCGGAGTACTTCGACGTCTCTACCGCGAAGGTCGCCTCCGGGGCCGCCTACACGGCAGCGGATGTCACGACCTCCGCCAAGGTGGCCGTCATCGGTTCCGAGCTCGCGACCACCCTCTATCCCACCGGTTCGGCGCTCGGTCAGACGGTCTCCGTCGACGGCTCCTCGTTCACCGTGGTCGGCATCCTGGCACCCCAATCGAGCTCAGGGTTCACCGACCCGAACACCGTCGTGATAGCCCCGATCACACGCATTCAGAAGTCGTACACCGGCTACGGCGCGGTCAGCACCCTCACCGTGCTGGCAACCAGCTCGGGTGACGTGACCGCCGCCCAGGGCGAGATCACCGTGATGCTCAATCAGCTGCTCGGCGTCACCGACCCGAGCGACGAGCCGTTCACGGTCACCAACCAGAGCTCCCTGCTGGAGACCGCGGCGGCGAGCGCCACCAGCTTCACGGTGCTGCTCGGGGCGGTAGCGGCGATCAGCCTGCTCGTCGGCGGAATCGGTGTCACGAACGTGATGCTCGTCACCGTCACCGAACGAACCCGGGAGATCGGCATCCGCAAGGCACTCGGGGCGACCCGGGGCGCCATCCTCGGTCAGTTCCTCACCGAAGCGGCAACACTGACGCTGCTCGGCGGGGTGCTCGGCGTGATCGGTGCGGTGATCGGGACACACTGGGAGATCAACGGCACCCAGCCGGTGATCCTCGGCTATTCGATCCCGCTCGCCCTCGGCGTCTCGGTCGCGATCGGCGTGTTCTTCGGCGTCTATCCCGCTGCGCGTGCCGCCCGCATGCGACCCATCCAGGCTCTCCGAGCCATCTAGATCCGACGACCAATCAGAAAGAAGCTGACCATGACCGACACCACACCCACGCCTCCCGCACCGGCGACGCCGAAGAAGAGCGTCGTGCGGCGCATCATCACTCCGGCACTCGCTGCCGTCGCGGCCGTCGCCATCGGACTGTTCGGCGGCATCCTGATCAGCCACGGAACCTCGAGCAGCACCGGCCAGGCCCAGGGCGACCGCGGAACCTTCGCCGGTGGAGCGGAGGGCGGCACCGGCGGACCGGGCGGCGCGGCCGGCGACATCACGGCCGGCACCATCACCGGCATCGACGGGGACACCATCACCCTGAAGCTCACCGACGGCTCGACCGTGAAGGTCACCTCGAGCTCCGACACCACGGTGACGACCTCGGAGACCTCCTCGGTCAGCGACCTGGCCAAGGGAGACACGGTCACCGTCTCGGGCACGAAGGACAGCGACGGCAACGTCAGCGCGACCACCGTGCGCGAGGGCGAGATGGGCTTCGGCGGCGGCACCCCGCCCACCCAGTAGGCCGGCTCCCTTCGACATGCTCAGGGACCGTTCGTTCCCCGAGCGTGTCGAAGGGCGCGGCGAACCCTAAGCCCGTCCTTATGAATCGCATAGCTTCCGTTGCCACCCTCACACCATGAGCATCTCCCGTCCGCTCGCGATCAACATCGCGCTCGGCACCGTCGTCGTCGCAGCCCTGGCCGCCGGCATCATCGTCCTGCACCCGTTGGGCACCCCGACCGCTGCCGCCGACGCCGACACCGTGCAACTCACCGGCACCGTGCAGAAGGGCGTGGTCAGCAGCACCATCACCGCCGGTGGTTCGCTCGCCCCGGGCCGCGAGGTGACCTCCTCCTTCGCTGTGTCCGGCACCCTCACGAGCGTCGCGATCGAGGTCGGCAGCACGGTCACCGTCGGCCAGACCCTCGGCACCATCGACTCCTCGCAGCTGCAGAAGGCAAAGACCTCCGCGGCCACCGCTCTCTCCTCTGCCACTCTCACCGCCCCGATCGCGGGAGTGGTCGTGGCGGTCAACGGGTCCGTCGGCGAGACCACCCAGGCCGGCAGTCGGGCCGAGAGCGTGACCCCGAGTGGCACCACATCCAGTGGCACCGGCGGATCGACGGGAGCTGCGGCATCCGGTTTCGTCACCATTGCGGATGCGTCTACCCTCACCATGACCGCGAACATCGCCGAGGCGGACATCCCGAAAGTCACTGTCGGCCAGGATGCGACGGTGCACTTCCCGGCGCTCGGCACCGAGACCGCGCCGGCGAAGGTAACGGCGATCGCGCCGACGGCGACCACGAGCAACTCCGTGGTGACCTACGCGACCACGATCGCCCTGACCTCGGCACCGACCGGCCTGCGGCTCGGGCAGACCGCGCAGGTGTCGATCACCACCCGGACGTCGAAGACCGCCGCCCTGTACGTACCGACGGCCGCCATCACGACGGCGGACGGCGTGTCGACCGTGAAGGTCGTCGCAAGCGACGGCACCACCACCGCGAAGACCGTCACGCTCGGAATCGCCGGCGACGTGGGAACCGTCATCACGAAGGGACTCAGCCTGGGCGAGAAGGTCGTCATCGGCAGCGTCTCGGCCAGCCGGAGTTCCCCCGAGAACACCCCCGGACGCAGCCGCTTCGGCGGCGGCGCCGGTGGCTTCGGCGGACGCCAACCCGGCGAATTCGGCGGAACGCTGCCCGGCGGCGGCCGTGTTCCCGGCGGCAACAACTGATCCTCAGCCCACGTCACCGCCACCACGCCTCACCACGATTACGGAGAACCACATGACCAGCCCAGACACCACCCCTCCCGCCGGCGAACCCACCGTTCCCGTCACCCCTGCCGCACCACCGGTACCCGCCGCCGCGGAGACCTCGTCGCCCGTCGCTCCCGCCCGCCGTTGGACCCGCTTCATCACCCCCGTGCTCGCGGTGGTCGCAGCGCTCGTGATCGGACTGTTCGGCGGCATCCTGATCGGGCAGGGAACTGGCAACCACGGTGGCCCTCAGGGCGGCTTCAGCCGACCCGGCGGCCAGAACGGAGGCGGCACGGGCGGCCAGGGTGGTTACGGCGGACAGGGCGGGTTCGGCGGCGGCCAGAACGGGCAGCAGGGCGGCCCCGGCCAGGACGGCGGTACCCAGGGCGGCCAGCGCCCCGGCGGTGCGGGCGGCCTCGGTGCGGGCGGCTTCACCTCGGGCACCATCACCTCGGTCGACGGTGACACCATCACCATCAAGGCTCAAGACGGCAGCACCGTGAAGGTCACCACCTCCGGCGACACCGCCGTGACGACCACCGAGAAGTCGTCGGTCGGCGACCTGAAGTCGGGCGACACGATCGTCGTGCGCGGCGAGAAGGACAGCAGCGGAGACGTGAAGGCGACCTCCGTCTCCGAGGGTGAGCCTGGCTTCGGACGCGCCCCCGCCGCGAGCAAGTAGGCGTTACCGCTGGTTGAGTACCGCCCGACGAAGGAGGACGCGTATCGAAACCCGGTACGCGTGCCGGTTTCGATACGCGGACGCGCCAGAGCGCGTGCGCTACTCAACCAACGGGTTGCGCGGGAGACAATGGACGGGTGACCGTGATCCAGCCCACCCTCGACCTCTGGGACGAGCCTGCGCCGGATCACCGCGACCGCATCGTCGCCCGCTCCGCCGACCGCCTGGCCTGGCTCAAGGCACGAAGCCGCGGCGTCACGGCAACGGATGTCGCCCGCCTATCGGGGCCCGCATCCGTTCGTGCCGTGGCCAACGACAAACTCTTCGGCTATGGATTCGGCGGCAACGCCTACACGGACCACGGGCGCGCCCGCGAGCCGGAGATCGCCCGCTGGGTGGAGCGCCATCACGGCATCGTGTCGAGCGACGCGCTGTTCCACGCGGCCGGGGAGACCGAGCACCTCGCCACCCCCGACGGGCTCGCGCTGCGCACATCCGGTCATCTGGAACTCGCCGAGATCAAGACCACCAGCTCGCGCTGGAAGTCGATCCCCCGCTCCTATCTCCGTCAGATCTGGTGGCAGCAATACGTGCTCGGCGCCGAGCGCACGCTGCTGGTCTGGGAGCAACACGACGACTTCGTGCCGATCTCCAGCGAGCCGGAGTGCCGCTGGATCGACCGGGACGAGAACGAGATCTACCAGCTGGTGCGCCTCGCCGACCAGGTGCTGCACCTGATGCGAGACGCCCGCCGGTAAAGCGTCAGCCGCTAGCCCTGATTGCTGAATGCCGCGTCGAAGGATGCCGTGGGCGTCTTCCAGAGCAGTGACCGCACGAAACCGACAGCCTCGGCCGCGCCGTGCAACCGGTCCATCCCCGCGTCCTCCCACTCCACCGAGATGGGTCCCTCGTAGCCGATCGACCGGAGGGCCCGGAACGAGTCCTCCCAGGGCACGTCGCCGTGCCCGGTCGAGACGAAGTCCCAGCCGCGACGCGGGTCGCCCCACGGCAGGTGCGAGCCGAGCACGCCGTAGCGGCCGTTGTGCGGGCGCAGCCGGGTGTCCTTGCAGTCGACGTGGTAGATCCTGTCGGCGAAGTCGCCGATGAACGCGACCGGGTCGATGTTCTGCCACATCATGTGACTCGGGTCCCAGTTGAGACCGAATGCCTCGCGGTGGTCGATCGCCTCGAGGGCGCGTACCGTCGACCAGTAGTCGTAGGCGATCTCGCTCGGGTGCACCTCGTGGGCGAATCGCACGCCCTCGCCGTCGAAGACGTCGAGGATGGGGTTCCAGCGGTTCGCGAAGTCCTCGTAGCCGCCGTCGATCACCGCGGTCGGCACCGGCGGGAACATGGCGACGTACTGCCAGATCTTCGAGCCGGTAAAGCCGACGACGGTGTCGACGCCGAGGCGGCGGGCGACCTTCGCTGTCAGCTTCAGCTCCTCTGCCGCGCGCTGCCGCACGCCCTCCGCCTCGCCGTCGCCCCAGACCCGCGGGCCGACGATCGCCTGGTGACGGAAGTCGATCGGGTCGTCGCAGACGGCCTGCCCCTTGAGGTGGTTGGAGATCGCGTAGACCTTCAGCCCGTGTCGGTCGAGGATGTCGAGCCGCCCCTGCAGATAGGCGTCGTCCTCGGCCGCGCGCCAGACATCCAGATGCTCACCGGATGCCGCGATCTCCAGCCCGTCATAGCCCCAGCCACTGGCGAGCTCCGCCACCTGCTCGAGCGTCAGGTCGGCCCACTGACCGGTGAACAGGGTGACGGGATGCGTGGATTCGGCGCGGTTCAGGTCGCTCACAGTGCTTCTTTCGTGATGGTGGCTTCGTGTGTGATGGTGGTCGGCTCCGCAGTGGGGCGCATGCCCAGTTCGATCGGCACAGGCCCTGGGTGCACGTCGCGGTCGTGCAGCAAGCATGCCACCGAGCGGTGCGGCTCCTCAGCGCCGTAGACGGTGGGCCCGAGCACCGGGTCGATCGTGGTGCATGCGCCGAACGCGTACTGGCAGCGCGGATTGAAGTTACAGCCCGTGGGCAGGTGCATCAGATCGGGCGGGGAGCCCGGGATGCCGCCCAGCTCACGACGCGGGCCGTGGAGCGGCGGGAAGGAGTGCAGCAACCCCGCGGTGTACGGATGCCGCGGGGTGCGGTACACCTCCTGGGCCGTCGCATCCTCGACGATGTTCCCCGCGTACATGATCGCGATGCGGTCGGCGAGTTCGAGCAGCAGCGACACGTCGTGGGTGATGAAGATCACCGAGAAGCCGAGCTCGTTCTTCAGCTCCATGATCTGTTCGACGATCTGGCGCTGCATGACCACGTCGAGGGCGGTCGTGGGCTCGTCCATGATCACGACCTCGGGCTCGAGGGCGAGCGCCATCGCGATCATCACCCGCTGACGCATCCCACCGCTGAGCTGGTGCGGGTAGCTGCCGAGGCGGTCTTTGGCGATGCCGACCATGTCGAGCAGTTCGAGAGCCCGCTTCTTCTGGCCCGCCTTGCCCCGCCGGGTATCGTGCGCCGCGATGCCGTCCATCAGCTGACGGCCGATCGTATAGACCGGGTTGAGCGAGTTCATCGCCCCCTGGAAGACGATCGCCGTGTCGCGCCAGCGCTGCGCGCGGAGCTCGGCATCCGTCATCGTCAGCAGGTCACCGCCGTGCCCGTCACGGGAGCTGGTGAAGATCACCTCGCCGCCGGTGATCACCCCGGGCGGGGGCAGCAGCCGGGTCGCCGCATAGGCGAGCGTGGACTTGCCGCATCCGCTCTCCCCCGCCAGCCCCAGCACCTCGCCCGCGTGCAGCGTGAGGCTGACATCGCGCAGCGCATGCACGGCGTTGTCGTCGTAGCCGTAGTCGACCGAGAGGTTCTTGATCTCGAGCACCGGCTGACGGCCGTTCGGGGTGACGAACGAGGTCGGCGGGGAGGTCGGGGTGAGCAGGGTGGTCATGGCTGGTCCTTCCTGGTCACGGTGGCGGCTCGGCGCACCGGGGTCGGGGTGTCGCCGCGATAGATCGGGGTGAAGCCGATGCGGGCACGGATCTTCTTCTTGCGCAGGATGCCCGCGCTCGCGGCCGTGTTGCGCAGACGGGGGTTGACGAACTCGTCGATGCCGAAGTTGATCAGCGTGAGGGATGTGCCCACCGCCGCGATGCAGAGCCCCGCGGGCACGAACCACCACCACGCGCCCTGCACCAGGGCCTGGCTGCTCTGCGCCCAGAACAGCACCGTTCCCCAGTTCCAGGTGGAGATGCTCGTCACACCGATGAAGGCGAGGGTGACCTCGGAGAGCACGGCGAAGATGACGGTGCCGATGAACCCGGAGGCGATGATCGCCGTGAGATTCGGCATGATCTCGAAGAATACGATGCGCCAGAGCGGTTCGCCGTTGGCCCGGGCGGCCTCGACGAAGTCGCGCTTGCGCAGCGACAGGGTCTGGGCGCGCAGCACGCGGGACCCCCAGGCCCAGCCGGTGACGGCGATCACCAGTGCGATGGTGAGCCCGCCCGCCGAAGGCAACAGGCCCGAGATGATGATGATCAGCGGCAGCGCCGGAATCACCAGGAACACGTTCGAGATCAGGGAGAGCACCTCGTCACCGATGCCGCCGATGAAGCCGGAGACCACGCCGATGACCACGGAGATCGCGGTGGCGAGGATACCGGCGACGAGGCCGACCACCATCACGCCCTGGGTTCCGACGATCAGCTGGGAGAGGACATCCTGCCCCGTCCCGGTCGTGCCAAGCCAGTGCTGCGGCGACGGAGGGAGCAGCGAGTCCGGCGTCACCTTGCTCGGGTCGTACGGCGCGATCCACGGCCCGATGATGGCGATCAGGACGAAGAATCCGAGGATGACCAATCCCACGACGGCCTTGCGGTTGCGCATGATGCCGAGGGTGGTGCGCCGGTGCTTCTTGGTGAGCTGCACGTCGCTGTCGATGACGAGCGCCGGATCGATGGATATGGGATCTGCCTGGATCGACACGGTCATGCCTCCTGTCTGGTGCGCGGGTCGAGGAACGCGTAGGCGAAGTCGGCGACCATGTTGGCCACCAACACCGACAGCGTGATGATGAGGAAGACACCCTGCATGAGCGGGTAATCCTTCGACCCGATGGCCTGGAACAGCACGTAGCCGATGCCGGGATAGGAGAACACCATCTCGGTCACGAGGGTGCCGCCGACGATGAAGCCGAGCGACAGGGCGAACCCGGACAGGCTCGGCAGGATCGCGTTGCGGGCGGCGTAACCGAACATCACCTTGCGCTCCGGCAGCCCCTTCGCCTGGGCGACCGTCACGTAGTCCTCGGAGGAGACGGTCACCATCATGTTGCGCATGCCGAGGATCCAGCCGGCGACGGAACTGAGCACGATGGTGATCGCCGGAAGCGCCGCGTGGTAGATGGCCGAGCCGATGAACTCGAGCGAGAAACTCGGCGCGAGACCGCCGTCGTACCCGCCGGACGCGGGGAAGACCGGGATGGCGACCGCGAACACGGCGATGGCGATCAGCCCGAGCCAGAAGTACGGGATGGCCGAGAAGAAGTTGGCCACCGGCAGCAGGCCGTCCAGCCAGGTGCCGCGCCGCCAGCCGAGCCCGACGCCGGCGAGGGTGCCGAGGATGAAGCCGAGCACGGTCGAGATACCCACCAGCATCAGGGTCCAGGGCAGCGACTGCGCCACCACCTCGGCGACGGGAGTGGGAAAGAAGGTGAATGAGATGCCGAAGTCGCCGTGGAACAGATTGCCCCAGTACGACACGTAGTCCTGCCAGAGGGTGGTGTGCTTGTCGAGGCCGAACAGCACGTAGAGCGACTGGATCGAGTCGGTGCTGAGGCGCCCCTGGTACTTGTTGATCAGCGACTGCACCGGGTCGCCGGGCAGCAGGCGGGGGATGAAGAAGTTGAGCGTCACCGCGGCCCAGGCGGTGAAGAGATAGAAGGCGATGCGCCGGCCGAGGAACTTCACGCCCGTGCCTCCTCTACCTCGGCCCGCCCGAACGCGGCCTCGCGCTCGGCGGTCGCGTCGTCCGCGTACAGCCAGCACGCGGCATCCTGGCCCTCCCCGACCGCGAAGGTGGGCGGCTGGGTGGTCAGGCAGCGCTCCATCGCGAAGGGACAGCGAGGATGAAAGCGGCAGCCCGCCGGCGGATCGATCAGGCTCGGCGGCTCACCCTGGGCCGGTCGTTCCTCGCGGCCGGTGAGCTGGTCGGGGTCGGGAGCGGAGGCGATGAGCAGCTGCGTGTACGGATGCGCGGGTCGCTGCGTGACGGCCTCGCTCGGTCCGCGCTCGATCACCTGGCCGGCGTACATCACCATCGTCGTGTCGGCGAAGTAGCGCGCGGAGGCGATGTCGTGGGTGATGTAGAGGATGCCGAGGTGGAAGGCATCCTTCAGGTCCTGCAGCAGGTTGAGCACGCCGATCCGGATCGACACGTCGAGCATGGATACGGGCTCGTCGGCCAGCAGCACCTGCGGCGTCGCACCCAGGGCGCGGGCGATCGCCACGCGCTGGCGCTGGCCGCCCGACAGTTCGTGCGGGAACTTGGCGATGTAACGCTCGGGAGGGGTGAGATTCACCCGGGTCAGCAGCGACTTCAGCAGCTCTTCGCGCTCCGCCTTCCCCGCTCGCGGGTGATGGATGCGAATCGAGCGACCGAGCACGTAGCCGACGGTGTGGATCGGGTTGAGCGAGGCGAACGGGTCTTGCAGGATCATCTGCACGTTGCGCACGTAGCGGCGGAACTTGCTGCCGTGCGTCGCCTTCACCGGAACACCGTCGAGCAGGATTTCGCCGGCCGTGATCGGCAGCAGCTGGGCGAGCAGGCGCGCGACGGTGGACTTGCCCGAACCGGACTCGCCGACCAGCGCGACGACCTTGCCACGCATGAGCGTCAGGTCGATGCCGTCGACCGCGTGGACGTACTTCTTGCGCCCCCGGTCGACGGGGAAGTGTTTGGTGAGACCGATGGTCTGGAGTACGGGGATCTCGTCGTGCGGGGTCATCGTTGTCCTAGCAGTCGAATCGAAGTGGAAGGGAGGGGCGGGCCAGGCCGTGGTCTGGCCCGCCCCTCGTGCTACTACTTGCCCGCCGGCTTCAGGTGCATGAGCACCTGGGATGCGTTCGGCAGGGTCGGCTGGAACGGGGCGTACGGGTCTTCCTCCGTCGGCCAGCCCGTCCAGTACTTCGTGCTCGCCTCGGCACCCATCGGGCCCGATGCGAGCGGGATCGCCGGCACCTGCTCGACCATGATCTTCTGCAGCGCGGTCAGAGCGACCGTGCGCTCGCCCTCATCGGTGGTGTTGGCGTAGTCGGCCAGGTACTTCGTGGCGTCGGCGCTGTCGAACCGTCCGAAGTTCCACGCGGCCTGGGTGCCGATCGGCTTCAGCTGCTTGCCGTCCATGATGTTCGAGTAGATGTCCCACGGGGTCGAACCAGAGTTGGTCCAGTGCAGGGTCGCCTCGAACTCACCGTTGTTGACGTTGCTGGTCCAGGCGTCCACCGTCGCGGTCTCCACCTTCGCCGTGATGCCGATCTTGGCCACGTTGTCGGCGATGATCTGCAGTGAGGCGAGATAGTCCGACCAGCCGGCGGGGTCCGTCAGCGTGAAGCTGACCGGCGTGCCCTCTGGGTCGATCAGGTCCTTGCCCTTGTAGCTGTAGCCGGCATCCGTCAGCAGCTTCTTCGCCGCCTCGACATCGACGGTCGCCTTCTTCTTGTACTCGGGCGCGAGGAACGGGTCACCGGCCGGGGTCGGCAGTCCGGCGACGTTGTCGACGAGCGTCTTGAACCCGGAGTAGCCCTGGGTGTGGATGGCCTCGCGGTCGATCACCAGGTTGAGCGCCTGCCGCAGGGCGACGTTGTCGAACGGCGCCTTCGTGGTGTTGAGGAACAGCGCATCGACGCCCAGTCCACCCGGCATGTACGCCGTGTTGGTCGGGCTCTTCGCCACGTAGGTCTTCTTGATGTCGGGGATGAAGACGAAGCTCCACTGCGACGCACCACTGAGCAGCGCGGTCAGCTGCGAGTTGTTGTCGTTGTATGAGGTGTATCGCACCTCGGGAACCTTCGGCTTTCCGCCCCAGTACGACGTGTTCGGCACCAGCGTCACCGCCTGCTGCGTCCAGGTCTTCAGCGTGTACGGCCCGGTTCCGATCGGCTTCTGGTTGGTGTCGGTCTCGGGGTTCTTCATCTTCGACCAGATGTGCTCCGGCACGATGAACTGGTTCAGAACCTTGGGCTGACTCACGAACTGCGACGACCCGAAGTCGATCGTCACCTTCTTGTCGTCGGCGGTGACCTTGTCGATCGGCAGGGCGTTCACGTTGAACGAGTCCACCTTCTTGAGCAGCTCGAAGGTGTACGCGATGTCCTTGGCCGTGAAGGCCTTGCCGTCAGACCACTTGGCGCCGCTGCGGGCCGTGAATTCCACCGAGGTGAAGTCGGGCGACCAGGTGAACGACGAGGCCAACCACGGCACCGGCTTCTGGTCGGGCTGCGTCGCGTTGGTCTGCGCCAGCGGCTCGTACATCAGGTAGCGGTACCCGAGCGACGATGCCGACGAGGTCGGCGTGAACGGGTTGTGGTTGTTGGTCTGCGGTCCGTTCGGCATGCCGACCGTCAGCGGATGCGACGATCCTCCTGCCGAGGTGCCCGCACACGCCGACAGCGATACAGCCAGAGCTGCCGCGGTGAGACCGACGGCGATCTTCGCCATCACTCTGCCCTTTATTGTCACTGGCAATTTCACTTGTGCCTCCTTGCACTAGTTGGTGTTGCAGGTTGCGTCCCGACCGCATCTGCTGCCTACGGTTGCGGGACCTTTCGTTTGCCCGGATCGGAATGATCGGGTGACTCGAAAATCTCGGAACTCCCGGATGCCGACGGCTCGACCTCGACCCGGCGGCTCTGCTCCTCGGCGCTCGTGACGATCGCGTCGAGCACCCGCTGCACCGCGAGGCCCTCCGCGAAGGTCGGGCTCACCGGCGTGCCGGCGGCGACACCGACGAGCAGGTCGCGCAGCTCGTGCACGAACGAATGCTCCCAGCCCAACACATGACCCTGCGGCCACCAGGCGTCGACGTAGGGATGCTCGGGTTCGGTCACCAGGATGCGGCGGAAGCCCTGCGTCTCGATCGGTTCGGTCGCGTCGAGGAACCAGAGCTCGTTGATCTGCTCGAGCTCGAAGCGCAGGGCGCCGGCGGAACCGTACAGCTCCACCGACAGCGCGTTTTTCCGCCCGGTCGCCACGCGCGACACCTCGAGGCTCGCGATCGCCCCTGAACCGAAGCCGAGGGTGGCCCAGACGGCGTCGTCGACCGTGACCGCCTCCAGGCCGCTCGGGCCGGGACGGGTGGGGACGAAGGTCGTGGTCGTCGCCGAGACACTGGTCACCGGTTCGCCGAGCAGGAACTGCAGCTGATCGACGGCGTGCGAGGCGAGGTCGCCGAGGGCACCGGACCCGGCCGTCTCGCGACGGAGGCGCCAGCTCATGGGTGAGTCGGCATCCGTCAGCCAGTCCTGCAGGTACGAGACGCGCGCCTGACGGATGTCGCCCAGCCGCCCCTCTGACACCAAGCGGCGTGCGAGCGCGAGCGCCGGCACCCGACGGTAATTGAACCCGACCATGGACAGGATGCCGGCGCGCTCGGCGACGGCCGCGGCATCCGCCATCTGCTGCGCCTCGGCCAGCGTGTTGGCCAGGGGCTTCTCCACCAGCACGTGCTTGCCCGCCGCCAGCGCCGCCGTCGCGATCTCGGCGTGCAGATCGCCCGGCGTGCAGATGTCGACGATGTCGATGTCGTCGCGCTCGAGCACCGCACGCCAGTCGGTCGCCCACTCGCGCCAGCCCAGCTGGTCCGCCGCGGCGGCGACCCGGTCGGCGTCACGGCCGACGATCACCCGCTGCTCGAAAGCGGGCACGTCGAACGTCGCCGCGACCTGGCGCCAGGCATTGGAGTGCGCACGCCCCATGAAGGCGTAGCCGATCATGGCGACGCCGAGCGGACGCTCCTGTCGAGTGGTCATCCGGTGCTCTAGAGGGTGGCCGCCGTCGGGTCCCAGTCCTCGGGGAGGGCCGGAACGGGAGCGACGGAACTCTCGACGGTGACGAAGGACTTACTGTCGATCGACTCGCTGATCGAGACCATGGTGTCGAGTACGTGGTAAGCCAACGCGCCGGTGGCGCGGTGCGGGCGGTCGGCACGGATGGCGCGGGCCATCTCGAGCACGCCAGAACCGCGCGACGTGGTGGCGCCGACCGAGGGCAGCACCGTCCAGTCCTCGTCACCGCGGTGACGGATCTTGATGTCGCCGTCGAAGTTGTTCGGATCCGGGAACGAGATCGTGCCCTCGGTGCCGTTGACCTCGACGAAGCCGTGGCGGTCGAGCGCGGAGTCGAAGCTGAAGATGCTCTGCGAGGATTCACCGCCCTCGAACTCGACGATCGCGCTGACGTGCGAGGGAACGGTGACGTCGAAGACCTCGCCGGCCTTGGGTCCGGAGCCGATGACCCGAGTCTCGCGGGACTTCGAGCCGAGCGCCGCGACCCGTTCGACCGAGCCGAAGGCCTGGGTGAGCGTCGTCAGATAGTACGGTCCGATGTCGAACAGCGGGCCAGCACCCTCCTGGAACAGGAACGCGGGGTTCGGATGCCACGACTCCGGCCCCGGCGACTGCATGAGGGTGAGCGCGGTGAGCGGCACGCCGATGTCGCCGTGGTCGATCATCCGTCGGGCGGTCTGGAGTCCCGCGCCGAGGAAGGTGTCCGGCGCGGAGCCGAGCCGCACGCCTGCGGCCTCCGCCGCGGCGAGCAGGAGCTGGCCGCTCTCCCGGTCGAGGGAGAACGGCTTCTCGGCCCAGACGTGCTTGCCGGCAGCGACGGCGGCGAGGCCGATCTCCACGTGCGCGGCGGGAATGGTGAGGTTGATCACGATCTCGACGTCGGGGTGCGAGAGCACGACGTCTGGGCCGCCAGAGACGGGGACGCCGAACTCGGCGGCGCGCTCGGCGGCGACCGGTTCGAACAGGTCGCCGATCGCGTGAACCACGATGTCGGGGAAGCTGGTCAGGTTCTCGAGGTACTGCTTGCTGATGACGCCGGCGCCGATGATGCCGACGCCGACCGGGCCCGTGCCGCTCACTTGTCGGATCCCGTCAGGTAGGCGTAGCTGTCTTCGACGGCGGTGAACATGTCGCCCTCGGTGTCGTCGAGCTCGACGACGCCGTACTCGAGGCTCTTCGCCGCGTCGATGACGTCCCAGATGGGCATCTTGCCCGCACCGACAGCGACCTGCGTCTTGGGGTCGTCCTCGATGGGTCCGTCCTTGATGTGGATGAAGCGCACGCGGTCGCCGAGTCGGGCGAGCAGCGCGGGAACATCCTGGCCGCCGGCAGCCGCCCAGTATGTGTCGAGTTCCAGGATGACCGCGGGGTCGAGGTTCGCCGCGAGCAGCTCGTATCCGGTCAGCGTGGCACCGTCCACCTCGAACTCGTTCGCGAACTCGAAGGCGTGGTTGTGGTAGCCGATGCGCACGCCGTACGTGGCGGCGACGACGGCGGCTGCGTTGAGCGCCTTGGCCGTGGCGATGATGTCCTCGGCGCGTGCCCAGCGATCGGGGGCGACGTAGGGCTCGATGACGGTCGGGATGCCGACGGTGTTCGCGGCGGCGAAGACCTCGTCGAGATCGACGTCGGCGCCGAGGAAGTTGTAGTGCGTGCTGGGAGCGGTGAGGCCGTTGGCCGCGAGCGCCGCGGCGAGCTGCGGTGCCGTCGCCACGAAGTTGAACGGCTCGACGGCGCGGAAGCCGATCGCTGCGATGCGGGCCATGGTCGCGTCGTAATCCTGCTCGAGTGCGTCACGCACCGTGTAGAGCTGAAGCGAGAGGGGGGGCGTGGTGGGCACTGCATCTCCTTGTGAGCAACGTTGCTGACGGTCTGCGCTGTCCACCCCTATGCGGGGGGATTTGTTAGCACGCTGAACACCGTAGGGATACTTCTGTCGGGCGTCAAGCAAAAGTTAGATGTCATCCGTCACCTAATCTTCGCGTGACAGACCAAAGCGAGCCTGGTATCAATGGTGGATGACCACCGTGGATGCGACGTCGACGGCATCGACAGCCAACCCGTCGCCCGCGCCCGTCACCGCCGCCCCCGGAGACCTGCTCCAACTGCTGCTCGACGGTGTGCCGCGCACCCGCGCGGAGCTCGCCCAGCTCACCGGCTTGGCCCGCTCCACCATCGCGGTGCGCGTGGATGCGCTGATGGACTCCGGGCTGGTCACCGCGGTCGGAGAGGCGGCGTCCTCCGGCGGTCGCCCGCCCTCGCGCTTCGCCTTCAACCCCGCGGCGCGCGCGGTGCTCGCGATCGACCTCGGGGCGGTGCACGCGGTCGTCGCGATCACCGATCTCGCCGGACGCGTGCTGGTACGTCGGCGCACCGACCTGCCGATCTCCGCCGGGCCCCACACGGTGCTCGACACGGTCGTCGCCGAGGCTCGCGAACTCCTCGCCGCGCAGCAGCTGAGCAGCGATGACCTCGCCGGTGTCGGTATCGGACTGCCCGGCCCGGTCGAGCACACCTCCGGCCGGCCGGCGAACCCGCCCATCATGCCCGGCTGGCACGACTTCGACGTGCCCGCATACATTCGCGAGTCGTTCGATGTGACCGTCCTCGTCGACAACGACGTGAACCTCATGGCGCTCGGCGAACAACGGATGCACTGGCCGTCGCAGGAGAACCTGCTGTTCATCAAGGTCTCGACCGGCATCGGCGCCGGCATCATCGGCAACGGTCAGCTGCAGCGCGGGGCGCTCGGTACGGCCGGCGACCTCGGTCATGTGCGGGTGGGGCGCGGCGGGGACGTGATCTGCCGCTGCGGCAACGTCGGCTGCCTCGAGGCCCTCGCCGGGGCTCCCGCCATCGCGGCCGGGCTCGGCATCACCGCGGGTGGCAGCGGCGACGTCGTGCGCCTGGCCGAGGCCGGGGATGTGGCGACCATCGCCGCCCTCCGCCAGGCCGGGCGCGACCTGGGCGAGGTGCTTGCCACCTGCGTGAGCCTGCTGAATCCTTCGGTGATCGTGCTCGGTGGCGCTCTGTCCGCCGCGGGCGACCATGTTCTCGCGGGGGTCCGCGAGGTGGTCTACTCGCGGTCGCTTCCGCTGGCGACCGCGCACCTCACCATCGCGCGAGCCGCATCATCCGACGACGCCGGAGTCATCGGCGCCTCGATGATGGTCACCCAACACGTTCTGTCTGCGGGAGCGGTCGATGAGCTGCTCGCCCCGCGGGGCCGGGAGCGCGCGACCGCGTAGCCCACAGGCCGCGCGCGGACCGCAGGCCCATGGCCGCACCCACGAGCGCGATCCAGAGTAGTCCGATGGAGGTCGCCACCAGCTCGAGTCTGCTGCCCAGGCCGACCTGGAAGTTCAGCAGCGACAGGATGCCGCCGGCACCCGCCACGACGGCGACCAACACCGCAGACACGAGCGACATGGCCGCCAGTCCGCGGCGCTCCCGCACGAACGCGACCTGCAGCATTCCCCAGCAGGCCGCGGCGAAGGCCAGCACCGCGACGGTGGTGTGGATGAAATCCTGCCAGGTGAAATCCGGACCGTATGGCACCGGGCATCCCGCGGTGCAGGTCACCTGGGAGGCGACGAGGAAGCCCCCAGCCGCGGCCCAGAGCGAGACCGCGGGAAGCCAGGCGGTGAGCAGGCGACCGCGGGAACGCAGGTCGCGCGCTGCGAACGCGATCAGCGCGGCACCGGCGACGATGAGAAGCAGCGCCACGCGGAACTCCCCCGCGGTCGGCAGGTTCGGGGCGCCGAGCTCGCTCACGTAGACGTCGTGGTCGATGCTGAGCCGGGCACGCCAGATGGTCAGCAGCGCGGCGAGCACCGCGCCGACACCCAGCACGGTCGCGGCGAGCTCGACGACGAGGGCGCGGCGGAGTGACTTCGGGCGCGGCATCCCCCCAGCGTACGGGGCCTCGGCCGAGGGTGGTCCGCACAGGGTTGGCATAGTTTGCCTCGCGGAGACACCGCCGTAACACCGGTGAATCATTGCCCCGCTTTACTTGGCAGCATGACGATGCGAGCGATGGTGATCGCGGCCACGGGGGGTCCCGAAGTGCTCACGATGGCGGAGGTGCCGCGACCGAACAAGGTCAACGCCGAACTGCTCGTGAAGATCATGGCGGCGGGGGTGAACCCGATCGACGCCAAGACGCGGGCCGGTGGTGGGGCATCGGCGGAGATCGCGTCGTACCCCGCGATTCTCGGTCGGGACTTCAGCGGCATCGTCATCGAGTCGCCGTTCGAGGCGTGCTCGATCAAGCCGGGCGACGAGATCTTCGGCATCGTCGGGGTGCCGCGGGTCGGTGGCACCTACGCCGAATACGTCACCGTTCCGGTACTGAGCGTGTCCCGCAAGCCACCGCGCCTGTCGCACACCGAGGCGGCGGGGGTGCCGCTGGCGGCCCTGACCGCCTGGGGCATGGTGGTGGAGTTGGCGAAGGCGCACGAGGGCCAGAAGATCCTGATTCATGCAGGCGCGGGCGGTGTCGGCCATTTCGCCGTGCAGTTCGCGGCATACTTCGGAGCCCACGTCATCGCGACCGGCTCGCAGCGCAACGCCAGCTGGCTGCGCGAACTCGGCGCCGCCGAGGTCATCGACTACACCACGACCCGGTTCGAGGAGGTGCTCGACCACCTCGACGTGGTGATCGATCTGGTCGGCAATGTGCAGGATGACACCGGCACCCGTTCGCTCGACGTGCTCCGTCCCGGCGGACTCATCATCAACCTACCGAGCGGCAGCTGGCCGACACTGCTCGAGGACGCCGAGATCGCCGGGGTGCGCGCCACCACGTACAAGGTCTCCGACGACGGCTCAACCCTCGCGGTGATCGCCCGCCTGCTCGAGTCCGGTGACGTCCACGTGCATGTCGACGAGGTGTTCCCGCTCGCCGATGCCGCCGCCGCGCACGAGTCGCTCGAGGGCGGCCACACCCGTGGCAAGCTCGTGCTGTCGGTCTCCGACCTGACGTAGGTCAGAGGGTGCGCTCGCGCACGAAATCCTCGTTGCGCTCGTCGCCCACCCAGAACAGTTTGACGCCCACCCGCTCGAAGCCGTTCTTCTCGTAGAACCGGTTCGCTCGGGCGTTCAGCTGACTCACGCCGAGCCACATTCCGGCCGCACCACGCTCCCGCGCAGAGTCGACGGATGCCGCAACCAGCGCCGGCGCGACCCCGCGACCGTGGGCTTCCGCCGCCGCGTAGCACTTGCTCAGCTCGACGGTGGGGCGATGGCTGATCGCGGCCGCGACATCCGCGTCGTACGGTTCGCCGTAGACCAGCATCGTGTACCCGAGGAGAGCTCCGCCGTCGCTGGCGACGAAGATCTCGCGCGCGGGGTCGGCCAGGTACTCCCGAAATCGCTCGAGTGAGAGGTGCTGCGCGATGAAGGCGTCCATCGCGGAGGTGGCGGTGCCCGGCGGGCAGGCGAGCGGGAAGGTGGCCGCAGCGAGTGCGGCGAGAGGCACCACGTCATCCGTCGTCGCCCGTCGGATCTGGGTCTGCACGGTCATCTGGGCCTCTCGGGGTGCGAAAAAGGGGCCCGCGCGATGCGGACCCCTTCTTCTTCGTGCTGGGTGCTGCTTAGAGGACGTTCGTGTCCAGCGGGATGGCGGGACCGAAGGTGGTCGTCACCGTGCCCTTCTGGATGTAACGGCCCTTGGCGGAGCTGGGCTTGGAGCGGATGATCTCGTCGAGAGCAGCCTTGATGTTCTCCTCGAGGTCCTTCTCGCTGAAAGCGGCCTTGCCGACGATGAAGTGCACGTTGGAGTGCTTGTCGACGCGGAACTCGATCTTTCCGCCCTTGATCTCGGTGACGGCCTTGGCCACGTCCGGGGTCACGGTGCCGGTCTTCGGGTTGGGCATGAGGCCACGCGGGCCGAGCACCTTTCCGAGACGACCGACCTTGCCCATGAGCTCCGGGGTGGAGACGGCGGAGTCGAACGAGGTGTAGCCGGCGGCCACCTTCTCGATCAGGTCGTCGCCACCGACCTCGTCGGCGCCGGCAGCGATGGCTGCCTCGGCCGCGGGGCCCGTTGCGAAGACGATGACGCGAGCGGTCTTGCCGGTGCCGTGGGGCAGGATGACGGTTCCACGAACCATCTGGTCTGCCTTACGCGGGTCGACGCCGAGCTTCAGCGCGACCTCGACGGTCGAGTTGAAGTTCTTCGAGCCGGTCTCGCGGGCGAGGCGCATGGCCTCATCCGTGCTGTAGAACTTGCCGTCTTCGATCTTCTCCGCTGCGGCGCGGTATGCCTTCGACTTGGCCATTATGCGTCCACCGTGATTCCCATCGAGCGAGCGGTGCCCGCGATGATCTTCTCTGCTGCCTCGACGTCGTTCGCGTTGAGGTCGACCATCTTCTGCTCGGCGATTGCGCGGAGCTGGTCGCGGGTGAGCTTGCCCACCTTGGTGGTGTGCGGCACGCCGGAGCCCTTGGCGACGCCAGCCGCCTTCTTGATGAGCTCTGCTGCCGGCGGGGTCTTGAGGATGAACGTGAACGAGCGGTCCTCGTAGACGGTGATCTCGACCGGGATGACGTTGCCGCGCTGCGACTCGGTCGCCGCGTTGTACGCCTTGCAGAACTCCATGATGTTCACGCCGTGCTGACCCAGCGCAGGCCCGATGGGCGGTGCGGGGTTGGCGGCGCCGGCCTGGATCTGAAGCTTGATCAGACCCGTGACCTTCTTTTTCGGTGCCATTGGGTTTCCTTATCTGTCCGAGAGGCTGTCACCAGCCGCTCTCCCGCCATCCCCGTTTGGGATGCGGTGGGTGGTTGCGGGCACACAAAGGTGCCAAGGCAACCTATACAGGTTACACGGTTCGCGGTGCGGTGTCACTCTCGCGCGGGTTCGCTGCTCTGCAAAATGTCGGTGGTCACCGGTTGAATTGCTGCATGGAACCAGTCGGTTACTACTCGCAGCAGGCGCGGGCCGACGTGCGCGTCGACAGTGCGATCGCCGCTGCCGAGTACGAACTGCGCGCCGTCAATTCTCATCACGCTGCGACCGTGGTCGCCATCCACTCGGTGCTCGCCGAGGCGCGGTTCAGCCCCGAGGTCTTCGTCGGCGATCACGCCTCGCGCACCAATCGCGACCACGTCGAGTTCGCGGAGCGCGCCGCCATCGCCGACCTCGCTGTGCGGCTCGCGCTGTCCGAGAACACCGTCCGCAATTTCGAGTCGCAGGCCGCCACCATGATGAGCCGCACTCCCGTCACCTGGGAGAAGTTCCGCTGGGGAGAGGTCTCCGCCTCCAACGCCCGCACGGTCGCGGAGCTCGCCGCGTCACTCCCCGATGACGGCGCGGGATTCGCCGCCTTCGATGCGGCAGTGAGCGATCTCGCGAGCCGACTCGCGCCCGCGCGATTTCGTGCCCTCGCGCGCAAGGTCCGGGAACAGGTCGTTTCCGAGACCGCGGATGAGCGGCACGAGTCGAGGCGCGCGGAGCGGCGTGTTCTGTTCGAACCCGACCTGGATGGGATGGCGTGGATCAGCGCGTATCTTCCCGCCGAGGTGGCCACTCCGGCGATGGCGCGACTCGAAGCGGAGGCCGCCAGGCTCGCGGGTGAGCCCGGTGAGACACGCACGCTTCCCCAGTTGCGGGCAGACGTGCTCGGCGAATGGATGACCGGGGCCGGCACTGCCGCCGCCGTCGGTGTACGGGTGGGCGTGCTCATCCCCATGATGTCGCTTCTCGGACATTCGGATCAGCCGGCATCGCTCGACGGCTACGGCCCGATCGATGCGGAGACGGCCCGCGCGCTGGCGGGCGAGGCGTCGTCGATCTACCGCCTGCTCACCGATCCCGTCACCGGAGCGATCCTCGACATCGACGAGCCGGCAAAGTACATCCCGGCCGGCCTCCGGCGCATGCGGCAGGTGATCGACCAGACCTGCACCTTCCCCGGGTGCGGCAAACGGGCGGTCAACTGCGACCTCGACCACACGATCGACCGGCAATTCGGTGGTCGCACCACCTTCACCAACCTGTCGCACCTCTGCCGCAACCACCACCGCGACAAACACATGACCCGGTGGAAAGTCACCCAGGACGCAGCCGGCCGCATCGAGTGGACCAGCCCGACCGGTCATGTCGCGGCGCCGGATCCGCCGCCGTTCTAGTTGTCGACCGCTCTCAGCTCAGGCCAGAGAAGCGCTCCACAAATGTGTGCAAGGCATCCAGCACCGCCGTTCTCCGTTCGATGTACCGCTCGGCGGCGCCCATCCCGAAGCGCGGCATCGGCGGAAGAATTCGCGCGATCGCGGTCCCGGCGGTCTGCAGAGTGCCGTCGCGGAGCGCCTGTGCGACGAGCGCCCGCGTCTCCTGCGGCATCAGACCCTCACGGTCGATGATCGTCTCGAGTTCCGCAGACTTTCGCTCGTCGATGAAGCGCCGCCACTCGGCGTCCACATCGGCTCCGACAGCCACGGACGCGATGAACGCCTCGACAAGATCCTTCTTCGACCGCAGCGTGATCGACGAGTCGATAGCCCGGCTGATCGACACACCGATCTCCTTGTCCGCGCCCAGCTCCGCGCCCCGGCGCCCGACAAGCATGAGGATGTAATCGATGTCGACCTCGACCGACTTCACCAGTTCGATCTCGAACAGCACGTCGTCACTGATCGACTCCCGGTCGGTCTGTGCCCTCTGGCGCCGCTCCGCATACAGATCGACGTAGCGGCTCTGATAGTCCTGAATGACACCATCGGGAATCGTCTGGTCGCCGCTGAATTCATCGAAGGAGTTCAGGATGTTGCGCAGCCGCAGAATATCGCCGAAGAGCGCGATGAACCCGTTTTCCTCGTCCTCGCCGAGGGGAGCGCTGCCGGGAGGAAATTCGTCGCGCAACCGTTTCGCGAGAGCTTCGTACTCCGCGTAATAGTCACCGAAGGGCTTCAGTACGACGATGCCGCGCGCATCCTTGTCGCCGAAGAGCGCGATGGCCTCGGTCGTCGCGTCCTCGAGATTGCGGAACGAGACGATGTTTCCGTAGGTCTTGATGGAGTTGAGGATGCGGTTGGTGCGCGAGAAGGCCTGGATCAGCCCGTGCTGTCGCAGATTCTTGTCGACGAACAGCGTGTTGAGAGTCGTCGCGTCGAATCCGGTGAGGAGCATGTCGACGACGATCACCAGATCGAGTTCGCGGTTCTTGATGCGCTGCGTCAGGTCGATGTAGTAGCGCTGGAAGCCGTCGCTGGCCGTGGAGAACGAGGTGTGGAAGAGGTCGTTGTAGTCGTTGATCGCGTCTTCGAGAAAGTCGCGGGAGACGACATCCAGTCGATCGGTGTCCAACTCTTCGGAGGGTAGGAGCCCGTCGGGCTCGGCCTCGTTGGGCGCGTAGCTGAAGATGGTCGCGACGCGAAGCCGTTGCGCCTCGGACTCTTCCGCCTGCTGCTTCGAGAACTCGTTGTAGTAACGCTTTGCCGCGTCGATGGATGCCGTGGCGAAGATCGCATTGAAGCCAGCGACTCGGCGCCCACGGAACTCATAGCTGTCGTTGCGCCTCGTCTTCTGGTCGAAGTGCTCACGGATGTACTCGGTGATCAGCCTGACGCGTTTCGGCGCAAGGAGCGCTTGCTCGGTGTCGATAGCGCGAACCTGCTTGTCGCGGATGGATTCGGGCGCCTTGATCGTGTCGATGTGATCGATGCGGAAAGGCAACACGTTCCGATCTCGAATGGCATCCACGATCGTGTACGTGTGCAGCTTGGTGCCGAACGCCTGCTCGGTTGTGCGCAGATGCACCTTGCCGCCGCTCGACGAATTGGCGGCAAAGATCGGCGTGCCGGTGAATCCGAACAGGTGGTAGCGCTTGAACGCCTTCGTGATCTCTACGTGCATGTCCCCGAACTGCGAGCGGTGACACTCATCGAAGATTACGACGACGTGCTGTCCGTAGACCGGATGCTGCTTGTTGCGTTCGACGAACAGGGAGAGCTTCTGGATCGTGGTGACGATGATCCGTTTGGAGGGGTCGCCTAGCTGTCGAGTGAGGATCGCCGTGGAGGTATTTCCGTTCGCGGCGCCCTCCTCGAACCGGTTGTATTCCTTCATCGTCTGGTAGTCGAGGTCTTTGCGGTCGACGACGAACAGCACCTTGTCGACCTCTGGCATCCGCGAGGCCAGCTGAGCCGATTTGAACGAGGTCAGCGTCTTCCCACTGCCGGTGGTGTGCCAGATGTATCCCCCGGCCTCAACCTTGCCGAGCTGCTTCGCAGTCGTCGAGGTGAGGATGCGCTGCAGGATCTTCTCGGTCGCGACGATTTGGTACGGCCGCATGACCAGCAGAGTGCGGTCCGTGTCGAAGACGCAGTACGTGGTCAGCACGTTCAGGATCGTGTGTTTGGCGAAGAAGGTCTTCGTGAAATCGACGAGATCTTCGATCGGCTTGTTGTCTGCTGCCGCCCACCAGGAGGTGAACTCGAAGCTGTTGGATGTCTGGCGTCGACGCGGGCCGCCTCCTCTCTCCGACTCCTCAATGTGCCGCTCGCGCGTCGTGTTCGAGTAGTACTTCGTCTGCGTACCGTTGGAGATCACAAATAGCTGCACGTACTGGAACAGACCGCTGTCGGCCCAGAAGCTGTCGCGTTGGTAGCGCTGTATCTGGTTGAACGCCTCGCGGATGGGCACCCCGCGGCGCTTCAGTTCCACATGGACGAGGGGCAGCCCGTTGACCAGAATCGTGACGTCGTAGCGGTTGGACCGCGCCCCGTCGACCTCATACTGGTTGATCACCTGCAGCGCGTTGTTGTGGATGTTCCGCTTGTCGATCAGCGCAACATTCTTGATGGTCCGATCGTCGCGCCGAAACGCGACGATGTGGCTCTCCTGAACGCGTGCGGTCTTCTCGATGATGCCATCGGATGCCCGCGCCACTTCGTCGCGGTAGAAACGAGCCCACTCGGCGTCGGTGAAGCCGAACCCGTTGAGCGCCTCCAGCCGAGCACGGAGATTGGCGACGAGGTCAGCCTCGCTCGTGATCGTCAGGCGCTCGTATGCCTGATCGACGAGCTGACGGATGAACGCCTCCTCCAGCTGTGCCTCTGACTGGTATGCCGTGCTGCGAGTCGCATCCGGGGTGAACTCAGCGACAACGGTGGACTCGCTGGAGACTGCGATCGGGTCGAAACGGATGGCGGGGAGCTCGGTCATGCCGGCAGCTCCTTGAAGGTCAGGAGGCGGTCGCGGTAGTGCTCGTACTGCTGGCGGCGCGCGACGAGTTCTGCGGAGAGCTGCGTCGAGAGTTCCTGCACGGCGGAGTCGAGCTCGTCGAGGATAGCGACGATGCGGCGTTGCTCATCCATGGGCGGGACTGGGATGACGATCTTCCCCAACCCGACGCTTCCGATGCGCTTGACCTTGGCCTGGGCCACGTGCCTGACCTTCTGCGACTGAAACGAGGAGGACTGCATGAAGTAGGAGACGTAGGTCGGATCAAGCTCAGATCGGAAACTGAATGTGTCGTCGTGGATCGCCACGGGCGTTTCTCCGAGCCACGCCACAGCTTTGGCGACATCCTCGACCGTCTCACCGACGCCAGCGATCACAACGTCTCCGGGCTGTGCATATCTCAGTTGAGAGGTCAGGTCGTCTCGAACATGTGACAGCACCTGCCGCGCAGTCGTTCCGTAATGCGTGTAAATCTCCCCGTAATGAATGCTTGGAATGCCAATAGACACCCGATCATCCTTCGTGAACCGCCGTCCACGGACGAATGTCCCCAGGTCCCCCAACGGCAGACTATTTTCCCGACCGATATCGCGTTGGTCGAAAAGCTGATCGCGACGGAAGGCATACTGCTGGCGGCGCGCCCCTAGCTCGCCGGCGAGTGCAGTCTCGAGCAACGTCTGCCTTGACTGGAGCGCGTCAAGCGCTCGAACGATCTCGCGCTGTAACTGAATCGGGGGCTTAGCTACATGTGCCTTCGCTAGCGCCATTGAAGAAAGGTGACGAACGGTCGAGCTCTGGGTCTGCTCTTGCATACGCCGGAGCAGCTGCCCCACTGAGTGAATCAAGAAGAGCGGGTCGACGTCATTTGCGAAGTCTTGGAGCCTGCATACGCGCTGATTCAGGAGCGCGCGCCCGTGGCTCCAGCGAACGGCTCGGAAATCTCCGTCCATCCCGATTAGGAGGTCGCCGTCATTTACCAAGAACCGAAGATCATACGATCCCGAATAGAAGGTCCCTGAGAATCCGGTATTGACATCGCGAACTCGGACCAACGGAATGCCGTCCCCGGCCTTGTTAAACTGGCCAGAGTCGAACGCGAACCCGCTAAAGATGCGGCAAGTTTGGGCCAAGGGCACGAAGGGCACGCCGTTGGGACAGAGCTCCCGGATCACCTCGTCGATCCGGCTCATGACGTTTCGAGCTCCGCGACAATCGCGTCGATCTGGGTTCGCAACTCGGTCTGACGCGCGACGATCCCGGCTATGCGTGCGTTTAGTTCGACGATGTCGACGGCGACTGACGTGTCTTCCTTCTCGACGTAGGCGTCGACGGAGAGCCGGTAGTCGTTGTCGGCAAGGTCGGATGCCGACACGAGCTTCACAAAGTGCTCGACATCCGTGCGCGACGTGAACGCCTCCACGATGCGGTCGCGATGCTCGTCGAGCAGCTTGTTCTTGTTTCCGACGCGGGTGAATAGCTTTGATGCGTCGATGAATGCGATGTCGTTCGTCAGCTTCGACTTCTTGAGCACGATGATGCACGTCGAGATGCCTGTGCCGAAGAACAGGTCTGGCGGCAACTGGATCACCGTGTCGACGAAGTTGTTGTCGACGAGGTATTTGCGGATCTTCTGCTCCGCACCCCCGCGGTAGAGCACACCGGGAAACTCGACGATCGCGGCCGTGCCGTTCACGGCGAGCCAGCTGAGGATGTGCATTGTGAAGGCGAGGTCCGCCGCAGATTTCGGAGCGAGCACACCTGCGGGCGCGAATCGCGGGTCACTGATGAGCACAGGGTCGCTGTCACCCGGCCAGCGGATCGAATATGGCGGGTTGGAGACGATCGCCTCGAAGGGCTCGTCGCCCCAGTGTTTCGGATCGATGAGGGTGTCGCCGTAGGCGATGTCGAACTTCTCGTACGGGATGTCGTGGAGAAACATGTTGATGCGCGCGAGGTTGTAGGTGGCGAGATTGATCTCCTGACCGAAGAATCCCTGACGCACATTATCTTTGCCGAGCACCTTCGCGAACTTCAGCAACAGCGACCCGGAGCCGCACGCCGGGTCGTAGACCTTGTTGACCTCCGTCTTGCCGACGACAGTGATCCTGGCGAGCAGTTCCGAGACCTCTTGTGGTGTGTAGTACTCGCCACCGGACTTGCCGGCGCTCGAGGCGTACATCTGCATGAGGTACTCGTAGGCATCCCCGAACGCATCGATCGTGTTGTCTTCGAAGTTGCCGAGTGGGAGGTCGCCGATCGCCTCGAGAAGCTTGACGAGCGTCACGTTGATGCGCTGCACGTTCGGCCCAAGCTTCGCCGAGTTGACGTCCATGTCGGCGAACAGGCCCTTGAGGTCCGACTCGCTGGCCATTCCCACCGCGGATCCTTCGATCCGCTGAAAGACGCGATCGAGCGTCTCGTTAAGATTGTGGTCGTGACGGGCGCGTGCCCGCACATTCACGAAGAGCTCGCTCGGAAGAACGAAGAAGCCCTTCTCCTCCACGGTCACCTGGCGCATGGGCTCGGCGTCGGCATCCGCAAGTGAGGCGTATGAGAAGTCCAAGTCACCCGCATCGTGCTGAATACGGTCGAAGTGCGCGGCGATGTTCTCGCTGATGTACCGGTAGAACAGCATGCCGAGCACGTAGGCCTTGAAGTCCCAGCCGTCCACGGATCCGCGCAGATCGTTGGCGATGCGCCAGATCGTCTTGTGCAACTCGGCGCGCTGCGTCTCTTTCGTGACGATGCGCGGGCGGGAGTCTGTTGGCCTCTTCGGCAGTGGTTCATCGAGGGGCACGCAGTACAGAGTACAAGTACCCGGTGACCTTCGCTCTGGCACACGCCACCGGGCACCATGAGGCTTGAGGGATGCCTCGCGTCCCGTCTGAAGCCGCCGCGAAGGTCGGTCGCATGATTGGCGAAAGACGGCGGACGGTGGGGCTCAGCCAGGATCAGCTGGCGGCCGGGAGCGGCATCGATTCGTCGAACATCCGGGCGTACGAAAACGGCCGCGCCATGCCCAACGTTCAGTCGCTCGTGCGAATCGCCTACGCGCTCGGGCTCAGGCCGGGCGCGCTGATCGACGAACTATCGCCCGAGCTGTTCGCGGCTCCCGAGAACGACGGCCGCAGGAAGACTGGGCGCTAACGAGCCGTTACTTCAGGCCCCGAGCGACTACTGCCGCATAGAGCTCGCGTGCAACGCTCTCGGCCCGTGATGCATCTGCTGCACCCACCGGCTTCGCTTCATAGCGGTCCTGGTTGCGCGCACGACGGAGTCGATCGAACTCCCCTGCAGCACGATCACCCGGGGGCGAATCGAGGACGGCGCGCAAGAAGCGACCGACTGCCTCATGCTGGCCGGGTCCGTTAGCAGTCCGGTAGCCGCACGCGGCAAGCAGCGCTTCACCGATGTCGTGCGCCGCGTCGTACGCGACGCCGTACTTCACCGCAGCGCTGGTCAGGTTCGCGAGCTCGCCGATACGTTCGGCCGCCTGTGCGAGGAAAGCCGAGGCACGCCGCACATCGACAGTCACCCCTTCGAGGCGTCGTGCCCCCACCAACGCATCAACGTTCGCCTGCTGAACATCGGTGAGCGCGACCATCACCACGGCAGCTGCCCGACGATGGGAACCGCCGCGCTGGCACGCACTGTGTCGAGGAAGCCCGAGTGCTCATCGAACTCTGCGGGCGTCAGGATTGTCGGGTTGACCGGGCGGTGCACCTTCGGCTCGACCCGCGTGCAGGCCTCGTAGATCGCATCGGCGTCCGGCTGCCCGATGACCATCACGTCGATGTCGTTCGGCTGTGGGCCATCGAGGCCGCGCATGCGCGACGCGAACGATCCATAGATGAAGGCGCTGCTGATGCCGGGGATGTTCGCGAACTCTTCCGCCAGCAGGAGAGCCGGTCCGGCGACTATCGTCAGGATCTCGCGAATCGGCCGGACGAGCGCGCTGTCACCGTTCGCGCGGACCAGGAGTGTTCGCCCGACCTGACGCTGTTCGAGGATTCCGGCATCGACCAACCGCGCCGCCTCCCGATGTGCGGTCGTGTACGCGAGGTCGGCCGTCGCGGCGAGATCCGTGAGACTCAACTCGTCACCGGTGAGGAGCAGCGCTGCAAGAAGGCGCGCCTGGCCGTCCGATCGGAAGATCGGAGCGAGGAGCGGCGCCTCAGTTCTCATATAACGGATCTTATCCTCCGTTATATCGATACTCAAGGGGTCTCGATGCGACTCTCGAGAACCGAACAACCTGCCTAAACGACGGATGCCGCCCCGCAGAAGCGGGACGGCATCCGAAGAAGAGAACTAGAGCTTCGTGACCTGCTCGAAGCTGAGCTCGACCGGGGTCTCGCGCTCGAACAACGAGACGAGCACGGTGAGCTTGCCGCTCTCCGGCTTGATCTCGCTGATCGTGCCGGGAAGACCCGCGAACGAGCCCTCCTTGATCGTGATGGTCTCGCCGATCTCGAAGTCGACTTCCTGCGGGATCGAACGCTGGGCGACCTTGCCACCCTTGGCGCCGGTCTTCACCGGGGCCTCGACGATCTGCACGAGGCTCTTCAGCATGTTGAAGGCCTCCTCGAAGCGCAGCGGCGTCGGGTTGTGGGAGTTGCCCACGAAGCCCGTCACACCCGGGGTGTGACGCACGACCGACCAGCTGTCTTCGTTGAGGTCCATGCGCACCAGCACGTAGCCGGGGATGCGCACGCGGTTGACCAGCTTGCGCTGGCCGTTCTTGATCTCGACGACGTCTTCCATCGGAACCTCGACCTGGAAGATGTAGTCCTCCATGGTCATCGAGACCTTGCGGTTCTCGATGTTCTGCTTCACGCGCTTCTCGAAGCCGGCGTAGGAGTGGATGACGTACCACTTGCCGAGCGCGTACTTCAGCTCCTTGCGGAACTCCTCGTACGGGTCGACCTCGGTCTCCTCGACCTCGACGTCGCTGAGGTCGTCGGCCACGACCGTGGTCTCGGCCTCCTCGGCGCTGTCGATGTCCGACGCGTCCTCGATGATCGCGTCGCGCTCGGGGTCGATCGCCGACTCGACGGCGTCCTGTGCCGCGGAGAGGTCTACGGCCTCGTCGTCCAGGTCGTCGACGCCATCCTGGTCGACGATGTGGAGCGCCTCGCTCTCTGCGGAATCGATCGACGCCTCATCGGCAGCGAGGTAGCTGCCTTCCTGCGCCTCGTCCTCTTCGGAGGACTGCTCGGCCGCAGTCGAGAGATCGATGTCGTCGCGCTCTGTTCCAGCCACTTGAATCCATTCCATTTCTTGGGTGTTGCTCGGCGCTCAGTGGCACCATCACGTTGTCTGTGGGGGAATCACATCCCCTGTCGGCCGCAGCCGGAGGATCGGGCTTAAGAACCCGTGCCGTTACCGAACACGAAGTTCACGGCGAAGGCGAACAGCATGTCGAGGCCGTACACCAGCGCCATCATGATGATCACGAAGACCAGCACGACACCGGTGTAGCTGACCAGCTCCTTGCGGGTCGGGGTGACGACCTTGCGCAGTTCGGCGATGACCTGGCGGATGAACAGCGCGATGCGCCCGAAGGGTCCCCGGCTGTTGCCGCGGTCCTTCTTGGCATTCGCTACGACGTCCTCGCTCGGCTCGTCGATGACATTTCTCGCCACTGTTACTACCTTCCGGAATCTGGTCTGGTAATCGTGCTCATGACGATCACGAGGCCATCTGCCGGTCGGGACTGGGATGTACCGACCGAGCTGCAGGGCGGACAGGACTTGAACCTGCAACCTGCGGTTTTGGAGACCGCTGCTCTACCAATTGAGCCACCGCCCTTCGGAGCCGAAACCATCCGCTCCATCACCTGAGGTGACTGCACCCGCTCGAAAAGTTTCGAAATGGGCATAGGAAAGGATGGCAGATTTCAACTACCAGCATCCAGTGTAGGTCACCCGTTCGAGCACCGCAAAGCCGCCCCGGACGGGCGCGGTCAGTGCTGGCTCTGCAGCTCTGGTTCGGGCACGGGAGTCGATCGGCGGTCGACGAGAGCACCGAGGATGCCGAACACCCCGACGACGATGGCACCGAGTGCGGCGACCAGATAGCCGGCGTAGCCGCCTGCCGCATCGATCGCGATGCCGGTGAGCGTCGCCCCAAGAGTGATGCCCACCGCGAGTCCGACGGACGGCCAGGTGAGCGCCTCCGTGAGCCGGTGGCGCTCCGTGCGCGTCTCGATCAGCGAGATCGACGAGATGAGCACGGGCGAGGTCGCGAGCCCGGCGGCGAAGATCACCAGCGACACGATCACCACGTCGTGCACCAGCAGCATCGTCGGCACGACCACGGCGAAGGCGAGGGTCGCGATCAGCACGCGGCGACCCGTCGGCCAGTGCGCGCTGAGCGGGCCGAACAGGAAGCCGGAGAGCGCGCTTCCGAAGGCGAAGCAGGCGACGATGACCCCGGCGAGGAACGGGATGCCCTGCTCTCGCGAGATGCCGACGGCCGAGACATCCACCGAAGCGAACAACAGCCCGACCCCCGCGTAGATGGGGAGCACGCCGAGCACGCCGCGGGGCAAGAGGCCGGACCGCGCCGGGCGGCCTCCCTCGTGCCGCACCAGCGGCGGTGCGGTGGAGCGTTGCAACACCAGGGCGACGCCGCCGAGCAGCGCGATGACGACGCCGGTGGCGAATCCGAACAGCGGATTGACCAGCGCGGCGAGCACGGTGACCAGAGGCGGCCCGATCACGTACACCGACTCGTCGGCGACCGATTCGAGGGCGAGGGCCGTGTGCCGCTCGGATGGTTTGCCGAGGATCGCCGACCAGCGGGCACGGGTCAGTGTGCCGAAGTCGACCGAGGTGGCGCCGACGAGGAAGGCGGAGACGAACCAGGTCCAGGCGGGTGCGCCGAGCACCACCGAGAGGGCGAGCGCCGTGGCGGCGACGACGGATGCGGCAAGGCTGATCGCGGCGACGGCCGTCTGCCCGCGGGCATCCACTGCCCTGGCCCAGAGCCAGCCGGAGAGTGCGATGCCAACCACTATCGCGCCGGAGACCGCACCGGCGATGGCGTAGCTGCCACTCGCCGCGGAGACCAGCAGCACGGTGCCGATGCCCGTGGTGGAGCGGGAGAGCCGCGCGAACCAGCCGGCGATGACGAAGCGCACGCTTCCCCGTCGTCGCAGGATGTCGGAATAGGAACCCAGAACACGGATCGCCACTAAAGAGCCTTACCGGTCACTCACCGAAGACGGGATTGCCCGTCGGCCACTCGGGTGACCACCCCAGGCTACGTGGTTACAGCAGTTTGCGCTCCAGGGCCCAGGCGGTGAGCTCGTGCCGGGAGGAGAGCTGCAGCTTGCGCAGCACCGCGGAAACATGGGTCTCCACCGTCTTCACCGAGATGAACAGCTCGGTCGCGACCTCCTTGTAGGCGTATCCGCGGGCGATCAGCCGCATCACCTCGCGCTCGCGCGCCGACAGCCGGTCGAGCTCGTCGCTCGACTCGGCCTGCTCCCCCGCCGCCGCCCCGAAGGCGTCGAGCACGAACCCCGCGAGCCGAGGCGAGAACACCGCATCGCCGGCCGCGACGGCGGCCACCGCGCGGCTCACCTCCGCGCCAGACGAGGTCTTGGTGAGGTAGCCGCGGGCTCCGGCGCGGATGACGCCCACGACATCCTCCGCGGAGTCGGAGACGCTCAGCGCGAGGAACTTCGTCGATTCGAGCACACCCGCACAGCGCTTCACCACCTCGGCCCCGCCGCCGCCCGCACCGCCGGGCAGGTGCACATCGAGCAGCACGACGGTGGGGCGCAGTGCCTGGATCTGCGCGACGGCCGAGTCGACATCCGCCGCCTCGCCGAGCACCTCGACGCTGTCGTCGAGGTCCGCCCGGAGCCCGGACCGGAAGATCGAGTGGTCATCGACGATGAGCACGCTAGTCATTCGTTGCCTCCAGGTGCAGGTGCACTTCGGTGCCGACCCCGCCCGCGCCCGGCTGCACCGTGGCGGTGCCGCCGGCCCGGGTCATCCGGCCGATGATCGATTCGCGGATGCCGAGTCGGTCATCGGGAAGGCTCGCCAGATCGACACCCGGCCCGCGGTCTCGCACGAAGACGTCGACCGCGGCCGGGGACGCTTCCAGGTACACCGAGATCTCGCCGCCGACGTGCCGCGCGGCGTTCACCATCGCCTCGCGCGAGGCCGCGAGCAGCGCCGCGTTGGCGACTGCGGGCGGCTCACCAACGACCACCACCTCGACACGAGCCGGATAGTCGAGCTCGATGGCGGCGGCCGTGTCGCGCAGCTCCGACGCGAGGTCGCTGCCGGCCGGCGTCGTTCCCGCGAACAGCCAATCGCGCAACTCCCGTTCCTGCGCGCGGGCCAGCCGCGCGACCTCGCTCGAGGCGCCGGCGCGGTTCTGGATGAGCGCGAGGGTCTGCAGCACGGAGTCGTGGAGGTGCGCGGCGATCTCCGCGCGCTGCACCTCCCGCACCTGTGCGGCCCGCGCGCCCATGCGCTCCGCCCAGGCATGCACCGCGTAGGGGACGACGAAGGCGATTGCGGCCACCACGATCATGACCACCGCCGCGATGCCGTCGATCAGCTTCGGCTCGGTCGGCAGCAGCACACCGACCCCGGCGAGCAGGAGCACGCCCTCCGCCACCCAGCTCAGCACCGCCGCACGCTGCGGGGTGCGGCGCTCGTCGCGCACATCGACGACGGAGGCCCAGACGATGGCGATCACCCCGAAGACCAGGGTCGATCCGATGAACGGATTGAGGCCGCGCCCGATGTTCGCGGCCGCGAACGGGGCGCTCACGACCGCCAGCGACAGGGCGATGACCGTGACCGGCACCCGGCGCTGCATGTGGTCGGTGCCGTCCTGCCGCACGGGGGTGAGGGCCCACAGCCACAGGTAGAGCAGTGCGCCGGAGCCGCTCAGCAGGGTCAGGAGCACGAACCAGAACCTCACCCAGCCCACGCGGACGGCGAGGTGGTCGGCGAGAGCCGCGCTGACACCGCTCAGCACGACGCGGTGCGGGCGCGTCATCCGGCGTTCTGTCACTGCGGTCATGTCTGAATCCAAGCAGAGTGGCGCGGGTCGGTGGGGGTTCAGGGCTGAAGGTCAGGGTGCGCTCAGGGTCATCCCCCATGGCAGTCGCACCACCGGGCACGCCACGATCGAGGTATGGCAACCACAGCATCCGACGCACCTCCCACCACACCTCCGGCTTCACCGCCGGCCTCACCGCCGGGCAACCGCTTCTTCACCTGGATGCGGATGCTCGACATCCCGCGTCGGCCCGGCTGGCTGGGCGGCGTCTGCGCCGGCATCGCCTATCGGCTCGGCATCGACCCCCTGATCGTGCGCGGCATCGCCGTGGTGATCGCCGTGCTCGGCGGCCCGGTGTTTCTGCTCTACTCCGCCGCCTGGCTGCTGCTGCCCGATCTGGAAGGGCGGATCCATCTGCAGCGACTGTTCGAGGGCATCTTCGACCGCGCGCTCGTCGGCATCGTCGCCGTGTTCGTGGTCGGGCTGCTGCCGGTGGCGCAGGGTTTCTGGGCGCTCAGCGCCGGCTACTGGGGCGATGCGACGGTCTTCGGCGCGGTGCAACGCGCCTTCTGGACGCTCGTCATCATCGCCGGCGCCATCGCCGCGACGATCTGGATCGCGCGGGCCACTCAGGCGGCAGCCGCGGCGCCCGTCGCAACCCCGGCGGCTCCCGCCTCGTCGCCCGCTTCGCCGGCTTCCTCGCCTGCCACCACGGATGACCGGCCCGAGACGATCCCGACCGGCGAGTCCGCGGGCGCCCCGGCCGCCGCGCCCACCGAGCCCATCGCGCCCGCTGCGGGTGCTTCCGAGGAGCAGGTCGCGGCCTGGCGGGAACAGCAGGCCGCGTGGAAGGTCCAGTTCGATGCCTGGAAGGCGGCTCAGGCCGCGGATGCGAAGGAGCAGCGACTCCGTCGCCAGGCTGAGGCCCGCACCCGAGCCGCGGAGGCCGCGGCCGCGAGCGCCGAGCGCCGCCGCATCCGTCGCCTGAACAATCCTCGGCTGGGTGGGTCACTCAGCGCGATGGTGCTCGGCGTCGCGCTGCTCTCCGGCGGGATCGCCGCGGTGGTCGCGACCGGATCCGCGGACTGGCAGGGCGCCGAGGTCGCCACCGGGCTCGCGGTCGCCACCATCACCGTCGGGCTCGGGATCGTGGTCGCCGGCGCGTTCAAGCGCAAGGCCGGGTTCCTCGGCTTAGTGTCGGTGCTGCTCGTGTTCGCAACGGTGATCGCCGGGTTCGTGCCGCGGGACCGGCAGGTCATTGCCTCGCTCGGTGGATACAGTCTCGTCACATCGTCATCGGGCAAGTGGGCTCAGCTCACGGGAAACGTGCAGATCGAACCCATGCCCGTCGCTGGCCCCGTGGTGATCGATCTCTGGCAGGGTGCAGGGACCGTGGACATCAACGTTCCCGAGGACGTTACCGTTCGAGTCGAAACCGTTCAGGACGGAAGTGAACTTGGAGCACTCACTCTTGTTCGCTATCTCGACACCGACCCTCCCACCGCGAATGTTGATGACCTCGAGCCAACTCACCGAAATGGCAACGACGTCTTCACCCGAACCTTCGGATCAGGAGCCGTCGACGTCACCATCCGCGTCTGGCAGGAGACTGGCCGGATCCAGATCTACGAGCACGTCGCATCGAACGAAGGAACTAACCAGTGACCGACTCTCGCTCTACCGACTTCTCCGTGGCTGACGAAACCATCCTGATCGAGCCGCCCACGGCATCCGTTCGCGGGCCTCAGGTGCGCATCGGCGCGATCGTCTGGGGGCTGATCGTGATCGCGGTCGGCGCCGGTACTCTCGCGGTGCTCGGGTCGGCGGAACGCCGGGATGCCATGATCGGCTGGCTGGTGCACCTCACCCCCGGCCAGGGCTGGCTCGTGGTGGTGCTGGTGACGGGAGCCGTCCTGCTCATCGTCGGAGCCCTCGCCTTCGTGCGCCGCCTCCGCCGCTGACTCCCTCCCCTTCGCTCTTCGTGAGTTGGAGTGCAGCCGCGGGGAGACAAACGGGCCGGACGCGACCACGATGTACTCATGACGAGCGAGAAGCACGTGGTCGTGACCGACCTGCGCAAGACCTACGCGGGCGGGTTCACCGCCGTCGACGGCATCAGCTTCGACATCGAGCGCGGCGAGACGTTCGCCCTGCTCGGCCCGAATGGCGCGGGCAAGTCGACCACGATCGAGATCCTCGAGGGCTACCGCGACCGCACCGGCGGGGAGGCGACCGTGCTCGGCGTCGACCCGCAGCACGGCGGTCTCGCGTGGAAGGCCCGCCTCGGCATCGTGCTGCAGTCGAGCGGCGAGAGCGGCAACGTCACCGTGCGCGAACAGCTCGCCCACTTCGCCGGCTTCTACCCGAACCCGCGCGACGTCGACGAGGTCATCGCCGCCGTCGGCCTCACCGAGAAGGCGAAGACGCGCATCAAGGCGCTCTCGGGCGGACAACGCCGGAGAGTGGATGTCGCGCTCGGCGTCATCGGACGACCCGAGTTGCTCTTTCTCGACGAACCCACCACCGGTTTCGACCCGGAGGCGCGGCACGAATTCTGGGGACTCATCCGCGAACTCAAACGCGAGGGCACCACCATCCTGCTCACCACCCACTACCTCGACGAGGCCGCGCAACTCGGTGATCGCGCCGGCGTCATCGCGGGCGGCAAGCTCATCGACATCGGGGCGATCGACGCGATCGGGGGAACGGATGCCCGCACCCCCGTCGTGCGCTGGCGCGACGCATCCGGGGCTCACGAGGAGCGCACACTCGCACCCGCGGGCGTCGTCGCACGGCTCTACTCGGAGCTCGGTGGCGAGCCCGACGGGCTGGAGGTGATCCGGCCGAGCCTCGAAGACGTCTACCTCGGTCTGGTCGCGGGGCATACCGGTTCCAGCAGACAGTCGCCCGCACAGATCGAGGAGGAGTTGGCATGAACGCCATCGCGCTCGGCCTGGACCGTGCTCGCTACGAGACGAAGATCTACTTCCGTCAGGGCGACACCATCTTCTTCACCTTCCTGTTTCCCATCGTCATGCTGTCGATCTTCTCCGTGGCGTTCAGCGCGGCCGGCGACTTCGGCGCCGGCCCGGACGGTAAGGGCGGCATCAGCGCCGCCGCCTTCTACCTTCCCGGCATGATCGCGGCAGGCATCCTGCTGAGCGGCGTGCAGAACCTCGCCGTCGACATCGCCGTGGAGCGCGGCGACGGCACCCTCAAGCGCCTTGCCGGCACCCCCCTGCCGGTGCTGTCGTATTTCATCGGCAAGTTCGGGCAGGTGCTGATCACCTCGATCCTGCAGGTCGCGCTGCTGCTGCTCATCGCGAGCGTCGCATTCGGAGTGACGCTGCCGACCGACGCGGCGCACTGGGGCACCTTCGTCTGGGTGTATCTGCTCGGGATCACGACCTCCGCCGTGCTGGGGATCGCCCTGTCACGCATCCCGCGCACCGGCAAGAGCGCGACCGCGGTGATCATCCCGATCGTGCTGGTGCTGCAGTTCATCAGCGGCGTCTATCTGCAGTTCTCGCTGCTTCCGGTGTGGTTGCAGAACGTGGCATCCGTCTTTCCGCTGAAGTGGATGGCGCAGGGGATGCGCTACGTCTTCCTGCCCGACAGCTTCAAGCAGGTGGAGCAGGGCGGAGTCTGGAACCTCGGCGGGGTCGCCATCGTGCTGGGGATCTGGCTGGTGGCGGGCGTGATCGCGGCGCGGCTCACCTTCCGCTGGATCCGCAAGGACAGCTGAGCCGGCCCGTTGCTACGCGTTCTGCCGGCGGAAGGTGCGCGTGCCGATCCAGACGCCGGCGATGACGAGTACCGCCGTCCAGAGCACGGCCCAGGTGGTGCCGGCAGTCCACGGCGTGCCCGCGAACAGATTGCGGATGCCGTCGACGATGTGCTTGATCGGGATGACGTTCGAGACCGCCTGCAGCCATTCCGGCGCGAGCGTCATCGGCAGCAGGATGCCGCTCAGCAGCAGGATGGGCAGCGTGACGCCGTTTGCGACCGCGGCGAGCGAGTCCTCGGTCTTCACCGTGAGCGCGAGAGCGTATCCAGCGCAGGCGACGGCGCCGGTGAGCAGCAACGCGAGCAGGTAGCCGAGCAGGATGCCGATCGGCGAGCCCGTCATGCCGAAGGCGAAGCCGAGCAGGATGAGGATCGCACCCTGCACCGCGAGGGTGAGCACGTCTTTCGCCACCCGTCCGAGCAGCAGGGCGGTACGGGATGCCGGGGTCACCCGCTCGGCCTCGATGACGCCGTCGCGCACCTCGCCGATCAACCCGAAGCCGACGAACAGCGAACCGAATATGGCCAACTGCACGAGCAACCCGGGCACGAACAGCGTGTAGGCGTTGGTGGTGCCGAGCTGCGCGGCCAGCGGCTTGAGCAGGGGGCCGAACAGCACGAGGTAGAGCACCGGCTGCAGCAGCCCGATGGCCACCCAGGCGGGCTCGCGCAGAGACAGCCGCAGCTGGCGGCGGAAGACGATGCCGGTGTCACGGACGAAACTCATCATGCGTCCTCTCGGAGGGAACGGCCGGTCATGGCCAGGAACACGTCGTCGAGCGTGGGCCGACTGAGCGCGATGCTGTCGAGGTCGACACCGGCGATATCGAGCGATCGCAGGAGATCGGGCATCTCCTGACCGCCGTCACGCACCCGCGCACTCACCTGGAGGCCGTCGGTGGAGACCTCGCCCTCGGAGACCGCGGCCAGCGTGGTCGCGGCGGTCGCGACATCCGCCCCGCCCTTGACGGTCAGGGAGACCAGGTCGCCCGAGACGCTGCGCTTGAGCGCGTCGGGGGTGTCGCTCGCGACGATGACGCCGCGATCGATGACCAGGATGCGGTCGCACAGCGCATCGGCCTCGTCGAGGTAGTGCGTGGTGAGGAAGACGGTGCTGCCGCGCTTCTCGCGCAGGTCGGAGATGTGCTCCCAGAGGTTGGCACGGGCCTGCGGGTCGAGCCCGGTGGTCGGCTCATCGAGGAAGACCAGGCGCGGATCGTGCACCAGCCCCATGGCAATGTCGAGCCGCCGGCGCTGCCCTCCGCTCATGTCCCCGGTCTTGCGATCCCAGAGTCCGTCGAGGTCGAGCTGGTCGAACAGCTCGCGGCCGCGAGCGGTGGCATGCTGGGCGCTGACTCCGTAGAGCATCCCGTGCGAGACGATCTCCTCGCCGCCGCGGGCCTGCCGCCCGGTCGAGCCGCTCTGCGAGACGTAGCCGATACTGCGGCGCACCGCTACGGGGTCGGTCAACAGGTCGTGGCCCGCCACCGTGGCGGTCCCGGCCGTCGGCGTCAGCAATGTCGTCAGCATCCGCAGCGTCGTCGTCTTGCCGGCGCCGTTGGGCCCGAGAAACCCGACGATCTCACCCTCGGCGACGTCGATGTCGACACCGGCGACCGCCGTGACCACCGATCTCTCCCGCCCCTTCTTGGTGACGAAGGTGCGTTGCAGCCCGGTGGCGTGGATCATTCGGTCTCCTTTGATCGCCCCAGTCAAGCGGGGACCACCGACAGCGCGCTATACCTCGACGCCGACGAGCACCGGTTCGGGCTGCAGGATGACTCCGAACCCGGTCAACACGCGGGTCTGGATGTACCGCGCCAGCTCGCCGACCTCCGTTGCCGTACCACCCCCGGTGTTGACGATCGCCAGTGTGTGCTTGCTCGACACCGCGACGCGAGACCCCGGCAGACGGAATCCGCGCGTGATGCCCGACCGCTCGATCAGCCAGGCCGCGCTAAGTTTGACCGTTCCTTCATCGGACGGCCAGCGCGGGGCATCCGTCGGCAGCCCCCGGGCGAAGTCGGCGCTCACGATCGGGTTGGTGAAGAACGAGCCCACGCTCACCGAGTCGGGGTCGTCGGGATTCAGGAGCATCCCCTTCGAGGCGCGCAGGGCGAGCACCGCCGCACGCACGTCGGTTAGCGGAAGGCGTGTGCCGAGTTCAACGCCCAACGCGGAAGCCAGCTGGGGGAACACGATCGGCGCACTCAGCCCCTCCGTCTTTTCCAGCGCGAGTTCAACCGCCACGACCAGCCCGCGACGCCCGGCCTTCAGCTCGGAGGTGCGGTAGGCGAGCCCCAGCTCGTCGGCATCCAGCCAGGCACGCTCGCCGGTGACGGCGTCGATGAAGTCGACCGCGATGAGCGAGGAGGCGATCTCCTGCCCGTACGCCCCGATGTTCTGGATGGGCGCCGCGCCGGTCGACCCCGGGATTCCCGAAAGGGCCTCGATGCCGGCCAATCCGTGCTCGACGGTGTACGCCACCAGGTCGTCCCAGGGCTCGCCGGCCTGCACGCGGAGGTGGGTGCGGCCGTCGTCATCCGTCGGCAGCTGCTCGATGCCGCGCGTCAGGACACGGATGACGCTGCCGCCGAACCCCGAATCCGCGAGCACCACGTTCGACCCGCCGCCCAGCACGAGCCAGGCGCCGCCGTCATCCCACACCCGCTGTGCGGTGGCGACGAGCTCGTCGGGGGTCGTCGGCTCGAGCAGCTCGGCGGCCGGGCCGCCCACCCGAAGGGTCGTGTAGTCGGAGAGCGGCATCAGGCCAGGCTCACGCGGACCTGCGCCTTGCCGAGCACGGTGGTCTCGCCGAAGGTGACCGTGAGGTCGATGCGCGCGGTGTTCGCCTCGTCGTCGAGGGTGCCGATCTTCGCGGAGACGACGACCAGCGCGCCCTCGGTGGCGTCGACCGGCACGGGGCGGGTGAAGCGCACACCGTAGTCGAGCACCTTGCCCGGGTCGCCCAGCCAGTCGACGACCGGCTGCACGGCGACGCCCATGGTGAGCATGCCGTGGGCGAGGACTCCGGGCAGGCCGACCGCGATGGCGACATCGTCGCGGTAATGGATGTCGTTGAAGTCACCGGATGCGCCGGCATAGCGGACGAGGGACCCGCGGGTAAGCGGGAACTCGCCGGAGGCCACGACCTGACCGATCTCGAGGGTGGCGATGTCGATGCTCATGCGTCTCCCCTGACGACGAGGGTGGAGACGGCGGTCACGACGTGGGCACCGGTGGCGTCGACGATTGACGATTCGGCGGTGACCATCGAGTTGCCGGCGAGGCTCTTCACGCTGGACACCGTGAGGGTGGCGGTGAGCTCGTCGCCGGCGATGATCGGGCGTGTGTAGCTGAAGCGCTGTTCGCCGTGCACCACGTGCGAGAAGTCGATGCCGGCGTCCGGTTCCGTGAGCAGCTGCTGCAGCGTCGCCTCCTGCACGACCACGGGAAAGGTCGGCGGGGCTACGAGATCGTTGTACCCGGCGGCGCGGGCGGCCGCGACATCCGCGCTGAGGGGGCTGGCGGAGTAGACCGCACGAGCGAACTCGCGGATCTTCTCGCGACCGACGAGGTAGGGCTCGGTGGGCGGGAAGACCCGCCCCTGCAGATCGGGGTTCACTGACACGCGTGCCAGCCTAACGACGCTGCCGTTACATGCACGAAACCCCGGCGCTCAGAAGCACCGGGGTCTCGGGGTCTAGTGACGACCTACTGGCAGCTGTCGCACTGCAGGTCGTCCATCGGGTCTACCGGAACCGCGTAGCCGCCGACGAAGTCGTTGTCGTTGTCCATGTGGACCTCCTTAGTGATTCAAAAATTTGCCCCCACGACGTGTGGACTGGATCCTGCGCCGTCTTGGGCTCTCACTATATAACCGGAATGACAGGTATGTCATTCCACTACATCTAGTGTTTCGGCGTGTCGGGCAGATTAATTCTCGGGGTCACGGTGTCAGTGCTCGGCCCAGCGCGGAGTGACGAAGCCGCTCTCATACGCGAACATGACCGCAGCCACCCGTGTTCGCACGTTCGCCTTGCCGAAGATGTTGGCCAGGTGGGTCTTGATCGTCGCCTCGCCGAGAAAGAGGGCCCGACCGATGTCGCTGTTACTCAGCCCCTGGGCGAGAAGGGTCAACACCTCCCGCTCACGATCGGTCAGTGCGGCGAGAGCGTCGCGGTAGCCGTTGCCGATCCGATCCGGCGAGCTGCGCTGCACACTCCGCGCCAGCAGACCACGGGTCATCCCCGGGTCGATCAGCGCGTCGCCAGTCGACGCGCTGCGCACGGCGGCAGCGAGCAGGTCGGGTCGTGCGTTCTTCAGCAGAAAACCGCTGGCGCCGGCGCGCGCACTCGCGACCACGAGGTCCTCGTCGTCGAAGGTCGTGATGATGAGCACCGCGCCGGCGGTCGCCGCGTCGACGATGCGTCGCGTCGCTTCGATCCCATCGATGCCGGGCATCCGGATGTCCATCAACACGACATCGGGGCGGAGTTCGGCCGAGCGCTCCACGGCCGAGATCCCGTCGGCGGCCGTTCCGACCACCTCCATGTCGGACTCGGCATCGATCATCAGGGTGAATCCGTTGACGATGACCGGCTGGTCGTCGGCGACCAGCACCCGCAGCATCCTGCCCGTCACGCCGGAACCAGATGCCCGAGCAGCGGGAGCGTCGCTCGAACGGCCCACCCGCCGTCCGGCCGCGGGCCCGCCGTGACTGCGCCGCCGACCGCGGCGGCCCGCTCCCTCATCCCGGGGATGCCATTGCCCCCGAGCGCGGAGGAGGATGCGGAGACGCGAGTGCCGTCATCCTCCACCAGCAGCTCGACGCTGTCTCCTGCGGTGGTGAACCGCACGGTGATCTCCGTCGCATCGGAATGCAGCATGACGTTCGTCAGTGATTCCTGCACGATTCGGAGCACGATGTTCTCCACGAATTCGGTGGCCCCGACGATCTCCCCGCTGACGCTGGCGCGACGGCCGCTCGCGGTGAGGCGGCCCAGCATGTCGTCGAGCGCCGTGGCGAAATTCTGCATGTCGCGTCCGTCCGCGGGTCCCGAGCGCAGTACCCGCACGACCCTTCGCATGGCCTCCAGTGCATCGTCACCCTCGGCGGCGATCGCCCGCACAGTGTCTCGCAGCACGGACGGGTCGCGATCGGCGACCCGATCCGCCGCCTGCGCAGAGACCACCATCGCCGTGACATGGTGCGCGACGACGTCATGGAGGTCACGGGCGATCTCCGAGCGCACCTCCGCAGAGACGCGGTCGCGGTCCAGCGCGCGCAGCGCCACCAATTCGATGTTCTTGGCGTGCAGATCCGCGGCGATCTGCTGCTGGCGATGCACGGCGAATCCCAGCACGACGATCGTCGCGATGACGATCGCCTGCATGATGTCGACCGAGGGATCGATCCACGAGACCCCCGCACGCATATCGGCGATCGGGTCGCGGTAGGGCAGCAGAACCGCGAGGTTGGGGGAGATGGCCACCGGGGCGACGACGACGACGACGGGGATGACGAAGCGCTTTCGCGCACCCAACTGGGCGGCCCGGAAGGCGGCGATGGCGAAGCCCGCCGTCCGCACCTCCGGCTGGATGAACTCCCCGTAGAGCGGGCTCGTGACGATCACGCTGATCACGAGAAGTGTGGCCCTCGGGAAGCGACGGGAGATCGGCCATGCCGCGGTGGCGACGACCGCCGCCTCGACGTACTCGATCGGTCGCACCGGAAACCAGACCGTCGACATCGCAACCGTGATCAGGACCAGGATGACGGCGAGTGCCGCGACCGCGAGAATGCCGTCGCGCAGATAGGGGTTCTTCGGCGCCAGGAGACGTTTCACCGGTCCAACCGTACTTGGCCGACCGGTGAAGCCACCTCATCCGTTCGGTGGAGTGCGTTCCCCCGTTCGTCCGATGCCCTCGCCCCCGCGCTCCCCGGACACTGAGTCAATGATGACCACGAACCACCGCATGCTTCCCGCCCTGACGATCGCCGGGCTTGCCGTGTCGGCCCTGCTGCTCACCGGCTGCACGGCCGCCGGCGGCACGAAGCATGTGCCGCCGACCCCGCATCCGTCGAGCAGCGCAGGCACAGCGGACGGCGCCTCCACCACGACGAAGGAGTTCGTGTATCCCCTCGATGCCTACATGAGCTCGGTGACCGGCATCTCCAGCGACTTCGCGGAGGCGCAGGAGCAGAACTACCAGCTCGACAAGAAGCGGGAGGTGCTGGTCGCCGCCTGCATGAAGAGTGCCGGCTTCCGCTACACACCGGATGCGGTGAAGAACACCGCCACCAGCGCGCAGATCGGCCCATCGGACAGTGACCGGGAGTCGCTGGCCTGGGTGGCGAAATACGGCTACGGCGCGGTGTTCACACCGGAAGGAGCGACCGGCCAGCTCGATCTCGACCGACAGCATCAGGCGGACGAGCGGATGACGAATCCCCCCATGTCGGCCAACGGCAAGTACGTCACCTCGCTGCCCGACGCCGAACAACAGGCCTACTACCTGGCGCTCTTCGGCGACACCACCGATTCGTCGCTGACCATCGCGTCCGACTGGAAGCGGCTCGGCTGCGACGGCGCCGCACTCCACGCGATCAAGACTCCGAGCGCGATCATGCACAGCCCAGAAGGCGAAGTGGTTGACAAGGCGATAGCCGACTTCGACGCCCAGTGGCTGACCTGGCCCGGGGTCGCAGAAGTGCAGAAGGCGTGGTCATCCTGCATGACGTCCGCAGGCTACGCCGGCTACCGCAACCAGAGCCGGCCGGAGACGGAGATTCTGAGCGCGAATTACACGCTGTGGGAGGCAGGCGCTGCCTCCCCGCCATCGGATGCTCAGCTCTCGGAATTGGCTCGGAAGGAAGTGGCCGTAGCCACCGCGGATCTCAACTGCCGGACCACGACGAAATACCGCTCCACGGTGCGCGACATCACGGTCGCTCAGCAGAAGCAATTCATCGCCGACCACAAGGCGGCGCTCGATGCGCTGCAGGCCGCGGCCATGCGATCGGCGCACGAGTGATCGGTGGCCAGGTAACCGGTAGCGGGGGGCCGCGCATGCCCGATGCCTGGAGGGCGGTGTTCCGTCAGGGAAGGGCACTGTGGATCGGTGCCGCGTCCGGAGCGGTACTGCTGGTCGTGGGGATGCTGATCGGGCAGTACGCCTTCCCCTCGAGCGCCGCCGACTCCGCCCCGACCGCAGGCCTGGTCACCGTGCCAGTGCACTACGAACGGCTCACCAATGTGGTCACGGTGCGCGGGCAGGTCGACTTCGCAGGTCCCCTGGTCGTTTCCCCCGATACATCCGCGCAGACCGGCGTCCCCGTCGTGACCGGGCGCGTCCCGACCGCCGGCGCCGACCTGAGCGCGCTGTCCATCGCCCTCGAGATCGCCGGCCGACCGCTCATCGTGCTGCCGGGGCAGCTCACCGCGTATCGGACTCTGGCCTACGGGATGTCCGGGCCTGACGTCATTCAGTTCAAGCAGGCGATGCAGACGGTCGGCATCGATGCCGGGGAACCGGCCGATCCGGTCTTCGACCAGACGGCAACGGCCGCCGTGACCGCCCTCTACGCGAAGGTGGGCTATCCGCCCCCGGCGAGCGCCGACGGCGCAGCCGATACGGTGGCCGATGCTCGGCGCGCGCGGGATGCGGCGGTCGACTCCGTCGACAGTGCGCAGAATGATCTGCGCAGGGCGAAGGCCGGGCCGACCGCCGCCGACATCGAGCAAGCCGACAACGCTGTCCGCTCGGCTCAGCGGGCGCTCGATGCCGCACGGGCGGAGGTGCCGGCGGATCTTTACCAGATCGGCGATCTGACCGACGCGGTACACCTCGCGAGCACCCAGCGCGTGGCGTTGAACGCCGCGCCGGATACCCGGGCCGAGGAGCTTGCCCTGCAGTCCGCGAACCGTTCGCTCGTCGACGCCTCTGCGACCCTGACCTCGGCCACCCAGCGCGCGCTTCCGAGCCTCCCGCTCGGCGAAGTCCTCTATGCGAGCCAGCTCCCCGCCCGTGTCGACAAGGTCGAGGCCCACCTGGGCACGCCGGTCGGTGACTCCGTGATGACGCTGTCGGGAACCACGCTCGGAATCACCGGCTCGGTCGATCCGGGGGACGCGAAACTGCTCACGACGACGGATGCCGCGACCATCGATATGCCGGACGGCAGCACTCACGGGGCCACGATCATCGCCATCACGCCGGGCGCGGACGCCGACGCGAGGCCGGTGGTCACGCTCACTCCCGACGCTCTCACGCCGGAGCAGATCACCGAACTGGCGGGGCAGAACGTGCGGGTCTCGATTCTGGTGGGCGCAACGAAGGGGAAGGTACTCTCGGTGCCGCTTGCGGCGCTCAGTGCTGGCCCCGGCGGCGAAGCCAGGGTGCGCGTGGTGGATGGCGATCCGCGCGCGGGCACGAAGGCGACGACCCGTCTGGTGGTCGTCAGCACGGGCCTCGCCGCGGCGGGCACCGTCGAGGTGACGCCCACCCACGGCGGTCTGCACAAGAACGATCTTGTGGTGGTCACCCGGTGACGGACACGCTCGTCGAGTTGCGCGATGTCGCCCGCTCGTTCCCCGGCCCACCGAAGGTGCATGCTCTGCGCGGCGTCGACCTGTCGATCCAGCGCGGAGACTCCCTGTCGATCGTGGGGCCGAGCGGGTCGGGCAAGTCGACCATGCTCAACATCCTGGGTCTTCTCGACCGCCCGACCACGGGCGAGTACTACCTGGAAGGCGTACCCACCGGCTCGCTCGACGAGCGGGCGCGATCGGCCGAACGTGCCCACCGCATCGGCTTCGTGTTCCAGTCCTTCCATCTCATGCCCCGCCGAACGGTTCTGGAGAACGTCACAATGCCGATGATGTACAACGGCACCGCGCGCGCCCGCCGTTTCGAGCGCGCGGCGTCGGCGCTCGAACGGGTGGGCCTCGCGCACCGCATGGACTACCTGCCGACCCGGCTCTCCGGCGGTGAGCGCCAGCGCGTGGCAATCGCGAGAGCCCTGGCCGCCCGCCCCAGCCTGCTCCTCGCCGACGAGCCGACCGGAAACCTGGATCAGGAGATGGCGGAGGGAATCATCACCCTGTTCGAGCAGCTGAACGACGACGGACTCACCGTCGCGGTGATCACCCACGACATGGAGGTCGCGCGGCGTTTCGACCGCACGGTTCTGATTTCGCGCGGCCGACTGAGCGAGGCCGCACGATGATCCGGCGCATGGCGGCCGGTATCCGCGCGGACTCCGACCGGTTCCGGTTCGTCGACCTGGTGTCCGAGGCCACCGCCGAGGTGAGTGCTCGTCCGGTGCGGTTGCTCGCCTCCGTGATCGGCACGGTGCTCGGAGTGAGTGCCCTGATTGCGACGATCGGGCTGTCGCAGACATCCGCTCATCAGATCGCCGAGCAGTTCGACTCGCGGGCCGGCACGCATGCCCTCGTCGCCCCGGCGACCGTAGCCGGGCCATCGGGCGCCCAGATTCCGCTGACCACCCTGCGCTGGGATGCCGCGGCTCAGATCTCGCGCATCTCCGGTGTCGAGCAGGCTGCGTTGCTCTCGCAACTCGCGCTCGGTGAGCGGGTGGTGTCGGCGGTCTCCGTCGACGATCCGTCGACTCCGCAGATTCAACAGCCGCGGGTCTACGCCGCCTCGCCGGACATCGTGCTCGCTGCGGGCGCATCGATGGTCGCGGGACGCATGTTCGACAGCGGTCACGATCACCGCGCCGACCGCGTCGCGGTGATCAGCGCCCGTGCCGCGGTGCGTCTGGGAGTCGCGGACATCGCCTCCCAGCCCTCGGTGTTCATCGGCGACACCGCGTATGCAGTCATCGGCATATACGACGATGCCCGAAACGATGGCGAGCTGCAGGACGCAGTGATCGTGCCAACCGCCACCGGGCGCATCGATTTCGGCCTGGAATCGCCGGATGAGGTTCTCGTCCAGTTGGCGCCCCACTCGGGCCCGATTCTCTCCGCCCAGGGCCCGCTCGCGCTCTCGCCGAATGAGCCGGACACCATCGTGGTGAGCGCGCCGGGCGGGGTCAGCGGTCTGCAGAACGACGTGCAGTCCGATCTGAGCGTGGTGTTCATCGTGCTCTCCATCGTGGTGCTGCTCGCCGGTGGGTTCGGTATCGCCAATGTGACGATGCTCTCGGTCCTGGAACGGACGCCGGAGATCGGCCTGCGCCGAGCCGTGGGCGCGACGCCGGGGCAGATCGCCGCCCAGTTCTTCGCCGAATCGGTGATCACCGGGGTGTTAGGAGGGCTGATCGGGTCGGCGCTGGGGGTGCTGGCGATCGAGATTGTTGCCTCCGCCCACCACTGGTCTGCGGTGACCAATCCCGGGTTGGCCGTGGCCGGCGTGGGCCTCGGCGCGGTTGTGGCCCTCGTCGCGTGCGCCCTGCCTGCCCGGCGGGCGGCGCGCATCGAACCCGTCGACGCGCTCCGCGGCGACTGAGCGCAGCCGCAATCGTCGAGGGGAACGGCGACGGAAGCCCGCATCCTCCTTCATTTGATACCGGCGTTTGATCCCGGGAGTCGCGCCACGGGAGACTGAGCGGATGCTTCAGTCGCTTCGCTTGCCGCACTCCCTCGAGTCCCGCAGAGGGCCCGTGCAACTGCGCACCGCATCACAGAGCGATCTGGATGCGCTCGTTGACTTGCTTTCTGACGACCCGGTGAGTGCTGCCCGAGGCGACCGCGCTGCTCCAGCGGACCGACCGTCGTACCTCGCGGCGCTCAACGCAATCACCCGTGATCCGGCGAACGCACTTCTCGTCGTAGATCGTGACAGCGCCGTCGTAGGCACGATGCAACTCACGCTCATTCCCGGGTTGGCGCGTCGCGGTGCGACTCGCCTCCAGGTCGAGGCGGTGAGGGTTGCCGCGAGCGAGCGCTCACACGGCATCGGGTCCGCGATGATGCGCTGGGTGACCGATGTCGCGGCGCCCGCGCTGGGGGCACGTCTCGTTCAACTCTCCTCAGATGCGGCTCGAACAGAAGCCCACCGCTTCTACGACCGGCTCGGCTTCGTCAGCTCTCACCTGGGATTCAAGTACTTCGTCGGCTGACGAATTCGGCCCCTACTGTGTGAAATGAAGGAGTCGTGCGGGGCTTCTCCCGAAATCCTCGCGTCCGAAGGTGCGACGTGGCCAAAATATCCTTCATATGGAGCCGTGGAGGCATTCGAACCGGAAAGGTAGTTCGCGGACGACCGGGGCCCGAGGGAAAGTCGCGAAAGTCGCCGTGCAGGGATACCTCCGACATCTCGCCGATCGCGGCCTCGACATTCCCCGCAACTCGGCAGCGGACGAGCGTGGACTCCAGGTAATCGAGTACGTCGAGGGCACGCGGGTGGGCTTTCATCGACTGGGACGGCGCTGGTCCGAGTACTCGACTATGGGGTCTGGCGTACGCCGCGCAGTCGTTCGGCATGCTTTACGACGGGCAGCCGGTTGATGCCGCAGCGGCCTGCCTACGTGCTCTCGTCGACGGATACGACGCGAGTAACGAAATGCGCAGCGCTCTGCCTGACGCGATGTACGAGAGAACACACGCGATGTACGAGCTATTGCATGCGTCGCATGGCAGTGGCATTGAGCCCTGGGGTCGAATGTTTTCCGACGGTCACGGAGAATTTTGGCGCTCGGCGGCGAATTACGTCGGTCATCACCGACGCGCCTGGGCTGTCGCCCTCTCGAGGTGATTCGCAGCCACGTGGATGATCGGCCACAGTGCCTGGACGATCCAGCGTGCGCGGAGGTTCGATTTGACACGCTCACGTAGGCTCGAACAAATGACTACTGCCATCGCCAAGTTGGGAGCCATCGTCGTCGCGAGTGCAATCATCGCGACAGCGGCCCTCCCGGCATACGCCAGCCTGGGACCGCAGAAGACGCCCGTCGTGCATACTGCAGCACTCCAATCAGTATCGGCCGTCGATGCCGTCGATGCAGCCACAGCGGCCCGTGATCCGTATACCGTTACCAAACCGCAGCCAACGGTGGCCACCGCCGCCGTCTTCCGGGCCTCAACCATCAACCGTTTCACCGGTGCCACCCCGCCGAGCCAGGGTTACAGCGGCGCGGCGGTGCTCGAATACGCGGCCCAGTTCGTGGGCAAGGTTCCCTACGGCACCGGCAACAGCCCCGACACGAGCTTCTCGTGCGACGGCTACACGCAATACGTCTTCGCCGGCTTCGGTATCAGCCTGCCGCGTACCGCCGACGCCCAAGCCGCCCTCGGCGTCGTCATCGACCAGTCGCAGGCCGTCGCCGGTGACCTGGTCTGGTGGCCGCACCGCCACGTCGGCATCTACGACGGCGCGGGCGGCATGTTCAACTCCCCCACCTGGGGTCGCTACGTCGAGCACGCCAGCAGCCTGTGGGGCGCGCCGCTGTTCGTTCGCCTTACCCTGTAGGCCTTCCGCCGCAGTTGTCACCGGTCTACCGTGCCGGACATGGCAACGGATGACGCACTCAAGAAGGCCAAGGATCTCCTGAAAAAGGAGAAGAAATCCCTCGATAAGGTGCAGAAGAAACACGAGAAGCTGGTCGAGGCGAAAGAGCAGCGCGACGCGGCGAAATAGCGCGCGCAAGACGTGACGATCGCGCAAAATAGCACATCATCGCCAGAAAAAATTGCCCCCTTTCTGGGGCATCTTCAGGTGTCCCCCTAAGTGCGGACACCGCGCTATGGTTTACCCACTGCCGCGGATGGTTCCCGACTTCCCGGCATGGATACCCGAATAGAGCTCCGCCGCTTCCCCCGAGCATGCGCGAGGCTCCGCCACGTATCCGCGGTGCAGTCCCCCGAACTGCAGCGCTTGCGGGAGGGCCGTGCGGAACACCCCCGTAACCGCAGCGGCCCTCCCCGCACTTCCCTCCGGTCAGAGACGGTATGCCCCGTTCTGGGGGCTTTTGTCTCGAGAATGGCTCGGCCATACTGAGATTCACCGTTAGGTCGTCGGGGGATGACCTCTCGCGCTAAATCCCTTACGGGATGGTCGATGCGGACTCACTTCGGGTGTGAGTCCGCATCGACCCCTTCTTCTCTCCGCTGCATCGCCGTGTTCACACCGGCGGGCAGCCGGATGACATCCGATCCGTATCGTTCGGCTAACGACGGATCTCAACCAGTACGACCCACGCGTTCACCACGGACGAGACGAACGACAGCAGGATGCCGACCGCGACCCAGCCGAGACCGGCGACGTCATCGGCAACGAGGAGAACTGCCCCTACCGCGAGGACGAGGCCGGGGAGCAGTCCGAGACCGCCCTTGAGCCACGGATCGAGCACGGCCGAATACTCCTCATGGGCACGGAGCAGTCGAACCAGAGAGTCAGCCGCGAAGACCAGCCCACCGAGTGCGGCCACCAGCGCTTCCACCCCGAACAATCGCATGCCCTGCGACGGGATGAGTCCGGCGAGGGCGATCAGCGTGACCACCACCAGGAGCGAGATCGCCGCGGCGGCGCGTGATGTCATGGCTCGGATCTCGATCATTCGATCGACGCTGGTCGCGATGCTGACGATGATCAGGCCGGCGAGTGCAGCGCCCGCGCCGGCGACCGCGGTGAAAAACGGAATCCACTCCTCGGACATGGCTAGAACCTAGCGCCGTGCACGCTGCCTCGCGACGTCGAAACCTCCGAGGCGGGCGATCCGAGGCGAGCGGAACGTGAGAATTTGCTCCAGCAATCGGATATATGATTCAACTGTTGCTATTGTCATTACAAACATTTAGCGTGTTGATTCGTCGACGAAGACAGAAAGACAACGATGTCCACAACCAGCAGTCGCCTCCAGCGATCTGAGCGCTTGTCCGCCTCCCGGCCCGCGCTTTCGGCGTTCAACCGGCGTGAGACGCGAGCGGCTCTCCTCTTCGTCGCCCCCGCCGCCATCGGCTTCATCGCATTCTTCGTCGTCCCGGCCATCCGTGGCGTCGGGTTCAGCTTCACCAGCTACGACCTGTTCTCCGCGGGAAGCTTCGTCGGATTCGACAATTACGCGCGTCTCGTCACCGACTCGGTCTTCTGGAATGCCCTCTGGGTCACCCTGCAATACGTCGTGGTCAACGTCGGTCTGCAGACCGTAGTCGCGCTCCTCATCGCGGTTCTCATGCACCGTCTCACCAAGTCGATGCTGGTCCGCGGCCTGATCCTCGGCCCGTACCTGATCGCCAGCGTGGTGGCGGCGCTCGTCTGGCTCTGGATCCTCGACTACCAGATCGGCATCTTCAACAACCTGCTGGACTTCATCGGACTCGACCGCCAGTCGTTCTTCGGCAACCCACACCTGGCGATCTTCACGGTCGCCCTCATCAACGTGTGGAAGAGCATGGGCTACACGGCGTTGCTCTTGTTCGCCGGTCTGCAGACCATTCCCAAGGAGCTGTACGAGGCGTCATCGATCGATGGCGCCGGCGAGTGGAAGTCGTTCTGGCGCATCACCCTTCCCCTGCTACGCCCCGTACTGATCGTGGTGCTCGTCATCTCCGTCATCGGTTCGTTCCAGATCTTCGACACGATCGCGGTGACGACGAAGGGCGGCCCGGTCAACTCGACCCGCGTCATCTACTACTACATCTACGATCTGGCCTTCAACCGGTACGAATTCGGATACGCCTCCGCGATGGCCCTCGCCCTCTTCGCCATTCTCGCGATCGTCACCTTCATCCAGCTGCGCGTCACTCGTGCGCGCGACAACGACCTGGCCTAGGAACAGCAATGACCTCAGTTCTGGAAAAGACCACTCTCGGCGGTCAGACCCCGGCCGCACCCCGATCGATGTCGGCGGCGGACCGTAAGCGCAGAGTGCGTCGACGCCTCTGGAAGATCGGCGCCTGGATCATCCTGGGTGCGGTCTTGCTGGTCACCCTCTTTCCCTTCTACTGGATGCTGCGCACGTCGTTCTCGACGAACGGTGCGCTGCCGGGGCAGTCGACCAACCTCCTGCCGGCGGACTTCACCCTCGACGCCTACCGTCGAGTGCTCGGCCTGTCGACGGTGTCGGACTCGCTCCAGCAGGGAGGCTCGACCGCATCCATCAACTTCTGGATCTATCTGCGCAACAGCGTGGTGGTCGCCACGGTCACCACGGTGTTCCAGACCCTGTTCAGCGCGATGGCCGCCTACGCGTTCGCGCGGCTGCGCTGGCCCTTCCGCAGTGCGGTATTCGCCCTCTTCCTCGGTGCGATGCTGGTGCCGCCGATCTTCACCACGCTGCCGAACTTCGTGCTGATCCGTGACCTCGGGCTGCTGAACACCTACGCGGGCATCGTGCTGCCGGGGCTCCTCATGTCGCCGTTCGCGATCTTCTTCCTGCGACAGTTCTTCCTCGGTATCAGCACCGAGGTGGAGGAGGCGGCGAAGATCGACGGAGCCGGCTACTTCCGCATCTTCTTCCGCATCGTCGTTCCGATGAGCTGGGCACCGATCAGCACCCTGGCGCTGCTCACCTACATCGGATCCTGGAACGACTACTTCTGGCCCCTCCTGGTCGGTCAGAACGAGAACGTCCGCGTGCTCACCGTCGCACTCGGCATCTTCCGGGCACAGACGCCCAACGGAAGCCCCGACTGGGCCGGCCTGATGGCGGCGACCTTCATCGCGGCGCTGCCCGTGATGCTGATCTTCGCCCTCCTCGGCCGCAAGGTCATCAACTCGATCGGATTCTCCGGAATCAAGTGATCATCCACCGCACCACACACACCGCACCACACATTCGAGAGGAATCAGCATGAAGAAGCAGAGACTCATCGCCGCGGCCATGGCGGCCGTCGCCATCTCTGGCGCACTCGCAGGCTGCAGCGCAAGCGGAACCGACAGCGGAGACAAGGTCAATCTCAGCTACTGGCTCTGGGACGCGAACCAGCAGCCGGCCTACAAGGCCTGCGCCACCGCATTCACGAAGGCCAACCCTGACATCGACGTCACCGTGAAGCAGTTCGGATGGGACGACTACTGGAGCCAGATCACCACGGGCCTCGTCAGCGGCACGGCTCCGGACGTGTTCACCGGCCACTCCTCCTACTTCCCGACCTTCGTCGAGAAGCACCAGATCCTGCCGATCGACGATGTGGTCAAGGCGGATGACATCAACCTCAAGCAGTACGAGACCGGGCTCACCGCGGCCTGGACCAGCGGCAAGAAGCTGTACGGCCTGCCCAAGGACGTCGGACTCGCCGCGATGTACGTCAACTCCGACATGCTGGAGAAGGCCGGGCTCACCGCAGACGACCTGTCGAACCTGGAGTGGAACCCCAAGGACGGGGGTACCTTCGAGAAGACCATCGCCCACCTCACCCTCGACGCGAAGGGCGTCCGGGGAGACGAGCCCGGCTTCGACAAGTCGAATGTCGCCGTGTACGGCCTCGGCCTGAACGGAGACGGCGGCGGCCTCGGCGAGACAATCTGGGGCCAGTACGCCGAGAGCAACGACTGGACGTACCTCGACGAGAAGGGCGGCAAGCCGCACTTCAACTATGACGACAAGAACTTCCTCGACGCGATTTCGTGGTTCAAGGGACTGTCCGACAAGGGCTACATGCCGACCCTCGAGCAGGCGGTCTCCGGCATCGGCCAGCAGGACTCCTACGGTGCCGGCAAGTACGCCATGATCTCCGAGGGCAGCTGGAGTGCCAGCACCCTCTTCGGCTACAAGGACGTGAAGTCGATCATCGCCCCGCTGCCGCTCGGACCGAGCGGACACCGTGCATCGCCCGCGAACGGTCTGGCCGACAACATCGCGGTGACCACCAAGCACCCCGAGCAGTCGAAGAAGCTCGTCGCGTTCCTCGGCTCGAAGGACTGCCAGTCGCTGGTGGCGAAGCAGGCCGTCGTGTTCCCCGCGATCGCCGACCTGAGTGACGCCACCAAGAAGGCCTACGAGGCGAAGGGCATCGACATCAGCCCCTTCCTCGAGACCGTCGACAAGGGTGACATCTACTCCTCGCCGAGCGTCGCCAACTGGGCAGAGGTCAACGCCATCATGACCCCCGCCATGCAGGCCTACCTCGGCGGCTCGGCGCCGCTCGACTCGTTCGTCGACGCGAACAAGCAGGTCAACGCACTGTACAACTAGCATCACCGGTTGGAAGGGTGCGGTCGTCTCGACGGCCGCACCCTTCGCCATGCCGGGCCGCCCCACCTGGCCCGGATCCACCTCACCAGGAAGGCCGCACTGTTGCCACCCGCCCGCCGCATCATCGACGTGACCGACTTCGGCGCCGATCCCAGCGGCGGCCGTGACTCGGCCGCGGCGATCGTCGCCGCCCTGGCGGCCGCCCGAGCCCACAGCGGGCCGGTCACGGTCGAGTTCCCTGCCGGACGCTACGACATCTGGCCCGAGTCTGCCGAACGGCGCGAGCTGTATGTGTCGAACACCGTCGGCGACGACGCGCGGTACCGGATGAAGACCATCGGCATCCTGATCGAGGGAGCCGACGACCTCACACTGGACGGCAACGGCTCGAGGCTGATCTTCCACGGCGTGCAGACCACCCTGGCCGTCATCGACTCGCGCCGGGTGACCGTCACCGGCCTGATCATCGACTTCGCCGTGCCGACCGTGATCGATGCGACGGTGACGGATGCCGGGGTGCGCGACGGGCGCGCCTTCCGCGTGCTCTCGGTGCCGGCCTGCACCCTCTACCGGATCGACGACAGTCATGTCGTGTGGCACGGCGAGACCAGTCCACGCGGCGCAGGACCGGGCACGGAGTACTGGTCGGGAATCGACGGGCTGGACTACACCCAGGTTCACGATCCTCGCGAGCAGCGCACCTATCGCGTCGATCACAATCCCCTCTTCGACGGGGTGGCGTCGATCGACGACCTGGGCGGCGGCCGGATCAGCATCGACTACCTCACCGAGGAGCCGCCGACGGATGCCGGACTCGTCTACCAGATGCGGCGCACGACCCGCGATCATCCGGGCATGCTCGTGCTCGAGAGCTCCGACGTCACGCTGTCGCGGTCGACTGTCCACTTCCTTCACGGGTTCGGGCTGGTCGCCCAACTGAGCCGCGATGTCACCGTCGCCGACGTGACCTTCCAGACTCCGCGGGGCAGCGGACGCAGCAGCGCCGGGTTCGCGGACTTTCTCCAGTTCTCCGCGGTGGCCGGTGACGTCGTCATCCGTTCCTGCACCTTCGACGGACCGCACGACGACCCCGTGAACATCCACGGCACGTACCTCCGGGTGATCGGCAGCCCCGATGCGCGCAGCCTCGAACTGGAATACCACCACCCCGAGACGGCCGGATTCCCGCAGTTCTTCGTCGGCGACGAGGTCGCCGCCCTCGACGCACACTCGCTCTCCGCGGTCGGCCAGCCCCTGACCGTCGCCGTGGTCACTGGGCCGTCCGGGCGGGACGCCCGGCATCCGCTGCGCCGCATGACGGTGGAGTTCTCCGAACCCCTTCCCGCCGCGCTTCGCTCACCGGAGAGCGTGCTCGTCGTCGAGAATCTCACCCTCGCGCCGCGCGTGACCATCAGCGACAACCTGTTCCGCAACGTGCCGACCCGCGGCGTTCTGGTCACCTCCCGCCGGCGGGTGCTCATCGAGGCGAACACGTTCGAGCGGGTCACGATGCCCAGCATCTACATCTCCGGTGACGCCCAGGAGTGGTACGAGTCGGGAGCGGTGCGCAATCTGACCATCTCCCGCAATGAGTTCATCGATCCGGCCGTCCCGGCGATCCTGGTGGCGCCCACTCAGCCCCAGCTGGATCCGGCACGCCCGGTACACCGTGGCATCGTGGTGCGCCACAACCGGTTCAGCGGCGTGCGCGGCACCATCGTCGATGCTCGCAGCGTCGCCGGCCTGCGGTTCCACGACAACGACGTGACCCCTGCCGAGGCGGGGAGCACCATGCCCACCCCGGCGATACGCCTGCGCGGCTCGACGGATGCCGTGGTCGACACCGAGCGGATCCCCGGCGAGTTCACCACCGCCATCGAGTCCGACTGACCCACGGGCGCTCCCCGAGCATTCCCGCCCCGTTCATCCGGAGTTCACCACCCGCGCCTACGTTCCGCGCCATGAGCATCCTGATCGTCGTTCTTCTCGTGATCGTCGTCGCGCTCGTCTTCGACTTCACCAATGGCTTCCACGACACAGCCAACGCCATGGCCACGTCCGTCGCGACGGGCGCGCTCGCGCCCCGCGTGGCCGTGCTCATCTCCGCCGTCCTCAACCTGGTCGGCGCCTTCCTCTCCACCGCGGTCGCGAAGACCGTGTCATCCGGCATCCTCACCGAGAGTTCGACAGGCATCCCGCACATCAGCACCACGATGATCTTCGCCGGCCTGGTCGGCGCCGTCCTGTGGAATCTCGGCACCTGGTGGCTCGGCCTCCCGTCCAGTTCGACACACGCCCTGTTCGGCGGTCTCATCGGGGCCGCGATCATCGGCACCGGGTTCGACGCGGTCAACTTCGGCGGCGTTATCTCCAAGATCCTGCTTCCCGCCCTGCTGTCTCCTGTGATCGCCGGATCAGTCGCGCTGGTCGCCACCTATCTCGCCTACCGGATCACCACGCTGGCGACGGTGCGCGGGTCTGAGCAAGGATTCCGCCATGCCCAGACCGTGTCGGCCTCCCTCGTCTCCCTCGCCCACGGCACCAACGACGCGCAGAAGACCATGGGGGTGATCACCCTCGCCCTCATCGTGGCCGGATATCAGGATGCCAACACCGGCCCGCAGGTCTGGGTGATCATCGCGTGCGGCCTCGCCATCGCGCTTGGCACCTACTCCGGTGGGTGGCGGATCATCCGCACCGTGGGAAAGCGGATCACCGACATCCAGCCACCGCAGGGCTTCGGGGCCGAGACCAGCGCCGCGTCCACGATCCTCATCTCGTCGAGCCTCGGGTTCCCGCTCTCGACGACGCAGGTCACCTCGGGCGCGGTGGTCGGGGCAGGCCTCGGCAAGAAGCTCGCCTCGATCCACTGGGGGATCGTCGGGCGGATCGCCATCGCCTGGGTGGTCACCCTCCCGGCCGCCGCACTCGTCGGCGGGTTGGCTACCTGGCTGGCGACCGCGAACGTGCTCGGCTTCGTCGTCGTGATCGTGTTGGGAGTCGCCGGCGCCCTCACGTTCGTCCTGCTGGCCAGGCGCAAGCCCGTGACGCACGCGACGGTGAACGACGAGCATGACCCCGACTCGGCGCCCGCCGAACCGGCGACCAGCAGCTCGGGGAGGGCATGATGATCATCCGTACCGCATCATCCGCGGACATGTTCGGCGTCGATTGGGGCTCCATCGCCCTGGTCTTCATCGTGGCGATGATCGCGTCGGTCGGCATCGTCTCGGTCTTCTCTCTGGGGCTGCGACTGCTCGCGACCGGCGAGCCGGGCGCACGGCCGGTCCCCGCGACTCTCGGTGCCTACGCCTGCATCGGAATCAGCGCACTCGCGGTGCTCTACGGCATCTACCTGGTCGTGCCCCAGTTCCATCTGTCATGACCAGGCGGTCGCCTACACTCGGCTAGGCTGGCGCCGCGCGAGCCCAGGGCTCCCCGATGTCGCACCGAGGCGACCTCGACCGCGCGTCAGGAGGCCCGCACGGCATGCCCAACCTCATCACGTGGACCTTCGGGCTTGCGGCGGAGGACCCGCGCGAATACCGGCGGCTGCGGCGGATTCGCGAGCGGGTCTACTCGCGGGTGGCGCCACTGTCGGCGGAGGTCATCCGTTCGAGCGAGCCGATCCCCTTTGCCGACCTCGATCGCTCGGCGTTCAGACCGCTGCGCCCGGGCACCGTTTTGGGCAAGACCCTCGACTGCGCCTGGCTGCGCATCACCGGTGACGTTCCGGCGGGCGGCGAGGGCGATGTGGTGCTGCTCGGCATCCGCGGGGAGGGTCTGATCTATGCGGCCGACGGCACGGTCGTCGACGCGATCAGCCGGGTGTTCCAGCAGGGTGACCTTCCACACAGCGGTGGGCGCTACCGTCCGCTGCACGCCGTGCCGGTCACGCCGGGGCCGATCGAGTTCTACGCCGATGTGGCCTACAACGGCTGGCTGCTCTACGAGCTCGGTCGCGGCGCCTATCACGGCGCGTACCTGGCGCGACGGCACGACGAGACCTACTCCCTCTATTACGACTACCTCACGCTGCTCGTGCTCGCGCGCTCGACGACGGATGCCCCGCTCGCCACGAATCTGCGCCGCGCCCTGCAGACGGCCTGGTCCCGCTTCACGGCCCACGACATCCCGGGCGCCCGGGCCGCGCTCGCCCCGCACCTCGCCGCCAGCTCCGACAGCGACTTCGTGTACAGCGCCGTCGGTCACGGTCATCTCGACATGGCCTGGCTCTGGCCGCTGCGCGAGACCCACCGCAAGGCCGCCCGCACCTACACCCGGGCGCTCAACACCATCGACGCGACTCCGGACTACATCTACGGCACCAGTCAGCCGCAGCAGCTGGAGTGGATGCGGCAGGAGCATCCGGCGATCTTCGACCGCGTGAAGCGGGCCGTCGCGGCCGGCAGACTCGAGTTGCAGGGGTCGTTCTGGGTGGAGACCGACACGAACCTGCCCGGCGGTGAATCGCTCGTTCGCCAATCCCTGGTGGGTCGCCGGTTCCTCGCCGAGGAGTTCGGGCTGGGGCCCGACGACATGCGCCTGTGCTGGTTGCCCGACACGTTCGGATACAGCGGCAATCTGCCGCAGATTCTGAAGAAGAGCGGAATGGACTGGTTTCAGACCATCAAGCTCGCCTGGAACAGGGTCACCGTCTTCCCGCACCGCACCTTCCACTGGGAGGGCATCGACGGCTCGAGCGTGCTCGTGCACATGCCGCCGGAGGGGGACTACAACAGCCGCGGGGCCGCCGACGGTCTGCTCCGCGGGCTCGCTCAGTACCCGGAGAAGGCGCTGAACTCCGCGCTGCTCGTCTACGGCTCTGGCGACGGCGGCGGTGGCCCGGGCGAGATCCACCTGGAGGTGACCGGTCGCGAGCACAGCCTGCGCGGGCTCCCGAAGGTGGTCTACTCCACGGCGAGCGCCTTCTTCCGTCGACTGGAGACGATGGCTGTCCCACACACCCACCGCGGAGAGCTCTACCTCGAGACGCACCAGGGAACGTACACGACCCAGGCGCAGATCAAGCGGCGCAACCGTGTCGTGGAGCGGAAGCTGCACGAGGCGGAGGCCCTCGCGGTCATGGTCGGCGAGGACAGCGGGCCGACGCTGCAGCAGCACTGGCGTGACGTGCTGCTGGGTCATTTCCACGACATCCTTCCCGGCTCCTCGATCGCCCGGGTCAACCGTGAGGCCATCGAGACACTGACCCGTGTCGAGGGCGCGCTCGACGACTACAGCGCCGAGCTGATCGACCGGATTCCGCGGCCGCAGGGCGACCTCGCCGCGCTGAACCTGACGTCGGTGGAGCGCACCGAGCACCTGGAGGTCGACGGGGACTGGTATCGGACGACCGTGGCTCCGTACGCCTCGGCACTGCTCGAGCCGGTGGTGGAGTTCCACGGGCTGGGTTTCACCGACGACTCGATGACCAACGGCTCCGTCTCGCTGACGTTCGGGCCATCGGGCGAGATCGACTCCTGTGTCGACGGCTCCGGACGTGAACATGCCGCTGACGGCATGAATCGACTCGTGCTGCACCGCGATCCGTACCAGTTCCCCTTCGACGCCTGGGACATCGGGCAGAAGTACCTGCAGCGCACGCCCCGCCTGCTGCGCCCGAGCGAGATCGACACTCACATCGACGGGCCGCGCGTCGTGCGCCGCCAGGTGTATCGATGGGGCCGGGGCTCGATCACCCAACTGGTCGTGCTCGAGTTCGGCAGCGACCTCGTCCGCTTCGAGACGACCATCGACTGGCGCGAGAAGCGTCGCATGCTGAGGGCCGAGTTCCGCCCGGTTCACTACGGCGATGCGGTGAAGTGCGAGATCCAGTTCGGCCACATCGAGCGCACGACGCTCGAGCGGGATGACGTCGAGCGGGCACAGTTCGAGGTCTGCGCCCACAAGTGGATCGCCACCGAGGACAGTGCTGGCGGCTTCGCACTGCTCAACGACGGCAAGTACGGGCACCGGGCCAAGAGCGGGCTGATCAGCCTGACCCTGCTGCGCTCCCCCACCTTTCCGGACACGACCGCGGACCGCGGCATCCATCGCACCACCTACGCGTTCCGGCCGTTCACCGACCTGGCCGAGGTGATCGCCGACGGGTACCGACTCAACAATCCCCTCCTGCTCGCGCAGGGCATCGAGCAGCACAGTCTCGCCGCGGTCGACGCGTCCGGCGTGATCGTCGAGACGATCAAGCGAGCCGAGCGCGGTGGCGGCGTCATCCTCCGCCTCTACGAGAGCCTCGGCATCCGCACCACCGCGGCGCTGCACACGACCATCTCGCACAGCACCGTCACCGAGACCGACCTGATGGAGCAGCCGCTCGGGCCGATCGACCTGGACCGGCTCGAGTTCACGCCGTTCGAGATCAAGACCATCCTGCTGGAGGCCTGAGCCATGGCCACGACGACGTCCGTCCGCGCCATCTCCCCGCGCCTGCAGGGCAACGCGATCGTGGCGGCGGGCTTCGGACAGAACGTCATCCTGACCACCGTGACGACGTTCATCCTGGTCTACCTCATCCAGTACGTGCACATCTCCACCTCCGGCATCGCGGTGGTCACCACCATCATCACGGTCGCGAAGATCGTCGATGCGGTGAGCGACCCGGTGATGGGCGGCATCATCGACCGCACCCGCAGCAGGTGGGGAAAGCTGCGGCCGTTCATCCTGTTCTCCGCCGTGCCGGTTGCAGCGCTCACCGGCCTCCTGTTCTCGGTGCCGGATGTCGGCGAGCCCGCGCAGCTCGTCTTCTTCGGCATCACCTACCTGCTGTGGGGACTCGCGTACACGGTCTGCGACGTGCCGTTCTGGGCGCTGATCGGGTCCGCCTTCCCGGACGCGATGGTGCGCACTCGGGTCGTCTCGCGGGTGCGGGCCTTCGGGGCGATCTCACTCGGGCTCGCCACCCTCGGGCTGCCCTATCTCGCGCAGGCGCTCAGCTTCGCGCCGAGCACCACCACCGACGGCTGGTCGCGCGCCGTCTTCCTCGTCGCACTCCTCGGCATGGCGCTGTTCCTGCTCGCCTTCTTCTTCACCCGCGAGCGCGAGACCGCGGCGACCGCGCGGTTGAGCTTCCGCCAGCTGTTCGGCACGCTGCTGCGCAACACCTCGCTGCTCATGGTGCTGCTCGGGTCTGTACTCGGATTCGGTCGCAACATAGTGCAGGCCGGGGGCGCGGTGTTCGCCGTCATCGCCTACGGAGAGCCCGCCTATTTCACCCTGATCGGCGCGGCGATCATCCTCGGTATCGTCATCGCCGCTTTCCTGACGCCCCTGCTGCTGCGGCTGATGACCTCCCGCACCCTCGTGATCGGCAGCTCGCTGGTGGGGTCCGCGCTCTACGTCGCGCTGTACCTGGTCGGCTTCCGCAGCATCCTGGGCATGGTGGTGTTCATCTTCCTCACGGGGCTCACCCTCGGGATCTTCCTGGTGGTGCAGGCGACCATGATCGCGGATGCTGTCGACGACGCCGAGGCGCGTACCGGTGTGCGCAACGACGGCATCTCCTTCGCCACCCTCACCTTCGTCTCGAAGATCATGGCTGCGCTGTCTGTGCTCGTCTTCGGCATCTTCGTCGTGTGGGCCGGCTACGAGGACGGCGCGACGATCACCCCGCAGATGCAGAACATCGTGTTCGCGTCGATCACGCTCGTGCCGGCAGTCAGCTGTGTGGCGTCAGCCGTACCGTTCTTCTTCTATCGGCTCGGTGGTCGACGGCTCTAGCGGATGTCGGTGCCCGGGAATATCGTGTCGGCATGATCGGATCCCTGGAGTCCCTCGTCATCGACTGCCCCGACCCGCAGGTGCTCGCGCGGTTCTACTCGAAACTGATCGGCGCCGAGATCGTCGGTTTCGACCCGGACTGGGCGGAGATCGTGCCGCCGGCCAGCCCCCGCCCCCTCATCGCCTTCCAGCGGGTCGACGACTACACCCCTCCACAGTGGCCGGGGCAGGCGGTGCCGCAGCAGATGCACCTCGACATCAAGGTCGACGATCTCGACGTCGGTGAGGCCCTGGTGCTGGAACTCGGCGCCACCAAGACCGGATCGGACACCCCCACCTTCCGGGTCTATCTCGACCCGGCCGGGCATCCGTTCTGTCTGGTCACCCCGCAGGACTGAGCCACGGTGTGGGTGGCTAGGCGGCCTTGCCGTTCCACATGCGAAACACGGAACACCGGTCGCCCTCGAAGGTGATCGTCCAGATGTTGTCGAAGTCGCCCAGCTCCGTGTAGTGCCCAGTGCCGGTGACCGCGGCGGTGTCCCCGACGATGCCGGCGAGCGTCCAGTCGAAGGTCCACCCGCCCGCCTGCCAGTCGAACCGACTCTGCCAGCCCTCGACGATCTCATCGCGCCCGATCCATTCGGTGTCGTAGCCGACCTCGTAGTACTCCGCGTCCGCGGTGAACAGCGCGGCGATGTCGGCCGAGTCGTTCGTGGTCCACGCATGAATGTACCGGTCAAGCCAGGCGGCCACATGGGCGGGATCGGTCATGGTGCTCCTCGACATGCGGTGGACGATTCGTCTGAGGCTACGCCGTCGGGCGAGGGGCGCGAGTCGAGCTGCGCACCTGCAGGCTCGGCGTGAAGGTCTCGTGCGCCGCCTCTGTGCGACCGCGGACACGCTCGAGCAGGAGCTCGACCGCGCGGGCGCCCATCGCCTCACCCTGCTGGTCGACGGACGTCAGCGAGATCGCCGGGTGGGCGGCGAGCGGCACGTTGTCGTACCCGACGACAGAGATGTCGAGTCCGAGATCTTGAATCGCGTGGAGCGCGCCCAGTGCGAGCTCGTCGTGGCCGGCGAAGATCGCGGTGGGGTGTTCCTCGGTGAGCAGGATCTCCCGCACGACATCGTTCGCGAATGACTCCCCCTCGGCAGAACGGGCGACCCTGGAGAATTCACCCCTGCCGGTCTGCTCCATCATCGTGAGGTAGGTGTGTAGGCGCACGCCGTGCGGAGTGCGCCGCTGTGGTGCCGTAGCCAGACCGTCACGGGTGAGGTGAAGCACGCGGTCGTGCCCCAGGTCGAACAGGTGGTTCAGCGCGTCGCGCGCGCCGCGCTCATCATCCCCGGCGACGGTGTCGTATTTGTCGGAGATGTGATGCCGCCCGAAGAGCACGACCGGGGTTCTGCGCGCGATGTTCTCCAACCAACTCTGGCTCACGAGGGGCGACACGGCGATCACGCCATCGACCTGCTGGTCGACGAGCGCCTCGAGGGCGCGGTAGCCCTGCTGCTTCGACGCCTCGGCAGGCGCGATCAGCAGTTGGTAATCGCTGCCTCCGAGCGCGTCCGTCGCGCCGCGCAGCACCCGAGTGAAGAACTGATTGCTGAAATCGGGGATCTCGATACCGAGGGTGTAGCTCGAACCGCGCATCGCTCGCGCCGCGACCCGCGGGCGATAGGACAGCTCCTCGATCGCCGTACTGACGCGTTCCCGCATGGCCGGGCTCACCCCGTAGGCGTTGCGGATCACCTTCGAGACTGCGGACCGGGAGACTCCCGCGATGCGCGCGACGTCTTCGATCGTTGCCGGTCTGTCGTCGTCCACCCGGGTCACGTCTGCTCTTCTCCGCTGCCTGCCCGACCGCTCGCTTGAGCGACGTCCATGGGCGCGATCCGAATGAGACCGCGTCGATATTCCCCATTGTAGATCGGTCTACATGGATGCATAATTGAAACGAGTCAATGTAGACCGCTCTACATTGAGCACGGTGCACCTCCCCCACCATCCTCCGAAAGGAATCTCAATGTCGAGAACCACACAGCGCCCCGCCCTCCGGCGCTCAGCAGCGCGAATCACCGCCATCCTCGGGGCAGCCACCCTCGCTGCCGCCGCTCTCGCCGGCTGCTCATCCGGCGGCGGCGCATCCGGTGAGACCACCATCCGCCTCACGGCGGGCGGCAACGACCCGGCTGCCACCGCCTTCGCCAAGAACCTCGTCGCGGCCTTCGAGAAGGAGAATCCGAAGATCACCGTCAAGGTGAGCACCCGCCCGGGCGGCACGGACGGCGACAACCTGATCAAGACGCGGCTGTCGACCGGAACGATGGATGACGTCTTCCTCTACAACTCCGGGTCGCTGTTCCAGGCACTCCGCCCCGACAGCCAGCTCCAGCCACTCACCGACGAGAGCTGGGTGAAGAACCTCACCTCCGACTTCAAGAAGACGGTCAGCACCGACAAGGCCACCTACGGGGCACCGTGGGGAACGACCTTCAACGGCGGCATCATGTACAACAAGAAGGTCTACGAGAAGCTCGGACTGACCGTACCCAACACCTGGGACGAGTTCATCAGCAACAGCGAGAAGATCAAGGATGCCGGGATCATCCCGATCCTTCAGTCCTACGGCGACACCTGGACGAGCCAGCTGTTCGTCCTCGCCGACTTCGCCAACGTCAGCGCCAAAGACTCCACGTGGGCGACCGACTACACCAACAACAAGGCCAAGTACGTCGACGACCCGGCGCTCGCCGGGTTCACCCACACCCAGGAGGTCTTCGACAAGGGTCTGATGAACAAGGACTTCGCGTCGCTGACCAACGTCAACGCCCTCAAGCTGCTGGCCACCGGCGAGGCCGCCCAGTACCCGATGATCACCGCCGTGATCAGCAACGTGGTGCAGAGCAACCCCGACCAGGTCGACGACATCGGCTACTTCGCGATGCCGACCGACTCGGGCGAGGCGCAGGCGACGGTCTGGGAGGCGAACGGCGCCTACATCCCCAAGTCGAGCACCGGCGACAAGCTCGTCGCAGCCAAGAAGTTGGTGGCCTTCCTCAACTCACCCAAGGGCTGCGACGTGCAGAATTCGACCGGAGTTCCCGCCGGACCGTTCGCGATCAGCACCTGCACGGTGCCAGATGACGCCCCGGCGCTGGTGGCCGATGAGCTGAAGTACCAGAACGACAAGAAGACCGGGCTCGCGCTCGAGTTCCTGTCGCCGATCAAGGGACCGAATCTGGAGAAGATCCTCATCCAGGTGGGTTCGGGCATATCCAGCGGCAAGGAGGGTGCGGCGTTGTACGACAACGACGTGAAGGCCCAGGCTCAGCAGCTCGGCCTCAAGGGCTGGTAACACCGGCCGACAGCACGCGGCAGCACCGCACTGAACAGAACCGACATCACTCGACGAGGAGTAGATCATGTCGACAGCCAGTCCCGCCGCGGCAGTCCAGGCCGCCGCGATCGCCGAAGAGACGCAATCGCCACCGCCGCAGCGGAAGCGTCGACCCATCAAGTCGTATTATCCGTCCTGGTTCTTCATCCCCACGATTGCTCTCTACGTCGTCTTCTTCGCCATCCCGACGTTCGCCTCGTTCTACTTCTCCCTGACCCGCTGGTCGCTGTTCGACTCGCAGTTCATCGGGTTCGCGAACTTCGTGCAGTTCTTTCAGGATCCGCAGCTCTACACGAGCTTCATCCACACCCTGATCTACGCGGTGATCACCTCCGGGTCGAAGGTGATCATCGGCTTCTTCCTCGCGGTGCTGCTCACCGGCCCGGTGGTCGGTCGCGGCTATCTCCGGGCGGTGGTCTTCTTCCCGGTGCTGATCTCCACAATCGGCGTCGGCATCATGTTCAAGTCTCTGCTCGACCCGTTCCACGGCATGGTCAACGGCATTCTCGGCTTCTTCGGGCTGCCGCAACCCGGCTGGTTCACCGACCCCAACCTCGCCCTGTACACGATCGCCGGAGTGGATGTCTGGAAGGGGGTCGGAATCGCGACCCTCATCTTCATGGCGGGAATCGTGGCCATCCCGAACGAGTATTACGAGGCGGCCAAGATCGACGGGGCGAGTTCGTGGAACATCCTGCGACTCATCACGATCCCGCTCACCCGTGGAGCGACGGCGACCGTCATCATCCTGTCGCTCATCGGCGGCCTGCGCTCTTTCGACATCATCTGGGCGACGACGGGCGGCGGCCCCGGATTCACCAGCGACGTGATCGCCTCCGTCATCTACAAGCAGTACCAGGCAGGCTTCTACGGACTCTCGACCGCGGGCAACGTCGTTCTCTTCCTCGTGGTGACCGTGATCATGGTGCCGCTCTCGTACTTCCTGAACAGAAAGCAGGTCGAGCTGTGAGCCGCGCCCGTGCCCGCGCCTGGATCGTGGGAATCATCGCAATCCTGGTCTCCGTCGTCGTCTTTCTCGTGCCATTCGTCTTCGTCGTGCTCCAGGCGGCGAAGACTCCGGATGACGCCTCCACCCTCGCGTTCTCCTGGCCGGCGCAATGGCAATTCTTCGAGAACCTCAGCGCGGTGCTCGCGTCGAACGATGGCCTGATCTTTCGGGCCTTCGTCAACAGCGCGATCCTCACCGTGGGTTCGGTCACGCTCATGGTGATCCTCGCGGCGATGGCCGGCTACGTGCTCGCACGCAAGCGCGGCAAGCTCAACCCGATCGTCAACTTCTTCGTGCTGGCCGGCCTCATCGTGCCGCCCGCGGTGGTTCCGACCATCTGGGTTCTGCAGGCGCTCGGTCTGTTCAAGACGATGCCGGGGATGATCCTGATCGAGGCGACCTTCGGACTGTCGTTCAGCATCCTTCTGTTCCGCGCCTTCGTCGGCAACATCCCACGCGAGCTGGACGAAGCGGCGGTGCTCGACGGTGCCGGCCCGGTGCGCCTGTTCTTCCGTGTGGTACTGCCGCTGCTCCGGCCGGTGGTCGTCACCGTCATCGTCGTGCAGGCGGTCTTCGTCTTCAACGACTTCGCCGGCCCTCTGTACTTTCTGCCCGGAGATGAGAACGCGACGGTGCAGCTGACGCTCTACACGTTCTCGGGGCAGAACCTGAGCTTCTACAACCTGCTGTTCATGGACATCCTGCTCATCACGATCCCGCCCCTCGTCGCCTACATCTTCTTCAACCGCCAGATCGTCGCCGGCCTCACCAGCGGCGCGGTCAAGGGCTGACCCACCGCTCGACGTATTCGTTCAACCGACACACTCTGGAGACAATCAATGACCTGGCACGCACGAATGATCGCCGCCGACGAGGATTTCGACGGGGCGCCACACCTCCGCACCGAGTTCTCCCTCGAGACCGGGCACGGAGAGGTGACCGGAGCCACCCTCACCCTGTCTGCCCTCGGCATCGTGGAGGCCTGGATCAACGGAAAGCCCGTCTCCGACGACCTGTTGACGCCGGGCTGGAGCAGTTACGAGTGGCGCCTGCGGTACGCCGAATACGACGTCACGGCACTGCTCACCAGCGATAGCGCCCTGGGGCTGGCCCTCGGCAACGGCTGGTACCGAGGGCGACTCGGCTGGTCGGGCAAGTCACGGTTCTACGGCGAGGAGCTGGGTGCATTCGCCCAGCTCGAGGTGATGTTCGCCGACGGTCACCGTCAGCTCGTCAGCACCGACGAGAGCTGGACCGCCGGCCCGAGCGCGGTGCTCGCCAACGACCTCTACGACGGGGAGACGATCGATGCGCGCCTCCGTGACGATGCCTGGCTTCGCACGGGCTTCAAGGGGGACGGCTGGGTCGGCGTGCACGCGCTCGACTTCGACACGTCGATCCTGGTGCCTTACATCGGACCGCAAGTGAAGCGCTGGGCCGATCTTCCCGCCCTGAAGGTCTGGACCTCACCCGCCGGCAAGACCCTGGTCGACTTCGGACAGGACCTGGTGGGCTGGGTGCGGGTGTCGGTGCACGGGCAGTCGGGCGCGGAGGTGTCGATCCGGCACGCCGAGGTGCTCGAGAACGACGAGCTGGGCACCCGGCCGCTGCGCACCGCGCTCGCGACTGACCGGTACATCCTGAGTGGTGGCGACGACGTGTTCGAGCCGACCTTCACCTTCCACGGTTTCCGCTACGCGGAGGTGACCGGATGGCCGGGTGAGCTTCGTGCAGACGACGTCACCGCCGTCGCCATCGGCACCGATCTCGAACGGATCGGCACCTTCCGCACCTCCGACGCGTTGCTGAACCAGTTTCACGAGAACGTCATCTGGGGCATGCGCGGCAACTTCGTCGATGTGCCGACCGACTGCCCGCAGCGCGACGAACGGCTCGGCTGGACCGGCGACATCGCGGCATTCGCCCCCACCGCGGCCTTCCTGTTCGACGTCGACGCCTTCCTCACAGAGTGGCTGCGCAACGTCTCGGTGGAGCAGGCCCACCACGACGGCATCATCCCTTACGTCGTCCCCGATGTGCTCAAGTACATCGATCTACCGGAGGGTTTCCCGCCGTCGGAGAGCACTGCTGTGTGGAGCGACGCCGGCGTCTGGGTCCCCTGGGACCTGTACCAGGCGTATGGCGACACCCAGGTGCTCGCCGACCAATTCGACTCGATGGCGGCCCACGTGCGCCGGGTGCACTCACTGCTCTCCCCGAACGGTCTCTGGGACACCGGCTTCCAGTTCGGCGACTGGCTCGACCCCGACGCACCGCCGGAGGACCCGGCGGCCGCCAAGGCAGACACGGGGGTCGTCGCCACGGCCTGCGCCTACCGCTCGGCGTCGATCGTCGCCGACACCGCGGCGCTGCTCGGCCTCGAGGCCGAGCAGGCAGAGTTCGCCATGATCGCGGAGAACCTCCGCGCGGCCTTCAACGAACACTATGTCGACGGCGGAAGGATCGTCAGCGACTGCACGACGGTCTACTCCCTGGCGATCGTCTTCGGTCTGCTCGACCCCGAGGACCAGGTCGTCGCCGGCGAGCGCCTCGCCGAGCTCACGGCGGAGAGCGGGTACCGCATCTCCACCGGATTCGCGGGCACCCCGTTCATCACCGACGCCCTCACCCTGACCGGGCATCTCGACGACGCGTACAAGCTGCTGCTGCAGCGCGAGGTGCCGTCCTGGCTGTACTCGGTGACGATGGGTGCCACGACGGTGTGGGAGCGCTGGGACTCGATGCTCCCGGACGGCAGCATCAACCCGGGCGAGATGACCTCCTTCAACCACTACGCCCTGGGGGCCGTCGCCGATTGGATGCACCGCGTCATCGGCGGCATCTCGCCGCTCACGCCGGGCTACGCGTCGGTTCTCGTGGCGCCACAGCCGGGCGGCGGTCTGACCGAGGCCGAGACGACCCTGGCGACGCCGCGCGGGCTGGTATCGGTGCACTGGACCGTGGCCGACGGTGAACTCACCGTCGAGGTCGAGGTACCGCAGGGAGTCAGCGGAGTACTCCGACTCCCCGGCGCGGCCGATCGCGAGCTGGTCTCCGGTCGAGTGTCGGTGAGCGCACCACTCCCCGATGCCGTCGGCGCAGCGAGCTGACACCCGGCAACAGACGGATGCCCGGCCACGTTCTCGTCGACGTGGCCGGGCATTCTTGCGTCGGTCAGTCGCAGTGTCAGCATGCCGCGCTCACTCGACCAGCTCCAGGCGCATGACCACCCGTCGCTTGGTCGGGTGCGACACCTCCGTGAACCCGGCGGCCGCGAAGGCGCTCACCGGCCCGACGCGGAACTCGTCCCAGGTGACCTCGCGTCCCCCTGTCAGCATGGGATATCCCTCGATCGCGAGTGCACCACGGTCACGCGCGTGCTCCACGGCGGCGCGCACCAGCGGGCGGGTGAGGCCGCGGCCGCGAAAGCCGCGGCGCACCACCATGCACGGAATCGCCCAGACCGTTTCGTCATCCTTTCTCTCCTGCCTGCCCTTCCACGGCACGGGCGAACCGCGCACGCGGCCGTAGTCGGAGCGGCGATCGACCGCGCACCATGCCACCGGTTCGTCGTCGAGGTAGCCGACGATGCCGATGGTCTCGGTGGCACGCGGGTCGCCGCAGTGCGTCTCGGCACGGAACAGCGCGGCTCGCTCATGCTCCGGCATCGGAAAGTAGTCGCCGTCGCCGAGCCGCTCGCGGGTGCAATGGCAGTGCGCTGCCATGCCCGTGAGGACCGACTGCAGGTCGTCCCAGCTCGCCTCGTTGGCGGGAACGAAGCGCAGCTCACCGTCGAGAGTCATGGGCCCTCCCCTCTGCCGCCCAGCGTACAAACCAGGCGCACGGAGAACTAGCCCGCGAGTTTGCGCAGCGCCGATCCCTTGTGTGCCGCTTCGGCTCCGGTCTTCTCGGACTTCACGATGAACGCGGGCTCCCCAACGGATGCCGTGAAGCGTTGGCCGTCGAACTCGAAGTCCGCGGTCTTCCGCTGTTCCACCGTGCCTCGCGTGCGCCCCTGCGACGTGTTCCACGACACTCGGTCGCCGACCTTCAGCTCTGCCATGGAGCGGACGGTACTCCTCAGTAGGCGATCACCCCGTCCCGGTCGCTGAAGGTGCCGGTCGGGCCCTCGGCGCCGATCGTGGCCATGGCGACCACCGCATCCGTTCCCTCGGTCACGGTCTGCCGCCCGCTGTTGCCGTTGAGGTCGGTAGCGGTATAGCCGGGGTCGATGGTGTTCACGCGCATCGACGGCAGCAGTCTCGAGTATTGGAGGCCGAGCATGATCACCGCGGCCTTGGAGCTCGGGTAGCCGAGTGCCACCACCGAGAATTCGTCGCGCGACGGGTCGGTGACGAAACGCGGGAAGCCGAGACCGCTCGCCACATTGACGATGACCGGGTTGTCGGACGCCGTCAGCAGCGGCAGCGCCGCCTTGGTCACCCGCACGATCGAGTACACATTGGTGTCGAACACCTCGTGGAGCTCGTCTGCACCGAACTCCTCGACCGACGAGTGAGGACCGATGATGCCGGCGTTGTTGATGAGCACGTCGAGGGCGGGCAGCGACGCGATGGCCGCGTCGACGGAGGCCTGGTCGGTCACGTCGAGCCGCACGATGTGGGCACCGAGAGCCTCGGCATCCGTTCCGTTCGCGGTGTCGCGCATGCCGGCGTAGACGGTGTGACCGGCCTCGATCAGGCGGCGAGTGGTTTCGAGTCCGAGGCCCTTGTTGGCACCGGTGATGAGTGTTGTTGTCATGCCTCGAGCCTGCGACGGCGGCGGCGAGACTTGCTGGCACTGCGGGTACCACCCGATGTGCAGGGGCCGAGAGCAGGATGGGGGCATGACAGAGCTCGGAACCGTGCTGCGAGCGTGGCGTGATCGCGTCTCACCTGTGGAGGCCGGTCTTCCGGCCGGCGGCGATCGACGATCCCCGGGACTACGCCGCGAGGAGTTGGCGATGCTGGCCAACCTGAGTGTGGACTACGTCGTGCGGCTCGAGCAGGGGCGGGCGAAGCTTCCGTCGGCCCAGGTGTTGGCGTCGCTCGCCCGGGCATTGAGGCTCACAGAGGAAGAGCGCGATCACCTGTACCGGATGGGCGGCGTGGCCGTGCCGACCCGCACCATGGTGCCCCGGCACGTGACGCCCGGGGTGCAGCACATCGTCGACCGACTGGGCGAGGTGCCGGTCTCGGTGTTCCCGGCCGCCTGGGACACGCTGCTGACCAACGACCTGTGGGTCACGCTGTTCGGCGAGTCGCTTCCCGCCGGAGGGCGAGCGAGCAACTTGCTCTGGCGACAGTTCACCGGGAAGGAATCGCCGGTCAGCTTCAGCGCCGAACACGGCGAGCAGTTCCACCGCGACCTGGTCTGCGACGCGCATGTGGCGGTGACGCGGTATCCGGATGACGTCGCGCTCACCTCACTCGTTGCCGACCTGCGCTCGACGTCGGAGGAGTTCGAGAGGCTTTGGCACTCTGCCGGGTTCGGCGAGCACCGCGAGTCGCGCAAGACTGTGCACAACGCGATCGTCGGCCCGATCAGCTTCGACTGCGACGTGCTCTCCGCGCCCGGCAGCGACCTGAAGATCGTGGTCTACACGGTGATCCCGGGATCGGAGGATGCGGCAAAACTCGACCTCCTCCGCGTGAGCGCGGTACGCACCTTCGCCTGATACCGCGGCCTCACCGCAGCGGGTTCAGCAGCAGCAGTTCGGTGTTCTGGTCTTTCGGCAGGCCGCCGTGGGCGGCGGAATAGCTGAGGTCGTTGAGGGCGAGCTCGCGGTAGAGGGAGCCGAGCGCGGCCTGACTTCCATCGTCGTAGGACGCCTGGTACGGGGCCGCCGACTCGATCAGGGTGGTGAACAGCGAAAGCGTTCCATCGTGGTTGTCGCAGACCTCGATGATGCGCGCCTGCTGCGGGAACTCGATGTGCGAGGCGGTGTTGATCTCCCAGAACCCCTGCGCGGGCGTCGGGCCGGTCCGCGGCGTGATCGAGTTCGTGTGGGAGTGCCCGTTCACCCAGGCGAGCACGGCGGGATAGCGGTGCAGCATGGCAATGATCTCGGGGCCGAGGTGCCGCATTTCGTCGGGCCGCTCCGGGTCTGGCGTGGGGTTGTCCATCGAGCCGCTGGTGTGGTGGGTGAAGACGACGAACAGCTCACCGGCGCCTGAGCGGAGCACGTTCTCCAGCCAGAGGAACTGGGCATGGCCGAGGGACCCGTGAGTCCAGCCGCCGCGGGTGGTCGAGTCGAGCGCGATGCCGGTGACTCCAGGCGAGATGGGGAACGTGTAGTACGCGATTCCGGCGGCTGCACCGTCAGGAGTGAAACCGTGGCCGACGGGTCCCGGGCCGGTGGCGGTGATGTCGAGATGGGCCTGCATGAAGCCGGTCGGGGTGAAGGGCGCGCGCCGGGCATCCGCCGTCACCTGCCAGCGTGGGTCGACCGCGATGTCGCGACCGAGACGCTCGTGCCTGTGCGGGCTGAAGCCGGCGCCGAGGGTCGCATTTGCGGCGTCCGAGGTGAAGCCGGTGAACTTGGTGGTGCCGGTATAGAGCTCTTCGAGTTGCGACCAGTCCGCGGGGATCGTGCCGCCAATCGAGTCGTCGTGATTGCCGAACACCGAGTACCAGGGTGTCGTCAGTCCCTCGCTCCGGTGCTCGGCGATCACCCGGTCGAAGAAGCCGTCGAGGCGCGGAAAACCGGCCGCCTTGTACCGGTCGCGCACCGCGAGCTCCGGGTTGTAGTAGAGGGGATCGCCGACGTGCTGTACCCCCTCCCAGTCGGCTGCGGCGCCCGAATTCGCGACGATCGGGCCGCCGCTCATCACCCGCAGAAACCAGTCGAGCTCGAGCGTCTCGCTGTTGTCGGAATTGTCACCGGTCGACACCACGCAGTCGAAGCGACGCCCGCTGAACGGCCCGACGGCGAGCTCATTGACCCGGGCGACCAGCTCGGCCGCCGCATGGGTGCCGAGTGTCTCGTGCGGCCGGAAGTAGGGCGGGCAGGTGGCGGCGAGAAACTCGAACCGCATCGGCGACTGGGCGTCGATCATGTGCAGGTCGGTGAACTGCACGATCGAGGCGAGACCGGTGCGGGTGTCGTCCCGCCCGGGTCCGGCGGCAGCCAGCTCCTCCCGCACCACCAGCGGAAGGCCCGGCCCCGCGACCAGGCGGCGATAGCCGACGGATGACGACGCGCTCGCGCTGCTCTCCAGCGTCGTGCCTGCCGTGCTGAACGCTCTCGCCCGTGTCGTTCGAAGGCTGTCCGCGCGGGTCTTAGGCGTGCCGCCGAGGGACAACAGCGCGAGACCACCCACCCCGGCAGCGAGCAGCGAGCGACGGGTGACCTCTGGCACGACGGCCTCTTTCGTCGAAGGAGTACCTCGACTCGGAGCGTGGACTCCGGTCGAGATCACCCTCTCGGCGCCAGTTGGCCGCACAGTGAACAGCGTGACGGTGCGGCCTGAACAGCGGGGCAATCGCGAGTGCCAGCCCCTCGCGCGCACCCAGGTTGGAGGGATACCGTCGAACCCATACGCCGAGCCGACGCGCCCGGGCTGAGAGGACATCATGAGTGGTGCATTCACGGGCAACGGGTTTTCGGGTTCCACCGGCGGCGGCTGGCCGGGTTCCGCGATCTGGGACGGGCTGGAACAGCTTCGCGGACAGCTCTTCGATCGCACCTCCGGAGTGACGGATGCCCGGCGCGACGTGCGCGCGGCGCTGCTCGTTCTGCTCGGCGAGGGTCCGCTCACCGGCGCCCAGGTCATCCGTGAGATCGAGGAACGCAGCGGAGGTGCCTGGAAGCCGACGCCGGGCGCCGTGTACCCGACCCTCCAACTACTCGTGGACGAGGGCCTGGCTGCCACCCAGGAGGTCGACGAGCGCACTACCTATGCCTTGACCGACGAGGGACACCGAGCGGCCAGCGCCATCACCGCACATCCCGCACCGTGGGAGGGCACGGGCGTGCCGCTCCGCGCGACCGCTCTACCCAAGGCCGGGATCGATCTGGCCCAGGCGACCGCCCTGGTGGCACGGTCGGGCAGCCCCGAGCAGGTCGAGCGCGCGGTCGCCGTGCTCGAGGAGGCGCGGCGCAAGCTGTTCTCGATCCTCGCCCAGGACTGACGAGTGCCCCCTGCACAACGGGCCTCCACCGGGGGCGCGACCGACGGGCGCACCATGCGTGCGCGCTCCCGTCGCATCCTCTGGTTCGCGGCGCGCTACCTCGCCCAGACCTGGTGGTTCGAACTCTTCCTGCCCCGCATCGGGCTCGGCCGGATGGCCGCACGCGGACGATCGGCACGGCTGCGGCGCATCGCCGAGCACTTCCATTCGCTCGCGGTGGACCTCGGCGGACTCATGATCAAAGTCGGCCAATTCATGTCGTCCCGCCTCGACGTGCTGCCGCCCGAAATCACCAAGGAACTCGAGGGGCTGCAAGACGAAGTGCCCCCGGTGCCGTTCCCCGCAATCCAGGCACTGGCCGAGTCCGAGCTCGGATTGCCCCTTGATCGCGCGTTCGCGTTCGTCGACCCGGTGCCGCTCGCCGCGGCATCCCTCGGTCAGGTGCATCGCGCCCGGCTGTCGGCAACGGATGCCGCGGAGACCGGACTCACCGACGTGGTCGTCAAGATCCAGCGGCCCGGCATCGGCACCATCGTCGACGTCGATCTCGCCGCCCTGCGCCGGGTCGGCGGCTGGCTCAGCCACGTCCACATCGTCTCCGACCGGGTGGATATGCCCGCGCTCGTGGAGGAGTTCGCGATCACCAGCCTCGAGGAGATCGACTACCTGCACGAGGCGGCGAACGGCGAGAGGTTCGCCGCGGAGTTCGCGACCGATCCGCGGGTGCGCGTGCCGGAGACGGTGTGGGAGCGCACCACTCGGCGCGTGCTGACCATGCAGGATGTCACCGCCATCAAGATCAACGACGTCGACGCGCTGCGGGCGGCCGGCATCGATCCCGCCGACGTCGCCAGCGACTTCGCCGGCGTGATGTTCGACCAGCTGTTCGAACGCGGCTACTTCCACGCCGATCCGCACCCGGGCAACATCTTCATCACCCCGACCGTCGGGGGCGATCGACCGTGGGCGATCACCTTCGTCGACTTCGGAATGATGGGCGAGGTGCCCCCCACGCTGCGGAAGGGCCTGCGCCGCATCCTCATCGCCGCTGCGTCCCGCGATGGCAAGGGAATGGTCGACGGCGTCCGGGACATCGGGGTGCTCCTTCCCTCGGCCGACACCGCCGAGCTCGAGCGGGCGATGACGGCGTTGTTCGCCCGCTTCGGCGGCATGGGCTTCGCGGAGCTGCAGCAGGTCGATCCGCGCGAGTTCCGCGCCTTCGCGACCGAGTTCGGCGACCTGGTGCGCACCCTGCCGGTGCAGTTGCCCGAGAACTTCCTGCTCATCGTGCGCGCGCTGTCGCTGACCTCGGGCATGTGCAGTTCGCTCGACCCCGCCTTCAACATCTGGGATGCCGTGGAGCCGTATTCGGCGAAGCTGATCCGTGAGGAGGGAGGCAACGCCGTTCAGTCGGCGGCCAAGGATGCCCTGGAGACGATACGGATAGCGGCGCGCCTCCCCCGCCGGATCGACGACATCATCACCCACCTCGACGAGGGAAATGTCACCGTTCAGACGCCGAGACTCGATCGCCGCCTGACCAGTCTCGAGCGCACGGCGAGGCGGGTCGTGTCGGCCGTACTCTTCGCCGGGCTGCTGATCGGTGGCATCCTGCTGCGAACCGCGGATGTCGGGTTCGGCACGGTGCTGATGGTCGCGTCTGCCCTCCCCCTGCTGCACGCGCTCTTCGCCGGCGCCTTCGCGAAGCGCGGGCCGCTCGGCTAGGCGGTCAGTCGGCGGAGCAGGGCGACGCGCACGACGTCCCCGACATCCTTGCCCAACTTCTTCCGCAGCGCCGCGCTGACGGACAGCATCAGTTCGCCCGAGCCGGTCGGCATGAGCCCGATGTTCTCGATCAGGATGTCGTCCACCGCCACGTCGACACGCACCGACCGCAGGCTGCCGAACAGCGTCGCACTGTTCGGAACCTGGATCGCCGACCAGACGTCGCCTTTGACGTCTACGCCGATGGAGGCGACGAACTCGATGTCCAGCGGCTGCGGCGGGTCGAGGCGAGCGGGCATGGGGCCACTCTAGGGGCGGGCTGTGCCCGGTGCTATGGCGTGCTCGCCCGGATCGGCGCACAATCGACCATGGAGTTCCCCCGACCCACCGACGCCGACCGCGAGTATTTCGCCCTGCTGATCCCCGACGATCCCGCGGTGGCGGTCAAGCCCATGTTCGGCAATCTCGGCGCGTTCGTGAACGGCACGATGTTCGCCTCACTGCTCGGCTCCGACGTCGGGGTGCGGCTTTCCGCGGAAGATCTTGCCGAGCTCGCGGCGGTGCCCGGGTGCGGCGACTTCGGCCCGGGGGCGAAGGGGATACGCGGCTATCTGGCGTTGCCCGCCGAGTGGCGCGGACATCCGGAACTCGCCGCCGCCTGGGTCGAACGAGCCCGCGCCTATGTCGCGACGCTGCCGCCCAAGAAAGCCTCTTGACGCGTCACTTGTTTTTTGCAAGTGTTGGCAGATCGATCCGATCCGTACAAAGGAGTGCTCCCATGTCCCAGATGTTCGTCAACCTTCCCGTTACCGACCTCGAGCGCGCCAAGACGTTCTACACGGCCCTCGGGTTTAGCATCAACCCGAAGTTCACCGACCACAATGCCGCCTGCGTGGTCGTCGACGAGGGGCACAACTACTTCATGATCCTGGTGCGCGAGTTCTTCCAGACCTTCACCACGCTGCCGATCGGCGACCCGTCGGTCAGCCCGTCGGTCGCGACGGCGATCTTCCTCGACAGCCGCGAGGATGTGGACATCGCGATCGCCAACGGTGTCGGTGCGGGCGGTCTCGAGCCGCAGCCGGCCTCCGACTATGGCTTCATGTACCAGCGCACCCTCAACGACCCTGACGGCAACATCATCGAGTTCGGCTGGATGGACCCGGTCGCCGCAGAACAGGGGCCAGAGGCCTTCGCCGCGCAGCAAGCCTGAGACGCGCCGTGGCTGCGCGTGATTACGGCCAGTACGGCGGTGTCACCCGCGCTCTCGAACTGGTCGGCGAGCGCTGGTCGCTGCTGATCATCCGCGACCTGCTGGTCGGGCCGCGCCGCTACGGTGAGCTCGCCGCGGGTCTCGCCCGAATTCCGAGCAACATCCTGGCGGCGCGGCTCAAAGAGCTGCAGGAGGCCGGCATCATCAGACGGATGCCGCGCTCTCGCGTGATCGTCTACGAGCTCACGCCATACGGCCGCGAGCTCGAACCCGTGGTGCTCGCCCTCGGAGCCTGGGGGTTCAAGACCCTGGGCGATCCGCGGGACGAGCAGGTCATCACCCCCGATGCGATGATCATGGATCTGCGATCGGCGTTCCGCCCGCAGGTGGCGGCCGAGCTGCCCACGACCGCCTACTCGGCACGGGTGGGACCGGCCGAGCTGCTGATCCGGGTCGACGGCTCCTTGCTCGATGTGTCGCGGGGGGACGGCGACGTCGACCTCGCCTTTGCGGCGGGCGCGGACATCCGTCGTCTCATCTCGGGCGAACTCGCGCCCCACCGCGCGATCGAGACCGGAGTGGTCGAGGTGCTGCGCGGGCCGAGTGCGCTGCTGGACCGGTTCGCGACGACGTTCCACCTGGCCGCGTGACGCCGGCGGGGCTGGCCTGCCTCGCATGACCGCGAGAATCGCCAACGTCACCATCCACGCCGAAGCCTGGGACGAGGGCGACCGGCTCGTCGGCCTCGGCGCGAGCGCGCGACCCGGAGGGCAACCAGTTCTGCCTGCAGTGACCTCCCCGGTGCACATTCGCGAAACATCGTCCCGGTAGCGTTAACGCATGGACGACCCGACCGCCTCAGTCCCCGCTGGCCCCGCCGACGCCGACCTCGCCGCTCCTGATTCAGCCGCTACCGACCTGGTGGGGCGCTTCGAAGCCGAGCATCGCATCCCCGCGGCCATGCGCGCCGACGTGCACCTGCTCGGCGACCTGCTCGGCCAGGTGCTTCGCGAGAGCGGATCCGAGGGACTGTACGACGACGTCGAGCGACTCAGACTCGCCACGATCCAGGCCTACACCGACGAGACGCCCGAGGCCTTCGCGCGCGCCGCGGAGATCGTCGAGAGCTTCACGATCCAGCGCGCGGACGAGGTCGCCCGGGCCTTCACCGCCTACTTCCACCTCGTGAACCTCGCCGAGGAGCACCAGCGCGTGCGCCTCTTGCGCGAGCGCAACGGCGAGCCCCGCAGCGCGGAACCCTCCGCCTCCATCGGCAGCGCCTTCGCCCAGCTCAGCGCAGAGATCGGAACGGATGCGGCGACCGACCGCCTGCAGACCATGCGGTTCCACCCGGTGTTCACCGCGCATCCCACCGAGGCCAGGCGGCGTGCGGTGTCGAGCAGCATCCGTCGGCTCTCCGAGTTCTTGGTCGAGCGCGACCTCACTCGAGGCGGTGCCGCCGAGGCGCGGGTCGAGCGCGACATGTTGGAGGAGGTCGACACACTCTGGCGCACCGCACCACTGCGCACCGACAAGCCGACACCGGTCGACGAGGTGCGCTCGATCATGGCCGTGTTCGATGAGACCCTCTACACGGCGATCCCCGAGGTCTACCAGCGCATCGAAGACGTGCTGCACCCCGAGCACACGCCGGACGAGCCTCCGATCGTGCGTCCCTTCGTGCGCCTCGGCACCTGGGTCGGCGGCGACCGTGACGGCAACCCGTTCGTCACCGCATCCGTCACCAAGAAGGCCGCGGGCATCGCGAGCGAACACGTGCTGCTCGGCCTCGAGCGCACGGCCAGCCGGGTCGGCCGCGGGCTGACGCTCGACGCGACCACGACGCCACCCTCGGACGAGTTGCTCGCCCTCTGGCAGCGCCTGCGCTCGGCGGATGAGGACGCGGCGAAGGAGATCGCCAAGCGCTCGCCGAACGAACCGCACCGGCGCATCCTGCTGCTGATCGCGCGCCGCATCGCGGCCACCCGCACGCGCGACGCCGACCTCGCCTATCGCGACCCGGCCCAGGTGCTCGCCGAGCTCGAGATCGTGCAGCAGTCGCTGGTGAGCGCCGGTGCGGGGCGTCACGCCTACGGTCAGCTGCAGCAGTTCATCTGGCAGGTCGAGACCTTCGGATTCCACCTCGCGGAGCTTGAGGTGCGCCAGCATTCTGCGGTGCACCGCTCGGTGCTCGCCGAGGTCGAGTCGGGGGCGCCGCTCAGCGACCAGGCGGAGGAGGCGCTCGAGGTCGTCCGTGCGATCGCGCAGATCCAGAAACGGTACGGGCCGCGCGCCGCCGGACGCTACATCGTCTCGTTCACGCAGTCGGCCGACGATCTCGCCAATGTATACCGTCTCGCGCGCGCGGCGGTCGGGCCGAACGGCAGTCCCCCGGTGCTCGACGTCATCCCCCTGTTCGAGACCTTCGCCGATCTCCAGGCGGCCCCGGGCATCCTGGCGCAGATCGTCGAGAACCCGGAATTCGCGGCACGGCTCGATGCGACCGGCCGTCGCCTCGAGGTGATGCTCGGCTACTCCGATTCGTCGAAGGATGTCGGCCCGGTCGGCGCGACCCTCGCCCTGTACCAGGCGCAGCGGGAGATCGCGCAATGGGCCCGCGAGAACGACATCACGCTGACGCTGTTCCACGGTCGCGGCGGTGCGCTCGGTCGCGGTGGCGGTCCGGCCAACTCGGCGATCCTCGCGCAGCCCCCGCACTCCGTCGACGGTCGCTTCAAGCTCACCGAACAGGGCGAGGTGATCTTCGCCCGCTACGGCGATCACGACATCGCCATGCGCCACATCGACCAGGTCGCGGCGGCGGTGCTGCTGGCATCCGCCCCCTCCATCGAGAAGCGCAACGAGGACGCCGCGACCCGGTTCGCCGAGGTCGCCGCGATCATGGACGAGACCTCGCGCGCCCGCTTCTTCGAGCTCGTGCACGCACCGGGTTTCGCGCCATGGTTCGCGACCGTCACGCCCATGGAGGAGGTCGGTCTGCTCGCCCTCGGCTCCCGCCCTGCCCGCCGCGGCCTCTCGGTCGAGTCGCTCGAAGACCTGCGCGCCATCCCGTGGGTGTTCTCCTGGACCCAGGCCCGCATCAACCTGGCCGGCTGGTTCGGTCTCGGTAGCGCACTCGAGGCCGTCGGCGACGAGGAGCTGCTGACATCCGCCTATGCCGAGTGGCCGCTCTTCCGCACGATGATCGACAACGTCGCCATGGGACTCGCGAAGTCGGATGACCGCATCGCCCGTCACTTCCTCGCGCTCGGTGATCGCGACGACCTCGCCCAGCTCGTGCTCGACGAGATGGACCTGACCCGGTCCTGGGTCATCCGCATCGCCGGCGGCGGCGACCTGCTCGCAAACCGCCCGGTGCTGCAGCGGGCGGTGAAGATGCGCAGCCCCTATGTCGACGCTTTGTCGCTGCTGCAGCTGCGCGCGCTGCGGGCGCTGCGGGCGGCGCCCGAGGGCTCCGCGGCCGATCCGGAGCTGCAGCGGTTGTTGCTGCTCTCGGTCAGCGGGGTTGCGGCGGGGCTGCAGAACACGGGGTGACGCCGCACTGCTCGTGGTGCGTGTCGTTATGCGGCCGAGCCTGCAGTTCCGGCCGGCGCCGTAGCCGCCTGCACCGCCTCATCCGGCACGGTCGCGGTCTCGGTGTCGAATTCGCTGTGCCGGTCACGGGTGCGGAACACCGACCATGCCCAGAGGCCTCCCACAGCGCACAGCAGGGAGAGGATGCCCCACACGACGCGCACGCCGACCGCCTGCAGCAGGATCGGTGTCACCACCGCGAAGAGCGCCGCGACGAGTCGCGCGACGCCGATGATGCTGCCCTGCGCGGTCGTTCGGAGCAGGGTGGGGAACGACGACTGCGTCCAGATCTTCATGATCCCCTCGAAGGCGAAGGCCGCGGCGACAGCGGTGACGAGTCCGCTGGCGATGAGCGTCCACAGCTGCACACCGAAGAAGACGTAGAACAGCGGCGATGCCACCTGCAGGCACGCACCCACCCTGAAGAATGCGAAGCGGATGGGCCGGTCGGCGATGCGCAGGAAGACGATCGACGAGGCGATGGCCACCGGCACGATCGGCAATCCTGCGACCGTCGCCACCCCGAGGGGGATTCCGCCATAGTTCACGGCGACGAACGAACCGAACTGCCCTACCGAGTTCGACGCGAGATTGGTCAGTGAATAGAACACGATAAGCGCGGCGAACGGCACTGCGTATGGCGATCGCACGAGCTCACGAACCCCCGCCTTTCTGGCCCGCACGGTGAGGATGCCTTCCGCACGTTCCCGACGGGCGGAGATCCATGGCGCCGATTCGGGAATCGAGAACCGCGCGATCAGCGTGGCGAGGGCCACCACCGCGAGGTGGCCGAAGATGATCGCGGTGCCGAACCTGCCCAGATTCGCCACCAGGGCGGTGATGACCCCATTCATGATGATGCCGATGACCCACAGGATCTGCGACAGGGCCAAGATCTTGCCACGGTTGCGCTCATCCGCCGACTCGGCGATCGTCGAGAGCGACACCGGCAGGTCTGCTCCGGCGCCCAAGCCGACCAGTGCCGCACCGACCAGAACGACAGCGAACGACGGGGCGAAGACGAGCGCCACGGCCCCGATGACGATGGTGGCCATCGTGGCCATGAACACCGGCTTACGCCCATACCTGTCCCCCAACCGTCCTCCCGTCACGGCGCCGAGCGCGATGCCGCCGGTGAGCGCGCCCGCCGTGACGCCGACCTGCACGGCGGTGAAGTGCAGCGTGGTCTGGAAGATCACGATCGCTCCGGCGAACCCCGCGATGGCGGCCGCGTCGATGTACGACGCCATGCCGGAGACGACACCGACCCGCCAGGGCGACACCCGTCGAACATCTGCTGCTGCGCGCATGGCTTCTCCTTCGAAGCGGCATGATCGGTTGGAGGCCCAGCGTACGCCGCTGAGGCTCCGCGCCCGGAGTACGGTCGCACCATGACATTCGAACTGCGCACCTATCGCTCGACGCCCGGCCGTATGGACTCGCTGCTCGCGCGATTCCGCGACCACACCGACGCGATCTTCGCCGCACACGGCATGGTGAGCATCGGCTACTGGGTCTCCGACTCGGATGCCGACACACTCATCTATGTGCTGCGGCACGACGGTGACCCGGCCTCCAACTGGGCGGCTTTCCAGGCCGACCCCGCATGGCAGGCCGCGAAGGCGGCGTCTGTCGAGGGGGGCGAGATTGTCGCCGGCATCGAATCGATCATGATGTCGCCCACGGATTTCTCCCGAGCGGTGTAACTCGGGTCAGCGGGTCACCGGGTCAACGGGTCAACGGGTCAGGCACGCATCCGAATCGATGACTGCTACCGGCCCTGTAACCGCGGTCACCGGCGTGGCAGCGTTGGAACGGCGGAAGCCGAGCGTGATCAGCACGATCGCTCCGATCACGGCAACGCCGCCCGCGAGCCAGAAATCGGCCGCGAGCCCGAGCTGTGTGACGGCGACCCCGCCCAGCACCGACCCGGCGGCGATCGCCAGTTGGATTGTGGTGACGAAAAGCGCAAGACCGCTCTCGACGCCGTTCGATGAGGCGCCTGCCATCCACGTCTGGGCGGCGAGAGGGAGCGCGCCCCATACGATTCCCCACACCACCAGCAGGACGAAGACCCCCACCACGGAATGCGCGAGAAGCGGCAGTAGGACGACCGCCCCGGCAAGCACGAACTTTGAGACACTGAGCGTGCCGATCACCGACCGACTCAGGGTCACGCCGGCCACGAAATTGCCGGCGATCCCGGCAATGCCGAACACGAGGAGTGCGAGCGTCACCGTTTCCGGCCCGACGCCGACCAGTTGCTTCAGGTAGGGCGCGACATAGGTATATGCCGCGAACTGGGCCGCGAACACGAAAACGGTTGCGATGAGACCGAGGCGGGCGCGCGGAACCGTGAGCAGAGTGCCCAAGGTGGCGAAGCGCACGCGGTGAAGCGCGGGGATGCGCGGCAGCAGGATCAGCTGCAGCACCAGCGCAACAAGACCCAACCCGCCGCCGATCACGAACGCGAGGCGCCAGCTTGCCAGGGATGACACCAGGGCCCCGAGCGGGAGGCTGACGACGGTCGCAATCGAGATTCCCGCGGTGATGAACGAGGTGGCTCGGATGACGGATGCCGGCTTCACCAGCCGCCCGGCAACGCCGGCGCCGATCGCCCAGAAGCCGCCGATTCCGACGCCGAGCAGCAGGCGGGCAATCAGCAGGACGACGAAGGACGGGCTGAGTGCCGCAAGCCCGTCCGCCACGACCAGCAGAATCGACAAAGCGATGAGCACCACCCTGCGATCGACGCGGGAAGTGAGTACCGTCACCACCGGTGCCGCAACAGCACCTGCCAGACCGGTAGCCACCACCATGAGACCGGCTGTGCCGATACTCACGTGAAGGCTCGATGAGATTGCGGGCAGCAGCCCGATGGGAAGGAATTCGGAGAGGACGAGCACGAACGAGCCGAGTGCTACGGAGAGCACACCCAGCCAGCCGCGACGGTCTGGTGACGAGGTCATAGCTAGCTCAAAGCGCCAACCCGCTCATTCCATTCCTCAGTGACCCATTCCCCAGTGACGACCTGTATCGACAGTGACGACCTGTATCGACAGTGACGACCTGTATCGACACGAGGCGAGAGGTGCGCGGGTGACTGCACCTAGACAGCCGACCTCCTTCGGGCCAGTCTCATGGCATGCGCGAGATCATCGTCACTCCCCTTGCCCCGAGTTCGCCCATGTTCAGCCAGGGCATCAGGGCGGCCGGTCACGTCTACGTTTCCGGCACCGTCGGAGTCGACGTCAGCACGGGTGGTCTTGCGGGGCCGACCATCCAGGAGCAGACGCACCAGGCGGTGAGGAACTGCGAGCACATCCTCGTCGCCGGCGGGGCGACGCTCGCGGACGTCGTCGAGGTGGGCGTCCTGCTGGCGGACCCGAACGACTTCGCGGGGATGAACGAGGCGTACGGCGCCGTCTTCTCGACGGACCCGCCGACCCGCTACGTCGCGAAACTCGGCGCCGTCATCCCTGGAGTGCTCGTGTCGATCCGGATGACGGCGGTCGTCGCGTCGTGAACGAAAAAGCGCCCGGCCGCTGGGCCGAGCGCTCGTGATATGTAGCGAGGGCGGGACTCGAACCCGCGACACCACGATTATGAGCCGTGTGCTCTAACCACCTGAGCTACCCCGCCGGGACGCATCCGGCGAACCGGGATACGAGAGCCCCCTGTGGGAATCGGACCCACTACCTCTTCCTTACCAAGGAAGTGCTCTACCAATGAGCTAAGGGGGCAAAATCAGCACACAGGTTTCCCCGCAGCCGTTTTGGCACCGTTAGAGAATAGCATCCGCCGAGGGGTCCTTCTGACGGTGGCCGTCACACGCCCTCCTCACGTGGGGCGGGCACCTCACGCGGGCTGGTCGAGCGCGAGGATCGTGCCCGGGTCGGCGAAGTCGGGCAGCGCGACTCCGGGCAGCGCGAAGGCCCCGAACGCCGGGCCCGTGGTCGACAGGTGCAGACGGCCAGCGGATGTCGAGGCCGCCACGTGCCCATAGAGACTCGCGGGGCTGCCGGCCACGGCATCCGTCGCCAGGGTCACCTCGACGGCGGCACGGGCCGCCACCACGAGCACCGACTCCTCCGCGGCCTCGCGCACGAAGACGAGCACGTCCTCTCCGACGTGCAGCCAGCGGATGCCCCCACCGTTCAGTGCCGGATGCCCGGTGCGCAGGTGGATGAGCTCGGTGTACTCCGTGATGGTCTCTGCCGCAGCATCCGTCTCCCCCCACGGGATCGGGGTGCGCGAGTGTTCACCGTCGACACCGGTGAGTCCGAACTCGTCGCCGGCGAAGACCACGGGGATTCCGGGCAGCGTCACCGCGAGACCGAAGGCCACCGGGACGGTGCCGGGCAGCGCGTGGGTGCGGAAGCGCGGGGTGTCGTGCGTGTCGAGTGCGTTCATGTTGTGCAGCCGCACCCGCCAGGGGAAGGCGGCGGTGAAGCGTTCGTGCGCCTGGTAGAACTCCTGGCCGGTGTAGGTCGGAACCCGGCCGAGTGCCATGCCGATGCCGCCGGGCGCGGGGCTGCCCGGTTCGGAGAGCCAGGCCCAGAGCGGCCGGGTGAAATTGGCGTAGGTCATCGCGCCGTGCCAGGAGTCGCCGTCGAAGTCCGGCGCCGCGTCGTTGGTCGACTCCCCGAGCAGGATCGTGTCGGGGTTGGCGTCGACCATCGTGTCGCGGATGATCCGGCGCACCTGCTGGTTGAGGTCCTGCTCCTGGTACCGCCCGGTCATGTTCGAGACGTCGACCCGCCAGCCGTCGAGCGAGTACGGCGGCCGCAGCCAGCGCGACACCACCGAGTCGTGCCCGTGGATGAACCGCCGGCGCAGCTCGTACGAGTTCCAGTTGAACTTGGGCAGGCTCGGCACCCCGAGCCAGGAAACGTAGTGCGCCTGCTCGGCATCCAGCCAGTAGTAGAACTCGCTCTCCGCGGCGCCCGGGCTCAGATGGGATGCCCGGAACCACTCGTGCGCGTCCCCGCTGTGGTTGGAGGTCAGGTCTCCGATCACGCGCAGGCCGCGCTCGTGCGCCGCCTCGACCAGGCTGACCAGGGCGTCGTTGCCGCCAAGCAGCGGGTCCACCTCGTCGAAGGAGAGCGCGTCGTAGCGGTGGTTCGACTGGGCGGGGAACACGGGCGTCAGGTAGATCATGGTGACGCCGAGCGACACCAGATGGTCGAGGTGCTCCTCGATGCCGAGCAGATCGCCGCCGTAGAACTGCCGCGGGGTGTCGGCACCCACGTAGATGACGTCGTCGGTCCACTTCGCCGGCGCCGCCCACTCCGGCAGCTCACGACCGTCGGCGGCGGCAGAGCGTGCGAAGCGGTCGGGGAAGATCTGGTACATGACGGTGGAGGTCGCCCACTCCGGCGGTGCGGCCCAGGTGACGAGGCGGAAGTCTTCGACGTCGACGGTCTCGATCGAGTGCAGGCCGGTCGCGTTCAGCCAGAGCGGCTTGCCGTCCTCGAGCGTGATCAGGAAGCGGTAGCGGTGCACGGGATTCTCGATCTCGATCTCCGCCTCCCACCAGTCCCAGCCGGCGACGGTGGCGACCTTCGTGGCGACCTGGAAGCGCGGCTCGTGATCGGGATTGGAGCGGGTGTGCACGGTGGCCACCGGTCCGAAGTCCGACGGGATCCGCACGCGCACGCGGACGCGATCACCCAGCGCTGGGGCGGCCTCGGACACGTAGAGAGGGGAACCGTCGTGGTGCGGGGCGAGGGACATCCGCGTGTCTCCTAGTCGTCGGGATTCGCGGACATCCGTGTCCATTGAAGACGAGCGTAGCCCCGGCGCACCCGTGCAACCGCTGTCATTCTCGCGCGGGTCATGCCATAGGGTTTTCTAATGGCTACAGGCAGCGAGTGGTGGCGGTCCGCCGTCATCTACCAGATCTATCCCCGCTCTTTCTCCGACGCACTGAACGATGACGGCATCGGCGACCTCCCCGGGATCACGAAGCGGCTGCCACACCTGAAAGACCTGGGGGTGGATGCCGTGTGGCTGTCCCCGTTCTACTCCAGCCCGCAGAAGGACGCCGGCTACGACGTCTCCGACTACTGCGACGTCGACCCGCTGTTCGGCACCCTCGCCGACTTCGACGTGTTCGAAAAGCGCGCGCACGAGCTCGGTCTGCGCGTGATCGTCGACCTGGTGCCCAACCACACCTCCGACCAGCACCGCTGGTTCCAGGCCGCGCTGGCGTCGCCGGTGGACAGCGTCGAGCGCGGGCACTACATGTTCCGCGATGGCACGGGACCCGGCGGTGACCTGCCGCCGAACAACTGGGAGTCCGTCTTCGGCGGCCCCGCCTGGACCCGGGTGATCGAGCCCGACGGCACCCCCGGCCAGTGGTACCTGCACCTGTTCGACAGCTCGCAGCCCGACCTCGACTGGACCGACCCGTGGGTGCGCGAGCAGTTCCGCGACATTCTGCGGTTCTGGCTCGACCGTGGCGTCGACGGCTTCCGGGTGGATGTCGCGCACGGCCTCATGAAGGCCCCAGGGTTGCCCGACTACACGCCGCCCGCCGACGGCGGAAGCATGGGTGGGGCAGGAGTTCCGCTCGACCTCATCGTCGACGAGAACGATCCCGTCACCGCGCCGTACTGGGCGCAGGACAGCGTGCACGAGATCTATCGCGACTGGCACGAGGTGCTCGAGGAGTACCCGGGCGACCGCGTGCTCTGCGCGGAGGCCTGGGTGGAGCCGCTGCGCAAGCTCGCCCGCTGGGTGCGCCCGGACGAGATGCAGCAGGCCTTCAACTTCTCCTACCTGGAGACACCCTGGGATGCCTCGGCGATCCGTCAGGTCATCGACACGTCGATCGACGCCTTCGCCAGCGTCGGTGCGCCGAGCACCTGGGTGCTCTCCAACCACGACGTCGTGCGGCACGCGACCCGGCTGTCGCTCACGGCCGAGAACCCGCAGGGCCACGGCCTCGGACCGCGCTCGGCGGGCATCCCCGATCGCGCCTTCGGGCTTCGCCGGGCCCGCGCCGCGACCGCCCTCATGCTCGCCCTCCCCGGCAGTGCCTACGTGTATCAGGGCGAGGAGCTCGGCCTTCCCGAGGTCATCGAACTGCCGGACGATTCCCGCCAGGATCCGACCTGGTTCCGCACCGCGGGCGAGCGCTACGGACGTGACGGATGCCGCGTTCCGATCCCCTGGGAGGCGGACTCCCCCTCGTACGGGTTCAGCACCGGCGCGAACAGCTGGCTGCCGCAGCCGGCCGACTGGGCGGAGTACGCCCGCGACCAGCAGGCGGATGTCCCCGGCTCGACCCTCGAGATGTACAAGCTCGCCCTGCGCCTCCGTCGCGACCACGACCTGGGTTTCGGCACGCTCGAGTGGCTGCACGACTTCTCCGGCGACGTGGTCGCCTTCCGCAGCAACGGCGTCACCGTGATCGCCAACGCGGGCACGACCCCGGTCGCGCTTCCGGCGGGCGAGGTGCTGCTGGCCTCCGAGGCCTTCGACGGCGCCGAGCTGCCGTCCGATGTGACCGTCTGGCTGCGCGCCTAACAGCGAGCTTCTGAGCGGCGGGTGCCCCGGGCATCCGCCGCTTCGTCGTGTGCGCGCTCGTCCGCGTCACACTCTCGGAGTGCTCGAGATGCGTGGTGTTTCGAAATGCGTGCTGTTCGAAATGCGTGCTGTTTCGAAATGCGTGGCGTTCGAAATGAAGGAAACGTGCGGCGCCGTGCCCGAAATCTCGGAGTCGTCGCCGCACACACGGCAGAATTTCCTTCACTTCGCACCGTGGGGGGACCAGCCCAACCCGGGTGAGGTGCCCGTCGGGTGAGGTGGCCGCCGGGCTCGGCGCCCGGGTGACCGAGCGGCGCCGTGCCCGACACGAGGCGCGCATGCGCGCTAATTCGCGTTGGCCTTGAGCCAGGCGTACGGGTCGATCGGGGTTCCGTCGAGGTGGATCTCGAGGTGGAGGTGAGCACCGGTGGATGCACCGGTGCTTCCGACCTGCCCGACGATGGTGCCGACGGTGACCGCCTGCCCGGGGGCGACCCGCACCGAGCCGGAGAGCATGTGGGCGTACCCGCTCACGATGTGCTGGCCGTTGATGACGTGGTCGATCCAGACGCTGTTGCCGTAGCTTCCGCCGGACTCGACCTTCGCCACGACGCCGTCGGCGATGGCCTGGATCTCGACGCCGACGCCCGGGGTGAAGTCGAGGCCCTCGTGGAAGGTGGTGCAGTACCCGCAGCCGGAGACCTGACGGCCGCCGAATCCGCTCGCGATGGGCACCGTCACCGGGAACGGCCACTGAATGGTGCCGTTCGGGTTGTTCGTGTATGAGCCGCCGGCGATACCGGTGGCCGAGCGGGAGGCCAGCACGGGGATGATCTTGGGCTTCGGCAGCTCGACCGTATACGAATCGCGGGCCGGTGCGGCGGCGACGACCGAGTCGGCCACCTGCATCTCCTGCGTGGGAGCGGCGACCGCGCGCTGCTCGACCTGCAGGGCGGAATTGTCTGCGGTGAAGACCGCACTCGCGGGGATGGAGGTCGAGACCATCAGGCCACCGACGAACAGCATCGCAGCCACCGGGACGAGCTTCGCGAACAGACCGCGCACGGAAGGACGGCGGCGGGACGCGGTGTTGCGGGGACGAGCGGATGTCGCGGTGCGCTGGAGTCGCGCCTCACGCCGGGTGAGATGCTGCTGCTCGCCCGAGCCCGTGGCCGAGTCGAAACCGGTGTCTACGCGCCCCACCGTCTACCGAACTCCGGCGGACGGGAAATGCCGCGAGGTGCACGCAGCGTCACAGGCGTAAACGGACATGACGGGTGCTCCTCAGGCGATCGGCCAGCCCTAAGGGAGGCGGCCTTTATTCTTCGGCGATCTGCGCGGCTACCGGCGGGGGCCAGGTAACAGATTCATAAAGGCTAGCGAGGATCCCGAGGAATTGCTACTTTCGCATGGAAATGTCCAGGCGCGAGGTTCAGTTCGCGTTGGCCTTGAGCCAGGCGAAGGGGTCGACCGGAACGCCGTCGACGTGAACTTCCAGGTGCAGGTGGGCGCCCGTCGAGTTGCCGGTGCTGCCGGTCTGGCCGACGATCTGGGTGACCGTCACGGCCTGCCCGACGACGACCCGCACCGACCCGGTGATCATGTGCCCGTAGACGCTCTCGATCTTCTGGCCGTTGATGTTGTGCTCGATAGTGACGTGGTTTCCGAGCGCGGAGTGCGGATCGAGAACAACCTCGGTGACCACGCCGTCGGCGATCGCGCCGACCGGGGCACCCATGCCCGGGTCGAAGTCGACGCCGAGGTGGTACGTGGAGCAGAACCCACAGCCGGCGACATGGCGTGGTCCGAAGCCGGTCGCGATCGGCACCTGCACCGGGAACGGCCACTGGATGGTGCCGTTCGGATCGTTGGTGTACGACCAGTCGGTCGAATTGCTGGTGCGGAAGCGGTCGCGCGAGGTCTGCACCGTGTAGCTGTCGCGGGTGGGCGCCTCGGCCGCGACCGTCTTGGCGTCGACGGCGGCCATCTTCTGCACCGCCGCGGCCGACGAGACCGAGGTCGGGTCGACATCCGCTGCGGAGGTCATGAAGGCGTTGGCGGGCAGCGACGTCGCCACCAGCAGGGCGAGGGCGCCGAAGGCGGCACTGACGCTGACCACCTTGGGCACGATGCGCCGCAGGCTGGGGCGGGTGCGCTGCGAGGTGCGGTTCGCCGGGCGCTTCGGCGCGACTGCGCGACCGTCGACGGCCGGACGAACGGATGCTGCGGACCGGCGCGACGACGTCGGTGCGGCCGTCGGCGGCGCGGCGGCGGCACGCGGAGCCGAGGACGGCGTGGGAACGGTCGGAGCGCTCATCGCGGCCATGCGGGCCTCACGCCGAGTTCTCGGCTGCCCACCCGACGGCGCAGGGACAATGGGCGGCGCGACCGGCTCGGCCACTCGGGCAGCGGGCTCGGGGACCGGGGCAGTCTGCTCGTGCACGCGAACAACGGGCTCGGTCGGGGTGGCGGTGAGCACGGCGAGGATGTCGGTCGCCGTCGACACGGTGTCGGGAACCGTCTCGATGCTGACCTCTTCCCGCGCGACGGGGACGGGACGCGACGCGCGCACCGTCTTCGGCGCGGCCTGGGCGGCCTGGCGCAGCGAACGACGGGTGGGGAGCGGCGCGGGGCCGGTGACCGGGGTCAGGCCGGCGGGCTCGACCACGATCGACGCCTCGCCGCCAGTGAGGTCGTTGAGGTTCGGCTCGATCGCGCTATCGGCGTCGTTCCCAGAATCCAGGCTCCAGTCGAAGGCCATCCCTAGCTCACTCCATCCGGGGTCGTCTGGCGCAGAGCGCAGGCGAGCGATGGAGCAAAAATCACAGGGTTCCTTCGTGGACGGCGAGCAATGAATCCAAACCGCCCGACGGTGGAACGTTGGGGTGGATCAGCGTGAGTCTTTATAACGAACTCATAAAGCGTAGGTCAATTGACCCAGTCGGGCAAACCGGGGACACCGCCGTGCACCCCATTCCCAGCCTCAGGCGCCGAGGCGCAGCAGTGCTTCCTCGAGTTCTGCCGCCACGGTCGGCTCGCCGGCCAGCACGAAAGCGGAGGTGGGCGGGGCACCGCGCAGACCGCTCACCCGGGCTCCCGCCTCGCTGGCGATCAGGGCGCCGGCGGCCTGATCCCACGGGTTCAGCTCACGCTCGAAGTAGGCGTTGAGGCGGCCGGCCGCAACGGCGCACAGGTCGAGAGCTGCGGATCCCATCCGGCGGATATCGCGCACCTCGCCGATGAGCCCGGCGATCACAGCGGCCTGCTCCAGACGCACCGCGGCACGGTATGAGAAGCCGGTGCCGACGAGAGCCTGCGACAGCTCGACGTGGGCGGCGACGCTCAGCTTCTGCTCGCCGAGGTAGGCGCCCCCACCGGCCGTCGCCGTGTAGACCTCACCGCTGGCGGGGTTGAGCACAACACCGGCGAGCGCCGTCCAGGTGGCCGGGTCGGGTTCGCCGGCCACCACGGCGATGCTGATCGCGTAGTTCGGAAAGCCGTACAGAAAGTTGACCGTTCCGTCGATGGGGTCGACCACCCAGGTCAGCCCGCTCGTGCCGACCTCGGCGCCGCTCTCCTCACCGAAGAACCCGTCGTCGGGCCGCTGTTCGCGCAACCGTGCGCGAATGAGCGCCTCGGTCTCGCGGTCGGCCGCCGTCACGATGTCCTCGACGGATGATTTGCTCGCAGCCACCTCGACACCCTCGGCACGACGTGCAGCGGCCAACTCCCCGGCCTCGAGTGCGATCGCGAGGGCGATGGCCAGCAGCTCGTCGGTGTTGTTTGAAGCCTCGGTGCTGTTCGAATCGGTACCGGGGTGTGACGTCATCCTGTGCTCCCTTGGTGGAGTGGGGCGGTTAACGCACGAGGGCCCGGTGCGTGACCGAGCCCTGGTGATGGTGGCAAGTGAGGGATTCGAACCCCCGAATGCGTAGCAGTCTGATTTACAGTCAGATCCCTTTGGCCGCTTGGGTAACTTGCCATCTTTCGCATGCTCGACGGGGTGACCCCACGAACGTGCTGTTCAAGGATACAGGTTTCGCGAGCCAGGTTTGAACGCTCGGTTCAGTCGGCATCCCGGGCGTAGCCGACCGCGTTGCGGGCCACGTCGGCGAGGTACCGATCCGAGGCGTTGTAGGCGAGCACGGCTGTGCGCCATCCGCTCTCCGTGCCGAGGTCGCCGCCCGCACGACAGAGGTACGACGCTGCGGCGAGTACGGCGTCGTCGATGTTCTGCGGATTCTGCACTCCGTCGCTGTTCGCATCGCCGTGCCAGTTGCGCCAGGCCTCGGGGATGAGCTGCATCGGGCCGACCGCGCGATCACCCCCGGGGTCGCCGTCGATCTCACCGTCGTCGGAGTCCGGCACGTGGGCAGTGCCGACCCCGTCCAGATTCACCCCGTAGATGGCGGGAACCGCGTCGCCGTTCGCGGTGATGCGGCCGCCGAAGATGGTGCCGTGATGTGACTCGATCTCGCCCACCCCGGCAAGGGTGTTCCAGCCGATGCCGCAGGTCGGATTCGTGTGCTGCTTGTCGATCGCCGCACCCGCGTAGGCAGCAAGGGCGCGGCGCGGGATGCCCGTAGCCTTCGCCGTCTCGTCCAGCCAGTCCGAGTCGGCGAGCCCGGCGATCCCGGGGCCGGTCGGGGTGCGGGCGACGGTGACGGGAGCGGCCGGGGCGTAGCGGGCGACGGGCTGCTGCTGGCCCGCGACATCCGTCACCTTCTGGCGGGCGCGCTCGGGCAGGGCGAGAAAGGCGATCGCAGCGACCAACGCCAGGCCCGCGACAACGGCAGCAGCGATGAGGGCGACGCGGGCGGCTTTCGGCATGGTTCCCCCATCATGCCTGGCCGCTCCCCTTAAACTGCTGGCATGGCTGATCCAACCTTTGACATCGTGAGCAAGGTCGACAAGATGGAGGCCGACAACGCCCTCCACCAGGCACAGAAGGAGATCGCTCAGCGCTACGACTTCAAGAACGTCGGTGCGGAGGTCGACTGGAGTGGCGAGAAGCTGCTGCTCAAGGCCTCCTCCGAAGACCGGGTGAAGGCAGTGCTCGAAGTGCTCGAAGCCAAGTTCATCAAGCGCGGGATCAGCCTGCGCAGTCTGGACGCCGGCGACCCCTATGCCTCCGGCAAGGAGTACCGCATCGAGGTCGGCCTGAAGAACGGCATCTCCTCGGAGGACGCGAAGAAGATCTCGAAGATCATCCGCGACGAGGGACCGAAAAGCGTGAAGTCGCAGATCCAGGGCGACGAGTTGCGCGTCACCTCGAAGAGCCGCGACGACCTGCAGGCGACGATGGCGTTGCTCAAGGGATCCGACATCGATGTGGACCTGCAGTTCGTCAACTTCCGATGAACTCGGTCGGGGCTAGCGCGTGACCAGCGAGGGCTTCAACGTCACCTACGCGATCGTGGTGCTCGTCGTCGACATCATCATCCGGGTGCTCGCGGTCATCTACGTTCCGCAGAACCGCAAGCCGCAGACGGCGACGGCATGGTTGCTCGCCATCTTCCTGATCCCCTACGCCGGCATCATCCTGTTCCTCCTGGTCGGCAGCAGCAAGCTGCCGAAGAAGCGCCGCGAAAAGCAGCGCGAGATCAACGCGTACATCCTCGAGACGACGGAGGGGATGGATCGGGTCACCCGCGACGCGACCTTCCCGACCTGGTTGCAGCCGATCGTCGAGCTGAACCGCACCCTGGGCTCGATGCCGCTGGTGGGCGGCAACACCGCGAAGTTCTATACCGAATACGAGGAGTCGCTGGCGGCGATGACCGAGGCGATCGGCACCGCCGAGCGCTACGTGCACGTCGAGTTCTACCTCGTCTCCTGGGACAAGACCACCGCGCCGTTCTTCGACGCGATGGAGGCGGCGGTGAAGCGCGGGGTGACCGTACGCGTCCTGCTCGACCACATCGCCTCCGTGCGGTCGCCGCACTACCGTCGCACGATCAAGAAGCTCACCGCGATCGGCACCCAGTGGCGCCTGATGCTGCCGGTGCAGCCGCTGAAGGGCAAATACCAACGCCCCGACCTGCGCAACCACCGCAAACTGGTGGTGATCGACGGCGAGGAGGCCTTCACCGGCTCGCAGAATCTCGTGGATTCCAGCTATAACAAGCGCGGCAACATCCGTCGCGGTCTGCACTGGAAAGACCTCATGGTGCGCTTCGAAGGCCCCATCGTCGCGGGCATCAACGCGCTGTTCGTGACGGACTGGTACAGCGAGACCAACGAGCTGCTGCTGCGGGAGACGCCGACCGAGACGCGGCCGAAACTGCCCCATGCCCTGGATGCCCAGGTCGTGCCGAGCGGGCCCGGTTTCGATCTCGAGAACAACCTGCGTCTGTTCAACGCGCTGCTGTATAGCGCGCAGGAGAAGGTGATCATCACCAGTCCGTACTTCGTGCCGGACGACTCGATGCTCTACGCGATCACGAACGCGGCCTACCGCGGTCTCGACGTACAGCTGTTCGCCTCGGAGGTCGCCGACCAGGCGGTCGTCTACCACGCTCAGCGCAGCTACTACGAGGCGCTGTTGCGGGCCGGTGTGCGGATCTGGTTGTTCCGCGCGCCCACGCTGCTGCACGCGAAGCACTTCACCATCGACGACGACGTGGCCGTCGTGGGCTCGAGCAACATGGACATGCGCTCGTTCAGCCTGGACTTCGAGATCTCGATCATGCTGCACGGCCGCGATGCGGTGAATCGCCTGCGCGAGATCGAGCAGAGCTATCGCGAGAACAGCATCGAGGTGACGCTCGACGAGTGGCTGCGGCGGCCGTTGCGCTCCAAGGTGCTCGACAACACCGCGCGGCTTACGGCTGCGGTGCAGTAGCCGCGCGGGGCGTCAGGCGTTCGAGATCTCGACCATCTCGTCGCGCGGCACGACCTTGATGCGGGTGCGACCGGCGGCGGCGCCCAGGGCGAGCTCGAACTCATCGAGCTTGTGCCACCCGTCGAGCGTGGTGAAGTCCACCCCGCGACTGCGCAGCAGTTCCACGATCGACTCCTCGTCGGGCTCGGCCGGAGTCCACCAGCTGGCCTCGTCGTTGACAAGATGCTTGATGGTCTCCATCGCGTCGCTCTTGGTGTGCCCGATCAGGCCGACCGGGCCGCGCTTGATCCAGCCCGTCGCGTAGACGCCGTACAACTGCTCGTCGTGATCGTTCAGCACCTGGCCCTCGCGGTTCGGGATGACGCCGCGCTTCTCGTCGAACGGGATGCCGTCCAGCGGCGAACCGAAGTATCCGACCGCGCGGTAGAAGGCCTGCACCGGGATTTCGCGGATCTCACCCGTGCCGACGACACCGCCCTCGCCGTCGGGCCTCGTGCGCTCGTACCGGATCGCCTCCACGGCATCCGTTCCCACCAGCTCCAGCGGATTGGCGAAGAAATGCAGGTGCAGGCGACGGGAGGCGGTGCCGGTCTCGCGCGCACGCCACTGGTTCAGCACCTTGTCGATCACGAAGACCTGCTTGTTGCTGGCGATCGCCGCCTTCGAGGCCTCGTCGTAGTCGAAGTCCTCGTCGTAGACGATCATGTCGACGTCGCGCAGCTCGCCGAGCTCGCGCAGCTCCAGCGGGGAGAACTTCACCTGGGCGGGCCCGCGGCGTCCGAAGACATGCACATCGGTGACAGGAGAGTGCTTGAGGCTCTCGAACACGTTGTCGGGGATCTCGGTGGGCAGCAGATCCTCCGCGTGCTTCGCGAGCATGCGCGCGGCGTCGAGCGCCACGTTGCCGTTGCCCAGCACCGCGACCTCCGTCGCGTCGAGCGGCCAGGTGCGCGGCACGTCCGGGTGCCCGTCGTACCAGCTCACGAAGTCCGCGGCGCCGAAGCTGCCCTCGAGGTCGATGCCGGGGATCACCAGCGGCGCGTCCCTGATGGCTCCGGTAGAGAAGATCACCGCGTGATAGTGCTTCTTCAGATCGGCGAGCGTGATGTCACGACCGAAGTCGACGTTGCCGAACAGGCGGATGTGGCCCGAGTCGAGAACATCCCGCAGCGCCGTGATGATGCCCTTGATGCGCGGGTGGTCGGGGGCGACGCCGTAGCGCACCAGACCGTACGGGGCCGGCAGCTGCTCGAACAGGTCGATCGAGACGTCGAAGTGCTTCTCCGTCTTGGTCAGGATGTCCGCGGCATAGATTCCGGCGGGACCGGCGCCGACGATGGCGAGTCTGAGTTTGGTCATGGTGGTCCTTCGTAGCGGAGGCCACACTGAGGGCGGCCGGCGGACTGGGAGACTGGCGTACTGGGAGCTAGTGAGAGCGGTCGACGATCGTGTCGGCGAAGCGGGTGAGCGCCTTCTTGACCGGCCCGTCGGGCAGTGGAGCGAGCGCCTCGACAGCCTCCCGTGCCCAGCGATGCGCCTCGGCGAGGGTGCGGCTGGTGACCTCGTGGTCGCGGAGCTCGGCGATGGCGACGGCGATGTCTTCCTCGCGCTCTGACTCACCCGCGCCGCCGAACTGGGCCGCGGTCACGTCGCGCTCGATGCGCTCGAGCAGCGCCGCGGCATCCTTATCGCTCTGGGCGAGTTCGCGCAGGTAGAGCAACGGCAGCGTCGCCACGCCGGAACGGAGGTCGGTGCCCGGCGTCTTGCCGGTCTCCTCCTCTTCGGCGGCCAGGTCGATGACGTCGTCGATCAGCTGGAAGGCGATGCCGATCTTCTCGCCGAACACGGTGACCGGCACCCGGAATTCGGCGGGCGCGTTGCCGAAGATGATGCCCATCTGTGCGGCCGCGGCGATGAGCGACCCGGTCTTGTCGGAAAGCACCTGGATGTAGTGCTCGATCGGGTCTTCGCCCTCGCGCGGCCCGACCGTCTCGTGCAGCTGGCCGATGCAGAGCCGCTCGAAGGTGTCTGCCTGCAGGGTGATGGCCGCCTCGCCGAGGCTCGCCACCAACTTGCTCGCCCGGGCGAACAGCAGATCGCCGGTGAGGATCGCCACCGAATTGCCCCAGACCACCTGTGCGGTCGGAACCCCGCGGCGCATGTTCGCTTCGTCCATGACGTCGTCGTGGTACAGCGAGGCGAGGTGGGTGATCTCCACCGCCTCCGCAGCCGCGATCACCGAGGGGCTGTTGCCCTCGCCGAGCTGGGCGGTGAGCAGGGTGAGCGTCGGGCGCACGCGCTTGCCGCCGGCGTCGAGCAGGTAGCGGCTGGTGACATCCGCGAGATTGTCGGCGAAGGACATCTCGTGCGAGAGCCCCTCCTCGACGGCGTCGAGACCGGTCTCGATGGCGGTCGCGAAGCGCCGCTCGCTCGCCGACGAGAAGAGCTTCTCGCCGAGTCCGAGTGCAGAGCTGAGGCTGCTGCGGCGGGCGACGGGCACGCTCGGGGTCACTGTGGTGTCGTCTCTTTCGGTTTGCGAGTGCGTTTGACCGCGGCCTTCAGCGGCTTGTGGCCCCGGTGCAGGGCGACGATTCCGAAGGTGAGGTTGCGGTAGGCGACGCGAGTGAACCCGGCGCCGCGGATCCACTGGCTCAGGGTCTGCTGGTCGGGCCAATCGCGGATCGAGTCGGCGAGGTAGGTGTACGCCTCGGGGTTGGAGCTCGTCGCACCGACGATGCGCGGCATCACGAACCGCATGTACGCGGTGTATCCGGCGCGGAAGATCGCGCGCGAGGGCTTCGAGAATTCGCAGATCACCAGGCGGCCGCCCGGCTTCATCACGCGGAACATCTCGCTGAGCGCCTTCTTCGGGTCTTCGATGTTGCGCAGACCGAAGGAGATGGTCACCGCATCGAAGCTGTTGTCGTCGAAGGGAAGCGCCATGGCGTCCGCCTGCACGAACGTGAGCTTCGGATGACGGCGCCGACCGACCTCGATCATGCCCGGGGAGAAGTCGGCGGCGGTGACATCTGCGCCCGACTTGGCCAGGGCTGCGGCACTGGTGCCGGTGCCGGCCGCGATGTCGAGGATCTTCTCGCCCGGCTTCGGCGCCACGGCACGCACGGTGGCGGCCCGCCAGATCGGGGAGTTACCCATCGACAGGACGCCGTTCGTACGGTCGTAGTGTTTCGCGACCCCATCGAACATCGCCGCTACCTCGCCGGGTTGCTTGCTCAGATCTGCCTTGGCCACCCCACAAGTCTAGTTGAGCCAACCTGGGCGTCACCGGGCCTTCAGGAGACCACGATTAGTCTTGGCCAGTGGCCACTTCACCCGCACCAGCCGGCCCTCCCGCACTCCGGGTCACGACGACCGAGATCTCCGATCCTGGGCCGTTGGTCCCCATGCTGGACCGTCGACGTCCGCTGCTCTGGTCGCGTCGCGGCTTCGGCCTGGTGGGAATCGGTGAGGCGGTGCGACTGGAGTTTCGCGGCCCCACCCGGTTCGCGGATGCCGCGGCCGCCTGGCGCTCGCTGGTGGCAGCCGCCACGATCACCGACCCGCTCCAGCGCACCGGCACGGGGCTGCTCGCCCTCGGGTCGTTCGCCTTCTCCGACCACTCGGCCGAGACCAGCGTGCTCATCGTTCCGCAGCTGATCGTCGGTCGCGACCACGACCAGAGTTGGGTCACCCGCGTCGGGCCCGGGCACCCCGCTCCCCCGCCCGCTGTGCCCTTCGGAGACGAGGTCGAGGTCACGCTGCGCCCCGGGTCGCTGGATGCCGAGGGCTACGTCGCCGCGGTGTCCGCCGCGGTGGCGCGCATCCACGAGCATGAGCTGAGCAAGGTGGTGTTGGCCCGCGAACTGGTCGGGACCCTGCCTGCCGGCGCGGACATCCGTCGGGTCATCCACGCGCTCGGCACGCGCTATCCCGACTGCTGGACGTTCTGCGTGGACGGGTTTCTGGGCGCGAGCCCCGAGACGCTGGTGAGCGTCGACGGTGGTTCGGTCTCCGCACGGGTGCTCGCCGGCAGCGCCGCCCGGGGGACGGATGCCGAAAGCGACCAGGCCGCGGCCGTCGCGCTCGCCACCTCGCAGAAGGATCAGGACGAACACGAGTTCGCCGTGCAGAACGTGCTCGCTTCGCTTCGCGCGCACAGCGCCGATGTCACCGCCAGCGAGCAGCCCTTCACCCTCAAGCTGCCCAACCTCTGGCACCTCGCGAGCGACATCGAGGGCGAGCTGAGTGACGGGTCGACCTCGCTCGACCTGGTGCGGGCCCTGCACCCGACCGCAGCCGTCGCCGGCACTCCGACCGCGACGGCGCTCGCGGTGATCGAGCAGCTGGAGCCCTTCGATCGCGGACGCTATGCCGGCCCGGTCGGGTGGATCGGTGCCGACGGTGACGGCGAGTGGGCGGTCGCGCTCCGCAGTGCGCAGGTGCGCGACGACACGATCACGGCATATGCCGGCGCGGGAATAGTCAGCGAGTCGGTGCCGCAGCGCGAACTGCTGGAGACGCGGATGAAGTTCCGTCCGATCGTGGAGGCCCTCGCGCCGGTCGACTGAGCGCGCTTCGATACGCTGCTAGGCGGGATCGGACTTCTCCAGCCGCGCCTTCTCGTTCTCCACGTTGAAGTCCACAGTCGGCCACTGGAGGTCAAGTCCGCGCAGGGCTTCGAGCAACAGCTGTTGGACGGCGATGCGCCCGTACCACTTGTGATTGGCGGGGATCACGAACCACGGGGCGTCCATCGTCGAGGTGCGCTCGAGAGCGATCTGGTACGCCTGCTGGTAGTGCGGCCAGAGCGCCCGCTCATCCAGATCTGAGGGGTTGTACTTCCAGACCTTGTCCGGTCGCCCGAGGCGATCGGCAAGGCGTTTCTTCTGCTCCTCGGCGCTGATGTGCAGCATGACCTTCACGATGGTGGTACCCGACTCGACCAGCTCGCGCTCGAAGTCGGCGATCTGGCCGTAGCGCTGTTCGATCTCCTCGGCGGGGGCGAGTGCGCGCACGCGACCGATCAGAACGTCCTCGTAGTGCGAGCGGTCGAACACCCCGACCATCCCCGGGGCCGGGGTGCGCTGACGCACGCGCCAGAGGAAGTCGTGCTCGAGCTCTTCGGGCGTGGGCTTCTTGAACGCGTAGACGCTGAGCCCCTCCGGACTGATGGCGCCGACGACATGTTCGACGATCCCACCCTTGCCCGCGGTGTCCATCGCCTGCACGATCAGCAGCAGCGAGCGGGTGCCACCGTAGCGGCTCTCGGCGAACAGGCGCTCCTGCAGGTCGTTGAGCTCCTGGGCGTCGCGGGCGAGTTCCTCGGCTCCGGCCACCTTGCCTCCGCGCTTGTCCGGGGTGTAACCGGGCGTGCTGTCGGGGTCGACTGCGGCCAGCTCGAAGCCGGGCGTGACGCGCAGGAGGTCGCGGACATCCGCTGTCCAGCCTGTTGCTCGGTGGGTGTTCTTCTTGCTGCCGCTCGTGCTGCCCGCCGCGCCGTCGTGACCTGCTCTGCTCATGCCGCGAGAGTACTCCCGGGTGTCCGCGACCCGCTCGATTCATCCTCAGCGACGGCCTATCGCCGCCTGCCCCTCCCCGATTGGCCGCGAGTTGTCACTCACGCACCCCTTTTCGCGAGAAACGGGTGCGTGAGTGACAACTCGCGGCGAGGTCAGGCGCCGTTGCGGAGACGCTCACCTCCGTTGTTCAGGCACTCCTGCACAACGGGGTCAACGCGCGCGATCGCGACCCAGCCGACTCCGTTATTCAGGCACTCCTGCACAACGGAGTCGACACGCGCGGTCGCACACCCGCCCCCCCCC